>Ga0206123_10000004_pt1 | contig 383046 bp, 335 predicted proteins | sample Helgoland_Spring_2_FD_160086 | JGI IMG/M metagenome (GOLD analysis project Ga0206123, IMG submission 160086) | Pelagic subsurface seawater microbial communities from Kabeltonne, Helgoland, North Sea - Helgoland_Spring_Bloom_20160316_1 | ecosystem: Environmental > Aquatic > Marine > Epipelagic...
CCACCACTCACGCCGCGCCGGATTATCAAAATGGGAACGAGCAGCCATGCAACCTCCAGCCACCACGAGAACACCCGCTGGACGAAAATTGCACCCCGGAAATCAGGTGCCGATACCGGACGCTTACAAGGAAGGGAGGGATGGCGAGATAAAAGCAGCGCCGTCGGCCGGGCTGCAGGTGGTTGGTTTTGCGGGAGAATATGCGCCGTCTCTGCTGTACGCCTGCAGGCGCTTGGATCGGAATCCTTAGGCTTTTCAATGCTGAAAGCGCCGTCTACCGGTTTTCCTGTCTGTGGCTGACGATGAACTCGATATCAGGCCGGGTCGGTCGAGAGACAGCGATTCGCGCGCCTATCGCAAGGCCGGTACGCTGGTCGGGCGCGTGCTGCAGGTTTCACGCCGTTCAGGCTTTACACCGCTCGGGCGAGGCCGGGCGGGCGGCGGGACCGGGCACCGGGGGCGCGGCAAGCGTGCTGCGTTCCGAGGCCGCCCCCATGCTTTCCAGCGGCGGGTCATCATCAAGGCGCGCGTCGTTCGTCACAGGGGCAGTCATTTCCGCTCGGCACCGCTCGCCCGCCACATCGCCTATCTCGAACGGGACGGCGTCACCCGTGACGGATCGGATGCCCAGATGTTCGATGCCTTGTCGGATGAGGTCGATGGCGATGCCTTCGCCGCGCGCTGCGAAGACGACCGGCATCACTTCCGCTTCATCGTGTCGCCGGAAGACGCAAGCGAGATGGCCGACCTGCGCGCTTTCACGCGCGAACTGCTCGAAGATATGGCGAGCGACCTCGACACCAGGCTCGACTGGGTGGCGGTCGATCACTGGAATACCGACAACCCGCATGTCCATGTTCTGGTTCGCGGCGTTGCCTTGGACGGCAGGGACCTGGTGATCGATCGCTCTTATATCAGCGAAGGCATGCGTGCCCGTGCCCAGGAGCGCGTCACTGTCGAACTCGGCCCGCGCAGCGAGCGCGATATTCAGCAAGCGCTCCGCCGCGAGGTCGATGCCGAGTGCTGGACCTCGCTCGACCGCCGCTTGCAAAAGCAGCGCGACGATCTTGGCGTGGTCGATTTGTCCCCTGAGGTTGATGCGACACGGCGCAGCAACCGCGCATTCCTTATTGGCCGGGCACAAATGCTCGAACGCATGGGATTGGCAGAGCGGGCCGGTCCGGCGCGCTGGACTTTAAGCGCAGATATCGAGCCAACCTTGCGCGCTCTGGGCGAGCGCGGCGACATCATCAAGACGATGCACAAGGCGATGAGCGGGCGCGGCCCACAGGGCGCCCTTGCACCTTTAGCGCTGCATGGAGAAGACGAGAACCGCCGGGTCATCGGAAGGTTGGTCGGTCGCGGTCTTCATAATGAGCTGACGGGCGAGGCCTATGCGATCGTCGAAGGAGTGGACGGGCGAGCGCACTATCTTCGCTTCCCCGATCTGGGCCAGACGAACGATGCAGCGCCTGGAGCCATCGTCGAAACAAGCGAATGGACCGACCGCAAGGGGCGACGGCGCAGCAGCCTGCTGGTGCGTTCGGACCTGCCGCTCGAGCGGCAGGTCGACGCGCGCGGCGCAACCTGGCTTGATCGGCAGCTGTTGTCGCCTCGAGCCGAGACGCTGGGAGGCGGGTTTGGCGCCGAGGTGCGGCTGGCTCTGGATGAGCGCCGTGACCGGCTTGTCGATCAAGGGCTGGCGAAGCGGCATGGGAAGAGCGTGACCCTGGCCCGCAATCTGCTGGGCACACTCCGCAAACAGGAACTGGACTCAGCGGGTGAAGCGCTGGCCGCGCGTTACGGTCGTATATCAAGGCCGGTGGCGGAGGGCGAACATGTTTCCGGCACCTACCGCGAGCACATCACGCTCGCCTCGGGCCGTTTTGCCATGATCGATGACGGAGTGGGCTTCCAGCTCGTGCCCTGGAGGCGCGACCTTGAGCGGCATTTGGGGAAAGAGATCGCAGGCAAGGTCAATGCACGCGGCGGTGTCGATTGGAACTTTGCGCGCTCGCGCGGCCCAGTAATTTGACGAACTCAGCGGTTGCACTGGAAATCTAGACAAGCGCGTCATATGATGCGTATAAAAGCGTCAGGAGATGCGAAATGGTAAGTGGAGCAATTCAGCATGCCGAAGCTCCCAGCGGGCTTCAGACCTTTGCGAGCGACGATGATCGCAGCCGCCTCACTAGCGCTGCGGTAAAAGCCGTGCTGCGGCTCATCGAGGCCTGGGGTGCGAGCAATGCCGACGGTGCTGCACTGCTCGGCGTGTCGGAAAGCACCTGGGACCGGATGAAAGCAGGAACATGGGAAGGCTCGCTCGGTCAGGACCAGTTGACCCGCGCGTCGGCGCTGATCGGCCTGTTCAAGGGGCTGCACCTGCTGTTTGCCAACGACATGGCCGACCGCTGGCCGAAGCTCGAAAACAGGGCGCCGGTGTTCGATCGCCGCTCACCAGTCCAGGCAATGATCGAAGGCGGCATTCCGCGCATGTTAGAGACCAGACAGTATATCGACGCGCTTCGTGGCGGGCTTTGAGGAGGCAGGCGAGCCGCCGCAGATCCGCGAAGCGTTCGAGCGGACGGTCCGGCTCGTTTCCAGCGCGCGTTTGCGCGAAGCGGTCATGGCTCCGCTTGCCGACAATGATGAAGAGCTTGCGCTGCTCGCAGAGATCGAAGGCGCGACCAGTTCGCGTCTTATTGCCGAGGAACGAGGCCATGGCGCACTTACAGCCGACGAACTGGTTCACGGCGTGCCGCATGCCAGATTTATCAATGCGAGCTTTGCATACGCCAAGCCGCGCGAGCCCAATCGCTTCAACCCCGCGAACCGCGGCGCATGGTATGCCGCGCTCGATGTCGAGAGCTGTATCGCCGAGGTCGGTCATCATCTGACCCAGGCGCTCGCCGATGCCGGCGATTTCGATGCTGTTGTCGAATATGGCGAGATGATCGCCAGCATGGCGGGGGTCTTTATCGATCTGCGCGGCCTGCCTGATCACCCCGCACTCGATCCGGACAAAACGAAAGGCTATCCTGTCGGCAATGCTCTAGCGGCGCAGGCGCGCACCGCCGGCCATAACGGGATCATCTATTCTTCGGTCCGCTATGCGGGCGGAACCTGCATCGCGGCCTTGTGGCCCAATGTCGTGCAATCGGTCGCGCAAGGGGCGATGTACCGCCTGACCTGGACCGGCAATCCGGACTATAGTTGGGAAGCAATCTAGCCGCTTCCCGCTTTCGCTACGCCAGCCTGCGCTCACACAGCTTCCGACTTGAATATGCGATGTAAAGCCGCCGTGCTGCCCTTCACGAAAGGAGACAGCTTTGTCGGCAACCCGGATATTGTGGGGTCAGATACTCGTCGTCTTCGCCCTCACGCTCGCAGGCGTTTGGGTGGGTACCCAATGGACCGCGCACGCGCTCGGCTATCAGGCACAATTGGGCGCGCCGTGGTTCAGTGTTTCCGGAGCACCTGTCTATCCGCCTTACGCCATCTTCTGGTGGTGGTTCAGCTACGAAGCCTATGCTCCGCGCATCTTCGAGACCGGCGGAATGATCGCCGCATCGGGCGGTCTCGTGTCGGTGGCGGTCGCGATCGGCATGTCGGTCTGGCGCGCCCGCGAGATCAGGAACAGCGCGACCTATGGCTCTGCGCGCTGGGCGACCCGTTCCGAAATCGCGCGCGCTGGCCTTCTGGCGGGCAAGGGCGTCATCATCGGCCAGCACGCCAATCTCTATCTTCGCCACGACGGCCCCGAACATGTGCTCTGCTTCGCGCCGACCCGCAGCGGCAAAGGTGTTGGCCTTGTCGTCCCGACGCTGCTGACCTGGCCGCACTCGGCGATCGTCCATGACATCAAGGGCGAGAACTGGGAGCTGACCGCTGGTTTCCGCTCCAGCTTCAGCCGCACGCTTCTGTTCGATCCGACCAATGAAGCGTCGGCAGCCTATAATCCGCTGATGGAAGTGCGGCGCGGCATCAACGAGGTGCGCGACGTCCAGAACATTGCCGATGTGCTGGTCGATCCGGAAGGCTCGCTCGAACGGCGCAATCACTGGGAAAAGACCAGCCATGCGCTTCTCGTCGGGGCTATTCTGCATGTGCTTTATGCCGAGCCTGACAAGACGCTCGCCGGGGTGGCGAACTTCCTCTCTGATCCGCGCCGATCGATCGAGGCGACATTGACCGCCATGATGCACACGCCGCATCTGGGGGAAGACGGCATCCATCCGGTTGTCGCGAGCGCGGCCCGCGAATTGCTCAACAAGTCGGAGAACGAACGCTCGGGCGTGCTCTCGACCGCCATGTCGTTCCTCGGGCTGTACCGCGATCCGGTCATCGCCCGGGTCACCCGTCATTGCGAATGGCGCATCGCGGACTTGGTGACACAGGGCCGACCGGTCACGCTCTATCTCGTCGTCCCGCCCTCCGACATCAGCCGCACCAAGCCGCTCATCCGGCTCATCCTCAATCAGCTCGGAAGACGCCTGACCGAGGACCTGCAGGAAGGTGCCGATCGCGAGCGGCTTCTCCTTATGCTCGACGAGTTCCCGGCTTTGGGTAGGCTCGATTTCTTCGAAAGCGCGCTCGCCTTCATGGCGGGCTACGGCATCAAGGCGTTCCTGATCGCCCAGTCATTGAACCAGATCGAGAAGGCGTACGGACAGAACAATGCCATTCTCGACAATTGCCATGTGCGGGTGTGCTTCGCGACCAATGACGAGCGCACCGCCAAGCGCGTTTCGGAGTCGCTCGGAACCGCAACCGAGACCAGGGCGATGCGCAATTATGCCGGACATCGCCTCTCGCCCTGGCTCGGCCACTTGATGGTCTCGCGCTCGGAGACGGCGCGCGCTCTACTGACCCAAGGCGAGATCATGCAGCTTCCCGACACCGACGAAATCGTGATGCTCGCAGGCGTGCATCCGATCCGTGCCAGGAAAGCGCGCTACTACCGCGATCCCCGGCTCAGCAAACGGGTAGAGCGTCCGCCAACGGTCGAAAAGTCGGAGTTCGCGCCGGACGAGGGCGAATGGCACGGGAGACATGTGACCCCGCCTTCGCATTCGGAGAATTCGCGGACCGCGTCTGAAGAGTACGAGGTCGATGATCGCCAGTCCGATGGCGGGATCCGCCAATCGCCCGACTTGCCGGAATACGAGGATGTGGCGCCGCCGCCCATGGCAATTCCCAACGAATTTGAGTTCGACGATAGCGCTGATGACGACCAGGCCAGCCGCAATCGCAGGATGGCCGAGCGGATGCAGGCCAATGCACGGCGGGCTGCACTCGATCCGGGCGACGGGATCGAACTTTGAGCAAGGGCAACCGTATCAAACACACCTTTCGCTTGCCGCCAGCCCTTTCCAGGCAGCTTGCAGACTATGCCGGCCGCAAGCGCGTCTCGCAGGCTTCGGTGGTGGAGGCCGCCATTGCCTCGTTCCTGTCACCCGATGGATCGGAACGCATGGAAGCGGCCTTCAGCCGCCGTCTCGACCGGATAACCCGTCAGATCGGCAAGCTCGACTATCATATCGAGGTCGGGAACGAGGCTTTCGCGCTCTATCTCAGGCGATGGCTGGCGGTGACCCCGGCAATCCCGGTCGAGGCCACTGCTGCCGCACGTGCCGAAGCCGAAAAGCGGTTTGACTTCTTCGTCGAAGCGCTCGCGCGGCGCGTGGAAACGGGCAGGCATCTGGCGGACGATCTCATTCGCGCGGCTTCGGAGCCAGAGCTGGGTGAGATCGAGAATGAAAACGGAAACGGTCCGGAGTCTCCGGCGCAGCCCTGACAGATGTCTTCGATAGTCCGGCAGGGAAACCCTACGAATAGAGGAGAGGGACGCTTTCTTGGGTGCGCCGCCGCACCGCGCAGCAATGCGAGGGTGCAACCATTCCAAGTGCTTGCTAAAGGTCCAGTAATGCGCACCGAACTCGATCATCTGCCTCCGCAAAAGAAACGCGAACTTGAGCGCGTGGTGCAGCTGATTTTCGAAGAATTCGATGATGCCTTTGCGCTCGCCAAGCACGAATGGAAGAAGGCCGGGCGCATTCTCAAGGTCGTGCTCTACGGTAGCTATGCGCGCGGCACCTGGGTCGACGAGCCGCACACGGCCAAGGGTTACCAGTCGGATTACGACCTGCTCATCATCGTCAACGACAAGCGCCTCGTTGATCGGGTGAAGTACTGGTCGAAGCTCGATGATCGGCTCATGCGCGAATACGGCGTCACCAAGGGGCTGAAGACACCGGTCAACTTCATCGTCCACACGCTGCAGGAGGTGAATGATGGTCTCGCCCACGGTCGCTACTTCTTCATGGATGTCGCCAAGGACGGAGTGGCTCTCTACGAATCCGACGATACCGAATTGCACACGCCAAAGCCCAAGACGCCCGAACAGGCGCTTTGCATGGCGCAGGAGTATTTCGACGAGTGGTATTCCGCAGCGTTAAAGCGCTACGAAATCGCGAAGTTCGACATATCACGAGAGTTTTTCAAAGATGCAGCGTTCGATCTGCATCAAGCGACAGAACGCCTCTACCATTGCGTGCTCCTAGTCTGCACCTTCTACACCCCGCACGTGCACAATCTCGGCTTCCTGCGCACCCAAGCTGAGCGGATCGACCCACGCTTGACCTACGTCTGGCCGCGCGACACGAGGAAGGATCGCGCCCGCTTCGAGAAGTTGAAAGAGGCATACGTCAAGGCGCGCTACTCAAAGCACTACCGCATCACGAAAGAAGAACTCGAATGGCTTGGCGAACAGGTCGAAGAACTCGGCCGCGTAGTGCATGAAATATGCAGCGAGCGCTTAGGAAAGATCAAGGCTGACGCGAGAGCGCGACCGGATGATCAGTAAGACCCTTTTTCGCAGTGCGGCAGCTTTGCGCTTCGGCTCGCCCTAAGCGGACCTTCCGCTATCGATCCGATTGCGGACATTCCAGTCAAAGACTGCTTTGCGCCCCATTGTCGGAGGTTAAGCAACTCAGCGTTTATTCTCAAAAGCTGCCATTGCGCGTGCCGCACCATTCGACCGATCTTGCGTCAGTCGCCGTGCGCTTTGTCAAAAAAGCCTTTCGAGAAAGAGATATTGCGACAAGAAGATTGAAATTTTCACTTGTCGCGCAGTTGCCTGAGCAGAATAACAAAGACTAGGTCCGAAAGCGGATTGATTGGAGGGTGAGGTCCACCGACCTCAAGTGACGACGGGGAATTAGGGGATAACGTGTTTCGTTTTATTCACACCGCCGACTGGCAATTAGGAAAGCCCTTTGCCTGGGCTGAACCCGAAGTGCGCAGCGCCCTCACGGAAGCGCGCTTTGATGCGATTGACACCATCGGGCAGATGGCAAGAGAGCATTCGGTTCCGCATATCCTGGTAGCAGGTGACGTCTTTGACACCGAAGGTCCAGACACGCGAACAATCGTCCAAGCTCTCTCCCGCATGGAACGGCATCAATGCAGTTGGTGGCTGCTACCCGGAAATCACGATTTCGTCAGAGCCGGAGGTTTGTGGGACCGGATCGAAGGGCGTCTACCAGGCAACGTAAACTTGATACCGGAGGCTCGACCAAGCGAACTCGATGACGGCGTTTGGCTGTTACCAGCACCGCTCGCTCATCGCCATCAGAATCACGACCTGACAGAGTCCTTCGACACAATGGAGACCCCCGGAGCAATTCTACGCATAGGACTGGCACACGGGTCGATCGTAGATTTCAGTGCTCAAGGCGAGACAAAGAACCAAATCGCTCCTGATCGCGCGGCGCGCTCCGCGCTCGACTATCTTGCCCTTGGTGACTGGCACGGCCTCCTGCAGGTGAATTCGCGCACCTGGTATTCCGGAACGCCAGAGGTTGATCAGTTTCAGCGCGATGAACCTGGCAAAGCGCTGCTTGTGGAACTCGAACAAAGTAGCGAACCGATCGTCACCGAACTCCGAACGGGAAAGTACCAATGGCTGAGGCGCGACTGGCGCGTGGACGATGCCGCAGGGTTCGAAGCTTACAGTGCCCAACTTCTCGACGAGTGCGATCCTGCTGCAACGCTCGTTCGGGTGACGCTAAGCGGCATCACGACACTGACCGACCGCGTCGCCATACTGAGCTCGATCGAGCACGATCTTGCGCACAGGTTCCGCTACTTCTCCTTCTCGGCAACGGACCTCGTAGCGAAACCCAGTGACGACGATCTGGCGGCATTTGCCGCCGAAGGGATCTTGGGAACAGCAGCTTCAACGCTCAATGCTCGTATCCAGGAGGATGGGCCAGAAAGCCTGATCGCGCGAAAAGCACTTGAACGGCTATTTGTCGAACACGCCAAGGTAGTCGGCTCATGAGCTTGCAGCTCGAACGCATTGTCGCGACCAACTTCCGGAAGTTCCGCGATCCCATGGTGATCGAAGGCCTCGGAAGCGGCCTCAACATTGTCATCGAGCCAAACGAAACCGGCAAATCCACGCTTCTCGAAGCCCTTCGCGCCGGCCTCTTCGTCCGGCACGGTACGAAAAACCAGCTTGCGCAATCCTTCATGCCATTCGGCGAAAACGTAGCGCCCGAGGTCGAAATTGAGTTTCAGATCGACGGAGAGCGTTGGCACGTCGCCAAGAAATTCCTCAAATCACCAGCACTCGAAGTCCGCGGGCCGAAAGGACGCACTTCAGGCGATGCGGCGGAAGAACAATTACAGGCGTTGCTTGGGTTCGAGCGCAGCACGAGCCGTGATGCAGATCTGGACTCTTACGGTGCCTTAGGCTTGCTCTGGGTCGGACAAGGTGATGCGCTTTCCGTAAAGGCACCGGGTGAAATCGTGCGGAACAGCGTACGCTCGACCTTGGAAGCGGAAGTTGGCTCGATCATGGGTGGGGCGACGCACGATGCCGTACGTGCCTCCGTCGACAAGCAATTCGCCGATTATTGGACTCCAGGCGGTTCGATTGGGGGCCGACAAAAATCGGCACGTGATGCTGCGCAAGCGGCGCGAGATGCAGCGGATCAGGCCGCCTCCGATCTCGCCGCGTTGGAACGTTCCTTCTCGGAACTTGCCGAAAAACAAGCGCGTATCAAGGTTCTGAAACGTGAACTGGCGGACGAACACGATGTACGAGCGCGTGCCGATCTCGTGAAGTCTCTCGAAACAGCCCGCGCAGCCGCCTTGATGCTCGGCCAGCGCAAAGCCGAACGCTCGGCGGCACAGGCAGATGCCGACGCGCTTGGCGAGTTCGCGGAACGCCACAAAACTGCTGTATCAGCGAAGTCAGAAGCCAATGATGCATTAGCCGATGCAAATGCAAAACGGGCGGAAGTCGAGGCGGAAGTCGCGGACGCGAAGAAGAAAGAAGAGCGCGCGAAGCAAGCGCTGTCATCGGCCCGCGATGCCCGCGCAGCCGCACGATCCGCGTTAGGAGACGCCCGGCTGCTCGCCACCGCCGCTTCTCAACATTCGGCAATCGCTGACGCGAAGAGTCGACATGAAAAGCTCGTCGAGCTGGAGGCAGAGCTTGCTGAAGCAAGAAAGATCGAAGCGTCTGGCGTCGATCCCCAAACGATGAAGTCGCTGGAATCCCTGCAACGGGACGTCGCGACCGCCTCGGCTGAGCTATCTGCTGGCTCAACCACCATCGAACTGGTCGGCGAAGCATCCCACATTACTGTCGATGGGGATGAATTTGGCCACGGTACGCGAACGATCATTGAGGAAACCAGGATTGGTCTCGGCGGTGGCGCCGAACTGATCGTCAAACCGCCGCGCGGGACAGCGAGTGCGCAAGCGCAGCTGGACAATCTAAACTCACGGCTCAAAACGGAGCTGTCTCAGCTCGGTGTCGCGAGTGTTTCGGAAGCGCGCAATCGTGTTGACGCCGCTCGTGATGCGAAAGCAAGTATCGCCGCGCTCGATGCGCGTATCGAAGCAATCACCCCCGCCGTGCCGGCAGTAAAACTTGGTGCTGGGGCTGATGCATTGAGGAGATTTGTCGCGTCAATCGCCGACAGCGACAAAGTGGCACCTGCTACAATTCCCGACCTAGCTGAATTGGAGAAGCGTTTCGAAGATGCTGAGGATGGTCTCGCGACCGCCGATGGCACTCACCAGGCTGCACTTGAAGCCTTGCGAAAGGCTGAAGAGAAGGACCGCCCACTTGCCACAGCAGAAACCTCGGCACGCTCCACTCTCGCTAGCGCCGAGCAGCAGATTGCAACAATCGAAGCAGACCCGCGCTTCGCAAACTTGGATGCGGAACTGCTCGCCGCGCGCAAGAAAGCAGCCAGTGCGGATGTCGCATGGCAAAAGGCTCAGGAGAATGCTGGTTCTCTCGATCCCGACGCCATAGAACGACAAATAGAGAAGATCGACAAGCGCGCGGATTCAGCCCGAACGCAAGCTACCGAACTTCAGCTGGAGATCGCGAGACTTGAAGCCACAATTGAAACCGAGGGCGGAAAAGGCCTCGCCGAAGCAGCAGCAAAGGCAGAGGAAGAGGCGGAAGCTGCGCAAAGGTTATTCGATCGCGTGAGCGAAGAAGCTACAACAGTGAAACTGTTGCGCGACACGCTCGAAGATGCGCGTTTAGAGACCTCCCGTACTTATGTTGGACCCATTGCTCGCAGGGCAAAACGCCACATTGAGCGGCTTCTGCCCGGATGTGACCTGTCGTTCACAGAAGATCTCCAGCTGCATTCGATCACTCGGGCAGGAACTGAGGAAGGATGTTCCAACCTATCCCGCGGAACGCAGGAGCAACTCGCAGTCCTAACACGGTTGGCCTTCGCCGACATGCTCCTCGAAAAGGGACGACCGGTATCCTTGATCCTCGATGACCCGCTAGCCTATTCCGACGATGCTAGACTGGATCTGATGAGTGATATTCTGACTGAAGCTGCTGAGCGGATGCAAGTAATCCTTCTCACGTGTCGGGAGCGAGCTTTTCGACACCTTGGCGGCACGCACATCGCAATTGGTTGAAGGAGGCTTTGACCACAAACACGACCGTGACACTCAGCGCTTGGACTTGGCAGATTTGTTTCTGAAGCGGAATCTGATTTTTTAGCCGGTGAGACTAGAGATTTTGACCTGTGAGGTGTGTCCAGGCACGCTGGACAATGGAATTGAGAATAGCCGACTCTTTTCCGTTTTCTCTCGCAAGCGAAAGAGTTTGGAACATCACTTCGGGAATCTTTTGAGTTTCTCCGTTAGCTGGCAGTTCAAGTGGCGCACACGCTGCTTGGAGATACTGCTGAAGTTCTGCCTCGCCGATTTCGCTCTTCAAAGTGCGCTCCAGAGAGTCTTGGAAGTGTGTGTAACTCGCTTCGACCGTGGTCTCTGTGGGAGCTTCCTCGATGTCCCCTGTCGGATCGCAGAGCCGCGCAAGCGCTAGGTTCGTAGCTGGGTGAGCGTTGTTTGCGTTCTTGTGCCCATCGCAATCCCAGATCGTGTAGACCGGCACGCCGAGCTCGGTAAAAATCACATAAGGTCGGTCCAGATTTTCCTTGCCTTCGGCTGACAAGATAGCGATGCCCGCCGAAGCGAAATTTACATTAAGTATTCGGGCAGCCGCTTCCAGAGCTGCCTTGTCGCTCCTCCCTTCGACGAGGATCACGCCTTGGGCGAAATAGCCCTCACTCAACTCTGCACCGAGAATATGCAGACGGGGCATCAGGGTCGCGCCGGTAAAGGTGCCCGGATCCTTCTGCCAAGCCGCCTCCAAACGTGTCGCTGCGGCATCTAGGGAAAGCGATTGCAGATCGCAGATTTTGAACTCACACTCTTCGATCGCAATTTTTCGAGCTAAGCGTATCTCGTCGGCATGCCCGAGCGAGACGAAGAACGGTGAGTGCGTTGCAAATAGAATCTGAGTCCGCGCATCGGCACCCGGCAACGTGCCGTTGCTCAATCCTCGCAGAACGTCCGCTAAATGACGTTGTTTTGTGGGATGCTGATAGAGTTCAGGTTCTTCGATCGCCAAGATGAGCTGCGGAACTGGCGTCTGTTCGCCTTCGGGCTCCTCCTCTTCCACCTCGTTACCGGCCAGAACCGTCGAGCGAGCTAAATGCTGCAGGATCGTGAAAATGAAAGCGCGTTGCAGACCATGGCCCTGACGATCGACTGGGGCTCCGAAACCATCATCAGATAGCTCCACATCTGCCATCGGGAGAGGAACTGGAAATTCCTCGACCGCTCGCCAATCCATGCCTACCGTTGCGTCCTCGTAGAGATTGCGCAAATCTCGGGTGAGGTTGTCTGCGAGAACGCCGAGTTCTGGCATATTCTCCGGTGATACTAATTCCTGATAGCGCTCTGTCATCTCCTGCTTGAAAGCCTGGATCTCCTGACGTTGCTGGATTGCGCTTCTGACGAGCAACTCAAGAAGCTGTCCTACCGCCGAGCTCTTCCCGTCGGTCGCGTCAATGGAAGCATCCCGAACTGCGGACACAAAGACGAAGGTCGTATGGCGCTGCAATGCTCCTCTGCTCGCATTCTGGAATCCGAAGAATTGACCATCATCCAAATGAAGCTCCAAGGCTTCGGGATTCGCCTCCTCCCACGCCGACATGGCGTCATCGGCTTGCGTTGCGCTGGTAACGGCAGGCAGGCCTGCATATGCTGGGTTGTTGTTGCGGAGATCCCTATAAGCGTCACGGCGAGGACCTGCTTGTATGAGTCCTCGGATCGGAACGAAGTCGGAATTTTGAAGAACCGAACCATGGTATCGCCCTGTCGATGCAGTTTGATCAAAGATGCGTGTGACGACCAGCTCGCCATTGCGCACCCTGCTCGCAAAGCTTTCAGCCTCCAGAGGCGTAAGCTGATTGTAAGTCAGCTCGATACTTACCTCTAGATTTTCATCGCGACCGTAGAAATCGTCGGAAGGCAGTTTCTTCGATGTCGAATAGAAGGCCTGTAATGCTTTTAGGACACTGGACTTACCAGCGCCGTTCCCACCAATCAGCGCAGTATGGGCACCGACGTTAATCGTTACGTCTTTCAATGATCGGAAGTTCTGGACCCGGATCTGTTTTAGCTGCAAAGCTGTTCTCCGACTGGAAGTAGGAAGACTTATGAATCAGACGATTATCAATGCGATACATGAACGACTACTCCTGACCTTCGATTAAAAGGGCAAAACGCGAGTGGTTGAGCCCCACACTTTCGGCGTTCAGCACAATGGGAATGAGAGCTTGAGCGCTTGGCAGCTCTCCGGTGGGAGCGGGGAGGCTTTTCGCCTCTACCTTCTTTCCGAGATGACTGCGATCGAGCCGCAGGGCGAACCGTTTGAAGACGAACGACCCGCCTACCAAAAAGGTGACGGACGATATTCTAAGATCTTCGCCGAGTTGTAGCTGAAGGGCCCGCCGATGAATACCGAATGTCGAATGACAGTTCTTTGCTGGCTCATCTCTTGAAGCAGACGGTCGGCTTCCGGCCCGAAGTTGACGCTACGATTGCGACCTATGCCTTTCGATCAGCTGGAAAGGCCTGCCATCTGATGGCTTGCCCGTTTCTATTGGAATGCCGAAAGATTCCGAGTCGTCGACTTCGACACCCATCTCGAATTCAAGGAAGTGACGATACTTGGCTCTGTGGTAATCGTTCATGATCCAGACCAGATCGTTCAGGTCTGAAGAAGGGGCCTGCGACACTGCTTCCGTCATCTCCCTGTGATAGTCGAAGCTCATCTGGGCATACTTTCTATCAGTGCTTGGGCCTGCCGGTTGGGCGCGTGTCAAGCCGCTCGTCTCACCTGTTGCGACATAAGCGTCAGCAGATGTTCTCCAATGGCTTTCCCGAGCAGGGGAGGCACTGCATTTCCCACCTGAATATACTGTTCTGTCTTCGAGCCGAAAAACTCGAAATAGTCCGGGAATGACTGCAGGCGAGCCGCTTCGCGAACGGTTATCGCGCGATCCTTTTCCGGATGGATGTAGGCGCCCCAGTGAATGTCGCATTTGGTCAGGATCGTGCACGCGAGACCGTCCCAACGCATCCGACCGTAACGCTTGGTGTGATCGGACCGCTTTGCTCTTTTCATGCCCGCAGGCAGAAGTTCATGCGGAATGTCGCGCCAGCTTCCGCCTTGCGGGATGTGCGGAAGGCGATCCATATTCACCTTGCCGAGGCGCGGTGCGGCGTGCTGCGACACGTGGGTTGCATTGCCACGCAGCTGACGCTGGAAGGCCGACGAAGCCTCTGTGCGATAGGCAGGGGCACCCGGATCTTCACCGTTCTCGATCTCGGGAAGGTCACCGATCGCATCTTGAATTGTCGTGAAGGGATGGGCCCGGTCCGGTCCGTGGGTGGGATCCGGGTGGGAGATAGGCAGGCCGAGCCGGTTGCCGATAAAGACCACTCTGCGGCGTTCCTGCGGTACACCGAAATCTTCGGCCTTGAGCACTGCCTCTTCGACGTCGTACCCCAGAGCCGCAAGTTCGGCTTTGATTGTGCGAACCGCTTCGCCACCGCCGATGGAATAGATGCCTTTGACATTCTCCATCACGATCCATTCGGGTTTCATGCCCTGAACGATCCGAAGGTATTCCCTGAACAGCGTTGCGCGCCTGTCATGCATGCCGCGCTTGTGATTGTAGACCGAGTAGGCCTGACAGGGCGGTCCGCCAACGAGCACGGTCAACTCGCCTTTCTTGAGTCCGGTCACTCTCATAAGCTGCTCGACCGACAAATCTTCGATCGGGCCCGGGATGAATTGCGCGTTCGGATGGGTTGCCGAAAACGTTTTGCCTGCCGCCTCGAAGCAATCATTCCCGGCCAGGACGCGAAAGCCCGCCATCTCCAGTCCGGCAGAGAGGCCTCCAGCACCACAGAATAGGTCAATCGCGGTTTTTGTCATTGAGACAGCCCTCGGTTTGTTCTCTTTTTGTCCTGATACATATATCGCTGTGTCAAAGCAAGCGATCCAGTCCCGCTTTCGCCTTGATCCGCGCTTCGAATTCGCCTTGAACAACCGGAATTCCGCCGGTCAATCCGAGCGTAGCGCTTTCGAGAGTGGTATAAATCTCATCTACGATTTTGAGCTGATATCGGCCCGACACCGGATCTTCGACAAAATCTGCGATAAACCACGCGATATCGGCGTTGGAAATATGCTTTGTCTGCTCCATCTGGCCCATCGAATGGTAGAAGGCCCAATCGACCACGATGGCCATCTTCTTTCCCCAGCGCCTGAGCGTAGGGATCTTGGTCAGAAGCTGAGGCATCAGTCGTTTCACGCCGCTGCTGCGGTAGTCGGGGCGCCTGCCCAGGACCGGCATTGCCAATTTCCCCTGACGGTTGGCGATATCGTCAAATTCGACTGCCATCCTCTTGCCGGAAAAATAAACTGCCTGAACCTCGACAGCCACCCAGTCCAGCAAGGACTGGTCATCCTTGTCCAACTTGAGCAGGACCATGTCTATCCGGCCGACGTCTTTACCCTCTTCGCTGTCCAGGCTGCCGGTCGATTCGAGAAACCCAACCTCACTGACCTCGATCGGGTCCGAGGTTCCCAGAAGACTCTTGCCGATTTCTGCAAATGCGACGTGACCCTGATGGAACCGCCATGGGCAAAGCGATCTAATCTTCCCCTGATCGCCTTTCACAGGTTCGACTTGATTGCCGCTGTCTTCATAAAGGCGGATTGAACACACCCCGCCTTTCTTGGTGCAAACGGGGTGGTCTCGTCCGGCCTTGAACGGGCAAGGCAGCTCGTCTTCATGTTGCTGTGAAAGCTTCTCGCGAAGTACATCGAGGCGTCTCGCTTCGCGCGCCGTCAGAGATGTTTCGGCTAGTTTTTGCTCGAGTACGGCAAGGCGGTCGAGCTCGTCTTTCTTCATTGCGGAACCACCCACGACATGCGCGGCGCGTACAACACGCGCGGTATCCGCGAGTTCGTGAAACGGATCACCATACCATTCTGCGATATGGAATTTTCTGTCGGCCATGGATGCCCCGTTTAAAGATGGTCGGCCCTATGTGCAGGTTTAAAAGTGGTCCGACAATTCATGGTCAGTTGTATTCCCCGCCAATTCCTTTCTGACCGGGCCTTGGTTAGCAGCTTCCGGGAAGCTCCGTTCAGCGTGAAGATCGCTTATGGCAGGGCGCATGTAGAGCAAAGTCGTCAGCAGCATAACTTTTGGCAAGCCTCGCTCAAGCGACGTTTCCTCTCAATGCAACGCTAATCTACGATTTGCGCAGTTCCTTGTTGCCCGACAGTGATTTGATGTCTTTTTGATCTGCCTCGCAAATGCAGCCGGTGGTCGGTTGCCGCATCCGAGGCAGTCCATGAGCGTTATCCCTCTCCGGTCCGAAATATCATCGCGCGGCGCGCGCATGCTGCGCACCGCGCTTGGTGCCGATATCGCCCGCTGGTTGGGCGAACCCGATGTCAGCGAAGTCATGCTCAACCCCGACGGGCGTCTCTGGGTCGACCGATTGGGCGAGGGTCTCGCGGCGACCGAATATCTGATGAGCGCAGCCGATGGCGAACGGATTATCCGGCTGGTCGCCCATCATGTCGGTGCCGAAGTTCATGCAGGTGCACCGCGCGTATCCGCCGAACTCCCGGAAGGCGGCGAACGCTTCGAAGGTCTGCTGCCCCCGGTGGTTACCGCCCCGAGCTTTGCCATCCGCAAGCCAGCTATCGCGGTGTTCTCACTGGCCGATTATGTGGCGGCAGGGATCATGAGCAAATGGCAGGCCGAAGCGCTTGCCGGTGCAGTCGCTGCAAAGAAGAACATTCTGGTGGTTGGCGGCACCTCGACCGGCAAGACGACGCTCACCAATGCGTTGCTCGCCGAGGTCGCATCCACGTCCGACCGTGTCGTTCTGATCGAGGATACGCTGGAGCTGCAATGTGCAGCGCCCAATCTGGTGTCGCTGCGGACCAAGGACGGCGTAGCGACCTTGTCCGATCTCGTCCGGTCCGCGCTGCGTCTGCGGCCCGATCGCATTCCGATCGGCGAGGTGCGCGGTGCCGAAGCGCTCGATCTTCTCAAAGCCTGGGGTACCGGTCATCCGGGCGGTATCGGCACAATACACGCCGGCTCGGCGCTCGGTACGCTGCGGCGGCTCGAACAGCTGATCCAGGAAAGCGTGGTCACCGTGCCGCGTGCCCTGATCGCCGAGACGATCGATATCATCGCCGTGCTCGTGCGCGACGGCACCGGGCGGCGCCTTGCCGAACTGGCCGAAGTTCGCGGACTCGATGCCACCGGCGAATACGCTCTCGCCCCCCTTCCATCCTCAGCAGGAGACCCTTCGTGATCCAAATATTCTTGCGGGCGCGCTCGCGCCTGTCGGCCCTTGTGCTTGGCAGCTTCGTGGCACTGGCTGTCGCCACGCCTGCCCATGCTGCCGGCTCGTCGATGCCATGGGAGGCGCCATTACAGGCCATCCTAGAATCCATCCAGGGCCCGGTCGCCAAGATCGTCGCGGTGATCATCATCATCGCCACCGGGCTGGCGCTTGCGTTCGGGGATACGTCGGGCGGTTTCCGGCGCCTGATCCAGATCGTCTTCGGGCTGTCGATCGCCTTTGCCGCGTCCTCCTTCTTCCTTTCGTTCTTCTCCTTCGGCGGCGGAGCGCTGGTCTGATGGACAGCGGTCAATCTTCCCTTCCGAACGGCTTTACGGTGCCTGTCCACCGGGCGCTGACCGAGCATATCCTGCTCGGCGGTGCGCCGCGCGGACTTGCTATCGCCAATGCGACGTTGGCGGGGGCGATCGGACTGGGTCTGCAGCTGTGGATCGCAGGCATCGCGTTTTTCGCGCTCGGCCACATGGTCGCGGTCTGGGCCGCCCGGCACGATCCGCAATTCGTCGATGTCGCGCGGCGGCATCTGCGGTTCCCCGCACATCTGCAGGTCTGAGCCATGCTGTCCCTGCGCGAATATCGAAACAAGGCCGACCGGCTTGCGGATTTCCTGCCATGGGCGGCGCTCGTCGCCCCCGGCGTTGTGCTCAACAAGGACGGCAGCTTCCAGCGCACCGCCCGCTTTCGCGGGCCGGATCTCGACAGTTCGACTCCGGCCGAACTGGTTGCCACGACCGCTCGATTGAACAGCGCGCTGCGCCGGCTCGGGTCGGGCTGGTCGATCTTCGTCGAGGCCGTGCGCCGTCCGGCACTTGATTATCCCGTCTGCGCCTTTCCCGATCCGGCTTCGGCACTGGTCGAACGCGAGCGCGCCGCGCAGTTCGCAGAAGAGGGCGCGCATTTCGAGAGCCGCTACTATCTGACCCTCCTATGGATGCCGCCAGCCGAGGATGCCGCGCGGGCTGAAAGCTGGCTCTACGAAGGCAAGGCCGAGAAAGGCGTGGATCCGCGCGAGCTTCTCGAGGGCTTCGCCGATCGGACCGACCGGCTGCTGCGCCTGTTCGAAGGGTTCTTTCCTGAGGTCCAATGGCTCGATGATGGCGAGACCCTGAGCTATCTTCACAGCTGCATCTCGACGCGACTGCACGATGTACGCGTTCCCGAAACCCCGATGCATCTCGATGCGCTGCTTGCCGACGAGCCGCTGACCGGCGGTCTCGAACCGCGCCTGGGTGCGGCCCATCTGCGGACACTGACCGTGATCGGCTTTCCGAGCGCGACATTCCCCGGCCTGCTCGATGAACTCAATGCGCTAGGCTTTGCCTATCGCTGGTCGACGCGGGCAATCATGCTCGACAAATCCGATGCGACGAAGCTGCTTTCGAAAATTCGCCGCCAGTGGTTCGCCAAGCGCAAATCGGTCGCCGCGATCCTCAAGGAAGTGATGACCAACGAGGCTTCGGTGCTGGTCGACAGCGATGCCGCCAACAAGGCCGAGGATGCCGATGCCGCGCTGCAGGAGCTGGGCGCCGACCATGTCGGGCTCGCGCTGGTCACCGCGACCGTTACGGTGTGGGACGAGGAACCGGCGCTTGCCGCCGAGAAGCTGCGGCTGGTCGAAAAGGTCATCCAGGGCCGCGATTTTACCTGCGTGACCGAAGGCATGAATGCGATCGAGGCCTGGCTCGGATCGCTGCCCGGCCATGTCTACGGCAATGTTCGCCAGCCCCCGATCTCGACGCTGAACCTTGCGCATATGATGCCGCTTTCGGCTGTCTGGGCCGGACCGGAACACGATGCGCATTTCAACGCGCCGCCGTTGTTTTACGCCAAGACCGAAGGCTCGACCCCGTTCCGGTTTTCGCTTCATGTCGGTGACGTCGGACACAGCCTCGTCGTCGGTCCGACCGGGGCGGGCAAATCGGTCTTGCTGGCAATGATGGCGTTGCAGTTTCGCCGCTATGCCGGGTCGCAGATTTTCGCTTTCGATTTCGGTGGCTCGATCCGTGCGGCCGCGCTCGCGTGCGGCGGCGATTGGCAGGATCTGGGATCGAGTCTTTCCGAGGACAGCGACGAGCCAGTCCTGCTGCAACCGTTGGCGCGGATCGATGAGCCGGCACAGCGCAACTGGGCCTCGGAATGGCTTCAGGCGATCCTCGTTGCGGAGGGCGTCGCAATCGATCCAGAAACCAAGGATCATCTGTGGTCGGCGCTGAGCTCACTGGCGAGCGCCCCGGTCGCTGAGCGCACGCTCACCGGGCTTGCTGTCCTTTTGCAATCGCAGGCATTGAAGCAGGCGCTTGCCCCCTACTGCGTCGGCGGGCCGTTCGGACGGCTCCTCGATGCCGAGAGCGAACGGCTGGGCGAAGCGAGTTTCCAGGCGTTCGAGACCGAAGGGCTGACCGGATCGGCGGCTGCGCCTGCCGTGCTGTCCTATCTGTTTCACAGTATCGAAGGCCGCCTCGACGGCTCGCCGACGCTCATCATTATCGATGAAGGCTGGCTGGTGCTCGACAGTCCGGCCTTCGCCGCGCAGCTGCGCGAATGGCTCAAGACCCTGCGCAAAAAGAATGCGAGCGTCGTTTTCGCCACTCAAAGCCTTGCCGATATCGAGACCTCGGCGATCGCGCCCGCGATTATCGAAAGCTGCCCGACGCGAATCTTCCTGCCCAATGACCGGGCGGTCGAACCCCAGATTTTGGGTATCTATCGCCGCTTCGGACTGAACGACCGCCAGATTGAAATCCTCAGCCGGGCAACGGCCAAGCGCGATTATTACTGTCAGTCCTCTCGCGGTAACCGCCTGTTCGAACTCGGCCTTGGCGAAGTGGCGCTCGCCTTTGCCGCCGCCTCTTCCAAGAGTGACCAGCTCGCCATGTCCCGTATCATCGAAGAGCATGGCCGGAGCGGCTTTGCCGCCCACTGGCTGAGGTATCGCGGCCTCCACTGGGCCGCCGAATTGCTCGGCAGCGATGCGCACTCTTCCGCCCCCCCAAATCCACCAGAAGGAGACCTGAAGTGACCTCTCGAAAAATCTTCCGCAGCATGGCCATGGGCACTGCGCTCGCCTTGGCGAGTACGAGCGCCTTGGTATCAACGCCTGCACACGCCCAGTTCGGCGGGATCGTTTACGATCCGTCCAATTACGCGCAGAACGTGCTGACTGCCGCTCGCACGCTCGAGCAGATCAACAACCAGATCCGCATGCTGCAGAACCAGGCGACGTCGCTCATCAACGAGGCGAAGAACCTTCAGAGCCTGCCGCTGACGATCGTGCAGCCCCTGCAGGACCAGATCCAGCAGACCCAGCGACTGCTGAACGAAGCCCAGCGCATCGCCTACGATGTCCGCACCATCGAGGGCGCTTTCGACCTGCACTACAAGAACGTTCCGCTCGGTGCCTCGCAGCGGGCGATGGTCGACGGCGCCGAGGCGCGCTGGCAAAACAGCGTGGCGGCCTTCGAAGATGCCCTCAAGGTCCAGGCGGGCACGGTTGCCAATATCGACGGTTCGCGCGAAGCGCTCGGCAGCCTCGTTTCAGCAAGCCAGTCCGCCACGGGCGCCTTGCAGGCAGCACAGGCTGGCAACCAGCTGCTGGCGTTGCAGGCCCGCCAGCTGGCCGACCTGACCGCCACGCTCGCCGCAACTGGCAGGGCGCAGGCGCTCGATGCCGCCGAACGCGCGGCGGCCAAGGCACAGGCGCGCGAGCAGCTGAGGCGGTTTCTCGCTATTCGTCCGCGCTATCTGCCCGGCGGATCGGACTGATCCGCGATGGACACCAAGCTTCTCGCGCGCATCGGTGCCGCTGTGTTCGTCGGTCTCGCCATCGCGATGACGGTCGTACAGCTGCGCGAGGAGCCCGCACCGGTGCGGCAACCCGACCGGCGCATATGGGTGCCCGACGGCGATCCGCTGCCGGCCCAGCTGAGGGTTTGCGCTCAAATGGGCGAACTGGCGCTGTCCTCACCCGATTGCCGCGCCGCCTGGGCCGAGAAGCGCCGCCGCTTCTTCGGCGTCGATCACCCCGAGGCTTATTCCGGGATCGGCGATCGGGCGCTGCCTAAGTCCTCTTCCGGCGAAGCGAGAGGGGAGGACTGACATGGGCGGCACCGGCGTCGTCGATCGCTTTCTGGCGATCTTCTCGCAATATATCGACAGCGGCTTCGGGCTGCTTTCGGGCGAGGTTGCGTTCATCGCGACCACGCTGATCGTGATCGATGTCACGTTGGCGGCCTTGTTCTGGAGCTGGGGCGCGAACGACGACATCTTCGCCCGGCTCGTCAAGAAGACGCTCTTTGTCGGGATCTTTGCCTACATCATCGGCAACTGGAGCGCGCTCGCCAATATCGTGTTCAACAGCTTTGCCGGGCTAGGCCTGAAGGCGAGCGGTTCGGGGCTCGGCGCGGGCGATCTGTTGCAGCCGGGAAGGGTGGCGCAGGTCGGCATCGATGCCGCCTGGCCGCTCCTCGAATCGATTGCCGATTTGATGGGCTATGTCGGCTTCTTCGAGAATTTTCTGCAGATCATCATCCTGCTTGTCGCCTGGGCGATTGTCATCATCGCCTTCTTCATTCTCTCCATCCAGCTGTTCGTGACCCTGATCGAGTTCAAGCTGACGACCTTGGCGGGTTTCGTGCTCATTCCCTTTGGGCTGTTCGGCAAGACCGCTTTCCTCGCCGAACGCGTGCTCGGCAATGTGGTCTCGTCAGGGATCAAGGTGCTCGTTCTTGCCGTCATCATCGGCATCGGTTCGACGCTCTTCGCCGAGTTCACCGGCGCCATCCCCGGCGAGCCCACCATCGAGGATGCGCTTGCCATCGTGCTCGCCAGCCTCACCCTGCTCGGTCTCGGCATTTTCGGGCCGGGGATCGCCAATGGCATTGTCGCGGGCGGTCCGCAGCTCGGCGCAGGCGCTGCCGCAGGCACCGCGCTTCTGGCAGGCGGCGCTGCGGTCGGCGGCGTGGCCGGTGCCAAGCTCGCTGGCGGCGCGGTCGCCAGTGCTGCCTCTTCCGTCGCGCGAGGCACCTCGCGCGCCGCCGGAGGTGCGACCATGGCCTATGCGACCGGTTCGGCGGGCAAGAGCGGCGGCGCCGCAGTTGCAGGCGGAATGGCGGGTGTTGGCCGCGCAGCAGGCGGTGCCGCCATGTCGCCGCTGCGCAAGGCGGCAGACAGCGCCAAGAGCAATTTCCGCGAGGGCGCGCGTGCATCGGTCGGGAATATGGGTGGGCGCATCGTGCCCGCTTCCGGTGCATCGTCACCGGATCCGGGACAGACAAACGGCCCGCCAGCTTGGGCGCGGTCCATGAAGCACAGGCAGAGCCTGGGGCACTCGGCCTCGCTAGCCGCGCACACCGTGCGCTCCGGTGATGGCCACGGTGCAGGCGCTTCCATCGACACCAAAGAGAAGGATTAGCTTCCAATGTTCAAACGGCCTTCGATCCGGTACGCAAAGACGCCTCAAGCAGAGACGCCCTACCAGCGCGCGGCGCAGGTCTGGGACGAGCGCATCGGTTCCGCGCGCGTCCAGGCGCGCAGCTGGCGCTATGCCTTTTTCGGTGCGCTAGGCCTGTCGGCAGCGCTGACGGGAGGGCTCGTGTGGCAGAATGCCCGCGGCACCATCGTGCCCTGGGTGGTCGAGGTTGACAGGCTGGGCGAGGCGCGCACCGTCGCGCCCGCCAATGCGGAGTTCGCACCGACAGATCCGCAGATCGCGTTTCACCTCGCGCGGTTTATCGAGCATGTCCGCGCTATCCCCGACGATCCTATTGTGGTGCGCGAGAACTGGCTCAGAGCCTACCAGTTCGCCAGCGACAAGGGCGCCTTGGCGCTCAACGATTATGCGCGGGCCAACGACCCGTTCGCGGCAATCGGCCGCGAACAGGTGGCGGTCGATGTCACCAGCGTAATCCGCGCTTCGCCGCGCAGCTTCCGCGTGGCCTGGGTCGAGCGGCGCTACCGCGACGGCGCGCTCGCTGAAACCACTCGCTGGACCGCCATTCTCGGCGTTGCCGTCCAGCCTCCCAGAACACCCGACGCGCTCACCAGCAATCCGCTCGGAATCTTCGTCACATCGATCAACTGGTCAAAGGAGCTTGGCTGATGACCCACCTACTTGCATTTTCCCGCCCGGCGTTGCTCGCAGCGGGCGTTCTGCTTATTGCCGGATCGCCGGCGGCATCGACGCCTGCGCCGCAGGCACAGGCCGCATCGCGGGCGATCGCCGCTTTCGACTTCGCCGATGCATCCCGGTTTTTTCAGGCATCCGCCCAAGACACTCCCCCATCGCGGCAGGCCTCCCCCACTGCCGCGCGCCGCTCCCCTGCCTCTGACCCCGAGGGGCATGTGGGAGCGGCGAACGAGGCCGCCAGGATCGAACCGGACAATGCCGGATTCGACAATGCCATCCAGCGCTATGCCTATCGCGAAGGTGCCTTGTTCCAGGTCTATGCCAAACCCGGGCAGGTGACCGACATCGCCTTGCAAGAGGGCGAAACACTGGTCGGCCCCGGGCCGGTCGCGGCGGGTGATACCGTGCGCTGGATGATCGGCGACACGCTGAGCGGCTCGGGAGCGACGCAACGGGTTCATATCCTCATCAAACCGACGCGGCCCGATATCGCAACCAATCTGGTCATCAATACCGACCGCCGCACCTATCATATCGAACTGCGCGCCAACCCGGACATCTATATGGCCTCGGTCAGCTGGTCCTATCCGGCAGACGAACTGATCGCGCTGCGCCGCGAAGAAGAGCAAGCGGCACGAGCCGCGCCGGCCACCGAGGGGTTCACTCTGGAGGCGCTCAATTTCGATTACCGCATCTCGGGTGACAAGCCTGACTGGCGCCCGCTACGGGTCTTCGACGACGGACAGCGGACCCTGGTCGAGTTTCCACCCGATATCGCCCAGGGTGAAATGCCGCCGTTCTTCGTGGTGGGCGCCGGTGGCGCAGCCGAGCTGGTCAATTACCGGGTCGCCGGGCGCTATCTCATTGTCGACCGCCTCTTCCACAAGGCCGAACTGCGCCTCGGTGCCGGTCGCAGACAGGTCCGCGTGAAGATTGAAAACCGCAAGCGGGGCCGGTCGTGAACGAGGAAAGCAAGATCGAGCCGCCACCCGATGCCGAAAGCTTCGTTCAATTGCGCGGGGAAGGACCGCGCGTGGTCAGGCTCTCGCGCAAGGCCATAGGCATTGCCAGCGCCGCGGGTCTGACCGTGCTTGGCGGTATATTGCTCTACGCCCTGCAGCCGCCCTCACAGGATGGCGGCGAAGAGCTGGTGAACACCGACGGGATTGCTGTGGCAGACGGACTTGCCGCAGCTCCGGCGGACTATTCCCAGGTTCCGAGGTTAGGGCCACCGCTGCCGGGCGATCTGGGTCAACCGATCCTCGAAGCACAGGATCGCGGTGCTATTGCCGCGCTGCCCCCTGTCGGCGCGCCGTCTCCGGTCCCGCCACAGCGGGCGGCGCCGAGCCCTGAAGAGATAGAGCGCGAACGCCTGGAACAGGAACGCGAGGCGGCGCGGGGCAGTCGCCTGTTTTTCGGCGGCGGGACACCAGCTGCCAGTTCCGGTCCGGCGGCTTCGGGTGCTGGGCCGCAACCCCCAGCACCAGTTCAGCCTTCCGTCTCGACCGCGCGGGCAAGTTTTCTCCAGCGGCCTGCCGACACGCGGACAGCGTCCTTGCAGCGGCTTGAGGCGGTGCCATCTGGCGCGCTGCTTCAGGCCGGGTCGATCATTCCGGCAGCGCTGATCACCGGCATCCGCTCAGACCAGCCCGGCCTTGTGACCGCGCAGGTGACCGAGAATGTCTATGACAGCCTGACCGGGCGGCACCTTCTCATCCCGCAGGGTGCGCGCCTGATCGGTGAGTACGAATCCGATGTCGTGTTCGGGCAACGCCGGGTGCTGCTGGCCTGGAACAGGCTCATCCTGCCTAATGGTCGCTCGATTGTGCTGGATCGTCAGCCAGTCGCCGATCCGTCGGGCTATGCCGGACTGGAGGACGGCGTCGATTACCATTGGGGCGGCGTCGTCAAGGCGGCGCTCGTTTCCACATTGCTCGGGATTGGTGGCGAACTCGGCGCAGGCGGAGATGATGATCTGATCCGCGCCGTTCGCCGCGGCAGCCAGGACAGCATCAATCGCGCGGGCGAGCAGGTGATTGCACGCGAGCTCGATATCCGCCCGACGCTGACGATCCGTCCGGGCTTTCCCGTGCGCGTACTTGTCACCCGTGACCTCGTGCTGGGAGAGGGCTTATGACCCGTCTCAAGCTGTCGGACATTACCGACGAGACGCCGGTGAAACTGACCATCGAGATTTCGGCGAGACTGCACGGAGAGCTCCAACAGTACGGCCTCGTGCTTAACGGTGGAGTGCAGGACGGAGCGCCGCAGCCTTCGGCAATCATCGCGCCGATGATTGAGCGTTTCATCGCTGGCGATCGGGAGTTTGCCAAGGCGCGCCGATCACTAATGAAGGCGCAATAGCAGAGCCGAAGTCTGGGCAAAATCAGAAGCATGGTCGATCGGTCATTAAGTATAAATACGAAATATTGTAAAAAGAACCACTTCCGTTTCCTGATTTATGCCATTATTCTTCGCTCGAGAGCAAAAATTCTCTGCGACCGGGTGTCGCCCTGCATGTCCAAGCGTATGCTAAAGCGGGTGATGCACTTGCCAACAGGTGCTTCCATCGCCCGGTCGTTTTGCTTGCAGAGATCCACCATTTATAATGTCATTATAAGTTGGATCATAATTGAATAGAAGAACATGCTCCCAAGGCGGCTGATGGAGTCGCAACTGCAACCTTAGGAGCATATCATGAAGGACTTCGAGAACGCCGACAGCGAGGTTATCGATCTCGGCAAGGCGACAGTCGAAACGAAGGGCGCGGGCCAGTTATTCGTCGATGCCGGTATCGGCAAGCAGAATTCTACCCCCGGTCTCGTCGACGACTGACTGAAGGCGGAGCGCGGGCCGGTGACGCCCGCGCTCCCGCCATCTGCACCCATGGCAATTGCTGTAGAAAACGTCTCGGCTCTGGCGTGGTGTCGCATCGGGGAGCACCTTGTCTTTCTCGATGTCGTACGGGACCGATATTTTCGGCTGCCCCCGCAAAGCGAAAGCGAGTTCCTTGCTGCGGGGGAGAACAGCGCCCGTGGTGGCTGGGCCCAGCCTGACTTTCTTCCGCGCCCATCAGATTGGCGAAGGCCGACGAAGACCTCAGCGGCGCAGGAGATAGGAACTTTCAACCTCGCGAAGGTCGCGCGCGCCTTGTGGATAGAGCGCCGCATTGAGACCCGGATCGCATCGACTTCTTTCCGGAAGATCCTAGAGAACCACCGCCGCCTAGTTGAACGCCGGGCGCTCCGCCGCGATGTTCTGAGCGGACAGGGTGGCGCGGTAGTCCGTTCCTTTGGCCAGACCCGACTGCTCCGTAGCTCGGCCGATCGATGTCTTCCCCGATCGCTTGCCCTTTCCAGCAATCTGGCTGCAGTCGGCGATGCAACTTTCGTTGTGCTCGGTGTGAGCCTTCATCCGTTTCGTGCCCATTGCTGGGTGCAGCACGGCGAGACCGTGCTCAACGACTCAGTTGAGGAAGTCTTGCGCTATACACCAATCCTTGTCGTATGACGCCGCTTCGGTTTTTACTGGCTCTTCCCCATGGTGCAGTTCTGTCGGGCTTGCCCCGACACGTTTCTCGACCGGAAGAGGCGATTGCCGGAGACCCGACACTGTGGATTGCTCCCGGCGTGTCCAGCATCGCGGTCGCCAGCGATGCAATCCTGATCGGCGCACTCTTCTCGAAATCAAGTTTTGGCTCGGTCTCGGACGAAAGGGATATCGAGCCGGTCGCTCCCGATACCGAGCAATTCGCGCGGCACCTGATGAGCCGATACTGGGGTGCCTATGTTGCGATCCAGCATGACCACCTGAGATCTTCGATCGGAGTTTTCCCCGACCCCTCCGGCCTTGCGCCGGTATATTCGATGGAAACCGACACGCATAGATTGGTCGCTAGCGATCCTGTCCTGTTCAAAGCGACGATAAATTACCAAGCGATTGCTGCGCATTTGCTGCGGCCTGAACTCAGGTGCCGCACCACCTGTCTGGTCGGTGTGGAGGAGCTTGTCCCAGGTGTCTTGGTCGAATTCGGTCAAACTGAAATGCGCCGAAAAGTGCTATGGGAGCCGAGCACAAGGTTGCCAGGTGCGCAAGCGCCCGGATTCGAGGAAGCAAGCGAACATCTGCGCGCCCTGAGCGTTTCCGTCATGACTTGCTGGGCCGAGCGCTTAGGGCGGGTCGGGGTCGCACTATCAGGCGGCGTCGACTCCTCCTTGGTCGCTGCGGCTCTGGCAGTCGGCGGGATCGACTTCGATTGCGTCACTATTTCGACCGCTGATCCGAGCGGCGACGAGCGTCTTCACGCGCAATCTGTCGCCAGGGCGCTCGATGTTCGATGTCTTGAGCGGACGCTTGATGCAGCTGCGTTTGATCCGTCCCGATCCGCCTCTCAGGGACTGGCGCGACCAGCCCGGCGCGCATTCCGTACCACCTTCGACGATCTGCTTGACGCGGCGCGCACGGAGATGGCGGCGGATGTGATCTTCGACGGGAACAACGGCGACAATCTGTTCTGCTATCTTCATTCGGCCGCGCCGGTCGTCGACCGACTGCGCGCCAGCGGCCCTGGCCGAGCGACGTGGCAAACGGTCCTCGATATGTGCCACATTACCGGATGCAGCCTGTCTGTCGTGCTTGCCGCAGCGCTGCGGCGCATCAGGGGAGCAGGACCGAAGGATCCTTGGCCCGCAGATCCGAGTCTGCTGGCGTGCGATGTTCAGGAGATCGAGCTCGATCCATTGACCCCGTGGCTCGCCGGATGGACACCGCGCCGATCGGGCGCAATCGACCATTTACGGCTACTGATGCATGCCCAGAATCACCTCCATAGTGTTGCCGAGGACGGGAGACGCCTTTCTCCACTCGCAAGCCAGCCGCTCGTCGAATACTGTCTCGGCGTTCCCAGCTGGGTTTGGAGTCATGGAGGGCGCAACCGCGCACCGGCGCGGTCCGCCTTTGCCCGAGAGTTGCCAGTATCGGTCCGAACAAGAACTTCAAAAACCGGCCCCGACAGCTTCCTGCGCATCGCTTTCGCCAGACACCGTCCGGTCATTCGTGACCGACTTCTCGGCGGTCTCCTTGCGACTAACGAAATCCTCGATCGATCAGCGGTCGCCTCTGCACTGGACGTAGACGAGGTCACTGACCTTGTGCAGATCGAACGCCTGATGGACCTGCTCGAGGCCGAGAACTGGGCGCGCTCATGGAGCCGCTGACGCCGGAGGAAAGCAGTGGAGGTCTGACCGTGCCGGTGCGCCGGGGAAAGCCAGCCAGCGCGCATATTGGGGAGCCCTCGGCGCGCTGCAATCCATTTGACGCGCAAGCCAGAAGGAGAACCAATCGATCTGCCACCGGTAGGTGGCGAGCCGGTGTGCAGGTTGCCAGCGATAATGCGTCTCGCCCGGAAAAACACGCATCTCGATCGCCTTGCCGCGATGCCGGTAGGTCTCCCACACATCGAGTGCAGCCTCGTATTCGCTGTCCGCTGCCAAGATCAGCATCGGTGTGTCGATGTTCTCGACATTGCGGAGAAGCGACATCGGCTGCCAGAATGCGTCAGCCGGACCGTCGAAGTAGGGGTACCCCATAGCCCTGAGGTAGTCTGTAAAGCGCGGGCCGGCCACTAGGGCGAAAGAACCGCTGTCTTCGCAGCACGTCGTAAACGAGGCGGCGGCAAACAGGTCCGAATTAATGAGTGCGAACTGCGCCGATGCCCCTCCATCGCTAAAACCGGTTATTCCAATGCGGCTTTGATCGACCGCTCCCGATTCTACTGCCAGTTCGATCGCGATTTCGAGTGACGACAGCACCGAGCGGCGATCGGCCCAGGGTTCATCTAGCAGCGTCCGCGTCTCAATCTCCGATCGAGCCTCTCTCACTGCAGGCAGGAAACCTGGACGTGCGAAACTAAGGACCGCGAACCCGCGCGCGGCGAGCGGCTGGATCGGGACATCGTCCCCGGTACCTCCTCGAAGAAAGCCGCGGCTGGAATAGCCCGCCACGACCATCGGGTGACGTTCCCCGGCACGATGTCCGGGCGGCAGCACCAGGTCGGCAAAGCTTTCCACTCCGTAGGCATTGCGAAAGCGCAGGCGACGCACTTCCCCCCAGCGAATGCCAGCGAGTTGCGGATTCGGATCGTAGACGATCCGCTGCGCGCCGCTGCGCGGGTTAAACGCGACGATCCTGATCGGGCGTGTCGATCCCTCTCGGGTACAGATTGCCTCCCGCTCAACGGACTTGCACCCTGCGATGACATCATCGGTTTCGAAGACGCGCTGCGGGAGCGCCTCGTCATTGTCCCATCGCAGCAGCGCAGTCCGGCTCCTTGCCCAGCCTATTCGTTGCAAGGCCATCAGCGAGGTTCCATCGGACGACCACCACAATTCGAAGATCCCCTCGCACTCGCTTGTCGAACAAACCGTGCGCCTGCCATCAGGATCGGCGATCACGAGCCGGGTCGGGCTCAGCACATGCTCTGGTTCCTGTGGCTCGATCCACGCCAACCGGTTCTGGGCGCTCCTTCGCGAAAGCATAGCAATCGACGAACTCTCGTCCGGCGGCAGCGGTGTCAGCAAGCCGCGCTCTTCCGCCGTCGCAACACGTGCGGAGCCTTCGAAAAGCGATACGAAGCTATATCGGGTTGTTACCTCGCCCGTGGGGATGGGGCGGCCGGCGAGTTGCGGCGCGAAGCGCTCGTCGTAGAGGAACCCGCTGCTCCCCTCTTCAGCAATTGCCTGGGCAGCCGCGTGGATCCCGGGTCTCGTGGCAACGATCAGGCCTCTTCCATCTGCGGTCCAGGCAAAGGTATCGATGTCGTCCGCAAGGTCCGTGGCCCTTCGGGGAGGAGCGTTTCCGTCCGGGTCGACCAGCCAAACCTGCGTCCTGCCCTCCTCGCGGCGCAGGAAGGCGATCAGCGTCCCGTCCGGCGACCAGCGTGGCGGATTGGGCCGCGGCCAACCGGCCTGTACGAAGGAGAAGTCGCGCAGCGAATAGTCGTCGGCAATAAAGGCGCCACCGCGGGCGAGTTCGACGGGGATGCCCTGTCCCGAGATTGGCATGACCAGCAACCGCTGGCAGTAGTGGTTCTCGGCGGGATTACCCCGGCTGACGAGAACCGCGATCCGCTTCCTGTCCGGAGAGATGCCGAACGCCGGTGGAGAACCGGGGACGGGCGAGCCGATGTCGGCGATCTCGGCGAGTTCCGCAATACTCATCGGAAGCGCCTCTGCTTGCGACGACGGCACGCTTTCGAAAGCCGTACACGGATCGCCACCCTCGCTGGGCGTTGCCACGGGAACGATGGCCTGGGCCATTGCCGCAAACAGCAGCGGGCTCATCACCAGTGCCTCCGGATGCCGACGGAGATGAAGCGGCCGATCGGCGAATAGTTCGTCGAGTCGTAGGGAGTGTCGTAGGGTCCGAACTGCTCGATGCGTCGAGGTGCCTGATCGAACAGGTTCTGGATCGAAAAAGATAGCTCAAGGCTTGGCTCGCGACCATCACCCTGATCCAGCGTATAAGTAGCTGCAAGATCGAGCGTCGCGCTCGGAGCAAGGCGCCTTTTGCTTTCGAACCGACGATCCAAGAGGGCCCCTATGTAGTTCAGGGAAACACTTGTCCGGAAGCGGTCGAGTCCGAGACGCGCTGTTCCGCGAAGCCGGTACTGGGGTGGATTGAAGACCGTTCCTGCGAGTTGGACGAGCGGTAATGACTCGACGATCCGTTGCTCACTGTTGAGCCAACTGCCCGACAGGTCGAACCCGACCGATCGCCTGTCGCCGAGCTCATGGTTCCAATCGATACGCGCATCGACGCCGTGGATGGACCATGCCGCGACGTTGACGTTACGATTGTCGATGATTGCGATCACGCTCGCCGGGTCAAATGGCGCGCCGGTGAAATTCTCAAGGCCGAACTGCGCTCCGTTGATAAGCCCGTTGATCGCGCCAAGGGTGGGCGTGAAATTGACGAGGCTGGCGTATGCGGGATCACCGTAGGCGGCAAATACTGATCCCGAGATAGGAGCGACGACCCGGTTGGTGAACCGGATATCGTACCATGTACCTGAGATCGTGATTTCCGGGAGGCTGGGCGGGGAAAAGTCGAAGCCCACTGTCCAGCTTCGGGCGCGCTCAGGCTCGACGTCGGGATTGCCGCCGGCTGCGGCAATGATCGTATCCGAACCCGTTCCCGCGCCGACAAATGATGCCGGAACCGCGATCGCCTGGTAGAAGACATATTGCTGGTAGAGCGTTGGGGCCTTGAACGAACGAGCCCAGCTCGCGCGCAAGGTTATGTTTTCCGCAGGAGCGTAGCGCACGGCGATCCTCGGCGTCGCCTGCTGGTCAAGGCCCGGATAGTCCTCGTAGCGAACCGCCGCGGTCACGGTGAGTTCGGCGATGCCGGCCACATCGTTCTGCGGCGAAACAAGGGGCAGGTAGAGTTCGCCGAAAGCGAAGCGGGCTCGGCGCTTCACATTGAAGGTCGTGCTTATGGTGCCATCATTGCGGTCGTAAGCCAGACTGGTGTCCCGAAAGCCCGCGCCCATGGCCAAGCGCGCGCTGCCACCGGGCAGGTCGAAAAGGGGCCCTTCTGCACTCGCCTCAAGCGTGATGGTTTCGTTGAAGTATTGACCACTCGCGACAATCGGATCCGACCCCGCGATTACAAAGGTGCCATCCAGACGGGTCTGGTCGCTGCCGTAGACACCGGCAATCTTCGCTTCCCAGCCACTCCCGATATCGAACGCAAGGGCAGGCGCGATCGCATAGCCCTCCAGCTTCGGGTTTTGGGTAATGCGAAACGCGGGCGCACCGTTCGTGGCTCTGGTAGTGCGCCGGGAGTAGAACCCGTCGATTGTTGCGCGGATGCCCGGTGCCAGCTCCTGATGCGCCGACAAGGTCAAGGCATGACGACGGATGTCCGGATAGAGGGTCACCTCAGGATCGAGCGTCGCGGCGTAAGAACGCTGATCGGCCCTGATCGAAGAATTATGGGCGTAATCATAGGCGAGCATAAGTCCGCCGCCTTGCCATCCGGTGCCGCCGACGGCATCGAATTGCTGGCGAAAGTAGCCGCCATCGGTTGCGGCACCGAGCTGTCCCGACGTTGTGAGACCATCGAAGTCGCGCCGGAGGATGACATTGATAACCCCTCCCACGGCATCCGAGCCATAGAGCGCCGACGCACCATCTGGCACGACTTCGATCCGGTCGACCGCCGCTAAAGGAATTGCCGAAATGTCTACCCCTTGAAAGGCCGAGTTATACGGAAGCCTATGACCATTGAGCAGCGTGAGCGTTGCATCGGCACCGATCCCGCGAAGGTTGGCAGTGGAAGCCGAATTGACATTTTCGTTGACGAACCCCGCACCAGAGCCGACCCCCGGGTTCTGCCCTCCAGAGAAATTCTGGGGTAGGCTGCGGATCGCTTCACCCAGATCCACTTGGCCGGCCTCGACGATCGTGTCGCGATCAAGTTCGATGACTTCACCGATGACCCGTGCGCCTCGGATTCGAGTTCCCGTGACAACGATCGCAGAACTTTCGTTGTCCAAAGCCGTATCGCCAACCTCGGTAGCGTCATCTTGTGCCTGTTCGCCTGGACTGTCTTGGGCGAAAAGCGGCGGAGCTGCGCCCACAAGTGTGGTTCCGGAAAGAAGAATTGAAAGTGTGCGAATGCTTAATGACATTGGGGTCTCCCTGTTCTGGCGCGGTCAGGCCGCTACAGGGAATGACGCTCGCTCTTTCGAACACCTTAGTTTCAATAGAAATTAAATTCCGCTTGGGATCCTGCTGGGATTCTCAGGTTCGCAGGTGTGGCCGAGCTCCTGCCGCAAATGCGCCAGAGCCTTCATCATGTGATAGTCGACCGTCGGCAGTGCGATGCCTAGCTCAAGATGTATCTGTCGGTAGGTTTTCTTCTCGAATCGGTTCATCGCGAAGATACGCGCGCACTTTTCGGGGAGCTCTGCGAGTGCGATTTCGAGCGCTTGCCGGGTTTCGTGGACATGCACAGCATCTTCTTGCGCCGCGCGGCTTGGCGCGTCTGCGTTCTCCAAAAGTGGCTGGATCCTGATCCGGCGCTTTTGTCGCCGCGCCTCGTCCACGAGCAAGTTGAATGCAATCCGCCTCAGAAAGCCCGCCGGATTGACGAGTTCCGTCAGCTGCTTGCTGGTCGCCGCACGCAGAAACACGTCCTGTGCCAGGTCGTGGGCGCGTTCGGAGCCCACGCGGCGCGCAAGATATGCGATCAGTCCAGCCCGTTCTTCGCGGTAGAGGGCATCGAGTGTGCGGCGGCGACCGACCGTTCGGCTTACCTTTGCAGCGCAATATGCGGGGCCCACGCACTGGGGAGATTGGTGCCGAATTTCGGCGGCAGCTTGAGTCATGCTTCGAACTTGGAGGCGTCCGCAACCTGAGTTCGCCATGGCGAACTGCGTGCGGGTTCCAGGTCTGTGCCGCCGTCCGGGGCCTGGTTTGTGCCCCTTGACCGGTTCGGCCGCCGGGCCTGCGATGGACCGGCGTGCATGATGTCCGGCGGAAATATCCACGCGGACGGTGCCAGAATATCGGTCCGCGCACTGTCAATCTGCCCAACATCGGAGTGGCTTGCAAGAGGCAAGTAAAGCCATTTTGGACCCGCCTGTGGCAGCGGTCGTCGCCTTCTCTAAGAACGCAGCGTCTCGACGAACATCGGATCAAATATGCCCAGTACTGGGGAAGCGCATCCCTTGGTCTTGGAATGTCGGCGCGGTGCTGGCGCCTCTAGCGAAATCGGCGAGAAAGGAGGTGCTTCATGGCTCGACCATTTGACAGCAACGACCGGACAGGCGCATTCGACTATTCGGATTTCGCGCAGGAATTCCTGCGCCGCAATGCCGCGTACCGGCAACAATACGCACGGATCGCCAGCGAAAGCGGTTTCGACCCGCAATCCACAGCTTGCCGCCAAATGGCGCGTTCATGGGGCCTTGAATTTCCCGATTGATCCCGACCTTTCGGCTCGCACCCATCCGGCAATCTGGCAAGCCGAGGAAAACGCTCATGTGGTAATTCTTGGCGGTGGCGATGCAGTCAAGGCGGCACTCGCGTTATGTGACGTGATCGTCAAGCGAGCGAGCAATTCGGGAGATCATCTGGTCCTCGCCAGCAGGGGCGCTCGGCACCGCCTGCTCATGACGGCCTCGGCCCGACCGGAGGTAGACACTTATCTGATCGCTCGAGACCAGTCGTTTCCGATCAGGCTGGCGGCGCTCGATGCGTTTCACTGCTGTGTAGATGGTTCCGCTGCTCCCAGCGTGCGAAACCAGTTGCAGCCCACTGCCTATCAGTCCCACCGCTTCCACTTGCTGCTCGCCATACTTGATGCTTTATCCCGGGCGCCTGAGGGTGTTATGCTAAAAGATATCGCTGGAACCATTGTTTATCGGGGATTGTCCGCGCAGCGCGCCATTGACTGGAAATCGTCATCGCAACGCCGCCAGACCCAGCGTCTCGTGGTTGAGGCGCGGCGAATGGCGTCGCACGGCTATCTCGGCTTGCTTCGCCAAAGCCGGCTCCGCTCTTTTCAAACGCACTGAATGCACTATGGTTTTTCGTGGGGCATGCTGCTGAATTTTGCGGCGCGCCCGGATTGGAACCGGACCTTGAGGGTCGCAACTGCAACTGCTGGAACAGGTGGAATGGAACCGTCTGATCCGGCACCGAGCAGGCGGTCAGGTGGCGGCGTGTTGGATTGCGTGCTGCCGATCGAACGGCAGGTCTATGTACGCATATCTCGCGGAGGAATTCGCAACTGAACTTATCAATGTCCGTTCGGACACTGAACTCGACGGTGCGCTTAAACAGGTTTCCCGGCGCCTTGGCTTCGACCACTTCGCGCTTAGCCTGGAGATGCGTTCGACATCGTGCGAGGCACCGGGCCTGCTATTGCACGACTATCCCGACGAATGGGCGAAAGTCTATATTGCCTTCGACCTCGCAGGGCAGGATCCGGTGCGAAGAGCCTGTGACAAGACCATCATCGGTTTCGCCTGGGACTGGATTGACGAACTCGTCCCTCTCACGCGCGGCGACCGTCAAATGCTCAATGTCGGCCGGGAATGCGGAATTGGCAATGGTTATACTGTTCCGCGGCATTTGCCCGGGATAGGGCGCGGCACCTGCACCTTTGCTGTTCGACCCGAGCGAGAACTGCCCCGACGGCGCTTCGCCGTCGCGGAAATGATCGGGACGCTGGCTTTGAGCTGTGCGCTGGGCCTGAGTTCAGAAAAGTTCGATGAGAAGGTCCCTTCCCTGACCGATCGGCAGCGGGAGTGTCTGCTTTGGGTTGCAAGAGGGAAGACTGCAGCTGAAACGGCCATGATACTCGAAATCAGCACCGAAACCGTCATTCAGCATCTTAAGATGGCCCGCGAGCGCTACCAGGTCCATTGTAAACAGTCCCTCGTCGTCGCGGCGCTGTTCGACGGGTTGATCGGGTTTGCCGACATCATCCGTTGGCGGGACACAGGCTAGTTTTCGCGCCACTGCCTCTCAATCACTCGAACATGGCCGTACTGCCTATTTCGCAACCGTTCAGAAAGCAATTTGACTTCTCTCGGCATTTCGATATTTTAATAGTTATCGAATCATTGGAGTGAGCGATGCAAGCCGACCGCGTGATCCGAGCCCTATCTGCTCTGGCACAGGAGCATCGCCTCGCCGCATTCCGCCTGCTCGTACAGGCCGGGGAGCAAGGCGTTGCCGCTGGGGTGCTAGCTGAGAAGCTCCAAGTGCCTCCGTCTTCAATGAGCTTTCACCTTGCCCAACTGGCCAATGCGGGGCTGGTCACCCAGCGGCGCGAAAGCCGCTCGATCATCTATTCGGCGGACTATGCCGCGATGAATGGCCTGATGGGCTACCTCACCGAGAACTGCTGCGGCGGCATGTCCTGCTCCGAGGATGCAGCCTGCCTTCCTTCTCCTCAACGAAAGAGCGCCTGATGAAACGCTTCCATGTGCATGTCGGCGTTGCCGACATCGACAAGTCCGTTGCCTTTTATTCGAGCCTGTTCGGTGCCGAGCCTTCCGTGGTGAAGGCCGACTACGCCAAGTGGATGCTCGACGATCCCCGCATCAATTTTGCGATCTCGATGCGCGAGGATGCGGCCAAGGGCATCGAGCACGTCGGCTTACAGGTCGAGGACAAGGCTAAACTCGAAGAGGTCTATGATCGCCTCAAGGCTGCTGATCGACCCGTGCTCGAAGAGGGCGCGACCACCTGTTGCTATGCGCAATCGGAAAAGAGCTGGATCGCCGATCCCGATGGCGTGGTGTGGGAAGCCTTTCTTACCGATGGCGAGAGCACGACCTACGGCGGCAATCCTGATCTCCATCAACTTGCCTCCGCCGACGCCGCGTCGAGCGCTTGCTGTGCACCGCAGCTGACGCCCGCCAAGACCTCCTGCTGCTGAGGTTACCAAATGTCCGATCAACCGCTGAACGTGCTGTTCCTGTGCACGGGCAATTCCGCTCGCTCGATCTTGGGCGAAGCAATCCTCAACCATGACGGCGAAGGCCGCTTCAAGGCCTACAGCGCCGGCAGCAATCCGACCGGCACAGTGAATCCCTGGGCGATCCATACGCTCAAGACGCTTGGCTATCCGGTAGAGGGCTATTCCTCGAAGAGCTGGAGCGAGTTTGTCGATGGACCCGAGTTCGATCTGATCTTTACCGTCTGCGACAGCGCGGCGGCGGAGACTTGCCCGGTCTGGCCGGGGCGTCCGACCTCGGCGCACTGGGGCATTCCCGATCCGGCGGCGGCAGAGGGCAGCGATGCTGAGAAAGCAGCGGCCTTCCTCGATGTCTTTCGCATGCTCAAGCGGCGCATCGATCTGATGCTGGCGCTCCCGATTGCCAGCTTCGAGCAAATTGCCCTGCGCGAAAGGCTGCAGGCCATCGGAAATGACGCTGACAAGCTATGACCTCTGCAACTGCTGACTTGGATGCCCGCGCAGCGGGTTTGGGCCTCTTCGAGAAATGGCTCTCGGTATGGGTCGGCGCTGCGATCCTCGCTGGAATTACGCTTGGTAATGCCGGGCCAGAGTTGTTCGCCTCGCTAGCGGGTATCGAATACGCCTCGGTCAACCTCGTCGTCGCGGTGCTGATCTGGGCGATGATATTCCCGATGATGGTCTCAGTCGATTTCGGCGCGGTGCGTCGCGTCGGTGACAAGCCAAAGGGCCTGATCATCACGCTGGTTGTGAACTGGTTCATCAAGCCTTTCACGATGGCTGCACTTGGCGTGCTGTTCTTCGAGGTCGTCTTTGCCGACCTGATCGCGCCTGCCGATGCCCAGCAATACATCGCCGGGCTGATCCTGCTGGGTGCGGCCCCTTGCACCGCGATGGTCTTCGTATGGTCGCAGCTCACCAGGGGCGATCCTGCCTATACGCTGGTGCAAGTCGCGGCGAATGATCTCATCATGATCGTGGCCTTCGCGCCCATTGTCGCGCTGCTGCTGGGCGTGACCGACATTGCGGTCCCGTGGGAGACGCTGCTGCTCTCGGTCGCGCTCTATGTGGTCGTGCCGCTCGCAGCCGGTGCCATTGTGCGGCATCGGCTTCTCGCGACGCATGGCGGCGATGAAGCGGCGGTGTCCGAATTCACGGGGCGCATGAAGCCGCTCTCGATCATCGGCCTGCTGCTGACGGTGTTGCTGCTGTTCGGCTTCCAGGCGGAAACCATTGTCGCCCGACCGCTGTTGATCGCGCTGATTGCAGCGCCCATTGTTGTCCAAAGCTACGGCATCTTCTTCATCGCTTATGGCTGGGCCAAAGCGTGGAAGGTCCCGCACGCAGTAGCCGCGCCCTGCGCTCTTATCGGCACGTCCAATTTTTTCGAACTGGCGGTGGCGGTTGCGATCGGCCTGTTCGGCCTAGGGAGCGGAGCTGCTTTGGCTACGGTGGTAGGCGTCCTCGTAGAAGTGCCTGTCATGTTGTCGCTGGTAGCGATCGCCAATCGGACGCGTGGTATATTCCCTTTGGCTTGATGCGGATGTGCCTCATACCGGTCTGGGGGCGAGCAAGATGACGCCGGCGCCTACAAGGCAGATCGCCACGCCCAGAGTGTCCCACCGATCGGGCTTCACGCCTTCTGCGATCCAAAGCCACAAAAGCGCGGACAGAATGTAGACCCCGCCGTAGGCAGCATAAGTTCGACCTGCATGCTCGGCATCGACCAGCGTTAGCAAATAGGCAAAAAGGACGAGTGAAGCCACGCCCGGAACGAGCCACCAAGCCGATTTGTCCATACGCAACCACGCCCAGAAAGCGAAACAGCCCGCAATTTCAGCAATTGCAGCACCGAGATATGCGAGAAAGGTCATCATCTGACCTCTATCGAGATTTCGACTGTCGATCGCAAACGGGATTACCCGGTTGATGGCTTTACTGGACCAGGCGAGGCGCAACTACGATAGCATGGAGCCAAGATCGGAGCCCACGCTCGGATACACCGATACCATTTTCTTGAGATCGCTTGTTGTCAGTCCAAGTCGGATGGCCAAACCGAAGAAATTAATGATTTCGCCATATTCGGGTCCGAGCAGATGGGCGCCCAGGATAGTGTCGCTGTCCTTATCGATTATAACCTTGGTTGCAGCGCAGCTTTCGCCAACGCGAAGGTTGGAATACCAGTCGCCGGTGTCATTCTCGACGACGCGGATATCGTGCCCGGCCTCTCGTGCATCCTGTTCGAGCATGCCAACGCGGGTTAGCTCCGGTACGGTAAATACAGCGCTCGGAACTCCCGAATAATCCGGCTTGGTCCGGTTGCCCTTGAGCATATTGGACGCAGCTACCTTGCCCTCGAAAACCGCGACAGGCGTAAGCGGGGCACCCTGCGTATCGGCGGCATCCCCGGCAGCGTAGATTTTCGGGTTGGACGTGCTTTGCAGGTAGGCGTTGACCGCAACGCCCTTGTCACCTGCCTCGACATTGGCTGCGGCCAGATCGAGCTGATCAATTGCCGCGACGCGGCCCGCGCCTTGGACGACGAGATCGGCGCGCAAATCTTTCGTTTCGCTACCCGTTTCTACCGTGACAAGAAAGTCCGTCCCGTCCTTCTTGATGGATTTGAGTGACGTGCGCCGTCGCAGTTGGACGCCGACTTCCTCACCTCGCGCGACGAGTCTTTCAACAAGATCGGCATCGAAACCTTTAAGCGGTCTCTCGCCGCGATCGATCATGCACACCTCGCTGCCGGCGCGTGCTGCGATATGGCCAAACTCGAACGAGATGAAGCCGCCGCCGATGAACAGGATGCGTTCGGGCAGCGCATCGAGCCGCATGAACTCGGTGCTGTCGGTAAGGTGTTCGGAGCCGGGAACATCTATCGTCCGCGGCTTGGCACCCGTTGCGATCAGGAAATGGTTTGCCTGAAACTGCCCCTCGCCGTCGATTTCGACGGTATCTTCGCCGACGAAGCGCGCTTTCCCGTGAAGGGTAGTGACGCCGTTGCTCTCCAGACCGTTTTCGATCCGACCGGGCATTTTGTCGGTGAACGTCTGCGTGAAGGCGACCAGATCGGGCCAGTTGATGGCGATGTCGTTCGGTTCGATGCCCTTGCCGTGCATGAGCCGCGCTGCGTCGATGATTTCCGCCCCGCGGCGGAGCATTTTCTTCGGATCGCAGCCGCGCAGGGCGCAGGTGCCGCCATAAGGCAGTTCGTCGACCACCGCGACCGACCAACCGGCTGAGGCGCATTTGTTGGCGGCATTTACGGCCGCCATACCAACACCCAGCACTATAAGATCGAAGTTTCGCGTACTCATCTCACCGCCCTCCGCAACATGTGGCGCCCTTGCGATCGGCACGCGTTTCCTGGATCGGCGGGCAGGGGATGGTGCCGAATGAGCAGAAGACACAGCAATCGCCCGCATTGGGGCGGAGTTTCACACCGCAACCATTGCAATCGTAGAAAAACCAGCAGGCATCCGTCGGCATTCTTTCGAGCTTTTTGTACCCGCAAGTAGGGCATGTGATCTCGGACTTCAGTTCGATCATAGCGCGCTCTCTGAAAGGATCGCCGGATATCCGGCCTCGGTCGACGCCGCGGCGATCGCGCTTGTGGTTGTTCGCTCAGGATCGAACTGCGCAGTCGCCGTCCTGGTCTCGTAATCGATAGTCACCTCGTGCACGCCTGCCACGCCTTCCATCGCGCGCCGAACCGTTATCGGGCAGGTCGCGCAGGTCATATTCTCGACCGCAAAACTTGCCGATTGCAGATGCGCGGAATTTTGTTGAACCCGTTCGTCGGAGTTTGGCGGAAACAAGGTCGCTGCCCAGATACCCGCTCCGGCCAGTCCCAGTATCGCAACTGCGACGATCATCGTCTTCTTCATCTTTCGAACTCCTAGTAGAATTGCGGCGCCCACCACTCGACCGTGGACGAGGCAGCGACCAATACGGTCGCCAGCCACAGGGAGCTTTTGACGAGCAGGTTTGCTCCGGGCCGCGCGCAATATGTTCCGTCTTCGCAAGGTTCGGCTTGCCGAAAATAGACGTGCCGGAATCCAAGGGCCAAAAAGAGGAGCGCGATGGCGATAAATACCCATTTGTACGGTTCGAGCGCAGTGAGATTGCCGATCCACGCGCCGCTGATGCCAAGGCTCAGCAATAACAGCGGGGCAATACAGCAGGACGAGGCGAGTATCGCGCCGAGCGTCCCGCCGCTCGCCCATAAGCGCTGCGCGTTCTTGTGCATTTGATCGACCATGGAAACCAATGTACTCCCTGTAGTAACTACAGGTTCAAGCACTAATTGGCATATGGCTCATGACAGCATCGCAAGTGATCAAACGGGGAGAACTGGCCAGACGGTCGGGCTGCAACCTTGAGACAATCCGCTACTACGAGAACATCGGTCTGCTTCAGCCTCCCGAGCGTACGGCAAGCGGGCACAGGCTCTATCCACCCGGCGACCAGGCGCGGCTCGGCTTTATCTTGCGCGGCCGCGATCTGGGTTTTTCGATCGAGGAGCTCAAAAGCCTGCTCAGCCTCGTTGATTCGCACCCCTACAGCTGCGGCGAGGTTCGGGATCTGACCAATAACCATCTGGCCAGCGTGCGAGCTAAAATTGCTGATTTGACTAGGTTGGAGCGCACGCTAGCCGATGTATCAGCCCGCTGCGAAGGCGGTGATGTTCCGGAATGCCCCATCATAGATACGCTCTTTGGTCGTGGTCCTGGCGCCCGATAGTGAAGCTATGCCGTTGGAACGGGTGCGCGTCTTGAAGCTATTTCGATCGAAGCCGGATGCGACGAGGCGAGGGAACGAATATGCGCCCTGTCCGTCCCCTCACTACAGAGCCTCGTCATTTAACTTTTGATAGCTTTCCATGCCGACCACCATTCTGATTGTCGAAGACGAATTCCTCATAGCTGTCGAAATGGAGGCGGTGGTTCACGATCTCGGTCATGAATCCGCAGGCATAGCCGACGACATGCAATCGGCATTGGCAAAGGCTTCAGACGCGATCGATGTGGCGCTCGTCGATGTCAATCTGGCCGATGGAGCCACTGGTCCGAGGATCGGCGAGAAGCTTGCTGCGGATTTCGGGATCGAGGTTATTTTCGTAACCGCCAATCCCGCACAACTCGGCGAAGGGGTGAGCGGAACGCTGGGCGCGCTGGAAAAACCGGTCGATCTTAGCATTCTCAAGCAGGTTCTCGACTATGTCATTGCGGTCCGGAAGGGCGAAAAAATCGATCCGCCAGCCCGTCTTAGGCTCTTCTTTAACTAGGCTCCTGCAACCTGCTTTTTCGGACATCCATGACGAGTTCAACGCCATCGTCATGCCAGGTTCTCTCGTAATTGCCTCCTAGCTGTTGCTTCACGGCCAACTCGATGAGGCGACTTCCGAAACCCGTTTGAGGCTCACTCGCCTTGTCGATGTGAGCTCCGTGTTCCCTCCAGCGGAAGCGGACCATCTCGTCCTCGGTTGAAAGGTCCAGCGAAATCCTTCCCTCGGGATTGGACAGAGCTCCGTACTTCATCGCGTTGGTAGCCAGCTCGTGGAACACCAATGCAACCGGCGTGGCGGCGCGGCTTTCGACCGCGATATCGGGGCCGGAAATAGCAATCCTTCTTTCGGAAAAGGCAGGATAGGTCTCGAAGATCGTCGCAAGCAGCGTGGCGAGGGTCACTTCCTTGCCCTCGGGCTGGGACTTTTCGCTGTGGGGCCGGACGAATTCGTGCGCGCGCCCCAGCGCGGAAATCCGGCCCAGCAGGTCGCGCGACGCTTCACCGAACGCTTCATTTGCGCGCGCTGTCAGGCTGATCAAACCGGAAACAATCGCGAAGATGTTCTTGATGCGATGGCTGAGCTCTTGACTCAGGATTTCGTTTTGGAGGGCGGTACGCTTCTGCTCGTCGATATCCGTACAAGTGCCGATCCAGCGCTGGATCTCACCCTCCTCGTTGAGGATCGGCAGCGCACGACCGATCATCCAGCGATAATCGCCGCTGTGATGCCTCAGGCGATATTCAACCTCGTACGGTTCGCCGGTAGCGAGGCTGTGGTTCCATTTCTTCCATGTGTCGGCCTGGTCATCCTCATGGAACATCCCGGCCCATCCTTCGCCGTCGGTTGATCCGACAGGGACACCCGTGAATTCATACCAGCGCGCATTGTAATAATCGTGGGAGCCGTCGGGAAGAGTCGACCATACCATCTGCGGCATGGTGTCGGCGAGCGCATGGAAAGCAGCTCCGGCGGATTGCAGCGCATGCTCTGTAGCGAGGGGCAAGACATCAGGCGCCGAAGAGGATTCGCGGCTGCCAAGCTGGAAGTTCGTGATGACTTTTGCATTCATAGCCAGCTTGTGACCTTCCCGGGATGAACAGAATCGGACCGATAAGATACCTGTCGTATCTTGATGATTTTCAAACGCTGACGCTCATCGCAAAGGTGGGATGGCCAGTAAACTCTCCCCTGTAGAGCGCCAGATGTGGCCCTCCCCAGTTCTTGGTATGTCGCTGCCTATCCGGATTTGATGAGATGCGAGCAGTCATCAAGTTCACAGGTAATCTTCATGCAGCAAAGCAGCGGTATAAATGGTGCAAACTTGGTCGATCCGGCACTTCGCGCCATGTTCGAGGCGCGCAAGCGCGTGTTCGTGGATCTTCTTGGGTGGGACGTTCCGGTGCTCGACGGGACCTTTGAAATCGACCAGTTCGATACGCCCTCGGCCGCCTATCTCGTCCTCACCGGCGAAAAGTGCGAGCATCGCGCATCGGCCCGGCTCCTGCGTTCTGATGGACCTCATATCTTACGCGATCTCTTTCCGCAGCTGTGCACCGGACCTGTTCCGCAGGATGAGGCATTTCGCGAGATTACCCGATTCTGTATCGATCCCACGTTGCCGCGCGCTGATCGCCGGAGTGTCCGCAACCAGCTCGTCTCCGCACTCGCCGATTTTGCAATATCGGAAGGGATCTCTGGTTATTCGGCGGTCGCCCCAGTGCCCTGGTTCCGTCAGATCGCCCAGTTCGGCTGGCGCTGCCAGCAGCTCGGACCGTGCGTTTCTATCGATGGGCAGCAGCTTGTCGCTCTTCGGATCGACATCGACCAAGATACACGCGCGCAACTCGCCAACGCAGGGATCTACTGCCGCAATCCTAAGCCGGAAGCCTATGGCGGCATGGAGCTGGCAGCATGACTGGGCCGAGGGAGGCGCATTGGCTCGATCAGCTGCAAGAGGATGGCTATTGCATCATTCCGCAGCTTGTCGCCGAGCAACAGATCGCCGCACTCGATGCCGACCTGGAAGGTGCATTTGCGCAGGCGCCCCTCGGCAAGGGAGACTTCTATGGCCATCGGACCAAACGGTTTGGAAGCCTGCTTCGCCGGTCGCAGGTCGCAGGCGATCTAGTCCTGCAGCCGCTAGTCCTATCGCTCGCCCGCGCAATTCTCGGCAGCGCCTGCGACCGGATGCAGCTCAATGTCGCCCAGGCGATCGCGATCCATCCCGGCGAGATAGAACAGTTTCCGCATTGCGATCAGGATATGTGGGCAGGCCGCAAGGGCGATCACGAATATCTTCTCAACGTCATCTGGCCGCTGACCGAATTTACTCGCCTCAATGGCGCGACACGCATCTACCCCGGGACGCACAGGAAGCCTGTCGACAATCTCGAAAGTCTCGACGATCCCATAGTAGCTGTTTGCAAGCCCGGCGATGCGATCTGCTTTCTCGGCTCCACCGTCCATGGAGCGGGACCAAACCAGACCGAGGATGTCCGCCGCGGTGTCGTAATCGGCTACAGTCTCGGCTGGCTCAAACCCTACGAGAATCTCTGGCTGGCCTATCCACCAGCAGTAGCAAAAGAGTTCTCTCCCGAACTCGCCGAGCTCGCCGGATATGTGCAGCACCGTCCGAACCTGGGTAATTTCGAAGGGCAATGCCCGTCGGTTTTGCTGAGCGACAAGGTGCCCGAATTCCCTCAGGCAACCGATAGTCTGCGCCCCGACCAGAAAGAAGCGGTTCGTGAGTTCGCCAAGACGCGCCGCGGCGGACGATGAGTCCCGCTCACGTCCTCGAGCCTACGTACAGGCGGTTGAAAGATGCATTGCTGGAAGGGCGCTTCCGGGCCGGTACGAAGCTTGAGGCGATGCGACTCGCTGACGATTTCGGAGTGAGCATGACGCCGGTAAGAGACAGCCTGAACCAGCTTGTCGGTGAAGGGCTGGTCGACCTCACGCCCGGCGAAGGATTTCGCGTACCGCTGCTTACCGAACAGGCCTTGCGCGACATTCTGCAAGTCAACGCCCTGCTTTTGGAGCAGGCTCCCGACAACGATCACAAATCACTGACAATCAACGAAGGATCAAACGACACGCGAGGTGCTTATGCCGACCGATTGGCGCGCGCCTTCAGAGACATCGCGGCAAGCTCAGGCAATCGGTTTCGCGTACATTTGGTCGAACGCATTAGCGACAGACTCCATCCGCTACGTGAACTCGAGCCGGTGATTTGGCCTGGCGCGCCGCATGCCCTTGAGCAAATTGAGCGAAAAGCGCAGCAAGGGTTCGATGGCTCAAACCGAGCGGTACGCGCATATCATCAACACATTGAGGATCTGGTACCCGCTCTTGTCGGACGTTTGAACCAGCAGACGCCCTAGCCCTCGCCAATATTTTAGGTCGTCTCCCCACTCTCGGACAGAACCGTCGCGAGGTGGTCATTCCAGGCATCGAGCGCCTGGCGCTTTTCGTCCTTCCAGTCGTGGCGCTGGTAGATGCCGGCGACTCCGGCGCGAGATCCGCCCACATGGTTGAGAACGGCTTCGGTGACTTCAAACCGAACGCCAAGCCGCTGGAAGTTCGTTGCGAGGGTTCGTCGTAGATCATGAAGGCGCCAGGCTTCGAGCGGCTCTTCGCAACGTTCCTCGATCAGGCTGTCGAGCTTCACCTTCCCTTTGGCGTATCCCGTAAAGCCCGCCCCGCTAGCTGTCGCGAAAACACGGCCCTTACGCGGCCACCTCTCGCCGCGAGCCTCCCGGTCGAGCTCGGCGATTGCAAGATCGTTGAGGGGAATGGAGTTAGGTTCTCCGTTCTTGGTTCGAGATCCGGGCAGGGTCCATAATCTTTCGCTGCGACTGAGCTCCTGCCAGTGCATCCCGGAGACTTCTTCACGGCGCTGTCCGGTTACGATCAGAAGCCTGACAATTGGACCAAAGCAGCGATGACATTCCGGCGCCGCATTCCAGATATGGCGGAGTTCGCCATCCTTGAGCCAGCGCTCTCGTGGTTTGACCGGAGGCGGCGTTTCCATGCCCTCCATCGGATTGCGATCGATATCTCCGCGACTGACGGCCCAGCGAAACAGGCGGCGCATAACGGCAAAGACATTTCGCCGGTTTGCCACCTGCTTGGGCGGCATCTGATCGAGAACCGAAACGACGTCGATCTTCGTAATCGCTGGCAGCGCCTTCATTCCGAATGTGGGCTTGAGGTAGAGGCGAATGGATCGCTCCACGAGGCGACGCCATCCCTCGCGTTTGCAGGAGCGAGTGAAGAGGTCAGCGTAATTCGAGAAGGCGAGGTCGACAGCTTCCCGGCGGCGCTGCTTTTCCGCATCAACCGGATCAATGCCCTGCGCAACAATCACCAACAATCGCTCAGCTTCCAAGCGTGCAGTAGTCGGTGTCCAAGGCGATCCATGTGATCCGATCGTGAAACGACGGGTCTTCGCTTCTCGTCCGCCCATTCGGAACTGGATTATGTAACTGATTGATCCAGCAGTTGTAATCTTGACGCCAAAGCCCTTGAGATCGGTGTCCCAAAGATAGTTTTCCTTTGGTCCAACCGGGAGCGAATCGACCGTGCGCTTGCTGATTTTTCCTGTTGCCATGCGATACCTCGTGGCCTTTTCTGGCAATCACCGGGTAATCACGCAAGCGGAAAAAGGGGCGAATTGGAGGCAATTCTGGCGTAAGTGATTTGCGCTAAGTCGTTGTTTTTACAACATCAGCGTAGTCTAGCGTCGCCTGAATCGAAAGTACCAGACCTCATGCCCATAGACGGTGCGGGCCTTGTGTTCGTAGCGCGTTTCGGGCCAGCCTGACGGGCGGTTCTGCCAGCTGGCCGGGCCATCGACGATCCATTCGAAGTCGTCGCCGAAGCGCCGCATGACCATCAGGGCGTGGCGCAGGTAGACGGCGTGGTCGGTGCCGAAGCGGAATTCACCGCCCGGTTTCAGCTTGTCGGCGAACATGCGGACCGGGCCATCGTTCATCATGCGGCGCTTGGCATGCTTGTTCTTGGGCCATGGATCGGGGTGCAGGAGATAGAGCATGGTCAGCGCGCCGTCGGGCACGCGGCGCAGCACTTCCAGCGCATCGCCGTGGTGGATGCGGACATTGGCGAGCGTGCGGTCGCGGACGTGGGTGAGGGCCTGCGCGACCCCGTTTACGAAGGGTTCCGCGCCGATGAATCCATGATCGGGCAGCAGATCGGCGCGTTCGGCGAGATGTTCCCCGCCGCCGAAACCGATTTCGAAATGCAGCGGGCGGTCGAAACCGAAGAGGGTTTCCGACGTCACCGGCCCTTCGTCGGGCACGGAAATCTGCGGTAGCAGACGGTCGACCAGATCCTGCTGCGATGCGCGCAGGGGCTTGCCCTGACTGCGCCCGTACAGGCGGTTGAGAGTTGTCGGGTCACCTTCCTTGAATGCGCTCATGGCGCGGGCGACTAACGATCCGCCCCTCGTGCGTCCAGATGGTACGCATGTCGATCATACGTTTGATCGGGCAAAAATTCCGTCTGTTCGGCAGGGTTGAACCGCCGGGCAACCGCAGTCTAGGGGCCGCGCATGCAAAGACTGCTAGACGATTACTCCGGCCTCCCGCTGTGGCTCCAGTCGCTCATCGCCCTGTGCGCGCTGGCGGTGGCGGCGCTGACGGTCAACTGGCTGCTGAAGAAGGTCCTGCTGCGCATCGCCGCGCCCTATCTGGATGCACGGTCCGATACGGTGGACCGGTCGGCGGCGTGGCTCACCACGGTGATACCCCTGCTGCTCGTCTCGCGCGGGATCGGCCTGGTGCCGCACCTGCCGGAAGAAGTCGTGAACGTGACGGTCAACATCGCGCGCACGATGATCGTCCTGTCGATCGCCATGGCGATCGGCGGTGCTCTGGATTACGCGAACGAGCTCTATTCCCGCCGCCCGGAATCGCGCAGTCGCCCGATCAAGGGATATGTGCAGGTCGTGAAGATCGCCATCTACTTCGGGGCGGCGATCCTGATGATCGCGGTTCTGATCGAGCAATCGCCGCTGCTGCTGCTATCGGGGCTCGGCGCGATGGCGGCGGTGTTGATGCTGGTGTTCAAGGACACGATCCTGAGCCTGGTGGCGAGCGTCCAGTTGAGCAGCAACGACATGCTGCGGGTCGGCGACTGGATCGAAATGCCCGGCATGAACGCGGATGGCGACGTGGTCGATATCGCCCTGCACACGGTGAAGATCCGCAATTTCGACAAGACCATCACGACGATCCCGACGCACAGGCTCATCGCGGACAGCTTTCGCAACTGGCGCGGGATGAACGAGAGCGGCGGGCGGCGCATCAAGCGCGCGCTGGTCGTCGACCAGAATTCGATCCGCTTCCTGGACGACAAGGAAACCGACGATCTCAAGCGCTTCAGGCTGCTGGACGATTACCTGGCGCGCAAGCAGGAGGAGATTGCCGAATGGAACCGGCATGAACTGTCCAGCGATTGCGACACGATCAATGCGCGCCGGATCACCAATATCGGCACGTTGCGCGCCTATGTGATCGCCTATCTCAAGAGCCATCCGCGCATTGCGGGGGCAGGGTTCACGCTGATGGTGCGCCAGCTACCGCCGGGGCCGCAGGGCCTGCCGCTAGAAATCTACTGCTTCACCGACACGGTGGAGTGGCCACAATACGAAGCGATCCAGGCCGACATCTTCGATCATATGCTGGCCATCCTGCCCGAGTTCGGCCTGCGCATCTTCCAGCATCCGAGCGGGCAGGACTTCGCGCAGCTTGCGATCAGGGCCGAATAGGAAACGCCCCGGAAGCGCGATGGCTGTCCGGGGCGTCTCATGATCCCGTCCGGGGATATGCAGTGTCAGGCGGCTTCCGCCTCTTCGTTCGGGTCGCGCAGCACATAGCCGCGGCCCCATACGGTCTCGATGTAATTTTCGCCGCCGCAGGCATGGCTGAGCTTCTTGCGCAGCTTGCAGATGAAGACGTCGATGATCTTGAGTTCGGGTTCGTCCATGCCGCCATAAAGGTGGTTGAGGAACATTTCCTTGGTCAGCGTGGTGCCCTTGCGGAGCGAAAGCAGCTCCAGCATGGCGTATTCCTTGCCGGTGAGGTGAACGCGGGCGCCATCCACTTCGACGGTCTTGGCGTCGAGGTTGACGGCCAGCTTGCCGGTACGGATGACCGACTGGCTGTGGCCCTTGGAGCGACGCACCACGGCGTGAATGCGGGCGACCAGTTCTTCGCGGTGGAAGGGCTTGGTCACGTAATCGTCGGCACCGAAGCCGAACGAGCGGATCTTGCTGTCCATTTCGGCAATGCCCGAAAGGATCAGGACCGGCGTCTGCACTTTGGCGACGCGGAGTTTCTTGAGCACGTCGTAACCGTGCATGTCGGGCAGGTTCAGATCGAGCAGGATGATGTCGTAATCATACAGCTTGCCGAGATCCAAGCCTTCTTCGCCGAGGTCGGTCGAGTAGACATTGAAGCCTTCGGTCGTGAGCATAAGCTCGATGGCCTTGGCCGTTGTCGGCTCGTCTTCGATCAGCAGTACACGCATTGGGATGTCCCCCGTTGGTTCCCTAGTGTCCGTCGGTAACACCCATAGAGGTGTTGTCCTGTATTAACCACATTTGGTCTGAAGGAAAAAGGTTAACGCGAAGTAAAGTGCGTTAACTTTTTTCCCTGTGGCAGACAGGTGTCAGAGCGCCGCCAGTTTCTTCTGCCGCCGCCGTTGCGCGCTGGACCCGATCCCGATCGCCTCGCGATATTTGGCGACCGTGCGCCGTGCGAGATCGTAGCCTTCCTGCTTGAGAAGCCCGGCCAGAGCCTCGTCCGAGAGGACTTTCTTGGGGTCTTCGGCATCGCACAAGGCGCGGATGCGCGCCTTGATCGCTTCGGCAGAGGCGCCTTCGCCATCGGCCGCGGCGACGCCGCTCGAGAAGAAATATTTCAGTTCGAACGTGCCGCGCGGGCAGGACAGATATTTGTTGCTGGTAACGCGGCTGACGGTCGATTCGTGCATTTCGATCTTCTCGGCCACTTCGCGCAAGGTCAGCGGGCGCATCGCCGTCACCCCTTCGCGGAAGAATCGCTCCTGCCGTTTCACGATTTCGGCCGACGTCTTGAGAATCGTCTTCTGCCGCTGGTCGAGCGCCCGGATAAGCCAGTCGGCTTCACCGAGCTGTTCGTTGAGCCAGCTTTGCGAAGCCTTGTCGCGCGCCCCGCCTTTCAGTTCGAGATAGTATTCGCGGTTAACCACGAGCCGGGGGAGGCTGGCTTCATTGAGGCGGATGTCCCACCCATCGGCGCTGGGCGTAACCAGTACGTCGGGCACCACCGCGCCTTCATCGCCGCCTGCATGGGCGAGACCGGGCTTGGGATCGTAACTGCGCAATTCGGCAAGCATGTCGGCGAAGTCTTCATCGTCGACTTCGCACATGCGTTTGAGCCGTCCGATGTCGCCGGCTGCAACCAGGTGGAGATTGTCGATCAGCCGCGCCATGCACGGATCGTAGCGATCGGCCTCGCGCGCCTGCAGCGCCAGGCATTCCGCCAGCGATCGCGCGCCTACGCCGGTGGGATCGAGCGACTGGACGGTGGCCAGCGCCCGTTCGGCCTCTGCCAGCGGGATGCCCAGTTCATCGGCCACCTGCCGCAGATCGGTCAGCAGATAGCCGGCCTCGTCGAGTTCGCCGATAATCCGCAGGGCGATGAGCGCCTCGCGTTCGTCATGGGCGACGAGGCCGATCTGGCTGGCAAGGTGATCCGACAGGGTCGGGCTGCCGGAAGACCGGTTTTCCAGATCCGGCAATTCGGCACCGCTGGCGATGTCCCCGCGGCTCCAGTCGCCGCCTTCGCCGTGGATGAAATCGCCCGGTGCAGCTTCCGGATCGAGCGCAGGGTCGGCGACATCGAGCGCGCCTTCGCCGCCGAAATCGGGCGCGCTGTCATGCTCCGACGGTTCGGCAGGCGAATCCTCGCCCGCTTCGCGCCGGACTTCGCCCATTTCGAGGAGCGGGTTCGATTCGAGCGCTTCGGCAACGAAGGTTTCGATTTCGAGATTGGACAGCGCCAGCAGCTTGATCGCCTGCTGGAGCTGGGGCGTCATCACCAGCGACTGGGTCTGCCGGATATCGAGGCGCGGCCCCAGCGCCATGAGCTAGATCCTCGCGATAGCGGGCATCACAGGGTGAAGCTCTCGCCCAGATAGAGGCGGCGGACGTTTTCATCCGCCACCAAGGCTTCCGGCGTGCCGGCAAAGAGTACCTGACCGCCATAGATGATGCAGGCCCGGTCCACGATCTCCAGCGTTTCGCGGACGTTGTGATCGGTGATCAGAACGCCGATTCCGCGAGTCTTGAGATCTTTGACCAGGTCGCGAATGTCGCTGATGGACAGGGGGTCGATCCCGGCGAACGGTTCGTCCAGCAGCATGATCGACGGCTTGGCCGCCAGTGCGCGGGCGATTTCGGCGCGGCGCCGTTCACCACCCGAAAGCGCCATGGCGGGGCTGGAGCGAAGGCGGGTAAGGCCGAATTCGTCCAGCAGCCGTTCCAGTTCCTGCGTGCGCGTGTCGGCATCGGGTTCGACCATTTCGAGCACGCAATTGATGTTCTGTTCGACCGTCATCCCGCGAAAGATGCTGGTTTCCTGCGGCAGATAGCCGAGGCCGAGGATGGCGCGGCGATACATGGGGAGATTGGTCACATCTTCCCCATCCATCAGGATGCGGCCCGCATCGGGACGCACGAGGCCCATGATGGAATAGAAACAGGTGGTCTTGCCGGCCCCGTTCGGGCCGAGCAGGCCGAGGACTTCGCCCTTGCCCACCGAGAGCGAAATATCCGTCAGGACGGCGCGATTGTCATAGCTCTTGGCTATGGAAATGACTTCCAGTCCCCCCTGCGGGATGGGAGGGGCGGCTTCGTGGACCGCGTCGTTGTCAGGGCTCATCTCTACATCCGCCATGGGCGCGACATAGCACGCGTTCCAGCCATGAGAACCCCGCATGCGGCCCTTTTCGACCAACTGGCAGGATTCGTGCATGGGCGATGTGCCGCACCATATATGGACAAGTGGAGCATGCGTGCGCACGATTGCTTGCCAGGGTGCGGCATTTTTGAAACAATGCGATTCGAGAAGGGGTAGAGAGGAACAGTGCAATGAGCAAAGCGCTCTATGAAAAGGACATCGCAAGCGGGCACCGGACAAGCAGGGCTCGCGACTGGCGACGATCCATGAGCGACAATGTCGCATTCGCACTGCTGGTCTATACCGGTCTTCAGATATTCATGACTGTCAACGCGATGAAAGACGGCGTTTCTTCCATCGTTCCCTATCTCGCCCTCGTCATTCTGGTGGGCGGCATCATTCCTGCCTGCCGCTGGTTCGAGCGGCGCTGGTCGGGACTGTCCGACGCCAGGGCGGCCGACCCGGACATGAAGCCGGCCTTCCGCCGCGACCAGATCATGCTCTGGCTGCTGGCCATCGGCCTGCCTGTCGTACTGACGATGTTCTTCAAGCTGCTCTTCTCCTGATCCATTCACCGGTTGTCAGCGGGAAGGGCGCGCCCTACCTCGCGCGGATGATTGCACACTTCCGGCTGATGCCATGATCGGGCCCGACACCGCGCTGGCCCGCTGCCAGGACCTGATCCAACTGGCCCGCAAGATGGGCGCGGACGAGGCCGATGCCGTTGCCCGCGCATCCGCTTCCGAAAGTGTCGGCGTGCGCCTCGGTGCCCTGGAGGACGTCGAGCGATCGGAAAGCGAAGAGATCGGCCTGCGCGTGTTCGTCGGGCGGCGATCGGCATCGATCAGCACCAGCGATTTTGCGCCCGAAGGGTTGAAACTGCTGGCGGAACGTGCGGTTGAAATGGCGCGGCTGGCGCCGGAAGATCCCTATGGCGGGCTGGCCCCGGCCGATGCGCTGTTCAGCGGCGATGGCGTCGATCTGGATCTGCACGACGGGGTCGACCCGTCGCCGGAAGAATTGCGCGAAGCCGCGCTGGCCGCCGAAGATGCGGCGCGCGGCGTTGCCGGGGTCACCAATTCCAACGGGGGCAGTGCATCGGCATCCCGGTCGGTCTTTGCACTTGCGGCCACCAACGGTTTTGCCCGCGGATATTCCGGCGGATCGCACACGTTTTCCGCCAGCGTCGTGGCAGGCGAAGGCGCCGACAAGCAGACCGATTATGCCTATCGCACGCAGCGCCACCGCAGCGATCTGCCCGACCCGGCCGGTATCGGACAGGAAGCGGGCGAGCGCGCGGTGCGCAAGGTGCGCCCGGTGTCGATCCCGTCGGGCAAGATGCCCGTGGTGTTCGACCCGCGCGTGGGTGGCGGCATCATCGGCCACCTGCTCGGCGCGATGACCGCGCCTTCCATCGCGCGCAAGGCGAGCTTCCTGATCGGGCGGGAAGACGAGCAGCTTTTCGACAGTGCGATCCGTATCGCCGAAGATCCGCAGCGCCTGCGGGGCCTGCGGTCGCGCAATTACGACGGGGAGGGCGTGGCCAGCGTGCCGCGCGATCTGGTGTCGAACGGCCGTATCTTCGGCTGGCTGACCAATGTCGCCAGTGCCGCGCAGCTCGACCTCAGCCTGACCGGCCATGCCAGCAGGGGCGGGGGCGGATCGCCGGGCGTGGCGGCGGGCAATATCTATCTGGCCGCAGGCGAAGCGAGCGTTGCCGAACTGATCGCCGATATCGAGGATGGCCTGTTCGTCACCGATCTGTTCGGTCAGGGCGTCAATCTGGTGACCGGCGATTACAGCCGCGGTGCGAGCGGGCTGCGCATCCGCAATGGCGAGCTGGCCGAACCCGTGGCCGAAATCACCATCGCCGGGACGCTGCCGGAAATGTTCCGCGCACTCGTACCGGCGAGCGATCTGGAACTGGTGCGCGGGCTGGATGTGCCGACCTTCCGCATCGACGGCATGTTCGTGGCGGGGCAGTGATACGGCTGTTCGCCCTACTGGCCCTGCTGCTGGCAGTGCCGGCGGCGGCCCAGCTCGAGGCGCCGTCCGATCCGGTTGCAACGCCGACCCCGGAGCAGACGATCGCAGCGACGCGCGATGCCGGCGACGACGAGCGGATCGCAGAGCGGATCTCCGGCATTTTTTCCGAGCTGCCCGCCTTTCGCGGCGTGGACATCATGGTGCGGGAAGGCGTGGTCTCGCTGTCGGGTACGGTGCCCAAGCCGGAAGACGTGAGCCGCGCCGAAGCCATCGCGAGCCGGGTATCGGGGGTAGTGACGGTCGAGAACGGTCTGGAGCGCGACCTGTCGCTGTCGGCGGGAAGTGCGGGGATTTCCAATCTGGCCGACCGCTGGAACGGCTTCCTCAGAATGCTGCCGCTGATTGCCGCCGCGCTGGCCGTGTGGGCGATCATCGCCCTGTTCGGTTATCTCCTGGCGGGGCTGGGGAGCGTGTGGCACCGTATCGCTCCCAACAGCTTCCTGGCAGAACTGATCTCCAGTGCGATCCGCTTCGTATTCGTGGTGCTGGGGCTGGTCATCGCGCTCGACATCATCGGGGCGACGGCGCTGCTGGGCGCGGTTCTGGGCGGGGCAGGGCTGATCGGTATCGCGCTGGGATTTGCGATGCGCGACACGATCGAAAACTACGTCGCATCGCTGATGCTGTCGCTGCGGCAGCCCTTTCGCGCGAACGACCATGTGGTGATCGACGACCTCGAAGGGCGGGTCATTCGCCTGACGAGCCGCGCGACCGTGCTGATGACGCTGGACGGCAATCAGCTGCGCATTCCCAACGGACAGGTCTTCAAGGCGGTCATCCTCAATTACACCCGCAACCCGCAGCGCCGGTTCGATTTCGATCTGGGCGTGGATGCGGACGACGATCCAACGGCGGCGCTGAAGCTGGGGCGCGATACGCTGGCTGGCCTGCCCTTCGTGCTTGCCGAGCCGCCGCCCGAAGCGCGGATCGAAGAAGTCGGCGATTCCAATATCGTGCTGAAATTCCTCGGCTGGATCGACCAGGGCGAGGCGGATTTCTTCAAGGCGCGAACGCGCGCGATCGCGACGCTCAAGGTGGCGCTGGAAGAAGCGGGCTTTGCCTTGCCGGAACCGATCTATCGCCTGCGCTTCGATTCGCGTTCGGCCACCATCCCGATGATGCCTGCAGGCGAATCAGGCAAGGTCGCGACCAGCGAGGCTAAGCCCTCGAAGCCATCGCTCGAAACGATTGCCGAGGCGGAGGACATCCGGCCTGCAAACGAAATCGGCGAGATGGTGGAACAGGAACGAAGGCGCGGCGGGAGCGAGCAGGAAAAGGATCTGCTCGACCACTCGCGCCCCGTCGAATAGCGCCTAGTTGGAGCTGTTGTAGCGCTCGACGCTTTCCAGAATGATGCGCTTGGCTTCGGCCGCATCGCCCCAATTGCCGATCCGCACCCACTTTTCCTTTTCCAGGTCCTTGTAGTGGGTGAAGAAGTGCTCGATCTGCTGGAAGATGATGCTTGGCAGATCCTTGGTTTCGGCGACATCCGAATAATAGGGGAAGGTCGTATCGATCGGTACGCAGACGAGCTTTTCGTCGCCGCCATGTTCATCCTCGAGATTGAGCACGCCGATCGGACGGGCCCGCACCACGCAGCCGGGAATGAAGGGGCTGCGCGAAATGACCAGCGCGTCGAGCGGGTCGCCATCGGGCGAAAGCGTGTGCGGCACGAAGCCGTAGTTCGCAGGATAGCGCATCGGCGTGTGCAGGATGCGGTCGACGAACAGGGCGCCCGATTCCTTGTCGAATTCGTACTTTACCGGTTCGCCGCCGGTCGGGACCTCGATAATGACGTTGAGGCTTTCGGGCGGATTGTCGCCGGTCGGAATCATTTCGATGCGCATTGCAGCTAATCTCTCGTTGTGGTCGGCCCCTCTCCCCAGAAAGACTTCGCGCCGCGCCTTATAGTCCGTCCGTCCGGCTAGCAACCCGCCTTGCTGCCTATTTCGTGCGCGCTGCCAGAAGGCGATCGAGACCCTGGGTGCCGCCCGATACCGGTTCGATCCACGGATAGCGCAGGCCGCCGTGATAGGGGATTTCCAGAGTATCGAAGCGTTCGCCCCGCTTGACCAGCAAGGTGATCGGTTCGCTACCATCCTTGGCCGCGGTCACTGCATCGCGAATGACGTCCTTGGAATAGGCATCGCCGTTGACGGCGACGATCGTGGCGCCGTTGACGATACCGGCATCGAATGCAGGCCCATCCCACAAGGTGGAGGACACCTTGCCGTCGCCATCGAGAACGACGCCGAGCGAATAGAACAGATCCAGCGACTTGCCGCTGGAACTGCGCCCTTCGGCATAGGGGTTCGGAGTGTCTTTCCAGACGAGGCGATAGCCGGCTTTTTCGAGACCGCGCACGGGGGCGGGCTGGTCGGGCTGGCGCAGCCGTGTGTCGAGGAATTCGGCCCAGTCGTAGGGATAGATCGCATTCAGCGTCTCCACGATTTCGTCGAAGTCATAGGTCGACACGCCCCAGTCGCCATCGCTCTTGCCGAAGAATGCCTTGGCGAAGTCGTCGAGACCCTTGCGCCCCCTGGTGCCTTCGCGGATGATCTGGTCCGCTTCCAGCCAGGTGAGCGCGCCTTCGACATAATAGTCCTCGCTACGCTGGAGGGAACTGTAGGGCAGGGGACGCCGCGAATTGGTGATCGGGTCGTAAGTCGTATCCTCGACACTGCGCCAGGCACGGCCGGGCTGGCCTTCGGAATAATTGGCCACGGCATTGGCGAACATGCCCAGCACCGTGTCCTTTTCCTGCAGACCCGAACGAGCCGCCAGCACCCAACCCCAGAACTGGGTCTGGCCTTCGTAAACCCACATCAGCGAGTTCTGCATCGGGGTGCGATAGTCGGGCGTCCACAGGCCCTCTGGCCGGCGGAACTTGCCGTTCCAACTGTGAACCAGTTCGTGGCTGACGACGTTGCGGGCCCAATCCATCTTTTCCCAGTCGATCAGCGCTTCCGGCTCGTACTGGTTTTCGCTGGACCGGTGATGCTCCAGCCCGATCCCGCCCATGCGATCGGTCATCGCCAGCAGGAAATTGTAGTGATCGAAATGGCGCGCGCCGAAAACCGCATCCGCCTCGTCGATCAGCTTTTCGAAGGTGCGCAGGTTTTCAGGTGCAAGCTCGAGATATTTGGGCGCATCGGCCACTGCATCGAGCGTGACTTCGGGATCTAGCGACCATTGCTTCGCGTAACGGCCCGCGAAGATCGGCGAATCGACCAGCGTTTCGTAGTCGACCGTTTCCCAGGTCACCGTGTCGCCGCTGCGCGCCTTGCCATCGAGCGCGGTGAACACTTCCCAACCCTGCGGAACGGTGACCGTAGGCTTGAACGCAATGCGGCGCGTGTAATGGCCTTCGGGGTAGAGGCTCATCGCTTCCCACTGAAGGTTGAGCATTTCCTGCGTCATGGTGATCCGTCCCTCGCGGCCGGTGACGGGCGAGGTGTGCATGAACTGTGCTGTTACTTCCGTGACACCTTCCGGCACGTCGACCACGAAGCGGAAAACGTCGAGCGGATCGCGTTTCCATTCGAGTGGCTGGCCGTTGGCGGTAAAGCGGATGTTCGACAGCAGGTTGATCTGCCCGCGAGCGGAATGTTTCCCCGGCAGCCATTCGGGAAGCAGGAGGGCCAGTTCGCGCATTCCGGCAGGCACCGGGATCGTCTCGGTAACCGAATAGACCGCACGGCGGGTATCGGTGGCATCGATATTGAGTCCGATCGTTCCACCGGGCCACGGCGTATCCTGGGGCAGTGGAGTCGCATCGCCAAGTTGCGGCGCGATCGGCGCGGAGTTGGTATCCGGCTGGGCCTGGAGCGGACTGGAGACGAGCAGGGCAGCGACGAGCGTAGCGGGAACGGTGGTGATTTTCATGGCGGTGTAGATGCTTGGGCGGCCTGCGGAAGGCAAGGCCGCCCTCGACCAGCGGCACGCTCGGCTCCACCGACGTGCAGAAGGGTGGCGGCGTGCCGACCGCTTGCTGCCGAGGCCCAACGCACCTAAAGCGCGCGCCATGAGCAAGACCCCGCAAGCCATCCGTGGCACCCAGGATATTTTCGGCGCCGATGCCGAGGCTTTCGCCTTCGTGGTCGAAACCTTCGAGCGTGTGCGCAAGCTCTATCGCTTCCGCCGCGCCGAAATGCCGGTGTTCGAGAAGACCGAGGTATTCAGCCGCGCGATCGGCGAGACGACCGACGTGGTCTCGAAGGAAATGTACAGCTTCGACGATCGCGGCGGCGAGAGCCTGACCCTGCGTCCCGAATTTACCGCCGGGATCGCCCGCGCATTTCTGTCGAACGGCTGGCAGCAGCATGCCCCGGTAAAGCTGGCGACGCATGGGCCGCTGTTCCGTTACGAGCGCCCTCAGAAGGGGCGGTATCGCCAGTTCCACCAGATCGACGCCGAAATCATCGGTGCGGGGGAACCACAAGCAGATGTCGAGCTGCTGGCCATGGCCGATCATTTGCTGAAGGAACTGGGCATCGAGGGCGTGACATTGCACCTCAACACGCTGGGCGATGGCGATAGCCGCGAGGCATGGCGCGCCGCGCTGGTCGAGCACTTCCGCGAAGTGAAAGACGAACTGTCCGAAGATTCGCAGGAGCGGCTGGAGAAGAATCCGCTGCGCATTCTCGACAGCAAGGATCGCCGCGACCAGCGTTTCGTTGCCGATGCGCCGAAGATCGACGATTTCCTGACGGACGAAGCGAAAGCCTTCTTCGATGCGGTGACCAGCGGCCTCGATGCCGCGGGCGTAAAGTGGACGCGCGCGGAAAGCCTGGTGCGCGGGCTCGACTATTACCGCCACACGGCGTTCGAATTCATCCCTGATGAGGGCAGCGAAGCGGCAGGCAAACTCGGGAGCCAGAGCACTATTCTCGGCGGCGGACGCTATGATGGGCTGATGGAAAGTCTCGGCGGTGCGCCTACGCCCGCGGTCGGTTGGGCTGCGGGGATCGAACGGTTGGCGATGCTGGTGGGGGCTCAAGAAGAGAAGCGCGTCGAAATCGCGGTCGTCGTTGAAAATTCTGCGCGCGAGCATGATGCCATCGCTGCTGTGTCAATGCTTCGTCGGATGGGAATCTCGACAGAGCTATTTGCAACTGGAAGCCCCCGCAAGCGGTATGACAAAGCGCGCAAGACCGATCCGGGAGTGCTGGTTTCAATGGATTTGCGGGAGGACGGCACAGCTCGGCAGAATTGGGTTGTGACGCTTCCAGAAATTACTCTCCAGGATGAAGCTTTCGCTGCTTTCACTAGCCGCTGGGACATCCCGGACGATACGTATTGAAGATGCAAATTCCAGCCGAGCGCCTCGACCAGATCACCCACCGCTTCGCCGAGCTCGAGGCGCGGATGGCGTCTGGCCAGCTCGAAGGCGATGACTTCGTCCAGGCGAGCCGCGATTATGCCGAACTCGAGCCGGTGGCCAAGGTCGCTGCCGAGGTTCAGGCGATGCGGGCGGAGCTTGTCGATCTGGAGGAAATGCTCGCCGATCCGGAAATGAAAGCGATGGCCGAAGAGGAAATCGCTGCGCTGAAGAAGCGCCTGCCCGAGGCAGAGCATTCGCTGGCCGTCGCCATGCTGCCGCGCGACAGCGCCGATGCCAAACCCGCCATGCTCGAAATCCGCGCGGGGACGGGCGGCGACGAGGCAGCGCTTTTCGCGGGCGATCTTTATCGCATGTACGAGCGTTTCGCGGCCGAGCAGGGCTGGAAGGTCGAGCCGGTCAGCATGAGCGCAAGCGAGGTCGGCGGTTTCAAGGAAATCGTTGCCAATGTCACCGGCACCGGTGTTTTCGCGAAATTGAAGTTCGAAAGCGGTGTGCACCGCGTGCAGCGCGTGCCCGAGACCGAAAGCGGCGGGCGCATCCACACCTCTGCCGCGACCGTGGCCGTCCTGCCCGAGCCGGACGAGGTCGACGTGCAGATCGATCCGACCGACCTCAAGATCGACACCTATCGGGCCAGCGGCGCGGGCGGGCAGCACGTCAACACCACCGACAGCGCGATCCGCATCACGCACTTGCCCACGAATACCGTCGTCACTTGTCAGGACGGCCGCAGCCAGCACAAGAACCGCGAAAAGGCGATGCAGGTGCTGCGTACCCGGCTTTACGATGCGCAGCGCGAGGCGACGCAAGGGGCCGAAGCGGAAGCGCGCAAGGCCATGGTAGGCAGCGGCGACCGTTCGGAGCGCATCCGCACCTACAATTATCCGCAGGGCCGGGTGACCGACCACCGGATCGGCCTGACTCTGCAGAAACTGCCGCAGATCATTGCCGGGCCGGGCCTTGGCGAACTGGTCGACGCACTGATCGCCGAGGATGAGGCAAAGCGGCTTGCCGCAATGGCCGAATAACGCCGTGGTCTGTGTGACCCGATGGATGGCCGCATGACCATTGCCGACGCGATCCGCGCGGCAGCGGAGCGACTTTGCGCCACCAGCGATACCGCCCGGCTCGATGCCGAACTGCTGATGGCGCATGTGCTGGGCGTGTCACGTTCCCAACTGCTGCTGTTGCGGATGCGTGACGAGGCTGCGCCGCATGCGCCCGGTTTCGATCGGCTGGTTGAACGACGCGCGGCTCACGAGCCTGTGGCGCATCTGCTGGGCGTACAGGAATTCTTCGGGCTCGAGTTCGCCGTGACCCCCGATACGCTGATCCCGCGCGGCGACAGCGAAACGATCGTCCAGGCAGCGCTCGATTATGCCCGGCACGATGCCCGCGTGCTCGATATGGGGACAGGGTCGGGCGCGCTGCTGCTGGCTTTCCTGCACGAGCGGCCCGATGCAAAGGGGGTGGGCATCGACGCCTCTGCTGCTGCTCTTGCCGTGGCCCGCGCCAATGGCCAGCGGCTGGGGCTGGCGAAGCGCGCGCAATTTGTACAAGCGAACTGGCTGGAGGCGGACTGGGAGCACGATCTGGGCCGTTTCGACCTGGTGCTGTGCAATCCCCCCTATGTCGAAAGCGATGCCGTCCTCGATCCCGACGTGCGCGAATTCGAACCGGCTACGGCGCTGTTTGCCGGGCCGGAAGGACTTGACGACTATCGGGCCGTAGTTCCACAACTTGGCAAGCTGCTTGTGCCCGGCGGCGTCGCGATATTCGAAATCGGGGCAGGGCAGGCCGAAGCCGTCGGAGCTATCTCGAGCGAATCGGGCTTCGCCGTGGAGACGCGCCGCGACCTTGCCGATCGACCGCGCGCATTGATCCTGAGATAAAAGACTTGGCAAAGGCGATTCGAACGCTTAACTCTGGCCCCAGGCCAGTGGTGCGCGGCTAACGCCTCCCCACCGGTTCCAGCTCCGACATTGCAGTTTTGGTGCGAGGCTCCGGCCCCGCATACCATGCACAAACCGGGGCACGCGAACTGCGACAGGCGCAGGCGCGCAAGGGGTCACGCGGCCAGTTGTGGACCGGTTTTATGGTCTACGCCGCGCATTTAATGAGGACCAGCTACCCTTGAACAACAATCGCAATAATAACCGCCGTCGCGGACGCGGGAATAATCGCAATCAGGGCGGCGCCAATTCGGGCAACCGGATCGACAGCCGCGCTCGCGGCAATGCCCCGCAACTGCTCGACAAGTACAAGAAGCTTGCCCAGGACGCCCAGCATAATGGCGACCGCGTGCAGGCCGAATATTATCTGCAGTTCGCCGACCATTATTTCCGTGTCATCGCCGACAACAAGGCCCGTCAGGACGAAGCCAAGGCGAAACGCCACGACGAGCGCGGACACAACCAGTCAGACGATGACGACGATGATGACGACGGTGATGATCGCCGCAACAATCGGCGTCCGCGCGGTCGCCGCGACGATCAGGACGACGACAATCGCAAGCCGCGCGCTCGCCGCGACGATCGGGATGACGATGAAGACGAAGTGCGCCAGCCGCGCGCTCGCCGTTCCGAGAACGAAGACGACGGTGCTCGCAAGCCGCGCGGTCGCAAACCGCGCAACGACGATGGCGGTGATGACGAAAGCGAGTTCGAGCCTTCCGATAATCCGTTCACACGCCGCGACGAAGAGGGTGAAGCACCCAAGAAGCGTCGCGCACCGCGCAAGCCGAAGACGAGCGATAGCTCGGCGGGAAGCGATGGCGGTATCGATGCCACCGTGCTGCCGCCGTCGATCGGCGCGAACGATTCCGATGAAAAACCTGCACCGCGCCGCCGTCGGCGCAAGCAGGAAGACGATAGCGAAGTAAGCGCTGTCGGTTGATCGCGCTTGCAGTGCTGACCTGACGATTTAAGGGTCAGGCCGATGGAGAAAATCCCCGGCTTGGCCCGATCGCACCCGAATATTGCCGCGCTCTTGCTGGGCGCGGCATCCGCTTTCGGTTTCCAGCCCCTTCACCTGTGGCCGCTCGGCCTGGCGGCTATGGGGACTTTCGGCTGGCTGGCCTTTTATTCGCCAAGCTGGAAACGCGCGCTTCTGGCCGGATGGCTGTTCGGCGTCGCCCATTTCACCGTCACCGACAACTGGATTGCCACTGCCTTTACCTATCAGGCGGAAATGCCTGCGATCCTCGGTTGGGCTGCCGTTCCGCTGCTGGCGCTGTATCTCGCCGTGTGGCCCGCTTTTGCCACCTGCGCGGCCTGGCTGATCGCGCGCCGGGCAAACCTCCTCGCCTTTGCCCTAGCCTTCGGCGCCATGTGGATCGCAGCCGAATGGCTGCGTAGCTGGGTTTTCAGCGGTTACAGCTGGGGGCCGTTCTCCATGATGATGCTGGGCCCGTGGGATCGACCGGGCTTTGCCGTCCTCCTGCCTTATGCCGGCAGTTATGCCCTGTCGGGGATAACGGTCGCCCTCGCCGTCGCACTTGTCTGGCTTGGGCAGGCGAAACGGTTCGTCGGCATAGGGCTTGTCTGTTTCGTGGTTGCCATGGTCTATTTCCCGGCTGGGAAGGGCCGCGACGGGAGTTTGCCGCTGACGCTGGTGCAGCCCAATCTGCGACAGGACGAGATCGACGATGCTTCCAAGTTCGAGGAACAATTCCAGCGCATCGCCGGGCTGAGCCGTGCCGAAGGGCCGCAAAGCCGGCGCTTGGTACTGTGGCCGGAAAGCGGAATCCCCGACTACCTGCGCGATGGCTATCCGCAGCGGTACTACACCCAGATGACGGCGGCGGGCGATCCCGCCTTCGCCCGCGCACGCGTGGGGCAGGCCATCGGTCCGGACAGCCTGTTGCTGACCGGTGTCGTGGACCTCGAAATCGGAATGGTCGACGGGCGCGAAAAAGCGGTGGGGGCGTATAACACGGTCACCTCGGTCGATCCGCAGGGTCAATTGGGCGAGAGATACGCCAAGGCGCATCTGGTGCCGTACGGCGAATACCTGCCGATGCGCAGCCTGCTCGAGCCACTGGGCCTTTCGCGGCTCGTTGCCGGGACAATCGATTTCATCCCGGGACCGGGCCCGCAGACCCAGGACCTGAGCGACTATGGGCGCGCGGGCATGCAGATCTGCTACGAAATCGTGTTCTCCGGCGAAGTGGTGGATCGGGCCAACCGCCCCGATTATATCTTCAACCCGTCGAATGATGGTTGGTTCGGCCTCTGGGGGCCGCCACAGCACCTTGCGCAGGCGCGAATGCGTGCTGCGGAAGAAGGACTACCGGTGCTGCGATCCACTACGACCGGGATCAGCGCCGTGATCGATGCTCGCGGCGTTGTGCGCGAGCATATCGGGCGCAATGTTGCAGGGCGAATCGATACGCTCGTACCTCCGCCGCATGCTGCCACGCCCTTCGCCCGACTTGGCCACTGGCTCACGCTGCTTTGGGGCGTCGCTCTGCTTGCGCTTTCACTGGTTGCCAGACGACGCATGGAAGGCTACCGCAGGAAAGACACATAAAGACTTCTTTATATCAGGATTTCGATCTCTATGCGCACCAGTTTCCTGTTCACATCCGAAAGCGTTTCGGAAGGGCACCCCGATAAGGTTTCGGATCAGATTTCCGACGCCATCGTCGATCTGATGCTGGCCAAGGATGCGGAAGCGCGCGTGGCTTGCGAAACCATGACGACCACCCAGCGTGTCATCCTGTCGGGCGAAATTCGCTGCGCGCCCATGTACGACGCCAAGAATTCCGACTGGGCCGTCAACGGGGGATGGGCACCCGGTGCGAAGGAAGAGATCGAGCGCGCTGTTCGCCAGACCGTGCGCGATATCGGCTATGAGCAGGACGGTTTTCACTGGAAGACGCTGACCTTCGAAAACCACCTTCACGGCCAGTCATCCGAGATCGCCCAAGGCGTGGATGCAAGCGGCAACAAGGACGAAGGTGCAGGCGATCAGGGCATCATGTTCGGATTCGCATGCGACGAGACGCCCGATCTCATGCCGGCGACCCTCGACTACAGCCACAAGATCCTCGAACAGCTGGCCGCTGACCGCAAGAGCCGCACTGCACCCTTCCTCGAGCCCGACGCCAAGAGCCAGGTTACGCTGCGCTATGAAAACGGCAAGCCGGTGGCCTGCACCGCAGTGGTCGTTTCGACCCAGCATGGCAAAGGCTATCATGAGGGCGAAAAGGAAGCCGAACTCAAGTCCTATGTGAAAAAGGTTGTCGGCGATATCATGCCCGAAGGCTGGCTGACCGACGAAACCGAATGGCATATCAATCCCACCGGGGCGTTCGAAATCGGCGGACCCGATGGTGATGCCGGCCTTACCGGCCGCAAGATCATCGTCGATACTTATGGTGGTGCGGCCCCGCATGGCGGCGGCGCCTTCAGCGGGAAGGACCCGACCAAGGTCGACCGTTCAGCCGCCTATATCACCCGCTATCTGGCGAAGAACATCGTGGCGGCCGGACTTGCCAAGCGCTGCACTATCCAGCTGTCCTATGCGATCGGAGTATCCAAGCCTCTCTCGCTGTATGTTGATACTCACGGCACCAGTGCCGATGGCGTCACCGATGAGGCACTCGAGGACGCGATCCGCGGGATCGAGAAACTGGGTGGTCTTACCCCGCGCGGTATCCGCATGCATCTCGGATTGAACAAGCCGATCTATCGCCAGAGCGCGGCCTATGGCCATTTCGGTCGTCAGGCCGATGGCGAGCACTTCCCTTGGGAGCGCACCGATCTGGTCGACGATCTGAAGGCTGCGCTAAACTAACGTTCAGCCGTGTTCTCCCTTGCGCGGGCTGGGGCGATCGAGTGCCAGCTCCGCATCGGAGAAAGTGAGCGGCGTGCGTACGCCGGGAATGCCATCGAGATCGAGACGCATGCCGCGGGCTTTCACCTGAGGGTCGTCGAACACGGCATCCACGGCGTTGACGCGGCCGGCCGGGATCCCAGCCGCCGCGCAACCGGCAAGCAATTCGTCCATCTGCCACTTGGACGTTTCACCTGCGATAATCGCATCGAGCTCATCGCGATTGGCCAGGCGTCCCTCGTTGGTGGCGAAGCGTTCGTCGGTCAGCAGATCGTTGCGACCGAGTAGGGTCAGGAGGCGGCGGAAAAGGCCGTCGTTGGCAGGTGCGAGCACAACCTTGCCATCGGCGACGGGGAATACGCCATAGGCGCTGACCTGTGCGTGCTCGTTACCCATTCGGGGTGGATTTTCGCCGGTAGTGAGAAAATGCATCGCCTGGCTGGCAAGCAAACCTACCGAACAGTCCAGCAGTGCCATGTCGACATGCTGTCCGCGACCTGTCCGCGCGCGCATGGCGAGCGCGGCCTGAATGCCGATAACGGAGTACAGTCCGCAGGTGAGGTCCGATATGGAAATGCCCATCTTCATCGGCTGTCCCAGCGGCTCACCCGTCAGGGCCATGAAACCGCTCATCGCCTGAATAACGAAATCGTAGCCTGCTTCGTGCGCACGCGGTCCCGTCTGCCCGAACCCCGTAATCGAGCAATAAACGAGCCGGGCGTTGACCTGGGCGAGGCGTTTATAGTCGAGGCCGAATTTCGTCAGTGTCCCGGTTTTGAAGTTTTCGAGCACTACGTCGGCTGAGGATGCCAGATCATGGATACGAGCCAGATCATCCTCGTCCCTGAAATCGGCGATAATCGAACGCTTCCCCCGATTGGCGGCGTGTTAATAGGCGGCTTCACGTTCCCCGTGGTCGCGCTCAATCCAGGGTGGGCCCCATTTGCGGGTCCCATCGCCATCGGGGCTTTCCACCTTGATCACGTCGGCACCGAGGTCGGCGAGGATCTGGCCAGCCCACGGGCCTGCCAGGACGCGCGCAAGTTCGAGGACTTTCAGCCCGGCAAGGGGAGCGTTCGGATTGCGAGGGGTATCGAGCCACATGGCGTGCGGCTTGCGCGGCAGCTTCGCGCCGGTCAAGTCACTCCATGCCGACGGATGCGGCGAGGCTGCCGATGGCATCGAGGAATTCTTCGCGGAAATCCTGAACCACCTGTCGGCTGGAACGAACCTGTTCGACCAACCCCACGCCCTGACCCACGAAATAACTTACCAGCTCGTTCGCACCCTTATTGCCCGACGCAGCCTCCCGTTCGATCCGGGCGAAAGCGGGTTCGGAGACCATCCCCATCAGCGGCATGGGGAGGGTTCCCGGACCGCCCGGCGCATCCCAGGCATCGTGCCATGCTGTCTTGAGTTGGCGAGCGGGCTTGCCAGTCCGGCTGCGCGAGCGGACCGTATCGCGACTGCGCGCTGCGACCATCTTGGCGCGGAAAGCCTCGCTCGTCTCCGCTTCGGGTGTGGCGAGCCAGACCGATCCCGTCCATGCTCCCTGTGCACCCGCCGCCATCATTCCGGCCATCTGACCCCCGGTCATGATGCCCCCGGCAGCGAGCACCGGGATATCATAACCGTGGTGGGCGAGTTCGCGCACGACCTCGGGGACGAGCACCAGCGTCGATACTTCGCCGCAGTGGCCGCCCGCTTCCGTGCCCTGCGCAACGATGATGTCGACACCCGCTTCGGCCTGGCGGATCGCATGTTCCTTGGCCCCGACCAGCGCAGCTACCGGCACGCCGCACTGCTTGCCTTCCTTTATCATCGCGGGCGGGGCAATGCCCAATGCGTTGGCAATCAGCCGGATGGGATGTCGGAATGCGACTTCCATCAGGGCAAGGCCGTTCTCGGAGGTGATACCCATGCGTTCGCGAAGGATCGGCATCTCGGCTTCGGGCGCAATTCCATATTGGCCGAGAACGGAATTGACGAAGCCTTGATAGGCGGGATCGATAGCCGCAGCCCGGCTCTTGTTATCGGACAATTCGCTGACGCGAGGATCGATCACTTCGGGAACGAGAACATCCACGCCGTAAGGTGCCCCGTCCACATGCGAATCGATCCAGGCAAGCTCTTGCTCGAGCTGCTCGGGACTGAAGCGCGTAGCGCCCAGCACCCCGAACCCGCCCGCCTTGCTGACGGCAGCCACAACGTCGCGACAGTGGCTGAAGGCGAAGAGTGGAAACTCCGCCCCGGTCAGTTCACATATGCGGTTCATCGGCATGGGCATGTCCTCCTGGGAGACAGCCTATCCCGCGCACTCGGCTGTGCAAGCCGCCTTTACGGGCGGGTCATCGTAACCGGAGCGTCGCCGGGCGATGGCTTCCACCGGGTTTCAGGCGGAAATACCTCGTCAAGAGTACCCTTTTGCCAGGCCCCGTAAACGGGGTTCGGTACGAGAAACCAGCCATTGCCCCAAAGCTGTGCGTATTCGCCGCGCGCGACCATTGTCCGCCGCGCAGCAATCGCACTTTCATCCGCGTTGAATACGTCGGCAAAATCGCCGAGATTGTCGCCTGCCATGGCGATCACGCAGTAATTCTCGGCTATCTTCGCCCGGCGCCCATCCTTGCGGCTTCCCATATCGTCGTCGCCGCGCAGAAAGAGGGTTTGTCCGTGTACAGCCGGCCCGGTCCCCGCTGCTTCGATCGCTGCCACGGCACCAGCAGCGGTGTCCGAATCGCGGTTGGTATTGAAGATGACCGTAATTCCGGCTTCACGAAGGCGGCGCAGGCCGGTCACTGCACCAGGGACCGGTTGCGCGATCCCGGCGCCGTTATTGGCCCATTGTGCCCATTCGTCGGCATCGAACGGCTTACCCGTCAGTGCCTGCCAGTATTCATAGCCTGTATTAAGGAGCACCGTCTCATCGACGTCGAACACGGCTGCAAATGGTTTGGCAGTACCGTCGGCCTTGATGCAGGACGGCGTTCCGATGCTGCCAGTGGTCCCGTTTGGCAGACCCATGGGAACCGATTGCGGAGCCTTTCGCTGGCGGACAACGGCGATCGAGTAATCGGCGATCTGACGCCAGGTCTGGATAGACGCCGCTGCAGCTTCGCCCGAACCGTAGAGCCAGCGCATGGTGTCCGGCGCCGTTTTCACGTTCCCCGCCGTCGCGGAGCCAGCGACAGGGCCCGAATTCATGGTCGCGCAACCGGCTAGGGCCACTGCGCTGGCGGCGAGGGTCAAAATTTGTTTCATTTAAAAGGTCCAGAACGATCAAGAGAATGCAGGTCGCGGGATTTGCCACAGCAAGCCATGGAAACGCAATCGACTGTATCAACGACCGGAAGTGGTTGACTATGTACGCGCCACAGGTCCTTGCGACCCAGAAACTCGCGTCGAAATCAACCTTGTGCCCCCTGAAAATTGATAACATTCTCAACACTACAATAATTGTGCAACGCAGCAGGAAGGCGCGCCGAAGCCGCTGACGCAAGTTAAGGGAAATCATTGCGTTAATGACGAGGCTGCGAAGTTTGTTGCGCATTATGCAATCAAAATTGTCCTTTTCGCACTTGCACAAAAGCCGCTTGGCACGCATATCTCCTCGTGCCTTTTAGGCATCCTCTCCCAAGACTTTTAAGCCCGGTTGGTTTTCCAGCCGGGCTTTTTTCTGGCTTGAGCGGACCCGCGCGGCGTCTTCCTTCATTGTATCTCACAGGGGCCACCCCCAAGTGAACCAGCAAGACGAACAGGAACGGGAATACGACCCAATGGCCGATGCGGACGCTGCGACAGCGGTAGAAGAAAAGACAGTGAGATTGCAGGTCGCAGCAGCGCGGCAGGAAGAAAGTGGCCAGGGTATCGCGCGTATGCCGCGTTCTGCTTTCCAGGCGCTGGGGATTACCGAGGGCGATGTCGTCGAGATTACCGGAAAGCGCGCAACCGCTGCCATCGCCATGGCCGCTTATGACGAAGATCAAAGTCTCGATGTGGTGCGGCTCGACGGTCTCCAGCGCGGCAATGCACAGGTCGGGTCGGGCGAGCATGTGAACGTGGTTGTCGCCGAATCGCGCCCTGCGACCCGAGTGGTGTTTGCGCCGGCGCAGCGGGAAATGCGTTTGCAGGGCCCGGCGCAGGCGCTGAAGCGCAACTTCTTCAGAAAGCCTCTTGTCGCGGGCGACCTAGTTGCGACGACCGGACAGCAGCCGGTTCAGAACATGCCACCGGAAGTGCGCCGCATGTTCAACGCACCAGCCTATGCCCTCACGCAGATTCGCCTGAGTGTGGTCGCGACGACACCCAAGGGCATCGTCCATATCGACGAGAATACCGAGGTTGAACTGCGCGCCGAATTCGAGCCGCCGCGCGATGCGCGTGCGGTCGTCAATTATGACGATGTCGGCGGCATGGGTGAAACCATCCAGCAATTGCGCGAGATGGTCGAGTTGCCTTTGCGTTACCCAGAATTGTTCACGCGCTTGGGTGTCGATCCGCCCAAGGGCGTCTTGCTGCACGGCCCGCCGGGAACGGGCAAGACCCGGCTTGCTCAGGCAGTCGCCAATGAAAGCGATGCCAACTTCTTCACCATCAACGGTCCCGAGATCATGGGGTCGGGCTATGGCGACAGCGAAAAAGCGCTGCGTGAAGTTTTCGAGCAGGCGACGAAGGCAGCACCGGCCATCATCTTCATAGACGAAATCGATTCGATCGCGCCGAAGAGAGATCGCGTTCCGGGCGAAGCGGAGAAGCGGCTTGTTGCGCAGCTTCTGACCTTGATGGACGGGCTGGAAGCCCGCTCGAACCTGGTCGTGATTGCTGCGACCAACCGACCTGAAGCGATCGACGAGGCATTGCGCAGGCCTGGACGCTTCGACCGCGAGATCGTGATCGGCGTACCTGACGAAAGTGGGCGCCGGGAAATTCTTGGCATCCACACACGCGGAATGCCGCTGGGCGACAGGGTCGACCTGAACGAACTGGCCAAGGCGACTTACGGCTTCGTCGGGGCAGATATCGCGGCACTTGCGCGAGAAGCAGCGATCGACGCGGTACGGCGGATCATGCCGCGAATCGATCTGGACGAGCGAACCATTCCACCTGAAGTGCTCGACGACCTATATGTAGGCCGCGAGGATTTCCTCTCTGCGCTGAAGCGTATCCAACCAAGCGCCATGCGCGAAGTCATGGTTCAGGTGCCCAATGTCGCATGGTCCGATATTGGCGGGGTCGGCGATGCTATCGGCAAGCTCAAGGAAGGCATCGAGCTGCCAATGAAAAACCCCGAGGCGTTTCATCGTCTCGGTATCCGGCCTGCTCAGGGCTTTTTACTTTATGGACCCCCCGGTACAGGCAAGACCTTGTTGGCAAAGGCCGTCGCCAAGGAGGCGAAGGCGAACTTCATTTCGATGAAAAGTTCGGACTTGCTATCCAAATGGTATGGCGAGAGCGAACAGCAGATCGCACGGATGTTCAAACGGGCGAGGGCTGTCGCGCCCTGCGTCGTGTTCATCGACGAGATCGACAGTCTGGTTCCGGCACGCGGAAGCGGGCAGGGCGAACCCCAGGTGACCGGGCGGGTGGTGAATACCATTCTGGCCGAAATGGACGGGCTCGAAGAATTGCAGTCGGTGGTGGTGATTGGTGCGACCAATCGTCCCACTCTTGTCGATCCTGCGCTGCTGCGCCCGGGCCGCTTCGACGAACTGGTTTATGTCGGAACACCCGACAAGGGCGGTCGCGAACAGATCCTGCGGATACACACGAAGGACATGCCGCTGGCTGACGACGTCAATCTGGTCGATGTAGCTTCGAAGACCGAACGCTTTACCGGCGCGGACCTGGAAGACGTGGTGCGCCGGGCAGGCCTCAACGCGCTCCACCGAGCAGGTGGCGACGTGCAGGAAGTGACCGGTGCCGATTTCACCGAGGCCTTGGGAGACAGCCGCGCCACCGTGACGTCTCAGATGGAAGCGGAGTACAAGAAGATGCAGGGCGAACTGAAGAAGCGCGCTGCAGATGTGCGACCGATCGGCTTCGTTTACGAAGGAATGGTCGAAAGCACGCGTGACGAGAAGCACTCGCCGCCGGCCGGGGACTAAGCTCCGGTTGCGCGCTGGTTCGCCGCTTCCACTTCGAGTCGGTGGCGGATCAGCGCGTCTGGCTGGTTCTGTTTGATCCAGCCGAGCATGTGTTCGCGGACTTCGCAGCGCAGCGTCCATAGGTCGCCAATCGTCTCTGCGCTCATCGACAGACGCAACTCGACGCTTTCCGGATAGGCTTCGGTCATCAACAATTCCAGATTGCGCCCATCCCACAACGGATTGGATTGAACGAAGCGTTCGAATTCCTCGCGGATCGGATCGATCTCGGCGATGGGATCGAGATGCAGCATGACCGGCCCTGTCAGCCGCTCGCTTACCCGCGACCAGTTTTCGAAACTCTGGTCGAGAAAGCGTGTCGTAGGAACGACCAGAACGCGTTCGTCCCAAGTGCGGACCGTCACGAAGCTCATCCGGATTTCTTCCACGCGCCCGGCCTGATCATCGACCTTGACCAGATCCCCGATCCGTAGAGGCTGTGTCAAAGCCATCTGTAGTCCAGCAATAAGCGATTTGAGTGCAGGCTGCGCAGCGGCGCCCACTGCCAGGGCGGCGAGACCTGCCGAGGCCAGCATTGTAGTCCCGACATCGCGAACACCGGGGATGTTGAGCATGATCAGGGAAATCGTGATGATGACGATCCCGACCTTTACAGTGCGCGACAGGATCGCAATCCGTGTGAGGCGACCACGGTGCGCGACCGGGTCACCCGAGAATCCGATCTGTCTTTCAAATCCTAGGGCGAGACCGCGTACGGCAGAATAGGCGACCCATCCTACCACGGCGGGGATCAGAAAGCGTGTCAGGATATCCCAGCCGCGGCCGGTCAGCGCATCGTTCTCTGCGGAAATGGCAACCGCGAACGCTATCGCGGCCCAGCGCAGCGGTTTACGGACTGCTTCGACTAGAACATCGTCAAAGACACTGGTCGATGTCCGCGCAATTCGACGCAGAATGGCGAACACGATCCAGTGTATCACGACGGCGATCAAGATGGATGCCGCAAGCGCGATCAACGTGTGGATCAGGCCTTCGACGGAGATCGGCCAATTGGCAGGATAGTAGCGGTCAAGCATCGGCGTAATCGGTATGGAGGCACGCTGGGTAACGCAAGTCCAAGCAGCCGGTGCCTTAATCCGTCACAGGCAATACGATCGAGACTTGCAAGCCGTCCTTGGTGAAGTTGCGTTCGAATGTCCCGCCGAACTGACGGGCAGCACTGGTCATGAGCAGGCTGCCGAAACCCTTCCGTTCCGGCAGTTCCTCCAGATCGGCACCGCTTTCGCGCCAGGTTAGCGTGAGCATGCCATCATCTTCCGTCCAGCTGACATGGACTGTGCCCCTGTTTTTCCAGGCTCCGTATTTGACGGCATTGGTGGTCAGTTCGTGCAGAACGAGACCCAAAGGCGTAACACGCTTGGCCGGCAGCATGACGTCCGGACCTTCGATCTCGGCCGGATGCTTGCTGGAGCGATACGGAGCGAGCGAGGTTTCGACCAATGCGCGGAGCGAGGCGACGGGCCTCTCCAGCTCGCCCTGACTGACCTCATGCGCGGTCAGCAGCGCGCGAATGCGCTGAGCGATACTGTCGGTGACTTCCTTCGCTTCGGGCTTATCGCGCGCGCTCATCTGGACGATCGCGAGGATGACGGCGAACAGGTTCTTCACCCTGTGATTGAGTTCGCGTGCGAGCAAATCGGCGCGATCGCGCGCTTCGCTGACTGCGGCTGCCTGCGATGCTTCGGCTTCCGCCCGCGCGGCGCGACCGACAAGGCGTGCCCCTGCCAGCATGGCGATGATGAGCAGCACGAACAGGGCGCCGAGCAGCGGCAGAACCCGAGCTTCACTTCGTGCAGCTTCGGCAGCGCGTTCCGCAAGAATCCGGCTTTCGATATCTTCCATTTCCGCAATGGCGCGAACCAGCCGCTCCATCGCTTCGACGCCTTCATCCGTCAGCGTCGCACGGCGGGCATCGAGCAGACGACCATTTTCGAGCAGTTCGACACTTTCAGCCATTTCATCGAACTTGGCGCGCGCCAAGGCGTCAATCTGATCGATCAGTTCGACCTGCCGCGCCGTCGCATCATCACCGAGGAGTACGCGTACCCGATCGAGTGACGGCTCCAGCTGTTCGCGGGCCATCTGGTAGGGTGCAAGATACCGCCGATCGAGCGTGATGAGATAACCGCGCTGGCCGGTCTCGCCACTAAGCGCGGCGCTGTTGATCTGGCGCAGTTCTTCCAGCACCTCTACCGTACGTTCGACCTGACGGCGCTGTGCGCGTTCGGCCTCTACGGTCTGATAGGCTAGAACGATGGTCGCAAACATGGCCGCCGCGATGACAAGCAGCAGGGCCACATTCATCCAGCGCGGGTTTCGCGTACGCGCGACGAAGTCTTCGATCTCGCTCAGTGTGCTGCCCCCCAACTGGTTCCGGTACCGATATCGACACCTAGCGGAACGTCAAGCTTTACAGAAGGTTCGGCCGCACCGACCATAACGTTTTCGATGACCTTGCGCGCTGTATCGACATCGCTTTCGGGCAGTTCGAACACCAATTCGTCGTGGACCTGAAGCAGCATCTGCACATGAGCGAGCCCTGCAGCTTCCAAGGCAGGCATCATGCGAACCATCGCCCGCTTGATAATGTCGGCGCTGGTCCCCTGGATCGGAGCATTGATGGCGGCCCGCTCGCTACCCTGGCGTTCCGCCTGGTTCTTCGACCCTATCCGCGGGAACCAGGTCTTGCGACCGAACAGCGTTTCCGAATAACCGCATTCTCGGACCTGCTCGAGGGTGCGAACGATGTATTTCTGTATGCCGGGAAAGCGCTGGAAATAGGTGTCGATCATGGCCTGAGCCTCGTCGGCTTCCACTCCGAGGCGACCTGCAAGACCCCAGCGCGATATACCGTAGAGGATGGCGAAATTGATCGTTTTTGCGCGCGCGCGCGTATCCCGATTGACCTCGCCAAACATTTCGCTGGCCGTGCGCGAGTGAATGTCCTCGCCGTCGGCGAAGGCTTCCTTCAGGCTTGGCACGTCAGCCATGTGTGCGGCTAGGCGAAGCTCGATCTGCGAATAGTCGGCAGCTAGGAGTACGTTGCCGTCCTGGGCAACGAACGCTTCGCGAATCTGGCGCCCTATTTCTGTACGAATGGGAATGTTCTGAAGGTTCGGATCGGTTGAAGACAGACGACCCGTCTGTGCACCGACCAGGCTATAGCTGGTATGGACACGCCCGGTTTCGGGATTGATCGCCTGCTGGAGGGCGTCTGTATACGTGCTCTTCAACTTGGCGAGCTGCCGCCATTCCAGCACCTTGTCGGCGATTTCCGCTCCATCGGCGGACAGGCGCTCCAGTACGCTCTGATCCGTGGAGTATTGCCCGCTCTTCCCCTTCTTGCCACCTTTGTAGCCCAGCTGTTCGAACAGCACTTCGCCTAGCTGTTTGGGGCTACCGACGGTGAATTCGCGCTCGGCTATGCCGTGGATTTCCTTCTCCAGCCGCGCCGTTTCGCTCGCAAATTCTTCCGACAACCGCGCCAGCTGGGCGCGATCGACCTTGATGCCATGACGTTCCATGCTGGCGACGACAGGCACGAGAGGCCGATCGACGCGCTGATAGATTTTCGTGCCGCCTTCAACGGCGAGCCGGGGCTTGAGCAATTTATACAGACGCCAGGTTACGTCGGCGTCTTCCGCGGCATATTCCGTCGCCTTGTCGAGCGGCACTTCACCGAAGGGAATCGCCTTCTTCCCGGTGCCGCATATTTCCTTGAAGGTAAGACAGGTGTGGCCAAGGTGGCGGTCCGCAAGCTCGTCCATCCCGTGTCCGCCGCCGATGCCGTCGAGCTGACGGCCGGCGTCCAGATCGAAGCTGATGATCATCGTGTCTTCGACAGGGGATACCGCAATGCCATTGCGAGCGAGGACGTTGAGGTCGTATTTGCCGTTGTGGAAGACTTTCGTAACGGCATCGCTTGTCAGCAGTGGTCGCAGAGCGGCGAGCGCGGGAGCCTTTTCGATCTGCTCCGGCCGTTCTGCAAACATATCGTTCCCGCGATGACCCAAGGGGATGTAGCATGCATCGTTCGGACCGAGCGCCAGGCTGATCCCGACCAGATCGCACAGCATGCAATCGAGTGAACTGGTTTCCGTATCCACGGCAACGAGCCGGGCGGCATGCGCGCGCTGGATCCATTCTTCGAGCCGGGACAGCGTTTGCACGCATTCATAGCTGGAACGATCGACAGCAGGATAATCGGGCGGAGGCTGGCGATTGCCTTGCTCGCCGGGGGTCACGCCTTTGGTATCCTGCCGGGCGGGATCGAGTTCGGTCGTTCGCGCGGGGCTGCCAGTGCCGGCGTCGAGCCGCTTCAGCAGACTGGTAAAGCCATGTTTGCTGAGAAAGGCAGCCAGCGGTTCAGGCGGCACTTCCACCAGCTTCATGTCGTCCAGCGAGACGGGCAGGCCGCAGTCCTCTTTCAATGTGACGAGCACGCGGCTGAGCTCGGCGTCTGCGCGATGTTCGAGCAGGCGTTCCTTCAGCTTGCTCGTCTTCATGCCTTCCGCTGCGTCGAGCGCGGCGGTCAGCGTGCCGTGTTCGGCGATGAGCTTGCTGGCCGTTTTCGGCCCGACGCCGAAGATGCCGGGAATGTTGTCGACAGAATCGCCCATCAGCGCGAGTACATCGCCCACGAGCTCCGGCGGCACACCGAATTTCTCGATGACTTCGTCGCGTCCGATGCGGGCATTCTTCATCGTATCGAGCATATCGATGCAGCCGCCTGCCTCGACGCCCGGTTCGAGATCTTCGTCGGCGCATTGGCCGATCAACTGCATCAGGTCCTTGTCAGAACTGACAATCGTGACGTCCCAGCCCTTTCGCGTCGCCGCGCGGGCATAAGAGGCGATCATGTCGTCCGCTTCGACGTCAGGTTCTTCAATGCAAGGCAGGCTGAAGGCGCGCGTTGCGTCTCGAATCAAAGGGAATTGTGGCACCAGATCTTCAGGTGGGTCGGGCCGATTGGCCTTGTACTGGTCGTAAAGATCGTTGCGGAAACTGTGGCTCGACTTGTCGAGTATCACCGCGAGATGCGTCGGGCCGTCGGCTTTATGAAGATCGTCCGCCAGCTTCCACAACATGGTGGTATAACCGTAAACAGCGCCAACCGGCGTGCCTTCAGGGTCGGTCAACGGGGGAAGGCGATGGTAGGCGCGGAAGATATAGGCCGAGCCGTCAACGAGATAGAGATGTGGTTTGTCACCCATGGCCGGGGCTTAGCAACGGGCAGACCTATTGGGGAGCGACTTTTTCTCCCTATTAAGATCGCACGGGAATCACGGAGAGCTCGCCCTAATTAAGGCGGAAATGTGGCGGTGAGAGTGCGATTATCCTTGCGATGCCTCAATCCCGCCACTATTCAGCCACTGTGACGCCTCAATTGGGCGCTCGCTCGGTGTGGGGACGCAAGTCTTTCGTACCGTAAGCAAAACTCGCTGTTCAAGGATTTATACCTATGCGCAAGATCGCTCTTTTCGCTGCTGCTTCGGCTGCTGCTCTGACCCTCGCCGCCTGTTCGGAAGCTACCGAAGATTCGGCTGCGACCACTGCTGACAACGCTGCTGCAGACGCTGAAGCGAACATGGAAGCTGCTGGCGACGCAATGGAATCGGCTGGTCAGTCGATGGAAGCTGGCGCTGAAGACATGGCTGCCGACGCTGACCACGCTGCTGCCGAAGTCGAAGCAGACGTGCAGGACGAAACCACCGCAGAAGCTCAGGCCGACTAATCGACCTGCTTCGCGAACGGTTTCCCGTTCACGTATAGAAAAGGGCGGTGCCTTTCGGCACCGCCCTTTTTTAATGGTCGATGAGAGCGAGCTTATTCGCCGCCGTAATCGGCACTCGCCCAGTTGCGTCCATCCTGCGCTCTTGTGCCGAACCCATTATAAAGTGCCTGCGTAATCGTCGAGATACGTGAATCGCGGTTGGCGCGTGCATTGAGCTTTTCGCTACGGCTACCATTCTCGACGGCCATGGACGGGCTCTGGCCAGTCACATAAATCGCGGCGGCAATCGCACGCCCGTCGGGCGTCAGAAAGATACCAATGTCGCTAGCGGTACGAGCCAGCGTACCCGTTTTATGAGCAAGATTGGCGCTTACCGGCAAGACCGAGCGCATGCGCCGTTTGCCAGTAGTCGTTTCAAGCATCGCATCCAACAAGACGCGGCGGGAATGCTCGCTCAGCCATTTGCCCTGATAAATGCCGGCAAGCAGTTGGCCCATCGCGCGCGGGGTTGCGCTATCCTTCGTATCGACGCTCCAGGCCGGATCGATGCTACCGTCCTGGCGAATAAGAGTGGCGATATTGCGGGTGAGTTCGAAGCCTTCGATACCCGCTCCTCGCATCCATTTATTGACGGCGGACGGTCCACCAACTGCGTTAAGAAGGGCATCGGTGCAGTCGTTGCAGCTCTTGCTGATCATCAGGCTGAGGTGGCGGTATGCAGGCATATATGCGCCGCCGGGGCGGGGAAGCCGATATTCGCTGGTGAGGCTCCACCGGCCCTCATCCACTCCCGCGAGATAGGTAGCTGCAATGGCGACCTTGCTGGTGCTTGCCAAGGGAAACCGCTGATCGGCGAGTACGCCTATTTCCCGGCCAGACGTCAGATCGACCGCATAGACACCGATCCGCCCATTCGATCCATCGGCAAGCTGAGCAATCCGGCTTTCAAGGGGCGAAGAATAGAGCGTCCCTTGACTCTGAGGCACGCGCAACTCGGTGCCCAGAGTATTGTCGAATTGCGCTTCGAAGCCGCTTCCCTGTGCGAGCGCCGGGGCGGCAAAGGCCATAGCCCCGATTGCAAGCAACCGTCCGAAAATTCCTTTTCCCATATCGACCCCATACACCCTCTATGGTTAGGCAAATATTAATGCCTCGAAAATGTGTCGATACAAGGGCATGGCGACGAAAGGTGTCGTCAGGAAGACAGTTCATTCCGTCCGGTTGTTACAACTGACCGCGTAAGACGCTAGGAATTGACAATAACCTGTTCGATTTTCGCCGTGGTTTCACCCGACAATGTCTTGTCGATTTCACCGACCAGGCGTTTTTCCAACTCCGAATGATAATGGCGCCGCATTTCGCCAAGCGTTTTAGGATCGGCGATCACGAGCACGTCCGAAATCTCTCCGGATATGGATTTCTCGTTCAGCCATTCTGCCGCTGCAGCGCCGTGTGCAAGCTCGTTCAGATCGGTCCGGCCGTGCTGTTGGCTGACGGGATCCTGATGCTTCACTCCTGCACTGAAGTTCGTGACACTTAGATCCGGTTTTTCGGATGATCCGAGCTTGGGTTCCAAAGCTGTGCCGCTGTTACGCATCACGATGAAATTTTCCCCATCGACGATGGCAACATGGGCATTGTTGGGAAGGCGCATGGAATTTGTCTCCTGTTGTTTTCGTTTGCACGAGATGGAACGAGCGAGAGTGCCAAGAGGTCCAGACTTGAGCGTCGGAGCGTTTCGCGGCACACATTGACCGCATGGGAGAGATCGACGGCGCAAGCGCGCTTGAACCCGGCCTGGCGAAAGCGCTTGCACGCGTAGGATTGGCTGCACCAGAAGGATTGCGGCGGCTCACCGGCGGGGCCACGATGGAAAGCTGGTTTTTCTCCAGCGGCGCCGAGGATTTTGTCCTGCGCCGCGCACCCAGCTTGTCATTCATGGAGGGGCGACCCTTCGGCCATGAAGTCGAAGCTGCGATCATAAACGCCGCTCACAATGCGGGCGTGATGGCACCGGAGGTGGTTGTCGGGCTGGAGCCGGCCGATGGGATCGGCAGTGGCTTCGTCATGCGAGCTTTGCCGGGTACGGCAGAACCGCGCGTTATCTTGGATATGAAGCAGCCGGGGCGGCTTCTTGAGGAAGTCGCCCGCGACCTTGCGCGAATCCATGCCATACCTCGCTCCGCACTACCCGACGATGTGCCGGAACTGGATTACGCAGAAGCCGTCGATGGCCTCAAACAGCAATTCGAAGACTCTGGCGGCGACCGGCCTATCATTGCCCTTGGCCTCAAGTGGCTCCGAGACCATTTGCCGGAGCCTGTCGAGCCAGTGCTCAACCATGGCGACTTCCGTCTTGGCAATTTGCTTGCCGAAGATTCACATCTCACCGGCGTACTGGACTGGGAGTTATGCCACTTCGGGGACCGACACGAAGATCTCGCCTTTGGATGTATGGCCGTCTGGCGGTTTTCGCGGATTGATCGCCTCGCGCTGGGGCTTGGCTCGTTAAAAGACTATGTGGTTGCATATGAGCAGGAGAGCGGTTTTGGCGTGGACCTGGATCGCTTCCGTTTCTGGCTGATCTATCGCACGGTTTGGTGGGCCCTCGGCTGCCTCCGCATGGCGAGTTTTTGGCGTAGCGGCGATGACCGCATGCTTGAACGCGTCGTGATCTCGCGCCGCACGAGCGAACAAGAGCTCGACCTGCTTCTGCTGTTGGAAGAGGACTCGCCCGAGGAGGAGCGGGCACGCCCGGTGCCTCCGATTGAGAAACGGCCAGAGCCGCAGGGGGAGGCGAGTATGGGCGAAATCGCAAGTGCGATTTCGGAATGGTTGGCCACGATAAAAGATCGCATGGAAGGCCATGACCGGTTCCAGCTTGCAGTGGCACGCAATGCGCTGGGCATGTTGGCGCGGGGCGACCAGATTGTGTCTGAATGCGAAGACAGACATCTCGCGCAGCAATTGCTCCGTGGGGAATGCTCTTTGAGAAATCCCGGGGTGCTTGCTGCCCTTCGCCGTGCCGCGTTGGACAAGCTTGTTGCAGACGTGCCCAAATACCCAATGCTCGAACGTGCTCGCGCAAAGTGGACAGGAGAGGACTGATGGATTTCGCAATACCGCAAGCGCTCGAGGAGTATTACGCCGAACTCGAAACCTTCATCGGGACGGTCATCGAGCCGATGGTGGCGAAAGACGACAATCAGCGTTTCTTCGACCACCGTCGGGAAGACGCACGCACGGATTGGGAGCGGGGCGGGCTGCCGTCCCAACTATGGGAGGAATTGCTGGGCCAGGCCCGGAAGGCTGCAGACGAGGCGGGTCACTGGCGTTTTTCTGCTCCGAAGAGATACGGCGGGAAGGACGGCTCGAACCTGTGGATGGCTGTCATCCGTGATCGCTTCGCGCAGCGCGGCCTTGGTCTCCATAACGATCTGCAGAACGAGCATTCCATCGTCGGAAACTTTCCCTTCGTCGCCATGTTCGAAACGTTCGGGACTGAGGAGCAGAAACGGGAATTCATCAGTGGCGGTTTCGAAGGGACGCGGCGCGTCGCGTTCGGGCTGACGGAACCCGATCATGGCAGCGACGCGACCTGGATGGAAACGACCGCTGTGCGCGAGACTCGCGATGGCGTGGACGGGTGGCGGATCGATGGCGAGAAGATGTGGATCACCGGAATGCACGTGGCCACGCATTGCGCGATGTTCGCGCGTACCTCGGGCGAAGATGGCGAGGCCACGGGGATCACCTGCTTTCTCGTCCCCAATCCCACCGAAGGGCTGCAGATCGAAGAATGGATGTGGACCTTCAACATGCCCACCGACCACCCTCGCCTATCGATAAAAGGGGTTTGGGTCCCGGACAGCGCCATCCTCGGCAGGGAAGGTCGCGGTTTGGCACTGGCGCAAAGCTTCGTGCACCAGAACCGTATCCGCCAGGCGGCAAGCAGCTTGGGCGCAGCCCAGTTCTGTATCGAAGAGAGCGTGCGCTATGCGCGAGAGCGAAAGCCGTTTGGGGAAGAATTGGCGAAGAACCAGGCTATTCAGTTCCCTTTGGTTGAACTGTCCACTCAATGCGAAATGCTGCGCCTGCTGATCTACAAGACCGCATGGGAAATGGACGCACTGGACCATGAGGAGATCGAGAAGACGATGTCCGACAAGGTTTCGATGTGCAACTACTGGGCAAACCGGCTGGTTTGCGAAGCCGCGGATCGGGCGATGCAGGTGCACGGCGGCATCGGCTACTCACGCCACAAGCCGTTCGAGCACATCTATCGCCACCATCGCCGCTACCGCATCACCGAAGGTGCGGAGGAAATCCAGATGCGTAAGGTGGCTGCGTACCTGTTCGGCTACCTTGGTCCGAAGCGCGGGAAATACGGGTGATCGACAAACGACATTGCCAAGCCCCCCCGGGATGCTAGCCATTGCAGCGACTTGAGGGAGTTATCAATGATCGCACGTATATCGCTGGTTGCCGCACTGCTCGTGACCACTGCACCGCTCGCTGCACAGGGGGCGCCGATCGTGCTTCCGGGTGCGCCGGGCGCGGAGCCCCGCGTCATCGACGCAGCAGAAGCCATTGCTCTTTCCGATACACGCTTTTCGCCAGCCGATGTGTCTTTCATGCAGGGAATGATCGTCCATCATCAGCAAGCTGTCGATATGGCGAAACTGGTCCGGCAGCGCACCAATAACGAAGCGGTGCTAAAGACGGCCGATCGGATCGAAGCGGGGCAGAAAGACGAAATGGATTTCATGCGGACCTGGCTGGAGGACCGCAATCTTGACGTGGCCATGCAGGGCATGGGCCATGCCCATCACACGATGAAAGGAATGGCGTCGCCGGAGCAGATGCGCGAACTGGCCGCCGCGAACGGCACCGCCTTCGACCGCCTGTTTCTCGAGCTCATGGTCGCCCACCACCTAGGGGCGGTTGACATGGTGGATGAACTGCATGGCGTGTCGGGCAGCGCCTACGATCCGGTGATGTACGAATTCACCAATGATGTCGTCAGCGACCAGCGGTCCGAAATCGATAGAATGAATGCAACGCTTGCGACGCTCTCGACCGATCCGCGCGCAACGCTGAAGCCCGGTTTTCGCGACGCGGGCGAGGCGATTTCCAATATGCGCCACGTGGTGGCGCTGCAAAAGCCTGCAGGATTCTTCGACCCCGAAAACCCGGCTCAGTTGCAGCCGATCAAGGAGCGCGACAAAGGCAAGGACGAAGCGAAGAATACCTCTCGCAGGGACGGCGACGAGGAGGAAGACGAGCCTCAATTCGGCGAGCGCGGTTCGCTGCTGAGCTTTGCCTTCACCGATATGGCTTTCAGCGGCGATATGATGGTTGCGGGTAGTTACCACGGTTTCAACACTTATCGTCTCGGACAGGACGGCGTGCCGCAACTGATCAGCTCGGTCGTGTGCCCGGGCGGACAGGGCGATGTATCTATTGCCGGCAATCTGCTGGTCATGAGCGTCGAAGATCGCCGGGGCCGGATCGACTGCGGCCTTGAAGGAGTGGATGACAAGGTCAGCGACGAGCGTTTCCGCGGGCTGCGTATTTTCGACATCTCCGACATCACGCGTCCCAAGCAGGTCGGTCTGGTGCAGACCTGTCGCGGCAGCCATACCCATTCGATCGTCGACGCCGACGATCGCCGTCTGATCGTGTATAATTCGGGCACAAGCTATGTGCGCGATTCCGAAGAGGTTCCGGGTTGCTTCAGCGCGGGCGGTGATAACACGGCGCTCTTCAGCATCGACGTGATCGAGATTCCCGTCGCCGATCCATCGAAAGCCCGCATTGTTGACCGGCCCCGGGTATTTGCCCGCGATGGCGAAATTGCCGGTCTGTGGGGCGGGGGCGATCACGGCGACGGCACGCAGGACACCAGTCAGACGAACCAGTGCCACGACATTACCGTTTTCCCGGCAAAGAAGCTGGCGGCCGGGGCATGTTCGGGCAATGGCATCATTCTCGACATCTCCGATCCCTTGAAGCCGCAGCGCATCGACGATGTGACCGACAAAGGGTTTGCCTATTGGCATTCGGCCACCTTCAACAATGATGGTACCAAAGTGCTATTCACCGACGAATGGGGCGGGGGCGGCCGGCCGCGCTGCCAGGCCGGCGACCCCAAAAACTGGGGCGCGGACGCGTTCTACGGAATCGAGAACGGCAAACTGGTTTACCGCGGGACCTACAAACTTCCGGCGCCGCAGGGCGACAAGGAAAACTGCGTTGCCCATAACGGATCGATCATCCCCGTTCCCGGGCGCGATATCTTCGTGCAGGCGTGGTATCAGGGCGGCATCAGCGTGATCGACTTCACCGACGATCAGAACATCCACGAAATCGCCTATTTCGACCGCGGGCCGATCGACAAGGATCAACTCGTCACGGGCGGTTACTGGTCGGCCTATTGGTACAAGGGGCGGATCTATGCGACGGAAATCAGCCGCGGTCTGGATGTGTTCGCACTCGAACCGAGCGAATTCCTGACGGCCGAGGAGATCGCGGCTGCAGAAGGTGCGCTGTACGCCGATGGCGTCTTCAACCCGCAAACACAGACCCAGGTGACATGGCCCGACGCGCTGGTTGCGGCAGCCGAGGACAGCCGCAAAGGCGGATGAATTCTCCGTCTCGACTGCGCTAACGAGAAGGCCCCCGCCGATCGGATCAGCGGGGGCCTTTCGATATGAGGGATTGGAACCCTAGCCGGCGGGTTGGGACTGCACTTCTGCGGCCGCGAGCTGTACACGCTGGGCCAGCGCCGGATCGGTTTGCATTGCCGTACCGATTGCATTGAATGTTTCGGCATCGAGACCGGAGTTGGCAACAATTTGCGCAGCCTGTTGCTGCTTGGCAGCTTCATCACCCGACAGAGTCTGAATTTCGACGACCGCTGCAGCGAAGCTTTTCACCTGTGTATCGGTAAATTCTGCATCAGAGGACTGTTCACCCATTGCCGGGCTTGCCGGCGCATCCTGAGCAGGTGCTTCCTGGGCTGGCATAGTGGTTGCCGGATCCGCGGTCTGTTCTTCCATGGACTGAGCGGCAGCACCGCTAGCAAGAACCATGGCGGAGCCTGCGAGAAGAATATTGAGGGTTTTCATAGTGTTTTCCTTTGGACTGGTGTCCCCTGTGCAACCGATATGCGCATGATGGTCGGCATTGCGAACAGCTGGTGGGTTCAATTGTGTCTAAAGGAAGGCAGATACCCAGACATGTCGCTCACCTGCGATGAGTTGAGTGCAGCAAGTTGGGCGACACTTGCGAATCTCTAAAGAAAAGGCCCGGCAGGATCGCTCCTGCCGGGCCCAATCTCCGGGTTGGTCGAATAGGACTTAGAAGCCCATTCCACCCATTCCACCCATGCCGCCCATGTCGGGCATTGCGGGGGCAGACGACTTGTCTTCCGGCTTGTCGACGATCGCAGCTTCGGTCGTGATAAGTAGACCGGCAACCGATGCAGCGTTCTGCAGGGCAGTGCGCACCACCTTGGTCGGGTCGATCACGCCAGCCGACACCAGGTTTTCATAGGTGTCGGTAGCGGCATTGAAGCCAAGGTTTTCGTCGTTGCCGTCGGTCAGCTTGCCCGAAACAACCGCACCGTCGTGACCGGCATTGGCTGCGATCTGGCGAACCGGAGCGGTCAGCGCACGGCGGACGATGTCGATGCCGCGGGTCTGGTCGTCGTTCTCGCCGGAAAGGCCGTGGAGAGCCTTCGACGCGTAGAGCAGCGCGGTACCGCCGCCCGGGACGATGCCTTCTTCGACAGCTGCGCGGGTTGCGTGCAGCGCATCGTCGACGCGGTCCTTGCGTTCTTTCACTTCGACTTCGGTAGCACCGCCGACCTTGATGACGGCTACGCCGCCAGCGAGCTTGGCAAGACGTTCCTGCAGCTTTTCCTTGTCGTAATCGCTGCTGGTATTGTCGATCTGCGTGCGGATTTCCGTAACGCGGGCCTTGATGTCGCCTTCGTCACCGGCACCGTCGACAATGGTGGTGTTGTCCTTGTCGATGGTGACGCGCTTGGCTTCGCCGAGCATGCCGAGCGTGACGTTCTCGAGCTTGATGCCGAGATCTTCGCTGATCATTTCGCCCTTGGTCAGGATCGCGATGTCCTGCAGCATCGCCTTGCGACGATCGCCGAAGCCCGGAGCCTTGACCGCAGCAACCTTGAGGCCGCCACGCAGCTTATTGACCACGAGGGTAGCCAGCGCTTCGCCTTCGATGTCTTCAGCGATGATCAGCAGCGGACGGCCCGACTGGACAGCCGCTTCGAGCACCGGAAGCATCGCCTGAAGGTTCGACAGCTTCTTTTCGTGGATCAGGATGTACGGGTTTTCGAGTTCGACCGTCATCTTGTCCGGGTTGGTGATGAAGTAGGGGCTGAGGTAGCCGCGATCGAACTGCATGCCTTCGACGGTTTCGAGCTCGAATTCGAGACCCTTGCTCTCGTCGACGGTGATCACGCCTTCCTTGCCGACCTTTTCCATGGCTTCGGCGATCTTTTCGCCGACTTCACGGTCGCCATTGGCCGAAATGATACCGACCTGTGCGATTTCATTCGAGCCGGACACGTCCTTCGAACGGGTCTTGAGGTCTTCGACGACCTTCGAGACAGCGATGTCGATGCCGCGCTTGAGGTCCATTGGGTTCATGCCTGCTGCAACCGACTTCATGCCTTCGGTCACGATCGACTGGGCAAGCACGGTGGCAGTGGTGGTGCCGTCACCGGCGGCGTCGTTCGACTTCGAAGCGACTTCCTTGAGCATCTGCGCGCCCATGTTCTCGAACTTGTCCTTGAGTTCGATTTCCTTGGCGACGGTGACGCCGTCCTTGGTGATGCGCGGAGCGCCGAAGCTCTTGTCGATGACGACGTTGCGGCCCTTGGGGCCGAGCGTCACCTTGACGGCGTTGGCGAGGATATCGACGCCGCGCTGAATGCCTTCGCGGGCATCGCGGCTGAATTTTACGTCTTTGGCAGCCATAATGCTGTCCTTTCCGTTCAGATTTCTATTCGATCAGATTACTGAAGTTGACACAGTTGACAGTGTCATGACGAAGGAGATGGGCTCAGCCCATGATCCCCATGATGTCGCTTTCCTTCATGATCAGCAGGTCTTCGCCATCGAGCTTGACCTCGGTGCCGGACCATTTGCCGAACAGAACGCGATCGCCAGCCTTGACGTCGAGCGGGGTAACCGTGCCGTCTTCAGCCTTGGCGCCCGAACCGACGGCGACGATTTCGCCTTCGCTGGGCTTTTCCTTGGCGCTGTCGGGGATGATGATGCCGCCTGCGGTCTTCTCATCAGCTTCGATGCGACGGACCAGTACGCGGTCATGCAGCGGACGAAATGCCATTGTGTGTGACCTCTTGAATGAGTGTGAATGTTCGTTGGCACTCCCACATCGAGAGTGCCAGCGAGGGGCATTTGGGGTCAGGCGCCAAGGGTGTCAACGGGGGCAGAGGGAAAAAATTCGGTCGGCGCGACAGGCCGGGGCAGGGGGTGGCCAAGACGCGCCCGGTTCCCTATCGCGCGCCCCAATTTCCAGATTAGCCAGCAAGAGGCCAGCCCGTCATGACGACCGACAAAACCATTGCCGCATTGACCATTCCCGAACAGATCTGGCTGTGGTTGCGCTTGAACATGGTGGAAATCGCCGGCGCCTTCGCCGTGCTGGTCATCGGCCTGCTGCTGGCAGGGATCCTGTCGGGTTGGGTGGCGCGCGCACTGAACCGGTCCGACCGCATCGATCCCACGGTCGCCAACTTTCTTTCCAACTTGGTCAAATATGCGCTGTGGGCGCTGGTGCTGGTCACCGTGCTGGCACAGTTCGGCGTGGAAACGACCAGCATCCTCGCTGCATTGGGCGGTATGGCGCTGGCCGTTGGCCTGGCTTTACAAGGCACGCTCAGCAATGTGGCATCGGGTGTGATGATCCTGGTGCAGAAGCCGTTCAAGATCGGGGAATCGATCAATGCCGGTTCCATTTCCGGTACCGTCCAGCAGATCGGCTTGTTCACGACCGAGCTCAAGCAGTTCGACGGCCTGTTCGTCATGGTCCCCAATTCGGAGCTGTGGAACCAGGCGATCGTCAATCTCAATCGTCATCCGACCCGCCGGCTCGAACTGATCGTGGGCATTGCCTATGATGACAGCATGCAGCAGGCGCGCCAGGAATTGCTGGCACTGGCCGAAGCGGATGAGCGCGTGCTGAAGGATCCGGCACCGCAGACCTTCGTCAGCTCGCTCGACGACAGTTCGGTGGGCATCGGCATGCGCGTGTGGTGCGCCACAGGTGATTATCTGGCGCTTTCCTGGGATCTGACCGAGGCGACCAAGGCGCGTTTCGACGACGTCGGTATTTCGATCCCGTTCCCGCAGCGCGACATCTGGCAGCGCAGCGCCTGAGCTATCGACTGGCGGGGCGCAGGGTCAGACCAAGCGCCTCGCGTCGATGCCAGCGCCAACCCAGCAGGGCCGCTGCAAAGGTCAGGCCCGTTGCAAGGCCGATCCAGACGCCCGTCCCTTCGAGCGGGGTGGCAAAGCCCAGCACCAGCGCGGTTCCGATACCCGGTACCCAATAGGCGAAGGCGGCAATCCACATGGGAATTCGGGTGTCCTGCAATCCCCGCAATGCGCCGGCGGCAACGGCCTGCATCCCGTCGAACAGCTGGAAGGCGGCGGCGATGACGATATATTGCAGCGCGAAGCCGACCAAGACGGCGTTTTTCGGATCCCACGGATCGACGTAGATCGCGATCAGCGGCTTGGGGATGACCACCATGGCAAGTGCGGTCAGAACCATGAAGCCGGTACCAACCACGATTGCGGTCCATCCCGCGCGCCGAATGCCGCCCTCGTCGCGCGCGCCATAGAAATAACCCACGCGGATGGTGGCAGCCTGTCCCACGCCGAACGGCACTTGGAAAGCCAGCGCCGCGATCTGCAGGGCCACCGTATGAGCGGCGAGCTCGCTCGCGCCGATATTGCCCATCAGGAAGGCGGCAGCTCCGAAGATCCCGGCTTCTGCTGTGATTGTAAGCGCGATTGGCGTGCCTATGGCAGCAATATGCCGGAAGCGCGCCCAGTCCGGTGACCACCAACGTCCAAAGATGTGATAGCGATGCAGCCGCGGATCGAGCCGGATGGCGACGATATAGGCAAGCAGCGTCGTGAAAGTCGTTATGATCGTCGCCACCGCGGCCCCCTGCAGGCCAAGCTCTGGCGCGCCGAAATTGCCGAAGATAAAGGCGTAATTTGCCACCGCATTGACGAAGATGCCGCCGGCAGTGATCGCCGTGGCGAAAATCGGGCGGTCGAGAGTGGAGACGAAACTGCGCAGCACGTTGTTGAACAGCATCGGCACCATCGAAAGGACGAGCAGCGTATTATATTCGATCGCCAGCGCGATGATCTGGGGTTCCTGCCCTGTCACGCGCATCAATGGGCCGAGTAGAAGACACAGACCCATGCCCACGATGCCGGCAAACAGGGCCAGCCACAGCGCCATGCGAACCGATCGGCGCACGGGCCGCAAGGCCGGGGCGCGCTCGCCGAGCTCTGCCGCCGCAACCGGGGCCACAGCGCCGGTCAGGCCGCACAGAGCCCACATGACCAGCCCGAACACGGCCACGGCCAGCGCCGACGCGGCCAGCTGGTCTTCGCCCAACCGCGCAATGAAAATCACATCGATGGCGTAGGTGAGCATCTGCAACAGGTTCGCCGTCGCTAACGGCCAGCTCAGCCGCAGCGTCGCGCGAAGTTCATCGCGCCAACCGTCGCCGCGTGTCCGCGGGGGTGTCAGAGGGGCTAGGTCTGCCATGATAAGCCGGCCCGGATATTGTGCCAAGCGTCCAAGACCAATGAGTTCCTGTACCCTGCACAGACTCTGTTGCGAACCTGCCACCAAAATATCACAGTCTCTTTCGCGGGCCAGATGTGCTAACAAGGTGGCCTACATCGGAGAAACGAATGCAACTGAAGCCGGCCTTGCCGACCGGATCGGGTAGTTCCGAGCGGAGGAGCGGCGAGCGGCGGCGCGTGCGTCTGCTGGCGCGTGCGCGAGGTGGGGATCGGACATATACGCTTGAGATAATGGATATATCGCAACGCGGCATGCTGCTGCGAGGAGCGGTTCCGCTGGATCAGGGCGACAAGGTCGAGATCGAACTGAGCGATCGCGCGGAGGATAACATAATAGCGACTGTCGCATGGGCGGCAGGCGAGAATCTGGGATGCTATCTCGAACGCGCATTGACGCCAGCCGAACTTGCCCATGCGGCATTGAGGGCAAGGCCATCCAATCTGGTCAACGACCCGATCGGCCAGGAAATCCTTCAGGCATTCGGCGCGCGAATACGACAGCTACGCCGCGCTTCGGACATGACTATGCTGGAGCTGGGAAAAATCGTCGGGGTTTCCAAGCCGACCGTGTGGAAATGGGAATCGGGCAAGGCGCGCCCCCGCGAAGGAGCTCTCGATGCCTTGGCTCAGGCGCTGAACACGACCCCTGCCCTGCTTCTATACGGTGCCGACGAACCGTCAGGGTTTACGCCGTCGCCGCGGGCGCTAGCCGAAGATGGCCCGGATAAAGGGGAAAGCCTGCCCGAATGTATCGGGCGGTGCCGATCCCGCATTGCCCGGCGCGCCGGCGTCGATCCTTCCAAAGTCGTTATAACGATCGACTGGGACTGAATTTCTTCAGGGAAGAACAGGAGCGATTCGCTTGGGTAACGATCCCGGGCCGAATGCCTGCGCTTGGTGAGCAACCTCCATCCGTTGCCTCAAAGGTAACTTTTAACCAAGTTTGGTAAGAGCTTGGGCGTCCCGTTTCTGAACACCTTCCAGATTGCGATGCTCGATCAGAATCCCGGAGATTTCATATTTTCGCTATCAATCAATGGCTTAATAGCCCCTTGATTGGAGGCGGATGGTCGTCCGATGGGTGCTTTAACTTTTGGACGGCTGGACAGGCTTGGGAATTAGGTTACTTGGAAGTTAACCGAACAGACAGCGGAACCGATGGGTCGCGGGCTCCACTGCACATTTCTTAATTATTCGCAGTCCGAACCGGACTGGCGGGAGGGGGCAATGGGCTGGACCCGTTTTGCGTTTCTGACGCTCATCATCGCTGCGCCTGTAAGCGCAGAACAAATCGACAATGCACAATCCTTCGATCTCGCGGTAAAGGGTTCCATTCCGCAACATTGCTCGATGGGATCGATTGCCAATATCGATTTCGGGAATCTGGAGCGGAAAGGACTACGCGCGGAAACGCCGGTCGCCTTCAATTGCAACGTCCCCTTCAACATGCGGATCAAGAGCGCCAACGGTGCGCTGATCCATACTGTAATGCCATCGGGGCAGGGTCCGTATGGGGGAAGTGTTCCTTACAGCATCGGCGTGACCATGCCGGTGCGCTACCCATCGACCCGCGTGCTCCAGCGATCTTTCGATAGCAGGAATTTGCAATCCGGCGGCGATTTTTCCAGCAATGGCGGGATTGCGACCGACGGCATGACGCTGCGCGTGGAAATCGGAAACGGCACCGGCGAAGCGGGACTGCTGGCCGGAGATTATTCGGAAACCATCACGATCACCGTGTCGCCACTTTAGAGCTTCGTTCGCCGGACGAGGCGAGCGGAATTATGCCGGTTGCGATGGGCATCGCATGCACCCGGCTTCGTTATCCAACGATGCACAACCGAGCTGCCACCTTAATCCGGCAGTTCAAATTGAGGGTAGAATACGATGAAAAAACTTCTTCTTGGCGCCGTGGCTCTTGGAGCTATCGCTGCAACTCCGGCTGCTGCTCAGCCAGACCAGATCCACTATGCACGCCCGAACATTGGCGCAACTGGCACTGTTAGCGCGCCTTATAACTTCGTTGACGGCCTTATCATTGTTGGCAATGAGCTCGCTCTCGCCAACGGTATCGGTACGCGTTACACGACGGAAGCGAATGCTCCCGCCGACAGTACTGCTGCGACCCGCACCGTGAACGTCGTCTTCACGCTGACAGGTTCGGTGAACAAGGATTGCTCGTTCTATTCGGGCAATACGGCCGGCGCACGGAACATCGATTTCGGCGTGATTGGCGTCCGCACGGGCAACAACGAAAACGTCAATAATGCGTTTCAGATGGTCGGCGCTGCAGAAGCCGAAATCCAGACGCTGACTGCGGGCTGCAATTTCAACAATGCCGTTGAAATCAACAAGGACGATGTTCGCGGCATGGTGAACGTCGATGGAAGCGGTTACGACACCAACGAATTCCAGGCGAACATCCCTTACAGCGTCACCGCCAGGTGGAATGGCGTTGGCGTAAGCACCATCGCTGCTGGTTCCAATCAGGAGCTCGAAGTCGGTCTTGCGCAGAACAGCGCAACCAAGCTGCAGGGCGCATGGCGTTCGGCAATGACCATCGACATCAATGCTCCGGTTATCCAGGACAAGGGCCTGGTCGCTGGTACCTACACCGGCAAGACCACGCTTACCTTGCGCGCTCTCTAAGCCTCAGGGTTAAACAACGATGGGCAGGAGAAGGCGAACCGCTTTCTCCTGCCTTGTTGTCAAATTTTTAGATTTTTCTGCCAGACAGTCCGTATCTGTCCACAAGGGGGTCTGCATGCGTCTTATTCAACGCAGCGCGCGTCTTTTCGCCATCTGCCTTTCATTCCTTTCGGCGGCCCTTATCGTGTCGCCAGCTGCTGCCATGCGCGTATCGCCGATGGTCGTGGAAATGGAATCGCAAGGATCCGATGCTGTCGCGCGTATCGAAGTCCAGAATACCGGCCCCGACACACTTCCGTTCGAGACTCGCATTTTCCGTATGGAGATCGATGAAGACGGAAAGATGACGGAAACCCCCGCGGACGACCAGTTTCTCGTCTTTCCTCCGCAAGGTGCACTTCCGCCCGGTGGCAAACAGGTTTTGCGCTTACAGTGGGTTGGAGATCCCACGCCTGCAACATCGGAGGCGTACTATATCTCTGTGGAGCAGCTGCCGGTTACGCTGGCGCCTGGCTCGGACGACGCTGTAGCTGCAAAGGTCCAGGTACTCTATAATATGCGCGCACTCGCCGTTGTTGCCCCTCCGGGAGCAAAGCCGGAGGTAAGCGCGACTTCGGTTAGACCCATAGTTTATCAGCCTCGCCCAGCCGAGGGTCAGAGCGAAGCCCCTGCGCCCGTCGAAGGCGTAGAAGTTATTCTGACCAACCAAGGCCGTCGCCACGCCATGATGTCCAATTTCGGTTGGAAGATTGAAGGTAAGGACAAGAGTGGGCAGTGGCTCAGGGTTGATGTATCGCCCGAAGAGCTGACGACTGCGGTCGGAACAGGCTATGTGCCCGCTCTCGGCTCGCGCAAATTCTATCTGCCGATAAGCGGTTTCGGCCCGGAACCGATCAAGTTGACGTTCCAGCAGTGAGGCTTCGGTCACTCCTTCTCTGTTCGATCGCGCTGCCTTCCGTTCTGGGGGGGAGCGCTTTCGCGCAGACGACAGTCATACTGCCAACCACTCCTGTCGAAGAGCCCAAGCCTGCGCCAGGGGTTGATGATCCGCCTGTTCCTGATCCTGCGGATCCGGTAATCGTTACCTTGCCCGGACAAGAGCCGGCAATGGAACCCGACCCCACAGGTCTTCAGGGACTGCCGATTGGCGAGCATGGGCGCCCCGACATCAATCCCTACGACCGCGACATAGACATGACCGTCCCGCTCACGTTCCAGTCGGACAGTCTTGGTGAGGTGCCGATCAGGCTGACGGCAGATGATCGGCTACTGCTTGGAACGCGTGAGTTCCTCGGCCTCGTCGAGACGATTCTGAACGCGGAAGCTCATGCTGAACTGGCATCCCAACTTGCCGGCAAGGATCAGTTTGAAACGACAGACCTCGCCGGATCGGGCGTAGGGATCACCTACGATCCCAATACCCTGGCGGTCGTGGTCATTGAGGTGGACGCGGAGAAGCGCGCGGTGCGTGATCTTTTTGCGCCGCCCCGCGACGACGTGACCGACAATTCCCTGCATCCCGCACATGTATCCGGCTATCTCAACCTAAACGTGTCCCAGACCCACATCTGGGAAGACCAGAGCGTCAGACCGCCGACGGTTACTTTCGACGGAGCCGTGCGCGTCGGACGTTTCGTCTTCGAAGGAGATGCGCAGTTCCGCGAACGTTCGGAACTATCTGGCAGCAGCTATACCTTCGAACGAAATTACGCGCGGCTGGTTTACGACCAACCCGAGCAGTTTCGCCGATGGGTGGCCGGTGATCTCGATCCGGAAACGCGCGGACAGCAATCCTATGTTTCCATGGGCGGGGTCGGGGTCCTGCGCCAGCGCCGACGCTTCAATGCGTTTCGTTCGGCGGTCCTTCAGTCGAACCGGGAATTGATCATACAGCGCGAATCTACGGTTCGCTTCCTAAGAAACGGAGCGTTGTACCGGGAAATTCGCCTGGACCCTGGCCGGTACGATTATAGTTCGCTTCCCCTGATCGCGGGAAGCAATGACATCGACATCCAGGTCATCGACGATACAGGCGCAATCCAGAATCTGGGTTACCAGCAGTATCTGGACCCGATCGATCTCGATCCGGGAGATTACGAATACGGCGCATATGTCGGCCCGACCAGCCGGACCTTCGCCGGGTCGCCGGACTATTCCGGTCCGGTTGCGTTCACAGGTTTTTTTCGCAAGGCATTTTTCAATCGCCCGGCCATCGGAATTGGCTTGCAAGCGAGCCAGAACGTGCAGACTTTGACCGGCCAGACGCAGTTCATTCTGCCCAATGGCGGACGCCTCTTGCTCGATGGCGGGGTCAGTAATTCGGACGAGGCGGGCCAAGGTTTTGCAGCGGGCGCAAGCTATGAACATTATTTCGACCGTGTCGGGCTGACCGACAGCTTGACGCTGCGCGCCGACTACATATCGGACCAGTTCGCTACACTCAGCAATCCGGAAGCTTTCAATTCGACGGCCTATACGATTTCTGCCCAGTACACGCGCCAGTTGAACCTGCGGCTCACTTCGACGTCGACGGCCTCCTACATAAAGAGCCGAGGAGGCTTCGGCGACAGCTATCGCTTGGGCACCACGGCTTTTTACCGGTTGGACCGGAAATGGTCGCTGCGAGCCGGAGCAGAATATGCAAAATTCCCCAGCCGTTTCGTTCAGGGTGATGGAATCAGTCTTTCGATCGGTCTGGTCTTCCAGCCGGATTACCGCCGCCGCGCAGAGGCGCGGTACGAGAGTCGAAACAATCTGAGCGAACTTTCCTACAACCAGAGCGGCCTGAATAATCTGAACAGCGTTGGCTTCGGCGGGATAGTGTCGCGCCAGGACGGGCAGGCGCTGGCGCAAGGATACGCTTTCTACGCCGCCAACCGGTTTGACGTATCGGCCAGCCATGCCAGCTTTGGTCCGTCGCTGTCCGACTTTACGGCCGTCAACGCCACCAGTGCACGTGTAGGAACGACCATCGCCTTTGCCGACGGCATTTTCGGCGTTGGCCGGCGCATCAACGATAGTTTCATGCTGCTGCACCCTCATGAGAACCTGGGTGGACGAAGCGTTGTCGCTGGCCAGTCCTTGGCCCAGAATGATTACATCGCAAAAAGCGGTGCCCTGGGCGCGGCGGTGAACAACTTCCTCGGATCCTACGCCAACCAGACAGTGCAATACGATGTCGAAGATCCACCCGCGGGGTATGATACCGGACCCGGCGTATTCAGGGTGCATCCGCCCTACAAGAGTGGTTACGCTGCGCGCATCGGTACGGAGGCTTATGCAAGTGCGATGGGCACATTGCTCCTCACGCCGAAGAACCCCGTGTCGCTAGTGGGCGGGCGCGTCACGCTTCAGGATGTCCAGGACGGTGAAAATCCGCAGCCGCTACCGTTCTTCACCAATTCGGTAGGGCGCTTCGCAATATCGGGCCTTATTCCGGGTCGCCGATACCTGATCGAGACATATGGCCGAAACGGTACTATCGGATATCGCATCGACTTCACTGTGCCGAAGGATACGGACGGACTGTTCGATCTGGGACGGATAGGGCCCACCGGGGCAAGCGTCGGCGAAGATCAAGCCACCCCGCCAGAAGCTACGCCGGAGAGCGATGAGATCGAGGGGCCCGCTGGAGAAGTGGATCAGTCTGCGGAAGCACTCGAGGTGCGCGAGGACGCTGTTTCAACGGCACCGCAGGTGAGCCTTCTCAGCGAGGTATTCGCTTCGCCTCGGCGATCGCCCCGACCCGTCGTGGTGGCGACCCTCGACGATCGTGACGGATCGGCACCGACATCTGAACAAACGGATGCAGTTTGATGCGAAAGTTGATCGTATCAGATTATTCGAAACCGGAAGGTAATATCACATGATAGCCCGCTTCCTAACGACATGTCTGATGGCCTGTGTCGCCATCCCCGTTGCTGCCCAGCCGCAAGGAAATCCCAGCGAGTTGCCAACGACGGGTTGCCGCATTCGTGTCACGCCGAGTCCGGCGAGTTGGATTATCGCCGGATACGATCCGTTCGCCAACGAAGAGGCACAAGGGACGTACAGTGTCACCTACGTCAACGACAGCGACGGCGTGTGCGCCTTCACTCCGAGTTTCGAGCTGCGTGAGCCGCCTCTGGGCCTTTCCGACGGTTTGGAAGCACCCCTCAAATACGCCATTGTGGATCTGACCGAAGCACGCGATGTAACACCGCGCAGCGGCCGTACTTTTGCCCGCAATGCTAGCGCGACGATCTCTCTCGATCCGAGTGAAAGCCGGACGATCCTTTACAGGTTCGTACCGGACACAAGAGGCGTGAAACGCGATGGCACATTCTCGCAAGAAGTTACGATCGAGGCCGTCGACCGGCGTTTCAACACGATTGGCGGCGCACCGTTAGCGTTGGGGTTGACCGTGCTACCATCGGCCCGCATCGGTCTATCCGGGGCCTACACAGTCTCCGGAGGCCAGGCGACCGTGGATCTCGGCCCGCTGCGCGAAGGTGTGGCACCCGTCCCCCTTCAGTTGCGTCTAAGCAGCACGGGGCCTTACGAAATCGACATCGTATCGGCCAATAATGGGCGTTTGCGCCTCGGTTCGAGCGAATGGTCGATCCCCTATTCCGTCGCGATTGATGGCCAGGTTACGAATCTTGGGGCGCCGGCATCGATTGCCAATCGCCCGGAGAGCGGGCTGAGGCGGGATTCGCTGCCAATGCGGTTTGTAATCGGAAAGATCGACGATGTCCGGGCTGGCTCATATACGGACACTTTATCGATTTCAGTCAGAGCTCGTTGAACAGATAACCGGCAGAGGCCACCCGAATGTGGCGATTTACCGGATTTTAGGGTCATCGGCGTAATCATCGTCCTGAAGTTCAGCCGAACTGAAAGGACGCGTGATGTACAGGACGACCATTCTCGCTGCCGGGACCGCAGCGCTGCTCCTGCAGCCTGTCGTAGCCTTTGCCGCCGCCAGCCAGACTTTCAATTTGCGCCTAACTGTACCGGAATTGTGCAAGTTGGGGCACATTCCGGCGGGCTCGATCAGTCGCGTCGGAGATGCGTATTCGCTCGGGACATTCAGGGAATATTGTAACTCGCCAAGGGGATATACGGTCCAGGTGAACTATACTCCGGGCGCGCTCCGGGGGGCCATCTTGGCGGCAGGATCGGATTCGATCATTCTTGACGGGTCTGGTCGTGCGGTACTCAGCCGAAGTGCGGGGCCGAGAATAAGAAGCTGCGATGTTTCCATTGCCCCCGGAGCGAACGGTTTCGACACCAATCATCTCCAGTTTGATATCATTCCAGGATAAGCCGGAAGCAATCAGCCGGTTAGGGCAGTGGCGTCCTTAGCGCTACTCACGAACTGGAACTAAAAGGGCGGCGCCTTGCGGTGCCGCCCTTTCGTGATCTCGAAACGAGATCGAAGCGTAAGCGAAAGGCTTACTTGAGCTCGACGGTACCGCCGGCTGCTTCGATCTTGCCCTTGATTTCTTCGGCTTCTGCCTTGTTGACGCCTTCCTTGAGCGGCTTGGGCGCGCCTTCGACGAGAGCCTTGGCTTCCGAGAGGCCCAGACCGGTGATGGCGCGGACTTCCTTGATCACCTGGATCTTCTTGCCACCGTCGCCGGTCAGGACGACGTCGAATTCGGTCTGCTCTTCAGCAGCCGCACCAGCGTCACCACCGGCAGCCGGGCCAGCAACGGCAACAGCAGCAGCAGCGCTAACGCCCCACTCTTCTTCAAGCGCCTTGGCAAGCTCAGCGGCTTCCATGACAGTCAGCTTCGACAGTTCTTCAACAAGCTTGGCGATATCGGCCATGATGTTTCACTCCAAATATAAGGCCGGGGAGCCCGATTGGGTCTGCCCCGATGAATATGTGTTCTATGCGGGAACCAGCTCTTACGCGGCTTCTTTGGCGCCGTAGGCACCGAATACGCGTGCGAGCATCGAGGTGGGTTCCTTGATCGTGCGGACGACCTTGGTCGCCGGCGCGTTGAGGAGGCCCACGATCGTGCCACGAAGTTCGTCGAGGCTCGGCATCGAGGCGAGTGCCTTGACCCCTGCTTCGTCGAGCTTCTGCGCGCCCATCGAACCGCCGACGATTTCAATCTTGTCGGTGGTCTTGGCGAAATCCACCACGGCCTTGGCCGCAGCAACCGGATCCTCGGAATAACCGAGGGCGGTCGGACCGGACAGGTACTCGTCGAGACCTGCGTAGTCGGTGTCCTTCAGGGCGAGCTTGGCGAGACGGTTCTTCGCTACCTGGTAAGTCGCACCGGCTTCACGCATCTTCGAGCGCAGTTCAGTCGACTGAGCGACCGTAAGGCCCAGGTTGCGGGTCACGACGACCACGCCAGCCTGGTTGAAGACTTCGCTGAGCTGGGCGACCGCATCGGCTTTCTGCGAACGATCCATGCCATACTCCTTCACTATGGCCGTTCGCTTGCAGCGAACGACCGGCTACGTTTGTCCGCGCCGCCGAAGCGACACGGGCGAGTCCGTTGAGGGGGAAGGAGGTGCACCAACAGGCGCGAAACGACGATGGAGAACATCGTCATGAAATCTCTGTTCCCCGTCTAGGCTGGAAATTAAGACCGGCACATTCCGGTCACCAACTGTCTCGGACGGATGAACGGGCAAACCAAAAAGGCCCGCCGTTCGGTGGCGGGCCTCTAAGGATTTGGGTGATTCTGTCAAGCAGAACCCGCGTGAGTCATCGACCCCGGCGTTATTCGGCCATCGGATCCGATTCCATGGGCTCACCCGTAGCGGTGTCGGTGGGCGGAGTGGTCATGGTATCGTCCATGGTACCGGTTTCGGTGCCGGTCATCATCGGTGCGGGCGTTTCCATCGGATCGCTCATGCCCTGATCCATAGGCTCGACAGCATTGGCTTCGAGATCCGTGGTGTCGGTTCCGTCAACGGAGTCGCCGCAGGCGGCAACCGAAAGGGCGAAGGGGAGGGCGGCGATGATAGCAAACTTCTTCATGTCATAATCTCCTTTCGAGAGCATGGCCATAAAACCGCCACAATTGCCATCGGTTCCAAAAAAGCCCTTTTGACGCGAAAAAGGCCCGCCCCCCATGAGGGACAGGCCTTTCGTCAATCGTACCGTTTCGCGCAGGGCGCGGTAAACGGAAGTCCGATTATTCAGCCGGAGTGGTTTCTTCAGCCATCGGCGTTTCGGTGGCGGTGACGGTTTCTTCCATCATGGCGCCTTCGGTTGCCATCGGATCGGCAACCGGGGTTTCTTCGACAACAACGGTTTCGTCGACTGCTTCAGCCGGAGCCATTTCGTCTGCGGTGGTTTCGTCAGCGGCCTGTTCGCCACAAGCGGCGAGAGTCAGCGCGAACGGAAGTGCGGCGACGAGAGCGATCTTCTTCATGTGACAATGTTCCTGTAACGCCCTGATTGGCGTAGCCTTAAAATAGCCATATTTTTGCCCGGGAAAAGACACATTCTGCAAAACCGCGCTCTTTTTTATTGATTAGGGGGAAACCACCGCCGTTTCTCGCGTTTTAGCGCCAGCCTGACGTAGTTCGGTCCAATGCGCGATGCGTACCATCGCCGATGGTGAGATTGCCACGATCAAGCCAACTACCAGCGAATCGAGCGCTAGCAGTCCCCAAAGCTGGATCCCCGCTTCCCCAATGGATAGCCTATTTAACTGCTGGTGAAGCAGACTGAACGGCAGCCGCGTCAGGATGTACAGCGGCAAGGCGAGACCGTACAGCCATCCTAATCGACGCGCCGAGACGAGCGGGTTGGCGACGCGCCCGTCAGTCGCGGCGGCAACCACCCAGGTCATTAGCAGAGGCTCGATGAGCAACTGGCCGAGGCCCAAGGCGCTGCGTAACGCGGTGACGTGCACCTCGGGCACGAGTGCGCGAGCGTAAAACATTGCTGCGAACACAACGAGCGCATAAAGAACATAGGGCAAGAAGCGCAGCGCTGCGGTATCCAGTGGGGCGAGCACACGCCCTTCGCGCTGGCTGGCGAAATGGCGGATAACGAAGAACGCGCCCACGTAGATCGAAGTCATCTTGATCCAGCCGAAAGCCATGCGCAGGCCATTATCGTTCGTCAAACGGGCCATGTCCCGGCTTTCGAACATGCCGATCCGCACTTCGACAACATGCTGGGCAAATTCCCACAGCACGATAGCGGCGAACAACCAAGGCAAAGCGCGTAGCGCGCGGAGACTATCGAGATAGGAGCCGATCATATCCGCGAAGAAGCGCCGAAGCCAGATCATAGCCCATTCCTTTCGTACTGTAGCAGATCGCCAGGTTGACACTGAAGTTCGCGGCAGATTGCCTCTAGCGTGGAAAAGCGGATCGCCCGGGCCTTGCCGGTCTTCAGGATCGACAGATTGGCGAGAGTAATGCCAATGCGGCCGGCGAGTTCGGTGAGCGTCATCCCGCGATCCTGCAGCAAGACATCGAGGCGAATGGCAATAGCACTGGCTTCATCGGTGGGCATCAGACGGTGCCTTCGAGATCGGCGCGCATCGCAGCGCCTTCGCGGAAAACGTGGGCCAGTACGAAAAGCAAAGGCACCGCGATCCAGCCGGTCAGTGAGAGGGACCATCCGAAATATTCCCCGGTGGCCTTGCTAGTGGCCACGGATACCCAGCCGAAGCAAAGGTCGACGATGGCGATCGCCAGCGTGGCCCAAGCGATCGCGCGAAGCCGCGCAGCATTAGCATCGGTAAGCGCGTGACCCACGGCCGCGTCGCGGACCAGGGCGGCGAGGCGGGTGAGTATCCAGTGCACTGCCACCATAACAGGAGGCATCATCACTACCATCGCAAACAAATACCCTCGGATCGCGTTGTGCGTGCTGGCGGGTTCGATATGCGTGAAGACCATCGTCCCAAGGCCCGCCCAGTCGCCGACTATGGCGCTTAGCGTAACCATTAGCAGGGCACCGAAGAACCAGTTGAGCCAGTTTGCAATGCGCAGGCTGATAGTGATCGCGGAAAACATAAAAACTCCTCCCTTATCGAAAATCGATATGCATCTAGCCGACCTTATTGTAAAGCAATAATATCGTTATTCGATAAGGAGCGCGAAATCCGCGTCACTTGACCGTGCGAGGCTTGCTTCCTATATGCCCCTTCGACCGCACGCTTCGAGCGAGTCCGATTCATGCGCGGGAATTGGACACAGGATGGAAGCGGCGTTTCCATAATCGCGACGCTAGAGAAGCTGCAGCAGGCCACCGGAACCGGTGTGCAGGACGCTGCGGCCTTTTCGCGTCCCGGCTATGATCTCACGCGCATGAGAAACGAATTCCGGCCCTGTCCGCGCAGGTGCCGGCGCACACGAGAAGAGGTAACTACCCCTTATGGCTACCATGGCGAAAGCTCCGAAGAAAACCCGGGGCGCAAACGCGCAGGGCACGGCGAAGCGTCGTATCCGCAAGATCTTCGGCGACATCCACGAAGTCGTCGATATGCCGAACCTGATCGAGGTCCAGCGCGAGAGCTACGAACAGTTCCTGCGTTCGAACAAGGAAATCGATTACGTTTCCGGCCTCGAGAAGACTCTTCGCAGCGTATTCCCGATTCGCGACTTCGCCGGGACAGCCGAACTCGACTTCGTGCATTACGAGCTCGAGCAGCCGAAATACGACATCGTGGAATGTCGCCAGCGCGGCATCACCTATGCCGCCCCGATGAAGGTCACGCTGCGCCTGATCGTGTTCGAGGTGGACCAGGAAACCGAAACGCGCTCGGTTCTCGATATCAAGGAGCAGGACGTCTACATGGGCGACATGCCCCTGATGACGGGCAATGGTACCTTCATCATCAACGGCACCGAGCGTGTGATCGTGTCGCAGATGCACCGTTCGCCGGGTGTGCTGTTCGACCATGATCGCGGCAAGACGCATTCTTCGGGCAAACTCCTCTTCGCTGCCCGCATCATTCCGTATCGCGGTTCGTGGCTCGATTTCGAATTCGACGCCAAGGACATCGTCAACGTGCGTATCGACCGCAAGCGCAAGCTGCCGGTCACGTCGCTGCTGTTCGCGCTCGGCCTGGATGACGAAGACATTCTCTCGCACTTCTACAACACCGTTACCTGGAAGCGGGCGACGGGCAAGAAAGGTGAAGGCTGGAATATTCCTTTCGTCGCCGAGCAATGGCGTGGCCAGAAGCCGGCTTTCCCGCTGATCGATGCGAAGACGGGCGAGGAAGTGTTCCCCGCCGGTCAGAAGATCAGTCCGCGTGCGGCCAACAAGGCTGCCAAGGACGGTCTCGAAACGCTGCTGCTGCCAACCGAGGAAATCTTCGGCCATTATGCATCGCGTGACATGATCGACGAGAAGACCGGTCGTATCTACATCGAAGCGGGCGACGAAGTTTCGGCAGAAAACCTCGAAGTCCTTGATGCTGCCGGCATCGATGCGATGGATCTGCTGGACATCGATCACGTCAGCACCGGCGCGTGGATGCGCAACACGCTCAAGGTCGACAAGGCCGAAAACCGTGACGAAGGACTGGAGGCGATCTACAAGGTCATGCGTCCAGGCGAACCGCCGACCAAGGAAACTGCAGAAGCCCTGTTCGAAGGCCTGTTCTTCGATAGTGAGCGTTACGACCTGTCTGCCGTCGGCCGCGTGAAGTTGAACATGCGTCTCGAGCTGGACGCCGAAGACACCGTGACCACGCTGCGCAAGGAAGACATCTTGGCCGTGGTCAAGGAACTGGTCGACCTCAAGGACGGCAAGGGCGACGTCGACGACATCGACAATCTCGGCAACCGCCGCGTGCGTTCGGTGGGCGAGCTGCTGGAAAACCAGTATCGGGTTGGCCTTCTGCGCATGGAGCGTGCCGTCAAGGAGCGCATGAGCAGCGTCGATGTATCGACCGTCATGCCGAACGACCTGATCAATGCGAAGCCTGCCGTGGCCGCCGTGCGCGAGTTCTTCGGTTCGAGCCAGCTTTCGCAGTTCATGGACCAGACCAACCCGCTGTCGGAAGTCACCCACAAGCGCCGCGTGTCGGCGCTCGGCCCGGGCGGTCTTACCCGCGAACGCGCAGGCTTCGAAGTCCGCGACGTTCACCCGACGCACTATGGTCGTATCTGTCCGATCGAAACGCCGGAAGGCCCGAACATCGGTCTGATCAACTCGCTGTCGACCTTCGCCCGCGTCAACAAGTACGGCTTTATCGAAACGCCGTACCGCAAGGTCGTAGATGGCAAGGTCACCGACGAGGTCATCTATCTCTCGGCGATGGAAGAGCAGAAGCACACGGTGGCGCAGGCTTCGGCCGATCTCACCACGGACGGTTCGTTCGTCGAGGAACTGGTTTCGGCCCGTCACGACGGCGACAACCTGATGGCGCCGCGCGAATCCATCACCCTGATGGACGTCAGCCCCAAGCAGCTCGTTTCGGTCGCGGCATCGCTCATTCCGTTCCTGGAAAACGATGACGCCAACCGCGCGCTGATGGGATCGAACATGCAGCGTCAGGCCGTTCCGTTGGTCAAGGCTGAAGCGCCTTGGGTCGGTACCGGTATGGAAGAAACCGTGGCCCGCGATTCCGGCGCTGCCATCGCAGCGACGCGAGGCGGTATTGTCGACCAGGTCGACGCCACGCGTATCGTTATCCGTGCGATCGGCGATGTCGAGGCCGGACAGTCGGGCGTCGATATCTACACGCTGCAGAAGTTCCAGCGTTCGAACCAGGACACCTGCATCAACCAGCGTCCGCTGGTGAAGGTGGGCGAAACGGTCGAGCCAGGCGACATCATCGCTGACGGTCCTTCGACCGATCTGGGCGAACTGGCACTGGGCCGGAACAGCCTCGTCGCCTTCATGCCCTGGAACGGCTACAACTATGAGGACAGTATCCTCATCTCCGAACGGATCGTGAAGGACGACGTCTTCACCTCGATCCATATCGAGGAATTCGAAGTCATGGCTCGCGACACGAAGCTCGGCCCTGAAGACATCACCCGCGACATTCCCAATGTCGGCGAGGAAGCCCTGCGCAACCTCGACGAAGCGGGCATCGTCTACATTGGCGCGGAAGTGCATCCGGGCGATATCCTGTGCGGCAAGATCACGCCGAAGGGCGAAAGCCCGATGACACCGGAAGAAAAGCTTCTGCGCGCCATCTTCGGTGAAAAGGCCAGCGATGTGCGCGACACATCGCTCCGCCTGCCCCCGGGCGTTGCAGGCACCGTTGTCGAGGTTCGCGTTTTCAACCGTCACGGTATCGAGATCGACGACCGTACCCGCGCGATTCAGAACGAGGAAATCGAACGTCTCCGCAAGGACTCGAACGACGAGCGCGCCATTCTCAACCGGGCGACCTACAACCGCCTGCGCGATATGCTCACGGGGCAGACCGCCTCGGCAGCGCCGAAAGGCGTCAAGAAGGGCACGGAGATTTCCGAAGAGCTTCTGGACGAAATCGATCGGCACGAATGGTTCAAGTTCGCCGTGGCGGACGATGGCCGTCAGGCGCAACTCGAAGCGGTCAAGTCGCAGTACGACGAAGCGGTCAAGATCATCGAAGAGAAGTTCGAAGACCGTAAGGAAAAGCTCGAGCGCGGTGATGAACTCGCTCCGGGTGTGCTCAAGATGGTCAAGGTCTTCGTCGCGGTGAAGCGCAAGCTGCAGCCGGGCGACAAGATGGCCGGCCGTCACGGGAACAAGGGCGTCATCAGCCGCATCCTGCCCATCGAGGACATGCCGTTCCTCGAAGACGGGACACCGGTCGATATCGTGCTCAACCCGCTCGGCGTTCCCAGTCGTATGAACGTCGGCCAGATCTTCGAAACGCATCTCGGCATGGCGGCCCGCAATTTGGGCCACCAGATCGGTGAGCAGCTTGAAGAGTGGAAGAAGGCCAACCCCAACGCTTCGGAAGACTATGCCCAGGCGAAGCCGCCCGAAGCCGTTATCGACCGTCTGAAGGAGGTGTACGGCGAGGAGTATCACGACGCGATCGACAGCCGTTCGACCGCCGAAGTGGTCGAACTGGCCAGCAACCTGACCGCAGGCGTTCCGATGGGTACGCCGGTGTTCGACGGTGCGCGCGAAGGCGACGTAACGATCGAGCTCGAAAAGGCGGGTCTGCACAGCTCCGGCCAGTCGGTCCTGTTCGACGGGCGCACGGGTGAAGCCTTTGACCGCAAGGTCACCGTTGGCATCATCTATATGCTCAAGCTGCACCACCTCGTCGACGACAAGATCCACGCCCGTTCGATCGGTCCCTACAGCCTCGTCACCCAGCAGCCGCTGGGCGGTAAGGCGCAGTTCGGTGGCCAGCGCTTCGGGGAAATGGAGGTCTGGGCACTTCAGGCCTACGGCGCTGCCTACACGCTGCAGGAAATCCTCACCGTGAAGTCGGACGACGTGATCGGACGTACCAAGGTCTACGAAGCCATCGTCAAGGGCGACGACACCTTCGAAGCGGGCATTCCGGAGAGCTTCAACGTGCTCGTCAAGGAAATGCGCAGCCTGGGCCTCAATGTCGAACTCAAGTCTCTGACCGACGATGACGACGATGGCCTCGCTATAGCGGCGGAATAGGGGCTTCGGCCCCCACCGCTTCCGTCCCAGAGAATTCACCCGTTTAGGGAATTAAGTCATGAACGAACTGACCAAATTCACCAACCAGCTCGCGAAGCCCGAAACCTTCGACGAGATCCAGATCGGCATCGCCAGCCCCGAGCGCATCCGCTCGTGGTCCTTCGGCGAAATCAAGAAGCCGGAAACGATCAACTACCGCACGTTCAAGCCTGAACGTGACGGCCTGTTCTGCGCGCGCATCTTCGGTCCGGTAAAGGACTACGAATGCCTCTGCGGCAAGTACAAGCGCATGAAGTACAAGGGCGTCGTCTGCGAAAAGTGCGGCGTCGAAGTGACCGTGACCAAGGTCCGCCGCGAGCGCATGGGCCACATCGAACTGGCCGCGCCGGTTGCCCATATCTGGTTCCTGAAATCGCTTCCCAGCCGCATCGGCCTGCTGCTGGACATGCAGCTTAAGCAGCTCGAGCGCGTGCTGTACTTTGAAAGCTACATCGTCACCGAACCCGGCCTGACGCCGCTGGAAAAATTCCAGCTGCTGACCGAAGACGAACTGCTCGAAGCGCAGGACGAGTATGGCGAAGACAGCTTCAGCGCCGGTATCGGTGCGGAAGCGGTCAAGTTCATGCTGATGGATCTCGATCTCGACCGTGAGAAAGAGGACCTTCTGGAAGAGCTGGCGACGACCAAGTCGAAGCTCAAGCCTGCCAAGATCATCAAGCGGCTCAAGGTTGTCGAAAGCTTCATCGAATCGGGCAACCGCCCCGAGTGGATGATCCTCGAAGTCGTGCCGGTCATCCCGCCCGAACTGCGCCCGCTGGTGCCGCTCGATGGTGGCCGTTTTGCGACGTCGGATCTCAACGATCTCTATCGCCGCGTGATCAACCGTAACAATCGCCTCAAGCGGCTGATGGAACTGCGCGCCCCGGACATTATCGTCCGCAACGAAAAGCGCATGCTTCAGGAAGCGGTCGACGCGCTGTTCGACAACGGTCGTCGTGGCCGCGTCATCACCGGCGCCAACAAGCGTCCGCTGAAGTCGCTCTCCGATATGCTCAAGGGCAAGCAGGGCCGCTTCCGTCAGAACCTTCTGGGTAAGCGCGTCGACTATTCGGGCCGTTCGGTCATTGTGACCGGCCCGGAACTCAAGCTGCATCAGTGCGGCCTGCCGAAGAAGATGGCGCTCGAACTGTTCAAGCCGTTCATCTACGCCCGCCTCGACGCCAAGGGCCTCAGCATGACGCTGAAGCAGGCGAAGAAGTGGGTCGAGAAGGAGCGCAAGGAAGTCTGGGACATTCTGGATGAAGTCATCCGCGAACACCCGGTTCTCCTGAACCGCGCACCAACGCTCCACCGTCTTGGCATTCAGGCGTTCGAGCCGGTGCTGATCGAAGGCAAGGCGATCCAGCTTCACCCGCTGGTCTGCGCCGCCTTCAACGCCGACTTCGACGGCGACCAGATGGCCGTTCACGTTCCGCTGAGCCTCGAAGCGCAGCTGGAAGCGCGCGTCCTGATGATGTCGACCAACAACATCCTCTCGCCTGCCAACGGCAAGCCGATCATCGTGCCTTCGCAGGACATGGTCCTGGGCCTTTATTACCTGTCGATGGAACGCCAGGAAAAGACGCCCGAATTCGCCGAGGATTCAGACGGCAACCAGGTCGAGAAGCTGCAGATGTTCTCGGACATGGCAGAGGTTCATCAGGCGCTGGAAACGAAGCAGGTCTCGCTCCACACCAAGATCCTCGCCCGTGTTCCGCAGGCTGACGAAGATGGCAATATCGCCATGAAGCGGTTCGAGACCACTGCCGGCCGCATGCTGATCGGCGAATGTCTGCCGAAGAACCACAAGGTTCCGTTCGACATCGTGAACCGCCTGCTGACCAAGAAGGACATCGCCGACGTAATCGACGAAGTCTATCGTCACACCGGCCAAAAGGACACCGTGCTGTTTGCCGACGCGATCATGTCGCTCGGTTTCCGCCACGCGTTCAAGGCCGGCATTTCCTTCGGAAAGGATGACATGATCATCCCCGAAGAAAAGGAAGGCATGGTCGAAACGACCAAGGCGCTGGTTGCCGATTACGAGCAGCAGTACCAGGACGGCCTGATCACCCAGCAGGAAAAGTACAACAAAGTGATCGATGCGTGGAGCCAGTGCGGCGACCGCGTGGCCGATGCGATGATGGAAAAGATCAAGGCTCGACCGATCGGCGACGATGGTGTTCAGGCCGAGATCAACTCGATCTACATGATGGCGCACTCCGGTGCGCGTGGTTCGCCCGCTCAGATGAAGCAGCTGGCCGGCATGCGCGGCCTGATGGCCAAGCCGAGTGGCGAAATCATCGAAAACCCGATTATCTCGAACTTCAAGGAAGGCCTGAACGTCCTTGAATACTTCAACTCGACCCACGGCGCCCGTAAGGGCCTCGCGGACACCGCGTTGAAGACGGCTAACTCGGGTTACCTGACCCGCCGCCTCGTCGACGTGTCGCAAGACTGCGTCATCATCGAGGAAGACTGCAAGACCGAGAATGCGCTGGAAATGCGCGCTATCGTACAGGGCGGCTCGGTCATCGCCTCGCTTGGCGAACGTATTCTCGGCCGGACCACGGCCGAGGACATCGTCAACGCGGCGACCGATGAGGTCATCGTCAAGGCCGGTACGCTGATCGACGAGCCGATGGTGAAGGAAATCGAAGCTGCCGAAGTACAGGTGGCCAAGATCCGTTCGCCACTGGTCTGTGAAGCAAGCCAGGGCGTTTGCGCCACCTGCTACGGCCGTGACCTTGCTCGCGGTACGCCGGTCAACATCGGTGAAGCTGTCGGTGTGATCGCCGCGCAGTCGATCGGTGAGCCCGGCACGCAGCTGACCATGCGTACCTTCCACATCGGCGGTGCTGCACAGCTTAACGAAACGAGCCATCTCGAAGCGATCTCGGACGGTAAGGTCGTGTATCGCGACATGCCGACGATCGTCGACAAGAAGGGTCGGATACTGTCGCTCGCCCGCAACGGCGAACTGGCTGTGATCGACGCCGAAGGCCGTGAACGCGAAATCCACAAGGTGCCATACGGTACCGTGCTGATGCACAAGGATGGCGGCAAGGTGAAGGAAGGCGATCGTCTGGCCGAATGGGATCCGTTCAGCTTGCCGATCATCACCGAACAGTCGGGTGTCGTGAAGTATCAGGACCTTGTCGACGGTACGACGATGGAAGAACGCGTCGACGATGCTACCGGCATTGCTCAGCGCGTCGTCACCGAAATGCGTACCGCTGGTCGCAAGAAGGATGATCTGCGTCCCCGTCTGACGTTGTTCAACGATGCCGGCGACGAAAGCGAAGCCGCGCGTTACATGCTGGCACCCGGTACCGTTCTCTCGGTCGAAGACAATCAGCAGGTTTCGGAGGGTGACATCCTGGCCCGTGCTTCGCGTGAAGCTGCCAAGACCCGCGACATCACCGGCGGTCTGCCGCGTGTCGCCGAACTGTTCGAAGCGCGTCTGCCGAAGGACAATTCGGTCATCGCCAAGATTTCGGGCAAGATTGAATTCGTTCGCGAATACAAGGCGAAGCGCAAGATTGCGATCGTCCCCGAGGAAGGTGATGCAGTCGAGTACCTGATCCCCAAGACCAAGGTGATCGACGTGCAGGAAGGCGACTTCGTGAAGAAGGGTGATACCCTGATTTCCGGCTCGCCCAACCCGCACGACATTCTCGAAGTCATGGGCGTCGAGGCACTGGCCGAGTATCTCGTCAACGAAATCCAGGAAGTCTACCGACTGCAGGGTGTGAAGATCAACGACAAGCACATCGAGGTGATCGTTCGCCAGATGCTGCAGAAGGTCGAGATCACGGACGGTGGCGACACCGTTCTGCTTCCCGGTGAGCAGGTCGATCTGGAAGAACTGAACGAGACCAATGCGAAGCTCGGCAGGAACAAGGAACCCGCCAAGGGTACCCCGATCCTGCTCGGCATCACCAAGGCCTCGCTCCAGACGCGTTCGTTCATCTCTGCGGCTTCGTTCCAGGAAACCACGCGCGTGCTGACGCAGGCCGCGGTCGAAGGGAAGAAGGACACGCTGGTCGGTCTGAAGGAAAACGTGATCGTTGGCCGCCTCATTCCGGCAGGCACGGGTGCCGGCATGAACCGCATGCGCATCACCGCGTCGAGCCGCGATGCTGCTCTGCGGGCCCAGTGGAAGAAGGCTCAGGATGCGATCATCGCTGCCAATACCGCGGCGGAAGAGCACGAAGCCGAACTTGCGCAGGGACCCGAGGCGGCAATCGGCGACGATCCGCTGGCGACCATGGAAGGGGAAACCCACGGCACCGACGCCGATGCAGGCGACTACCTGAACGAGGATGCGAAAGACGGCGAATAAGTCCGCCTTACGGCAACCGCACAGAAAGGGCCCCGCTGGAGCGATCCGGCGGGGCCTTTTCGTTGTACTCGGCGCAAAGCACGCCCGCGCTTGTTTGCTTGACGGCAGGTTTGAGTAGTTGCACCTTAACTATCGGCACATGGGGGAAAGTGACCGCAATGCGGGGAATTTCGTGGCAGTAGAAGGGCCCGATACCGAAGCGTATGGAACCGGCGGAAGTCCGGACGGGCACGCTGCGGTCGGACAACTTCTGCTGACCCGCAGAATGAGAGATTTCACGACCGGGGCGACGTTGTCCCTGCTTCCAGCGCTCGGGTCGATTGTGGCGCTTGTCTACACCTTCCGCGATCAGGTTGATCTTGCGGTCCTGATAGGTTGGGCGACCATGCAGTTGGTGCTGATCGCGGTCTATGTGGTCTTTGACAGCATTCTCGACCGTGAAAGTCCCTCCCTAGGGGAGTTGCGCAGACACTGGCGCCGTTTCGTTCTGTTGCAATGGCTTGGCTCCTTGGCCTGGGCCGGAATCTTTCCGTATTTGGCGCCGGTCGCACATGGTCTGGACGCAGTTGTGCTCGCAGTTGTGGCAATCGCCGTGCTTTGCGGCGTTTTGCTGGTTCACAGAACGGCGCCGAGTGCTGCGATCTTCCACGTAGTCGTGATGGCAATTTCAATCACCGCTGCTATCTGGACCGGCACTGGTATGGCGGGTTTGCCTGCCCTGATCCTGCTCGCCCTTTTCGTCATCGCGCTGCTCGGCTCGACGCGCGAGCAGGAGCGGCAGATTGTCGAGTGGCTCGAAGCCGAGATGAATCGCCGTGAAGCGACCGACACGGTTCGCTTGTTGCTGAACGATTACGAAGAGCATTCGTCCGACTGGCTCTGGACGGTCGACGAAGCCGGCAATCTCCGTAACGTGGCTGAGCGGTTCGCAATGGCAGCCGAGAAGCCTGCCGAAACGCTCGAAGGAAAGCCGCTGATCGACATGTTCATGGCGGATGCGAACCGCGCCATTTTTGCGCGGCATCTCACTGAACGCAGCCGCTTCCACGATCTGGTGCTCAAATTGAGGATCAATGGGGAGATGCGCTACTGGAAGCTCTCCGCAAGGCCGCGCGACGATGGCCAAATCAGCGGCGTTGCACGGGATGTGACGAGCGATCGGATGATCGAGGAGCGCGTCGCCTTCATGGCGCATTACGACAATTTGACAGGGCTCGCTAATCGCTATCTCTTTAACGAACGCCTGCGTGCTGCCCTGGATCAGAACGAGAGGGTGCGCAATATTGCCTTGTTCTACCTCGATCTGGACGACTTCAAGGCTGTCAACGACACGCGCGGACATCTCATGGGCGACAGGTTGCTCCGCGAGGTCGGTAAACGGCTTGAACAGGAAGTCCGCGGCCAGGATTTGGTCGCGAGGCTGGGGGGCGACGAATTTGCCATCCTCGTCGAAACGCGTTCCGGGGCCGGCATGCTTATCGAAAGGGCGCACAGTTTCCTTGCCGCTATCCGAGATCCATTCGAAATAGATGGTCAGATCTATCGCGTGTCGGGCAGCGTTGGCATCGCCAGAAGCAGTGACGGAAGCTGCGATGCCGAGGAATTGATGCGCCGCGCGGATCTTGCCCTCTTTGCTGCCAAGAACAAAGGGCGCGACACTCTCGCACTCTACGATCAGTCCATCGATCTTGCGGCCCGAGAGCGCCGCGAAATTGAAATCGATTTGCGCGAAGCGGTGGCCCGAGGACAGCTCAACCTCCATTATCAGCCGGTGATCGACCTGCAATCGGGTTCGGTTGTCGGATATGAAGCGCTCCTGCGCTGGTACCATCCCAAGCGCGGAATTATCGGCCCGGCGGATTTTCTCGAAGTTGCGGAAGAAACGGGCTTGATCGTTCCGATTGGCGAGTGGTCGATCCGGCAGGCCTTTGCGGAAACGGCAAAGTGGGAAGGCCATTTCCGTATTGCGATCAATCTCTCGCCTACACAGGTGCGCAGCCCGCATCTGGTGAAGGTGATTGCCCAATCTTTGCATGCACATGGCATTGCGCCCGAAAGGGTGGAGTTCGAAATCACCGAGCATGTCCTGATGCAGGAAAGCTCCATCAGCATGGGCAATCTCCAGAAGCTTCGGGAGTTGGGCAGCCGCATCGCGCTGGACGATTTCGGCATCGGCTATTCTTCTCTGAGTTACCTGCGCCGTTTTCCCTTCGACCGGATCAAGATCGACAAGGACTTCGTCGACGGAGTGGAGAGTTCTGCCGACAACCAGGCGATCGTTTCGAGCATCACCAAGCTTGCCGAAGCGTTGGGCATGGCGACCACGGCGGAAGGCGTCGAAACGCGCGACCAGCTCGATCTCCTGCGCAGGCTCGGGTGTCAGGAAGCGCAGGGCTATCTGATCTGCGAACCGGTGCCTGGAGAGAACTTCGCCACGGCCGATGCCGTCGATGCCGCCATGCGCGGTGGGGCGGTCAGTGGGATACTGGCCTACCGCCGCACGCGCGAGGCAAGCGTGAAGCAAAGCCCACGACGCGCCAGCTGACCTCTCGCCAAGCCAGCCGCCCTCCGCTATCGGCGCGGATATGACCACTGTCACCCGTTTCGCTCCGTCGCCTACAGGGCGGCTTCATGTCGGCAATATCCGTACCGCCCTGCATAACTGGATGCTGGCGAGAAAGATTGGCGGCAAATTCATACTACGGATCGACGATACCGATGCCGAGCGCAGCCGCGAGGAGTATGTCGACGCGATCCGGGCGGATCTGGCGTGGCTCGGAATTCTGCCGGATGACGAAGCGCGTCAGTCAGAGCGTCTGGAGAAATACGAAGAGGCCTTTGCTTCGCTGCAATCGGCCGGCCGCGTTTATCCCTGCTACGAAACGCAGCAGGAACTCGAGCTGAAGCGCAAGATCCGGCTCGGACGTGGCCTGCCGCCGATATATGATCGCGGGGCCCTTGAACTGAGCGAGGAAGACCGTGCGGCCAAGGAGGCGCAGGGTATCGTGCCGCATTGGCGTTTCATGCTCGATCATGACGAGCAGATCGCCTGGAACGATGGGGTGCGAGGGCCACAGAAATTCGATGCTGCGCAGTTGTCCGATCCGGTCGTGCGGCGGGCAGACGGAAGCTGGCTTTACATGCTGCCGAGTGCGGTGGACGATCTCGATATGGGTATTACCCACGTCCTGCGCGGAGAGGACCATGTAAGCAATACTGCGGTGCAAATTCAGATGTTTACCGCACTAATTGCTGCAAGAGGAAGAGCGCAGCAAATTCCCAGCTTTGCGCATGAGGCTTTGCTGGTGGGGGCCGAAGGCAAATTATCCAAACGGCTCGGATCGCTTGGCTGCGATGCCTTTCGCGAACGTGGTATCGAGCCGGAAGCGATCATCGCGCTACTGGCGCGCCTCGGCACATCGCTTCCCGTCGAACCAATCGCCGAAATCGAGGCGCTTCTCGAAACTTTCGATCTTTCGACATTCGGACGGGCGCCGGCAAAGTTCGACGATGCGGAACTTGACCGTATCAACACAGCGCTTGTCCATCAGATGGAGTTTTCCCAGGTCGCCGACAGGCTGCCGCAGGGTATGGACGAGGCTGGCTGGCATGCCATCAGGCCGAACCTCGCGCATGTAAACGAGGCGGGGCAGTGGTGGGCGCTGGTCACCGGCCCGATTGACCAGCCGGAATTTACGCAGGATGATCGTGCCTATCTCACCGAAGCAGCGAACACGCTCGTTTGGAGCGATGATCCGTGGCGTTCGCTTACCGGCGCGCTCAAGGATACGACCGGTCGCAAGGGCAAACCGCTGTTCCTTCCGTTGCGCCAGGCATTGACGGGTATGGATCACGGGCCGGACATGGGGGAACTGTTGCCGCTGATCGGCGAGGGGGAAGCCCGCGCGCGATTGACCAAGGCCGCGACCAGCTAGATTTCCGCCGACTTGCGGCATGGCGCGGCGGCCCTTACCTTGGGGCACCATGCTCGATGTGCTGAACAGATCCCGGGCGCGCCCGCTGGTTGCGCTGTTACTGGCGGTTCTTTTCGCGCACGCGATTCCTTCCCAGCCCATCTCGCTCGATCGCGGACGTGGTCCGGTATTCAGTGCGGCAACGGCGGAAGTCACGCTTCCTCCGAGGGAGGACAATTCCGGCATCGTCTGCACGGTAGCGCAGCCATGTCCGGACAAAACAGCTCCATTCACGAGTATTCTGACACCTAAGGCGAGCCTGCACGCGGGCCTGCAACAAAAGCCCTGGCCGGCGCATGGGCCCCGCGCACCTCCGCTGAAGCCGCCGCCACGTTCTCTGGCATCCCCACGGGAACCACCCCGCCTGATCTGAGCCGCCGCGTCCCCGTGGGGCGCCAATTCTGTTCAGACAGGACATCTTTACAATGACAACCGATATCGACGGCGGTGCCGTCACCGACCGCTTCGACCAGATCGAGGCGACCTTACTGCGTTATCCGGAAATCGACAGTACGGAGCTGGCCGATCTAAAACGCTGGTTCGACAAAGAGGCTTCGGCGCTCGAAGTCGCCAGCCTGGCCAGCAAGGAACGCTTGCGGCAGCAGTATAGCGATTTTCGATCCGCCCATATCGACAGGCTTGGATTGGTCGAAATGGTTCTGACCGTCTTGGCAGGAATCCTGCTGCTCGGCGGAATTACAATCGTGGCGATCGGCGCCTGATAATCCGAAGACGGGCGGTGCTTTTAAAGAAAGTGTCCGCCCGTCATTCCGGTTGCACGTCGTGCTTGTCCAGTTCGTCACCGCTGATCGTCACGACATGCAGAAGGTTTGTCGAACCGGGGGTGCCGAACGGGACGCCGGCCAGTGCGATCAGCTTGCTGCCCGCTTCCCCGAAGCCATGACGCAGCGCCATGCGCTTGCCCTTGGCGATCATCTCTTCGAAACTGCCAATGTCCTTGGTCGCGACGGCGTGGGCACCCCATAGCAGACCCAGGCGGCGCGCCGTCTTCATACTCGGTGTCAGCACGAGCATGGGCACACTGGGGCGTTCGCGCGCAACCCTGCGGGCGGTAGATCCCGAACCTGTGAAGACCGTTATCGCGCTAACTGCTACCGTATCGGCCACGGTCATGCAGGCATGCGCCAGTGCGTCGGCAGTTGTCCTGTCCGGTGGCGTGTCCAGAAACCGTACCCGCGCGAGATAGGCTTCATCGCCCTCTACCTGGCGTGCGATCTTGTGCATTATGGTGACCGCTTCTTCGGGCCAGTCGCCCGCAGCGGTTTCTGCGGAAAGCATGACGGCGTCGGCGCCGTCGTATACTGCATTGGCCACGTCGGAGACTTCTGCCCGGGTCGGGGCAGGGCTTTCGATCATGCTTTCCAGCATCTGTGTCGCCACGATCACCGGTTTACCCTTGAGGCGGGTGGCGTTCACGATCCGCTTCTGGAGAGGCGGGACTTCCTGCGGTTCGAGTTCGACCCCCAGATCGCCGCGAGCAACCATGATGCCGTCGCTCATGTCGATGATTTCGTCGAGCCGGCGAACGGCCATGGGCTTTTCGATCTTGGCGCACAGCGCGCCGTAACCACCCATCAGCTTACGGGCTTCGGCAAGGTCTTCCGGGCGCTGTACGAAGCTTAGGCCGATCCAGTCGACGCCCTGACTGACTGCAAAGGCAAGATCCTTGCGGTCCTTGTCGGTAAGGGCCGGGATCGGCACTTCGGCATCGGGTACATTGACGCCCTTGCGGTCCGAAATGACTCCTCCGACTTCTGCAGAACAGAGAATTTCATTCTCGTCGGCCCGGATCACTTTCAGGCGGATCTTGCCGTCATTGATCAGCAGGCGCTGGCCTTTCTCCAGCAGGCCGAACAGTTCTGGATGCGGCAGTTCGACGCGCGTCTCGTCGCCGGGCTCAGGATTGCGATCGAGCTTGAAATGCCCGGAATGGCGGATGACCGCCTGTCCGTCCTTGAACTTGCCTACGCGTAGCTTTGGACCCTGAAGGTCAGCGAGGATCGCGATCGGGCGCATGAACTGCTTTTCCATCGCGCGGATGGCTTCGATCGTCTTTGCATGATCGGCATGTTCGCCATGGCTCATGTTGACGCGAAACGCATCGACCCCGGCCTTGAACAGCCTGGCGAGCATTTCTGGCGAGCGGCTGGCAGGACCAACGGTGGCGAGAATCTTGACCTTGCGGCCGCGAGGATCGAGCTTGGGGGCGGAATTGGCCATGGGAATGGCCTATGGCACTGCTATGCGACAAAGCAAGGACGATAGAGACATGACTACGAATGCGCCCGATGCCCTCGATCAACTCGACGATGCCGTAGCGGCAGAGGCATTTCGGCGGCTGGTACGCCATCTTCGGCACCGTCACGATGCGCAGAATATCGAACTGATGGGCCTCGCCGGATTCTGCCGTAACTGTCTTGCCGACTGGATCCGCGATGCCGGGTTCGAAGGCGACAAACTGGCGGCGCGGGAGCTGATCCATGGAATGCCGATGGATGAATGGAAATCGACCCGCCAGGCCCCGGCGACGGAAGAACAGCTTGCCCGAATGGAGGCCAGCATTGCGAAAAATCGCGTGGAGTAGCGAGTCGCCGCCTTCACCACCGCCGACAGGCTGGCTATCGAGCCGCCAACCGATTCTCAAATTCTGGAGTTTTACAAGATGGCAGAAGCCACCGACGACCGCCTGCGCCTTCTGATCGAGCGCATCGAACGGCTTGAAGAAGAGAAGAAGGGCATCGCCGACGACATTCGCGACGTTTACGCGGAATCCAAGGCGGTCGGTTACGATACGAAGATCATGCGCCAGATCATTCGTCTGCGGAAGATGAAGCCGGACGAGCGCAGCGAGCAGGAAACCATTCTCGATACCTACAAGGCCGCGCTTGGCATGGGCTGACGCTTTGCTGCGGCGGGCTGTCGGAACACGGCGCCGCTTCAAGCTGTTGGTCGGGTGAAAGGAATTCACCCATGGCCAACACCCAGCCCGTCGATACTGCCTTCATCGAAGAAACACCTGAAGAACCGCGGATGCCGGGATCGGAAACCGATCTCGATCGCAAACCCCAATGGCAGCCGCGCTATCCCGGATCGGGAAGATTGAAAGGCAAGGTCGCCATCGTAACCGGTGGCGATAGCGGCATAGGGCGAGCAACCGCGGTGCTGTTCGCCCGAGAAGGGGCGAAGGTCGCGATCGCCTATCTCGAAGAGCACGACGACGCCCAAATTACGCGGGATGCATGCGAAAAGGAAGGCGCCGAAGTGCTCCTTTCCGCTGGCGACGTCGGCAATCCGGAACATTGCAAGGGACTGGTTCGGGCCGTCATCGAGAAATGGGGCCAACTGGACATTTTGGTCAACAATGCCGGCGAACAGCATCCGGACGACGACATAACCGATATCACGACCGAACAGCTACAGCGCACCTTTCAGACCAACATCTTTTCGATGTTCTACATGACGCAGGCCGCGCGTCCGCATCTGAAGAACGGGGCGGCGATCGTCAATTGTACCAGCGTAACGATGTATCAGGGTTCTGGCGGACTGCTGGATTACAGCGCCACGAAGGGGGCGATTACGGCGTTTACCCGGTCGTTGTCTGAAAATCTGGTCGGCGAGGGTATTCGCGTTAATGCAGTTGCACCGGGTCCGATCTGGACGCCGCTTAATCCCATGGGTGGGCAGCCGCCCGAAAATATGGACAGTTTCGGCGAAGACACGCCAATGGGCCGACCGGGCGAACCGAACGAAGTGGCGCCCGCCTTCCTGTTTCTTGCCTGTCGAGACAGCTCTTACATGTCAGGACAGGTTCTTCATCCCAACGGGGGCATTATCGTCAACGGTTGATCACCGTGTCAGCCGTCCTATGTTGGCAACACAGCAAGGAACAGGAGATCCGGATATGGCAGGCCCTTGGAAAGATGCTCGCGGCATCATCGTCACAACAACCCCGACTATCGAGGGCAAGCCCATCCAGGACTATCTCGGCATCGTCACCGGTGAAGTGATCGTCGGAGCCAATCTCTTCCGCGACCTGTTTGCCAATATTCGAGACATCGTGGGCGGCCGTTCCGGGAGTTACGAACGCATCCTGCGCGACGCACGAGAGCAGGCCATTCAGGAACTTCAGGCTGAATGCGGGGGCTTGGGCGGCAATGCCGTGGTCGGTATCGATCTCGATTATGAGGTAATCGGCGATACCGGTTCCATGCTGATGGTCAGTGCTAGCGGGACGGCCGTAAAGATCTAGGCGGCGCTTCCCGCCAGCAGCACCAGCGAAATGAACGCCCCGTTGTGAAGCATGTGCAGAAGGATGCTTGACCACAGCCCGTATCTGACCCGCAAATAGCCTAACATCGTGCCCGTCGCGAATTGCGGAAGCACCAGCGGCAAGGCCATGGCCATCTGACCGGGCTGGAAATTGAACAGGTGGACGCTGGCGAAACCCAGCGTGCTTAACCAGAAAAACAGCGGGAAAAAGCGTTTGAACCAACGCATGGCATCGCGTCGGCGCAGCAGGAAAACGAATGCGAGGGCCACAATAAGTCCCACCATCACGGCCCCAGCCATTCCGGCCCATGGATTAGCGAAGGTCCCGCCGCCGACGGCTGTGAAGATACCGGCCGCCAGCAAGCCGGCAGGAACGGCCAGAAGAATTCCAAGAACGTGGCCCGGGCGCCCCGATAACCAGCCGCGGAATAGAGTCTCTTCTACCAGAGGAGCGATCACGATTACCGCAAATATGATGGCCGGGCCGATTTCCATGCCCGCAAGCGCCGTTTCGGGCACGTCGATACCGGCCGACATCGCCGCTCCGGCGATCCCCAGAAGCACGCTCATTACGATCAGATCGAGGACGAACAGCCGAAGTACGGCGATAAGGCTCATGATTTTTGGCAAGGGGGCGCGGGCGGGCAATGTCGGGCGCTTCAGAAAGCGGGCGAATTGAACCCATTCGCTGCGCATCGAAATCGCAGGCGCAAGACTTGTCGTTCCGGCGTTCATGCGGCTAAGGCGACCCCCGAGAATCTCTGACGAGAAACGTCCCAACCAATCGAGCTACGAAGCGAAACCATGGCCGGTCATTCCAAATTCAAAAACATCATGCATCGCAAGGGCGCGCAGGACAAGAAGCGCAGCGCGATGTTTTCCAAGCTGTCCCGCGAAATCACGGTCGCGGCGAAGATGGGCATGCCCGATCCGGACATGAACCCCCGTCTGCGCCTGGCGGTCAACGCGGCGAAGGCGCAGTCCATGCCCAAGGACAACATCCAGCGCGCGATCGATAAGGCGAGCGCGCAGGACGGCGAGAACTACGAAGAAGTGCGTTACGAAGGCTATGGCCCGGGCGGCAGCGCGATTATCGTCGAAGCACTGACGGATAACCGCAACCGCACCGCGACCAACATCCGCACCGCCTTTTCCAAGAATGGCGGCAATCTTGGCACCGAGGGCAGCGTTGCCCACGGGTTCGAGCGCCTTGGCCTGATTTTCTACCCGGCCGAAGCAGGCAGCGAAGACAAGATCCTCGAAGCGGCGATGGAAGCCGGGGCGGAAGATATCGCGAGTTCGGATGACGGCCACGAAATCTGGACCGCGGCCGAAGATCTCCACCAGGTTGCCTCCGATCTCGAGAAATCGCTCGGGGAAGCGGAAACCGTCAAGCTGGCGTGGAAGCCGAACCTTACCGTCGACATGGATGAGAAGAATGCGTCCACCCTGCTCAAGCTGATCGACGCCCTCGACGACGATGACGATGTGCAGACCGTGTGGGGCAATTACGATATCTCCGATGAAGTGATGGAAAAGCTGGATTAAACCAGCCGTGCTCATCCTCGGTCTCGATCCCTCGCTCAGTTGCACGGGGTGGGGCGTGATCCGGTCCGAGGGCGCACGTATCACGCATATCGCCAACGGGCAGGTGCCGACCGATCCGAAAGCCAGCATGGCGCAGCGGCTGGGGCTGTTGCAGGCATCGCTCGCGGAAGTGATTGCCGTCCACCAGCCCGGCCGGGCGGCGGCGGAAGAAATCTACGTCAACAAAAATGCACAAACGACGCTTAAGCTGGCGCAGGCGCGGGGGGCTGTGCTGGCGACGTGCGGAACGGCGGGGCTGGCGGTCAACGAGCATGCTGCGCGCTTGGTGAAGAAGGCGGTGGTGGGCACCGGCGCAGCGGAGAAGGCGCAGGTGCAGGCGATGGTCAAGGTCTTGTTACCAGGCGTAAAAATCGCGGGAGCGGACGCGGCCGATGCGCTGGCGGTGGCCATTGCGGACGCCCATTTGACGAGGACGTTATGACGATCGAATTTTATGGCATCCCCAATTGCGATACGGTCAAGAAGGCCCGAAAATGGCTCGATGGGCAAGAAATTCCCTATGTTTTTCATGACTATAAGAAAGAGGGTGCCGATCCGGAAAAGCTGCGGGAATGGATCGGGGCCAGGGGCGTGGATACCATCCTGAACCGCCGGGGGACGACCTGGCGCAAGCTGGCGGACGCGGAGAAGGCCGATATCGACGAGACGAAAGCGGTAGGTTTGCTTGAGGCCAATCCCAGCATGATCAAGCGGCCCGTGGTCGAATATGCCGGCGGCCTGCTGGTCGGGTTCGACGAAACCGAATGGGCCGCTGCCCTCAAGTAACGACCGGCCGGGCACCATACGGTTGGCGATATGCATGTTAATCGAGCGTTTGATCTGCGCCGAACATCCCTGCCGAACAGTACGAAACGGCCACGAACAGGAGCTTTGTCGACCATGATCCGTGCGATCTTCGCCCATTGGCCTGCGCTTCGATCGATCGCGCTCCTTGCCGTGCTGTTGACGGCGCTGCCGCTGCAGGCTTCCGACTTCATCGTGATCGCGCATCGCGGCGCCAGCGGCGAACGGCCGGAGCATACGCTGGCCGCTTATGAGCGCGCGATCGATCAGGGGGCGGATTATATCGAACCCGATCTGGTGGTGACCAAGGACATGGTGCTGGTCGCGCGCCATGAAAACGAATTGTCGGACACGACCGATGTCGCCGCCCATGAGGAATTTGCCGACCGCAAGCGATCCAAGACCATCGACGGGCGATTGGTGAGCGGCTGGTTCGCCGAAGATTTCACCCTGGCCGAGCTGCGCACCCTGCGCGCGAAGGAACGCCTGCCGAGCCTGCGGACGAAGAATGCGCAGTTCGATAGTCTCTATGCCATTCCCACCTTTGCCGAGATCCTGCAGCTGGTGGAGGCCAAGGAAGCCGAGACGGGCAGGCGCGTCGGCATCTATCCCGAACTCAAGCATCCCGATTTCCTGCTGCAGCAGGGTTTCGACACGGTGGACCTGCTGGTCACCGCCTTGCGCCAGGCCGATCTCGACGATGCGGAGGATGCGGTCTTCATCCAGAGCTTCGAGGTGGGCACGCTGCGCCGCCTCAACACGATGGTCGAGGTGCCGCTGGTGCTGCTGGTGACGCCGGGTAGCGGCCCGGCGGACGAACCGGCCCTGTCCTATGAAGAAATGCTGACACCTGCCGGGCTGGCGGAAGTGGCCAAATATGCCGATGCCATCGGGGCCGACCTGCGGCTGGTATTCAACGCGGACGGGACCTCGACCGGGCTGGCAGAAAAGGTGCACGGGGCAGGCCTGAAGCTGCATGGCTGGACGCTGCGCAAGGAAAACGCCTTCCTGCCGCCAGCACTGCGTCGCGGCAGTGCGGAGAATGCGGCAGGCGACGTGCCGGCGATGGTCGCACTGCTGAGGGCGGCCGGGCTCGATGGCGTTTTCACCGACGATCCCGGACTGGTGGTTCCGGCCATGAATGCAGGCGACTGATCGACGTCAGGCAGCCATCGCGGGACTTTGCCGAGCCTATCGGTACCGCGCCGTGACCAGATAGTTGAGCGAGAGATCGGCCGAAAGGTGGAGGCCCTTGTCGGGCCGGAAGGAAATGCCGCGCGGTTCGCCCATCTCCAGCCCGGCATCGTCCAGCAGCGCGCCCAGTTCTTCCGGCGTGATGAAATCGTCCCAGTGATGCGTGCCTTTGGGGATCAAGCCGAGGCCTTCTGCCGCACCGATCATCAGCAACCGCGACTGCGGCGTGCGGTTCGGTGTGGACAGGACCATCAGCCCGTCGGATGCCAGCCTGCCCGCGAGCGCGGCGATGAAGGCGGGTTTGTCCGCGACATGTTCGATCACTTCCATCGCCGTGACCAGATCGAAGGTGCCGATGTCGAGTGAGCCGACTTCACCCGCGATGTAGCGGATATCGAGACCGGCACCATCGGCGTGGACGGCTGCCGCAGCGGTGTTTTCCGGCGCGGCATCGACGCCGGTTACATCTGCCCCGAGTCGCGCCATGGGTTCGCACAGGAGGCCCGCACCGCAACCCACATCGAGCGCGGTCTTGCCCGCGAGGGGATGACGCTGAGAAATATCGCCGTCCCAATGCATATCCACGCATTCGCGCAGGAAGGCGAGCCGGACCGGGTTGAGGCGGTGAAGCATGGCGGAAGACCCCTTCGGGTCCCACCAGTCCTTGGCCAGCTTGCCGAAATGGGCGGCTTCATCGGGGCGGATCGTTTGGCCGCCCGAAGTATTGCTTCGCGGTTGCGTGGTTGCATCACTCATGCGCTCTGGCTAGCAGCCGTTACCCAGCTATTCCAGCACGGAGACCTCCTCGCTTGGCCCGTATCGTGATGAAATTCGGCGGAACCTCCATGGCGGGGACCGAGCGCATCCGGCGCGTGGCCAATATCGTGCGCAAACAGCAGGCGCGCGGACACGAGGTCGCGGTGGTCGTTTCGGCCATGGCGGGCGAGACAGACCGACTGGTGAATTTCTGCCGCGAGGCGAATGCGCTGTACGATCCGGCGGAATACGACGTGGTGGTCGCGAGCGGCGAGCAGGTGACCAGCGGCCTTCTGGCGCTGACGCTGCAATCGCTGGGCAGCCAGGCGCGAAGCTGGCTCGGCTGGCAATTGCCGATCCGCACGATCGAGGCCCACGCCAAGGCGCGCATCGACGAGATCGATGGCGATGCGCTGATCGCCAGCATGGAAGCGGGCGAGATCGCCGTGATCCCGGGATTCCAGGGCGTGGGCGACGATGGCCGCATCACCACGCTGGGACGCGGCGGTTCGGACACCTCGGCCGTGGCCGTGGCAGCGGCGATCAAGGCCGATCGCTGCGATATCTATACCGACGTCGACGGCGTCTATACGACCGACCCGCGCATCGTCGCCAAGGCGAGGAAGCAGAAGGCGGTCACTTACGAAGAAATGCTCGAGCTCGCGAGCGTGGGGGCCAAGGTGCTCCAGACGCGTTCGGTCGGGCTTGCCATGAAAGAGGGCGTGCGGGTGCAGGTCCTTTCCAGCTTCGTCGGCGAGGATGCCATCCCTGCCGACGACCTTCCGGGTACGATGATCGTGTCGGAAGAAGAAATGAACGAACTGGTGGAGAAGGGCGATATGGAACGCCAGCACGTGACCGGCATCGCGCATGACAAGAACGAGGCCAAGGTGATCCTTACCCGCGTGCCCGACAAGCCGGGGGCGGTGGCGCATATCTTCGAACCGCTGGCGGCGGCGTCCATCAATGTGGACATGATCATCCAGAACGTGGGCCGCGACAAGGGCGAGACCGACGTGACCTTCACCGTGCCGCAGACCGATCTGGCACGCGCGCAGGCGCTGCTGGAAGACAAGCGCGAGGACATCGGCTTCAACCGCCTGATCACCGACAGCAAGATCGCCAAGATTTCCGTGGTCGGGGTGGGGATGAAGAGCCATGCAGGCGTCGCCAGCACCATGTTCCGCGCGCTGTCGGATCGCGGGATCAACATTCAGGCGATCTCCACCAGCGAAATCAAGATCAGCGTGATGATCGACGAGGACGAGACCGAACTGGCGGTCCGGGTCCTCCACACCGCCTACGGGCTGGATGCGGTGGACGAGGCCGTCGCGTGATCCGGCGCGTCGCAACCGCGATTGCAAGCGTGCTGGTGGCGGTGGGTCTGGTCTATCTGGCCTATGAGGCCGGGGTTGTCATCGGTCTGGGAGCGACGCGCACATGAGCCATACCGCGAAAATCCTGCTGCTCGGTTCGGGCGAGCTGGGCCGCGAATTCGTCATTTCGGCAAAGAGGCTGGGTGCCTATGTGGTGGCATGCGATGCCTATGACGATGCGCCGGCCATGCAATTGGCCGATGCGCGCGAGGTGTTCTCCATGCTCGACGGCGAAAAGCTGCGCGAAGCGGCAGAGAAGCACCGGCCCGACTATATCGTCCCCGAGATCGAGGCGATCCGCACATCCGTGCTGGCCGAACTGGAGGACGAGGGCTTTACCATCGTCCCGTCGGCCCGCGCGGCGCAACTGACGATGAACCGCGATGCGATCCGCGATCTTGCGGCGCATGAGCTGGGCCTCGTCACGTCGAAATATCACTATGCCAAGAACCTCGAAGAGGTGAAGGCGGCGGCGCAGCACACCGGCTTTCCTTGCGTGATCAAGCCGGTCATGTCCTCGTCCGGCAAGGGCCAGTCGACCGTGCGCGACGAGGCCGGGCTGGAGGCGGCATGGGATTATGCCCACGCCAACATGCGCGGCGACCGGCAGCGCGTGATCGTCGAGCAGTTCGTGGATTTCGATTACGAGATCACCCTGCTGACAGTTCGCCACAGGGACGGCGTGACCTTCTGCCCGCCCATCGGCCACCGGCAGGAGCGCGGCGATTACCAGGAAAGCTGGCAGCCGACGCCGATGTCGGATCAGGCCATCGCCAAGGCGCAGGAAATGGCGCGGACCGTGGTGGACGATCTGGGCGGTTATGGCCTGTTCGGGGTCGAGTTCTTCGTGAAGGGCGAAGAGGTCATCTTTTCCGAGCTGTCCCCCCGGCCGCACGATACCGGCATGGTCACGCTGGTGAGCCAGAACCTGACCGAATTCGACCTGCACGCCCGCGCCGTGCTGGGCCTGCCCGTTCCGGCCGATCTGCGCGCCCGCCCGGCGGCAAGCGCCGTGATCCTGGCCGAGCGCGATTCGAAGAGCCTGTCCTACGAAGGGCTGGCGGAAGCGATGGCCGATGGAGCGGACCTGCGGATTTTCGCCAAGCCCGACAGCCGACCCTATCGGCGGATGGGCGTGGCCCTGGCGACGGCTGGCGATACCGACGAAGCCCGGCGCAAGGCGCGCGAAGCGGCACACAAGGTGCGGATCGTCTACGGCGACTGATCAGCCGAAGAAGGCGTCGATGGCGAAGCAGGTTGCGATGCCGACGACCACGTTCATCGGCAGGCCGATCTTCACGAAGTCCATGAACCGGTAGTTCGCCGCGCCGTAAACGAGCGTGTTGGTCTGATATCCGATGGGCGTTGCGAAGCTGGCGCTGGCGCCGAGCATGACCGCGACCACCAGTTCGCGCGCATCGGCGCCCGTCACCCCGGCAAGGCCGATGGCGATGGGCGTCAGAATGACCGCGACGGCATTGTTGGTCACGCTTTCGGTCAGCAGGCTGGTCAGGGCGTAGATCGCAATCAGCAGCAGCAGCGGCGACGCATTGGCGAAGACCGGTTCGAGGGTCGCCACGATCAGTTCGACCGTACCGGCATTGTCCAGCCCGACGCCGAAGGCGAGCATGCCGAAGATGAGCACCAGCGTATTTCCGTCGATCGCCGACCACGCTTCTTCCGGTTCGAGGCAGCGCGTCGCCAGCACAAGACCTGCACCGATCAGGGCCAGCGCCTGGATCGGCCAGGAAAAGATCGCCGCGAGCAGGACGACCGCGGCCAGCGTGCCGATGGCGATCGGGGCGCGGGCGCGGCGGAAGGCGCGGGTCGGCGCCTGTGTCACCGTGCCGAGCATGACGTTGTTCTGCAGCGCCTGCACGGCATCGGCACCGGCTGCGATCAGCAGGCGATCGCCAGCCCTCACGCGCACTTCGGCAAGTTCCGGACCGGCGATATGGCGCGGACGCGACAGGCCCAGCACGCGCACCTTGAGCTTGGCAAGCATGGGAATTTCCGCAAGCCGCCGCCCGATGATGGGGTGGGAGCTGGAAACGACCGCTTCGATCAGGGACAGGTCGGCGGGACGCCCGCTGCCCGCCGTATCGACGCCGCCGCCCACGCCGGTAAGGCCGGTGCGGAAATCGAAGGCTTCCGCCAGCGAAGCGAGTTCGGCGGGACTGGCCCCGACCACCAGCTGGTCGCCCACGCCGAGGATATGTTCGCCGATATCCTTGCGGATCACCTCGCCCCCGGCCTTGATGCCGATGATCTTCACGCCGGGGCGGCGCACCAGCTTGGTCGATCCGAGTTCCTGGCCGATAAGCGGGCTGTTTTCGGAAACGACGAGGTGGGAGAGGTAGAAATCGCTTTCCGTATCATCGTCGAGCGCGCGCTGCGGGCGATCGGGCAGCAACCGGGGCCCGGCAAGCACGAGATAGGCGGTGCCTGCCAGCGCCGCGACGAGACCCACGCCGGTGATTTCGAACATGCCGAACGGAGCGAGCCCCTGTTCGCGCGCGACGCCATCGACGAGGAGATTGGTCGAGGTGCCGATCAGCGTGAGCGTGCCCCCCAGGATCGAGAGGTAGGAAAGCGGGATCAGCAGGCGCGTGGCCGCGGTTCCGAGCGAGCGGGCGAGGCGTTTGACCACCGGGATCATCACCAGAACGACCGGCGTGTTGTTCATGAAGGCCGAGGCCGCAATGGTGCCGAAGCCGATTTCCGCCAGCGCCAGCCGGGGCTTGCGCCGGGTGCGGCGGATGATCCAGCCCGACACTTCTTCCAGCGTGCCCGTGCGCAGCAGCGCGCCCGACAGCACGAACATCGCCGCGATGGTGATGGGCGCGGGGTTCGAGAACACGCCGAGCAGTTCGTCGGTGGAAATGAACCCCAGCAACAGCATGATCAGCGCGCCGAGCGTGGCCACGACCACCGGCGGCAGACGTTCCACCACGAAGCCGGCGAACAGGAGGAAAAGGAGTATCAGCCCGATGAGCGGGTGATAAGCGGCGACCGAATCAGGTAGAAGCGATGGCATTCAAATGTCGGCTACAGTAAAAGTACGGGATGCCTAGTTAAATCGAATGAGTGCATGTGCTTGCTAGGATTGCGGGGTGGGCTTAAGCGATCTCATCATGAACAGTTACTCCAAGACTTCGCGTTTGATGCAGCGCGGTTGCGATTTTCTCGGCAGCGAAACCGCCATTCTGTGCGGGGCGATGAGCTGGGTGTCCGAACGCAATCTCGTCTCTGCCATTTCGAACGCCGGCGGGTTCGGCGTGATCGCCTGCGGGGCGATGACGCCCGATCTGCTCGACACCGAAATCGCCGAAACCCGCAAGCTGACCGACCGCCCGTTCGGCGTGAACCTCATCACCATGCACCCGCAGCTCTTCGACCTCATCGCCGTGTGCGAAAAGCACGCCGTGGGCCATGTGGTGCTGGCCGGGGGCATTCCGCCCAAGGGCAGTGTCGAAGCGATCAAGGGCGGGCAGAACCCCGCCAAGGTGATCTGTTTCGCGCCGACGCTGGCTCTCGCCAAAAAGCTGCTGCGCTCCGGCGCGGACGCGCTGGTGATCGAAGGCATGGAAGCGGGCGGCCATATCGGCCCTGTCTCCACGAGCGTCCTGGCGCAGGAAATGCTGCCCGAACTTGCCGAAGACCATCTCATCTTCGTCGCCGGCGGGATCGGCCGCGGCCAGGCGATCGCCGGCTATCTGGAAATGGGCGCGGCGGGCGTCCAGCTGGGCACGCGCTTCGCCTGCGCCACCGAAAGCATCGCGCATCCCAACTTCAAGAAGGCTTTCTTCCGCGCCAGCGCGCGCGATGCCATCACCAGCGTGCAGGTCGACCCGAGGCTGCCGGTGATCCCGGTGCGCGCGCTCAAGAACAAGGGTACGGACGAGTTCACCCGCAAGCAGATCGAGGTGGCAGGCGTGCTCGACCGCGAGGAAATCGCGATGGCCGAAGCGCAGCTCCAGATCGAACATTACTGGGCCGGTGCGCTGCGCCGCGCCGTGATCGATGGCGATGTGGAGAACGGCAGCCTCATGGCGGGCCAGTCGGTCGGCATGCTGAAGGAAGAAGAGCCGGTGGCCGTCATCATCGAAAAGCTGATGAGCCAGAGCGAGGAAGCGCTCGCGCGCCGGTGAGATGACGATTCATCGCCTCGATCTCGATATAGCGATTTATCGCGATCGGGTGCAGGTGACGCATCGCCCCACCGACACGTTCGTAGACCAGCGCGCGGAATATGCGTTCTCTTCGGACAGTTCCGTAGTCGCCAACCCGCGCTATCTGGAGGACACGATCGTGCGTGGGATCCGGCAGGTCATCGCGACCGGCGGCTTTTCGTTGCGCGATCCGATCGCGCGGGTGGTCAGCTGCGAATCCCCGCTGGGCGAGGCCGACATGGAGGTCGTGCGGACCGCGCTGATCGAAGCGGGCATGCGCAAGGTGGTGTTCGAATTCGACGGATGAATTCCTGATTGTCGCGCCCCAAGCGCATAGCGCTTGCACCGACCCACAATGGCAGGACATGGAAACGGGATGTCCGAGCCCCTAGTCCTGACCCTGTCCTGTGCCGATCGCCCGGGCATCACCGCGCGCGTCACGTCGTTCCTGTTCGAACGCGGCGGCAACATTCTCGAAGCGCAGCAGTTCAACGACCGGTCGAGCGATGCCTTCTTCATGCGGGTCGAGTTCGATCCGGGCGAGGCTTCGCGCGAAATGATTCGGACAGAGTTCGCACCGATTGCCGCCGAACACGCGATGGATTGGGAGCTTGCGCTGCGCGACCGGCCGCGGCGGGTGCTCATCATGGTCAGCAAGTTCGATCACTGCCTGGCCGACCTGCTATACCGCTGGCGGATCGGCGAATTGCCGATAGAGCCCGTGGCGATCATCTCAAATCATCCGCGCGCGGCAATCGAGCATACGCATCTGGGGGGCATCCCTTTCCATCACCTCCCCGTGACGAGCGGCGAGAAAAGCGCGCAGGAGGCAAAGGTGCGCGCAATCGCCGAAGAGAGTGGGGCCGAGCTGGTCGTGCTGGCGCGGTACATGCAGATCCTGTCCGACGAACAGGCCGCGCATTTCAGCGGGCGGTGCATCAACATCCATCACAGTTTCCTGCCCGGCTTCAAGGGCGCAAAGCCTTATCACCAGGCATACGAGCGCGGGGTCAAGATGATCGGCGCGAGCGCGCATTACGTCACTGCCGACCTCGATGAAGGACCGATCATCCATCAGGACGTCGAGCCTATCAGCCATGCGGACACGCCCGATCAGCTGGTGCGCAAGGGTCGCGATATCGAAAGCCGGGTTCTGGCTGAAGCCGTCCGTCTGCATCTCGAAGACCGCGTTCTGCTCAACGGCCAGCGCACGGTCGTCTTCAGGAGCTGAGCAACGCCTTCCAGGGCGCCAAACGCGGATCGTCGCTGGCAAGGGGATCCCATACCGTGGCCATGCGTGCGCGCGCTTCGTATTCGGGAACGCCGTTTTCGAGGTCCAGCAAGTAGAAAAACGCCGTCGCCCGCCAGTTCATGATGCAATGCACATGAACCGGGCCCTTCGTATCGGCCAGCACGCGTGCCAGTTCGGCGACATGTTCGCGCCGCGGCGCATCGAAGGGAACCGGAATGTGCGAATAGCCGATCCCTTCGGCTGCCAGCTTTTCCGCTTCATCGGGTAACGCTTCGGGGTGATCGTCGAGCGCCAGATTCACGACGTGACGCACGCCCAGGGCCGCCAGTCTGGCGGGATCACCGGCCTCCAACCTGCCGGAAGTGGTGATCGCGTCCGAACGCCTGCGCCAGTTTCTGATATCGGACGGATCGCCCATGCCTACTGCGCGGCGGTGCGGGTTTTGGCGCGCTGGGCTTCCATGGCCTTGTCCTCGTTGGCGCGCTTGATCACATACTGACGGATTGCCTCGACCTCGCTCTCCGACAGGGATTTGGCGAAGCTGGCCATGCCGTTTCCTTCCAGTGCCCCGCCATGGACGATCTGAACCCAGGCCTTCTGATTGTCCAGCGCACCCGAACGCCGCAAGTCGGGAAGCTCGGTCGATCCAACCGCACCGGGAGCATGGCACACGGCGCAATAGCGCGCATATTTGGTGCGGCCGAGTTCTATCGTAGCTGCAGTGGCGCGCGAAGGTGGCGGATCGAGCGGGGTCAGGGCAAAGTCCGGCTCTGCCGGCAATTGCTCTTTGCCCCCGAGCTTGAACACGAGAAGCCGGCTTATGTTGCGAACCGGGCGCATGTTGTCGATCAGTTCCCCGTCGACCGACAGAGCGAAAGCACCGCCCCATCCGGCGAGGACTGCGACATACTGCTCGCCATCAACCGAATAGGTGATGGGCGGGGCGACAACGCCCGTCTGCGCGGCGAAACGCCACAAACGATCCCCGGTCGCGGAATTATAGGCGGCGAAGTCGCTGCCCGAATTGCCCTGGAATACGAGCCCGCCACCTGTCGCCAGAACGCCGCCGTTCCATGGCCCGGGATGTTCGACCGTCCAGCGCGGCTTCTGCGCTACCGGATCCCAGGCGACGAGCCGCCCCTTGATCGTTCCCTGCACTTCGCGCCTGATACCCAGATCGGGCGGCAGATCGCCCGCGCCCAGATCGTAGCCGATGTTGAAACCGCGGGCCCTGTCGGGTTTCCAGTTCGCTTCGGGGGAATAGAGCATCGCCGCTTCGAATGCGGGAATGTACACGAGGTTTTCGCCCGGGTCGTAAGCCATGGGATGCCAGTTATGCCCGCCAAGCGGCCCCGGCATGACCAGCGCCGGTTTGCCGGTGATGTCGATGCGCGTTTCCGGGTTCATCTGCGGCCGGCCGTCGGCGCTCATCCCGGTCGACCAGTTGAGCGGGATATAGGGTTCGGCGGAAATGAATTCGCCCGTGGCGCGGTCGAGAACGTAGAAATAGCCGTTCTTCGGCGCCTGCATCAGCACCTTTCGATCCCGCCCGCCGATCTTCATGTCGGCCAGGATGATGTGCTGGGTCGCAGTGAAATCCCACGTTTCCCCCGGTGTCGTCTGGTAGTGCCAGACATATTCGCCGGTATCGGGCCGGATGGCGACGATACTGGACAGATAGAGGTTGTCGCCTTCGCCGGTGCCGTCGGCGCCGGGGCTGCGATAGGCGCGGTTCCACGGGCTGCCATTGCCAACCCCGATATAGAGCAGATCGAGATCCGGATCATAGGCCATGGAATCCCACACGGTCCCGCCGCCGCCGATCCCGTCTTCGCCCGAAAGCGCATCGCCGCTCCAGGTTGACTGAGCTGCCTTCAGATATTCGGGCGCGTCATCGCCATCGTCGCCCGGCACAGTGTAAAAACGCCAGAGCTCGTGACCGTCCTTCGCATCATAGGCCGCAATATAGCCGCGTACGCCGAATTCGGCGCCGCCATTGCCGATCAGCACCTTGCCATCGATCACGCGCGGGGCGCCGGTTATGGTGTAGCTTTTGGACTGATCGACGGTGACCTTTTCCCAGACGACTTTGCCGGTATTGCGATCGAGTGCGATAAGCCGCCCGTCCAGCGTGCCGAGAAAAAGCGTGTCCCCCCAGGCGGCGAGCCCGCGATTGACCACATCGCAGCAAGCCTTCACGCCGGTTTCGCCGGGTACTTCGGGATCGTAGCTCCACAATGCCTTCCCGGTCGCGGCATCGAAGGCGAAGACCTTGCTCCATGCGCTGGTGACGTAGAGTTTGCCGTCCATCACCAACGGGGTCGCTTCCTGCCCGCGGGCCGTGTCCATGTCGGCAAACCAGGCAAGGCCGAGCCCGGAGACGTTTTCGCGGTTTATCTGGTCGAGAGGCGAAAAGCGCTGTTCGGCATATGTGCCGCCATGCGTAATCCAGTTCGCCGGATCGTCGGCCGCATTTATCAGCCTTATATTGTCTATGCCGCCTGCCGGTTCTTCGGCCGCGCCCACACTGCATCCCGACAAGACGCCCGCAAACCCCAGCGCGGCCAGCGCCGCCCAACCGATCCCTCGCATCGCTCTCTCCCCCGGCGACATTTGCGTCGCTCTATGCAACCTATCTTGCCTCTCCAGCGAAAGCTTGTCCATACGCTGGCTAGCTGCAACAGTGCCGGACTGACGGGACAGAGGAGAGACGAACGATGTGCGACCAAGAAATGCTGGCCCGCTGGGGACGGCAGGCGATGACGCGGCGCGGTTTCGGGGCGGGCGCGATGGCAGCGGGGGCCGTGGCCTGTGCACCTGTAGAGCGGGCAGCCGAAAGTTCGGCCGCGCAGAACAGGAGCGGACGCAAGGTCACTTTCGCAACACCTGCCGGCACGATGGATGGCGAATTCTTTCATCCCGCCAGCGGCATGCACCCTGCCGTAATCCTGTGGCCCGATATCGCCGGCATTCGCCCGGCCAAGCGGCAGATGGCACAGCGGCTGGCCGGTGAGGGTTACGCGGTTCTGCTGGCCAACCCGTACTATCGCGACGTTGCCGGGCAGCAGTTTGAAGATTTTGCAAGTTTTGCCGCCAATGGCGGTTTCGACAGGGTCAAACCCTGGCGCAGCAAGTTCACACCGGCGACAATCCAGACCGATGCGCGCGCCTGCGCCGAGTGGCTTCTGGAACAGCCCGAAGTCGATACCGATCGCGGGATCGGAACGCAGGGCTATTGCATGACGGGCAGCTTCGCCGTGGTCGCACCGTCGGCAGACGACCACATCCAGGCGGGCGCCAGTTTCCATGGGGGCGGACTGGTGCGCGAAGACGGGCCGAGCCCGCACACCATGCTGCGCGCCGATGCGCATTACCTAATCGCCATAGCGCAGGATGACGATGCCCAGGCGCCGGGCGCAAAGACCGCGCTTCGCAATGCGGCGACTGCTGCCGGGTGCGAGGCCGAGATAGAAGTCTATCCCGCCGACCACGGATGGTGCGTGCCGGATTCCACTGCCTATGACCGCGAGCAGGCGGAACGGGCATGGGCCAGATTGCTTCGCCTGTATTCCGCCGCGCTTTGATGCGCCTTTCGGTCGCTCTTGCTGCTCTGGTGCTGGCGACACCACTGGCAGCGCAGGAGTTCGAACCCGATTGCGCCGCGGCCGAGGAATTTCTCGGCAAGGCCGTTGAGCAAGGCCGCACCGTCGGTGCATCCGTGCTGATATGGCAAGGCAGCGAGGAGGCCTGCTTCGCGGCTTCCGGCGATGCTGTTCGCGAAGAGGGGAAGGCGTTTTCCCGGGATACGCTGGTGCAGGTGTTTTCGATGACGAAACCCGTCACCGGCGTCGCGCTGATGCAATTGTGGGAGAAGGGCGCATTCGGCCTCGACGATCCGCTGCATTGGTACCTGCCTGAATATCAGGCGACCCGCGTTCTGACGGGCGAGGGCGAAGATGGCAGCGCCATCGTGGCACAGCCCAGACGCGCCATCACAGTGCGCGACGTGCTGCGCCATACGGCCGGTTTCAGCTACGGCCCGGGCGGCGAGCCGCAGAATGCTGCCGATCGCACATGGCAGGAGCTGGACCCGCTGAGCGCCGACAATACCCTGGCGCAGTTTTCGCAGAAGCTGGCGCAGGTTCCCCTGCTCTACGAACCGGGCACGCATTGGAGTTATTCCGCCGGGGTCGATGTGCAGGCCCGGCTGGTCGAAGTCCTCTCCGGCCAGCCGTTCGACAGCTATGTGAAGCAGCATATCTTCGACCCGCTGGGCATGGCCGACAGCGGCTGGAAGCGCGATGAGGCGGACCTGGCCCGGCTCGCCCGCATTTACATCGCGCAGGATGACGGCACGCTGGAACCCATGCCGCGCGATGAATGGCTGAAGGCCAATTTCATGGGCAAGCCGATGACGATGGGCGGATCGGGCATCGTCACCACGGTCGACGATTACATGCGGTTTGCGCGCATGCTGCTGGGCGAGGGGGAACTGGATGGTGTGCGCATACTCGAACCTGCCACGGTGCAGCTTATGGCGACCGATCACCTGGACCCGCGCATCGGGCCCGAAAACCGCAGCTGGCTGGTCGGCAAGGGGAACGGCGGTTTCGGTTTCGACTTTTTCGTCCGCACCGGACCGCCGCTCGATGCCGAGGAAAACCGCGGCACGACCGGCGAATTCTTCTGGGACGGGCTGCCGTCCATGCTGTTCTGGGTCGATCCGGTGCAGGACATGGCCGTGGTGTTCGCGACCCAGAAAATCGATTTCGACGGCACGCTGCACCACGATATTCGCGACGCCATCTATGGTGCCGATTACATCGGGGCGAAGTAGCAGCGCCGCTTTCGCTTGCCGCCAGTCCTGCGTTCGCTACGATACCCCCCGAATAGAGGAGGGTTTCCAACATGGGCGGTACGCTCGTTCTGGCGCTGATTGTTCTGGTCGCGATACTGTTCCTGATGATGGGCGTGCGCGTGGTGAAGCAGGGGTATGTCTACACGGTCGAGAGGTTGGGCAAATACACACTTGCCGCCGATCCCGGCCTGCATCTGATCATCCCCTTCATCGACCGCGTGGGGCACAAGATCAACATGATGGAACAGGTGCTCGACATTCCCGGGCAGGAGATCATCACCAAGGACAACGCCATGGTCGGCGTGGATGCGGTGGTGTTCTTTCAGGTACTGGACGCGGGGAAGGCCGCCTATGAAGTGTCGGGCCTGCACAATGCAATCCTGGCGCTGACGACCACCAATCTGCGCACGGTGATGGGTTCGATGGACCTAGACGAAACACTTTCGAAGCGCGACGAGATCAATGCCCGTCTGCTGAGCGTAGTGGATCATGCCACCTCGCCCTGGGGCATCAAGATCACCCGCGTCGAGATCAAGGACATCCGTCCGCCGATGGATATTTCCGAAGCCATGGCGCGCCAGATGAAGGCGGAACGGCTCAAGCGTGCGGAAATCCTCGAGGCGGAAGGCGACAAGACCAGTTCGATTCTTCGCGCAGAAGGCCGCAAGCAGTCGGCCATCCTCGAGGCGGAAGGCAAGCGCGAGGCACAGTTCCGCGATGCCGAGGCCCGCGAACGCGCAGCCGAAGCCGAAGCGCGCGCAACCGAGATGGTGTCGAACGCGATCGCATCGTCGGGCAATCAGGCGATCAATTACTTCGTCGCCCAGGAATATACCAAGGCGGTCGGCAAGTTCGCCGATAGTCCCAATGCCAAGACGATCCTGTTTCCCGTCGAGGCGACCCAGCTCATCGGCTCGCTCGGCGGGATCGGTGAACTGATGCGGGGCGCCTTCGACAAGGCGGAGGGACCGGCCGACACGGGCACACCGATCGCCGAACCGCGCGACCGCGCCCCGGTACGCCGGCCCAGCGTTCCCCCGTCCAGGAACGGATAGAGGCGGGGCCATGGACGGCATCGAAACATACTGGATATGGCTGATCGTGGGACTGGCCCTGGCCGCGCTCGAGATGATCGTGCCCGGGGTCTATCTGATCTGGATGGCGATGGCGGCACTGGCGATCGCCGCGCTGGCTTTCGTTTCCGGGCCGCCGCTCGCGATGCAGATCATCGCCTGGGTATCGCTGTCGCTGATCTTTGCCTTTTCCGCCAAGCGCTGGCTGCGCGATCGGCCCATCATCTCCTCCGACCCGCTGCTGAACAATCGGACCGGCAGGCTGGTGGGGGAAACCGCACTGGTGACGAAAGTGATCGAAAGCGGCTCGGGCCGGGTCAAGGTGGGAGACGGCGAATGGAACGCGCGCGGCAGCGATGCCGATATCGGCACGCGCGTACGCATCATCGGGAGCAGGGGCTCGGATCTGCTGGTGGAGCCGGTCGCCTTGCTCGACGGCAGCGCGGCGAAAGACGCCTGATCTAGACGCTCGCCCGTTCGTTGAAGCGGCCGTGCTTGCGGTACTGCACCATCCATTTGTCGAGGAACAGGCTTAGCGGCCGCGGCGAAATGCCGAACTTGTCGAAGCCGGGGTGGTCGCCCGAAACGACATTGCCGGATTTCAACAGTTCCCACTGGTCGCTCCCCATAGGAGTGCCGGGCAGGGCCGCGAAAATCGCCGAAATCGCATCGGGCATCGGCAGGAAGCTGCGATCGCGGTATTGCGCCTCTGCGATCGCGCGATTGATGTCCATCATGGAAAGCTGTTCCGGACCGCCGAGCTCGTAGATCTTGCCGCCGAAAACATCGGGTTGCTCGAGCGCACGGACGGCGGCTTCGGCCACGTCGTCCACATAGACCGGCTGCAGTTTGGCATCCGGAGCGAAAACGGGCAGCACCGGAAGGTTCGAAATCAGACCTGCAAACATGTTGATGAACTTGTCGTCCTTGCCGAACACGATGCTGGGGCGAAGGATGGTCGCTTTCGGAAAGGCCGCAAGAACCTGTTTTTCGCCCAGCCGCTTGGCTGCTGCATATTCGATTTCGGCATCTTCGTCCGGTTCGGGCGCAATCGCGCTGACATGTACGAAGGCGCGGGCGCCTGTGCTTGCGGCGGCTTCGGCCATCCAGCCTGGCGCATCGCCCATCAGGCGGCGCAGATTGCCATCGAACGCACCGATCAGGTTCACGACCGCGTCGGCCCCGGAGATGCTACGCTCTACTGACGTGCGATCTGCCGCATTGCAGCGCGCAAACTGGATCTGGCCGAGATTGGCGAGGGGCTTCAGCTTGAAAGCCTTGTCGGGATTACGACTGGCGATGCGGACGCGCGCGCCACGTTCGAGCAGGGCCTGGGCAACGTAATTGCCGAGAAAACCGCTGCCACCCATCAGCACTACCAGCTTGCCGTTCAACGCGCCGCTTTTCGCCATGGTATTCGCCTGTATCCTCGAAGGTGGAATCGTTGCTGCGCCCCTAGCCCCAACCTTCGCTGTGCCGCAAGCGTTCCGACATGTGCGAAAGCCATTGACAGAGGAGGGCGCCCTTCGCTAGTGGCCCGCGCCTACCCGCAGCCGTGCTTCGAAGACCGGCTTTGCGACAAGTGTGCCCAGATGGCGGAATTGGTAGACGCACCGTCTTCAGGTGGCGGCGCTCGCAAGGGCGTGGAGGTTCGAGTCCTCTTCTGGGCACCATTTGTTCTTCTCACGTTCTCCCAAATAATCTATAAAACCCGCAGAAATCCTAGGGATTTGGCCCTTGGATCGTTCCGGATCGTCCCGCCTGTTCTCGGGGGTTCCAGACACTTTTGTGGGCCTTTTGAGGCCGTTTCGCAAAGGCCCAGATGAAAAGGCCCCCACATGCCGCTGACAGATACTCGCCTCCGCGCTCTCAAGCCCAAGGACAAACCGTACAAGGTAACCGATGAGCGCGGCCTATATGTCGAGGTCACGCCGACCGGCAGCAAGCTTTGGCGATTCCGATACCGGATCGGTGGTGCGCAAAAGAAGCTCTGCATCGGCAGCTATCCTGACATCAGCCTCAAGCAAGCCCGAGACGCAGCCTACGAGGCACGACGAGCTGTTGCTTCTGGGGGCGACCCGGCCTTTGAGAAGCGGAAGCGGAAAATCCGCGCCGAGTTCCTTTCTGCACAGACGTTCGAGGCAGTCGCGCGTGAATATATCGAGCAGATGATGGTCCAGAATGGCCGCGCCGATGGCACGATCGTCAAGGCCAATTATTTCCTCGACAAGCTTGCGCCTGCCATCGGTAACCGACCCATCCACGAGATCGAGCCGTTCGAAGTCCTGGCTCCTCTGAAACGACTGGAAGCCACTGGTAAGCACGAGACTGCGAAGAAATGCCGCTCGTTCGCAGGCCGCGTGTTTCGTTACGGTGTCGCTACCACCCGCTGCAAATCCGATCCGACCAGTATGCTGAAGGGCGCTCTCGTAACGCCGAGAGCCACGCATTATGCAGCAATCCTCGAGCCCACCGAGCTAGGCGGGCTGCTGCGCGCAATCGACGACTTCACTGGCTACATGGTGACCAAGTTTGCTTTGCAGATCGCGCCGCATGTGTTCGTACGTCCCGGCGAACTCCGCCACGCCGAATGGCATGAGATCGACCTGGTCGATGGGGTCTGGAAGATCCCTGCCGGTAAAATGAAAGCGCGCCGAGCGCATGCCGTCCCGCTGTCCAAGCAAGTTAGAGGTTATCTCACAGACCTGGCCGAGATGCTCGGCCGCGAAGGATATGTCTTCCCGTCTGCGCGCAGCTCCAAGCGTCCCATGAGTGAAAACACGCTCAATGCCGCATTTCGTCGCATGGGATATTCGAAGGAAGAAGTCACCGCGCATGGACTCCGGGCGACAGCATCGACATTCCTGAACGAGTCGGGCCTTTGGAATCCCGATGCGATCGAGCGTGCCCTGGCACATGGCGACAGCAATGTTGTGCGTGGCATCTACCATCGCGGCAAACATTGGGAAGAGCGCGTGCGCATGGCTCAATGGTGGAGCGACTACCTCGATGAGCTCCGGACAGGAGGAAAGGTCATCATGGGAAAGTTTGCGAATGGTTGATCGGAAGAACGAATTTCTTCTCAGCCAGTGCAGGATTGAAGGCTCAGGACGAGCCCTATCAGGGACACTGACGCGAGCAAGGCGAACTCAATTCTGATGCCCCAGACTTTAAGCCACTTCCGCATCGTGCTGAGCCTCAGTTCGCAGAGCTTTGGCAGCTAAGCTGATCGAACCGTTCAGCAACAGTCTTCCACGTTGCTATGCCTGCCTCGTCCCCTTCGTTGGAAAGTCGCTGGATCTGCTTTGCGATAAACGCGGCTCCCTCTTCGCCATGGTTCTTTTCGACCCAAAGTGCAACGGCCCACAATTCTTGATCGCGGTTCAGCACCATGGTTCACGTCGCCCGGTCCAGGTCCGCGCCAGCCCTTCGCTGACCAACTGATCGCCAAGCGAGCGGCCGCCGCGCGTTACGACCCGCAGTTTACGACCGTACTGATCCTCATCTCTGCTTCCGATGGTCCTCAGTTCAAAGGGTCCGCCATTGAGCAATTCGACAAGGCGATGCGTCGCGCGCATGCCGAGTTGGTATTCATAATCGCAACGAGGCTCGCTGATCTCTGGTGTATCGATGTCAGCAATGCGGATCTTTACGCCATCAAGCCAGAAGGTATCTCCATCCACGACGCATGTGCGCCGGACGGATCCGCAAATGTCGAATTGTGGGAAGCTCGCTTGCTGGAATAAAGTTTGAGGCTGCTGATCGTCGTTAGCAATGCTGGCATCATGGACTGGCCAGGTGAGTGCCAGCATCCCTCCAGCAAATACGATCGCGAATGCTCCCAATCCCAACGCGATCTCCTTTCTCAGCTTCCGGCGCTTCTGTGCCTTCAACGACTTGCGAAAATCGAACGGCTCACCGGGGGTCTCATTCACTAGCGTTGTCCGTTTTCATTCCGGCACATGATTTCAGACAATAGCCGGAAATCAGGCAGTTTCGTCAATTGTACGTACCAATTGCTTGCCAACGTCCCAACACGGACCGGACATATTGCGGTGTTTCACCGTTGCTGGGAATGCCGCGTGATCGGGAGACGGCACCTGGGCCCGCATTGTAACCAGCCAAGGCCAGGTGGACCGCGTCGAACCGGTCCAACATATCGCGAAGATACCGGGCGCCACCGTCGATCGATGCAAGAGGGTCATGACGGTTCCGGACGCCCAGTTCGCGCGCCGTGGCCGGCATAAGCTGCGCCAGCCCGGCAGCACCGGCTGGACTCACAGCCATCGGATTAAAGCGGGATTCAGCCCAGATAAGAGCACGAAGCAGGTTGGTCGGAAGCCCGTAACGGCGCTCAGCCTCGGCTATCGCCGCCATATACAGGCTTTCCCGATAGGATATGTTTGCTGGCTCGGCCTGGTAGATTGCAGGAAGATATTGCCTTGCCGGCTGCTGGTCCGTCTTCGGCGGAACGACCGCGTGTTCGAACAAGGTGAAATCCTGGGCGCGGACTTGCTGAGAGGAGGTCGCGATCATTCCCAAACAGGCGACCGCTATCGCGGTCCGACGATTGAGGCGGGTCATCTCGAGTGGTGCTCCATTGATTCGAATCGATATAGAACATAAGTAGAACATATGCCTGTAGGAAATCGGGAATTGGATTTTGGGGCTTTCGACCAAGCAAAAAGCGACATCGGGAGGTGCGATGCACGGGATTCGCGCAGGCTGATCGCGCAACAGCGCTGACTGTGCCGGCATCTGAGCGAAGAGAGCCGCGATATGCGCGCAGGCGACCGAAATTCGCGCGAATCGTCGGAGGAAGCTGATCGTTCCTTCCTCTATGTTCTCTAAATGTTCTTTTTGTTTTCCTACAGGCTTCCTTCGCGGTTAGCCGGAGAGTCGATCACTCTGGAGATAAGGATTCGTCGATGACCAACATGGCGCTCTTTGCCGAACAACAGGTTCGCGCCGACCTCGCCCGGCTGCTTTTGGCCGCCGTCGAAGCCAGCGGCCGTGCCCGCTGCGACATCGCTCGCGACGCGCAGATCCATAAGGATGCCCTGCGCCGTGTTCTTGCGGGCGAACGCTCGGCCAGCCTCGGCGAAGCCTTGCGCATTCTTGCCGCGAGCGGCGTCGCGCCGCACGCACACCTGCTCCTGTTCCTCGTCAGCGGCGGCGATCACGCGATTGCGTGGCTGCAATCGGACCTCGCGCAATTCTTCGAGGACTTTTCCGGCGAACTGCCTTCAGCGCTCGAGCGTGTCTTGGGCAACCAGGTTCACGATGTGAAGCCGCGCTGGGCCAAGGGGACCGCGCACCGCGTCGCCCGCTTGCTCTCCGACCACATCGACGAGCTCGAACGCAAGGATGCGCTGCTTGGCGATGTCTTTGCCGGTGCCGAGGGAGGCCATCGTGGGTGAAGAGATAGACAAAGGAGCGACCGAAACCCGGCGGGTGACGCGGCTCATTCGCCTGCCCGAAGTTCAGCATCGCGTCGGGCTTGGCCGTTCGACAATCTATCGCTGGATGGCCGAGGGCAAGTTTCCGAAGCCCGTGCAGCTGGGTGGATATGCGGTCGCATGGGCAGAAGACGAAGTGGAGGCCTGGATTTCGGACCGCCTGAAGTGACCGCTTATTGGTCTGGAGCTGACTGGTTGGAGGCGGACGTGCCATCGACAGGGGCAGTCAAAGGCATCCTTTGCGCGGTCGCCGGATCGAAGCAGTCGGCCCGATACCCTCGAGTATTGGGAGCGCTCGTCGCTGCAAGAACCGAGCTGATTTCGGAAGCCACCGGCGCCTATTAAGGAACATACAATATTGAGTAGGTCGAGCCGATCATGACAAAGTGCATCGAACAAGATTTCCCGTGTCAAAATCAAGAGTACGATGCGTTCGATCAAATAGCGCTCTTAGAACTAAGCCAGCCAATTTCTGCCCATGAGTTGGTGAACGAGAGCGCATTTTGTGCGGAACTGCCGGTCGACGACGAACTTCGTATTGGGAACATAACGTACAAGCTCTATCTTAAATTCCTCCGTGGTCAGACAGGCCTCTATCACCTGTGGGTAGACTATGACGCCTGCGACGACCATGGCAATTACACGATGTTATGCGTGTATGTCGGGAAAGGGTTTGCTGAGCTTCGCGTTGATAGCCACGTCAAAAAAATGGCCGAAGAATGCCCAGCTATACGTGACATTCACCAGCATGGAGAATCGTCTCTCTAAGTACTACGAGCAATTGTTTCTCGATGTGTACGATTTCGAATTAAACAACATTGAGAATTCTGGCGCAGAACATCTGTTTGCGGTTTGGGATGAGGAACGCCATCACTTGGAAACGCACTTGAATGAGGTTTCCAATCTGAGCAAAATTCAAAGTTTCGACGACTGGTAAGAAGTCGTAATCCGACCGGCCTCAGGTCGAACGAACTCCAGTCTACAGCCCACGCCGTTACCGGTCTGGACGTCTGGTGTTTTGGCGCAGAGCGGCGGCTATATTACACCCCAAAAGCGACCGCCGAGCACGAATATGGCCGCATGATTCTTCAAGAGATCGCACACCTGCGTGGAGCAATGAGAGCTTCCGGATCAGATCGGCTTAAAGCCTTCGAATTGGACATCGGCAGCGTGTCCCCGCCAGATGGGCCTTTCAACGTTTTCCGCCAACGCAAAGCCAAAAGATGCGAAATTCCCCAAGTGACTGAGAGCTTCGCATTGCTTAGCGATGGCCTCTACGTTGCTCGGGATCTGAGCCACCTTTTCTGGATATCGCGCTGCTCGTACGATTACCCACTCGGGTCCATTGTCTCCGACAAATCAGATGTTCGGATCGACGTTGGGATTTGAGTGAGTGGACATGATCTCGAAACCCTTCCTTTGGAGCCATTGCTTGACAACTTGAACTGCAAAATCAAGTAGTTCCCAGTCGGTAACCTCAATGAGTTCATCTGAGGCCAGGGAAAACGGATCGACCGATTGCGCGTTTCTAAGGTCGATCAAGCCCCAACCGCCCAACTGCGGTTTCCAGCCTGTCAGCGTCCTTCCCATCGGCCAGAGGTGACCTTCCCCCCGAAAAGTGGTCCGTTTTGAGAGTTAGGATTTCGGCTATTTACGGCTTGAAAGGGGCTGATGAATGGCACGGAAGAGATACACGCCGGAACAGATTATCGGGATACTGCGTGAGGCCGAAGTTCGGCTCTCGCACGGAGAGAAGATCGGGGAGATCAGCCGATCGCTGGGGATTTCGGAGCAGAGTTACTATCGCTGGCGACGCGAGTACGGTGGGCTGAAGGTCAGCCAGGCTCGGCGATTGAAGGATCTCAAGAAGGAGAACCAGCGGCTCAGGAAGGCGGTGTCTGATCTTACGCTCGATGCGCTGATCCTGAAGGAGGTTGTCGAGGGAAAGTACTGAGCCCTTCACGGCGTCGGCTGGCCATCGACCATGTGCAGGAGGCATTGGATATCTGCCAGCGCCGTGCCTGCCGGGTCGTTGCCCAGCACCGCTCGACCCAGCGCAAGCTGCCCGCACCACCAGCCGACGAGAAGCCGCTGACAGCTGCAATCATCCGGCTGGCCCAGCAATATGGTCGCTACGGCTATCGCCGGATCACGGCGCTGCTGCGCAATGAAAGTTGGTTGGTGAACGCCAAGCGGGTCGAGCGGATCTGGCGCCGTGAAGGGCTCAAGGTTCCGCAGAGACAGCCAAAGCGCGGGCGTCTGTGGTTCAACGATGGATCATGCGTGAGGCTGCGTCCGCAATATAGTGGCCATGTGTGGAGCTACGACTTCGTCATGGATCGCACCCATGACGGCAAGGCCTTCCGCATGCTTACCGTGATCGACGAGTACAGCCGCCAGTGCCTGGCGATCCATGTCCAGCGCAAGCTCAAGAGCGATGATGTCCTGGCCGTGCTGACCGAGCTGTTCCAACGCCATGGTCCGCCTGATCACATCCGTAGCGATAATGGCGCTGAGTTCACTTCTCATGCCGTGCGCGACTGGCTCTGGCGGATTGGTGTGAAGACTCTCTACATCGAACCCGGATCACCATGGGAGAATGGCTACAACGAATCCTTCAACGGCAAGCTCAGGGATGAGCTTCTCAACGGGGAGATCTTCTACACTCTGAAGGAGGCAATCATCCTGATCGAGCGCTGGCGTATCCACTACAACACCGTCCGGCCACACTCTTCGCTGGGCTACCAGCCGCCGGCCCCACAAACGATCTTGCCTCGTCCTGCCATGCTGCCTTACGCTGCGCTCCAGGCCGCCCAGCAGGGCGACCCCAACCGCCGGAACTCTAACTTAACCGGTGGACCACCCTGATGGGGCAGGTCAGCAGCATGGTGGCGGCAGGCACCGCTTCGGCAGGTTTCTGTTCGGTCATTTCCACTCTTCTCCCTTGATGTAGCCAATATCGGTGCCGGGCGGCCGTGGTCTAAGCGTTCATTGTGTGTGGTCTTATCAGTTCCATCTAGGAATGAGTGCTATTCCCGCGAAAGCCAGAACAATTCCTGCCAGTAACAACGATTGGTCGGCCAGCAATGCGGCAGAGATGATCAACGCTGCCACCACCGGACCCTTGACGGGGGTGCTGCGGTCCTCTTCCCGCGTCAGATGGTTCAGACTGGCTGGGTCGATGGATACCTGAATCGTACCTGATCGAGCGACCGAGGCAACGTTATCGATTAGCTCGGGCAGCGATGCCGAGAAATCAAGCAGGCCACTGCGGACCTTGGCCAAATGATCCCGCGCGGCTCCGATCGAAAATCGCTCGGCAAACAATTGCATCACGATCGGCTTCGTTTCTTCGGCGATATTGTAGTCCGGCGCCAAAGAGCGAACGAAGCCCTCTGCGGTCAGCAGGGTGCGCAGCAAAATAGCGAGGTCGGGCGGCAATACGAGGCGATAATCGCGCAACAATCCGAAAACCCGATCGAAAATTGCCGCGAATTCTATCCCGGCAAGAGCTGTGCCGCTAAATTCCGCGATCAGCTCATCCAGGTCCATCACCAATTGCGCGCGATCCACGAGTGGATTGCCTGCCCAGTCGAGCAGCAGATCGGCCACCTTGTCTATCTGTCCGTTCGCGATAGCGAAAATCAGTCGGACGATTTCCTGACGCCGCGCGCCGCTGAGAAAGCCGACCGAGCCGAAATCGATGAAGCCTACCTGGTTCCCTTCCATCCAGAAGACGTTGCCGGGATGCGGGTCGCCATGAAACTCTCCATTGAGAAGGATCATCCGTAGCACTGCATCGGCATAGCGCTTCGCGAACTGGGCATTCCCTGCCGGATCAGTTGCCGGGTGCCGCGACGCGGGCTTTCCGCCCAGGGCTTCCTGCACATTGATCGTCAAGCCTGTGAGTTCCCAGTGGATCGCGGGCGTCTTCACCCCAAGCATCTCCAGATAACCGCCAATCCTTTCACAGGCACGTGCTTCTGCCGCCAGGTCCATCTCCCGCGCTAAATTCTTGGCGAATGTCTGAAGGAATTCCACGGGTCGATAGCGAGCAATGTCGCTTGACCGACGCTCGGCGAGGCCCGCGAGCCGTGTCAACAGCCTCATGTCCGCCTCGATCCTGGACGCCATGCCGGGTCGGCGGATTTTCACGATAGTCTCGCTTCCGTCCAGCAGGGTTGCGACATAAGTCTGCGCGATAGAGGCTGAGGCGATCGGGTTTCTCTCGAAAGCGGCGAATTCACGTTCCCAGTCGCTGCCCCAAGCCGATACAATCACCGGTTCGATCTTATCGAACGGCAGCGGTTCCACCTGGTCGTGGAGAGTGCCGAACGCGGAAATCCAGGGTTGTGTAAACAGATCGCTTCTGGTCGCCAGGAGCTGGCCAAGCTTTATTCCGACAGGGCCGACATCGCGCAACAGCGCCACCACCGATGCAGGACGCAAGTCCTCGGTATCTGGCTCATTCTCCGAAACCGGCATAAAGCCAAGCAAGCTTCCGAGATTTTTCAGACCGTGCCGGGCGAAAATCTGACCGAGTTCTGCTAGCCGCGTCAGTTCACCGACACTGTTTTCCAGATCATGCTTCATCGGCTTTCTTCGCAAGTGTCAGCCTGCTTCTGATTCTCCGCAACTTTTCGAAGCATCGTACGCAGGAGGTCGATTTGAGGCGCAGACATTCCCTTCCAGAGAATTTCGTGGAGTCGATCAGCCGCTTCGCGCAGTTCCGGCCAGATGGTTCTTACTTGCTCGGTGAGGTGGAGGTTCCAAACCCTTCGATCGTGCGCCGCCCGCTCTCGCTCGATCAAACCTTTTTCAACCAAAACTGCGACAGCCTGTCCTATCGTCGCCGATTCAAGCTCGAGCAGGCGAGAAATCTCGGTCTGTGTTAGCGTAGGTTCTCGCAACAAGGACGCGATGATCCGCCATTGTGTTTGATTGAGGTCGAGCCCCACGATCAGAGCGTCGAAGGTCCGCCGAGCGGTCCTGTTCACCTCTTCTAGCAAATAAAGGATGTCATCCTTTTCGTTGGGGGCGTAATCACGTATCTCATCTTTCGGCATATGCTTATCCATAGCGCTATCTTGGAAGGCTCGCGCATGCCTGGCGTGTTCAAGCTCAGCGTCAACCATATTCGCTAGCAGTGCCGCCATGCAAACACTCGCTGATTTCACGCTACAGCAGAAACTGAATCCGATGGTCGCTCAAGCTGATAAGGAACCGAACGGCGCTGGGTGAGTGCGGGGGCTCCGGCCACCTCGCCTGCCACGACTGCCGGGATGTTATGATCGCATGCGCTCGGCGTCCCTCATCTGAGCATCAGACCCCCTGAAGGGCAAACGCGGGCGTGAACGCGGGGCATGGGCTCGATTTCGAGTGATTATGGCTCGCTGCCCAGATTGTCATGCATCCTAGCCAGCGATCCGCGTAAGCGCTCCAGTTCCCCAAAACGGATCCCCCCGAGCAAGCGAGCATACATTGCATCAGCTTCTACTCGCATCTTGGGAAGTAGCTCGATTGCGGCAGGGCGTAAATGAACCCGCCAAACGCGCCTGTCGTTCTTCGCGCCTGCGTCTTTCCACCAGCTCAAGTTCTTCCAGGCGATCAATAGTCTGGCCGATGCTAGCGCGCTCTAGCTTCAGTTCCCGAGCCAGCTCTGTCTGGGTCATGCCTGGGCTCCGAAAGATAAGCCAATATACTCCATTGCGTCCGCGTGAGCCCGAATTGTTCAACCGAAGAATCGGCGGTCCTGCGCAAACGCCGGGTCACTTCCTCCATAAGAAAGAACAGCCGATCGGTATCGGTGAGGGAACTTGCCCCCCTTTGTATCCGCGTCATAGCCCGTCATGGCAGCCATCTAGGGCAACCTACCATAGCGGATCAGGAAATAAAGCCGTTTACTGTAAATCGATTTACAATATGAGGTTGCGGTATGCAGTCGCAAACTTTCCATATCGGGGGAAATGGTGGCATCTCCATAGCAGCCGAAGCGACCGGAAATGCCGATGCTTTACCGGTCTTGCTCGCGCATGGGGGCGGCCAGACCCGTCACGCATGGAAACGTGTCACAGCCGATCTCGCCAATGCGGGATTTCGTCCGATCGCAATTGATATGCGCGGTCATGGCGACAGCGAATGGTCTGCCGAGGGCGCTTACGAAACGCGCGACTTCGCTTCAGATCTCGTTGCGATCGCTTCAAAAATGGACCGCAAGCCAGCGCTCGTCGGGGCCTCCCTTGGCGGGTTGGCCGGACTGATCGCCGAAGGACACCTTGCGCCGGGCCGCTTCGCGTCGCTCACTCTCGTCGACATCGCGCCGCGTATGGAGACGGGGGGCGTTATGCGCGTAGTCGGCTTTATGGAGGAGCACGTGGAGACCGGTTTCTCTTCACCGGACGAAGCGGCAGAGGTCATCGCGCGCTACATGCCACATCGCCGCAAGCGCGGAGCCGGCAAGGGCTTACGGCGCTATCTGCGAGAGAAGGAAGACGGCCGCTACTACTGGCATTGGGATCCGGCCTTTATCCGCAACATCACACTAGCCAAGCGAAGCGATCCGGCTGATCAGGAACGCCAGTTTGATGCGCTGAACGATGCAGCCAGCAGGCTTTCGCTGCCATTGCATATTATTCGCGGCGGATCGAGCGATCTGGTTTCCGAAGACGCGGTCGCGCAATTGCTCGAACTTGTTCCACACGCTGAATACACCGACATCGCAGAGGCAACACATATGGTGGTTGGCGATGCCAACGATGCCTTTTCGGCAGCGATACTCGATTTTCTCAAGCGTAATCACAGTCCGCAGGGAGCCGTTACATGACCGATAATCTGACAAGGATCGATCCTAAGCGCCTCGAAGAGATCCTGCAGATTGCCCCGTTTCACCGGTGGCTTGGCCTCACTTTACGGTCATGCTCGAACGAGCAGCTTGAACTGGAGATGCCTTGGCGCGACGAGATCGTGTCAAACCCGGCAATCGGTTCAGCGCATGGCGGCGTGCTCGCCTCTCTGATCGATTTAACCGGGCTCTACACCTTATTGTCGCAAGGTACAGGGGCCAAGGCGACCGCCGATCTGAGGGTCGACTACCACCGCCCGGCAACCTCGGGACCACTCGTAGCATCGGGCAAAATAATCAAGATCGGTAAAAATATCTCGGTCGCTGAAACACGTGTATACGGTCCTACTGGCAACCTTTTGGCTAGCGGCCGCGGTGCCTACGTATGCTAACAGCGTTATCCTAATGGAACTAACTGCAGGGCGAAAATTAGCAGGTCTGTTCCTCGAAGACCTGCAAAATAGTCCCACGACTTTCAGAGCGAATTGCGTCGCGATAGCCGCCTTCCAATGAGTGACGTGACCCCCTGATCTTCCCCCAGCTGGGATTAGAGCCGAGCCGCGTTGATGCGTATGAGCGCGGTTGAAGCAATGGGCTGCGCAGCGGAGCCCGTAGGGCGTGGCGAAGCAGGCCATTGCTTATCTAGTTCGGCGGCGAACACCGCCGGTGTCGCGTAGCCAAGGGATGAGGGCGGTCTCTCTCGGTTGTAGTCTTCCACCTGACCTGCCCCATCAGGGTGGTCCACCGGTTAAGTTAGAGTTCCGGCGGTTGGGGTCGCCCTGCTGGGCGGCCTGGAGCGCAGCGTAAGGCAGCATGGCAGGACGAGGCAAGATCGTTTGTGGGGCCGGCGGCTGGTAGCCCAGCGAAGAGGGATTCCTGCAGCGAACACCGCTGCCGGCCTCTCCCTATCACATCATCGACGATATTGAGCACACGGAACTTTTGTTCGGACGCCACCTAGGGTGCGGACTCATTAGATCCACCATGTGACGAAGGCTGCGATGGCGATGGTAGCCATGAAGGTCTTGATGTTGCGGTCGAAGCGAGTGGCAACGCGGCGCCAGTCCTTGAAGCGGCAGAACATGCGCTCGACGACGTTGCGCTGGCGATAGATCTGGCGGTCGTGTTCGATCTGGACCTTGCGGTTGGACTTTGATGGGATAACCGGCGTGGTTCCGCGCTCGATCAGCCAGGAGCGCAAGGCGTTGCTATCGTAGCCCTTGTCGGCGACCAGATACTGCGAGGGCGGGACGGCATTGATCGTCTGGATTGCGACCTTGGCATCATGCGTGTTGCCCGGCGTCAGCAGGAGGACGTGCGGGCGACCTTTCTCGTCGCAGACGGCGTGGAGCTTGGTGTTTCTTCCGCCCTTGGTGACGCCGATACCATGAGCCAAGGCCCCCCTTTTGCGCCTCCGGCGGTGCGGTGGACCTTGATGCAGGAGCTGTCGATGAAGAGTTTGTCCGGCACACCGTCCACTCCGGCGAGCTGGGCGAAGATGCGCTCCCACACACCTCGCTCGGCCCAGCGCCGGAAACGGTTGTAGAGCGTCTTCTTCGGCCCGTAGACATACTCAGGGCAGTCTCCCCAGCGGCCACCGCTCTTCAGCGCATGGACGATCCCCGACAACACGCGCCTGTCATCGACCCTCGGCATCCCGCGTGTGTCGTTCGGCAGGAGCGGCTCGATCCGTGCCCATTGTTCATCCGTAAACCAGAAGAAATCCGCCATCCACTATGCCTCCTCGCTGGAGACAGTTGAATCATATCTCGATGCTGCTGTGAATCCCGTTTATGGGTCCGGACCCTAGTCGTGAGCAAATAAAAGTTCGAAAAAGAGGGCTCGACACAGCGAAGCGCCGAACCCTCTTGCAATTAGCGAGTAAGTTTAAAACTTGCCGCGCACGGTGATGCCGTAAGTCCGGGGTTCCGCAAGAAAAGCGGAGAACGTTTGTTGCGGAGCCACGAAAGGCGTGTTGAAGGCCACCTGCGTATACCCAACGTCAAACAAATTATTGACCCATCCCTCGATCGCGAAGCGATCCGCAATATTGGTCAGACCCACACGCCCGTTCACTACGACGAAGCTGTCCTGTTCCTTGCCGAAGAGCAGGTCGGAGCCGGTGTTGTAATCACCAGCCATACGAGCGTTCACGAAGACCAGGCCTTCGAGCCCACTGTCGCCGATTGGCGGCGTCCACGTAAGCGACGATGTTGCCACGATCTCTGGTGCATTCGACAGGTTGTCGCCTGGCAGCAAGCGTAGTGCGGGGTCGAGCGGTGCCCCGGTATCGTCCCCGATAAGATTGTCTTCAAAGCTCGTATCAGAATAGGTGACGCCAAGGGTAATATCCAAATCACGAGCGGGCCGTAGATAGGTTTCGATCTCGACACCTTGAGCGATCAGACCTGGTGCAACTTCATCGGAAGAGCATGCACCGGTTGTCGCGCTTGCGTCTCTGTCGGCCCCGCCGAGATCGCTATCGCAACTATTGACCGTCTGCACAATGTAGAACGCCCCATTGAACGTGTTCAACTGGAAGTTACTGAACTCTTGCCGGAAGCCTGCAATGCTAACCCCGAACTCGCGTGTCGAGTATTTGAGGCCGATCTCATATGCATCGACTGTTTCTTCATCGAACTGCAGCGCGGCTGCCGAGATATTGGCCGGATCGAACGCAAGCGGATTTGACAGTGCAGACCTGTCGAGGTTGAAACCGCCCGCCTTGTAGCCGCGTGAATACGAACCGTAGACTAGCAGATCGGGAGTTGGCTTCCAGCTCAGGATAGCCGTGCCGGTAAACTCCTCTTCTTCGCGCGAGTCTTCGAGAGAAACTCCATCGAGCTCCGATGTCGAATTGCCTTGGCAGGAAAGGCTGATGATACCACCGGCCAGAGGTGCCAAAGTCGGAACACCCAGAAAGCCTCCGAGCAGATTGCGGTTTGTCGGACAAACCGTGTTGTCGTTGCGGAAAGTTGCGTCGAAGTCCTTGGTTTCGTTTGTATAACGAAGCCCCAGCGTCAAATCGAGCGTATCCGTGATCGCAAAGATATTATGCGTGAAGAACGCGAAGTTCTCACTCGTCTGATTGTAGACCTCGCTGACCGTTCCCAAATCGCTGATGCTTGCAAGGTTGTTGATACCTGCGAGGATCGCCGGGGTTGCAGCGCCGAATGCCGGGCTTCCGGTCAGCGTACCGTCCAATGCCGCCACGTTGGCACCCAGGCAATTGGAAGCCCCCGGATTGACCAAAGCCGGGTTGATCGCGATAGCGATGCGGCACGCTACGAAATTGCCGTACTGGGTGCCGAACCGCAGATTGTCACGCACCTGCAGTTCTTCATTGGCGTAATACGCGCCGATCAACCAATCGAGTTTGCCATCGAAGGCCTCACCGGTAAGGCGCAGTTCCTGAGTGAATGTTTCAAAGTCTCGAGCAAGAGCATTCTCGGTCGGAGCGCGGTAGAGAATATCGACAGTAGTGTAATCGGTGTCAGATCCCTGGCTGTTGGCATATTCACGGTAGCCCGTGATAGACGTCAACGTGACGTTCCCGAAATCCCAATTGATCTCAGCCGAAATACCGTAGTCTTCGGTTTCGCCTTCATAGCTTCTGCCCGGCGTAGGGTACAGGTCGCGGTTGAATGTATCCTGGGTGAGGGCACGCGGATCCTGCCCAAGCGCAAGCAACACGGGAACGATCGGATTTGCGGTACTCGTCAGGGCGGCCCCATCCGATGGCCTCGTAAAGGGATCAAATCCAGCGCTGATCCGTGCAAGCGGAGCAAACTCGGGCTGGACGAACGTCGCGGCACAGCACGCTTCGTCCTTTTTGGAATAATCCCCGACAAGGCGAATGGACAGGTCGTCATTGGGTTCGAACAGGAGCTGACCGCGGACCAGATAACGATCGCGATTGTTGATCGTCCCGCCGTTGGTAATATCGTTGTAGAAGCCGTCGCGCTCAAAGTAAACGCCGTCCACACGCGCAGCTACGGTGTCGCCAAGCGGAGCGTTTATGCCACCTTCGACGCGGATCGCATCATAGTTGCCATAAGTGAAGGCCCCGTATGCGCTGAAATCGAACTCGGGCGGTGCGGTGTAGATATTGATCAGGCCTGCCGATGAGTTCCGCCCGCCCAGAGTACCTTGGGGACCGCGAAGGATTTCGACCCTGTCGATAGGGCCGAGCTCACTCAGGGCGCTTCCCGAACGAGAGCGATAGACTCCATCGACAAAAACCGCGACCGAACTTTCCAGACCAGGGTTGTCGCCGACCGTGCCGATACCGCGAATACGCGCGGAACCGTTAGCTTCGTTGCCGGTGGAAGACACCAGCAGGGACGGTGCAACCTGGTTCAGCTCACGTATGTCGCTGGCGCCCGAATTCTGGAGGGTTTCTCCGGAAACAGCTGACACGGCGACTGGAACATCCGCCAAGACCTGCGATCGCCCTTGCGCGGTAACAATGATTACGTTTTGGTCTTCGACATCGGCCCCTTCAACCAGATCCGCATCGGGTTCGCCAACATCCTGGGCGAAGGCGGCTGTCGGTGTGAAGGCAAGTGCCGCTGCCAATGCACCAAGGGCGCAATGGTGGCGTGATGGAAATCTTTTCATGTGCCTCTCCTCTAAGAATGTGCCCCATCCTAGGCACTAGTCGATGTTAGAAACGATGCCGATAAGCGCGTTTCATTTCAAGACTTGGTAGATGAATTGACGGATTATTTCACATTGTCGACAAGCATGTGGCAAAAATGCCATGCAGGTCACTACATGCAGGTTTCTAGTAGCCAGACAGCTTGGAAAATCGGTCCTTTAACCAGCTCGACGAACCGAAGCTCTGCTCCAGCACGCGGGCGCGCTTGAGATAGAAGCCGACGTCGTACTCATCGGTCATGCCGATCCCGCCGTGCAGCTGGATGCCCTCGTTTGCCATGGTGTGCATAACGCGGTTGGCTTCCGCCTTGGCGATGGTCGCCGCGCGCGCCACGCCGAAGCCGGCATCGACGGCTTGCAGGCCCGCCTCGACCGCGCTGCGCATCTGGGCGAGATCGGCGAAGAGGTCCGCCATGCGGTGTTGCAGCGCCTGGAAGCTCGCCAGCACCTGGTTGAACTGCACGCGCTGCTTCAGATAGTCGAGCGTGTCGTCGAACACTTGCTGCGCCATGCCGAGCATTTCGGCTGCGGTGAGCACGCGCGCGCGGTCGAGCACGTCATCGAGCAGGTTGTCGCCGCCATTGGCGAGCTTCTCCGCCGCCGCGCCGTCGAAGGTGACGTCGGCATGGCTGCGCTGGTCGGTCAGCTTGCGGGTGGTGAGCGCGACGCCGTCGCCTTTCTCGACCAGGTAAAGCCCGTCCTTCGCCGCGACGACGAACAGGTCCGCACCATGCGCTTCATGGACGAAGGCCTTGGTGCCGCTCAGCTTGCCGTCGGACACACTGGTCTCGATCTTCGCAGGATCGTGGCTCGGCCCTTCGTCGACGGCGAGGGTGGCGATGGCCTCGCCGCTCGCCAGCCTGGGCAGCCACCTGGCCTTCTGCTCGTCGCTGCCGCCAAGAACGATCGCCGAGGCGGCGACGGTGTTCATCACCAGCGGGCTGGCGGTGAGCGTCTTGCCGAGTTCCTCGACGACGAGGCCCGCGGACAGGAAGCCGAAGTCCGACCCGCCATGCTCTTCGGGGATGATGACCCCGGCCCAGCCCATCTGCGCCATCGTCGCATAGGCGTCGCGGTTGAAGGCTTCGGGCTCGCCGCTGGCGCGGACCTTGCGGAATTCGGTGACCGGGCTTTCGTTGACGGTCCATTCGCGCGCCATGTCGCGCAGCATTTCCTGTTCTTCGTTGAGAACGGCCATTGTCCTTGCTCCCCTCTCTTACTGGTGGTCGAGCATGCCGAGCACGCGCTTGGCGATGATGTTGTTCTGGATTTCGGTCGAGCCGCCATAGATGGTGGTCGCCTTGCCGAAGAGCCACGCGCGCACGGCCTCCAGCTCGCCGTCCGAAAAGCCGTCGCCTTCCCAGCCGAGGCCCTGCAACCCGCGGATTTCGATCAGCAATTCGCTGCGTTCCTGGCTCAGCTTGGTGCCGAGCTTCTTGAGCACAGAGCTGATTTCGGAGACGCCGCCAGCTGCCTTGCTCTCTTCCATCGCGCGGCGCGCGGTGAGCAGGAAGCTGTTCCAGCGGATTTCGAAATCAGCGATCTTGTCGCGCAGCACCGCATCGGCGAGTTCGCCGTCGGCGCCCGTCGGCTGGTACTTCTTGGCGATATCGCCAAGGCTCTGGCCCATGAGACGGGCGAGGCTGCCGCCGCCCGAGATATTGGTGCGCTCGTGCTGCAGCAGGCGCTTGCCGATGGTCCAGCCCTGGCCTTCCTCGCCGACGAGGTTTTCCTTGGGCACCTTCACGTCGGTGAAAAAGGTTTCGCAGAACGGGCTGGTCCCGCTGATCATGGTGATCGGGCGAACTTCGACACCGGGCTTGTCCATGTCGATCAGCATGAAGCTGATGCCCTTGTGCTTGTCGCTCTTGTCGGTTCGCACAATTGCAAAGCACTTGTCGGCCCATTGGCCGCCGCTGGTCCAGGTCTTCTGGCCGTTGACGAGGTAGTGGTCCCCCTTGTCCTCGGCAAAGGTCTGGAGGTTGGCAAGGTCGGAGCCGGCATTGGGTTCCGAATAGCCCTGGCACCAGCGGATCTCGCCGCGGGTGATCGGCGGGATGTGTTCCTTTTTCTGCGCCTCGTTCCCGTATTCGAGCAGCGTCGGCCCGAACATCATGACGCCCATGCCGCCGATCGGGTTGTAGGCACCCGCCTTGGCGAATTCCTGGTCGATGATCTTGGCCTGCGCCTTGGTGAGGCCGCCGCCGCCGTATTCCTTCGGCCAGGTGGGGGTGCCCCAGCCGCGCGCGCCCACGGCTTCGCGCCACTTGGTCTGCGCCGGCGTTTCATTGGTGGGGCCGTCCACGCCGGCCAGCGCGTTCGACTGGCCCTTGAGTTCGGCGGGAAAATTGTCCGCCAGAAACTGCTGCACTTCCGCGCGGAAGGCGTCTTCGTCGGTCTGGGTTGCGGGCTCGATTTGTGTGGCCATGGGTGTTTTCTCGAAGAATCAAGGAAAGACAGATAAGAATGTAGGCTACGGGGACGAGGATCCCTCCGTCAGTATTGTTGTTCGGGTAGGTGAAGAACCAATCCATCCAGCATCGGCTTCATCGGAATCTGACAGGCAAGGCGACTGTATTCAGTGGTGCCTTCGGCGAACTGCAAGAGGTCGGCCTCCATTCCATCATGCATAAGCCGACCCACCTTGTCGATCCATTCGGGATCGACATGCACATGACAGGTCGCGCAAGCACATACCCCTCCGCAATCGCCATCGATACCCGGCACGTCATTGTATAGCGCCGCTTCCCTGGCTGTCTCGCCTTCTTCTATTTCGACCTCCCGTCGCTCACCATCGCTAGCCACGAACGTAATTTTGATCATCTTGAACTCCGCATTTCGATCTCGAGAGTCAGCGGGCGCGGAGCCGCACCGGCAGCCTGGTGATTCCGCGGACGAGGTTTGAAAAAAGACGCTCTGGTTCACCTGTAACCTCGACCCGGGAAAAGCGCTTGTGAATTTCTTCCCAGATGATCCGCAGCTGCAGTTCCGCGAGCCGGTTTCCCATGCAGCGGTGAATGCCATAGCCGAATGAGAGGTGATGGCGCGGATTTTTGCGGTCGATGATGAACTGGTCCGCGCGCTCGATAGCACTCTCGTCGCGGTTGCCTGACAGGTACCACATCACCACCTTGTCGCCCTTCTTGATCTGTTTGCCGCCGATCTCCCAATCTTCCAGCGCGGTGCGGCGCATATGAGTGAGGGGGGTCTGCCAACGGATGATTTCCGGAACCATTTTGCTAATGAGCGAAGGATCCGCGTCGAGTTTCGCGTACTCGTCCGGGCTTTGGTTCAAGGCGAGCACGCCGCCGCTGATGGAATTGCGTGTTGTGTCGTTTCCACCGACGATCAGCAGCATAAGATTGCCGAGAAACTCGAGGAACGGCATGTCGCGCGTGGCGGGAGAATGAGCCATCATCGAGATGAGGTCGTTCTTCGGCTCCTCGTTTATCCGTTCGTCCCACAGAGTCTTGAAATACATCGCGCAACCGATGAGTTCTTCGCGCCGCGCCTCGTAGGATTCGACGATCCCGGTTTCAGGTGCCGCAGTTGCTACATCGGACCAGCGCGTCAGCTTGCGCCGCTCCTCCCAAGGGAAATCAAACAAGGTTGCCAGCGTCATCGTCGTCAACTCGATCGCAACCTTATCCACCCAGTCGAAATCTTCGCCAATCGGGAGTTCATCGAGAATCTCTCCCGCGCGCTTGCGGATGATCGGCTCGAGCAGTTGCAGGTTGGACGGAGCCACTGCCGGAGTCACCGCCTTGCGCTGCTGATCGTGCTTGGGCGGGTCCATCGCTATGAACATTTCAAGTTCGAGCGCGCCTTCCACCGAATGCATGTCCTGGATTGCAATTCCGCCTAGCTTCGCTTCCGAAGAGAAGACCTTATGATTGGTGTCCACCGACATGATGTCGTCGAACTTGGTAATGGACCAGTAAGGGCCGACATAGCTCTCGCGGCAGTAGTGGACAGGTTCTTCGGCGCGCAACCTGTCAAAAAATAGACCGATGGTATCGTTCTGAAACAGGCTTGGCCGGGCCACGTCGATTTCCTCGATCGGAATTGACGCGATCCTCGCCGCGGCATCCGGCTCGGCGATCTGGCTGTCCATAAGAACTATTCCTTCTACATCTCAGGCCTGATCGGCCTTCAGTCATCCTTAAGGGAGACATCTCGTGCAGTCAATAAATCGTATACTCTTTTAGTCCCTTGCAGACACCAATCCCATCGGATAGTGTGCCGATCCAGCGAAGGTTTGCTAATATCCTTATACTGTTTATTCGAGAGGTGCGGGTGTGCTGATGAGTGGCGGATGCCGGCGATGAAGAAGGCCAAGCGTGCCCTTTCTCTTGCGCAAAGCATCGTGCGGGACATCGAGGCGGGTCGCCATAACCCGGGTGACAGGCTTCCGCGCGAGGATGAAATGCTCGCGCGTTACGAGGTTGCGCGCGCAACTTTGCGGGAGGCTTTGCGGTTCCTGGAATTGCAAGGGGTCATCCATCTCCAGCTCGGCCGTGGTGGAGGTCCCGTCGTAGCCCGTCCGCAGACCGGCGATTTTGCAAGCAGTTTGTCATTGATTCTGCATTTCATGGAAGCCGATTTGCGTGGTTTGCTTGAATTGCGCGAAGCAATTGCTCCCGATGTCGCAGGGTATGCAGCCCAGCGTGCAACTACCGCTGATCTCAGCGCGTTGGCAGGGTGTCTGGCGGAATTGAGGCATCATGAAGCCTCTGATCAATTCGAGGAACTTAATCGCAGATTTCACGACTTGTTGGGTTGGGCGAGCGGCAATCCGCTGTTCGGTTTGCTGACCTCTGCGATGCATCTGTTGACCCGCGAGTTTTCCCATTCGCTGGGATATTCGGCACAGGAACGGGCGGTGCAGATGAAGTTTCTGGTGCGGGTGCTCGAGGCAGTGCGGACTGGCGACAGCGCCGCGGCCCGTCAAGCAATGAGCCGGTTGGTGGCCGGCTCTGCCGTCTATCTTTCGGAGCGCAGTCCCGAGCTGGTCTCGCAGCGGGTGCGGTGGGGGCAGCTGTAGAATTTTCAATAGTTTGAGTGTGCGTTTAGGCAAGTGGCTGGAGAGGAAGAATGGCGTTGAAGAGCCGAATATGCGAAATGCTGGGGATCCGGTACCCGATCCTGCTTGCCGGGATGGGCGGAGCGAGCGTTCCGGCGCTGGCGGCTGCGGTTTCGAATGCCGGCGGGCTCGGGGTCCTGGGTGCCGCGGCGTGTTCGCCCGATCAGTTGCGTGACTGGATTCGCCAGACCCGGGAATTGACCGACAAACCTTTCGGTGTCGATACGCTGCTCCCCGCGTCGGTCAGGCGCGGCTCTGCCCCTCAAAGCGGTGCTGCACCCCAAAATCCCATGGATCTGATGGGTGAATATCAGCAGTTCGCGCGCGACTTCATGGATCGTGAAGAGCTTCCGGAGGTCGATGCTGCCGCCGCCATGCGGGCGGCGGGCGCGCCTGAAATGGGCAAGGGCGGCCCGCAGTTGTTCTCGAAGGAATTCTTTGAGGCGCAGATGGAAGTGGTGATCGAGGAAAAGGTGCCGGTTTATGCTGCCGGCCTTGGCAATCCTGAACCCTGGATGGATCGGCTCCATGCCAATGGCACCAAGGTCATGGCGGTGATCGGCAAGGTCAAGCACGCCGAACAGGTCGTCGGGTCGGGCATCGACATGATCGTCGCGCAAGGGCACGATGGCGGAGGTCACAACTCGCCGATCGGGACTATTTCCTTGATTCCCCAGGTGGTCGACGCCGTTGGCGATCGTGTTCCTGTCCTTGGGGCCGGCGGTATCTCGGATGGCCGGGGTGTTGCCGCTGCGATGATGCTGGGGGCAGAGGGCGCGTGGGTCGGCACGGCATTTCTCGCGACCGAGGAAGCGGGCATCGAGCGCTTCCAGAAAGAGGCGATCACCGAAAGCGGCGATACCGATACGGTCGTTAGTCGATCGCTTACCGGCAAACCGGCGCGCATGATCCGGAACAAATGGGCCGACGCCTGGGTGCAGGCCGGAAAGGAACCTCTGCCGATGCCCTATCAGTCGATGATCTCCGGCCCGGTCATGGCCTCCGGGATCAAGGCCGAGCGCAAGGATGTCATCCCCGGCTTCGCGGGGCAAGGCATCGGCCTGATCGATTCGATCCGGCCTGCCGCCGAAGTGATGCGCGACCTGGTCGATGGAGCCGAGAAGGCGTTGGCGTCCGCTGGTATCTACAAGTGAAGCGCAGGAGGCAAGAAGATGGCTTACGCCAAAGGTCATGAATTGCGCCGCCCCGTAGAGCCTCTCAGAGCGCTGGGGCAATGAGGCAGTTGATTGCCGACAAGGAGGATACGGCGCAGGTGTTCCGTATCGTCAAGGCATTGTCGGGCAATTCCTATTATCGGAATTTCAATCGCTTCATGAAGTCGAGCGATGGGCGGCGTATCGCTTCCGACCGGGCCGACCTACTTGAAACCTTGTGCGATCGCAAACGCCTTGCGACCTGTGCGTCTGGCACGCTTGGCCGAGCCTACCTCGATTTTGTTTACGGGGAGGGTCTGACAGCAGAAGGTCTGGCGGAAGCCAGCGAGGCCGGAGGTCTGGAGGACCTCGGCGACCCCGATGTTTCCCTCTATCGTCGGCGCCTTCGCGATTCGCATGACCTGTTTCATGTCGTCACCGGATACGGCAGGGACGCACTGGGCGAATTGTGCGTGCTGTCCTTCGGAAACGCGCAATTCTATAATCACGGGATCGCTTTCATCGTGGGCGTCGGCATTCCCAAGATGAAACTGGAAGCTGCCCAGTTGCCAGTGGCGCGCGCTGCATTTGAAGCGTGGCGCCGGGGCCGGGCTGCAGCCGATCTGACCACCTTCTACTGGGAAGAAAATCTCGATCGTCCGTTGGAGGATGTCCGCCGCGAGTTGCGACTGCGTCCGCCGGAGACCTATCAGAGGGTGCGCGCTCTTTCCGAACAGCTCGAACGCGATTACCAGGCGGTCAGGCAGGCATGAGCTTAAGCGACAAATCGGCCATCACCGGAGTGGGCGAAACCGCTTTCGTGAAAGGCACCGAGAAAACCGCGGTCGACATGATGCTGGAAGCATCGCGCAAAGCCATAGCAGATGCAGGGCTGAAGCCGTCGGATATCGACGGCATGGTTCCTCCGCCGATCTACACCACCTCGGAAGAGATGGCGGCTAACCTCGGTATCGAAGTTCTGCGCTATGCCTCTACGGTCCACATGGGCGGGGCGAGCCCTACCACGGCACTCCAGAACGCCGCGATGGCAATTGCCAGCGGCTTATGCGACCATGTGCTGGTGACGCTCGGGTGGAACGGTTATTCCGCCTTGCGGCCCAAGCCTGGCGCACCGCCGACGCGGCCGATGAACATGAACACCCTGACGAATACGATCCAAGGCTATTACATTCCGTATGGCGTGTTCCTGCCGGTGCAGATGTATGCCTGGCTCGCCACCCGGCACTCCCGAATTTACGATATCGGCCCGGAAGCGATGGCGGCCGTTGCACTGGCGTGCCGTCGCCATGCGCAGATGAATCCGCAGGCCTTCACTTATGGCCGGGAACTGGATGCCGAAACCTACCATTCCGCGCGCTGGATATCCGAACCCTTTCGCCTCTACGATTGCTGTCTGGAGACTGACGGGGCATGCGCAGTCGTGGTTTCGCGAATGGACCGCGCCAGGGACATGCCGCATGTTCCCGTGAGCATCGCCGGTGCGGCTGAAGGGCATCCTTACCCCGCCGACGATATCCCTTCGCGTCCCGACCCCTTCAAGATCGGCCTGAGCTACGCCGCGCCGCGCGCGTTCGAAATGGCGGGGGTCGATCGCGAAGACATGGATTTTCTGCAGATCTACGACTGCTTCACCTACGTGGTTCTCCTGCAGCTGGAGGCCCTGGGCTATTGCGAACCAGGTGGACAGGCAGAGTTCGTCGCGAATGGCCAGATCGAGCTGGGCGGGCGCTATCCCGTCAACACCCATGGCGGCCTGCTGAGCGAGGCCCATGTTTGGGGACTGAACCATGTCGTCGAGGCGGTGCGTCAGTTGCGCCACGATTGTGGGGAGCGGCAGGTCGAAGGCGCCCAGACCGGCCTGGTGACCGGCTGGGGCGATCTGGGTGACGGCAGTATAGCGATTTTGAGGAGGTTTGCGTGAGCGACGAGAAAGATCTGCCGCCCAAGATGCGCCCCTCGGCGCAGGCCGCACCAGCCAAGCCAAAGCCGCGCCCGCAGGATCCGGTGGAGCAGGAATTCTGGAACCGGTGTCAGGACGGCAACCTTTACTTCCAGCAGTGCGAAGGATGCGGCAGTTTTCGGCATTTGCCGCGCTATATGTGCGCCCGATGCGGTTCTCCTGAGTGGTCGTGGGAGCGTAGCACCGGCAATGGCACGCTGTTTTCCTGGACGGTGACCCATCAGGCACTGCATCCCGCCTTCGCCGGCGAGATTCCCTTCATCGCTGCGGTGGTGGAACTGGAGGAGGGAGTGCGCATGGCAACCCGGCTGGTCGATTGCGCGCTCGACGAGCTTGAGCTCGATCTGCCGGTCACGCTGGATTTCGAGCCGATCTCCGAAGATTTTCGCCTGCCAGTATTCCGACCCGTCGCGATCGCGCGCGCAGAAGGATAGACCAAGATGGATCTCGACTACGGACCCCAGTATGACGTGTTTCGCGAGGAAGTGCGCCAGTTCCTGCAAACCCACGGTCACCGCGCACCCGATGGCCAAGGCCGTGCCGCGCGCCCTTCCCCCGAAGCCGTCGAATGGCAAAAGCTGTTGATCCTGCATGGTTACACGGCGCGTACGATTCCCAAAGAATACGGCGGATACGGAGCCGAGCCGGACATCCTGAAATCGCGGATCATTGCCGAGGAATTTTCGCGCGCTGGCATCCCCGCAGGCCTTGCGAACCAGGGCATTTCCATGCTCGTTCCCACGCTGCTGGAACTCGGAACCGAAGCCCAGAAACGGCAATGGATCGAGCCGACCCTTAATGGCGAGATAGTCTGGTGTCAGGGATATTCGGAACCTGGAGCGGGATCGGACCTCGCCGCGCTCAAGACCAGCGCCCGCGTCGAAAATGGCGACTTTGTCATCAACGGACAGAAGATCTGGACCAGCACGGCCAAGCAGGCGGACATGATCTTTTGCCTTGTTCGGACCGAACCGGACGCGCCCAAGCACGGCGGCATCTCCTACTTGATCTTCTCGATGGACACACCAGGGATCGAGGTCCGACCACTCAAGACCATGACCGGTCATGCCGAGTTCAATGAAACGTTCTTTACCGACTTGCGGGTTCCCCTGGATCAGATCGTCGGGCAGCGCGGGCAGGGGTGGTACGTGGCCAATGCCACACTGGGCCATGAACGTGGCATGCTGGGCGACCCCGATGCACTGGAAAACCGGCTCCAGGCGCTGGTCAGGCTGATGCAAAAAGAACGCATCGGCCAGGGTTGCGCAATGGACAACGCCGTTCTGCGTGACCGGCTGGTTGCATTGCAAGCCGAAGTCGCGGCGATGAAATTCAACGGCATGCGCATCCTGTCGAACAGCCTTAGGGGGGATGCCGGCGGCATGGCGAAACTTGTCGTGAAGCTGCAGAGCTGTGAGCTCGCCCATCAGATTTCCGCGCTCGCGATCGACGCAATGGGCGAGATGGGCATACTCTATCACGGAAGCGAGCGCGAGCGCGAAGACGGTGCCTGGCAGTGGAACTACATGTTCCAGCTTGGTCTGATCATCGGTGGAGGCACCGCCCAGATCCAGAAGAACATCATCGCCGAACGCGGGCTGGAAATGCCGCGCGAACCCAAGTTCGCAACGCCTCCCGCGGCCGAACAGGCGACGGCCGTTGCAAGCGGGCAGAATAAGGGAGCCGCCTGATGGATTTCGGACTTTCGCAAGACCAGGAGATGCTCTGCGACGCGATCAGCCGCACTCTTGCTGATACTTGTCCGCTCGATCATGTGCGCGAATGCGCGGAGGGCTCGGTTCCCTTCAGCGACAACGTGCGTTCGGCGCTGGGCGAAATCGGCATTTGGGGAATGATGGTTCCCGAGCAACATGACGGGCTCGGGATGACAATGCTCGATGCCGCCGTTGTGGCCGAGCAGCTCGGCTATGCCGTCGCGCCGGTGCCTTTTATCGGTGCCCATGTACTGGCACCCCTTGCGCTGGCACAGGGCGGTAGCGAGGAGTTGAAGGCGCACTGGCTGCCGAGGATAGCGAAGGGCGAGGCGCAAATCGCCGTCGCGATCGCGGAAACGGTGGAGATCCGGGACCGGGCAGGCGTGGACTTCGACGGCGCAAAGCTCGACGGAACGGCTTTGTTCGCGCTCGACTTCCTGGAAGCCGACGCGTTTCTGGTAGCCGATACCGCCGGTCGTATGCACTTCGTAGCTGGCGATGCTGCGGGTCTGGAGAAGGTTGCTCTCAAAACGATCGACCGCACCCGGAGCGTAGGGGAGCTGCGGTTTTCTGGCGTAGCGGGCGAGGCTCTCGCGGACGATGGTGGGGCCACAGTCAGGCGCCTGCGGGACGCCGGCCGGGTGCTCTTGGCCGCCGATAGCCTCGGTGCGGGCCAGGCTATGATCGAAAAAGCGGTCGACTATGCCGGGCAGCGCGAACAGTTCGGACGAGTGATCGGCAGCTTCCAGGCGGTCAAGCATATGTGCGCGGAAATGGCTGCCCGCCATGAACCATGCCGTTCGCTGGTCTGGTATGCCGCCCATGCGTTCGATGCGACGCCCGACGAGGCTTCGCTGGTGGCATGCCATGCCAAATCACATACGGGCGAAGTCCACCGTTTTGTCGCCCGAACCTCAACCGAGGTGCATGGGGGGATGGGTTTTACCGATCTCCTAGGTCTGCATTTCTGGTTCAAGCGAATCGGTTTCGACCGCCAGGTTCTGGGAGGTCCCGAAGCGGTCCGGGCCGAAGCAGCGGCCTTGCAGGGGTGGACGCAGGTCGCATGAGACGATGAATTAGGCGCACGCTACCGACAAAATCGTGGCCACCAAGGAGAGAGGAATTAATACGTGATCGACTGGAACCTTGGCGACATCCTTGATGCAATCGAGCCTGCGGTCCCAGAAGATGCTCCGGCGCTGATTCACGGCGACCGGATCATTAGCTGGCCCGAAATGTCGAAGCGTTCGAACAATTTGGCGCGCAATCTGCGCGCGCAAGGTGCAGGCGACGGGGCGAAGATAGCCTTCTACATGCGCAACCGTCCCGAATACGGGGAATTGATGGCCGCGTGCTTCAAGGGCCGCCTCACGCACGTGAACATCAATTATCGTTACCGTCCCGAGGAGGTTTTCTACATCTTCGACGATTCCGATAGCGAGGTAATTGTTTACAGTTCCGAGTTCCGCGACTGCATTCTTGAACTGAAGGAACGGTTGACCAAGGTTCATACATTTGTAGAAATCGGCGATGCTTCGCAGATCGCTTCCTTCGCGCTTCCTTACGAAAAACTTGTAGAAGGTAACGGCGCGCCTCTCGATATCGAGCGTTCCCCCGATGACCTGCTGTTCATATATACAGGCGGTACCACCGGCATGCCCAAGGGCGTGATGTGGCGACACGATGATATGCGCAATGCTCAGCTCGACGCGCAAAAGCTGCTGGGTCCGGTTCCCCAGACCATGGAGGAAATGGTGGCCCTGGTGAAGCAGGGCGAGCTTGCGCGCATCACTTTGCCGGCGTGCCCGCTGATGCATGGAACCGGGTTCATTACTGCTATCGGCACGCTCATGTCGGGCGGGGCCATCGTCACGCTGTCCGATCCATCCTTCGACGCGGAAGAATTGTGGGATGCGGTGGACCAGCACAAGGTGCAGAGCATCGCCATTGTCGGTGACGCTTTTGCCAAACCCATGCTGCAGGCGCTGGACGCCCACCCGAAGCGCTGGGACACGAGCAGCCTGATTTCGATCATCTCGTCCGGCGTCATGTGGAGTAAACAGGTAAAGGCGGGCCTGTGCAAACATATCCCCCAGGTCATCCTCATGGACAGTTTTGGCGCTTCGGAAGGGCTGGGCTACGGCTTGTCGGTGACGACCGCACAGGGCGGCACCAACACCGCGAAATTCGGGATCGGGGAATTTTGCGACGTATTCGACGAGAACGACCGGAAGGTCGAGGCGGGGAGCGGCGTGCCCGGCTTTATTGCCCGCAAGGGCGCAATCCCCACAGGATACTACAAGGACCCGGAAAAGTCGGCCAAGACTTTCAGGACGATCGATGGCGTGCGTTACTCCATCCCGGGCGACTGGTGCCGGGTGGAATCCGATGGAAGCCTGACCTTGCTGGGCCGCGGCAGCGTCTGCATCAACACCGCAGGTGAAAAGGTTTACCCCGAGGAGGTGGAGGAAGTGCTCAAAACCCATCCCGCCATTGCCGACGCGCTTGTCGTCGGGGTGCCTGACGAAAAATGGGGCGAAGCGGTGACCGCTGTGGTGCATTTGACCCAGGATGCGGACTTCGACGCGCAAGCGATCAAGGATCACGTGCGCCAGCAACTGGCAGGTTACAAAACGCCCAAGGCGATTTGCCCAACGCAAACCGCCTTGCGCGCGTCAAACGGCAAGGCGGATTATACTACGGCTAAAGACATCGCGAAAGCGGGTGCCGGGGCCTCGTGAGCCATTCGCCCCCTCCTGACTATGATGTCGTAATCGTCGGGGCCGGGTTCAGCGGAATATACCTGCTTTACAAGCTGCGTCAGGCGGGGTTCGATGTTCTGCTGGTAGACGCAGCGGAGCAGCCGGGCGGAATCTGGTACTGGAACCGCTATCCGGGAGCACGGGTCGATTCCCAGGTTCCACTTTACGAATTTTCCATTGCGGAAGTATGGAAAAGCTGGACGTGGAGCGAACGATTTCCAGGCTGGGAAGAACTGCGCGCCTATTTCCTCCACGTCTGCGATACGCTCGACCTCTGGCCGGCAATGCGAATGAAAACACGGGTCGAAAGCGCGCCGTTCGATGAAGACACCGCCTGCTGGCGATTGAAGCTCGACGATGGCGGAAAAGTAAGCGCGCGTTTCCTCTTGCCGGCGCTGGGGTTCGCCTCGAAACCCTACATTCCCGATATCCCGGGCCTTAGCGATTTCGAAGGCGAATGGTGCCATACCGCCCGCTGGCCGCAGGAAGGCATCGACCTTTCCGGCCGCCGGATCGCCCTGATCGGCACGGGTGCCAGCGGCGTACAGGTGGCGCAGGAGGCGGCAAGCTGTGCGGAGCAGCTGACGCTTTTTCAGCGAACCCCGATTCTCGCCCTTCCCATGCGGCAGGAAAAACTGGACGCTGATCGTCAGCTTCGCGAAAAATCCGAATATCCCGCTGTCTTCCAGAAAAGGCTTACGACAAGTGGCGGTTTCGAATGCCAATCGCTGGACATCTCGGCCCTGGCTGTGACCGAGGAAGAGCGGACTACGCATTTCGAGGATTTGTGGCAGCGAGGAGGGTTGCGCTTCTGGTATCATAATTTCGCTGACATACTGACGAACGAGGACGCCAATCGCCACGCCTACGAGTTCTGGCGTGACGAGGTGCGCGAGCGGATCTGCGACCCGACCATTGCCGAGAAGCTCGCTCCCGATGAGCCGCCACATCCCTTCGGGACCAAGCGACCATCGCTCGAACAGAATTATTACGAGATCTTCGCACAAGACAATGTGACGCTGGTCGATCTGAACGACACCGCGATCACTCGCGTCACCGAGGCCGGGATAGAAACAGCCACTGGCATGATCCCGTGCGATCTCATTGTCTTCGCGACCGGCTTCGATGCCGGTCGTGGCGGGCTCATCGACATGAACATCACCGGCCGCGGTGGGCTGGCGCTGGCAGAAGCATGGAAGAGTGAGATCAAAGCCTATCTGGGCATGGCCGTCGCCCAATTTCCGAACATGCTGTTCGCCTACGGCCCGCTCAGCCCTTCAGGCTTTTCCAACGGTCCGACAAGCGCCGAAATCCAGGGTGACTGGATCTGCGATTTCCTGATCTGGCTGCGCGATAACAGGATCGGCCTTTTCGAAGCCGATGCGCTGGCCGAGCGAAGCTGGACCGATATGGTCGCCCAAGTAGGGTCGATGACGCTCTTCCCCAAGGCTGAATCGTGGTACATGGGCGCCAATATTCCCGGCAAACCCCGACAACTGATCAATTTCCCCAGCGTATCTGGTTACGCCGATCTATGCCACGATGTCGCACGGCACGATTATCGTGGTTTTATCAGGAATACACTATCCGGTATGGAGACTGCGCCGAAATGAATGAAATGAAACCAATCCACGACGGGTCAACAGATATTGATCCCGTATGGGCCGGCGACGGGGCGGATATACCCGAATGGTTCGCCTGGGCGCTGAGCGTGCCCCGTGAGGAAGGCTTCGTAGAGGTTGGTGGCGCGCGGGTGCATTATCTTCGCTGGGGCAGGCGTGACCGGCCCAAATTGCTCATGACTCACGGTTTTCTCGCCCATGCCCGCTGCTTTGCCTTCATCGCACCGTACCTTGCCGAAGACTACGACGTGGTGGCGTTCGATCTGGCCGGTATGGGCGATAGCGAGATGCGCGGCGTGGCCGATATAGCTGCGCGGGGAAAGGAATTTGTCGAGATCAGCGAAGCGCTCGATTTGTTTGCGGATGGAAGCAGACCGACGATCATCGCCCATAGCTTCGGCTCGGGTGCAGCGCTGACCGCCGTTTCCCAATCGCCGGATGCCTTCGCCGGCGTTATTGTCTGCGATCTCATGGTGATGCGGCCCGAAAAGCTGGAGAAATACTGGACCATGGGCAGATCGAGCCCCGGGTCGGGTAATCCTGACAAACCGGTGCGACGCTACCCCACCTACGAAGCGGCGCGCGAGAGGTATATCCTGTCGCCGCCGCAGGCAGTTGGTGAGCCGTTCCTGATGGATTACATGGCCTATCACTCTCTCCGCCGCGATGGCGAGGAGTGGACATGGAAGTTTTCTCCCGAAGTGTTCCGGCGCAGCAACAAGCCCGACGAATGGCTGACAGTAGGCCAGAGGCTGGTCGATGCGCCCGGGCGCAAAGCGATTGTGTACGGCGAGAAAAGTCAGCTCTTTGATCGCGATTCCGCCCGCTATATCCGGGAACTGGGAGGGGGAAAGATACCAATTGTTGCAGTGCCCGATGCACGCCATCATCTCATGCTGGATCAGCCGCTCGCGTTCGTCGCTGCGCTTCGGGCGGTACTGGCCTTTTGGAGCCTCTGAGATCCCCCATACTAAGAGGCTGGTTCCTGGTCAGAGGCCAGCGAGATGGGGGCAAAGGGCGTTCATATTCATCTTGTACTATATCCGAACCATTGTCGCCGTCGGCACGACGAACGCTTCGTTGGTCTCGATGCCAGCTGGGGCAAAAGCTTTATCGGGAGCAACTCGCTTAGCGCGCCAACCATTGCTGATCTTTAGCAAACGTTCACTCCGCGTGCGATCTGGATCGTGGCCCATGGGGTCAAAAGATAAGGCGCTTTACTAATATCACGCGGACGTATATGCCCATGGACGGGGATTGGGCTAATTCTTTCCCTCTCCTCTCCACAGACTAAGGGGCGACCCTCGAGGTCGCCCCATTTTGCAGTAAGCGGCGGAGCCAATTATCGTCGCACTGAAGAGATGGGAAGGGATGCTATATGACACTGAGAGCGATGGTGCTCGCCACTTCGGCCATCTTGGCTTGGCCGCAGATGGCTTTAGCGCAGGATTCCACAACTGATGAGGCGGAACCCCAAGGATCCGTAATCATCGTGACGGCCCAACGCCAATCTCAAAGTCTGCAAGAGGTGCCGATCGCGGTCAGTGCCTTCGATGCTACGGCTCTCGAAAGCCAGCAGATCGAAAACGCTGCTGACCTTCAATTGACGCTCCCGAACGTCTCATTTTCGAAGGGCAACTTCACCGGGTCGTCCTTCACCATCCGTGGTATCGGCGATCTTTGTGTTGGTGTGACGTGTGACGCAGCGACGGCTATCCATATCAATGGTTCCCCTCTTTTTGGTACCCGGCTGTTCGAAACAGAATATTTTGACCTTGAGCGAATTGAGGTCCTACGGGGGCCGCAGGGCACCCTCTTCGGCCGCAACGCTACCTCGGGTGTTGTCAACCTTGTGACAGCCAAGCCTGACCTCGGTTCTTTCGGCGCGGCCGGAGAGTTCGAGTATGGGAATTACAACAGCATCAAGGCCGAGGGGGTGGTCAATGTCCCGATCGGCGATTCTATCGGCGTTCGGGTAGCCGGATTCTTTCTGAATCGCGACGGTTACACCACAAACCTTTTCGACAATTCGGATGTCGACGACCGAGACATGTACGCTGTTCGTGGTTCTCTTCGTTTTGAACCCGGTGCCGATACCACTCTCGACTTCATGGCATATTATTTCAGGGAAGATGACACCCGTTTACGTAATCAAAAGCAGGCCTGCCAGCGTGACCCGCTCGGCGTGCTGGGTTGTCTGAACAATCGCCGCGACTTTGACATCACCAATGCCAATTCCACAGTCGGCGCAACGCTCAGTTCGCAAGAGTTCTTCGCTATTCAGGGAATTCCCTCAGTACTGGGATTGGGAAGCCTGTACGGCCCCGATGCATTTGCAGGATTCGATAAGCCCGACGATGTGCGCACGGTAAACACGGCGTATACTCCATTCTATTTTGCCGATGAAGTGCAGCTACAGGCCCGTCTCGAGCAGCGCATCGGAGCTATGACACTGACTGCAACCGGTCTTTATCAGGACACCGAAGTCGATTCCCGGCAGGACTACTTTCTGGGCATTCAGGATCGTACCGCCTTTGCTACGGCCTTGAACGTGTTGTCCGGCTTCGCGGCCAACGGTTTGCCTACCGGCCTCCCCGCACCTGCACCGGCGTTCGTGCCAGGTTCGTCGGCGTATTTTACCCCGATTGTGGAGGCTCTCATCCCCAATGGCCCAGGGGGCGTATTGTGCACCTCCGATAACGATGATGGGAACAGGGGCGCGTTCGAAGGTAATGTATTGTGCGGCGAAACGCCGCTATCCTTCGACAGGTCTTCAGAGCAACGCGAATCCTGGAGCGGCGAAATCCTCCTTTCCAGTGATTTCGACGGAGCATTCAATTTCCTGCTCGGAGGGATCTATGCAAAGTCCAAGACTACCGACAACAGTTACTATGTAAACTCATTCGCGCTTGACTACGCCAGTGCCATTCTGGGATCGTTTGGTACTTTGGCAGGCGGTGCACCGCCATCCTACTTCGCAACATCCATGTACCGCAACAATTCTCTCGAGGCTAATCTTGAGAGCTTCGGTGTGTTCGGGGAGATCTACGTCGACCTGACCGAGCGTCTGACCTTCACCGGAGGTTTGCGGTATAACGACGACAAGAAAGACGTGACTGCGCGCACGACCTTGATTAGCTTCCTCAATCCTTACGCGAATGACGGGGAGCCGTTCGACAGCCCGATCACTCCCTTAACCGGTCCCTCTGGTCTTTTTGATGCCGATCCTGGTACGCCAGGTGAGCAGCTGACGCAATTTAGAGAAGTAGGTTTCGATGAAATAACCGGGCGTGCGGTGCTCGACTACGAAGTTACGCCTGACAATTCGATTTACGCATCTTATGCCAGGGGCTATAAATCCGGGGGTATCAACCCGCCCCTTTCGCCCGTTTTCGATGTGGCTGAAAGCTTCGGATCAGAAACCATCGACGCATTTGAAATCGGATCGAAAAATACCTTTGCGAATGGCGCACTGCAATTAAACGCTACTGCATTCTACTATAAGTATAGCGGGTTGCAGCTTAGCCGCATCGTCGCCCGTACCTCAGTTAATGATACTATCGATGCCGATATCTGGGGTGTGGAACTAGAGTCCGTTATCCGGCCCGATCCCGATTGGCTTGTCAACTTGACGTTCAGTTATCTCAACGCGGAAGTTGCCGGCGACCAGTTCTTCTCCAATCCGCGCGACCCGGGTGGCGGCGATCCTGATGCCGTCATCATCAAGGATATCAGCAACGGTGCTAATTGTGCCGTAACCGGGCCAGCCCCCGGCGTGGCCGACGCATTCGTCGCCGGAGTGAACGCAGCTCTGGGTCTTCGTGGTCCCGAAGAATTTCCTAACGACGGCAATCTTGCGTCAAGCGGCGCATTCAGCATTTGCGATGTCTTGGCCGGAGCCGTTCCGGCGGGCAGCGGCCTTGCGGTATTAAGCCCTGGCGTAGAGGTCAACTTAAAAGGGAACAAGTTGCCGCAGGCCCCCGAAATGAAGGTTTCGATGGGTGTGCAGTACACCGCCACTTTCGACAATGGCATGACTCTGGTTCCTCGCGTGGACGTAGCGCTGACTGGTGAGCAATACGGCAATATCTTTAACGGCAGGGTCAACCGGATCGAGCCATTCGTGCAAGCCAACGCGATCGTGCAGTTGAACAGTGCGGATGAGCGTTGGTTCGTGCGCGGATTTGTTCAGAACATTTTCGACAGCAGCTCGGTGACAGGCTTGTACTTGACCGACGCATCCTCGGGGAATTTTACCAATATCTACACTTTGGATCCTCGTAGATATGGTGTTGCTTTGGGGTTCAGTTTCTAACAGGTCCAGATCGTGTTGGCGGGGAGATTGGTGGTCCTCCCAACGACCCGAACGGACAGTGCCAGCTAGTTCGTATTTCGACCCATGACTTTATAGCTTTTCCAGAGCGGCGTAATGCTCGATGACCGCCTCGTAAGCCTACCGACAAGGCGGTCATCGAACCGGCCAAATGCGAGCTGCACTCGAAATGCTTTTACGATCGCTCGTTGATGTCGCTACGAGATGCTCGCGGAAAGCTTAAGGCCTTACATAGATACGACAATGAAGAGTCACCGAATAGTGCAATCGGGATATCCGATGGTGATACTGGCAAACGCACTCTGCGAAAGGCGGAAACATGCTGACCCCTATGATCCAAGATTGGGTCAAAGTGCACGAGGTGCTGACGCGTTAGGAAAAGTTGGAAGGGGCTGCGGGGCAGACTTCTGAGAAAACTTATCCTAACTCTGTTCAGGTTTCATAACTGATTTTCGATCGACCGGAGCAGGCTCAACCGACGTGCGATTGTCGCGAGACAATTCGACCCATCCCAACCCAAGCGACTTCTGGATCGCGATCCAGCCATTTGTCATGGCGGCGATCGCCCGATCGAGATTTGCTCTGGCCTGTTCGCGCTTGCGGATCGAAGTGTTGAGTTCGCCTTGCGAGATTACCCCCGCGGCGCGGCGTTGCTCGTTAAGCTCCGCAGCCGTGTCGGCCTGTCGACTGATCTGCGCCAGCGCGGCTACGTTGGCTCTTTGTTGCCCGAACCGGGCAAGCGATTGTTCGGCGTCGCGCAGTGCGCCAAGGACCACTTCAACATAACGCGCTTCGGCCTCGTCGCGCGCACTCTCGGCCTGATCGATCGATGCTGCCGTGCGGCCGAAATCAAGCAGGTTCCACTGTAGCCGCGGCAAAGCGATTGCCGATAAGTTGCCCGGGTCCAGGATGTCGTCGGGCTCCGATCCGCCCAAACCGAGAATCCCCATGAAGGAAATCTTGGGGAAGCGAGCAGCCTCTGCCACGCCAATCCGCGCATTCGCCGCGGCCAGCATGCGTTCGGCGGCTCGAACATCCGGCCGCCGCGCTATTAGCGCTGCGGGATCGCCCACCGCGACCCGTTCGGGGGGAAGCGGAATTTCGGCCTGAGCCGCCAGGAGCCCGTCGAGTGCGCCGGGCGCTTCGCCCGTCAGCACCGCGAGCGTGTCTTTGAATACATCGATGTCCGCTTGAGCTTCCGCGATCTGCGACTTGAGCAGTTCGAGCTCGGCGTTCGCGTTACCGACCGGGAACAGCGCGAGAGCGCCCTGTGTATAGCGCTGATAGGTCAATTCGAGAATTTGCTGCTGCAAGTCGCGCTCTCGCTGGACAAGCTCGAGCCGCCCTTGCGCTTCTCGCAGGCTCACATACGCCCGCGCGATTTCGGCGGCGAGCTGGACTTTCGCATCCTCGGCGTTCGCCACCGAGGCCGCAGCCTGAGCGTTAATGGCCTCGACACGCCGTGCCTGCCCCCCAGCGAAATCGATCTCCCAGTTTGCGTTGAGCCCGAGGTTGTAGACGCTGAGGCTGTCCTGCTCTTCGGTGTCTGCAGGAGCGCCGGGCGATCCCGGGGGCGGGCCGCTGCCGATATCTAGCCCTGGGATATTCGCCTGGACCGCAGTCGCCTGCGCAGCCACGGCGGGTAGCCGGTTGGCGCGCTCCTGGCGGACAGAAGCCCTTGCCTGTTCGATGCGAGCGCGCGCTGCGGCCACGCCCGGATTGCCGGCCAGCGCACGCGCCTCAAGTTCATTGAGAACCGGATCGCCGAGCAGCGTCCACCAGTCGCCGGCAATCGGCGCCAACGGATCGATTTCGGGGCCGGCCCGTACGAACGCATTGCCTGCGTCGGTCGCAAGTTGCGGGGGGCCGGCATAGTCGGGACCGGACATGCAACCCGCGAGGAGCGCCATGGGAGCGAGGAGGGTTAGGGTCTTGCGCATAGAGTTCTCAGTGCATCGAAAGGGATAAGTTCTTCGGGAGAGGCTTGAGGAACAGTACCAGCGGCACCGTGACCAGGGTAATCGCGCCCATGGCGAAAAAGACATCGTTGTAGGTCATCACGAACGCATCGCGCTGAATGATGCCGGAAAGCATCTCCAGCGCGGCCTGTGGATTGCCCAACGACGCCGTCATGGTGTCCAGGTATTCCTGTAGCCGGGGACTGTTGGCGTTGAGAGTTTCTTCCATCCGCCGACTATGATGCCACAGGCGCTGGTCCTGGAACGAAGCAAGCCCGGCGAGCGCGAAAGAGCCCCCTAGGTTTCGCGCCGCGTTGAAGATGCCCGAAGCATCGCCGGCATCCTCCTTGGCAACCGAAGCTACCGTCGCCTGGTTGAGGAACATCATCGTGAGGATCATGCCGATGCCGCGCAGGAACTGGCTTTCGGTGAACACTCCACCTCCCGATTCCGCTGTCAGATTTATGCTGACGAAACAGCTTAGCGCCATGATGAACATGCCCGCGCCGACCGCAATGCGGATGTGAATCCTGCGGATCATGAACGGGAGAACGGGCATCAACAGGAAAGCCGGAACGCCCATCCAGAAGATCACAAGTCCGGTCTGCAAGGCATTATAATCGGAAATTATCGCGAGAAATTGCGGGATCACGTAGGTCGAGCCATACATGACCATGCCAAGCGCCAGTGCCATCACCACGACGCTGGCAAACTGCCTGCTGAGCATCAGGCGCAATTTGAGCACGGGTTTGCGCGCGTAAAGCTGTCCGTAGGTCAGAAGTGCAAAACCCACGACCGTCATCAGTGTGAGCTGGACGATCAGCGTGGAATCGAACCACTCCTCACGGTGGCCTTCTTCCAGAACGATGGTCAGCCCACCCAACCCAAGGATCATACCAGCTATTCCCGCCCAATCAGCCTCGCGCAGGTAAACCCAGTCGGGCTTTTCATGGGGTAACCCGATGAATAGTAAAGCAAGGAGCAACGCGCAGACGGGCACGTTGACGAAGAAGGCGTAGTGCCAGCTCAGGTTCTCGGTAAGCCAGCCCCCCACCAACGGGCCCATTACCGGCCCAAGAACCACGGTCATTCCGAAGAGCGCCATGCCAATCGGCTGTTGCGATGGAGGCAGTCGCTTTGCGACGATGGTCATGGCGGTTGGAATAAGCGCGCCGCCCATGAACCCTTGACCGGTGCGACCGATGATCATCGTCGTCAGATCGGTGGCAATGCCGCACAACACCGAAAAGGCCGTGAAGGCAGAAACCGCGACGATGAGCAGCGTGCGAAGGCCGAGCAGTCTTTCCAGCCACGCGCTCAGAGGGATGATGATGATCTCGGCAACAAGGAAGGCTGTCGCGATCCAGGTGCCTTCGGTTCCGGTCGCGCCGATTTCCCCCTGGATCGTCGGCAGCGCCGAATTGACGATCGAGATGTCAAGCGTTGCCAGCATCGCCCCCAGCGCACCGGCGGCTACGGCGATCCAGGCCGTAGCATCGGCCTTTTCGACCGGCGGCGAAACCGCTGCAGCGGCGCCTGCCATCGGTCAGTCTCCGGCCGCGTTGCGGATCGAATCGAGTTGGTCTCTAGCGGCGCGCGTATCGACACTCGCGACAACAGACATGCCCGGCACCAGCAGACGCAGGATCTCGGGCGAAGCCTGAATGGATATGCGCACCGGGACGCGCTGAACGATCTTGGTGAAATTACCCGTCGCGTTCTGTGGCGGAAGGATTGAGAATTCTGCCCCGGTCCCGGGGGCGATGCTTTCCACTCTTCCTAATAGCTCGAGGTCCGGCAGCGCGTCGATTTCCAAGGTGACGGGTTGCCCCGGGCGGACAAGTCCGAGCTGCGTTTCCTTGAAATTTGCTGTCACGTAGAGGCGGTCGGTCGGTACGAGGCTCATAAGGCGTTGGCCAGGCTGGACAAATTGTCCAGGTCGGACCGTGAGGTCACCCACCCGCCCGGAAATACTGGCCTGGAGCGTGGTCGATGACAGGTTCAGACGGGCGGCCTCGAGTTGCGCACGAGCGGCGTTGGCTTGCGAATTGGCCTGGTCTATCTGCTCGCTAAGCGTGTTCTGTCGGCGCTGTGCCGCCGTGAGCGCGGCGCGCGCTGCCGCGACTTGAGCCTGCGCTTCTCTGGCCTGGGCCTCCAGCTGATCGAGCCTCTCGCGCGGCTCCGCTCCCGAAGCGGCAAGGGGGCGGTACCGGACAACCTGCTCAGCAGCGAGACCAGCCTGTGCAGATGCTGCTGCGAGCTGTGCACGGGCCTGGGCAATTGCCGCGTCCTGCTCTTGTTGCTGGGCGCGTACCGTATCTGCTCCGGCGAGCGACGCGGCGATCTGGGCTTCGACCTGGTTCGTTTGGGCACGATAATCTCGCACGTCCAGCTGGACAAGTGCATCGCCCGACGCGACCGTTTGATTCTCCGTCACTAATACGCGCTCGACGTAGCCCGCAATTTTGGGGGAGATGATGACGCTGTCGGCGGCAATATAAGCGTTGTCGGTGGACTGCTGGAATCTGCCGTACGTCTGATGATTGTAATACCAGTAGCTCCCGGCGAGCAGGACCAGAATGCCGGCGATCAGCAGACCCAGCCGGACCCGCGGACTGGACAACCCCGTCGGACGTGCGCCTTCATCGCTAGCCCCTGCTGTCTCGTCCGCCATGATTATTTCGCTCCTCGCCATCGTTTGAGCCGCTGCGCGAGCGATATAGCGGCCAAAACAAAATGCGAAAGTCCTTTACTATTTTTCTCCGATCGATAGGAATGTCTCATGCCAGAAGATGAGGGCACTCTCGCACTCGACAATGTCATCACCCACGATGATCGAGCGATCTTCATGATGGACCAGATCAGCCGCGCCGCGCGCAAGGCATTCGATGACCGAGCACAGCCGCTGAGCCTCAATCGTACGCAGTGGCGTGTGTTGGCGCAGCTCATCAGAGCTCCTGCCCTGAACCAGACGGACATCGCCAGGAGACTTGAAATCACATCCTCCAGCAGCGGCCTGGAAGACATGACGCCTTCGCGCTTGAGTGACCGGACGCGGCTTGCGCAAGTCATAGCAATATTCGGTCGCCACGGGCGGGGCGGCATCACGCCCGTGTTGGGACTAGGCCGATCTCAAACCAAAACACATTCGACGCGCCCGGATGCCCCGCTCGTGGCGATTGCGCCAGGGGACGAACCTCGGTCATGTTCTATAGCGGACAACCGAATGGAGCATGCGGGACGCGAACTTTCATTGCACCGGCCCTCTGCCGGACGAACAAACCGCTGGCGGCGTGCTAGATGGAAACTAACGCAAACTTCTCCCTAGTGGCGTGGATCGTTGGCATTCTGATGCTTACGACCATCGCTTTCGCGATGTGGCTAATCGATCCCAGACCAAATCAGGAAACATATCAGATCAAGTTTGATCGCTCCGTGGAAGGCCTTCAGTCGGGATCGACTGTAACACTATTGGGAGTCCCTGTGGGACAGGTAACATCGGTCCGTCTGGCGGAAAATGAACCGGAAAACGTGGTCGTTGTTCTGACTCTCGATCCTTCTGCGGCGAAAGTCCACGGCCTTGAAGCGACAATCAGCACGGATCTGATAACTGGAGAGGCTGCGCTCGTGCTCGAGGGCCGACGGGGTCGTGAGGGCATTTACACCGACAAGTCAGGAAAAAAGATCATTCCCGCCGCGGACGAAACCGGACTATTGGGGAGGGATGCGACCGCCACTGTAGAGACCGTGGCAAATAGCATTCGCGCTCTGAACGAAGGACTGGAGCCAGAAAAGCAACGGGTGATCACCTCCGATCTTGTCCGGCTTCGAGTCACGACGGCCGCACTCGCATCGGACGCCGAAGGTTGGGACGAACGATTGGCCTCAACAAAAGGAAGATTGTTAGACTTAGGGCAAAGGGTTGGTGGATGGGGAAATAATCTTCGAGATGCAGATCGGCGGATCTCAGGGCGGAGCGCTTCTGCTATCGCGCAACTACGCCTTCGCCAATTCAGGGAGGGGGTGCAGAACGCTGAAAACAAACTTTCCCAGATAAGGAGTGGCATTCCGGCGGTCGAAGATTCTTTGGTTGAAGGTGAAACGGACCTTCGCGAACTTAGTCGCGAACTTGCTCCTCTCAGTGAAAAAATCGAAGATATTCAGGTTGAGGGAATTACATCAAATCCTCCCCTCCCAGACTATCGGCCAAAAAGAAGAGAAGCTGGAACGAATATCGATGATTTAAAGTAAACCGAACGGATGACTGCTTCCGGGCAGAGCGCGCAGCCCGTAAAATAGCGGAGATTGGAGCGCAAAGCGGATAACGACCTACTCCGCGGTCAAGTTTGAAATTGAAATTCCGAGTCCTAAAAAAGGCATCGAACCAATACATTAGAGGGATTTTGCGGGCCTTTTGCGGGCTTTTCAGCTTGACCGAAATATCTAAACATCAGAAATTAAACGGAAAAGAAGTTCGAATGTGATGCCTCTTCTGGCACCATCTTTCGGAAACTAACGCAAAATAGCGATGTGAGCTTAGGCACCTAAGGCCGGGGTCATCTGAAGAAGGCTTCAGCAAGCTCGTTGTTCGGCGCTGCATGTCGCCGGTGCCACGTCCCGCCAGGCTGGCGCGGTGAAATCAGCTTCAGCTAATCGCATCGTGCTTGGTTATTCGAAGTGTTGATTGACCTTCTGCACAATTCTACCTTGCCTGACTTAAGTTAGTTGCTCCCGCTTTGACACCGGCCTGCCGGGCAGATAGCGAAGCGTGGAACAAACAGGGACTATCTGTGCGCACCGAACTATTCCTCAAAGGCAGGCTTCGACACGATCTCAGCGCGGATGAGAAGAGCGCTCTCGAGGATGCCGTTGTCGATGTCGTCAAACTCGATCCGCGCAAAACATTGGTTGAGCGGGGCGAGCGGATAGAGAATTCCTACTATATCATCGAAGGGACGATGCTCCGGCATATCGATGATCGCCGGGGCGAACGCCAACTGGTCGGTCTGAACGTCACGGGCGATTTCGTCGACCTGCACGGTTTTCCCATGAAACGGCTCGACCACAATGTGGCATCGCTCGATACTGTAACCTTGGCCAAAGTGCCGCACACGGCGATCGCCCGGCTGGTCGAGCGTTTCCCGCATCTGGCCCGGGCGATGTGGTTTTCGACCTTGCTCGACGCGGCCATGCATCGGGAATGGATATTCCGTCTGGGGCGTCTCAATGCCGAGGGGCGGATAGCGCATCTGGTTTCGGAGATAATCGAGCGGCTCAAATTCGTCGGGCGTTTTGATGGCACCAATCTACCGGTTCCGCTGTTGCAGCGCGATTATGCAGAAGCGTGTGGTATTACCTCGGTCCACGCCAATCGCAGCTTCAGAAACCTTCGTGAGCGCGGAATTCTCGATCCACAAGGCGATGGCAGGATTGTCATCCAAGACGAGGCGGCATTGAACAAGCTGGGCGAGTTCGATGGCGACTATCTGTATGGCGACGGCGACCTGGCGCTGGACACACTGGACGACCGTTAGGCGCCAAACTGGCGGTAGAGGTCCGTTATTTCGCGGGCCATTCTGTCGGCCGAAAACCGTTGCTCGAACGTCTTGCGGATGATGGCAGGGTCGAGGTTGCGAATTTCCGGCAGACGATCGAGCGCCTCCTCAACCGAATTGACGATAATACCCGTTACCCCATCATCGACGATTTCGCGGACACTACCCTCATCCCATCCGATAACCGGAGTTCCGCATGCCATGGCTTCGATCATGACGAGGCCGAACGGTTCAGGCCAGTCGATCGGGAACATCAGGGCCAGTGCGTTCGACAGAAAACCTTGCTTCTGATCGTCCGTGACATTGCCCACGTGCTGAATAGCGGCATCAAGATGCGGTTTAACGACGTCGTCGAAGTATGTTGGATTGCCGGGGTCTACCGGCCCCGCAAGTTTTAGGGTCAGACCGCTCTGCCTGGCGAGCGCGATGGCGCGATCGGGACGTTTCTGGTCAGTCATTCGCCCGAGGAAGGCGAGGTAGTCAGTGCCGCTGCCTCCGAAGGCGTACCGGTCAAGCGGTATGCCGTGATGCACCACTCCCGCCAAGTTGGCGCGAGGCACGTCCAAGGCTTGCCGCCGAGAAATTGCAATGACCCGTTCCTTCGGGAAGCTTTGAAAATGTCGCACGTGATCTGGTTCGTCCGCTCGCCAGTGAACCGTGCGAAATGTCGGAATTCCTAGTGCAGCACATACTCCGCTCGCATGAGCCGAGCCGTGGAGGTGTACGACGTCGAACTGCGCAGCGCGCGTTACGAGATCGGCGAGTTGTTCCGCCTCCAATTCTGCCGGGAAGCCGGGCGTCAATTTTCCATATGTGTCGGAAGATGCGGAGGCTGAGCGATAGCTCCCGACTATTTCGACGTCCGTTAGCCTACTGTCGCAAGGCGCGAACACAGTGACCTCATGCCCCGCTTTGGCCTGCGCCGAAGCAAGATCGGCGACGACACGCTCTGTCCCGCCATACGTCTTCGGCGGGACGGGATAAATCACGGGTGCGACATGAGCTATACGCATAGAACTAACATAGATTGCCTGCTATTTCAGGAACTTAGCATGTATAAATGAATCCTACCCTTTGGAAAGGGTCTTCACATGTTCATTTGTCACGTTGCGCTCCAAGGGTGTCTCACTTTGCAGGATGTTCCCTATGGGCTGACGGCGGACACCGGCGGTCACATCAAATATCTGCTGGAGCTTGCTGACGCGAGCGCAAAAGATCCGTCCGTTCACCGCATCGATCTCGTGACGCGAGGGTTCGTGGATTCACGACTGGGCGATAAATTTCGACCCGGTGAGAGCGAGCGTGATGACAAGGTGCGTCTCGTCCGGATTGCCGATGGCGAGGAAGCCTATCTTCCCAAGGAAGACCTGCGCCATCGCCATCGCGAGCTGTGCGATGCCTTCATCGCCTATCTTCGCGGTCTCCGTAGGAAACCTGATCTTATCCACGCGCACTACGCCGACGCTGGCATTCTGGCTCGCCGCGCGAAGGAGGTGTTTGGCATTCCCTATGTTTTCACAGGACATTCTCTGGGAGCGGTCAAACGCGAGGCCAACGGCCGAACCAATGACGAGCTGGAGCGGCGAATAGCTATTGAAGAAAGGGCGCTGGAAGCCGCCGACGCCGTGATCGCGAGTTCGCGCGACGAGGCTGAAGCCCAGTATGCGCATTACGGTTCGATCCCTGCGGGACGGATCCGGGTCATTCCCCCTGGCTGCGAATTGGAACGCTTCGAAGGAGCGACACCAGATGCGAAGGTGCAGCAAGAGGTTGAGCGCTTTTTACGAGATCCGAAAAAGCCCATCATTCTGGCCATCGCCCGTCCGGTTCGAAAGAAAAATCTGATTGGGCTTGTAGACGCATATGCGTCCAACCCGTCTCTTCAAGACCGTGCGAACCTGGTCATCGTTGCCGGTTGCCGGAGCAGGATTACCGATCTCGAGCCTGAATGTCGGTCGATCTGCGAGGAGCTTATCCGCGCGGTCGATTCGCACGATCTGTACGGGAAGGTCGCCTATCCCAAATCGCACGAGCCCGAAGACATCCCGGCCTATTATGCTCTTGCCCGGGAGAGTGGCGGCGTTTTCGTAAACCCGGCACTGAATGAGCCATTTGGTCTGACCCTGCTCGAAGCGGCTGCTGCGCGTCTGCCGGTAGTTGCTACCGATAGTGGAGGGCCCAACGATATCGTGGAGCGCTGCAAGAACGGTCTTCTGGTTTGTCCCAAAGATCCAGCGGCGATTGCCGGTGCCTGTCTCGAGATTATCTCCAATCGACGCGAATGGATTCGATACGCATCGGCGGGAGGCGATGCAGTCGCCGCCTACGACTGGGAAGCTCACACGCACATCTATCACAAGCTGATCCGCGAGCTGGTTGAGCCTCAGAAGCCGCGCAGCGAGCATCGACGGCTTCTTGTCTGCGACATCGACAATACCCTGCTGGGCGATCGGGCGGCGCTGCGCGAATTTCTCGAATGGCAAATTCAGAACTTATCCAAGATCGCGTTGGGAATTGCTACCGGGCGCAGCTTTCACAGCGCTCAGGCGATACTGGCAGCAGAAGGAGTTCCCACGCCGAACGTCATCATCAGCAGCGTGGGCAGCCAAATTCATTGGTATGATCCCGCGACGCGAAGCTATGCGGAAGACAGCGCATGAGCAAAGTACGTGGCGCGGGATTGGCGAGGTGAAGCAATAGAATGCTTGGCCAGAGACCTGGGCCTTCGCCCCCAGGCGCCACTCGAACAGCGCAAGGGCAAGGCGAGTTACTTCCTCGACGATCACGATCCGGAAGAAATCCGCCGAACCATGCACGACGCCGGTTTGGATATCGAGATCGTCGCCAGTCATGGCCGATATCTGGATATCCTGGCCAGAGGCGTGGGAAAACACGCCGCCGTTCTGCATGTTGCAGATGCGCTGGGCATGACTCAATCGCAGGTAGTCGTGGCAGGCGACAGCGGGAACGACCGGGCCATGCTCCGCGCATGTCCTCATCCCATCATCGTCGGCAACTGGAGTGACGGCCTCGGCGATGATCCCGCGCTCTCCCATGCCTATATGGCATCTGCTACCCACGCTGGGGGAGTGCTTGAGGGGGTCCGCCACTACAGCGAGGCCGGGCACTGGCAATGACGTACCGCTCGGTATCTGTGCTCACGCTGGTGCGGGGACGCCAAGTGCATCTGGATCATCTGATTGCCGGGCTATGCGCGCAGGCGAGAATGCCGGACGAACTGGTCGTCGCTTTCATGCAGGACCTAGCGCCTCGAGTTCCTCCAGACTGTCCGTTCCCTATTCGTCTGCTGCAAATCGATGGCGATGCCCTCCCGCTGGCCAAAGCGCGAAACCATGCGGCCGATCAGGCGGAAGGAGAAATTCTGGCCTTTCTAGATGTCGACTGCATCCCTGATCGAAACTTTGTGAAACGCGCGATCGAAGCCGTCGACCAACTTCCCGATGGCGTCTTTCTGCCCGAGGTCCGCTACCTTCCAGGTAATCCGGACGGCTGGCTGGACCACACGCAGCGCGCGCCTGATGTCACCAAACTCGAATGGGCAGGCAAGCGCCACCCGGCGAAACCCGACCTTTCCATGTGCGCAACCAGGGCTATTCAGGACTTTGGTGAAATCTGGGGTCTTGCCTTCATCCTTATAGGAAAGACGTGGGACAGCGCAGGAGGCATGGATGAACGATACGTCGGCTATGGCGCGGAAGAAACGGATTTCGGTCGCCGCCTCGAAAGAGCCGGAGCCGAACTTTACTGGCTGGGGGGTACGGTATGTTACCATCAGCATCACACAATCAACAAACCGCCTCTCCAGCATTTCGAGAGCATTGTCCGCAATGCGACGCTTTTCCACGATTGCTGGCATGAGTGGTGCATGGATTACTGGCTGGACGATTTCGCACGTCGCGGATTGATAGAGCGTGATGCGGATAAGCTGACCGTGATCCGCCATCCAACAGCGTCAGAGATTGCCAAGACAACGCAGGGGCCGGAAGTCCGTTTCAGTTAGCCCATAAACGGCGCGCTTCGCTTTCCAGCCATTGCGCCGCCTTCTGCGCAGCCTCCTCGTCGTGAAGGGTCGCGAGCCTCGAATCATCCAGCCCGTCCGTGTCTGCGAGCGCACGTTGCCAGTCTGGTATCGAAGCTGGCCAAGTGTTGAGGTGGATGGCGGCACCTACTCGGGCCAACTCGGCAGCCTTGGCCTGTTGTTCATCGAAGTATCGCCACTCTGGAATGCAGAGGAAAGGCTTGGCCGCTCTCGCGATCTCATGGACCGTATTGTCGCCGGCCGATGCAACGACCCGGTCTGCCGCACACAGAAACTCCGTCAGATTATCGATCCATCCGAGTTCGCGCAGGTTGCCGAAATCCGTTTCATGTCCTTCGCGGTGGACGGGGCCTGCAACGAGCCACAGACCTTCGGGTTCTGCCCGGGCAGCCACGGTTAACGGAGCGTATGGAGTACCCGATCCACCGCCGCCTGCGATCACCAACGTAATGGGCTTGTCGAGCGGCAGGTCCAGCCGTTTGCGGGCTTCGTCTCGCGTGAGGATTGGATCTTTCGTGGTGCAGAGGCCGCCAGTGTAAAAGGTGCGCGAGCGAGCCCAGTCAGGGTAGCTATCCTGTTCGATGGCGTCGTCGAACGGCGCGAGCATGCCCACACAGGCTTCGTATCCCGCGAGATGCCCAATGTCTGACCGATCGCCATGCATGCGGATCGTGACGGCTGGTACGCTCATGATGCGCGAAAGAAGTGCGATCTCCGCGGACACATCGATGACGAAAAGGGCCGGATCGATGGCCCGTAAGGTTTGGGCGATAATGCCCATATGATCGCGCATCTCGTCTACGCCGAGCGGAACGCAATGCAGAACGGATGGTGTCGCCTGGTCGTGCAAGGCTTTGGATCGCGATGGCGCGCCGATCATGTCCGGGAGCCGGACGAGCTCAGCCTCGCGAGGTAGGCTTTCAAACTGCCCCGGTTTCGCAGTCAAAATGGTGATAGGTCTTTCGGGAGGAATGTGTTTGGAGATCGCCATTATCCGGTTTGCGTGGCCCCGGCCCTGATGATGGGCGAAGAAGGCAATCGGTTTCTGGTTCAAGGGGTATAACCCTCCGGGGCAGCAAGACTGTCGGCGCCAGCTATCGAGTCCCTGCTACGACCTAGCGACCAGTTCTCCGCGACCCGCACCTTCGGGTTGGGTGCACACCAGATTTCGCCGCCCTCATCCAGGGCAGTCACCCATATCAGATTATGCTCCGCGCCATAATCGATCACTGCGAAAGCCAGCCCCGCGCCTTTGCCGATCACATGAACCGGAAGGGGCGTCTGCAATTGCGTGAACATTCAAGCAGTACCCTTTGCTGTAACGACATGGATTCTCACGAGCCTGGCGTATGATGCCGCGCTTACTGGTTCAAAACACGGATTGCGTCGATCGTAGCGACTGAGCGAATATCGCCTCCATCGGGTTCCTTCACACAACAAAGATCATGTGGAATTATCATCAGAACACCGAGACATACGTCTCGAAAGGAGGCGCAACTTATGTTGTGCGCAAAGCGGCGGCTGACGTGGCACTGAAGGCATATGACGAAATCGAGCGACACCGCCGAGCTTGCCGGAGAGCGTACCGATCTAGCTGAGGACCGCACCGTGCTAGCGAATGAAAGAACATTTGCGGGCTGGATGCGAACAGGTCTTGCAGCGGTTGGCATCGGATTGGGATTCAATGCCTTGTTTGGAAAGATGGAACCCTCTTGGTTGCCCAAGGCAATCGCATCCTGCTTCATCCTGTCTGGGATGGTGATATTCTACCTCGCGGAGCGTAATTCCTGCAGCGTTCTCGAGCGGCTGGACGCTCATTCTGTCCAGCCCCTGAGGCGGATGAACCTGCGGCTGGTCGCCAGTCTGATGGGAACCGGTTCGGTCGTTTTGCTGGGAGGTATGTGGTTCCTGCTGTGAGCTGTCCGGGGTTTTGGAGCATTTCCCCCGTTGATCTCACAACGTCGGTGGTATCGAGAACGCTTACGCTTTTACGAGCACGAAGGAGATGTTGTCGCGCCCGTCTCGCTCGAGTGCATTCCTGAGCAATCGATCAGCCATGGCATCGATCGGCTCCTCGTTGCGAAGATCGTCACTGACAAACGAGCGAGAAAGGCCGTCAGAGCACAAAAGCAACAGGTCGCCCGCACGCACTTCGATCTCCCGCACGTCGAGATCGATACTGCTGGCAATGCCGAGCGCACGAGTGATGACATTGGCCCGAGGGTGTCCTGCCGCTTCGTCGGCGGCAATTTCGCCCACTTCGACCAGTTCCTGTACAAGGCTATGGTCTCGGGTGAGAAGGTCCACTCTCCCGTCTCTCAAACGATAGGCGCGACTGTCGCCGGCCCACCAGATGCGCGCGCAGTCATGAAATATTTTCAGTGCGACGATTGTCGTCCCGCTTTTTCCGCCAGCCTGTTCAAGGATCGAGCCATTCGCCGCTTCGATGGCAGCGCGAATGGCCGCCGGTTCCTGTACCTGCGGCAAACCTCCAAGATGGGCAATGACGGTCTCTGCAGCGAGACTGCCGTTAACATGACCGCCCATGCCGTCGGCGATTGCCCATAACCGGGAATTCGGACGATCGAGGATGCGGTCCTCGTTAAGAGTGCGGAACCGCCCGACATGGCTGCGGCTTACGGATTGAATATCCGCCGATGCCAGCGGATCGCTCTCTTTCCGATGCCGGAAGAACCTGCTCAGTCGCATTTATCAGCAACCGTTTCCGCTTCGTCGTAGGCTACCACGAAGGCGCGGTCGAGCGCGCCCGGCACACCGTCCGCGATCTCGGAACAAAGTTCGGCATGACGCTCGCGTAGTTGTTCCAAGGCTGACTGAGAGCGCGTCTGAAGCAACGTCTTGCGTCGAGAACCCGACCCGTCCAGTCGATCGGGGTTCAAATGGTTGATCGCTGCGCGCAGGCTCCCGCGCATGCCTGCAAAGGTAGCGACGAGATGCCGTTTGACGTCGCGAAACGAAGCCTGGAGCGCTGTAGGACCGGACATGAAGCCGGTTGATTCTGCAAGCAGGAGGTCGACGGCGAGCCTTTGGGACGGTGCCCATTTGAAAGGATTGTTGTCTTGGCCCGACATGGTTGTCCGGTTGAGGCTGTATCTTTGCCGCGCAGCATTGCGTTCGGACATAAGGTCGCCAATTCCAAGGACCATCTGGCGGTAAAGAGCGCCCGCGCGGCGCATGATCTCATCGGGGTCTTCGCTGGACAATAGCGAGGCATCGAGTTGGGCGCCCTGACAGAAAGCTTCCAGAAGCGTTCCGCTGGCAGGTGTCGATTGATCTGTCGGTTCGTCCCATTCGCTGGGAACGTCGGTCGATGTGCCAAGCGGAGGAGTAAGAACCATCGTGCGATCTGCTGCGCCGGAAGGCGATGCGGCAAGGGGCGCAGGAGCGATGACGATGCGGAACCGTCCCAGCCTCAATGTTGCCGGCAGAGAGAGCACCAATTCGGCGTCGTCCGGATAACGGGCACCGCTGAAGTCGTCATAAACGCCGTTCGCTCCGCTGACATGGAGCGACAGGCCATTGTCCGAGATCCGAAGTTCGCAGTGATTGCGGGACACTTCGCAATTGGGGTCTGCAATACTCCAGTCGGCAGCAGCGTCGCGTCCGATCGTGAGGTTCCCCGTAGCAAACAGCCGTGCGTCGATCGGCTGGACTGCGTCGTCGATATCGAACAGTTGAAGCATGTACATTGCGATGCTCCTACGCCGCGATCCGGGTAGCAAGAACCGCGGTATCGGACGGTTTCGAGGTGCTGGCACTGCGCACCTCAGCGGTGGATGCTGCGCGGTTGAAGGCATCGAAAGCCTCGCCCACCTCGTCCCGGCGCTGATGTGAAATGCGAGTGGTGAGATCGCCCGCCGTCATTTCATCCAGCGCCTTTCGCAGGCGACGCAATGGACGCGCCACAAACGCGCCACTTAAATAACCAATGAGCAGGACTACGGCCATGACAGCGGCCGAAAGCCCTGCAAACAAAGCCTTCGATGTATAGAGGGCCGCATTGAGCGCGTCGCGTTTCAGCACCAGGTCTACTGTTCCGAACCGGACCCCGGCATAGTTCACCGGATGAACAAAGCGCATGCCACCGCCATCCGCTTCGGACACATTTGTGACGCGCCGATCCGGCTGTTCCAGGATCGCGCTCTCGGCGTCATGACTCTGATAGCGCCTGCCAATAAGTCGTGGGTTGCTGGACGCCCGGATGGTGCCATCTGCGTCGGCGACGATAATTCCGCGCATGGCGTCGTCTTGCGCGGCAGTGGTGACAAACGCCTGAAGAGCTGTCCAGTCCTGCTGCGCAGAGGGCATTCCGGCGTTCTCTGCAATCGTGACGGCAGCATTGCCGGTTATGAAGGCTGCAATGCTGTTGCCGGTCGCTGCCGCCATCGTTTCGAGTGCTTGCTGCTGGCGGTGAAGAATGACGCTGACGCAAGCCGCCAAGGCGAGGGCCGTGACTAGAAAGAGCGCGATTGGAACTTTGAACCGCAAAGAAAGGCCTCGCGAAACTGCGCCTCCTTCGCGTGCGTCGTTCACTTCGCGTTCGAGCACTTGGGCGAGGGCAGTGCCGTCCGCATAACGTTGCTCGGGTTTTTTCGCGAGAAGTCTGTCTATGACCGCGCGAAGTCCAGGTGGGCAATCAGTGGTGACCTCTCCGATCGGCGTGACTTTGCCCTGAGCGATCTGGATTGCGAGCACTGCCAGTTCTCCGCCAGGGAAAGCTGGTTTTCCGGTTGTCATTTCGTAGAAAACCGCCCCGAGTGAGAAGAGGTCGGAACGGGCGTCTACCGGCAGACCGAGCGCCTGTTCGGGGCTCATGTAGCGCGGTGTGCCGACAAGCTGGCCCACCTGCGTCCTCTCAAGCGCGGAGGGATCGGCATCGCCCATTCTCGCTACCCCGAAGTCGAGCAGTTTTACGGTCTTCCCATCTTCGGAGATCAAAATGTTGGATGGCTTCACGTCGCGATGCACGATCCCCATGCTATGCGCATAGCCGAGAGCCTGCGCGAGTTGCAGTGCTAGGTGGAGCGTTCGTTCGTGCGGAATCCTGCCATTGGCCGCAATCCAGCGGTCGAGCGGCCGTCCGTCCACCAACTCCATCGCGATGTAGGCAATTCCGTCGGCCTCACCTACGTCATAGATTGTCGCGATGTTGGCGTGGCTCAGGGCACCTGCGGCCCGCGCTTCGCGCAGGAAGCGACTACCAATGTCTGCATTGCTGGCGAATTCGGATTTGAGAACCTTGATGGCAACCGTACGACCGATTTCCGGATCGTGTGCACGGTAAACGTCCGCCATGGCGCCTTCGCCAAGCTTGCCCTCTATCCTGTAACGGTCGAGCCGTTCGATCATACTGTGCGCGTCCCTTCCAGCTCGATAGTCTAATCGGCAGGTGACGCGGCATTAAAGTAAAAGTCTTATCAACCAATTACTGTCGTGCCCTGACAGTTGCGGCAATCTGTTCCGCCCGGCGCAGATCAGCTGCAATTGCCTTGTTGTCTGGGTCGAGCGCAGCTGCGCGGCGGAGCAGCGAAACCGCTTGTTTCACATTGCCCTGATTGAGGGCAACAAGCCCCGCGGAGCGCGCACGACGGACAGCAGCATGATCGACAGTCTTGCGTGGCCCAGGGGCGGCTGCCGGCTTAGCTGGCTTTGCCACTTCCGTTTTTGGGCGGGCAGGTGCGGCTTTTTCCGCCTTTGGTGTCGATCGAGGGGTGCTCGCTGCATTGGGTGACTGTCCGGGTATCAGAAGTTCGCGCCCGACTTCCAATGCGTCCGGCACATCGATACCGTTATATTTCGCCAGTTGATAGGACTTGAGGCGGTTGCCAAGGAAGCGTTCAGCCAATTCCGTCATCGTTTCGCCAGAGCGGACGGTGTAGCTGAAGTTTTTCGGTCCCAGATCGGTTCGGGCGTCACCTTCGATCCCCTGTAGAAGGACTTGCAGGGAAGGGTTCATCGGATCCCGGTCCAAACCTTTCCGGAGTCGTTTCTCCGCGGATCGAACCTCTCCCCGGTCAAGCAAAGCTGCAATTTCTTCGACCTCATCAGGATCGACCTGCTGTATGGCCGAAGCGGGCACTATGCTCTTTGGTCCGGACGAGCATGCGCTCAGCACCAGAACACCAAGCAGGCCCATTCCTATGTTCACGCTCCGCAAAAGGGTCGTCATGCCCGCATCCTCTCAGAAATCAGTTGTGTGTCCGGCTGCAACAATTTGTTGAGCGTCTGTTCGTCTTTGACAAAAGTCAGGAAGTCCTCGCCCGAAAGCGGCCGGGCGAAATAGAAACCTTGGAAGAAACGACATCCATGATCGCGCAGCCATAGAAATTCTTCGGCTGTTTCGACGCCTTCAGCCAAGACGTTAATGCCAAGCCCCCGGCCAAGCGTAAGAATGCTGGAACAGATCGCCTGGCTTTCGCGTCGGGCATGAACGTCAGTTACGAATGCCCGGTCGATCTTTATCTTGTCGAAGGCGATGGCATTGAGCGCCGCGAAACTGGAATAACCGGTGCCGAAATCGTCGATTGCGATCCGGATGCCCCGCGACCGCAGAGCGTCGCTAAGGCGCGCGGCGCAGTCGCCTTCGGCAAGGGCAACAGTTTCTGTCAGTTCGATCTCCAGAGCTTCCCCACCGAGATCATGTCGTGCCAGTGTCCGTTCGATCAGGAGCGGCAGGTCTGCGCCATCCAACTGTCTACCGGACACGTTGACCGCAACACGCAAATCATGTCCACCGTCGCGCCATTGGCGTGCCTCTCGCGCCGCCCGGTTAAGAGCCCAAAGGCCAATTTCAGGCGACAGATCGGAAGCTTCCATGATCGGAATAAAGCGGGTCGGCGGGATCAGTCCTCGCGTGGGATGGTGCCAACGGAGCAATGCCTCTGCCCCCGACACCTGCCCTGTCGACGCGTCTATCAGAGGTTGAAACTGCATGCGCAGTTCGTCCCGTCCGACAGCCTGACGCAGATCCTGTTCTATCTGGAAGCGCTCGCGCGACTGGATCACCGGATCGATGCTCGATACGATCTCCCGCACGTCGGTGATCAGTGGAACCGAGAATGATGAAAGGGTTTGCGACAGCAAGGCTTCGGGAGCTCCGCTGTCGGACGTGAACTCTCCGGTACGGAATGCGATTTCGGGAAAAATTTCTCTTTCGCCGTCACACCAGCGATCGCCCAATGAGTAGGCGAGTGCTTCCACCTCGGTAGTCGCCGCCGCCAACTCCATGTCCGGGCCAATCCAGATAGCCAAATGGGAGCGATCAAGCTGTGCGACGAGCTGATCTCTTGGCACCATTGCCATCAAACGCTCGACCATGATCAGCAACAAGCGCTCTGCCGATTCTGGGTCGAAGGCGCACAAGCGATCGTAGTCTTTCAACGCCAGGATGCCGAGTGTACCCTTTCGATCGCTCTTCATCCGCGCAATCAAGGGTTCGCGCGTCGGCAAACCCGAAATCGCGTGAGATTGCGCACGCGGCGCTGAGCTTTGGAGCGCCTGCTCCATTGCCACGATTATTTGTGACGCCCGGGTCAGAAATCCGCCGGTATGCTTTACTCCGATCAGTCCTTCAGCGCGCTCTATGGCGCCGTGCAGTTGGATGAGTTGCGGCCTGAGCCAAACGGCCAGCGCTATGCCCACCATGCCGGCGACAGCGAGAGTGATGAGGATTGCGACCATTGCTTGGGCGAGGCTTCTCGAGGCGTGGTTAAGTGGAACTGAAGCATCGCGTTAGTATGGAAAGATTGAGAAAAGCTTGAAAAATCCAACCTTTGCCTAGTGCGCGCCGGTGAGAATGCTGGGTGCTTTGTGCGGGCTGGGCAAGGCGGTCGATGTTTTACCTGCCGCAATAGACGCCGCGTACCGCGGCCTGACATCGGGGGCCTGTTCCAATGTGCGCTGGGACAATAGCGCCGTGCTTAAGATGGCAGTGCCATTTGATCTCTTGACGATCGTCCGTATGATGCCAGCATCCTTACCCACTGTTCGCCGAACCTTGGGACAGCCAAGTCAGCGAGAGAACCATGTCATCCGATGAGCCCAAGGGGATAGCCCCGCCATTGGTCGAACTGCCGATCAGCACGGCCGATCGCGGCTTTTACGATGGCTTCAGCCGTCAGGTGACAATCCCAGCGAAGATCATAGTCACGCTCATCATCCTGTGGGCGATCTTCTTCCCAGTCAGCGCCAACGAGACCCTGTCGGCGGCCAATTCAACGATCATATCGTCCTTCGCCGGCTGGTATGTCTATCTTGTGGCGGCGCTCATAGCGATCTGTGCCATCCTGGCAATTTTCCCACAAACCGGCAGCCTCAGGATAGGATATGCCGGAGAAAAGCCTGAGTTCTCACGCCTCTCGTGGTTTGCCATGCTATTTGGCGCGGGCATCGGTATCGGGCTGCTCACCTATTCGACGGGTGAGCCCCTCTCCCATTTTTCTGAAAATCCAGACATCATCCGCGGCGCGGTCCAGGCGCAATCCTGGGACGCGGTGCGGCCTGCATTTGTCTATACGTTCCTCCACTGGGGCTTCGCGGCCTGGGGAACATATGCCCTTGTGGGGCTGGCGATCGGCTACGTTGCGTACAGGCGCGATCTTCCGCTGACGATCCGGTCCGCTCTGGTTCCTCTGTTCGGAAAGACCATGTCCGGATTTGGCGGCCACGTGGTCGATGTCGTCGCGGTCGTGGCAACCATACTCGGCGTTGCAGTGACCATGGGCCTCGGCGTAGAACAATTCGTTGTCGGTCTTTCGCGCGTTGGCCTGGGTGATTGGCTGCTCAATCCGGATGGGTCCTCTTCCCTGCCTGCCATTGCGCTTGCCCTAGCCATTCTGGTCGGTGCCTCTACCCTCAGTGCGCTGTCGGGCGTGGGAAAGGGTATCAAGTGGCTTTCCAACCTCAATCTTGGCCTGTCCTTTCTGCTGCTCTTGCTGTTCGCGATCATGGGCGCCGGCCTATTTGCCCTGAAACTGCTGGGCCAGGGAATCGCGGATTATATCGGGCATTTCATTCCCCTGTCGCTCACCCTGTTTTCCGATGAGAGCCCCGTAGGAGAGCAATTGGTAGCGTGGCAGCTGGACTGGTCGGTGTTCTACTGGGCGTGGTGGATCGCGTTCTCCCCTTTTGTCGGCATGTTCATCGCCCGCATTTCAAGAGGGCGGACGATCCGCGAGTATATCTTCGGCGTGGTTCTCGTCCCATCTTTGGTATGCTTCATCTGGATGACATTGCTTGGCGGCACCGCGATCGCCCTTGAACTCAATGGAAGTGCAGGTGGCACCATTGTGAATGCCACGATGGCCGACCAGCTTTATGCGACCTTAGCCGTCATCCTAGATCCTGGAACGGCGTTTGCCGTCTCGGGCATGATCGTGGTGCTTTTGATGACTTATCTGGTGACCTCCACCGACAGCGCGATCCTGATCGTAAATACGATCAACGGAGCAGGCGACACGGAAGGCGAACATCGAAAGCACATCCTGTTCTGGGGGGGCGCTCTCGCCGCAGTAGTCGGCAGCATGCTGGTTCTTGGGGGAATCGAGGCGATCCGGATCACGATGATCATTGGCGCACTCCCATTCTCGTTCGTCGTCGCCTTGATGGCGATTTCGATCGTGAAGGCGATCTGTTACGACTTGATCCGTAAACATCAGGGCGTGCCCACGACGGCGGTCGGGGTCGCAGCGGACAAGAAGTGATCAACAGCACAACTAAGTGACCGGCACTGCCGGGTGGCGGGATTAATTGTTGCATTGCAGCAACAGCCATCGGCCAATCCCGGGAAATAGGGGCACTTCGGTGGCCGAACGGGACCAGCTTCCGTAGGTCGCCCCCACACAACATCCATCATCGTCGATACCTAGCCGACTTGTCGCGCCGGTTGATCGACTTCACGCATGACATCTTCAAGGGGGCCATTATCCTATTTAAAACCGCACAAGGCATATCATTCGGTGCGCTTGCGATTGCACTTCTTTCACCCACACATGCGCACGCGCAGAGTTCCACTACTTCGGGAACCGCCACGCAGCCCGAGAGCCGGACCGGCGCTCAGAGGCAGCCGCGCCAAGGCGGCGTCACAACCATCGTTGTCACCGCCCAGCGTCGCAGCGAAGATCTGCAGGACGTACCGGTTTCGGTTCAGGCCCTGGGTCAGGAACAGCTCGACCAGCTTAACATCGCGACCTTCGACGATTATCTGCAGCAGTTGCCCACCGTGACCGCTGGCGGCGGCAGCCCCGGCCAGAGCACGATCTATATTCGCGGCCTTGCGTCGACCACGCCAAACCTCACGACGGCAGGCGTCGCGGGTCTTGCTCCTAACGTTTCGCTTTATCTCGACGAGCAGCCGCTGGCGCAGCCGGGTCGTAATCTGGACGTCTATGCCGCCGACCTCGAACGGATCGAAGTTCTTTCCGGGCCTCAGGGCACGTTGTTCGGAGCGAGTTCACAGGCTGGTGTCGTGCGGCTCATCACCAACAAGCCCGATCTGTCGGGCTTTGACACCCGGGTCAGTGTCGGCACGTCCTTTACCAAGGGGGGCGAGGCGAGCTACAAGGCCGAAGCCATGCTCAATGTGCCGGTGACCGACAATCTCGCCGTGCGCGGCGTCGTCTACCTCGATGATCAGGGCGGCTACATCGACAATGTCGCAGGCACCCGCGACGCCAGCGAAAGCGCGCGCTTTCGCCCAGCCGGAACGGTGCGCGACAACGGTGTGCCTGTGGCGCCCAATCGCGCCGGCTTTCAATCGGGCGATGACCTGTCGGGCGTTAACTTCATCGAGGCGAATAACGCTGGGCTGGTCGAGAATGACTTCAACGACACCCAATATTCAGGCTTCCGCGTCTCGGCCCTCTACGAGGTATCGCCGGACTGGCGGATCACCGTAGCGCACAGCCGCCAAAGTCTGGAGAGCGACGGAGTATTCTTCGCCGATCCGGAACTCGATCTCGATAATCTGGAGATCCAGCGCTTTGAAGACGACCGGCTGGAGGACGATTTCTCCAACACCGCCTGGAGCGTCGAGGGCCGTCTGGGCATGCTCGATGTGATTTACAACGGTGCTTACACGGAACGCGAAACCGAGCAGCGGATCGACTATTCGGATTATCTTTTCGCCGGCCAGTATCTTCCATATTACATCTGCGACGGGTCGGTCAGCTATCCCGGCGATGCGGCACCAAGCGGGACATGTCAGGCGCCCAACCTCTATGTCACCTCGGATAGCAATCTTCAGGTGTTTACGCAGGAATTGCGGCTAAGCACGCCGGAGGAAAATCGCTTCCGTGTGACCGCAGGGGGGTTCTATTCCGACCTCGTGCTCAAGGAACGCAACGACTATACCTATCCGGGTAGCGAACTGGCCCAGCCGTTCGGCGGGTTTGCGCGGAACTTCCCTTTCCCTGGAGCCTACGCCAGCGATGCCGGGCCGTTTCCGTATGGCGTCATCTTCCGTAACGACGTGAAGCGTACCGATCAGCAGTTCGGCATTTTCGGGGAGGCCACCTTCGACCTTGTTCCCGATTTGCTGTCGATCACCGGCGGCGCCCGGTATTACAACGTCGAGGTTGATTTCGAAGGCACAGCCAACAGTTCCTTCTGCAATGCGGGCGCTGCGCAGGATGCGAACGCCTTTGGCACAAACCTGTCGGATCTCTATGATGGCGATGGGCAATATACCTTCATCGGGTCGTGCGATGCCGATCTGCGTCAGACCTTCGGACGCGATGATAGCCTTGAGGACATACAGGCAGCAGGACTTACTGCTGCTCAGGCGCAACAGGTGTTCAACGCGATCCGTGCACCCGACAAGGCGAAGACCGAGGGCGTGATCTTCAAGGGGACTGTCAATTTCACCCCGACGGAAGATCTGCTGTTCTATGCGACCTATTCGGAAGGCTTCCGTCCCGGTCTGCTCAATCGTCCCGGCGGAGCGCAGGGACCGGACGGCTTCACGGTTCCGTTCGAGCTGGAATCGGACGAGGTGAAGAACTACGAGATCGGCGCGAAAACCGAACTGTTCGATCGTCAGCTGCGTATCAACGGCAGCCTATTCTACGTCGACATCAGCAATCTGCAGACTACCATTTTCGATCCCAGTATCACCAATCTGTTCTTTTCGGACAATGCGGCGAATGCAGAGATCAAGGGTTTCGAAGCCGATTTCACCTTCGCGCCTTATGCAGCGCCCGGTCTGACGCTTTCGGGTGCGGTGTCATTGCTCGATACCGAGATTACCGAGGTCCTGACCCCGACGGACGACGTGCAGGTTGGATCCGATCTTGCCTATGCCCCATCCTTTCAGGGTAATCTGCGGGTGCGCTATGAGTGGGATCTGACCGACGAGCTTGGCGCTTTTATCCAGCCGTCCATTTCGCATTCAGCCTCAAAGTTCACCGACATTATCTCCATCAATCGGTTGGAGCTCGACAGCTACACCGTGGTCGATCTGTCGGCGGGCGTATCCTACGATCAGTGGCGGTTCGAGGTTTACGGGGCGAACCTGTTTGACGAGCGGGCTCAAATCGCGGGCGACTTTTATTACGATCGCGCGCGCATCGTAACAAATAGGCCGCTGACGGTGGGCGCGAAAGCCACCTTCAGCTACTGACCCAGAACAACGGTCGTATCTATGGCGGGGGCGCAGCTTGAGGCTCGCCTCCGCCATTTGTACAAGAAATAACGAGGAGACAGGATGGATCGGCGTGACCAAACGCTGAAGGACGCGCAGGAAGCGCTGCAGGCCAACGCTTTCGAGCGGGGGCTGGCACTTGCCGAGGCCATCCTGGCCGATGTCCCGAATGATGCCGAGGCGCTCTATATCGCGGCGGTCGCAAACCGTTATCTGGCACGCCACCAAGATGCGCAGGATTATCTGGACCGCCTGCACGCCCAGATCCCCGAATATGGACGCGCCTGGCAGGAGGCCGGCCACCTCGCGCGTGCGACGGGCGAAACGGAGCAAGCAGTTGAAGCTTATGGCCGCGCAGTCCGGTTCAATCCCGCGCTCGCGGCAAGCTGGCGCGCACAGGCGGAATTACTCGAAGCGGCTGGTCGAATGGGCGAAGCGACAACTGCGCGCAATCAGGAACGGCGTCTCCTGGCCTTGCCTAAAGAGCTGATTGCGGTGACGCATCATCTCCATGAAGGCCGACCACTGCGGGCAGAAGAAATCTGCCGACACTTTCTGCGCCGCAATCCCAAGCATGTCGAAGCGATGCGGTTGCTGGCTCAGATCGGCCTGAGGCTGGGGATACTTGATGATGCGGAATTCCTGCTGGAGAGCGCCGCGGCATTCGAGCCCGATAATATTCAGGTTCGGCTCGATTATATCGACGTGCTTCGCAAGCGACAAAAGTTCGCTCGCTCATGCGAAGAAGCAGAGGCGCTGTATCGGCGAGATCCTGACAGCCCGCTGTTTCAGTCCCACCTGGCGATCGAAAGCATGCAGACTGGCAATTACGACCGGGCCTTCGAACTTTTCGATAGTGTATTGGCGCGCCTGCCCGGCGATCCGGCGACGCTGACATCGCGCGGCCATGCGCTGAAGACGGTCGGGGATCAGGAACGCGCTGTGGCGTCCTATCGCGCGGCGATCGCTGCGCGGCCCGGACATGGGGATGCGTATTACGCGCTAGCCAATCTCAAGACCTATCGTTTTACCGAAGCAGAGCTTTCCGCAATGCAAGGGCAGGCAGCGCGCACGGACATTGGCTTCATGGACCGGGTTCACCTTGCTTTCGCGCTCGGCAAGGCCTTCGAAGACCGCGCCGAACATGCCCAGTCATTCCGCTTTTATGAACTCGGCAATGATCTGAAGCGCCGTCAAACCGGTTATGATGCCGACCGGATGACTGCTGAAATGGACGCGCAGAAGAAAGTCTGCACATCTGAATTATTTGAGAGCAAGGCGAATGTGGGTAGCCGTGTGCGGGACCCGATCTTCATCCTCGGCCTGCCGCGCGCCGGATCGACACTGCTCGAACAGATCCTTGCCAGTCACTCACAGATCGATGGGACACTGGAACTGCCGAATATCCTCGCGCTCGCGCACAAATTGCGGGGGCGGAAGGCCGGCAAGAGCCGTTATCCTGAGGTGCTCCACGATCTTGACGCGGATCAATTCGCTGAAATGGGTAATCGCTTCATCGAGGATACTCGCATTCACAGACAGGGCGCGCCGTTCTTCATCGACAAGATGCCGAACAACTTCCGCCACATCGGATTGATCCACCTAATACTGCCCAACGCGACCATTATCGATGCGCGGCGCGATGCGATGGATTGCTGCTTCTCGGGCTTCAAACAGCTTTTTGCCGAGGGGCAGGACTTCACGTACGGACTGACGGAGATCGGTCGCTACTACCGCGATTATGTCGGTCTCATGGGCCATTGGGATAGTGTGCTTCCCGGCCGGGTCCTGCGAGTGAACCACGAGGATGTGCTCGATGATCTGGAAGGCCAGACCCGGCGCATGCTGGATCATATCGGCCTTCCGTTCGAAGAATCCTGCCTCGATTTCCACCGAACTGAGCGGGCGGTACGGACGGCAAGTTCCGAACAGGTTCGACGTCCGCTCAACCGGTCCGGGCAAGGGGCATGGAAGCCCTATGCACCGTGGTTGTCCAAGCTTGAGAAGGAACTGGGTGCGTTTGCCTGACCGCGAGGTTAGGTGTGGTAGCGAGAGGCGCGTGGGGCCTCCTCGCTACCACACCATGCATTCAATTACTCTGCAACGGCGAGATGGTCTTCCATCTGCGGAACATCCTGCAGAGGCATAGCAAAGCCCGACGTTTCGCTGACGGGTTCGACTTCGAACAATTCGGTCAGCCTGCCGTTGCTCAAATCATAGATCCAGCCATGCAAGGTCAGGTCCTGCCCGCGTTCCAAGGCAGCGCGCACAATGTCGAGCTGCGAAAGTCGGCGAAGCTGTTCACGGACGTTGAGTTCGGCCAAACGGTTCTGCCGATCCAAGGGATCTTCGATCGAATCGACTTCCAGCCGGTTTTCTTCGTAGACCTCCCGCAAAGCACGTAGCCAGGAATGCATGTGGCCCGTCGCGTCGCCATTCAATACGGCACCCATGCCGTTGCAACCGTATATGCCGCACAGGATGATGTGCGCGACTTTCAGATCGTCGACCGCATGCTGCAAGTCCGCCATCAGATTGTCATCATCCGAGTAGACCAGGTTGGCGAGATTGCGATGGATGAACAATTCGCCCGGTCGGGTCTGCGTGATCTGGTGCGGAAATACCCGACTGTCGGATCCGCCAATCCACATCACTTCCGGATTCTGGCCGACCGTCTGCCGCGCAAAATAGTCCTTCTTGCGCTCACGCATCTCGTCCGACCAGGCCTTGTTGGACAGCTTCAGTTCTCGAATGGTCTTCATGTGTAAGCTACCTTCTTGGCAGGGGCTTCCAGCGGAGTGTCTTCGAGGTGGTCGACATCGCCGCGGATGGTGACCGAAACGTCGCGGAACTTGGCGTTGCGGGCAAAGCTGTTGATGATGTCGATGTTGTCCGGATCGACAAATTCCGCCCGTTCGAGATCAATCACCACGCTCGCGCCTTCGGGCACCTTGTTGAGCGAATTTTGCAACTCGTACTTATGAATGAAGTAAAGGTTGCGGCGAGCGCGGACCATCCAGAAATCACCATCATTGGCTACGCTGACTGCAGTGCGGAAGTTGCGGGCGACGACGAATACGAAGCCGATGACCAGTCCGATGATGATGCCGCGAAGCAGATCGGTGAAGAGGATTGCTGCGATAGTGGCCATGAAGGGCACAAACTGATGCCAGCCCTGTGCCCAGCGGCGCTTGTAGAGTTCAGGCGTGTTGAGCTTGTAGCCGACCTGAATGAGGATCGCAGCGAGCGCAGCAAGCGGGATGAGGTTGAGTACGACCGGGATCAGCAGAACGCTCAGGAGCAACCAGAAGCCGTGGAGGATGGCCGAAGTCTTGGTTTCACCTCCAGCGGCGACGTTGGCCGAAGACCGGACGATAACGGACGTGAGCGGCAGGCCGCCGATCAGGCCGGAAACGAAGTTACCACCGCCCTGTGCGAGCAGTTCGTGGTTCTTGTCGGTCGTACGGCGGCGTGGGTCGATTTCGTCGACGGCTTTGACGCACAGCAGCGATTCCAGACTGGCCACGATCGCTAGTGTCACTGCGACGATCCATACGTCGGGCATGGTGATGGCCGAGAAGTCGGGAGTACGGAACTGTCCGACGAATTCGCCCAGCGATTCGGATACGGGGACCTGTACGAGCTGGCTTGGGTCGATGACGAGCCCGGGTGCGAAGAGCTTGAACGCTTCGTTTGCAAGCACGCCAAACAGAACGACAACCAGTGGTCCGGGCAGGAGCTTCAGCAGGCCGTCTTTGGGCCGGTTTGCATCCCACCAGAAGAGGAAGATAAGCGAAACCACTGCGATGATGATCGGCCCCAGCAGGAAGAAATCCCAAACGGAGTAGAACAAGGCGGAAATCGTGTTGAGACCATCAGGCTGGAGGAAGCTGAGGCTGCCTTCGAAATCCCCGTCATAGCCCATGGCATAAGGAATTTGCTTGAGGATCAGGATCAGGCCGATCGCCGCCAGCATGCCGGTGATGACCGAACTGGGCACGAATTCCGACAGAGTCCCTGAACGGGTGAAGTAAAGCCCGACCTGAAGCAAACCGGAGAGCAGAACTGCCAGGAGGAAGATTTCCCAGGTAGGCAGGACCGTCAATGCGTCGAGGACGATCACGGTCAAGCCCGCTGCGGGGCCGCTGACCGAAAGTTGCGATTTGGAGAGGACACCGACGACGATGCCGCCGACGATCCCCGCGATCAGCCCGGAGAACAAGGGCGCGCCCGAAGCGAGCGCGATACCCAGACACAATGGCAGGGCGACGAGCGCCACCACGATTGAAGCGGGAATGTCCTTGCCCAAGGACGAGAATAACGACGATTTGTCGGCCACGACGGCTCCTTAGTGTAAAAGTCTCGGGTCAGCAGATCTGACGGGAGGGTGGGCCGGTGCGCTCGAACTCCTGCGAACGGGCACCGGCCCTGGGAAGGGACTGGGAGGTCAGGCCGCTTCCCGAGCCTGCTGGCGATTACCGCCGAAATCGGCAACCGGGACCGGGTGCTGGGGATCTTCCATGCGGCGGAATTTGCCACTTTCGCCGTCGAGCGCGCGGATTGCGCCTTCGGAGATGTCGAACACCCAGCCATGCAAGCGGAGTTCGCCCTTAGCAAGTGCAGCGGCTACGCAGGGGTGGCTGCGCAGATGCGTCAGCTGAAGAATGACATTCTCTTCCACGAGGCGGTCAAGCTTTTCGCCATCGTCTGCCGAGCCGCAGCAAGCTTCGATTACCGAGTGTGCAGCGGTGGAATGACCAATCCATTCCTTGACCGATGGCATGGCATCGAGAGCGCCTTCGGGCGCGAAATGCGCCTTCATCGCGCCGCAGTCGGCGTGGCCGCAAATGACGATGTCTGTAACGCCGAGGCCCATGACGGCATATTCGATCGTGGAGGTCACGCCGCCGTTTACCCGCTGCCAGGGCGGTACGATGTTGCCCGCATTGCGGATCACGAACAATTCGCCGGGTTGGGACTGGGTGATGAGTTCAGGTACCACACGGCTGTCGGAACAGCTTATCATCAAAGTCGTGGGGCTTTGCCCGTCGCGCCCGAGGGTCTCGAGGCGTTGCTTGTGTTCGGGATAGACCGCATCGCGAAACCGCGACACGCCTTTCATCAGCTGTTCCATTTCTGGCTCCTGCTTGGTGGGGGGACGAAATCTTTCGCAGTGCACAATGGCGCTCGAACATTGCTGTGCATCGCCCCGAATGTAACAAAGTGTTGCAGGTGCTATTTTTTGGGGAACGTCAGCGTCGCCCGAAGTCCTCCGCCGCTGCGGTTGGCGAGTTCGAGACGGCCGCCATGGGCCTCCGCGACGTTGCGAGCGATGCTCAGCCCAAGGCCCATCCCGGGATGCCTGCCAGAGCGCGCTGCGTCGGATCGCTCAAATGGGTGCATCACCCGAGCGAATTGCGATGCAGGGATGCCGGGGCCGTTGTCTTCCACCGACACAATGGCCCAGTCTGGATCGGTGGCGAGCGTGATCGTCGCGTTGCCGCCATATTTGATGGCGTTATCGACCAGATTCTCGATGGCCCTTGCCAGATGATCGTGCACGGCGTCGATTACCAAGCGGTCAGGGCCCTCGAAACGAACGTCTGCTCCCAAGTCGTCGAAGGCTTCCGCGATCATCTGGCACAGACTGGACAGTTCCGTCGGTTCGCGATCCAACTGGCTCTCGCCAGTCTCGAAGAACTCTAAGAGCTCCTGCAGCATGCGGGTCATCTGATCGATGTCCTCACGTGCCGCGCTTCGATCCGCCCGATCTTCGATTCCATCCACTCGCAGACGTAACCGGGCCAGCGGCGTGCGCAGATCATGGCCGACCGCAAGCAGCGCTTGCGTTCGCTGATCGATCACGCCTTCCAGCCGTTCCTGCATTGCGTTCAGAGCCCGCGAAACCTCGCGCAGTTCTTCCGGGCCGGTGGTATCATCGAAAAAGATCCGCCCGGACGTTCCGATCAACTGCGCATTTTCCGACAGCCGGCGAAGGGGCGCGCTCAGCGTACGGACAAGCACGGCGGCGGATCCAAGGATCAGTACGGCTATCAGTCCAACCCGGATCGAGGTTTCCAGCAGGAGCCGCCAGTCGGCGACCCTTTCCTGCGTCGTGAAGCCAATCCATGTGTCTTCGTCTATCTCGATAGCGCCAATGACTTGGCGCTCAAGGTTGAGAAATGAACCTGTCTCGAGAGAAAGGCGCAATTCGTAATTGGCCAGGGCTGGCTCGAACTCGAAAATTGCATTCGCAATTTCCCTCGCTTCCGCATCTATGCCCGGACCAATCTCCGGGCTGCCTTCGACGAGTTCCAGTTTTGTATGAATTGTAGACAGGCTTTTGAGCAGGCGACTGCGGTCCGATCGATCGGCGGCAGTTATGATACGTTCCGCGATCAGCACCTGTTCGGCAACCCGTCGCCCTAGATCCTGACGCTGTATGTGCATCTCTCCGGTGCGAATTAGCACGCTGCCAGCAAGGAACTGGAAAAGTACGGCCAGCACCAGAACGAGGATTACCCTTCCGGTCAGACCCTTGGGCCAGAGACTGTGTCGTGCCATCACGCGTCTACTGACGCAGTAAAGACGTATCCCACGCCTCGCACTGTGCGGATCAAGTCGCGCCCGCCATCGACAGACCCGAGCTTGCGGCGCAGGCGGCTTACAAGCACATCCACGCTGCGATCGCTATGGTCGCGGCCCGGCAAGCGGCTTCTGGAATGCTCGAGCAGAGTGTCCCGGCCAATAACGCGCTGTGGCATGTTGATGAACACGTTGAGTAGGTCGAATTCCGCTTCCGAAATGGATACGCGTGAACCTTCCGGGGCAAACAGCTCGCGCCGGCGACGGTCCATTTGCCAGCCTTCGAACCGAACGATCGATGCATAGTCTGCCATGTCACGTTGTCCGGCTTCTTCCGAGCGGCGCAATACGGATCGGATACGCGCAACCAGTTCGCCTGGGTCCACCGGCTTGATTAGATAGTCGTCCGCACCAAGTTCCAGCCCCACGATCCGATCGGTATGGCTCGACCGTGCACTGATGAAGATGATCGGAACCTTACTCCTCTCGCGCAACCATCGGCACAGGTCGAGACCGCTGGTGGCAGGGAGCATGACATCGAGAATGACCAAGTCGAATTGGTCGGCAGATGCCCGAAATTCTGCAGCCGTCGCGTACCCGCGAACGGGAAACCCGCTCTGTCGGAGATAGCGGGTCAGCAAAGTACGCAGAGCGCCGTCATCTTCGACTAGCGCGATCTGGTAAGTACGTTCGCTGATTTGCATCGATTTCTCAGGTTACCGAAATGGCGCGGACGGCCAGCCCACGACCATCTGGTGCGAGCATGCATCCTTTACATCCGTCGACGCACCTACTTCAATGGCAAGATCTTCGCGATGATATGGTCCGCCGCCTCTTCGGGTGTCATTTCCACCGTGTTGACGCGAATTTCCGGACTTTCCGGTGGTTCGTAAGGGCTGTCGATACCGGTGAAGTTCTTCAGCTTCCCTTCGCGCGCCTTCTTGTAAAGCCCCTTCACATCGCGCGCCTCGGCAACTTCCAGCGGCGTATCGACATGGATTTCGATGAATTCGCCTCCATCGATCATGTCCCGCACCAACTGCCGGTCGGCGCGAAAAGGGCTGATGAAGGCTGTCAGCACGATCAGGCCAGCATCGGTCATGAGTTTCGCAACTTCGCCTATGCGGCGGATATTCTCGATCCGGTCGCTTTCGGTAAAGCCGAGATCCTTGTTAAGCCCGTGGCGAACATTGTCGCCATCGAGAAGGAAGGTATGCCGGTTCATGAGGGCCAGCTTCTTCTCGACTTCGTTCGCGATAGTCGATTTTCCCGAACCCGACAGCCCGGTGAACCAGAGCACCCGCGGCGTCTGGTTTTTCATGGAAGCGTGGTGGTCGCGTGTAATATCGGTAGGCTGCCAATGGACGTTCTGGCTACGGCGTAGGCTGAAATGCAGCATCCCTGCGCCCACGGTGTGGTTGGTGATCTTGTCGATCAGGATAAAGCCGCCCAGCGCGCGATTTTCTGTATAGGGATTAAAGACGATGCGCCTGTCGGTCGTAATCTCGCAAACCCCGATCTGATTCAGATTCAGCGTCTGCGATGCGAGATGTTCCACCGTATTGACGTCGATTTCGTATTTTGGTTCGGCGATTGTTACGCTGACCATCTGCGTGCCCAGTTTGAGCCAGTAGCCGCGGCCGACGACGAGCGGCTCGTCGTCCATCCACACGATGGTGGTTTCGAACTGGTCAGCGACTTCGGGAGGGTCGTCGGCAGTGGCAAGCACATCGCCGCGCGAACAATCGATCTCTTCCTCCAGAGTGATCGTGATGGATTGGCCCGCAACCGCTTCGTCGAGTTCCCCGTCCATGGTGACCACCGATTTTACCGTGCTGGTCTTGCCCGAAGGGAGAGAACGTAATTCGTCGCCCGGCTTCACGGTGCCGCTAGCGATCAGTCCCGAGAAGCCACGAAAGTCGAGATTGGGACGGTTTACCCATTGGACGGGCATGCGGAAGGGCTTCTTCTGGCTGGCAGTATTACCGATCTGCATCGTTTCCAGAAGGTCGATGAGAACCGGACCGCCATACCAATCCGTGTTGTCCGACCGCGAGGTGATATTGTCGCCCGCTAGGCCCGATATCGGAACGGCGTGGAAGCTTTCGATGCCGATACTTTCTGCAAACTTTGCGTAATCGGAAACGATGGCGTTGAACTTGGTCTCATCGTAATCGATCAAATCCATCTTATTCACTGCCAGCACGAGGTTCCTGATGCCAAGCTGGTGGCACAAGAAGCTGTGGCGACGGGTCTGGACTAGCACGCCCTTTCGAGCGTCGATCAGGATGACGGCACAATCGGCTGTCGATGCGCCGGTGACCATGTTGCGCGTGTATTGCTCGTGACCCGGGCAATCTGCGACGATGAACTTGCGTTTCTCCGTCGCGAAAAAGCGATAGGCGACATCGATCGTAATGCCTTGTTCGCGCTCGGCAGCGAGCCCGTCGACCAGCAGCGCGAAGTCGATGTCCTGACCCTGGGTCCCGACCCGCCGGCTGTCGTTTTCCAGGGCGGCGAGCTGGTCTTCGAAGATCATCTTGGAATCGTACAGCAGGCGGCCGATCAAGGTGGATTTACCGTCATCCACGCTGCCGCAGGTGATGAAGCGCAGCATCGATTTGTTCTGATGCTGCTCCAGATAGGCATCGATATCTTCGGCGATCAGGGCATCGGTTTGATAAATCGGATCGGTCATCAGAAGTAACCCTCCTGCTTTTTCTTCTCCATTGACGCATCCCCTGCGTCCTTGTCGATCACGCGCCCCTGCCGTTCGCTGGTGGTCGTCAGTAACATCTCCTGCACCACTTCCTGCAGTGTCGCAGCTTCGCTTTCCACGGCCCCGGTAAGGGGGAAGCATCCAAGGGTGCGGAAGCGGATCGAACGTTCTATTATCTCCGGACGGTGTCCGATAACCCGCTCCAACCTGTCGATGTCGTCGGCCATGAACAGCCCGCCATCATGTTCGTAGGTTGGTCGCTTCGCGCTGAAATAGAGCGGCACGATCTCGATATTTTCGGCCATGATGTATTGCCAGATGTCGAGCTCGGTCCAGTTGGACAGCGGGAAGATGCGGATGCTCTCGCCCTTTTTCTTGCGTGCGTTGTAGAGGTTCCAAAGCTCGGGCCGCTGGTTTTTCGGGTCCCAGCCATGCGTGGCGGTGCGGAACGAGAAAATGCGTTCCTTGGCGCGGCTCTTCTCTTCGTCGCGTCGGGCGCCGCCGAATGCCGCGTCGAAACCGTATTTATCGAGCGCTTGCTTCAACCCTTCCGTCTTCCACATATCGGTGTGTAGCGGGCCGTGATCGAAAGGGTTGATCCCTCGCGCCGCGGCGTCTGGGTTCTGATGGACGATCAGTTCCATCCCCGCTTCTTCGGCGGCCTTTTCCCGCAGCGCATACATGTCCTTGAACTTCCATGTCGTGTCGACATGCATGAGCGGGAAGGGCGGGGGCGATGGATAGAATGCTTTCTTCGCAAGGTGCAGCATGACGGCGCTGTCCTTGCCGATCGAATAGAGCATCACGGGCTTTTCCGCCTCTGCGACGACTTCGCGCATGATATGGATGCTCTCGGCTTCGAGCCGTTGGAGATGGGTCAGGGATTTGGCGTCGGTCATGGATCGGCTCCGCGTTTCTCTGGTGAGAGATAGGAAGCTGCATAGGCAATGGACCTCCCAAATGGGAGGTGATAGAAATGCTTGCATGCGCATCCCTAATCTTGGCGAAACGGAATTGCTCATCCCGCTTCATTCGGGCGTATTCGAGCAGCCCATGTGGCTAACCTTCCTGCGACTGATGCGCCGGGTCTGCGAAGCCGAGGGCGTGGCCATCTGGCTGACCGGTACGGGCGATACAGACGCTGTGGCCCTACATGACGGCGAATTGATCGGGTTCGTGGCGGAGGAAATGCGCAACGGGCGCGTCTATTCAGGTGAGGAGATCGGCTATGATGATGCTGGCCTGCGTGCAGTGCGCGTGGAAGGGGCCGGCATCGTTCTGACGCTGGCGGTTCTGGCGCAAGCGTCGCCAACGGCAAAGATCGCCAGCCTGCTGACGGCTCTGGTCCCGCATTTACGTGTGGCTCTGAGGGTCCTCGAAACGATCGAGCACGAACGTAGCCGTGCATCCGTGAGCGAGGAGGCGTTCCGGCGAATGAACTTTGGCTGGATTGCATTGGACGAGCGTTGCCGGATAGTTGATCTGGACAGTCAGGCAGACAGCTTCCTGCGCCGATCGGGCGCACTCAGGCGGGGTCCCTATGATCGCCTCGTGCCATCTTCGCCCCATGTGGATCGTGAACTGACAGCACTTGCCAAGGCGATGGCGGCCGACCGCCGACATCGCCCTCAGGCGATCAACATCAGCAAGGACCCATGGATCGATATTCTTGTTGCGCCTACGCGCATCAACTTGCTGGCGGGAAAGGACAAGGCGGTCGCGGTTGTCTACCTGCGCGGCGACCGCTCATCCTCCGCCGACCGCCATGAGCAATTAGTCGATCTGTTCGATCTGACGCCTGCGGAAGCGCGCCTTGCCTGGTCGCTGGCGCAAGGTTTGTCGATTGTCGAAGCGGCAGAAGTCCACGCCCTTACCGTCGAAACCGCCCGGTACTACTCAAAGAAAATCTATGCGAAGACGGGCGCTCGGGGTCAGGTCGACCTAGTGCGCAACATTCTTACGGGGGTGCTTGCGCTGGCATAATGCCGGCGATTTGCTGCGCCGGGATTGCACAGCGCGGCTAGGAATGGTCGGTTCGCGCGGAAAGGTCCCGCCAGAACCGGTCTGCCCCTCGCGCGATTACCTTACTGCCGAGCCGAGCGCTCCAATAGGCATCGTTGCCGAACTCGGAACGCCATTGCCACAACCGCCGGGTCAGGGGGGCTAACGCGTATTCTTCCGTGAAGCCGATTGCGCCGTGAACCTGATGAGCAACACTGGTGCCCATTTCGACCGCCCGGTTCGCGCGAAGCTTGGCAGCGGCGACTTCGAATTCGGCGTTACCGCGATCGAGCGCCTGTGCCGCACCCATCGCAGCGCAATTGGCCGCTGCCGCTTCGCAGGCAAAGCTCGCGAGAGACTGCTGTACGGCCTGGAATTTTCCCAGTGGCCTGCCGAATTGCTGGCGCTCATTGGCATAGGCGATCGACAAGGCCAGCGCCGCGTCCAGAGCGCCCGCGATCTGACAGGCGCGGGCAAAGGCCATTGACAATTTGGTGTCCGCCACTGCTGCCCGCTTAACGATGAGCTTCGGCAGGTCGATGCCAAGGGCGTGATAGCCGGCCAGGCGAAAGACCGTCAGTGCATCGAGCCAGCTGCCGCCGAAGCCGCCCTCCGCTTCTGGAACCAGAAGGTTTGGCAGTCCGAGCTCTTCAAGGCGCGCAAGGTCACGCTCGACAATGGCTGCCGCACCCATTCCCGCGAAAAGAGGATCGACCATTTCAGCCAGCATGCGGCGCGTGTCACTCATCTGAGGCCCAATCCGCGTGCGATAATTCCCCGGATGATTTCCCGCGTGCCGCCACGCAGCGAGAAGCTCGGGCTTACCTGCAGCAGGTAGAAGCAGACGGCTCGTAGCACCTCGGCATCTGCGTCGCCGAAATCGACAGCAGCCTGGACCAATTGTGGGATCGCCTGCTCGTACGAATTGCCAAGATCCTTGACGATGGTCGCTTCCAGCGCCGGGTCCTCGCCTCGTGCAAGCTTGGCCGCGACCGATGCGCTCATCAATCGCAAGGTCCACGCTTCTGCGGCAAGGCGGCCGACCAGTTGCTGGAGCGCAGGATCTGTCCGCGTTCCGGCATATCGCACCAGTTCCAGGAAGAGCACCATGGACGACAGGTATCGCTCCGGCCCCGACCGTTCGAGCGAGAGCTCGGCAGTGGCCTGCTTCCAGCCTTCGCCTTCGACCCCCAAAAGTGCATCGGCTGGCAAGCGGACGTCGTCGAAAAACACCTCGTTGAATTCGTGCGCACCCGTCAGGTCTATGATCGGTTTGACCGTGACGCCCGGCGCATCCATCGGAATCACGAACTGCGACAATCCGGCCTGTCGCTCGCTGCCTGCTTCGCTGCGGACAAGGGCAATCATGAACTGGCTGATATGCGCGCCGGTGGTCCACACTTTCTGGCCGTTGATGATCCAATCGTCGCCGTCACGGCGTGCCGACGTGCGGACCGAGGCAAGGTCCGAACCCGAGCCCGGTTCGCTAAGGCCGATGCAGGCAAATGCCTCGCCGCGGGCAATCGCGGGTACCCAGCGCCGCTTCAACCTGTCGTTGCCGAGACGCAGCAGCAGCGGCCCGCTCTGCCGGTCCGCGATCCAGTGCGCCCCGACCGGGGCACCAGCCGCCAGCAGCTCTTCGATCACTACATAGCGTTCGAGCTGGCTGCGCTCGTGCCCCCCGTACTCCTTGGGCCACGTCATGCCGAGCAGGCCCGCATCACCCAATTTGCGGCTGAAGGCGGGGTTCGGCTTGGTCCAGCTGTTTGCCCGGCGAACAGGATCTCGCTCGCCGTGCTGCGCAACCAGATCACGGACCTGGTCGCGCAGGCGCGTCGCCGTGTCCGGCCAGTCGACCGCTTCGGTTGCGAAGGTCTGCATCGCTCTCCTCTCCGGTGCTTCTGTCTCCAATTTCTGGCCGCGCCGCAAGACCCGTTGCATCATGCAACGAATCCCGACAGGATATTGCGGAGAGAAAATTCCTGGATTCCGGCAAGGAGAGAAAAGCGATGACAGACTATAAGAACCTGATCGACGGCGAAATGGTCGACAATGGCGAGTGGCTGGAGGTTCTGAACCCTGCCAACGAGCAGGTGGTCGGGCGCGTACCAGCCTGCGGCAAGGATGAACTGGACCGTGCCGTCGCTGCCGCGCGACGCGCGTTCAAGGAATGGAAGAAAACCCCGCAGGAAGAACGTCAGAAAGTGGTCCAGGGTATCGCGGCAGCGATCAAGGGAAATGCCGACGAACTCTATCGCCTGCTGACCAGCGAGCAGGGCAAGCCCCATACGCAGGCGCAACAGGAAATTTACGGCGCAGCCGGCCTTGCTGCTGCGCAATCGACGCTGACATTGGATGACGTGATCAGCCAGGACGATGATACGCGTCTGTCGCGTACCCGCCGTGTGCCTGTGGGCGTGGTCGGTGGGATCGTGCCTTGGAACTTCCCGATCATGATGGCCATCCAGAAGATCGTGCCTGCGCTGGTCGCAGGCTGCACGATCGTGCTCAAGCCATCGCCGTTCACGCCGCTGACTACGCTGCGCATTGCGGAATTGATCAAGGATGTGGTGCCGGCCGGTACGGTGAACATCATCACCGGAGAAGATACCTTGGGCCCGCTGATTACCGAGCACCCGGACATCGACAAGATTACCTTCACCGGGTCGACTGCCACGGGCAAGAAAATCATGGCAGGCGCGAGCGGCGACCTGAAGCGTATCACGCTCGAGCTTGGCGGTAATGACGCGTCGATCGTACTGCCGGATGCCGATGTCGAAAAAGTCGCCGAGCAGCTATTCTGGTCGAGCTTTTCCAATGCTGGGCAGGTCTGCATCGCGGCCAAGCGCGTCTACATTCACAAGGATATTTACGACGACCTGTCCAAGGCGATCGCTGCTTATGCAAACACCGTTGTGGTCGGCGATGGTTCGCAGCAGGGTACCGGCGTCGGCCCGATCCAAAACAAGAAGCAGTATGAGCGCGTGCTCGAACTGATCCAGGATGCGAAGGACAATGGCTACAAATTCCTGACCGGAGGCGACAAGGACCCGTCCGGCACCGGATATTACGTGCCGATCACAATACTCGACAACCCACCGGAAGATGCGCGGATCGTGGCCGAAGAACAGTTTGGCCCCGTCATGCCGCTTTTGAAATTCGACACGATCGACGAAGTCATCGAACGCGCGAACAATTCGGATTACGGCCTCGCCGGCGCAGTCTGGACCAAAGATACCGACAAGGGCGTCGAAATCGCGGAACAGCTCGAAACGGGTACGGTCTGGATCAATGAATTCATGCACCTCTCGCCGTTCGCTCCGTTCGGTGGGCACAAGCAGTCGGGCTTCGGCGCCGAATATGGCGTCGATGGCTTGAAGGAATTCACCTATCCTCAGGTCATCACGGTCAAACGCGACGCGGCCGTCTGATCGCGATCTTCACTTCTGGCGGGGAGGGCCGAAGCCTCCACCGCCGGGGGTGAGGATGACGAATGTGTCGCCGGGCTGCATGTCGCCCGAGCCCGTGGCGCCGAGATTTTCTCGTGAGCCGTCTGCACGCTCGATCCAGTTGCGGCCCGGCGCTGCATCAGTGCCGCCGCAGATGCCGCGCGGCGCGATCTCCCGCCGGTTCGCCAGCATATTGGCGCGCATCGGGTGGAGGAAAGTAATCCGGCGTTCTACGCCATCTCCGCCACGATATTCGCCATTTCCGCCGGACCCCCGCCGAATGGAGAAGGTGTCGAGACGGACCGGAAGCCGACTTTCCAGGATTTCCGGATCGGTCAGCCGCGAATTGGTCATATGGGTCTGCACGGCGCTGGTCCCATCATGGTCGAGGCCGGCACCCGATCCGCCGCAGATCGTTTCGTAATATTGATCTGCGCCGTCACCGAAGGTGAAATTGTTCATCGTGCCCTGGCTCGGTGCCAGTCTGCTGGTCGCTGCGAAGAGCGCGTCGGTCACGACCTGACTTGTCTCGACATTGCCCGCCACCACGGCAGCCCCCGGGCGCGGATTGAGCATCGATCCTTCCGGTACAACCAGTTCGACAGGACGGAGACAGCCATCGTTCATGGGAATGGCATCGTCGATCAGCGTGCGCACGACATAGAGTGCCGCTGCGCGCGTTATGGATTTGGGCGCGTTGAAATTATCGGGCAATTGTCCACTGGTGCCGGTGAAATCGAAGACCGCCGATCGCTCATCCCGGTTGATCCGGATGGCCACCTTTACCACCGCACCGTTGTCCATCGGATAGGCGAATGTGCCGTCGTCCAGCCGGTCGAGCAGCCGCCTGACGCTTTCCTCCGCATTGGCGAGAACGTGGTTCATATAGGCGGCCACCACGTCCGCTCCCTGATCGCGCGCGGCTGACTGAAGCAGTGACTCTCCGCGGGTGCATGCGGCAAGCTGCGCGCGCAGATCGGAGATGTTGCGATCCGGATTGCGCGCAGGATGCGTTGCCGCAGCGAGGACCTCGCGCATTTCCGCCTCGCGGAAATGCCCGGCATCGACCAGCAGGGCATTATCGATAAGTACGCCTTCTTCCTCGATAGTCCGGCTTTCGGGTGGCATCGATCCCGGTGCAATCCCGCCAATATCCGAATGATGCCCGCGCGCCGCCACGAACGCGCCGGGTTCGGAAGTATCGTCTTCGAAGAAAACGGGGACGATCACTGTGATATCGGGAAGGTGGGTCCCGCCGCGATAGGGATCGTTGAGCACATAGGCGTCACCCCGCCTGAAGCCGCGCCCGTCGCGAGCGTCGCCCCGCGCTTCGATAACGCGGGCGATACTGTCGCCCATCGACCCTAAATGGACGGGAATGTGCGGCGCATTGGCGATCAGTTCGCCCGATGCGTCGAACAGGGCGCAGGAGAAATCGAGCCGTTCCTTGATGTTTACCGAAGTCGCCGTCGACTGGAGAACGACGCCCATCTCTTCCGCGATCGCCATGAAGAGATTGTTGAAAATTTCGAGCCTGACCGGGTCCACCTCAGTCCCTGCCGCACGGTCGCGCTGAAGCGGTTCGCTGCGTGTAAGTACGAGGCTGCCTTCTTCCGCAAGCCGGGCCTGCCATCCGCCTTCGACGACGGTCGTCGATGCCGGATCGATCACCAGAACCGGACCATGCACGACGTCGCCCCGGCTCATCGCCGCGCGTTCTACGGTCTGCCATGTGCCCGAGGGCTTGCCGCTGGCGGCAACCGGCTGGGCCACTGCACTGCCGAGGCCGCCACTCATCCCGCTGGCCTCGACGCTCAGAGCCTCGACCACGATCGGCGCGTGGTCATCGGAATAGCCGAACCGCTGGCGGTGAAGGGTGCGGAACGTCCGGTCCATCGTAGGGACATCGCCGCAATCGATCGGCAGCAAGCTGTCACTGCCTTCGAACCGCAGGCGGGCGTGGCTTTCGAGCACGATCTCGCTGTTTTCGATACCTTGGTCCAGCAAGGCCCGGCGCGCCTGAGCCTCGAGGTCCGCTAGCTCTGCGGCGAAACTGTCGCCGAGCTTTCTGACGAGACTGACTTCGCGGATGGCTTTCACCGGCGCCAGACCGATACCGTAAGCGGAGAGAATGCCGGCGAGCGGGTGCACGAGAACGGTTTCCATGCCGAGAGCGTCGGCGACCCTGCAGGCATGCTGTCCGCCCGCTCCGCCGAAGCAGGCGAGGGCATAGGTCGTCACATCGTGCCCGCGCGCCACACTGATCTTGCGGATCGCATTCGCCATGTTGTCGACCGCGATATCGAGGAAGCCTTCCGCGATTTCCTCCAGCGATCTGGGGTGTGGAAGCGCGTCGGCGATTTCCTTCAGACGGTTGTGGGATGCATGCGGATCAAGCGTTTGATTGCCGTCCGAACCAAAGACGTTCGGGAAGAATGCAGGGTCAATTCGGCCAAGAAACAGGTTGCAGTCAGTCACTGTCAGCGGGCCGCCCTTGCGATAGCAGGCGGGGCCCGGATCCGCACTCGCGCTTTCCGGGCCGACCGTGAACCGCCCGCCGTCGAACTGGCAGATCGATCCGCCCCCTGCGGCAACGGTGTGGATCTGCATCATCGGGGCGGCCACGCGGACGCCGGCCACGACGCTATCGCCGGTCAGTTCATATTCGCCCGCATAATGCGCGACATCGGTGCTGGTCCCGCCCATGTCGAAGCCGATGAGCTTTTCATGGCCCAGTGGCTTGCCCGCAGCGACCATGCCGACAACACCGCCCGCCGGACCGGACAGAATGGCATCCTTCCCGCGAAATGCGCCGACTTCTGCCAGCCCGCCGTTCGATTGCATGAAACGCAGGCTGTCGGTTTCGGGCAGACCGGCCTGAAGAGTATCGGTATAGCGTCGCAGGACCGGCGAGAGATAGGCATCGACGACGGTCGTGTCGCCGCGTGGGATCAGACGAATGAGCGGCGCCACTTCGTGACTGACGCTGATCTGCGCAAAGCCCATGTCGCGCGCGATGGCGGCCAGCCGTTCCTCGTGATCGCGATATTTCCAGCCGTGCATCAACACGATGGCGAGCGCATCGACGCCGTCGGCACGCAGCCCTTCGAAAGCCCGACGCGCCTCTTGCTCGTCAAGGGCAGTCAGTACCTCGCCATCGGCGGAAACCCGTTCGTCGATCTCCACCACCTGCGACGCCAACTGTTCAGGCAGGACGATATGCCGCGCGAAGATATCCGGCCGTGCCTGGTTGCCGATACGCAGCGCATCCCCGAAGCCGCGGGTGATGGCGAGCGCAAGCCGCTCGCCCTTGCGTTCGAGCAGCGCATTCGTCGCGACCGTTGTCCCGATCCGCAGTTCCGCGATGGGGCCATTCCCATGCCGCTCCATGAGGCGCCGCACGGCTTCGCTCGCCGCATCCGCATAATGGCCGGGATTTTCCGAGAGCAGCTTGTCGGTCACCAGCGCCCCATCGGGCGTTACGGCAACGACATCGGTAAAGGTGCCGCCCCGATCGACAGCGAAGTGCCATGCCCTCTTTTTGCTGCCCGATGCCATTGTGCTGTCCCTTATTTTTAGGCGAGATCGCCCAAAGCTTCCCGCAGGGGCCCAAGCCAATTTGAATAAGGCTTCCAGATCGCCATGCCGTCGCGATTGAGGGGGCGGCGGACTTGCTCGCTACTCGGGGTGCGTACAACACGGTCCAGCTGGTGGAAGTCAAGCACGCCTTCTTCCCAATCGAGACCAAGGTAAGCCAGTACTTTGCCGATTTGCTGGCGAGGGTCTTCAACGAGCATCGAATAGTCGACATGATGCACCATGTCGGGAGCAACATCATCGAAATGTGAGAGCAGGCGGACATTGTCGACATAGCATCGTCCGACATCTTCCAGCGAAAAAGATGCGGCATGCGCGCTGCTGAATGACTGAGTGAAGTTCGAAAAACAGCAATCCATCGCCGGTCGGCGAATATCGATGAAGCGCGCCTGCGGTAGAATCTTACGAATGAAAAGGATGTTGCTCCAATTATGGGGCAGTTTGTCGATGAAGAATCGCGTGTTTTGGGTTCGATGGACTGATGCGCGTTCGAGATAATCCTGCCCGAAACGAGCAGCCTGTTCACCAGAGAGCCCCTCAATTGCCTGCGGTACAGTAGTCTTGCCCCTCCGGGTGGCCATCTCCATGAACCCGCGAAGGATTGCCGGAATGTATGGAAGCTCGCCGACCGGTTCGATCTGCGAATGCGAACCCAGTATCTGTTCCAGCAAGGTCGAGCCGGATCGCGGAAGGGAAACGACGAAAACCGGGATATCATCGCCTACCGATTCCGTTGGCAGACCTGACATATAAGTCGTGTCCACCTTGTCCCTTATCGCGTCCACTTCTGCGCTGAGTTCTTTCGCGTCATAGCCGATAGCCGTCGCGCGCAAGCGGTTGCCTTCTTCATAGTGATGAAATGCGTCCTCGAATTCGCCCTTGTCATGAAGAGCGCGCGCAAGGGAGAAATTGAGGGGGGCTTCGTTGCGTTCATCGATCGCGATTGCAAGCGCCGCCCTCATGACAGCGATATCGTCGTCATTCAAAATCGGTTTCTTGATGCTGGCGAGCCCCCACCAGGCATCACCAGTTCCATCATCAATCGCAATAGCTTTGCGAAAGGCAGCAATTGCATCCTCAACCTGGCCGCCGGCTCGCAAATTATGGCCGTAGGCGATCCACAATTGTGTACTCGTGGGCTTTTCATCGAGAAGTTGACGGTAGATCGCCCGCGCCTCATCCGCTTTGCCGATCTTTTCCAGCGTGTTGGCGAGTATCGCACGCACGCCGGTATCGCCCCTTTCGCTGGCGAGGTTTTCGAACATCGGAATAGCAATGGCCGGGCGTTCCTGCTGATTGACAACGGCAGCCAACTGGCGCCGCGTGTCGTAATCGCGAGAACCGAGTTTAATTGCCTTGAGGAGAAACTGCTCAGCCTGTCCGAGAGCGCCAAGGCAGTTGGCGGTTTCGCCAAGCAAGGCCAAAGCTTGCGGATGGTCGCGATGGCGGCGCAGAAAGCCGATCAAGAACTGAGCAGCCTGTTCGAATTTGGCGTCTTCGATCAGTTCCTTTGCCTTCGTCAGCTCCGGATTTATGGATACGGGCGTGCCATGATCATTCATCGTGCATAACCCCCATCACTCATATCCAAGCACATTCCGAAGCCCTGGAGCCTGATAGTCGACAAGAGCGCGATGCCGCGCGCCCAGCTTTTGAGGAAGATCCAAAGCTACACCTGTGAGGTTTTCGCGCGCCGTCGCGCTTTCTTCTCGGTTGGCGCCGAAGCGCACCCGTTCCATCCAGTCGGAAGGGACTACAATTCCCGCAGCGTCCAGAAGTACCGCGAAAAAATCGCGCGCAGCATCCGATTCGAGATCGTCGACATGCCGGATAAGCTCTTCATATCTGACGACGTGACAGCGTCCGCCAAGCCAAGCTGCCGCATTGAGTTCGTAGATGTCGTTTAGCGAGGGCAGCTTCTGGGGGAGCCCAAAAATCATCATTGTAAGCAATTCGTCAGCAGACACGGCGCCGCTTCGCAGATGGTCCACATTACCATGGAATTGCTCCGACAGGATGAAACGCGCACGCGCGATCACCCAGTCGTATGGGTCTCGGTACAGCAGTATGCGATGCGCTGATGCCGTTTCGATAACAGACGCATCGGCAAAGAACAGGTGGCCCCAACTCAGTTTCGGTGTTGCAGGATCAAACGCGGTACGATGCGTCTGCAGGTTGCCCCACTGGATGAAGTCGGCCGAGTATTGCTGATCGACTGGCACGAACATGCGCATGATGTTGCGCAGCAAATGACTACCACTCTTGGGGATGGAATTCAGAAATACCGGCTTGGCGATTGCAGCTTGCTGGAAGCGCCTATTCACGTCGTCGAGATTATCTTTTCGCACCAGGATTTCAGGCATCATCGCTCCTTCGCAGATGGCCTAACAGAAGGGGCGGCATGTTGCCATGCCGCCCCGAAGTTCTGGGGTTGTGGCCCCTTTATCTTTCGATTTCAGAACCGTGTAGACACGTTGATGAAAGCGCGTCGGCCGACGAACGGATATTGCGATGCCGACACGACCGGGCCGAGCAGACCAATCTGACCACCATTCAGAACCGAAACGCGCGGCGGACGCGTATCGAACAGGTTGCTGATGCCGGCAGTGATGTCGAACATACCGTCACCAATTTCCTGAGAGATAGAAATATTGTGGTAGAAAGTCGTCGGTGTCGTGAGATCCGGACAGTAACGCCCATAGATCGGCAGATCGCCAGCAGGATTGTCGGTGTTGAATGAATCGATACACCGGTCGCCGCCATTGTCCTCCAAGAAATCTTCGACATTGGAGGTCGAGCCGATCACGTTGATGCCGTAGAACAGGCTGAACCCTGATGGGTGGGCCCATGTTGCACGGAAATCCGCGACCCATTCAGGCGACCCGGCTTCACCATTATCGGATTCAAGGTCCGACGTCGGCAAAAGCCGGAAGTCGTCCTTGATCTGCCAGGTCCCTTCGGCCCGCAATGTCAAAAGGCCAGCGTTCCCCATGTCGTGGGAAATATTGGCTGAGACATCGATACCCGAGTTCCGCTGGCTGGCGATATTGATGTACTGGTCGTAGATTTCATCGATCTGGTACACCGCCGTGACGTTCTGGCCGCGAGTAAACAGATTACAAAGCGGTTCGGTGGCGAAGTTTTCCGACTGGTAACACCCGTTCAGGATCGCGGTCGGGCCAAGCTGGGAAATCTCCCCCTTCACCTTTATATCGAAGTAATCGACCGCAAGACTGAACCGTGTGTCGCCGAGGAAATTGAGGTCCGGCGTCAGAACGACACCGATGACCTTGGCATCGGAGGTTTCTGCCTCCAGATTCCCCAAGCCACCTTGGGAGAATGCAGTGGCGGTGATGCCGCCACCGCCGTAATCGCCCGGGATCCCATCTGCAGCGCAGTTGTCAGCTACGCGCTGGGACGTGGTTCCCGCTGCGAGACCACCTTGCCAGTTGATGCAAGGATCGAAGCGCTGGTTAACAAAGCTGGTTTCGTTAGCGAGGAATTGCTCGAAAAGTGCAGGAGCGCGGAAAGACGTTCCATAGCTGCCACGGAAACGAAGCCAGTCATTGAGCGCCCAATTGAAGCCGAGCTTGTAAGTGAAGTTGCCGTTGTCGCTGTCGCTGACGCCATCGGACGCGCGGGTTGCCTTCACATTGGTGAGACGCCCGGCAGCAGAGAGCGTCAGATCTTCGAAGAACGGCTGGTTTCTGAGTACCGGGATGCTGAGTTCGGCAAAAGCTTCTGTCGTCACGCTCTTGCCGGCAGTGATGCCCGAAGCCGAGGCGCCCCAAGCATTGCCGGCGCGAGTGATTTCGCCGGGAGTGTCGTCGATCCTGTCACGACGCGCGGTAATCCCTGCAGCTACGCCAAGCGGCCCAGCAGGCAATTCGAAGAGCTGCCCGCTGACCGAGGCTTCACCCGTCAGCTGGGTATAGATCGTCTGACCTTCTTCCCAATCGAAGAGAAAGCCAATCTGCTCCGGCGTCAGATTACCACGAAGGAATTCTGGATCGGTCCAGGGAATGTCGACGCATTGCCGCCCGGAGATCGGGGTGGTGGTACCGACACATGATGCCGTTTGGAAATATCCAGTGTCGTAAGCATCCTGCAGGATCTGCTGCGACCGATACCGGCCATCGCTACGGCTGTACTGGACGTAGGCTTCGTAGCGCCAGTTGCCAGCGGACGAAATGTCACCACGCAGACCGCCCACGCCACGGTAGTAATCCACCTTCTGGCTGGAGTCTGACTGATTGGTGATGGCCGTCGGACTGATCAAGTTGACGCCTTCGAAGCCGTCAGCCCAATAATTGAACGTCGTACCGGGGCCAGTGCCGTAGAGTTCACCCGTGTAGCCGAAATTCCAGAACTGGCGCCAGCCGTTCTGATAGGTTTCGCGGCGATTGAACAGAAATTCGCCAAACAGCTCTACGGAATCCGATACCTCGAACGATGCTTCCGCATAGCCCGTGTAAAGATCCGTTTCGGGAATGATCGTCTGTTCAGCCACGAATGGATGGTACGCATTCTGCACCGCCATCGACGCTGCATCATATCCGGTTGGGAACCAGCCGTCAGGAGCGCCGAAATCGCCGAAATATGCAGGGTCGCCGTATGCAGGAATGCCAAGCGCGCCGCTGCCCGGACCATTGGCATACTGGTATTGTAACAGGACGGTGCGCCCGAAGGGCGATGTTTGCGTTCCGGTGTTCGGACCGCCCGGGCCATCAAGCTGAAGGTTATCGATCAGATTGTAGGTCCAGATATGACCCCAACGCAAATCCTCGCAATGAGGCTGACCGGTACGCGGATCGATCAGATCTGCGCGCGCACCGTTTTCATCGAAGATATTGGCTTCCGGGCATGCGAGGTAGCTACGGTCCCCACGCGCAAGTTCGTTCGTATGAGAATAGTCGCCAGCTATCGTAATGTGTCCGCGGCTGAAATTCTTCGTGTAAGCGGCACTGAGCCGATAATCTTCACCACCGGAATCGAATGGCACAGAAACATTGAGATCGAGCTTCAGCCCATCCTCGCGGTCCCCGGTGAGAATGTTGACGACCCCGGCGATTGCGTCGGAACCGTAAATCGAGGAGGCGCCGGTCTTCAGGATCTGGATGTCGTTAACGATCGAAAGCGGCAACACGTTGAGGTCGAAAGACGACACTGCGCCCCTGGTGCCTGCAGGACCGGCACGCCGGCCATTGAGGAGGACAAGCGTTCGGTTCGCGCCCAAGCCACGCAAATCGATCGTCTGTGCCCCTGGACCGCCATTGGTAACAAAATTCGACGACAGCGCTGATGTGATCTGGGTCGAACCTGAAGCGACCGGCGAACTCTGCAGAGCGCTGGCAAGATCGAGGCGACCTTCCCGTCGGGCGATCTCCGGGCTAACGATCGATATCGGGTCAGGGCTGTTATAAGGCGTGACCGTTGTGATGCGCGAACCGGTAACGACGATGGCATTGGATTCCGCTTCAGTAGCGGTTTCAGTTGTCGTCTCACTCTCCTCCAAGACGGATGCATCTTGGGCGGACGCAGCGGAGGAAAGCGCAATGGCCGCGAGGCCCACGCTTGCCCACAGGCCGGATTTGCGATTTGTGAAAGAAGCAGGATTCTTCAAGTTTACCCCCCATGAATAGTACCTGAAGATCAGACAATATCGCTAAACGACCGTCTCCCAAGCTGGAATTTGTTCCTTGGCACGATTTTTCTGGTCACGCGTCCCCATTGCAACATTTCTGCAACTATGCGCGGGCTGCAGCAACATCGTTGTCGAGTGCTTAGGGGCGCTGGAATAAGTGCAATGACCTTGTGGAATCAGACCATGTCCTCTGGACGGACCAGGCGGTCGAATGTTTCCGCGTCGACCAGTCCCAGTTCGAGCGCGGCTTCCTTGAGGGTCTGGCCGTTCTTGTGCGCGTGTTTCGCGATCGTCGCGGCGTTGTCGTAGCCGATTTCGGGGGCGAGCGCGGTGACCAGCATGAGCGACCTGTCGACCAGGGCGGCGATCTGGTCCCTGTTCGCTTCGATCCCGTCCACGCAGCGTTCGGCGAAGCTCTCCATCCCGATCGCGAGCAGTTCGATGGAGCGGATCACGTTCGAGCCGATCAGCGGCATGAAGACGTTGAGTTCGAACTGCCCCTGCATGCCGCCGACCGTCACGGCCTGGTTGTTGCCGATCACCTGCGCTGCGACCATCGTCAGCATTTCGCACTGCGTCGGATTGACCTTGCCCGGCATGATCGAGCTGCCCGGCTCGTTGGCAGGCAGCGACAGTTCGCCGAGGCCCGAGCGCGGACCGGAGCCGAGAAAGCGGATGTCGTTCGCGATCTTGTTGAGCGCCACTGCCAGCGTATTGAGCGCGCCGGAGAAAAAGACGAGCCCGTCCTTTGCCGCCAGTTGTTCGAACTTGTTCGGCGCAGGTTCGAATTCGAAGCCGGTGATCTCGCTGATCGCGCCGCTCATGTCCTCGGCCCAGCCATCGGGCGCATTCAGCCCGGTGCCGACGGCGGTTCCGCCAATGGCCAGCTTGCGGATATTGCCATTGAGAGCGCCCTCGATGCGTGCCTTGCAGCTTACGAGCTGTGCGACATAGCCGGAGAATTCCTGCCCCAGGGTAAGCGGGGTGGCATCCTGCGTATGCGTGCGCCCGATCTTCACGATATCGGCGAAGGCTTCGACCTTGGCATTGAGCGAGGAGGTCAGCCGGTCGAGCGCGGGCAGCAGCGCATCGCGGGTGGCGAGCGCCGTCGCTACATGAAGCGCGGTCGGGAAGCTGTCGTTCGAACTTTGCGATTTGTTGACGTGGTCGTTGGGATGGACCGGCTCCTTCCCGCCGCGCGTACCGGCGAGCCGTTCGTTCGCGATCCCGGCGATCACCTCGTTGACGTTCATGTTCGTCTGGGTGCCGCTGCCGGTCTGGAAGATGGTCAGCGGGAACTCGTCGTCATAGTCGCCCTTGCGGATTGCCGTCGCGGCGGCTTCGATGGCGTCGGCCAGCTTCCCGTCCAGCCCGTGCTTGCGATTGATGCGCGCGGCGGCCTGTTTCACCGCGGCCTGTGCATGGACGATCTGGATCGGCATGCGCTGGTGAGCGGGGAAAGGGAAGTTTTCCAGACTGCGCTGCGTCTGCGCACCCCAATAGGCGCTGCTCGCCACATCGATCGGTCCGATGGAGTCGGTTTCGGTTCTCGTGTCGGTCATGGTGTCGCTCCTGATACTCGCGCAGACGTCGACCCGATTAGGGTGCTATGATCGCGCTGGCCACCCGTGAGCCGCCGACCCACCTTCCATTTCTTGCATATGTCGTTGCGCCGCGGACAATTGTTGTGTTCGCGGGGGCAGGTTAGGACGCAAACGAAGGAGATGGCCTGTGCTGTATGTACTCCCGAACCGGCTGCGCCCGATACTTCTGCTGCTTGCGCCGCTCTTGGCAATCTTTGCCGCGCGCATGGCAACTCACAGTGAAATTGCCGCTCGCTATCCGCGCACTGCCGCCTTGTGCTTTCTATGGATTGCCGCCGACAGCCTAACGTTGGCGCTCATCGCAAAGTCGCCGCGCAACCGGCCGCAACTGCGCGCCGTGCTGGGCGCCATCGCGACGGGTTTTCTGGTCGCGACCCTGGGCGCGGCCGATCCGGTCCGCGCTGCGCTGCTCGACATGCACGCCGTAGTTCTGGCGATGGCTCTGACCGTGGCCACTTATACCGGGTGGAGCCTGTGGCGGGCCAAACGGGTTTTTGAGCGGACTGGATCTATCGCAGAGGCCGCGCAGCAGGTGCTGCCCGAATTGCTTGTGCGCATGGCAGCGTATGAATTCGCCATGCTTCGCCTGGCGCTGTTCAGCTGGGGCGTACAGCCCGATATCCCTGCGAAAACGCAGAGCTTCAGCTGTCACCGCATAGTCAATCCGATGATTGCCACCTTGCTGGTACTTCAGCTGATCGAGATTGGAGTGATGCATCTGCTGGTCAGCCACTGGAGCGCCACGGCAGCATGGATACTGTTTGCGCTGGGCGTCTGGGGTTTGCTTTTCACCATTGCACTGATGAAGGCGTTCCGGATCTATCCTGTGCTGATGGACGAAAACATAGTGCGTGTGCGGGCGGGAACGCTGACCGACTTCGCGGTGCCCCATTGCGAGATTGCAGGCGTCGATGCGGCCATTTCACTGGAAGAAGCCAAACGCAGCGACGTTCTACATGCCGCCATTCTGGCGCATCCGAACATAATCTTGCGGTTGAGAAGGCCGATCCGGCATCGTGGGCTTTTCGGTAAAACGCGGACGGTCGAGCGGGTGGCATTCCGGGTCGATGAGCCAGAGCTGTTCCTCACTGCGCTGCGCGAACGTATTTAGTCGGACCCGAGGCACTTTTGCGTTGCATTGCGGTAGGGTTTGCCCACATCGTCAGAACAGAATGCTGCGCCAATACGAACTCGTAGAGCGGGTCAAGGAATACGACCCCGACGCCGATGAGGCGATGCTCAATCGCGCCTATGTCTATACGGTGCAGAAGCACGGCACGCAGACCCGGGCCAGCGGCGATCCCTATTTCAGCCATCCGGTCGAAGTCGCCGGGCTGATGACCGATCTCAAGCTCGACCAGGAAACAATCGCCACCGCGCTGCTCCACGACACGGTGGAAGATACGCTGGCGACGATCGACGACATCGAGGCGAATTTCGGCACCGATGTCGCGCGGCTGGTGGATGGCGTGACCAAGCTGTCCAAGATCGAGCAGATGCCCGAGAACGAGCGCGCGGCGGAAAACCTGCGCAAGTTCCTGCTGGCCATGAGCGAGGATATCCGCGTGCTGCTGGTGAAGCTGGGCGACCGGCTGCACAACATGCGCACGCTGCATTTCATCAAGAACCCGGAAAAGCGCCAGCGCATCTCGCGCGAGACGATGGACATCTATGCCCCGCTGGCAGAGCGGATCGGGCTGTACGAATATATGCGCGAGATGCAGATGCTCGCTTTCGAACAGCTGGAACCCGAAGCATTCCGGACCATCACCCAGCGGCTGGACCAGATCCGTAGCGAGGATGGGGGCCAGGTCGATGCCATCGCGCTCGACATGAAACACGCGCTGGCGGAAGCCGGGATAACCACCGAAGTATCGGGCCGCGAAAAGCACCCCTATTCGATCTGGCGCAAGATGGCCGAGCGCCATGTGAGCTTCGAACAGGTGACGGACATCATGGCCTTCCGCATCATCTGCGAGGAAGTGTCCGACTGCTACCGCGCGCTGGGCGTGCTGCATACGACGTGGCAGTTCCTGCCCGGCAAGTTCAAGGACTATATCTCGACCCCGAAGAACAACGGGTATCGTTCGCTCCACACCTCTTTGATCTATGGCAAATCCATGCGGGTCGAGGTGCAGCTGCGCACCCGCGAAATGCACCGGATCAACGAATTCGGCTTTGCCGCGCACTGGGCCTACAAGCAGGGCAATCGCCCCGACGGGCAGGTTGCCTGGCTGCGCGATCTGATCGAGATCGTGGATGCGAGCCACGATCCCGAAGAGCTGCTGGAGCACACGCGGCTGGCCATTTACCAGGATCGCATCTTCGCTTTCACGCCCAAGGGCGCGCTCTTCCAGCTGCCAAAGGGGGCGACGCCGGTCGATTTCGCTTTCGCCGTGCACACGGATCTGGGCGCGCAGACGGTGGGCGCCAAGATCAACGGGCGGCACATGCCGCTGCGCACGCAGCTGAACAATGGCGATGTGGTCGAGATCATCAAGAGCGCGCAGGCCGATCCGCAGATGAGCTGGCTGGGCTTCGTCGTCACCGGCAAGGCGCGTGCGTCCATCCGCCGCGCAGTGCGCCTGAAGGAGCGCGCCGAAGTGGCCGAAATCGGTAAGAAGCTGTTCGACGAGATCGCTTTGCGGGTGCCGGCAAAGATCGGCAAGAAAGCCCAGCGCGAGGCGTTGCGGCGACTGGAAATGGACGAGGAAGAGGATCTCTATTACGCCATCGGATCGGCCAAGATTTCCGATCGCGAGGTGATGGAGGCTCTGGTTCCGGGAAGCACGGCAGAGCTGGAGGACGAGCCCGACTGGGCGAAGAGCGGCAAGGCCCTGTCGATCCGCGGGCTGACGCCGGGCGTCGGCTTCAAGCTGGCGGAATGCTGCCACCCGGTACCCGGCGATCGGATCGTCGGGCTGCGCAAGCCCAATGAAGGTGTCGAAGTGCACACGATCGACTGTCATCACCTCGCCAGCGGTATCGACAGCGACTGGCTCGACCTGTCGTGGGGCAAGCGGTCGCGCGGGGCCACCGGGCGCCTGCGGGTGACGCTGTACGACCGGCCGGGCACGCTGGCCGAGATGGCGGGTATCTTCGCGCAGAACCACGTCAACGTGACGAGCCTCGACCAGACCCAGCTCGACCATCCGTTCACCACCTACGAAATCGATCTGGAAGTACAGGACGTCCCCCACCTCAACCGTATTCTCAGTGCCCTGCGCGCCAGCGATTCCATCGCTCAGGCGGAGCGGGTATGACCGCCGTCATCGGCATCGACCACGTGCAACTGGCCATGCCCCATGGGGGCGAGCCGCATGCACGGCGTTTCTGGATCGATGTCATGGGACTTGCCGAGGTGGCAAAGCCTGCACATCTGGCCGTCAACGGTGGCTGCTGGTTCGAAAGCGCCGGTATTGCGATCCACTGCGGGGTGGAGGAAGGTTTCCTCCCGTCGCGCCGGGCGCATCCGGCATTGCTGGTCGATGATCTGGCTGGCCTGGTGGCGAAGCTGGGCAAGGCGGGTATCCGCTACAAGCCGGGCAAGGATCTGGAAGGCTATCGGCGCGGCGATATCGCCGACCCCTTCGGCAATCGCATCGAATTGATGCAAAAGGTCTGACGGAGGGCGAGGCCGCGCATCCGTTTGGACGGCGGCGCTTGCCAATCAGCTCATATTTGGCGCCATCGATGCGGCGTCATTGACTGCCCGTGCGCCGGACCGGCACCGGAATATTGCAGATATCCGCGCCGCCCGCCGGAACGATGAAGAAGGGGTCGCGGCGATTGGCGCGCGCTTCGGCATAGCGGGCGAAACTGGCGCCGTTTGTCGCGAGATATTCGAACGAGGGACGCTCGGATGCGGGAAGATCGGCAGCCACCCGCACGGTGAGGATCGGTGTGCGCATCGCTTCGTCTTCGTAGAAGCCGAGCTGGCCTTTGCCGCGCGGCAGGCTGGACAGATGCTCTATCCCTTCGACCACGCGCCCGACCAGAGCGATGTTGCGATCCAGATGCCGCGGGGCATGGCCAATCACAGTGTAAAGCTCGGCCCCGGTCCCCGTGTCGGGTGACATCCCGCGCCCAACACCGACCATGCCGTAGCAGTGCACGGGCCAAGCGATCATCGGCTTAGTTGGTGCGATCCTGAATTGAAGCCCATAAGGAAACCCCAAAGCGAACGGAAAGCCGCTGTTGAAACCGTAAGATGAAGCATAAGGACCGGTGATCCGCACGGGATTACGAGCATCCGGCCAAGGTATGTTCGCAGAACCATAGGTCCTCCCAAACTCGTGCCGCCCCGCATCGGTCCAGGTGATAGGAAAAAGGTCCTCGTCCACACTTAGGGTATATGGAGTGCTGATAACCGCGTCGGAGTTCGGAACTTGCAGCCCTTCCGGCAGCGGTTTCGCCGGGCCGTCCGCTTCCGGGTTGTCGTAATTGGGATCGCCCCACTGGACGACGTAATTGTCCTGCACGCGGTTGACGCTGATGCCGTCGTACCAGTTCGCGCGCGCAAGCGTGCGGATGTTCTCCACCCACCCCTGGCTGAAAGGCGCCGGCATGAGCTGGATCACCACCTTGCGTTCCGATCCGTCCGCGGCAGGAGCCAGGGTCATCACCAGCAGATCTTCGGGCGGGATGACGACCCATTCTTCCGCGGGGGCCTGATCGACGATCTCCGCAGGCGAGGGCGGCGCAGGCGTTGCCTCCTGCGCGAAGGAGGGGGCAGCAAGCGCAAGCAGCGCGGCGAGGGAAATCAGCGGTCTCGTCATCGCGCATGGCGTGCCACCGTGCGCGGGAAAACAAAAGCCCCCACCTGCGCATTGTAGGGGCAGGAGGGGGCTTCGAGACGGAGTTCGCAGGGTATGCCTGATCCGCGCAGCTCCGTCGCAGCGCGTATCCTACTCCCATTTATGCAAATGCCAATAACACGCATGCCGTCCCGGCTTGCGGAATCATCGCCTCGCCGCTAGAGGCGCGCCTTCCTTGCTTGGCATGTCCGGGCGGGGAATGCGGAGCAGTGGCCGAGTGGTCGAAGGCGCACGCCTGGAAAGTGTGTATACGGTAACCCCGTATCGAGGGTTCGAATCCCTCCTGCTCCGCCATTTTCCTGTCTTATGCGGACATGTAGGCGGTGCGCCGAGGCTCCCTATAATCCGACGAATTCTTCGCCCAGGGCGAGGGGGCTTTCAAACTTTTCGTCCTCGGGGGCGCCGACGGCCGGTTTGGCGCGCACGTGTTTCTCGTTCTTCACGCAATCGACCATGAAGGCGCCGAGATCTCCTATGCGGCAGCGGAAGGCTTCCTGCGGGAGGTGTTCTTCATCGACCAGCAATTCGCCGTTGGCCGGCTTTTCGATGAGCCAGGCGGGACGCACGGCGGTCCATTCGAGATTTGCTGCCTCTTCCAGAGACGCCTCCATTTCCTTCATCTGTTCCAAGATGTTGTGCAGCGCCGGGACGACGGTGAGCTTGAACCACTTCGGCAAGCTGGGCTGATCGGCGACGAAGGCCGCAGAGATCACCACAATCCGGTCGATGCCAGCGCGCTGCATGCCGTCCAGGATATTGCCTGTGCCTTTGGTGTAGAGCGGGGGAGGGGACATGGCATTGCTTGGCGAGAAGGCGACACCCAGCGTCGAAATTACCGCATCGCAGCCTTCCATTGCGTCGGCGAGATCGTCTTCGAGCACGTCTGCCTGGCGATAGGTCACACCTTCGAGGCGGTCCTCCTCATCCGGCTGGGAGCGGTCGATAGCCACGACCTCGAGCCCGGCGCGCAAGGCATGTCTGACAACTTCGCGACCGGTTGCGCCGCTGGCGCCGAACACTGCAATCCGTTTCTGGCTCAAATTCGATACTCCCGCATCCCGTTTGCCGGGATAAATTGTTGCAATTGACCGTTTCCAAACCGCAATTCCGACCGCTATGTTCCCTCGTACACGCAGGGAATTATCCAGTTTCAGGCTGCCTCGGCGGGGTCGATCCATTTATCCGGGAGTGATGCGAATGTTTGCCGGCAGTTATTGCGGAAGCCCACCGGGCCTCCACGAAATCGCCATGCGGTGGAATTTCGACCCGGCACTGATCGCTGTCCTGGCATGCGGGCTGGCCTTGGCGTTGCGGGCACGCAACCGGTTGGCAGCCTCCGGGGTCGCGCTGCTTGCGGTCGCTTTCGTTTCGCCGCTCTGTGCTGCGAGTGCTACGCTGTTTTCGGCCCGCTCGGTCCATCATCTTTTTCTGATCGCGGCTTCGCTGGCCTTTGCGATGGCGGTGCGTGACAGCGGTACGTCGAGCCGTATCGTGCGTGCGCTCTCCGGCCTTCACATCCCGGTCGGCCCTGCAACGATCGTCATGACCGTCGTGCTATGGGGTTGGCACGTGCCGGCGCTCTACGATGCTGCGCTCTCCAACATGCTGGTGTACTGGGCGATGCAGCTCTCGATCCTCGCGACGTCCTTCGCGTTCTGGCATGCGGTTTGCCGGGCGGGCGCGGTGGGTGCAGTTGGCGGGCTGCTGGGCGGCATGGTGCAGATGGGTTTTCTGGGCGCACTGCTGACATTTGCAGCGCGGCCGTTTTATCTGGTCCATATCGTCGCTGCGCCATCGTGGGGTATTTCGGCGCTGGCCGACCAGCAATTGTCCGGGCTCATCATGTGGGTCGGCGGGATGGCGCCTTTCGCGATCGGCGCAGCCGTGATCGCTCGCAAGGCGTGGTTGCGTCAGGACGACATCATGCCCGCCGGCGGCATTGTCCGGAACCCGGCCTGAGATGATCCTCTCGCTCGTCAAGGCGGTTCACATCGCCGCTCTCATCATATGGTGTGCAGGGCTGGTGGGTCTGCCGCTCATGCTCAGCAAGCACGAAATCGGGGAGGGTCAGGGCAGCTATGCCCAGCTGCGCCTGCTGACCCATCGCGCGTATTCCTATTTCGTCACCCCCGCCGCCATCATTGCCATTACCGCAGGCACCGCACTGATTTTCCTGGCTGGGGCCTTCACCCTGTGGATGTTCGTGAAGCTGCTGGTTGTCGGCGTTCTGGTTTCGCTGCACGCTTGGATCGGGCATCTGGTGATCCTGATGAGCGAGAGGCGGGGCAGCTTCGTTCCGCGAAGTGCGCTGCCCACACTCCTGCCGATCGTCGTTGCGATGGTGGCGATCCTGTTTCTGGTACTGGGCAAACCGACACTCGACAGCTTCGCCCCGGCCTGGCTGGACCACCCGCTCGGTCATGAACTCCCGGTCGACGAGACCCCGATTTGATATTCGAAAACAAGCTTGCCCCCGTGCCAGCCGGTGAACCCGGTGAAGGCGACGGCGAAGGCGGAGATCATGATGCCAAATGGAAGCACGGCCTGTTCGTACCCGAGCAGTCTGAAACCCCAGTTCATTCCCAGAATGGACAGCAGCATCACGGCGATGATGAAATGCGTCCAGCTGGCGGCGCGCTGGCGGATACCGGGCACACTGAGCAGCTCGATCGTGCCGGTCACCCCGGCGAGAACGCCGAACAGAAACGCCATGCCGGCCGCCCACAACCCGGCGCGCGCCCAGAAAATGTCGCCGGTCCACCAATAGAATATGTCCGCACCAAGAACGCAGGCGGTCAGCGCAATCGGGAAAGCAACCAGCATCGCATGAATTGGATGACCGGCCAGAGCGATGCGCGATTCGAGGCGATGAAAATTGGGCTGCTGTTCGACCGGATCGACCAGCTCGTCGGGGTTCCCCTCGACCAGTTCCTTTTCGGCAACCTCTTCGTGCAACGTGTCGGTCAATGGTTTCATCCTCTGCGTAATCGGGTGCGTGCGGCGAGCGCGACGTTCGCGCTTGCCCCTCTTGCGGCCTGCAACGGGTCATTGTCCACAATCGATCCTGCCGGACCGTCCGCCTTGCGGGTGGCAGACCTGTGGTGGTGGATGCTCGGCGGGTCCCTGTTGTTGTCGGCCCTGGTCTTTACGCTTCTATTCATGGCCCTGTTCAGGCGCGGTGTCGCAGACCGCCAGAAGCCGGATCGAAAGAATGTGTGGATCGGTTGGCTAGGCCTGGCCATGCCGATCGGCGTTCTTTCGGTTCTGCTCGTCTACGCCCTTTGGGTGGGCGAGCGCAGCCTGCCCACTGGCACCGCAGCAGTACGGGTCGAGGCTACCGCCTACAATTACGGTTGGACATTCTGTTACGAAGACGGAAGCTGTTCGGAAGGGGTGATGCGCATTCCAGCCGAACGCCGGGTGGACATCGACATAACGGCCACCGACGTGATCCACAGCCTCTGGATACCCCGACTGGCAGGAAAAATGGATGCGATCCCCGGCCAGGTTAACCGCCTCAGGATCGAAGCCGAAGCGCCGGGGCGTTACGAGGCCGTCTGCGCGGAATATTGCGGCATAGGCCACGCCGATCATCGTTTTGTGGTCCAGGCGTACGACATTGGCGATACGGCGGACGCATTGGAGGCGGCACGATGAAAGCAATCCAGCTCCACCGCGATCTGACGCGCATCTGGGAAGGCGAGCCGGGCTGGCGCGGCGTTCTCACCAGCGTCAGCCACACCGATCTGGGCAAGCGCTTCATCATTGCAGCAGCTGTTTTCTTTGGGATCGGGGGCGTGCTCGCCATGCTTATCCGGGCTCAACTTGCGACGCCCGAAAGCGCTTTCGCCGGGCCGGAGGTCTACGGACAGATCTTCACGATGCACGGCAGTATCATGATGTTCCTGTTCGCCATTCCCATGCTGGAAGGGCTGGCCATCTATCTGCTGCCCAAGATTCTTGGCGCGCGCGATCTCGCCTATCCTCGGCTGACTGCTCTTGGCTGGTGGTGTTACCTGTTCGGCGGTTCGATCATGATCCTGGCGCTGCTGGGTGGCGTGGCGCCCGATGCGGGCTGGTTCCTCTATCCGCCGCTGTCGGGCAAGGAGTTTACGCCCGGCGTCAATTCGGATGTCTGGCTATTGGGCATTACCTTCGTCGAGATTTCGGCCATGTGCGCCGCGATCGAAATCGTGGTGACTATCCTGAAGTTCCGCGCAGCGAACATGTCGTTGACCAGAATGCCGATCATGGCGTGGTATCTGTTGGCGACGGCAGGAATGATGATCTTCGGCTTTCCGCCGCTGATCCTCGGGTCGATCCTGCTGGAACTCGAACGCGCGTTCGGCTGGCCGTTCTTCCAGCCCGAACTCGGCGGATCGCCGCTCCTGTGGCAGCACCTGTTCTGGCTGTTCGGCCATCCGGAAGTCTATATCATCTTCCTGCCGGCGGCCGGTGCGCTGTCCACCATCATTCCGGTCATGGCACGCACACCGCTCATCGGGTACGGCGCGATCGTGACCGCGGTCATGGCGCTCGCCTTTCTCAGCTTCGGCTTGTGGGTCCACCACATGTTCACCACCGGCATTCCGCACATGGCGCTGGGCTTTTTCTCTGCCGCATCGGTCCTGGTAGCGATACCGACTGCCGTTCAGATATTCGCCTGGATCGGTACGATCTGGGCAGGGCGACCGAAATTCACGCTGCCGATGTATTACATAGTCGGTTTTTTTATCGTCTTCGTGCTGGGCGGCCTGACTGGCGTGATGCTTGCGATCGTGCCCTTCGACCAGCAGGCACACGATACCGCTTTCGTAACCGCACACCTGCATTATGTGCTTGTCGGTGGGTTCGTATTCCCCATGCTGGCAGCGGCTTATTACTGGATGCCGCATGCCACAGGGCGGACGCGCGTGATGCGATTGGGTATAGCCGCCTTCTGGCTGATCTTAATCGGTTTCAACCTGACGTTCCTGCACATGCATCTGACGGGTCTGCTGGGTATGCCGCGTCGCATGTACACCTATCCTGCGGAAGCGGGCTGGACCTGGCTCAACCTGATATCCTCCGTCGGCAGTTTCATGCAGGCCTTTGGTTTCGGGCTCTTCGCGATCGACATCGCATTGCAGCGCCGGGTCGGCAACCGGTCGCGGCGTGACCCATGGAATGCCGAAACCCTGGAGTGGGCGATGCCTACCCCGCCGCCGCAGTATAATTTCGCCAGCCTGCCCACGGTCGACTGCCGCGAACCGCTTACCCGCGATCGCCTGCTGGGCGCAGGCCTCGCTGCCGGCAGGGGGTTGCTGGGCCGTACGATCGGCCACCGACGAGAGACGCTTGCCGTGGACATGGTTACTGGCGCGCCGGAGCATGTTGCCATCCTGCCCGGGCCGAGCATCGTTCCTTTCCAGACCGCTCTAGTCATCGGCGGCTTCTTCCTGTCGATGCTGTTGAGCCTGTATTGGCTGGCGCCGGTTTTCATTCTCGGTACGGCGGTCATGGTCTGGCGCTGGACAGCGACGACTGGAACAACCAAGGACGACGGGCCTGTCGATACCGGACAGGGTGATCAATTACCCACCAGTTTCGCGGTGCGCGGCAGCGTGGGCTACTGGGGCAGTGTGCTGGCAATCGCGGCGAGCGCAACGCTGTTCGCCTCGTTGGTGTTCGGCCATTTCTTCCTTTGGGTCGTTGCCCCCAACTGGCCTCCGCCTGGCGACTTCGGCGCATATTTCCTCGAACCTGCGCTGGTGACAGCAGGTTCACTCCTTGCTCTGGCCGCAGCGCGGATTGGCGCGCGCGATTTTGCACGATCGAGAAATGGCGCCATGATATCTGCTTGTAGTCTCGCATTGGCCGTTGCCGGTCTTCTCATCGGTGCAATTCGCCATTTGCCGGGCCCCGGCGAGCATTCGTTCGCCGCCGTCGGCTGGACACTGACAAGCTACGCGGTCTTCTCGGCAATTGTCGGGCTGCTCGCGCAAATATTCATAACCCGCCGGATCGCGAGCGGGCATACGACCTCCGACCGCCCCCATGAATTGCGCATCGCTGCGGTATGGAGTGATTACGGGGCCGCCGTCGCACTGGCTGTTGCCTGGATACTGTCGCTGTCGAGTGCATCGCTATGACGGCGCTGGTCCGCATGATCTCGGGCCTTGTATTGTGGAGCGTGGCTTTCGCAGTGCTTTACGCACTGCAAGGACTGGGCTGTGCACGAGGCTGGACCGAACCGGCCGTATTCGGCCTTACGCAGACAAAGGCGGTTCTGCTTGCGGTCTGGGCGGGGCTGATCGCCTCACAGGTGGTGCTGCTGCTTTGGCTGATGCGACGGCGCGATACGCAGATGGAGCGCATCGGCATAGCGATCGGGTGGATCGGCCTCGGCGCTACCGTGATAACGGGGCTGCCGATCCTGGCAATATCGACCTGCTTCTGACGTACGCTCTTAGCGCGTCGACTGGCGCGCTTCGCCAGCCGGTACAGCCGAACCGCCTTGCAAGGCGACACGCCAAACGGTGTTGGAAACGTCATCCGCTATCAGCAATGCTCGGCGCTGCTCGTCGAACAGGACACCGACAGGGCGTCCGCGGGCGTGCCCGTCCTTCAGGAAGCCGGTAGCAAGGTCGATAGGCTTGCCCGAGGGGCGCCCGTTTCGGAACGGCACGAAAGTAACCTTGTAACCCGACGGATCGCTGCGGTTCCAACTGCCATGTTCACCCACGAACGCGCCTTCGGAGAAGGAGCCCCCAAGGCCGCCGTTCGTGGTGAAGTCCAGTCCCAACGCGGCGACATGCGAACCAAGAGCATAATCTGGCGCTATCGCCTTGCGCACCAGATCAGGCCGCTGCGGGCGAACACGGGGATCAACATGTTGACCGTAATAGCTATAGGGCCAGCCATAGAAGGCGCCCTGGCGAACGGATGTAAGATAGTCGGGGACCAGTTGCGGCCCGAGTTCGTCCCGCTCATTAACGACCGCCCACAATTGCTCGGTCCAGGGATTGATGGACAGGGCCGTCGGGTTGCGGATGCCGGAGGCGAAGATGCGGTTGGCACCGGTTTCGCGGTCGATTTCCCAGATTACCGCGCGGTCTTCCTCCACATCCATACCGCGCTCACCGACATTGCTGTTCGAGCCTATGCCGACATACAGCTTCGAGCCGTCCGGGCTGGCGGTCATGGCCTTGGTCCAGTGATGGTTGATCACCGATGGCAGCTTGGTCACCTCGGTGCCCGGGCCATCGATACGCGTAGCGCCTTCGGTGTAATCGAAGCTGACCAGATTTCCCTGATTGGCGACGTAGATTTTCCCGTCGACGAAAGCCAATCCGTACGGAGCATCGAGCCCATCGATGAAGGTGGTCTGCAGATCGGTCTGCCCATCGCCGTCGCGGTCGCGCAGCAGGGTGATGCGGTTACCGCCTTCGACCGAACTTTTACCGCGCTTCTTGATCATTCCGGCGATGACATCCTTCGGACGGACAGCCGGGGCGTGTCCACCCGATCCTTCGGCAACCAGTATGTCGCCATTGGGCAGAAGCAGCATCTGCCGCGGGATTTTAAGGTCTTTCGCAATCGCAGTTACCGTGAAACCTTCGGGCACGGTCGGAAGTTCGCCGTCCCAGCCTTTGGGCGTGGGAATTTTCATGGCGGGCAAGAGCGTGTCGCTTTGCTGAGGAAGGTCGGGCCGTTCGCCTGTCTGATCCAGATCGGGATCGCTTTGCGATTGGCACGCGGCGAGGGAAGCTGCGAGAGCGAGAAGTACGATCCGTTTCATGCCCGATACTCCTTAACCTGGGTTTGGCCATAGGCGAGGAAGGCTGCGACAAAGGCCAGGATCGTACAGAGGATCGAGAGGACAAGACCGAAGGTGCCGACCGAATGCCAACCGTCACGTGCGTGCTGAAAAGCGTTGAGGACGCCGGCAATGAACATCAGCGCGACCACGATCACATATGCCCACCCGCGCTGCCTCGTGCGGCCAAGGAACTGGCTGACAAGGGCCCAGGCAAGAACAAGTCCCGCAAATACATCGGCCCCGGCAATCAGCCAGGATGAAAAATTGGTCCACTGGATGACCGCCGTGTTGAGATAGGTGATGTCGGACAAGAGTGCGGCGGGGTACAGCGCAACGGGAAAAGCAAGCAGGATCGCATGTATCGGGTTGGTGAATGACCTGGTTCGAGCAAGCGTTTCAGCCATGTAGATTTCCTCCGATTGTCATTCACTCCTGAACGCTAACCCCCCGTGGGAGGAATGGTGCCGGTGCCTGCTGCATTTAAGTGCTGCCGACGTAAGCTGTGTCTTGCTCCGTTCCCGTTCCCGCGAGCACGCCGGAGCCTGCTTTCTTTACGTTTTGTTAACCTCGATTTCCTAGCGAACGGGGCTCGAAGCATCGTGAAGAAGCGGCGGCTACTCAGCTACTAGAATGTCCTTTTCTTGAAACTTTCAGCGCAAAGATTGCGGATCGGGCTCGTCGGGTGGGTCCTGGTCGCCTCATGTATCGGTACGTTGATCATTCTCGCCTTTCTGGCGATCTCGACAAATCGTGGTTTCGAGGAAAACGACCGGCTTCGCCATCTCGTAACCGACTCATATGACGCAAGGTCGGCGCTGCAGGAGTTGATGACCCTGCATCAGGATATCGAGATAGGTCAGCGCGGTTATGCCATCACCGGTGATACCGCGTTCCTCGAACCATATCGCATTGCCGAAGCGCAAGTCGAAGGGCAGCTGAATGCAGTCGCCGCACGAACGAGCAAGATCGGCTCAACGCAGCTGGTTGCGCAGCTCAGGCAGGCGTCCCGTGACAAGCGAGATTTTGCCAAACGCACGATCGCCCTGGTCGCCGACGGTCGGCGCGGGGAAGCCCAGCGACTGATAGCGACCGGAGCCGGCAAAGTGCTGATGGACCGCGTTCGCGGATTGGTCGAAGAACTATCCGAAGTCGAACGGCTGATGCTGGATCGGAGTACCGCCAATGCCGAAACCGATCGGCAAAAGCTCCAAGGGCGGACGCTGGGGCTTGAAATCGGGCTGATCCTCCTGCTGACACTGGCCGGTCTGCTGGTCTTGCGCAGCCAGTTGAGCAGGCAATCGGCTCTGCGCAGGGCCAGCGATATGGCGGCGCGGCAGGAAGCGATCTTCGACAGCTCGATGGATGGCATGATCGTGCTCAACCCCAGCGGCAGTATCGAAAGCATAAATCCCGCAGCGGCATCCATGTTCGGCGCTAGTGCGAGTTCTCTCCTGCGGCGCGATATCGGCATCCTGTTTGAAGTCGCGCCAGATCGTGGACAGATCGAGACTTTCCTCGCCAGGCTCAAGGCCAAGCGTAGCGAGAACAAGGGCCGTATTCAGGAATTCTTCGGCCGACGCAGCGATGGGACGATTTTCCCGCTGGAAGTCTCGGTCAGCCCGGTCGATCTCGCCGACCGGACCAGCTTTGTAGCGGTGTTGCGCGATGTAAGCGAACGCCGCGAAGTCGAGCAGATGAAAAGCGAATTTGTCGCCACCGTCAGCCATGAGCTTCGTACACCGCTTACGTCGATTGCCGGCTCGCTCGGCCTGATAAATGGTGGCGCAGCGGGCGAGGTGTCGCCCAAAGTCGGGCGGCTGATCGAAATTGCGCATAGTAATGCAGCCCGGCTTGTCAGGCTGATCAACGACATTCTCGATATCGAAAAGATCGAGGCGGGGCGGATGCAATTCGATGTTCGACCGCTCGCACTCGCACCATTGCTCGATGCGGCTGTGCATCAGGCGGCCGGCTTCGCCGGTCAATACGATATAGCGCTCCGTATAGAGCCGTTCCCGCCCAATGCCGGAGTGCTGGCCGACGAGGACCGCTTGATGCAGGTGATGACGAACCTGCTGTCGAACGCGATCAAGTTTTCGCGGCGCGGAGAAACGGTCACCGTGGCCGTACGGCCGCTCGATCGTCGATATCGTATCAGCGTGACCGATTGCGGCGAGGGGATTTCGGAAGTCTTTCGCGCGCGCATTTTCCAGAAATTTGCCCAGGCCGATGCATCGGATTCCCGGCAGAAGGGCGGTACCGGGCTTGGGCTCAGCATCGTGAAGGAAATCGTTACACGCCTCGGCGGTTCGATCAGCTTCGATACTGTGGAAGGCAGGGGAACCGTCTTCCACGTCGACCTGCCCGCGGCCGAGCTCCATGGGCCGGTTGCGATCGAAGCACGACCGCAAGAGCGCCGCGAACCCGAACCATCGCTGCCGACGATTCTCCATGTCGACGATGATCCGGACATGCTCGCCGTCGTGGGAAGCGCCTTCGAAGGCAAGGCGCTCCTCCATTCTACGCAGAGCATGTCTCAGGCGCGAGCGTTTATCCGTCGCAGTAAATATGATGCAGCAATTCTCGATGTCGGCATGCTCGATGGATGTGGCACGGACCTGGTCGCTCCACTGCGCGAGCGTTCACCCACCGTGCCGATCATGCTGTTCACCGCACAGGAAGTCGAACCTGTAGCACGTAATGGTATCGATCTCGTCTTGGTAAAATCTCGCGCCAGTCTGGATACGCTGGTCGATCAAACCATCGACCTCATTGAGGCGCGCAAAAATAAGGGAATAGGCCCGTGACCAGCGAAATCCTCTACGTCGATGACGAGGCCGATATCCGCGAGATTGCAGAAATGGCCATTGGCCTGGACCCATCGTTGATCGTGCGAACCTGCGGATCAGGCCAGGAAGGTTTCGAGCAGGCCCGGCAGTCTCCGCCAGACCTGATGCTGCTCGATGTCATGATGCCCGGATTGGATGGACCAGGCGTGTTGAGCCTGTTGCAAGAGGATCCGGTTACCGCCTCCGTGCCCGTTGTTTTTATCACCGCCCGCACGCAGGAGCAGGAGATCGCCCACCTAAAGCAACTCGGTGCGCGGGGCGTTATCGCCAAGCCATTCGATCCCATGACACTGGCCGAACAAGTGCGGAGCTTTCTCGATGGATGACATCGACGAACGCCTTGCGGCCTTTTCCAGGCTGTTCGCGGAGCAGGCCGGCACCAGTGCCGAAGCGATCGAAAATGCGTCGAACACGGGCGATGTGCATAGGCTCCAGCAATTGTGTCACAGTCTGGCGGGGCGCGCGGGCATGTTCGGCGAAGCGGCGTTGGGCGAAGCTGCTAGCCGTATCGAGCAAGCGCTGGAAGCAGGACAGTCGCCACAAAGCCTGTCCGCTGCAATCGACGGGCTGACGGCCCAGCTCAGGGTGGTCCATGCACGAGCGCACCCGTAACGCAGCGGAGTTGAAGCGGGGTGGACCGGCGCTCGATGAGGGTGTTAGGCCTGTCGGCCCCCATGATTTGACCGGTGCAACAGAATGACCAAGGTACTCGTAGCCGACGACGATCCGTTGACAATGGCGGGCATCACGACACTGCTCGACAAGACCAATTTCACCGTCGTTGCGACGGTAAACACTGGCGCCGGGGTGCTGGATGCACTTCCCGGCGCGCGGCCCGAACTTCTGATCCTCGACAACGATATGCCCGAAAGAAGCGGGCTGGATGTTCTGCGCACGCTACGCAGCAAGGGCGACGATCGCCCGGTGGTTCTGCTCACCAGCCGGCTCAATGACGAGCTTGCCCGAGAGGCGGTGAAATTGTCGGTCAATGGCATCGTCATCAAGTCCACGGCGCCTCGTGACCTGCTGGTCTGCCTCGAAAGCGTCGTCCAGGGGCGTCGGTGGATCGATCAGGAAGTCATGCAGCGGGTGATGGAACAGGCCATGTCGCCCGATGCGCCGCGCGATCCCTTCGACGCGCTGAGCGCGCGGGAACGCGCTGTCGCATCGCTGGTCCAGCGCGGGCTACGCAACAAGGAAGTCGCCAGCGAATTGGGCCTCACCGAAGGGACGGTGAAGGTCCATCTTCACAAGGTCTTCGACAAACTCGGTATCCGCGGACGAACCGAATTGATCCTCCTTGCACAAGAGCGTGGCGACTGAGGCTATATCGAAAGTAATAGGCGCTTTTCGCCGAAGGTGAGGGCGTTTGTCTCCGTCGGGTGAATGGCTCGTAATCAACCAATGACGCATCTGTCTGGCATATCGGCGACATGGGGTCGCCGGCTGCAACAGGCGGACAATGAAAACTCTTCACGCGCTCGGAATGGCGATGCTGGTTGCGATCTTCGCGATCGCCGGCCAGCCCGTGCGCGCACAGACCACCGCCTATGCGGCCGGCCAGGGTGCGGTAAACAGCATCGAAGTGGGCGTAGAGGTTCGCGCCTCGGTTACCGGCCGCTGTGGTTTTGCAACGTCGGGCGCACCTTCGGGCACGATCGATCAGGCCGATTTCGATGTGAACGGCTTCAGCCGCGATTTCGCAATCCAGCTCAACTGCACGGGCGCCTCGCGCATTGCCGTGTCCTCGCTCAATGGCGGGATGGCTAGCCAGGGAGCGGGCGGCTCTGGATATCAGACCAAGGCACCTTACCGTGTGGCCCTCTATATGGTGGCCGACAACGGTACGAATGCTTCGGCCACCTGCGATGCGGCCACGCTGTCGGCGGGTGGCTCGTGCAGCTTTGCAGGGACCGCGACTGCAGCCCAGGGGCTCCGCCTTGCCGGAGCCTCGACGAAGGTAAACGGATCGTATCTTCGTGTCAGCGCACCCGCCTATACCGGAAGCGACACGCTCGTATCGGGCCGGTACGCCGACACACTTTCGGTCACTGTCAGCGTGAGTCCCTAACGCCATGGTAACGAACAAGATTCGCCCTTTGTTAGAAACTCGCCTATACCTCCGACGGTGTGACGAAACTGCATGTAATCCGTTCGGCCAGAATTCGCGCGATTGCCGCGCAGTCGACATGTATTGCAGCTGTGTTCTGTTCAGTTCCATCGGCGGCACAAAGCGCGGCAGAAGTGGACATTACCGGTCACGTGGCGCCGCGCTGCTGGGTCTCCGATCCGAAGGCTGTGGTCGTAACGTCCACCCCGGCGGCCAACGCTCGCCGGGCGGTCTGCAATCATTCCGTCGCTCGATCGGTGTCGGAAAACTGGACCGTCATGGCGAAGTTGCAGAGGCAGCCGCGCGGCCCCCTCAGGCCCATACCGGTTCAATCGGCAGAATTCTCTTCTCGCGCTGCACTGGAGATCGTCGTATCGCCTCAGGTATGAGGCGTTGGACAGTAGGTTTTGCAGCCGCCGCCGCGGCTTTCGCGATAGCATCGCCCGCACAGGCTCAATCGCAGATTTCGTCGGTTTGCGGCGTTACCGGTACGGCTACCGCACCGGCCAGCATCACTTATGATCCGTTCTCGCCCGGCGGCCTTTCGGAAGTGACCATCCCGCTGATCCTGCGGCGCAATCGAAGCATTCTTTTTGGGCGCACGGATGAGGTCAGTCTCGTCATCGTCGCACCGACCGGTTCGCCGGCGCTTGACGTGACCTATCGCGGTTTCCGGGTGATTTATCCCGAAGGATCGACGGCGGGTCGTCCCCGGTCGCTGGATTCGCGCGACAACGGTGCCGGGTCGGCGGGTGAAATACGCTATGACTTCGGCGGCATTCTAAGCTCGGATTTGTCCAATCCGCTCAACCTGCGCGTGACCGTGCCGCCTGGTACCGATCTGTCTGCCGGCGACCCGATTGTTCTCGACCTGCTATACATCTGCTCCGGTATCGGTGGACTGGCGAGCATACCCGTTCCCGTTCGCGAACCGGGCACCATTCGGATCAACGTCAACACGGTCAGCGCGCTTCAGGCATATTATGCCGGTTCCCCCCTCGACTTCGGCGAGATCGGTGATGCCAGCACGACGGCGGTACTGGCCGCGCCCGAACGTTACACGACGCCTGCAGGAAATTCGCTGCGCGTGCGCAGCTCCGGCCCGTTCGAGGTGAGGATGCGCTCGCAAAACGATTTCCGCCTTACCTATCCGGGCGGCAACCTCGGCGATGCGTCGCAGGCGATCCGCTACAATGCGCGCTTTCTGGGGCAGGAAGTGACCTCCAATGCCTCTTTCGGAACGCGGACCTGTGCACGTGCGGGCATGGACGGAAGCGCAGGGGTTCTGCCATTGCGCGCGACCTTGAAGGAAGGCGGGGCGGCCAAGACGCCGGCCCCCAACTACAGTGACGTGATCAGCATCACCTTCACGCCGGTGGTCACGGCTGCGTCCGCCAGCAATTGCGCCGGGCTCTGACCATCCGCAACCTATACCCAAGGGTATAGCGAATAACGCTCAAAGTTAGCGCCGTTTTCGCCACCCGCTAAATGGGGCGACGGGCGATTCCCGGCTATTTCCAACTCATCGGGGTGACGAGCCCCTCTGAAATTCTGATTGGAGATACGAAATGAAAAAGCTGGTTCTTTCCGTCCTGGTTCTCGGTTCGGCACTCGGCGCTACCCCTGCTTTGGCGCAGGCAACCGGATCGGTTGACGTCACGGGCTCGGTTGCAGCACGCTGCCTCGCCGTTTCGCCCATCAGCGGCAACATCACCCTTGGCGAACTGGCTAAGACCGACGGCACCGTCGACCCGAGCTTTGCCGGCAACACCGGCGGCCTTACCCGCAACTTCACCGTGAAGTGCAATGGCTCCAACCCGAAGATCTCGGTCGATGCCAAGCCGCTGATCAACGCCGCCGCTACGAACGTACCCGCCGGTTACACCAACACCGTCCATTACACCGCGACGCTGGTTGCCACCGGTGCCAAGGGCGGAACCACTCCGGTTGCCGACCAGTCGCTGACCACAGGCGCCACCTCGGCCCAGGTCGGTGACCGTCTGGCCGCCACATCCAACAATATCACGCTGACGATCGGCAGCGGGCTTACTGCGGATCCGGCTGCGATCCTCGATGCCGGTACCTATGCGGGTAAGGTGGAAGTCACCATCGCACCGACCGCCTGACAGGGGGGTTTCCGGCAGGCGCGGGGGCAGCCTGCCGGAAATTTTTGGAATTCTTCATGGTCACACATAATCCGGCCGATCTCGCGAACGAACTGCGCTTAAGAGCGCAGGATGCCGAGGGCGAGGAGCGTAACGAGCTGCTGTACCTCGCGATCGAATATGAACGCATGGCGCAGGAAACCGGTCTGGCAGCGCGCCCCGAATGGCGCGGAGTAGCCATTCCGAAGTAAGTGCTGCCGCAGGGAAACACCCCTGGGCCTATCCGGCGGTTCGCGGCAATTCGTCCTTGGCGAACCGGGGTGGGTCGGTCCATGGTCGCCCGATAAGGCTGTCTCGCAAGGAGTATCCATTGCAGTCACTTAGAAAAATTGCGGTCGCGCTGCTGGTTACGGTTCTTGGGGTGGTCGGCTCAGTCGCCGCCTATGCGATGATCGTCCAGCCCGTAGTCATCGACTTGACGACAGCCGGCCGCGGTATGAGCGATGTCGTGACTGTCGAGAATACCTTCGACAAACCGCTGCCGGTCGAAATGCGAATCGAGGCGCTGGAACTGAACAGCGACGGCGTGACCCCGACCGGGGTCGATCCCGGCGAACTCGTGGCCTTTCCGCCCCAGGCGCTGATTCCTCCCGGCCAGCGGCAGAGCTTCCGCGTACAGTATGTCGGCGATCCCGACCTTGCGCGCAGCAAGCACTATTTCGTCACGGCCGCGCAGCTGCCGGTTGAAACCAGCGATACGACTTCGAACGTGCAGCTCCTGTACAATTTTCAGATCCTCGTCAGCGTTTCGCCGGATGGCGTGAAACCTTCCTTGTCGATCGCCTCTGCAGAAATCGGCACCGATGCCGAGGGGCGGCCAGCCCCTGTCATTACCGTAACCAATGCTTCGGCTGCGCACGGCTATCTGTCGCGCGGACGGCTCCGGGTCGTCCAGACCGGCGCCGACGGCCGCGAGGTGTTCCGCAAGGAAATTTCAGGCCCGGAGCTGCAGCAGACGCTGGGCTATGGTCTGATTGGCGGGGGCCAGACGCGGCGCCTGACGCTGCCTGTGGTCCTGCCGCAAACGGATGGGCGTGTCGAAGTGCAGTTCACGCCCGACAATTAAGGGCCCCAGGTTCGTATGAACCGCCAGATACTCGCTGCTGTCCTGCTTGCCGGTTGCCTCGTTCCCCAAGTGGGGAATGCGCAGCCCGCTGCCCAGGTGCGCGCTCGCGTGGTGATCGATCCGGGCCCCGATGGCGATCAGGTCAATCCTACCGGGCGAACCTTCGTCCTGACGGCACCCCTGCTCGATGGCGAAACCTATATTGGCGACACGACCCTAACGCTCGAGCCGGGCGGGCAGGCAAGCTTCGCGGCAGAACGCCTGCTGGCGCTGCTGGAGCCGCGCATCGCACCGCAGCTCGTCGAACGGTTGCGCTCCCGGTTGGCCCAGCAGGGTCAGATAGGGCGATCCGATCTCGAAGCTGTCGGCATCGCGATCCGCTATGATCCGCAATCGCTGCAACTGATCCTTGATATCGCCCCTGCAAGCAGGGCGAGCCGGTCGCTGACGTTGGGCAACGAAGACGAGCGCGGGGTGGTCAACTATGTCGCGCCAGCCGATTTCAGTGCCTATCTCAACATACGCGGTTCGCTGGACTGGGTTCAGCAGGGTAGCGACGAAGGGCTGGCGCCGCCCATCACCTTTCTCGACGGAGCGGCGAGGCTGGGTGGCGTGGTGCTGGAAAGCGAAGCCAATTGGCAGGCCAGCGCGCCAGGGCCGGATTTTCAGCGCCGCGGAACGCGGCTGGTCTACGATGATCGACGCAATCTTCTGCGCGCATCGGCCGGGGACCTGCGCACATTGGCCCGCGGATTTCAGGCGGCACCGGAGATCAGCGGTCTTTCGGTTTCGCGCTTCTACTCCCTCCTCGATCCGCAACGGATCATCCGTCCGCGCGGCAGCCGCAGTTTCCGTCTGGATCGTCGTTCACAGGTGGAAGTGCGGGTTAACGGACAGCTCGTTCGGCGGCTGGAACTCGATCCGGGCACGTTCGACCTGACCGATTTCCCTTTTGCCCAAGGGTCCAATGACGTCGAGCTGACCATAACCGATGATACCGGACGCAGCGAAACCGTCGATTTCGACATTTTCCTCGATCAGGCACAGCTTGCCGAAGGTCTTAGCGAATTCGGGCTTTATGCCGGCGTGCTCGCACCATTGGGTGGGCGCGGTCCCGTGTATAGCGACGACCTCGCCTTCAGCGGCTTCTATCGGCGCGGTATCAATGACCGGTTGACACTTGGCGCGAATGCGCAGGCAGATCCCGACGGTTGGATGGGCGGTGTCGAAGCGGTTGTCGCAACTCCAATCGGGTCTCTCGGCGGGTTCGCCTCCGCCTCGCACAGCGAAGGCGTCGGCTCGGGTTGGGCATCGATCCTTACGTTTCAGCGGACTATCGCGCGCAATACTGCCGGCGGCGCTGACGTTCTGTCAGCCTCCATCGAGACACGAAGCCGGAACTTCTCCCCGATCGGTACCGGCTTGCCGTTCAATCCCTATCGCTACATCGCCGGGGCAAGCTACAGCGCCACGATCAGCGACACGGTCTATGCCGGCTTGGATGCGCGCTATTCGCGCGGCCGGGATGACGAACCCGATGTCGGCAGTCTGCGCGCCACCGGTGGTTGGCAGATCTCGCCCCGGCTGAACCTGACTGGCGATTTCGGATATGACCGGGTGGGCGGGCAAAACCGGCTCAGCGCGTTCTTCTCGCTCGTCTTCCGTTTCGATCGCAGTTCAAGCCTGCGCGCCGATTACGACAGCCGCGGCGACCGCAAACGCCTGACCTACCAGACGTACCACGGGACGGGGACCGGGGCCTATAATTTCAGCGCCGATATCGAACACAGCGACGTCGGCATAGTGACCGGCGCCAATGGCACGCTGTTCAGCAACCGGGCCGAACTGGGCTTCAGTCATTTTGGCGCGTTCGAAGGTGATCTCGGCGGATCGACGAGCCAGAGGACATCCCTTCGGTTCGGCACTGCCCTGGCTGTCGCAGACGGTGCATTTTCGGTCGGACGGCCCATCCAGGACAGTTTCGCCATCGTCAGTCCACATGCCTCGCTGCGTGGAACCGACATACTGATAGAACCGACCGGGCGCTCGGCCGCGGCAAACAGCGGCGCATTGGGTACCGCCCTGCAGCCCAGCCTGAGCAGCTATAGCGAACGTAACCTGCTGATAACTGCTCCCGATGCGCCCCTGAATACGGATCTGGGTGAAGGTTCCTTCCGGCTCCTTCCGCCCTATCGCGGAGGATACCGCCTGACTGTCGGCTCGGACTATATGGCGAGCGTGGTCGGGCGTTTGCTTAACGGCGATGGCGAACCGATTTCGCTTCTGTCTGGCGTCGCGATCGAGGATGCCCATCCCGAACGGGAACCCGTTGCGCTATTCACCAACTCGGCCGGCCGTTTTGGTGCGACCGGCCTTGCTCCCGGCCGCTGGACGATCGTACTGAACGATGCCGACCAGACGACCTTTGCCTTCACCATCGCCGAAGACGTCGATCAGACGGTCGCGCTCGGCGATTTGGTCCCCGCCGAATAGGGTGGCACGGGAAACCGGTTAATGCTGCGCGGGCGTTTCCTGGGCGTTGCCACCACTGCGAAATGAATCGCAAGCTCCAATCAGGAGATGCCCGGCAGTGCCGCGGCCGCGATGACCCACAGGCCTATCGCAAGGAATAGCAGCGCCGCAATAATCCGTACCGCTTTCAACGAGACGCGCTCTACGATGGCATTGCCGAAATAGACCGCCGGCACATTGGCCAGCATCATGCCAAGCGTCGTGCCCAGCGTGACCAGAAGGACGCTCTGGAACTGCGCCCCCAGGGCGATGGTGGCAACCTGCGTTTTGTCTCCGATTTCGACAATGAAGAACGCGATGGTGGTTGTCAGGAATGCCCCGAACCGCGGAGCCTTGGGTTGTTCATCGTCGTCCAGCTTGTCTGGCACAAGCGTCCACAGGGCCATTGCGATGAAGCTTGCTCCGACGGCATAGCGAAACCACGGACCTTCCAGAAAGCTGGCGACGGATTGGCCAACGAAAGCTGCAATCCCATGGTTTGCCAAGGTGGCGACCAGGATGCCGAAAACGATCGGCAGAGGTTTGCGAAATCGCGTTGCAAGCACAATGGCAAGGAGCATGGTCTTGTCGCCGATTTCGGCGAGCGCAACCACGGCGGTCGAAGTGAGAATGGCTTCCACAGGGTATCTCCGGGCCGGGCTTCAAGACTTCAACGGCACCGGACCTTCCGCCCGGCCGGACGAAAGTCAGGTGCCATTGGTCTTGCCCGAACGGATGCTCGAACCCCTGCGCCACGGCCTCTCGGCCGAGTATGTTGACGCGAGGGAACCGCACTGAATGCGGCGGGCTACTCCCCAGATGACGGTGGTTGGCTAGCAGCGACCCATCCGGCGCGCAAGGTAGGCCGGTACAGAGCTCGCATCATTACCGGCTTTCCTACTCGCTGCCCCGCGTGTCAGCGTATTCTCCATGCCTATCCCGCCCTGCCAGAATCGCAAAAAACCACCGTCGGACGAGAATTATCCGGCGGTGGTTTTTTTGCTCTTGGACTGTGTAACACCCGGTCCATGTCTCAGCTTTGCGGCTGCAAAGCTGAGCAGCCGGCCGTTCGAATCAGGCGTCTTCCTTCAGATACTTCTGAAAGCTTTTGCGCAGTTTCATCAGCTTGGGCGGGATAACTGCAAGGCAGTACGGATTCCGCTGGCCTTCGCCATCCCAGTATTCCTGATGGTAATCCTCCGCCGGGTACCATTCGCCGCTCTCGATGGTGGTGACGGCCTTCTGTCCCTCGTGTTCGTCGTTCCATCGCGCAATCGCGGCCCTGGCTTCCTCTTCCTGCCCTTCGAGTGGGAAGATCGCACTGCGATACTGGGTGCCGACATCGTTGCCCTGCCGGTTCAGCTGGGTCGGATCATGCGTGCCCAGAAAGACGTCGTAAAGCTGGGCCAGCGTGATCTGCTCGTCGTCGAATGTGACACGCACGCCTTCGGCATGGCCGGTATTGCCCGTGCAGACCTCCTTGTAGGTCGGGTTCGCCTGGTGCCCGCCGATATAGCCGCTCTCTACTTCGCTGACGCCGATCACGTCTTTCATCACCGCTTCGGTGCACCAGAAGCACCCGCCGGCAATGATCGCCTGCTGTTCTGCCATGTCATCAAACTCCTTGTTGGATACCAAGATAGGAATCCGTCCCGCGCTTGTCATCGTGCAGTTGCACGTGCAGGACATCACCGATCCATTCGAGGGAGAGATCAGATGCGTTACCTGCTCGCCGCCACAGCGCTGGCATTCGGCGTTCCTGCCGTTGCCGACGATCAGAAATTGCCCGATCCCGCGGCCTTTGCAGCGACTCATGCCGAAGCCATATCCGGCGCGATCAATCATCCCAGCCGCGCCGACGATCGCGCGCGTGATCAGTATCGTCACCCTTCCGAAACCCTCGCATTCTTCCGCGTCGCACCGGACATGAAAGTCGGTGAATATGCGCCCGGCGGCGGCTGGTACACGCGTGTGCTCGGGCATTATCTGGGCGGTGAGGGGCAGCTCGTCGGATTGTATTACGATCCCACCAGCGGTCCCTTCGACGCCGAAGCGCAGCAGCGCATCCGCGCCGGGGCCGCCGGCTTTCCTGCCGAAGCTGCCGAATTCACCGGGCTTCCGGCAGAACATTTCTCGGCCATGACGCTTGATGCCGTGCCGGAAGGCGAAGCGGGCACGTTCGATCGCATCCTCGTCATTCGCATGCTCCACAACATGATGCGCTGGAACAATGCGGACAGCGAAATCAAGACCATGCGCGGCCTGCTCAAGCCGGGCGGGATGCTTGGCATCGTCCAGCATCGCGCGCCCGAAGATGCCAGCGCCGACTATGCCAACGGCTCGAAAGGCTATTTGCGACAGGACGATGTCGTGGGCTTCGTGGAGGCCCTGGGCTTCGAATTCGTCGGCAGCAGCGAGGTGAACGCAAATCCGCGCGATCCGGCCAATTGGGAAGACGGCGTATGGATGATGCCGCCAAGCCTCGGGGGCGATGATGCGATGGACGCGCAAACCCGCGATCTGGGTGAAAGCGATCGCATGACGCTGCTGTTCCGCAAGCGGGACTGATCATTGCCTGACGCGCGACGGTTGCTTATCTGGCGCCCATGAGAGAACTGAACGTCGCCGTCCTGCAATTGCCGCTCGCCCGTCCCGATGCGGCAGACAATATCGCCGCCGTCTCGAAACTGGTGGAAGACGCGGCGGCCAAGGGCGCACAGATCATCCTGCCGCCCGAACTGTTCGCGGGGGAATATTTCTGCCGGGAGGAGGAGGAGGACCTCTTTGCTCTTGCTCACCCGACCGGCGAAAGTCCCAGCGTCATTGCCATGCAGGAAATCGCCGCAAGATTAAAGGTGGCCATTCCGACAAGCTTCTTCGAACGTGACGGCCAGCATTACTACAACACGCTCGCCATGATCGGCCCGGATGGCGAAATCATGGGGACTTATCGCAAAAGCCATATTCCCGATGGACCGGGCTACGAAGAGAAATACTACTTCCGCCCGGGCAATGACGGGTTCAAGGTATGGGATGTGTTCGGCGCGCGTATCGGCATCGGCATCTGCTGGGATCAATGGTATCCCGAATGTGCTCGCGTCATGGCGCTGAAGGGGGCCGAAGTGCTGTTTTATCCGACTGCCATCGGCTCAGAACCTTACGATGCAGATCTCGATACCAGCCGCATGTGGCGTCGTGCGATGATTGGTCATGCGGTGTCCAATTGCATGCCCGTCTGCGCGGCCAATCGTATCGGACACGAAGGTCCCGCGGATCGTCAGCAGAGCTTCTATGGCCACAGTTTCATCAGCGATGAATGGGGCGATCTGGTCGAGGAATTCGGCGGTTCGTCACATGGTGTCCTCGTCGCAACGCTCGACCTCGACCGCGCACGAAAACATCGTGCGGGCATGGGCTTCTTTCGCGATCGGCGTCCCCAGCTTTACGGGCGCATCTGCGAGGATATCTGACGGCGGGCTGTGCGCCCCCGCGTTATCCGCCTGCCAGTTCCTTGAGTATGATCGTCCAGTGATCGAGGCCCGAATAGAATGCATCGACACTCGCCCGCTCGTTGAGGCCATGCGCATACATGTCCTGCGATCGGCTGGCCCCTCCGCTTATGGCGACCGTATCGTAGCCTAACGTGCGGTAATGCATCCCGTCGGTACCGCCCGATTCCATATAGGGAATGATGGGTATGTCCTTGCCGTATCGTGCGGCGAGGCTTTTTGCCACCGCTGCCCGGACATCGTCCCGGAGAACAGAGACGGGGCTTTCCGTCACCTCTGCCATCAGCTTGAACGAAACATTGTCGTTGCCGATGACGCGGGCCAGTTCGGCTTGGGTCTTCTCGACCCCGATGCCGGGGAAAATGCGGCAGTTCACGGTCGCCGTCGCGCTCTGCGGCAAGGCGTTTTCCGCATGCCCAGCGCGCAGCATCGTCGCAACGCAAGTCGTGCCGAGCGTACCCACCGTCTCGGGGTTCGACTGAAGCGTGGCGACGGCTGCCGGATCTTCAGGGTTTTCCGCAAAGGCCCGCATGGCATTGCCCAGTTCGCCCGGCACGCTCTGGCCAAGGGCTGCAAAATAGCTTCGTGTCAGCGGTGTCGCCTGAACTGCGAATTTGTGATCGGCCAATTTCAGAAGCGCTGCCGACAGTTCATAGATGGCATTGTCGGAGCGCGGCCGCGAAGAGTGGCCGCCTGGATTGGTCACGGTAAGCTCGAACGTCGCAAACGTTTTTTCTGCAGCCTGAACACGCATGGCCAGCGGCTTGAACTCGTCGTCCAGCGCCGTTCCGCCGGCATCGGAATTCAGCACGAAAGCAGGGTCGGCGTTCTCTGCGATCCACTTCGCCTGTGCGCGGGTGGAAACCATGCCGGTTTCCTCATCACCAGAGAAAGCCAGGTAGAGATCCCGGTTGGGCGTCCAACCTTCATTTTTCAGCCGTATGAAAGTGCCTACGAGATTGGCGACGCCATACTTGTTGTCCATCGTTCCGCGCCCGAAGAAATAACCGTCTTCTTCGGTCAGAGTGAAGGGATCGCGATCCCAATCCTCCGGCAGAGCATCCACCACGTCCATGTGAGCCAGCATCACGATCGGCTTGTCGCCCGATGATCCGTCACCGCGATATCGCACGATAAGCCCCTGCGTCAGTTCGCCGTCGCTGTCGTAGTCAGTGACCATCAGGTCTTCCTGCGCGAAGCGAGCGTCGGACAGACGCTTCGTGAGGTACGCGACCATGTCATTCACCTGCTGATGACCGCGCGCCGTACGAAAGCCTATTATGTCGCGATAGATGTCATGGACCATCTGCTGGTGATCGGTCAGTTGACGCGTTTCGGTATCCTGAGCCGCAATTGGGCCCGCCGAAGCCAGCGCGCCCGCCAGAAGAAATGCCTTTACCCTCATCGCCTGCCCCTCCAGTTGGCTATCACGCGGCGGGACGCTAGGACGGAGCCTTCATGGAGGCAAGCAAGCATCGCTACCTGATTGCACTGGGGTCGAACCGGCGCGTACCCCAGATCGGTGCCCCGCGCGCAGTGCTTGATGCGGCGGTGGCAGAACTGGCCGAGGAAGGCTGGGAGGTCGAAGCCGTCTCGTCTTGGGTGGATAGCGTGCCCATCGGCCCTTCGCAGCGGCAGTATGCCAATGGCGCTGTCGTAATCAGTGGCGATCTCGATCCCACCGAGACGCTGGAACACCTTCAATCAATAGAGGAAAAGTTCGGACGCGAGCGGCGCGGGCAGAGGTGGCGATCGCGCACACTCGATCTCGACATCGTTCTTTGGAGCGGCGGGGCCTGGCATTCGACAACTCTTTCGATCCCGCATCCCCTGTTTCGAGAACGTGAATTTGTGTTGCGCCCGGCGGCCGAAATTGCAGCGGATTGGCGAGACCCTGTCTCGGGCCACACCCTGCGTCAGCTCGCCAGAAGAAGTTTCCGCTGACCTGCGCCAAATCTCGCATGACCCGCTTGACCGCCCGCAAAGGCGCCCCTAGGTGGCACGCCGTGGTCGGGCCGTTAGCTCAGTCGGTAGAGCAACTGACTTTTAATCAGTAGGTCGCTGGTTCGAACCCAGCACGGCTCACCACCACTATCCGCACCGAGGCCGGAGTGCCGGCACCAACTACCGGAGCCGACATTCCCATGAAAACCCGCGCCGCCGTCGCTTTCGCCCCCAAGCAACCACTCGAAATCGTCGAGTTAGACCTGGAGGGACCAAAGGCGGGCGAAGTGCTGGTCGAGATCATGGCGACCGGTCTCTGCCACACGGATGCGTATACGCTCGATGGATTGGACAGCGAGGGGATCTTTCCCAGTGTCCTGGGTCATGAGGGCGCAGGAATCGTGCGTGAAGTCGGCGCCGGCGTCACGAGCGTCTCGCCCGGCGACCACGTCATTCCGCTTTACACCCCCGAATGCCGCCAGTGCAAATCGTGCCTGAGCGGCAAGACGAACCTTTGTACCGCGATCAGGGCCACTCAGGGTAAGGGCTTGATGCCCGATGGTACGACGCGCTTTTCCTACAAGGGCGAGCCGATTTTCCATTATATGGGCTGCTCGACCTTCTCGAACTTCACTGTCCTGCCCGAAATCGCGGTCGCCAAGATTCGTGAGGATGCCCCCTTCAAGACGAGCTGCTATATCGGCTGCGGTGTCACAACGGGCGTCGGCGCAGTGACCAATACGGCCAAGGTCCAGGTTGGTGACAATGTCGTGGTCTTCGGCCTGGGCGGGATCGGTCTCAATGTCATTCAGGGTGCGCGGCTCGCCGGCGCCGGCATGATCATCGGCATCGACATCAATTCTGATCGCGAAGAATGGGGCCGCAAGTTCGGAATGACCCATTTCCTCAATACCAAGGGTATGAGCCGGGACGAAGTGGTGGCCAAGGTCGTCGAGATGACGGACGGAGGAGCCGATTACACCTTCGACTGTACGGGTAATACGGAGGTGATGCGCACGGCCCTGGAGGCTTGCCATCGCGGCTGGGGTACATCCATCGTCATTGGCGTTGCCGAAGCGGGCACGGAAATCTCCACCCGGCCCTTCCAACTGGTGACCGGTCGCAACTGGCGCGGCACGGCGTTCGGCGGAGCCAAGGGCCGCACCGATGTTCCGAAAATCGTCGATTGGTACATGGACGGGAAGATCGAGATCGACCCGATGATCACTCACGTTCTCAGCCTAGAGGACATCAACAAGGGGTTTGACCTTATGCATGCAGGTGAAAGCATCCGCAGCGTGGTGGTGTTCTGATGGCCGGCAAGATCTATTCTGACGCCGCCGCGGCGCTCGACGGGGTGCTGCGCGACGACATGCTTATCGCAAGCGGTGGCTTTGGCCTCTGCGGAATTCCGGAGCGCCTGCTCACCGCTATTCGTGATAGCGGGGTCAAGGGGCTCACTTTCTGCAGCAACAACGCCGGCATCGACAATGAAGGCATCGGTATGCTGTTGCGCACCCAGCAGGTGAAGAAGATGATTTCTTCCTATGTTGGCGAGAACAAGGAATTCGAGCGGCAATTCCTTTCCGGCGAGCTGGAGGTCGAATTCTGCCCGCAGGGCACGCTGGCCGAACGCATGCGGGCAGGTGGGGCGGGCATTCCCGGTTTCTACACCAAGACTGGCGTCGGCACACAGGTCGCTGAAGGCAAGGAGCACAAGGGTTTCGACGGCGAAACCTATATCCTCGAACATGGGATTTTCGCCGACCTCGCAATCGTGAAGGCATGGAAGGCCGACGAAACGGGCAATCTCGTTTTCCGAAAGACCGCTCGTAACTTCAATCTCCCCGCCGCAACGTGCGGCAAGGTCTGCGTCGTCGAAGTCGAGGAAATCGTGCCGACCGGTAGCCTCGATCCCGACTGCATTCATTTGCCCGGGGTCTACGTCCAGCGCATGATCGTTGGGTCACCTTATGACAAGAAGATCGAATTTGTGACGACCCGCGAAAGGGAGGCCGCATAATGGGCTGGGATCGCAACCAGATGGCCGCCCGCGCGGCCAAGGAACTGGAAGACGGATATTACGTCAACCTCGGCATCGGTATCCCGACGCTGGTGGCCAACCACATTCCTGACGGCATGCATGTAACGCTGCAGAGCGAGAACGGCATGCTCGGCATCGGACCATTCCCTTACGCCGGTGAGGAAGATGCCGATCTGATCAATGCTGGTAAGCAGACCATCAGCGAACTTCCACATAGTGCCTATTTCGATAGTGCTGCCAGTTTTGCCATGATCCGCGGCGGGCACATCGATCTGACTGTGCTCGGTGCGATGGAAGTCGCTCAAAATGGCGATATCGCGAACTGGATGATCCCCGGCAAGATGATCAAGGGCATGGGCGGCGCGATGGATCTTGTGGCCGGCGTCAAGAAGATCATCGTTGTTATGGAGCACACCGCCAAGGACGGAAGCCCGAAGTTCATCTCCGAATGCACGCTGCCTCTGACAGGGCAGAACGTGGTCGACATGATCGTGACGGATCTCGCCGTATTCCAGCGGCCCGACCATGACAGCGCATTTCGTTTGATCGAACTGGCGCCGGGCGTGACCGCCGAGGAAGTAGCCGAAAAGACGACCGCGCAGTACGAAGTCGCTCTCTAGGGATGGCTACCGCATTGGAAACAGTCGAGGAGCACCGTAGCCACGGCGGCATTCAAGGCGTCTATCGCCACGCCTCTTCTAGTACCGGCACCGATATGACGTTCTCGGTGTTTGTACCCGAACACAAAGAAGGCACGAAGCTGCCGGTCCTGTGGTTCCTTTCCGGACTTACGTGCACCCACGCCAACGTCACCGACAAGGGCGAGTTTCGTGCTGCCTGCGCCGAACATGGGATCGTCTTTATTGCGCCGGACACCTCACCGCGCGGCGAGAACGTGCCCGATAATGAAGCATATGATTTCGGCCAAGGGGCCGGGTTTTATGTCGACGCTACGCAGGACCCCTGGGCAGAGCATTTCCGCATGCGCAGCTATATCGAACAGGAACTGCCGGAGCTGCTTGGCGAGCACTTCCCCATCGATATGGAACGTCAGAGTATCACGGGCCATTCGATGGGCGGTCACGGCGCGCTGACTGTCGCACTCCGCAACGCGGACCGCTTTCGTTCGGTCAGTGCATTGTCGCCGATCGCAAGTCCGATTGCATGTCCGTGGGGAGAAAAGGCGCTTGGCGGGTATCTCGGGGCGGATCGCCAGGCTTGGCGTGAATATGACGCCTGCGCACTGATAGAAGACGGTGCGAGATTGCCTGCGCTCCTAGTGGATCAAGGCACGGCCGATGGCTTTCTCGAAGAGCAGCTCAAGACCGAACTGCTGATTGAAATCTGCGAAAAAGCCAGCATGCCCGCAGACATCCGGTTCCAGGATGGGTACGATCATTCGTACTACTTCATTTCGACATTCATGGCCGAACACGTGGCCTGGCATGCGCGACATTTGAAACAGAGCGGCGTCGAGTAGCACTCCCCACGGCATAAAAGCTCTGCCGCGCCCGATGACTGTGGCTTTGCGGGATTTCCCTGCTAGACATGGCGCGATGGGATCTGTGGGAGGCATCATCGGAACGTTTGGCGGCGCGGCTGCCCTGGCACTGTTCGCCTGTGCGTCACCTTCTCGTGCCCAAGAGGCTGGCGAAGATATCCCGGCCTACAGCAACGCAACCGATTTGCCCTCTCCGGTCGCCGACCCCCTCGATGTCGACTTCAGTTCAGATCCCATTCTGGCACTTGGCTCGTCCTCTGCCGATCCGGGGCAGTTTCGCCGCATCGTAGTCGCAGCCGTTGAACAAAACGCTTCCAGTCGTGAAGCCGATGCCAATGTCGCCGTGGCGTCTGCACAACTCGACGAGGCGGAAGCAGGCCGGTTGCCCACCGGGGATGTCACGGTCAGCTCCTACCGGACAATCGCTCGTAATTTCAGCGACGACCCCTTCAACATCATCGAACGTTCGCGCGCGACGCGCCGTACCGATGTATTGGGCGAGGTCGAGTACGTGCTGCTCGACTTCGGCGCCACTTACTATGGTATCGCCGCGGCCCAGGCCCGTCTCACTGCCACGGGGCATGAGCGGGAAGCAGCGGTTTCTGGGACGATTACGCAGTTCGTGTCTGTCTGGTACGCCGTGTTCGCATATCAATCTCTGGTCAGACTGGGTGAGAGCTTCGTATCTTCGCAGGCCGACATACAGGATGCGGTCGAGCGCCGGATTGCACAGGGTGCATCCGCGCGCAGCGACCTCGCTCGCGTCGCTTCGCTAAGAGCGCAAGGCGAAATCCGTCTTGCGCAGTTTCGCCGCCAACTTGCGAGTGCAGAAGCGAGGTTCGAAGAACTCAGCGGAATCGCGCCGCCTGCGCGCCTTCTCCGGGCGCCGCAACTGGTCGATGGCGCGATCAGCCGCGACTACGCTATCAACGCGGCCCAGGCGATACCCGAGGTCCGCAGTGCGGAAGCACAGGCCAGGGCAGCTCAGTCCGAAGCGAAAGCGACCGAAGGTGCCAATCAACCGCGTGTGGCCGCACGTCTCGATGCCGGAAGGTACGGCGTCTACGAGAACGATGGCGATTACGACGTTCGCGGTAGCATCAACCTTCGCTACCGCCTGTTTGGCGGCGGAGGAAATGCGCGACTGAGTGCCGCTCGTGCACGGGCGGATGCGGCCGATGCCGCTGCAGATCGAGTGCGACAGGAGGCCGAACGCGACGCTGCGGTGACGTGGGCCGATGTGCGTGCGCTGGAAGACCAACTGATCGCCCTCGATGCTGCCTATAAATCCTCGCGTCAGACACGCGATGTCGTTGTCACGCGGTTCGGCGCGCTGCGCGGTTCGTTGTTCGATGTTACCGAAGCCGAAAGCGCATATCTTCAGGCCGCAGTGGCCTACATCGAGGGATTGTCCCAACTCGATGCCGCTCGTTATTTGCTGCTTGCCCGTACCGGACGGTTGCTGGAAGCCTTCGACGTGGACGATTTGGAGAACGGGGTGATGGTTGATGGCTGACGAACCAATAGTACAGGTTCCCGGCAAGAGACTGGCCGACTGGCTCGCCGATCCGATCCGCGCCAACTGGCGTACATATTCCAAAGTCGCGTTGGCGGCGACTTTGATCAATCTGTTCGGTCTTGTCACAGCCCTCTTCACGATGACGGTTTATGACCGGGTTGTGCCGAACGCCGCGTTCTCCTCGTTGGCGGCATTGTCGATCGGTCTCGCCATCATTGTCATTTTCGACTTCGGCTTGAAGCTGCTGCGGGCGTATTTCGTCGATCACGCTGGCATGAATATCGACCGCGAAGTCGGCGAAAGGGTCTTTGGGCGCCTGATCGAAATGAGGCTCGAACTGCGTAAGGGGTCGACTGGCCAGCTCACCGGGCTCATGCGCGAACTGGAAACGATGCGTGATTTCTTCGCATCTGCCACTTTGGCGGCAGTTGTCGATGTGCCTTTCATCATAATCACCCTGATCGTGGTGGCATTGATTGGGGGCTGGGTCGTCCTGGTACCGGCAATCATGGTGCCGATCGTCATTCTGGTTGGCCTCTCGGCTCAACCTGCGCTGCAGCGGCTTTCTGCCCGCGCCATGGAGGAAGGGCTGCAGAAGCAGTCGGTACTGGTCGAAACGGTCGGCAGTATCGAGGCGGTCAAGACTGCGGGTGCGCGCCATCTGTTCGAACAGCGCTGGAACCGCGCGGTCGATGGGCATGCGCACGTGTCTTTGAGGCAGCGTCTGATTGCCTCCGTCGGCACAACCTTCGCCACATCTGCGGCGACCATCAGCTATGCGGGGGTGGTAATAGTGGGCGTGTTTGCCGTGGCCGACAATCGGTTGACGCTGGGTGGTCTGATTGCCTGCTCGATACTCGCTGGCAGGGCGATCGCTCCGTTGACGCAGATATCGCAGCTTGTTTCGCGAATAACCGCAACGCGGACCGCGTATCGCCAGGTGCGTGAGCTTATGGAGCGTCCGCCCGAAGGGCCGGATACAAATCCTATCGAGCTGGCCAATCCGCTCGGCGCAATCGAATTGCGCAATGTCAGTTTCCAATATCCCGGTGCGGCGTCAAAAGCGCTCGATGGAGTAAGCTTGGCGATAAAGCCGGGCGAACACGTGGCCCTCATCGGCCGCGTCGGCTCGGGCAAATCGACGCTCGCTCGGATGGTGCTCGGCCTTTATCCCCCGCAGGACGGCATGGTCCTGCTCGACGGCTTGGATATCGCTCAGCTTGATCCCAATTCTCTGCGTAAATCGGTATCTTCCGTGCTGCAGGAACCGTCGCTGTTTTCAGGTACAATCCGGGAAAATATTGCCTTGGGCAGACCCAAGGTCGATGACGAAGAAATGCTGAGGTCCGCCAGAATTTCAGGAACGGATCTTTTCGCAAGTCGAATTCCCCGGGGGTACGACATGAGGCTCGTCGACAGAGGGGAGGGATTGTCTGGTGGGCAACGGCAGTCGATCGCCATCGCCCGCGCTCTTGCTGGCAAGCCTCCCGTCCTGGTCATGGACGAGCCGACCAGTGCGATGGATGCTCAGACCGAAGCTGACCTGATAGACCGTTTGAAGGACGAACTTAAAGGTCGCACGTTGATCGCAGTCACCCATCGACAGCCGTTGCTGGCCCTCGTCGATCGAGTGATCATCGTCGCTGATGCCAAAATACGAGCCGACGGACCGCGCGACGAAGTGTTGGCTCAACTGGCGCAGGGCAATCAGCAAACTCGCGCCGTGGAGAAAAAATCGTGACTGCGCGTGCTGGCGAATCTGGCTCGACCCATTCACCCGCCTCTGATCACGAGGTCGACCGTCCGATCGAGCAAAGTGATCGGGAAACTGAAGAATTGCAAGGTATCGAGAAGATCATCGAGGGTCTCGAACCTTCGGTGGTTTCCCGTATCCTCTTTTGGGGAATTCTCGGCTTCTTCGCCCTCCTGTTTTTGTGGGCAGCGTTCGCCGAAATAGACCGCACCGTGCGCGGGCAGGGCAGGGTGATCTCGAGCAGCGAGCTGCAAGTCGTTTCCACCCTTGGGGGGGGTGTCGTCGAGGACATCTTCGTCAGGCAGGGGCAATCGGTGTCTGCAGGGCAGGAACTGCTTCGTCTTGACCCAACGGAAAGCGAGGCAAATCTCGGCAGTACATCCGCCACGGCAACTGCGCTGGAAATGAAGGTCGCACGATTGCGCGCTGAAGTTTCTGGCGGGTCGCCTCGTTTCCCGGCGCCAGCGGACGAGGAAGCTGCGCGCCAGCGCGAGATCGAGCGTGCGTTGTTTGCGTCCCGACAGGCCAATCTGGTCAGCGCCACCAGCGCAGCGCGCGCAGCGGTCGCCAGTGCGCGCCAATCAGTTGCAGAAGCCGAACGACGCGCGGATTCCTTGGCCAGCGCCGGTCGTGCAGCCAGGGATGAGGCAGAGATGCTGCGGCCGCTGGTTGAAAGCGGCATCGAACCCCGCCTCTCTCTTGTGCGGGCGGAGAGTCAGGCAACCAGCGCAGAAGCCGATTATTCCGGCGCTCTTGCTGCTATCGAACGCGCAAGGGCCAATGTTGCTGAAGCCGAGGCCAATTTGGCGCGAACGCTGCAGGATTGGCGCTCACGCGCGGGCGACGAACTCGCTGCAGCACAGGCCGAGTTGGGCGCGAACGAAGCTACTTTACCTGCTTTGGAGGAACGTCGCGAGCGAACGGCGGTTCGCGCTCCCGTTGCCGGAACAGTAAACCGCGTTCTGGTTACCACACGTGGGAGTGCGGTCGGATCGGGTCAGGAATTGGTTGAGATCGCACCATCGGACGATGCGCTTCTGGTGGAAGTGCGGATCCGTCCGCAAGATATTGCTACTGTCTATATCGGCCAGCCAGCGAAGGTTGGTATCACGGCCTTTGATCAAGCGGTCTACGGCAGTTTCGATGGAAAAGTGGAATCGATCTCGCCAGATTCGATCGTCGATGAAAGAGACGGCGGAATATATTATCTGGTCCGCGTGCGGACACAGGCTGAGGAAATTGAAACAACCCGCGGAGACCTTAGAATCGGAACCGGCATGGTCGCCGATGTCAGCCTATTAGGGGATAAGCGCACCGTGCTGGAGTATATCCTTACTCCGCTCAACCGCTTTTCCAGCAGAGTTTTCCGCGAATAGCGAAGTTCTCGGATAGCTTATCGCGCTTCAGGCGTTGAACGGGCATGATACTGGAAAACACGGTGCTGGATATCGCTGCGCGCGGCATCATTCTGTCTGCGGGAGCCATTTTTTGGGTCGTCATCCTGATCCGCATCAACGGTTTGCGATCCTTGTCCAAGATGACGAATTTCGATTTCGTCATGACCGTTGCCTTGGGCAGCTTGGTGGCTGGGGCGGCACAGGCCAGCAGCTGGAGCGGGTTTGCCCAGGCATCGGCCGGAATGCTCGGCCTGTTTCTGGTCCAGTTTATCGCTGCTTACATCCGCAAGACGTCGGATGTCGCAGAAGCGATTATGCAGAACGAGCCGGTCTTTCTGATGCGCAACGGCAAATTCCTGGAGGACGCGTTACGCAAAACCCGGGTGTCGAAAAGCGATCTGATCGCAAAACTGCGCGAGGCGAACGCGCTTGACCTTTCGTGCGTACGAGCGGTGGTTCTGGAAACCACGGGCGACGTTTCCGTACTGCACGGTGACGCTCTGGACGAAACCCTGATCGGGGATGTCCGGCGTCTCTAGCGCCGGTCCAGCCAGCGTGCAAAAGCCACGCCGCCTGTAATCAGAAACGGAACCAGCACGAAGCTGAGCGCCACCTTGGCGATGACTTGCCCGATGAGCAGATTGGTTATCTCGAATTGCCCGTAAAAGGCGAGCGTGATGAAGATGACCGAATCGATAGCTTGGCTGAGTGCGGAAGCAATTGCGCCGCGCATCATCAGCGAGACGGTTGAGGTACTCTGCGATGAGCCGCGTAGACGCGAAAAAATCCAGACATTGAGTAGCAGCGATACGATGTAAGCCGCGGGCCCGGCCATCCATACGCGCCACAGTGTAGCATGGACGCGCTCGAAAGCTGCGAGGTCCTCACCGCGGAACTCGACCATCTCTACTGAAGCAGGAAGATTCAGTACCAGTTGCATCAGTAGCGAAGCGATGAGCAGCGGAATGAACCCCCACCAAACGATCCTATTGGCGAGCTTTTCGCCGTACAGCTGTGCGATGGTGCTCGATATTACGACCAGCAGCAGAAAGGCGAAGATGCCGGATTCCACGGCCAGTTCGGTCGGCCACAACTGAACCTGCTTGTACGCGAGCACGCCTGCCAAGACGGTCATTCCCCCGTAGATCAAAGTGTAAACGAACAGGCCGAGCGGCATGGCGGCAGCAGCAGGCCGGATTTCGTTGGCGGGTTCTGTCATGGATGGATCTCGTGGAATTCGGGGACGGCGTGGCCATCGGTGAGCAGTGAAAATTGACTAATGGGACGGTGCAAGCAAGACAGCGGCTAATTTCATCCGCAACTTGTAGCGTCCGAAGGGAAGCCGATGTCGCCCATCTTTATCAATATTATCGGCATTCTGGCGATTTTGCTGGTCGCATTCTTGCTGTCGACCGGCAAGCGGAGGATCAAACTCAGGGTCGTCGGTGCAGCTTTCGCGCTGCAGACTCTGATGGCTTTTCTCGTACTGGCCACGAGCGGCGGGCGTGCCGTGATCCAAGGCATGGCCAATGGGGTGGCCGCCCTCCTTTCCTATGCGGACCAGGGAACGCAGTTTCTTTTCGGCCCGAACGAGACGAACCCGTTGGCGAACACCTTTGCACTGGGCGCGTTGCCGGTGATCATCTTTTTCGCAGCCTTGGTCTCGATCCTCTATTATCTCGGCATCATGCAGCGTGTCGTGCGTTGGGTCGGCGGTGCAATCGGCTGGGTGACGGGAATATCGAAGGTCGAATCGCTAGGGGCCGCGGCGAATATTTTTGTCGGCCAATCCGAAAGCCCGCTTGTCGTACGCCCGTACCTCGCCGCACTTGCGCCCTCTCGGCTGTTTACGCTCATGGCGGTGGGCATGGCCGGGGTCGCCGGTACGATCCTTGCCGCTTATGCCGGGCTGCTCGGCAATGCCTATCTGCCCTTTCTCCTGGCCGCCGCATTCATGTCTGCCCCTGGCGGCATATTGATGGCGAAGATCATCATGCCCGATGACGGCGAGCCCTCCCCCGAAGCGGAGGGTGAGTTGCCGTTGCCGCGTGGCCGGATCAGCGGCGAGGGGCCTGCCGCGCTCACCGAGAGCGAGAGGGAAGTGGAGATCGCAGAGACCTTCGAGGAGGGCGAGCGTCCGGCCAATGTCATCGAAGCCGCCGCGCAGGGCGCGCAAACCGGGGTCAAACTTGCGGTCGCCGTTGGCGCGATGGTCCTTGCATTCGTCGCGCTGGTAGCCATGGCCAATGGTCTTCTGGCGGGCGTTGGCGGATGGTTCGGCTATTCGGACCTCAGCTTCCAGAAGCTGCTCGGCTTCGTCTTCGCTCCCATGATGTATCTGATCGGCATTCCATGGGATCAGGCGGGCGCTGCGGGCGGACTGTTCGGGACGAAGATCGTGCTGAACGAGTTTGTCGCATTCATCGAGCTGGGGACGATCGGCCCCGAGGTCCTGACGGAACGCAGTCGCGCTATTATTACCTTCGCCTTGTGCGGTTTCGCCAATTTCAGTTCGATAGCCATTCAGATGGCTGTGACCGGCGGGCTCGCTCCCAACCAGCGGCCCGTCATCGCCAGGCTTGGTTTGCGAGCGCTTGCCGCCGGTTCTCTCGCCAACCTTATGAGCGCCGCGCTGGCAGGTCTTTTCCTACCGCATTAAAGGGCTTCGCCATGACCGATTCGAATACCGATATCGCGGTAGTGTCGCTGGCACAGCCGCTGGACAGCATAGCCGATGAACTGGGCCGTAGCTTTGAGCAATACGGTTTCGCGGTCATCCGCGATCACGGTATCCCGCAGGAGCTGATCGATCGCGCTGAGGCGCTGTCCAAAGAATTCTTTGCGCTCCCCGATGATGTGAAGAAGGCGTATCACACGCCTGGTGGCGGCGGGGCTCGCGGGTACACGCCGTTCGGGACCGAAAAAGCCAAGGATGCCAAGGTCCATGACTTGAAGGAATTCTGGCACGTCGGTCGCCAGCTGCCGGAGGGCCATGATCTGGCAGAGTATATGCCAGCCAATATCTGGCCGGCCGAGATCGACGGATTTCGCGAAACCTTCCTCGAACTTTACGCAGCATTCGAAGAAGCCGGCGGCAGGGTGCTGGAGGGGATCGCGCTTCATCTGGGGCTACCGCGCCAGTTCTTTGCTCCTACGGTAGAGGATGGCAATTCCGTCATGCGCCTTTTGCGGTATCCTCCCCTCGAAGGCGCAGAAGCGGAAGGTGCGATCCGCGCAGCCGCGCATGGCGATATCAACACGATCACATTGCTGCTCGGTGCGGAAGAGGCCGGTCTGGAACTCCTCACCGCGCAAGGCGAATGGAAACCCGTCGCACCGCCGGAGGGTGCGCTGGTGGTCAATATCGGCGATATGCTTGAAAGATTGACCAATGGCCGACTGCGTTCGACCAAGCACCGGGTGGTCAATCCGCGAGGCGAAGCGGCCTATCGCGCGCGGTATTCGATGCCGTTTTTCCTGCATTTCCGCCCCGATTATGTCATCGAGACGCTGCCTTCGTGCATCGACCCCGAGCATCCGGAGAATCGACCCGATGCAATCTCCAGCCATGAATTCCTCATGCAACGCCTGCGCGAGATAAATCTCGCGTAATCTGGTGCAGTGCACCAATTTGTGCGTTGCAAAAAAACCATAATCAGGAAAATTTCAGTCGTTGCCTGATTGCAACACCATCAACGTGTTGTTTCTTAAGTGCAATTTTGACGGGACACCTGAACTCTCGGCAGAAGTATCACGGTTGTCTTGACTCTGTCATATTTCCATCGCTTTGCGGAAACGTGTCCCGCCTAGCGGGGGCTCACCTCTCGCATTGCAATCCCGCATCAAGAGACTGAAGGGGTCTACTCTGATGAAATTCAAGTTTCTCCTGGCCGCATCGGTGGTCAGCACCGCCAGCGCCATGGTCGCCGTTCCTGCCGCCGCGCAGTCGACCGGCTCGCTCAACTTCGACGACGACGTCATCGTCGTTTCGGGTGCGCGCAGCACCGATGTTGGCGGGGTCGATATACCCGATTCGCCGAAGGCCAAGGTTCAGCTCGATTCCGAACTGATCCTGCGCCAGGCACCCGGCCAGACGATCAACGACACGTTGAACCTCGTCCCCGGCGTCAGCTTCACCAACAACGATCCCTTCGGTTCGCTTGGTGGCAACTTCACCATCCGTGGCTTCAATTCGGATCGTATTTCGCAGACGTTCGACGGCATTCCGCTGAACGATTCGGGCAACTACGCTCTTTACACCAACCAGATGGTCGATCCGGAAATCATTGAAGCGGCCACTGTGACGCTCGGCTCGACCGATGTCGACAGCCCGACCGCCGCGGCCGCTGGCGGTACGATTAACATTCGGACGAAGGTTCCGGACGATGAGTTCGGCGTCTACACCGCCACAACGTACGGCAATATCATTTCGCGCGGCAATCCGGGCGATCGCATGATGTATCGCTTCTTCGGCAAGGTCGAAACCGGCGAGCTTACCCCTGGCGGCCTCAAGGCCTTCTTCAGCGCTTCGACCACCGAGAACGAATCCACTTTCTCGAACTATGGCGGCGTCAACAAGCAGCAGTATAACGGCAAGATCTTCCAGCCGCTGGGCGACAACGGCGACTTCATCTCGATCGCTGCTCACTACAATGTGAACCGCAACAACTTCAACGGTTCGCCCTTCCGCTACTCCGGTGAACCGAGTCCCATTCAGGACCCGGAAGACCGTTTCTACGACCTTTCCGACGGCACGCCTTGTACGGTTGTTGCTGGTGTGACAGGAGTTCAAGACGGTTATAACAGTTGCGGCACCCCATTCGAACGCCGTTATAATCCTTCGAACACCGGTAACGTTCGCATCAACTCGCTCTTCACGCTGAGCGACAAGCTGACGCTCACTGTTGATCCAAGCTTCCAGTACGTTAAGGCGAATGGCGGTGGTACTTCGATTGGGTTCGAAGGCGCTTCGCCTGATGGGTTTAACGGCGGTATTTTTGCTGGTGATCCACGCAATCCACAGCGCCTCGATGATGCTGGTAACCCACGGTCGGCTCAGTATTACTATTTCGGCGGAGTCGATCTTAACGGCGACGGTGACGCTCTCGACTATGTCACGATACTTTCGCCGAGCCACACGCGCACCAACCGTTATGGTGTGATCGCCAACCTGATCTACGACATCAATCCCGATCACCGCGTACGTCTGGCCTATACGCTCGACCACGCGCGTCACCGCCAGACTGGCACTGCAGGGCTTCTGCGCCAGAATGCAGAGCCGTTCGACGTTTTCCCTGCCAATGATCCGCTTCTCGATGCGGACGGCATCGCTCCGCAAAAGCGGAACCGGAAATCGTTTGCGATCCTCAACCAGATTTCTGGTGAATATCGCGGACAGTTCGGCGACCTGACTGCTACGCTGGGTGTGCGCGCACCGTTCTTCGAACGCGAACTCAACCAGTACTGCGTAACGACCGACCCGTCGGGCAACGTGAACTGCATCAACGGCGATGCAGCGATCGCCGACTACGTGGCTGCAAACCCGGGCTTCGTGGCGCCGACTTCGGCTACTTACAAGTATGACAAGCTGCTGCCGAATATCGGCCTGAACTACGACATCACCCCGTCGGCCAGCATTTTCGCCAGCTATGCCAAGAACCTGTCGGTTCCGGGTACGGACCCACTTTACGGTTCGTTGTTTGTCGGCGTTGCGCCTGTTCCGGAAACCTCCGATTCGTTTGATCTCGGTGTTCGCTACCAAACTGGCAACATCCAGGCTCAGGTCACCGGTTGGTACAATCAGTACAATGACCGTCTTGCGACGGCGTATGATCCGATCTTGGACCGCGCTATCACGCGCAATCTCGGCAAGGTCGAGAAATACGGTGTCGATGGCAGCATTGCCTGGAAGCCGTCCGATCCGTTCCTGCTGTATGTTTTCGGCTCTTACCTGAAATCCGAAATAGATGAAGACGTGCAGACGGGCGAGACTACCTTTGCTCCGACTGCTGGGAAGCGTGAAGCAGGTGCTCCGCGTTACACGCTGGGCGCTCGCGCACAGGCTGATCTTGGACCGCTCGAACTGGGCGTGCAGGTCAAGCGCACCGGTTCGCGCTTCTTGAACGACATCAACACTATCGAACTGCCGGGATATACGGTGGCCGATCTCGATGCCCGCCTGTCGCTTGGCTACTTCAACGAGGACTTCGACAAGGCGTTCATTCAGATCAACGTCGTCAATCTCCTCGACGAAGTCTATATCGGCTCGGCTCCGACCGGTCTGACCACCTCTGGCGAATTCGTGAATATCGGCGCACCGCGTGCATTCACGGCATCGTTGATCTGGGGATTCTAAGCTTCCAGTTCGTGTAAAGAATGTAGGGCGGCTCTCCTGCTTGGAGGGCCGCCCTTTTTCGTGTGGATCATCGATGGTGACCGGAACGGGCACTGGAGCTATGCGGTTGTTCAGAAATGAACGAGCAAATCACTCGCTACTCCCAGATCCGGCGAAAACCCAACCCATGGGTGATCGCGCTGATCGTGCTCCTTCATGTCGCCATTTTTTATCTCCTGATACGCAGCTTTGCGCCGTCCGCGGTCTCGCAGGTCGAACAGAAGGTCGTGTCTGCCTTTACCGTGACGGTCACGACTCCCGAGCCGGAGCCAGAACCCGATGAACCTGAGCCTGCGGGCGCGCAAGGTGACCCGGGTCGCGAAGCGGTGCCGCAACCCGTTACTGCACCCGAACCGCCCATTCGCAGACCTGAAGCCCCCCCTGCACCCCGCGCGTCGTCGACCGGCACAGCGGAAACATCGGGAGCTACAGACGACGGGGCAGGCACTGGTCGCGTGGGTGACGGCGACGGCACGGGGAGCGGTACGGGCGGTAACGGTCAGGGCGGCGGGATCGCAACCAAGCCAGTCCTGACTCGGGCGATTACCAACGCCAGTGCCTTTCCAGTCCCTCCCGGGGGGAGGCAAGCCCGCATTGGTCAATCGGTCGTTGTCCGCCTGACCGTCTCGGCGGAAGGGCGTGCAACGCAGTGTAGCATCTACCGTCCAAGCCCCTTCCCGGAAACCGACGCGACCGTATGCCGCTTGGCATTGGACCAGCTACGGTTCGAACCGGCAAGGGACTTTGCCGGCAATGCAGTCAGTGCGACTTTCTTCTACCAGCAACGCTTCTTCAATTAAGAAGCTAGCTCTTTGGATCAGGACAGACTGCCGACCATTTCGACAAGCTCATCCTTGCCGTAGGGTTTGGTAAGGAGGCCCGAGGCTCCAAGCTCTTCCACACGGTCCTGCATTTCGCCGTACCCGGTCGCTAGCCAGAAAGGTATGCCCAGTTCCTGCAGCTTGCGGGCCACCGGCTCGCTGTTCTCCCGTCCGAGATTGTAATCGAGAATGGCCATGGCGGGAGGAGACTTCGCCAGCGCATCCAGAGCGCCGGCGACGGAGCTTTCTATGCGGACCTTCGCGATGCCCATCTCTTTCAGACAGTCTTCCGCATCGAGAGCGATAATCATGCTGTCTTCAACCAGCAGGACGCTTTCGGGAAGATTATCCAACGCTGTTGCCTTTCGTTGCTTTGCCTGGGCAGCCGCGCCGGCAGTTTCGCGCGCGCGCCATTCGACGAAGCGGGCAGGGATGCAGAAGCGCGCCTCTACCCCTTCCAGCCGGTAATCGATTTCCGCAGTGCCTTTGAGTTCATAAGGGATGGAGCGCTCGATGATGGTGCTGCCAAAGCCCCGCCGCTTGGGCGGCTTGACCGGTGGTCCCGCGCTCTCGCGCCAGGTTGCACAGAAATTGTCGTCGTCATCGCGGCTGACGATCACTTCCAGCTGACCGGACTGATCGCTGAGCGAGCCGTATTTGGCGGAGTTTGTCATCATCTCGTGAATGACGAGCGCCATCACCGTATAGGCTTCCGGCGCGATCATGGCCTCGGGCCCCTGCACATCCAGGCGGTCCTTCTTGCCTGTCAGATAGGCATTGGCTTCGGTTTCGATGAGTTCCGAAAACGGGGCGTGAGACCAGTTGCCCTTGGTGATATTGTCATGGGCCGATGCGAGTGAACTGATCCTTCCACCAACGATCTGAGCGAAGGTGTCGATATCGGGCGCATCGTGCTTCGATTGGTTGATCAGGCCACGGATAAGATTGAGGATATTGCGAACGCGGTGATTCAGTTCCGCAATGAGCAGTTCCTGCTGCTGCTGAGCCTTGGCCCGCTCTGCGACGGCCTCGTCGGTCAAACGCAGAATGATTTCGAGCAGGGTGACGCGCAGGCCTTCAGCAATGTCCAGTTCTGCTTCCGACCATTTCTCCGCACGGCCCTCTACGGTTTCCTGCCACGCTTCGAAGCTCTTTCGTGGCGTGAGGCGATCGCCATTCGGACCTGTTTCGACCGGTTTTTCCGGATTGCCCGCCCATACGACCGTTTGCGTAAGCGGCTTGCGCCAGAGGACCAGATAATCGCGCGGTGTGCGCGATACGGGAATAATCAATGCCCCCGCCGCGCGATCGGCAAACCGCGTCGCCCGTGGCATTCTTTCCGCGATCTGTTCGCTTGCCAGCAGCCGGCTCGTCGCAGCGGCATTCAGGCCAGGTACGATGGCGCGGAATTCTTCCTCGTTCGGGGCAGACCCACGTGAATCGTAAATATCCTCGACGAAGATACTCACGCCGTCATGCGGAATGACCTGCTGGATGACCGGTTCGATCATGGGCAGGCTGGAAGACAGGGGCGTCCCTGCTGCCACGTCACGCATCAGACGCGTGTGGATATCGCGCCCTAGTTCGCGCCGGTTGGCGATCTGGCGCGATAAGGTGCGGTCCAGTACCAGTGAGAACAGTTCGGAGAAGAGCTCCGCCGCTGTTCGCTGCGTGTAAGGCAGCAGTTTGGGGCCGTAATGATGGCAGGCGAAGAGCCCCCACAGCTTGCCACCCACTATGATCGAGATGGAGAGCGAGGCTCCCACGCCCATATTGTGCAGATATTCGATATGGATCGGTGAGACTGCACGTAGTGCGCTCATGCTGAGATCGAGCGGTTCACCTTCGAGCGAAATGCCGGGCTCGATCGACACGGGTTCAGCTTCGACATCGGCGATGATCCGAAAGCGATTACGCACATAAAGGGCGCGGGCCTGCGTCGGAATATCCGATTTGGGATAACGCAGACCGCGGAATTTCTCGAGATCTTCCCGGGCTGCTTCGGCGATGACCTCTCCTGAAAGATCGTCGCGGAAGCGATAGACCATGACCCGGTCGATTTGCAGCGTGTGACGAAGCTGCCGGGCAGCCTCCTCGACGAGTGGCAGCAAATCCGCGTGCTTCTCGAGGCGGCTCATGATTGGCCGCAGGACGGCCAGCTGGCGGTTGAGATCGCCCGCCGCGTGAGGCTCGATTTCGATTATCGTGTTCGCACCTGACGAATGCAGCGCACAGTCGAACAGATCGTCCGTACCGAACAAGGCTACCCCGAAAAGTCGTTCGACCTGATCGGGAATGGCCAGGTTCGCCGCCGCGCTGCGCAGCAGATCCATCGCGCCTGGCGTCATCAATCGCGTCAGGCTGGCACCTATCTCGACGGTGCGTCCACGCCCGAAGATGTCTTCCAGATTGGTTGATCGATGCGCGACAAACCAATCCGAGTTGACGGCGATCAGTGCGCCGAAAGCCTGAATCTGGCCCAACTGGTGGATTGGTTCACGATCGCAATTGGACAGCGTGACATTGGATGGGTTCGTCATGCTGGCTCAATTACCCGAGTGTTCATGGCTACTTGCTGAAAATGGGAGAATGTCGCTTGCGCTGCCATTAGGACCGCTTGGTCGTCCGGCAAACTATGCGGCCTTTCTAGTGCGGGTCGCAGATCTTGCCAGAACTGCACCATCCGGGGATCGGAGAGGAACGCGGTCGGAAGTGCAGTGCCTGTCTTCTTCAACCGCTTCAAAAGCGCGCGATTACCTAGTGAAGAACCGGCCAGCACCCAGACCGTACCCATGGGATCGGCATCTGGCGACGGGGCGAAGGCAGGCGGGTTGTCCGGCAGCGCGCAGCGCAGCGCCGCCAGATCGCGCGCGATCAGGTCCGTCTGGTGCGGAGGCATGGCCTCGACTTGGCTTTCCTGAAGCCAGTTCTCGACACCGACCCGGGCATGCCATTGGATTTGAAGAAACTCTGCATAAGCTGCCTCGTCATCGACGACGAGCTCGCCCATTAGCAGATCCAGCCGTTCATGGCTGTCCGCGGTCGCTTCCCTGAGATAATCCCTAGTGGTGCGACCCACTGCCTTAGATATCGGCATTCGCTCGGCCTCGCTTTCCCTACCGCTGCGCCCACGGAAGCGGATGCAATAAACAATCGATGGCCGAATGCACGCCCTTCCTCGACGCAAAGCGAACGGGGTTGCAAATGGTTCCTGAGAAGCGAAATTTGGACTGTGTAGTGCGCCTTGGTTACTTCGGCGCGATCAGCTTTTGCCCTTGCTGGCGGATAGCACTCGCAACCATGGGTTCGACGAACGAAAGCGCAGGGGGCAGGTTTACTTCGAAGATAACCTGCGCATCCTCGATGATGACGCTGCCGTCGATGCCCTGACCCATGGCCTTGACCGACAAGTCCATCCGGTCCTCGTTCGGCCAGGCCGTCTGCACATCTGCCACGCCCCCGGGAACGAACTGGCCGATTTCATGGCTGCGTGCGTGGAGGCGGCGCCGCACCTCTTCCTTGCCGATGTCGTGGGGAATAGGAACGCGCATCAGCTCTTGTTCTCCAATTGCGGGCTCGTCTGGGCCCCTTCGCCGAATTTGTAATCCAGATAGCGGTGCTTGATCGCGAGATCGTCGAGCGAGCCTTCCGCAAGCTGCCGGGTGATGGAATCGATTTCGCCGCTGATCTTGCCGAGGCTGTCGGTCAACTGCTCGTCCGGCGTAGAACCGGCGCGCTGTTCCTTGCGCAGATGGGCAGGGATGCGGCGATAGCTGTCGATCATCTCGGGCAGCTGCTCGCCCACCAGGCTGCGCACTTCGCGCGCCTTGGGGTGGTTCTGGTCGAGCCCTTCGAGTTGCAGGCCCAGCGCATCGAGCTGCACGCCCATGTCGTCGATTATCCGCGCGGCTGGCGCAGGGAGGGCGGGGCGCTGCGCTTCGAGCCACAATTCGGTGCGGCCGACCATCTGCCGGACGTTGCCCTTGTTGATGTCCGCCCGCTTGGGCGTGCCCATTTTCGGATAGCTGGAAAACACCGCAATCGCGATGATGCTGGCCACCAGAACACCCATCACGCCCCAGAAACCGATGCCGCTGAAGATCGCCCCGGCGACGCCGCTTGCCAGCCAGATCGCAAATACCGCGATCACGACGTTGCGGACCTTCTTCAGCAGATGATCGCGCTTCGCCTTGGCCGAGCCCTGCCCGATCGAGGGCGCGCGCCGGTGGCGGCCGCCTTCGCGGTTGTCGCGCACCAGCGCCTTGCTTTCGGACAATATCCGGTCGCTGTCGCGGGTGAGGTCGTTCACGATGCCGCCCTCAGCCCTCGATGCTCAGCAGGCCGCTTTCGGCAACCTGCTTCTGGGCCTGCGCCTGGCCTTCGGCGCGAGCGATATAACCTTTGGACTTCTCGACCTCGTCGGTCAGCAGCGTAACCGTCTGCTTCATGCTGTCGAGCGCGCGCAGCTTGAAGCTGTCGACCTCGTCCATCGTGTCGTAGATGTTCTGGAACGCGCGCTGCAGCGTTTCGAGCGGGATCGTGCTCGCGGCGGCCTGTTCGTGGATCTTGCCGGTCTGGTCGCGCAGCAGAGTGCTGGTGGAATCGATGATGCCCGCAGTCGTTTCGTTCAGGGCCGTGATCTGTCCCAGCACAAGGCGCTGGTTCGTCATCGCTTCGGCCACGGTTACCGCGGTGCGCAGCGCACCCACGGTCGTGGTGCTGGCACGGTCCACCCCTTTGACCAGCTCGACATTGTTCTTCTTCACAAGGTCGAGCGCGAGGTAGCCCTGCACGCTGACCGCCATCTGCGTGAGCAGGTCCTGCGTACGCTGGCGGACATAGAACAGCGCGGTTTCGCGAACCGCCTTGGCTTTGGCCGGATCGGTCGCGTCGAGTTCGGCGGCCTTGTCTTCCAGCTTCTGGTCCAGCGTGTTGGAAATGTGGATCATCTGTTCCAGATTGCCCATCGCCTCCCACAGCTTCTGCCGCTCCACGTCGATCGCGGCATTGTCCATGATCAGTTCGTCCTTGCCGCTGGCAAGGTTGTTGAGGATCGACTGGATGTGCGTCTGCGCGCTCTGGTAGCTGCGGAAATAATTGGTCAGCTTGTTGCCGAACGGAATGATGCCGAGGATCTTGCGCGGGCCCGCCAGCTTGCCGCGCTTGCCCGGATCGAGATCTTCGACGACCCGGCGCAATTCGGCCAGATTGGCGCCGACGCCTTCGTCCTTGTCCATGGCCCGCACCGGGCGGTCCAGGAAACGGTTGGACATGCCGGCCGCGGCCATGATTTCCTTGCGGCCCATATTGGTGAGCTGGTCGACCTTCTTGCCGAACTCCGGCGAATTCGCATCCTGCGAAATCAGGTCTTCGACAAACCCGTCGACCTTGGTTTCCAGCTTGCTCTTCACCTCGTCCGAAACCGGCACCAGCCCGGCAGCCTTCTCCGGCTTGACCTCGGGCACCGGATCGGGGGGCGTCAGGTCGAACGCGGTTTCGGTGGCAGTCTGCGTTTTCGTATCGCTCATGGGCGCAGGTCTCTCCAAGCGGCTATGATCCTGTATTAGGGTGGCAATACACGATCTTCAAGCGCACTGTCACCCGGCGCGGCGATAGTGCCGCGCCCTGGCGGGCAAGCGCAAGGCAATTCTGCTGCCGGAAAATCCTCAGGCAGCCAGGTCGAGCGGGGTGATCTCTCCCGATAGGTACTGCTTCTTCGCTTTCGCCCGGCTCAGCTTGCCGGAACTGGTGCGGGGCAGGGTGCGCGGGGGGACCAGTTCGACGACGCAGCTCATGCCGGTCACGCCGCGCACCTTGTCCGCGATCTGGTCGCGCAGCTTGATCCGTTCCTCGGGGTCGGACACCCGGCAGTGGACCAGCACGGCAGGCGCTTCTTCACCGCCTTCGGTATCGATGGAAAAGGCCGCGATGTCGCCGTGGTTGAAGCCCGGCAATTGCTCGACCGCCCATTCGATGTCCTGCGGCCACAGGTTCTTGCCGTTGATGATGATCATGTCCTTCGCACGGCCGACGATGAACAGGTAATTGTCGGCCATGTATCCCATGTCGCCCGTGTCCAGCCAGCCATCGACCAGGCAGTCGTTGGTGGCTTCCTCGTTGCGGAAATAGGAATGCATGACGCTCTTGCCGCGGCACCAGACCTTGCCGATCTGGTGATCGCCGCGGATCTGGTCGTTCTCCCCGCGGATTTCGACTTCCATGCCCGGGATCGGCTTGCCGCAGTTCACGATGGCGCGATACCGTGCGGGCTTGGACAGGTCGCGCGGACGCCCCGACAGGCGCTCTTCCTCGACCAGTTCGACCCGGATGCCTTCGCCCGGGGGCATGACGGTAACGGCAAGCGTCGCCTCGGCCAGGCCGTAGCTGGGATTGAAACTGCTCGCCTGAAAGCCTGCATCGGCAAAGGCGTTGACGAAGTTCTGCATCACGTCGGGGCGGATCATGTCGGCCCCGTTGCCTGCAACTCGCCAGCGCGACAGGTCGAACCGATCCTCGACATGCGTCTGGCTCGAAATGCGGCGTGCACAGATGTCGTAACCGAATGTCGGCGAATAGCTCAGCGTGGTGCCCTTGTTGCGGCTAATCAGATCGAGCCATGCAAGCGGGCGGCGCGCAAAATGTTCGGTCTTGAGATAATCGACCGAAACCTGGTTGGCGATCAGCGACAGGAAACAGCCCACCAGGCCCATGTCGTGATACCACGGCAACCAGCTGACCACGCGGTCGTTCGTGCCGATTTCCATCGATTCCGCATGGCCGCGCAGATTGTGCAGCAGCGCTTCGTGGGTTACCGCAACGCCTGTGGGAAAGCGGGTCGATCCGGACGAATATTGCAGATAGCAGATGTCTTCCGGCTTCGCTTCGGGAAGCTCGGCCTGGGGCGCAGGGCGCTGGTTGAAATCTTCCCAGCTTTCGCCCGCGCAGCCCTGGCGATCGGCCGCGGCCTTGGCCATGTCCGCAATCTCGCCCGGATAGATCAGGATTTTGGGATCGGAACTCTGCAACTGAACGGAAAGCTGGTCGATATAGCTTTCCTTGCCGCCGAAGGTGGTCGGCAGCGGCAGCGGAACCGGCCATGCCCCCATCAGGGTACAGGCACAGAAAAGCGCCGCGAATTCCGGGCTTGTTTCCGCGACGATTGCAACGCGGTCTTCCTTTTCGATGCCCATCGCAACCAGGCGGTATGCACCCTGGATCGCATCCTCGCGCATCTGCACATAAGGGTAACTGCATTCCAGCGTGCCACGCATGTCATGGAAGTTGAGACCCTTCGCACTCCGCGCAGCGTAGTCGATGGCTTCGTTGAAGGTCGCGAAATCCGAACGGCGACGCGGCAGGTCGCAATCGTTCGGCGTCGGCGAAATTTCGGCGTCGGTCATAATTTTCGGCGATACCCGTGAATAGCTGGTGCCTTACGGCTTACCTCATTGCGCTGTTAATGCGCAAACCGGCGGCTGCGCACTCTCCCACGTTTCCCATTCTTAAAGGACTGTGGCAGGAATATGGCCGATGAATGATGAACGCGCAACATCTGGTCACACTCGCCGCCGCGCAAAACCGCTTGATCGCAATCGACTGGAAGAATTGGCGCTCGCCTATGTGGCGCGATTTGCGACGAGCGCGGGCAAGCTGCGGACCTACCTCAGGCGTAAATTGCACGAGCGCGGATTTGTCGATGGCGAAGAACCCGACATCGAAACGCTGATCTCCAGCTTCGTGGACAAGGGCTATGTCGACGACGAAGCCTATGGCCGCGCCAAGGCCAACGATCTGGTCGCCCGCGGCTATGGCGGGCGGCGTGTCGAACAGACCTTGCGGTCCGCCGGCATCGCGGAGGATCTTCGCGAAGTCCTGCAACCGGACGAAGCCCACATGCGACAGGCGGTTGTGGTTCTCGCCCGCAAACGCCGGTTCGGGCCGTTCGGGCGACTGGGCGAAGCGAGCGCCGAAGACGCCCGCAAGCTTCGTGAAAAGCAGCTTGCCGCAGTGGTCAGGGCGGGCCATGATTTCGACATGGCACGGCGCGTCATAGAAGCGTCCACGGTCGAGGAACTGGAAGAATGGGTCACGGAAGCTTCGGACGAACTCGGCTGAGGGGATCGGGCTGCGCTCTCGCCATGCTGGCGGCGCTGGCCGCCTGCTCGCCCCAGACCCAGGCCGAAGCGTCGGCGGACAAGGGGCCGGCTGCCGCTGGCACCGCGGCGGCTGGCAATCATCCGATATCCGGTTTGCGGGTGGTGCCGCTGACCGTGACGAGTGGGGACGAACGAATCGGCTTCAAGGTCGAAGTCGCCGATACGCCCGAATCTCAGGCGCGGGGACTGATGTTTCGCACCGAACTCGGTGATTTCGAAGGCATGATCTTCCCCTATGGTGGGGTGACGGCGCAGAGCTTCTGGATGAAGAACACGCCGCTGCCGCTCGACATCATCTTTATCGGCCCGGATCGGCGGATTTCCAACATCGCCGCGATGGCAGAGCCTTATTCGCTCGAATCGGTCTATTCCGTCGGTCCGGTGCTCGGTGTGCTCGAATTGCGCGGCGGCCGGGCACAGGAACTTGGCATAGAGCCGGGCGATTTGGTGGAATGGTGATCATCGAATGGCTTGGCCACCGCGTGCGAATCCGCTAACCGCGCGACCATGAACTTCCTCGGCAAGATTTTCACCTGGTGGGACGGCGCCACGATCGGCACTCTCCTGTGGTCCTCACGCAATGGGGAGCATGTCGGCACAGATGTGCAGGGCAACCGCTATTATCGTTCGAAGAAGAAGACCGGTGACGGCCGGGAACGTCGCTGGGTCATTTACGAAGGCACCAATGACGCAAGCCGCGTTCCGAGTGAATGGCACGGCTGGCTCCATGGGGCGTTCGACGACATACCGGAAAGCAATCTTCCGCCTGCTCGTATCTGGGAAGCCGATTATACTCCGAATGCCACTGGCACGGTAGGCGCCTACCGCCCTGCCGGTGCGCTCGAAATGGGTGGCAAGCGGGCCAAGGCTACAGGCGACTACGAAGCCTGGTCGCCAGAGGCGTGACCATGCGCAGGGCATTCGCCCTTGTCGCTGCGACGGCGGCTGTTGCGGCCTGCGGGCAGGAAACTGCCGAACCCGAAGATGCCATCCGGACTACGATCCCGGAAAGCGTGCAGCAGGCGGAAACGCCTGTGCAGCCTGCCGACGAAGCGAATATCGGCACACCCATGGCGGAACGGGTCGCGACGCTCGGCCTCCTCAACAAACGCAACAATGTCAGCCAGGATCTCGAAATGCGTCCCGGCGAAGAACAGCGTATCGGCGACGTCATAGTCCGCCTTCAGGCGTGCGAGCGCACGGCTCCCTGGGAAATGCCGAAGGAAACGGGCGCATTCGTGCAGCTGCTCGTCCGGCAACGCGGCACCGAAGACCAGTTCGCGAAAGTCTTTTCGGGCTGGCTGTTCAAGAATTCGCCCAGCCTGAATGTCGTGGAACACCCGATCTACGATGTCTGGGTCAAGGACTGTGCGATGGATTTCCCGGGCGAAGAAGAGGCTGCGAATCGCGCGACGGCGTCGGGTAGCGACGCTGCGGGATAGCCGTCTGCGGCGATCAGCATGTCCATATACCGCGATTGCGGTACGGCGACGGCCCCCATGGTGGCCAGATGATCAGTCATGAACTGGCAGTCGAGCAGGGCAAAACCTGCCTGACGCATCGCCGCGACAAGCCATGCCAGCGCGACTTTGCTGGCATCGGTGGTGCGGCTGAACATGCTTTCACCGCAAAATACCCGCTCGAAGCTGACGCCGTATAGCCCGCCGACAAGCTCGCCGTTCTGCCAGCATTCAATGGAATGGGCGTGTCCGGCCGCATGCAGCGCGCGGTAGCTCGCCTCGATCCTGTGGCTGATCCAGCTTTCGGCATGTTCCTCGCGCGGGGCGGCGCATTCGGCAATGACATCGGCGAAACGGGAGTCGCAAGTGACGTGAAAACGATCTTGCCGCAGCACTTTCTTCAGGCTTTTCGAAAGACGAAACCCGTCGAGCGGAATGATCGCTCGCTCGCGTGGCTCCACCCAGTAGACTTCGGGATCGCTGCGGTGGTCGGCCATGGGGAAAACGCCGCCACGATAGGCGCGGAGCAGAAGTTCGATCGGAATTGGGGGCGAAACGGGAGCATGCATAGGCTGGAATAATAGCACTTCATCTCAACAAGCGATATGCGCCTTGCCAAGTGTCGGCGGCCATACTAATGCGCGCCCTTCCTGCAGGGGTGTAGCTCAGCTGGTAGAGCATCGGTCTCCAAAACCGAGGGCCACGGGTTCGAATCCTGTCACCCCTGCCATTTCCTTGTCCTTCAGCGCTTGTGCGCGGCTTGCCTGCGCCCTATCGCGCTGCCCATGACCGACAAGAAAAGCGAACGCGATCTGTCTGATCGCAAGTTCTATCCGGCCGACAAAGAAGCCGAATTCGAAAAAACGCAGCTGCAAACGCCGCAGACGGCCCATCCTGCCTATAAACTGGCATTTCAGGATACGGACTTTCTCCTGCGCGATGAATTGCGCCCGGTGCGGTTCCAGCTCGAACTGCTGAAGCCGGAAATGCTGCTCGACGAAGCGGGCGTGGGCTCCACGCTGGTGATGTACGGCAGCGCGCGCATTCCTCCCGAAGATGCCTGCGAAGCGGCGCTCGAAGGGGCCAAGGATCTGCCCGAAGACGAACGGCGGGTCGTCGAAAACCTCGTCAAGAAAAGCAAATATTACACCGAAGCGTACAAGCTGGCGCGGATCGCTTCCGAACGTTCGATCATCGAAAATGGGAAGCGCCAGTTCGTGGTGTGCTCTGGCGGCGGTCCTTCGATCATGGAAGCGGCCAACAAGGGCGCCAGCGATGCGGGTGCCGAAAGCGTCGGGCTCAACATCATCCTGCCGCACGAACAGGCGCCGAACCAGTATGTGACGCCGTATCTATCGCTGAACTTCCACTACTTTGCGCTGCGCAAGATGCATTTCCTCCTGCGCGCCAAGGCGGTTGCGGTCTTCCCGGGCGGCTTCGGCACGTTCGATGAATTTTTCGAACTTCTCACGCTTATCCAGACCGGCAAGATGAAGCCGATGCCGATCCTCCTGTTCGGCAAGGATTTCTGGACGCGAGTCATCGATTTCGAGGCGCTGGCCGACGAAGGAACGATATCCAGGAAGGATCTCGATCTGTTCCGCTGGTGCGAAGATGCCCAGGAAGCCTGGGATCACATCAGCGCCTTCTACGAACTCTAGCGAGGGATTTCTTCGGGCGGTTCCAACTTGCGGACCGCCTGATGTCCCATCGGGCCCGATCCCTCTCCGAAGCCGGGCGCATTCTCTATCGCGGCATAGGTGAAGGCACGCGCAATGCGCACAGCGTTGACCAGGGGCTGGCGATATCCAAGCATGGTCGCCAGCGCCGAAGACAGCGTACACCCCGTCCCATGCGTATGCCGCGTCTGGATCCGTGCATGGGCGAAGCTGGCTAACTTGCCGGTGGGCGACACGATCCGGTCGAAGACCTGCGTTTCGTCGCCCGCATGGCCGCCCTTCGCCAGCACTTGAACCCCGAAGCGGCTGGCGAGCGCTGCTGCCGCATCGAACACCTCGTCATCGGCGATCGCTTCCCGCCCGGCCAACACGCCCAGTTCGGGCAGGTTGGGGGTGACGACAGTGGCGATGTCCATCAGTGCCGCGAAGCTGGCGATGGTGTCTTCATCGGCCAGAATCGACCCGCTGGTAGCCACCATGACCGGATCGAACACGATAGGTCCTGCAAAGGTATCGAGCCGCTCAGCAAGCAAGGTTGCTGTCTCGGGCGAACCAAGCATACCGATCTTGATTGCATCCGCACCGATGTCGGACAGGCAGCTTTCGACCTGATCGAGAACAAACTGGGGCGACAGCGCTTCCACGCCGATGACACCGCAGGTGTTTTGCGCCGTTACGGCGGTAATGGCCGTCATGGCATAACCGCCCAGCATCGTGATCGTCTTGATGTCTGCCTGAATGCCGGCGCCGCCGGAGCTGTCCGAGCCGGCTATGGACAATATGCGGGGGGGTGGGGGAGCGTTCTCGCTCATCCGGCGCCTGTCGAAGTGCTCTGAGCGCGCAGGCTGGTTGGGGGGTATTTATCGTGAAGCCTCTTGGGGCGTGTCGGGCGGTCCATCAGCTCGCCCTTGCAATTGGGGCAGATGTCATCGAGTTCGTCAGCACATGTCGCGCAAAAGGTGCATTCTAAACTGCAGATGAAGGCTCCAGCGCCTTCGGCAGGCAGTCCAGTACCGCACCGCTCGCATTCGGGTCGCATCTCAAGCATCAGGCGGCAGCCTTTACGGCTTCGCAAATCCGGTCGACTACCGCCTCGACCTGAGCTGCATCGTCACCCTCGGCCATGACACGGATGACCGGCTCGGTACCGGACGCACGAATGACAAGGCGGCCCTTGCCCGCCAGTTCGTTCTCGGAATCGGAGATCGTCTGTTTGACCACTGCATTCTCCAGAGGTGTGCTGCCAGAGTAGCGGACGTTCTTGAGAAGCTGCGGTACCGGATCGAAGACATGAAGCAATTCGCTGGCCGGTTTGCCTGTGCGCACCAAGCTTGCCAGTACGCTGAGCGCGGCCATGGTTCCATCACCGGTCGTGGCATGGTCGGTCAGGATCATATGTCCCGATTGCTCGCCGCCAAGGTTGAAACCTCCAGCACGCATGCGTTCAAGTACGTAACGATCGCCTACCTTGGTGCGCTCAAGTGTCAGGCCCATGCTTTGCAAATATCGTTCGAGACCAAGGTTCGACATGACGGTGGCGACCACTCCGCCACCTCTTAGTGCGCCTTGCTCGTGAAGGCGGGTAGCGATCAGACCCATGATCTGATCTCCATCGACGGCCTTGCCCTTCTCGTCGATCACAATCAGCCTGTCCGCGTCCCCATCCAATGCAATGCCGATATCGGCACCTTCTTCGACCACGCGTTTCCGTATGGCATCGAGCGAGGTCGAACCCACCCCATCGTTGATATTGGCGCCATTGGGCGAGACACCGATTGCGATGACGTCCGCGCCCAGTTCCCATATGGCGCTCGGTGAAACTTCGTATGCTGCACCGTGGGCACAGTCGACGACCACCTTAAGCCCATCAAAACGCGTGTCGGAAGAAATGGACTGCTTTACTGCGTGAATATAGCGACCGCTTGCGTCGTCAATCCGGCGGGCACGGCCGATCTGATCGGGTTGGACCAGCACCGGTTGCTGTTCCAGAAGAAGCTCGATTGCGGCTTCGGCTTCGTCTGAAAGTTTGTACCCGTCCGGCCCGAACAATTTGATGCCATTATCCTCGAACGGATTGTGGCTGGCGGAAATCATCACGCCTAGGTCGGCGCGCATTTCGCGCGTCAGCAGCGCGATTGCGGGTGTGGGAAGGGGGCCAGTCATGATGACATCCATGCCCACGCTGGTGAAACCTGCGACCAGTGCGCTTTCCATCATGTAGCCCGACAAGCGTGTATCCTTGCCAATGACCACACGGTGACGATGGTCGCCGCGTAGAAAATGGGTGCCGGCAGCCTGCCCGACGCGCATGACAGTAGCGGCCGTCATTGCGCCTTCATTCGTGCGACCCCGGATACCGTCGGTACCGAAAAATTTGCGTGTCATTTGTTGGCGATCCCCTTTTTGCCGATTGACCCATGGCCCGATTGGAGCATGAATAAAAGACCGACCGTCCCCCTTTTCGCGCGTAATATCGTGGCTATGTGCAACCACGCGCGCGCCAATACGTTAGGGACGCGAGTACGAAATTCTTTCACACCAACCCAAGAGGGGAAAATCAATGGCTTTTGAGCTGATCGACCTGCCTTACGAAGACACCGCGCTGGAGCCTGCCGTATCGGCAAAGACCCTGTCGTTCCATCATGGTAAGCATCACAAGGCGTATATCGACAAGACCAACGCGGCGATCGAAGGCGGCGATCTGGCAGACATGAGCCTAGAAGACGTCATTGCTGCCGCTCGTGGCAGCAATGCAGGCCTCTTCAACAACTCGGCACAAAGCTGGAACCACGGTTTCTACTGGCATTCGATGGCAGCCGACGAAACCGGCGCTTCCGACGAGCTGAAGAGCATGATCGATGATGCCTTCGGGTCGACGGACGGTTTGAAGGAAAAGCTTGCCGAGCGCGGAGCCGGACATTTCGCCAGTGGTTGGGTGTGGCTCGCCGTGAAGGGCGGCAAGCTGAGCATCGAGGAAACCCATGATGGCGATACGCTCGCAGATCAGGGCGAATTCAATCCGCTTCTGGTGATCGACCTTTGGGAACACGCATATTACCTGGACCATCAAAACGCGCGTCCGGCTTATCTTGATGCGGTTAACGGCAAGCTGAACTGGAAGTTCGCAAGTGAAAACCTTGCGCGCGGAACAACTTGGAAATATCCCGGCTGATCCAAGCTTCATGTGAAGTTTTAAAAGCCCGTCGCCAGGAATGGCGGCGGGTTTTTTATTCGGCGCCCTGTTCCGCGGTGTCTGCTTCGTCGAAAAGATTGGCAGTGAATAACGGTTCGCCAAAAATGAAGCCAACCAGATTGGGCCTGCCGATATGGTCAAATAACGCGGTCAGCATCAACAGGATCGGAACGGACAGCAGCGCCCCGAATACGCCCCAGATCCATGTGAAGTAGGATAGCGCAATGAGGATCATGACCGGATTCATCGTGAAGCGAGCACCGAGTATGGAAGGCGTTACCAGATTTGCTTCAACGGTGTGTAGCGCAAGGTAAGCAAGAGCCGGCACAAGGCCCAGCAAGATTGTATCCGAAGTCCCGATCCCGAGAAGCCCCAGCAATGCAATCATCACAATGGGGCCAACATAGGGGAGGAAATTAAGCAGCGCCGCAAGACCGCCCCACATGATCGGCGCGTCTATGTCTAGGGCCCAGGCGCCCAAGGCTACTATGACACCGACCACAGCGTTGATCCAGCCGACCGTCAGAATGTACGCAGCGACGCGGTCCTGCACTTCGCGAATGACGCGCGCTGCCTTGATGCTGGTACCGAAACTCGCACGACCGAACAGTAGCCGCTGACGAAGGCGCACCCGTGCCTCAATCATGAAATACGCCATCAGGAGCGTCAGCACCACTTCGAGAACCACACTTGGGGTGGCGAACGCCACCTGCTCCAGCAGGCTGGGTGCCGCCAGTACCACTTCGCGCGTGCTGTCGGTGTTCATGAATGTCGCCAGCTGTTTATTCAGCGAGGCGACCCAGGCAAATTGCTCGCGAACTTCGCCGAAGCGGGCCATTACCTGCTGGGCCATGGCCGGAACATCGTCGAACAGCGCGATTGCCGGCTGCAGGATCGTTGCCAGTGCCAGCACCAGAATTGCGAAAAAGATGATGAGAGCGGCAAATGAGGCAAGGGCGTTGGGAAGGCCCCAGCCGTTGAGTTTGTCCGCCAGTGGCGACAGAATAACCGTAAGGACCAGCGCGGTTACCACCGGCAGAAAAACCACGGAGCCGATCGAAAGGACGAATGGCAAGGCAAAGAAAAGACCTAGTCCGATCAGCAAGACGAGCGAGGAAATAAGGCGCAGTTCCTGCTCGGCAAAAGCACGACGACGCGACCGGCGTGGTATCGCCGGCGCATCGCCTTGCTGAGGTGACTCCGTCTCGTTCATAACAGACTATCTGCCTCGCGCTGCAAGATGTGACAAGCGGCCCGAACGCAAAGATAATCTAGCTACGGCTGGAACCCTGCCCTGCGGCCACATCGTCCAATTCTTCGAGAATTGCGCGGTGGGCGGCATCGTCCCCGATCGACCGCTTGGGAATGTTTCCATCCGCCAGCATCGCATTGAGTGCAGCGCGCGCTCGTCCCACACGGCTCTTGATCGTGCCGACCGCGCAGTCGCAGATAGTCGCTGCTTCTTCGTAGGAAAAACCGCCGGCGCCAACCAACAGCAGCGCTTCGCGCCGTTCCGGTGGAAGGGTAAGCAACGCCCTGTGCATATCCGACAAATGGATGGGTTCTTCCTGTCCGGCAGGCGCTGTCAGCACGCGCTCTGCAACGGTTTCGTCATACTCCCCGCGAAAACGGTTGCGGCGCATATCTGTCAGATAGGCATTGCGCAGAATGACGAAGGTCCAGGCTCGCATGCTTGTACCGGGCTGAAAACGCTCCTGTGCGGCCCACGCCTTCAGCAGCGTCTCCTGCACCAGGTCGTCCGCCATGTCGGCGCGCCCGCAAAGACCGCGTGCAAACGCACGAAGGTGGGGCACGACGTCGGTCAGTTCACGCTTGAAATCGGCTTTTTCGGAGGCCGTCCGTTCTTCGGGCGGCATCAGCTGTTGGAATCCAGCTTGTCGATCAGATCCTGAAAGCTGTCAGGCAGCGGCTCTTCGACTACCGAGTCGTAGAGCTGCTTGAGGCCGTTGGCCCAGTCAGGGTCTTTTTCTTTTCCGGACCCGCTGGAAGCGGCAGGTGAACCGCTGGCGGGTTGCCGCTGCGGATTTCTCGGCGTGTGTGATGTCATGGCTTAAAAGATATTGCCCTCTTAGAATTCCCGCCAGGGCCTCTGAACAGACGCAGCAGCGGAAAAATTCGATCCCGAACGTGCTTCGCACAACGCACATGACAGCACAGTGTTCCCACCCATTTCATTTCGGAACCAAATGGCGTGCGCAGCATACTATATCGCCGGGTAAATCGTCAGGGGCAGGAAGCTGGTCACGGAAGAACTCCAACGCAAGGGTCGCCGCAGGCGTTGGCTGATCGATTATCCGCGCGGTATCCCGGTGCTGATATTCGTTCTCGTGACGGCGATAACAGTCCTCAGCGTGTTCTCCATCGAACGCGGTGAGGTCGAACGCGATGCGGCAGACGTATCGCGCAAGGCGCAGGCGATGACGTCGGCAATCGAGCGCCGTGCCTATACGAGCTCGGCATATTTACGAGCAGGGGCGGCCTTGTTTTCCACTCAGGCTGACGTGACCCCCGCGGTATTCCGCCGGTTTGTTTCCGAACTCAGGCTGGATTCCAATTACCGGGGTGCGGAAGGCATTGGATGGGCGCCCGTAGTCGCGGCCAGTCAGTTGCGGTCTTTCGAAGGACGGCTGAACGCCGAGCGTATCAGCGACAAGATGGTCAGGCCGACCCTGCAAGAGCAGCCTCGCGAAATCCTCACCCCGATCCTCTATATGCAGCCCGATACGGCGCGTAATCGCAGGGCGTTGGGATACGACATGTATTCGCAACCCGTTCGCCATACTGCGATGGATCTGGCAGCGGCCAATGATCGCCCCACGGCCAGCGGACCCGTCGTGCTGGTGCAGGAAGGCGGGGGCGATGCAGCCGGCTTTCTTATCTACATGCCGGTCTTCGAAGGTCTGAGCATAACGCGTAACCTCAAGGGCTTTATTTTCAGCCCATTCAATGCATCGCAATTCCTGGGATCGGCCGCAAATCTGGTCAGCTACGAATCTGTCGGTGCCCGGTTGAGGGATGGGGAGGCCCAAGGTGAGCCGATACTTGCGCAGAGCGATGGGTGGATCGATGGCCGCTCCGCTGTGACGCGCGAAGTCAGCCTGGCCAACCGGCGCATGTTGCTCGAGGTGCAGTCGACACGCGTTGAAGGCCTTTCTTCGATGTCGATGATCACCTTGCTGTTCGGTCTTGCCGTTGCCAGCCTGTTAATGCTGGTATCCCGCCTTCTGACACAGCAGACTCTGGAAGACCGCCGGGCGATCATCTGGTTCGAAGAGCAGAACTCCATTCGAAACTCGCTGACCCGCGAACTCAACCACAGGGTCAAGAACACACTCGCCAACGTCCTTTCGATTGTCTCTTTGACGAGGCGTCGGTCGGGAAGTCTGGATGAGTTCGCCGAAGGGCTCGATGGCCGCATCAGGGCTCTGTCGGCCACTCATGATCTTTTGACGCAATCGGAGTGGGGCACTACCCCGATCCGTTCTGTCGTCGATGTCGAACTTGCGCCCTATGCCCGCGACGAGGAACAGAAGCTGGAATTGATCGGCCCGCACACCGAACTTGCTCCAAACGATGCTCTTTCTCTCGGGTTGGCGATTCACGAGTTGGCGACCAATGCGGCGAAATATGGGTCGCTTAGCGTACCGGGCGGCTGCGTGACCGTGCGCTGGAGCCAGATGAACGAAACGCTGGCCAAGATTGAATGGGTGGAAAGTGGCGGCCCTTCCGTGTCGAAACCCATGCGCCGCGGCTTTGGGACCGACCTTATCGAGAAGATTGTGGCGCACGAACTGAGGCATCCGGTTGAGCTCGATTTCGCTCCGGAAGGCGTACGCTGCACCTTGCTGGTGCCAGTTCGCAAGCCGAGCGAGTTCGAATTGCGGAAGAAGGGGCCCAGCGGTCGCGGCCGCGGTCACTAAAACAAGACATTAAAAAAACCCGGGCCGAAGCCCGGGTTTATCATTTCATATTGTTTCCGCTCGGCTCAGCCGAGCGGGCGGCTCGATCCGAAGAACAGTGCCTGGCTGATGGCAGCCCGTACTGTCTGTTCCTGGAACGGCTTGGTCACCAGATACGTCGGTTCCGGACGGTCTCCGGTCAGGAGGCGTTCCGGGTAGGCCGTGATGAAGATCACGGGGACGCTGCTGATCGCAAGGATATCGTCGACTGCGTCGAGGCCCGACGAGCCGTCTGCCAACTGAATGTCGGCAAGGACGAGACCTGGTGTCTTTTCCGCGACAACTTCCTGCGCCTGCGTACGCGTGGCGGCAGTGCCGCAGACTTCGTGGCCAAGTGAGGTCACGAGATCTTCCAATTGCATCGAGATCAGGGGTTCGTCTTCGATGATCAGAACGCTGGTCGCGGATTCCTTGTCGATCTCCGAGATGGCTTCCTGCGCCAGCTGCTCGATATCCTCGGGCGACATGTCCATGATTTCACCGGCCTGGTCGGACGAGAAATCTTCGAGTGTCGTCAGAAGCAACGCCTGCCGATTGAGCGGTGTGACCGACTTGAGCCGGTGCTGGGCCGCATCTTCGTGCCCGTCGCCACCAACGGTTTCAGGCACATCAAGGTAGGCGCTCGACCAGACCTTGTTGAATGCGCGATAGAGGGGCACGCGGCCACCTTCGAGCGATTGTTTGAGTTCACTGTCGGCCAATGCGGCTTCGAGCGTGGCACGGACGAACGCGTCTCCCGTGGCCTGTGAGCCGGTCAACGCGCGCGCATAGCGGCGCAGATACGGCAAGTTACGAGCAATCTGATCACCTAGTGACATTTAGACCCCTTCCTTAAGGTGCGCGCTTCTAACGTCCCGAAACCGCTTAGGTTCCGAGCTGCGGGGTCGCAACCCGCGGTTTGACAAGCGCGCTTTTCCCAGCGCATGCGCACGCCGAAATATCGTTAAACGGGGAAACGATTGTCTTGCACGAAGTAACCGATCCCATTCCGTGTGCTGCATGCCCATTGCAATCCTGTCCGGGGCTGCGGCCGCTGGACGAAACGCAGCTTTCCTACATGCAGGAATTCAAGGCCGGCGAGATTAGGCTTGATCGGGGCGACGTGCTGATCGACGAAGGGGCTTCTTACGATCGCCTGTACACGCTTCTCGAAGGGGTGCTGATCCGATCGCAATCGCTCGAGGACGGGCGACGTCAGATATTGAACTTCATGTTTCCGGGGGATCTGATCGGTCTTCAGGGAGCATTCGACGAGCCGTCGAGCCACACCATCGAAGCGCTGATCGACGCCCACCTATGTCGGTTCAAGCGTGGCGACTTCGCAGGTTTCGTCTCGAAGAATCCTGGTCTGGCATACGACATCACGTGGCTGGCCGCGAAGGAGGAGACCGCTCTTGAGGGGCATATTCTGTCGCTTGGGCAACGCAACGCACGCGAACGCGTCACTTACCTTGCGGTTTGGCTTATCGATCGGGCGCAATCCACGTGCCTGGCAGATGAAAGCAACGTTCTCGCGTTGCCGATTACGCAGTCGCAAATTGCAGATATGCTTGGTCTATCTCTTGTCCATACCAACCGAACATTGCGCCAGTTGCAGCGCGAAGGGCTGGTGGAATGGAAGTCGCGAAAAATCCATGTACCTGATCTTGCGAAGGCGGCTGATTTCGCACAGTTTGATCGCTCTCGTGAAAAGAGCAGGCCGTTCTTATGACTGGCATTTTCGGCAGCTAAAAAAATTCATTGCGGCCGGGAACTCTACTTGAGAAGGCGCGTATTCCCTATGTCACCGCCGAGACCCCCCCTCCCGTCCAAGCGGCTGGTGATACGATCCCGAAAGGCCCCCGTTGAAATCAACGGGGGCCTTTTTTTCTAATTCCAAGTCAATAATCGTGGTCCGTCGGAAATCTTAAAAGTTACCCGAGCATTCCTGCGCTAGTAGACGCGCCCCCTAAGCTTGTGCCAAGGCAAATAACCCATGTGGCAGCTATACCAATTTCCTCTTTGTCCCTTCAGCCGCAAACTGCGCTTGCTGATGGGCGAAAAGAACGTTGCCTACGAACTGGTTCGGGAAAATCCATGGGAAGGGCGAGACGAATTCTGGCACCTAAACCCTGCCGGGCGTACACCTGTTCTGCATGATGCGGGGCGGGGTACCGCGCTATCGGATAGTCAGGCTATCTGCGAATATCTTGAAGAAACGGTAGATCGTAATCCGATGATCAACGGGTCGGCTCTGCAGCGTGCGGAAATTCGCAGGCTGGTCGCGCTGTTCGATGATAATTTTTACGCCGATGTGACCGAACCTGCTCTTCACGAAAAGATGAAGAAACGCATAGTCTTGCGCCAGTCCCCAGATGCGCAGGTTTTGCGCCAGCTCGGCCGGATGCTGCACGGACATCTCGATTACATCGATTGGCTGGTCGACACGCGGCAGTGGCTTGCAGGACCCCAGCTAAGTCTGGCCGATCTAACATGCGCCGCACATCTTTCGGTCGTCGAATATCTGGGCGCGATCGACTGGAAAGGACACGAGCAGACCCAAGGCTGGTATATGGTCGTGAAAAGCCGTCCCAGCTTCAGGCCGCTGCTAAGTGAAAAGATGGAAGGCATACCGCCCCCTCGCGAATACGCTTCGCTGGATTTATAGGACGCGGGCGACTCGGTCGTCGGGGCTGACGCCGAGCAGAGCGGCTACTTTTGGCAGACTGGGCAGAACCACGTACTTCGCCCACCCTGTACGATACGCCGGATCGTGCCGCCATCTTCATGATGGCAGACTTGCCTCTCTCGCCCGTAAACATGAAAGCGCGTGGCAAAATAGCCAAGATTGCCATCGGGTTGCGCAAAATCGCGTAAGGTGGAGCCGCCGTCGCGGATTGATCGTTCCAGCACATCCTTGATCGCCGGCACAAGACGGCGCAATTGCGGCATGGTGACCTTGCCCCCCGCTTTGCGGGGGTTGACCCCCGCCTGCCATAAAGCTTCACAAACATAGATATTACCGAGTCCCGCGACGACACGCTGGTCGAGTAGAAGCAGCTTAATGGCCTGTTTGCGTGCGCGCGTGGCTTCCCGCAGATGCTCAGGTGTAAGCATTTCACCCAGCGGTTCAGGTCCAAGCGCGGCAAAAGGTGGCCACAGGTCGAGCTCTGGCGCTAGCAGGAGGTCAACCGAACCGAACCGGCGGGGGTCGTTGAGGGCAAACACATGATCGCGCGTCGCCAGAACGAGGTGGTCATGCTTGTCGGCTTCTTCGGGATCGATCCGCCAGCGGCCGCTCATGCCGAGGTGAAACACCAGCGTTTGGTCGCGATCGGTGTGAAGCAAGCCGTATTTGGCCCGTCGCGAGAGGCCGGAAATCGTCGCTCCTGTCATCGCCTGAACCAATCCGGGTGGGAAGGGGCGGCGCATATCGGGCCGGTTTACCCGGACACTGACGATCTGTTCGCCATCTAGAAAACGGGCGAGCCCACGCACTGTGGTTTCGACTTCAGGTAGCTCCGGCATGTCGTGCGCTCTAACACTCTTTGCCCGGCACACAATTACCCCTAAGGCACCCAGCCATGAATGATACCGTTTCCTTCGGCTACGAAGACATCGATGCGTCCGAAAAAACCGGCCGCGTAGGCGAAGTCTTTTCGAACGTCGCCTCAAAATACGACATCATGAACGATGCAATGTCAGGCGGCATGCACCGTCTATGGAAAAACCGCTTCGTTGCTCGTGTGAAGCCTCAGCATGGCGAAACGATACTCGACATGGCTGGGGGGACTGGCGACATCGCTTTCCGCATGGCGGACCATGGCGCCAGCGTCACGGTGTCGGACATCAACCAGAATATGCTCGATGTCGGCCTTGAACGTGCCGTAGAGCGCGGGATCGACGGTCTGGTGTGGAGCCGCCAGAATGCCGAAGAGCTGAGCTTTTCCAATCGCATCTTCGATGCCTACACTATCGCGTTCGGTATCCGGAACGTGACGCATATCGAAAAGGCCCTGAGCGAGGCGCATCGTGTGCTGAAATTTGGCGGGCGGTTCTACTGTCTGGAATTTTCCAGCGTTGAATGGCCCGGCTTCAAAGAAGCCTATGATCTCTATTCGCACAAGCTGGTGCCACAGATCGGCAAGGCCATTGCTGGCGACGAGGATAGCTATCGTTATCTGATCGAATCGATCCGGCGCTTTCCGAACATGGCCGATTTCGAACGTAGGATTCGCTCTGCAGGTTTCGAAAACACGCGCGTGGAACCGATCATGGGCGGTTTGGTCGCCATCCATTCGGGATGGAAAGTCTGACCTGGTGACGCGACCAGCAACGCATATCTGGCGGCTCTTCAAGTGGGGCATCACCCTTGCGCGACACCGCGCACTGGTAGGGATCGAACACGATCCCAACGCACCCGGTCCCGTACGCCGCATGGCGAAGCTCGCCCGTTGGGTGGCTTTCACAGGCACCAGTGGGGAGCGCGATTACGCGGGGGCTTTCCGGGACATTGGGCCTGCCGCCATCAAGTTGGGCCAGACCCTCGCCACGCGGCCAGATCTTGTTGGTGAAGAGCCGGCACGCAATTTGCTGAAATTGCAGGACGATCTGCCGCCAGTGCCCTTCGAAAAGATCAGGGCAAGCATCGAAGCCAGTTTCGAGCAACCGCTCGAAGCTCTCTGGTCGGAATTCGATCCGGTGCCGATCGGCGCAGCCTCCATCGCCCAGGTGCACCGCGCAACGACGACCGACGGCAGGCAGGTTGCCGTAAAGGTCCTGCGGCCCGGCGTTCGCGAACGGTTCGCGCGTGACATAGATACCTATGAATGGGCGGCCGCCCATCTGGAGAGTTTCGGTGTGGAAGCTGCCCGCCTTCGCCCCAGGCTCGTCATTGCCAACTTCAAGCGCTGGACCAATCGGGAACTCGATTTGCGGCGCGAAGCAGCCAGCGCTTCTGAACTCGCCGAGCACATGGTCGGGACGGAAGGATACGAAATTCCGGGCATCGACTGGGATCGTACCAATGGGCGTGTGATGACCGTCGACTGGATCGATGGCATTAAAATCAGCAATACCGAAGCGCTGAAGGCCGCCGGCCACGATACCGAGGAAATAGCCAGCAGGCTTGTCCTCGCTTTCCTGAAACAGGCCATCGCCGCCGGGTTCTTTCATGCCGACATGCACCAAGGGAATCTGTTCGTGAAAGCGGATGGGACCATCGCTGCCATCGATTTCGGCATCATGGGTCGGATCGATCGACGCGCGCGCATGTGGCTCGCGGAAATTCTCTATGGGTTGACCACCGGCAACTATCGCCGCGTTGCGGAGATTCACTTCGAGGCGCAATATGTCCCAAGCTATCACAACGTGGACGAGTTCGCGACCGCGTTGAGGGCTGTTGGCGAGCCGATGCGCGGTAAACCGGTTAGTGAGCTTTCCGTTGGCCAGATGCTCGACGGGCTGTTCGCGATTACGCGTGATTTCGACATGCAGACGCAGCCACATCTTCTGCTCTTGCAAAAGACCATGGTCATGGTCGAAGGCATTGCCACGCAACTCAATCCCAAAATCAACATGTGGGATGTCAGCGCGCCATACGTTCGCAGTTGGATCCGCGATGAACTGGGTCCGGAAGCAGCCATTGCCGATCGCATCCGCGAAGACACCCAGACTTTGCTGCGCATCCCAGAACTCGTTCGCAGGATCGAGGATAGATTCCCGCCCAAGGGCGGCGCGCCGGAGCTACCGCCCCTGCCCGATGTCGAATTGATGTGGGAAAGACGGCGCCGCACCGAAGCAGGTCGCGGCTGGATGGGCTATACGATAGCAGCGGTGGCAGGGGGTCTCGCAGTATGGGCAGCGATAATGCAGGGCTGGATCAACTAAAGGCGGCGCCGTGGGATCGCTTCGCCGGCTGGGACAGGTGGCCCGCACGTATACTGCTGTTGGTCGTGGCAGCGCTTCTTGTTCTTGCCGCTATCGCGCCTCTCAGCGCGAGTTTGGATGGAAAGCCATCGGAAGTTCCATCGCTCATCGGCGATGGGCCGCCGGACGGACAGACTGAATCCGAGCGTGACGAGGATCTTGCGTTCTACGACCGTGTGATCGAGCGGATCGGCCACGGCGAAAACTATTACGACTTCATCGTGGAAGAGCAACGCGCGCGCGATTACCCGGTGCGACCGGGTCTCGCCGTGCGTCTGCCGACGCTCGCCTGGATCCATGCCTCGCTGGGCGAGCCTGCAATGATTGCCCTTGCGATCGCTCTGCTCTTCGCATGCATCTGGGCATGGTGGAACCGATTGGGCGAGGAGCCTGGCGGTGTGCGCTTCCGCCTGCTCGGCACGGCGCTGATGGCAATGGGCGGTTCGCTCGGCCTCAATCGGTCTTTCTTCGTGTTGCATGAGCTTTGGGCGGGGATGCTGATCGCCCTGGCGTTCGGTCTTCATCGACCGGGGCGTTGGGGTGCGGCGCTCGTTGTCGCTGCGCTGGCGCTGGCATTGCGAGAACTGGTTTTGCCCTTCGTATTGTTGATGGCGGCGATGGCGGCGTGGCGCAAGGATTGGCGCGAAGCAACGGCTTGGATCATGCTGGTTGCTGTATTCGCAGCGATCATGGCTTGGCATCTGTCGTTGATAGCTGTGCAGGAGGTGCCTTCCGATCCAGTCGGGCCGGACTGGCTTGTCCTGCGCGGCCTTTCCGGATGGCTCGGGAATATCGTTCTGAGTTCAAACCTGCGTTTGCTTCCGCATGAACTGGCCAGTCCTGTAGTGATACTGATGGCGTTGGGTTGGGCCGGATGGAAATCGTCCGCTGGCACGACGGGTACCTTTTTGTATCTGGGCTACGGTCTCGCATTCATGCTCGCGGGCAGGGCAAACAACTTCTACTGGGGCGCAGTCGTCGCACCGGCGATGTTCATCGGCCTGGCTTTTCTGCCTATGGCGCTACCCTCACTGGTCCGTGCGGCGCGAGGGAACGCATGAATTTGCCCGATCGTCCCCTCGCGGTTTTACCACGCTGGGGCGCAGCAGCGCTTCTGATTGCGACGATCCTTGCGTGCGTATGGAACGTGTTCGCGCTGGAAGCGCACAATTCTGCGCATGAGGCAGATATAGAGCATAGGCTCGCACTTGGCGAGCGTGTCGATATGGACCTCTATCGCGCTATCGACGCTCGGGTCGCGGCGGGCGAGAATTATTACGAAGCGGCGGCTAAAGAACACCGTGAGTTCGGCATGCCGACCAGCCCTTTCGTTACGATAAGAACTCCTGTTCTGGCTTGGACAAGTGCGCTGTGGGGTAGCGACGGGTGGCGCGCAATCGCAGCATTTATGTGGGGCGCCAACGTTCTTGCCTGGTATGCGGCTTTGCGCGGCAGGGGTCGCGTGGAAGCAGCTGTCGGCGCGGGATTGGCAGCATTGTTCGGAATGGTCGCATTCATCCCGGACATCCCTTTCAGTCACGAACTCCTTGCCGGCCTGATGTTATCGCTCGCACTTGCCCTATCGGTGGGCCGTTTGTGGATCAGCGGTCTAATCCTTGCAGGATGCGCCATTGCGCTGCGCGAACTGGCGTTGCCGTTTCTCCTTGCGTGGGGCAGCGCTGCATTACTGGCTGGCGAACGCGCGAAAGTCTTCTCTATCTGCGGAACGCTGATGATAATTGCCTTGGGACTTGCGCTTCATGCGTTCACCGTTGCCGGTATACGTGAACCCGGGGACCTTGTCTCTCCGGGGTGGAGCGGAATGGTCGGGCCGGCGCTCGCTTTGTACGGCATACATGTCACAACATTGCTGCAAACATTACCAGTCTGGCTGGCAGGTCCGCTCGGTGTGCTGCCGCTGCCGGGCTGGTTGGCCGTAGGCGGAAGGCTGGGGGTTTTCGCCAGCGCCTGGTTTGCCGGTTTCATCGCTGCCGTTGCCATCTTTGCGCGGCAGGAAAACTTTTACTGGATGGGACTTTTCGTCCCCGCATATGGGGTAGGCCTGGCCTTCGCGCCGCGTGCAGTGACCGATCTATTTCTTGCCATCAGGTCCGCGTCGTCGGCCACCCCCACGCACGCATAGCGATCATGATGACAATGCAGTGAAGCGCCTCGACGCTCATCGGGACCATCCAACCTTGGTAGGGTCCCTCAACGACCAGATTGATTATGCGCCCAATCAGAGCGATGCCGAACAGTCCGAGAGCAGGTAATAGGACATCGCCCCGCCGCTTCCAGCCACCCCATGCAAGTGACAGTGCCGTCACGTAGAAGAATGCGGTCATGTCGCCCCTGAGGGTAGATTCTCCATGCATCGAAACGATGGCAAGGCCGAAATCTGCGCCCGAACTGCCAGGGTCGATCAGAAAGCCGGTACCAATCACCAGATCGAGTATTGCCAGTGCAAGCAGGATCGCGCTCAGGATGACATGCATGAAGACCTCCCCGTTTTCTCTTTTTTCACCATGTGACGTTAGGGTGAATATTGAAAAACGCCAGTGCTGAACGCTGGCATTGATGTACGGGGGGCGCTAGCAAGCGCATCAATGGCTTTAAGGGAATGCATTCGCCGGTTCGAGTGGCAACGCACGGACATGATGCAAGCGCAGGAACGCCTCGCATGAGCGGGCCGCGAATCCTGCTCGTCATCGGTGGCGGCATTGCAGCTTACAAATCCTGCGAACTCGTCCGCCTGATCCGCAAGGCTGGCGGCTCCGTCACCTGTGTATTGACGCAAGGCGGCCAGCAGTTCGTTACGCCTATGGCGCTGGCCGCTCTTAGTGAGAGCAAGGTTTATACATCGCTTTTCGACCTCAAGGACGAGGTGGAAATGGGCCATATCCAACTCAGTCGCGAAGCCGATCTCGTGGTCGTTTGCCCGGCCACAGCGGACCTGCTTGCCAAGATGGCGGCCGGCATTGCCGATGATCTTGCGACCACACTCATCCTCGCCACCGATAAACCGGTTCTTGCTGTTCCGGCCATGAATGTGAAGATGTGGGAGCATTCGGCAACGCAGCGAAACGCAGATTGGTTACGCCAGGCCGGCGTTGCAGTTATGGATCCGGACGAGGGGCCAATGGCTTGTGGCGAATTCGGCCCCGGGCGCATGCCCGAGCCGCCCGCGATCCTTGCGCGCATCGGTCAGGAACTCGACCTCGATATAGAGGTGCCCGAACTGGCTGTATTCAAGCAGGCACAGCTTTCGGCTCCCGCGGTCCGGGAAGAAATCGAATACGATCTGGACGAACCGCTCGAGCCAGAAGACGAAGAGGAAGTCGTAAAAAGTGGCGGTGGCCTTGGGGGCCTCTTGTCGATGATAATTCCCCGTTCGACTACACAACGCAGCCATGAGCAGATCGAAGCGGAATTGGACGATCTGCCCGAGCCCGACATGCTCGGAGCTGAAAGTCTTGGTGAAGTGAAAGAGCCGATCGCGGATAGCGGTCCGCTTCTGGCCAGCAAAGGGAAGGCATCTTCCGCACCACCGACTGATCCTGCTGCGCTCAATCACGAAGTGGCACGGCAGGACATGCGCGCCATGCCGCAACCGGGCGTTGAGGAAGCACAGACGTCGGGTATTGCTTTTGAAGATTCGCCGCTTGCCGGTCAGGCAGAGTTCGACCCCGATCCCGATCACCGACCTCTGTTTGGTAAACACGTTCTGGTGACTGCCGGTCCCACGCGCGAACCTATCGATCCGGTCCGTTACATTGCCAATCGGTCCAGCGGTAAACAGGGATTCGCCATCGCTGCAATGTCTGCCGCGGCCGGTGCGCGTGTCACGCTGGTCGCAGGCCCGGTACATTTGCCCACGCCGGTCGGGGTCGATCGCATCGACGTGGAAACTGCGGACGACATGGCAGAAGAAGTGCGCCGCGCACTTCCGGTAGACGTGGCTTTCATGGTGGCTGCAGTTGCCGACTGGAAAAGTCGGCATGTGGCAGGAGAAAAAATGAAAAAGCGCGGCTCTGCCCCGCCTGCGCTGATCTTGGCAGAAAACCCGGATATTCTGGCCAGTACGGCGGCCGGTCGTAAACGACCTGCACTTTTGATCGGGTTCGCCGCCGAAACCGAGAACGTAGTCGAAAACGCCAAGTCCAAGCGCAAACGCAAGGGCGCCGACTGGATCATCGCAAACAATGTTTCAGGCGCAGAAGGGGATAGTGTGATGGGCGGTGACCTTAATCAGGTGCACATAGTCACGTCTAACGGGGTCGAAAGCTTACCCGAGATGCCGAAGCAGGATGTGGCGCGCGAACTTGTGCGCCGCGCGGCAGCCGCACTTTTCCCCGTAGAGGACGACGCTGACTGACCCAAAGATTCTCAGGCCGTTGGCCTGCTATTCGGGCAGCAATCCTTTGCCCTCGAACCGGGCAACGGCATGGCGTACGACCTTGTCCAACGCCTCCTCGGAGAAGAAGCCGCCCGGAATCAGGCAGCGCTCGATCAGGACACGGCGAAATGCACCGAATGTTTCCATGTCGGGCGCGCTCGCTTCGCGCCAGAACCGGTCAATCCCATCCTGAAAGGTGATATCGGGAATGTCGTAAACGGCATGCCCCAGCGCAATGACCGGGACTCCCTTGGCCAGCGCCAACGTGCCGCTCGTGCTGTTGATGGTGACCATCCCCTTCGCTCGCTCGGCTACCGGCACGATGTCGCCCCAGGCCATATAATCCACCCGGTCGGACACGCCGAGCAAGGCAGCGATCGAACTGGTCTCTTCAAGCCAGTCGAACACCCCGTTATCCAGCGGGTGTTCCTTGACTACGAGGCGCGCGTCCTTGGGCGCATGCTTGGCAAAGGATCGAATGACCAACATCAGTGCGTCGGTCATGCTCGCAAATGGGGAATGCAGACGAATCTGGGCATCGGAAGCAAGCTGCAACGGGAAAAGGAAGTACGGTGCCTCGGAAGTCAGCAATCTTTCCGTCAGTGCTACAGCCTCCTTGCGTCGATCTTTCCCGCGAGTGAGCTTGCGAGCCCATCCCATACCCTCGATAACGGGGTGCCAGGGGCGATGATTGGCCCAATGCGGATAGTACCAGCGGCTGAAAATGTCGGCGACGTTGAATAGAAGTCCTTCCGTGGCCCGACGACGAAAGGATGACGGCACTTGGCGATGTTCAGGGACAGGCGGCAACTCTGCAGCAATCTGCCGATACCAGGCCGGATCGCGCGGCAGGGACGAATGCCCGTTTACACCACCCAGTTCCAGAGTGACCCAGTCCGGACGGATGTAACCTTCTTCGAACACGTGAACCGGAACGTCCAGTTCCCGGCATACCGCGGTGGCAACCAGATGATGGGGGCGGCAATCGCCGAACAGGACAACGTCGGTGACCCCTTTCTCAGCGATGATAGTCCGTAGCGTATCTGGCCATTCGTCAAGCGACTTGCGATATTCGATACCACCCGGAAGTCGCCAGAAGAGCCGGTCGCCACCGTTGAAATTGACCTTATAGACTTTGTGGCCGGATTTGATGAGCTGTTGACCAAGGCGGCGAAATACCCGGCCCATCAAGCCTTGCAGCAAAAGTACCGTTCGCGGAGAATCCGGCTTTCGGTCCTCATCCGGTTCGCGCGCCGTCATTGGTTCGGGCTCATTGCCTGAGCCACTTGCATGGTGGGCATCACCATTGAAATGTTTGAAATTCTGAACAACCACTACCGTCAATCCTTGCGCCCCTTCATAGGACACTTGGTGTGAAACGCGACGCTTATCGGACTGGTTATGAACATGAACAGGCTAGAGTCTTGAAACTGACATCTCATGAATTGTCACTTGCGTTCACTCGCCCTAACCGGATGGCGTGAGTTTGGCATGATGCATCTCGTGGTTTCCCTGTTAGTGGTCGCACCTGTCGCACTGCTGGTCGATATTTGTGCGCGTCCAAGAAGCGTAAAACGCCTGCGCTCTGCTCAAGGCTCCTTCCTGCTGGTCCAGATTGCTTTGTTCATCTTCGGCATTCTGCTTTTTGTAAGCGGTAATGCTGTTTTGGCAGCAGTCCTCGTTCTGGCGGTAAATCTTCTGTTCGTAGTCGCTTCCAATGCAAAGAACGACATGCTGGGCGAACCCTTGTTATTTTCCGATCTGGCCTTGATCGGTGCGGTGTTCAGGCATCCACAGTTCTATCTCTCTGCTCTGGAGCGATCTCAAAAACTACTCGGCCTTGTCGCTCTGGCCGTGCTCGTTGCGGCGTTCGTTTGGTTGTTCGAAGCAAATCTGGTCACTCGACTGATTGGCTTGGGTATCAGTCTGACTACCGTCATTCTCATGCGCATCTCTCTGGAGACGAAGACCTTTAAAGCGCTGGCATCAGAGCCCGATGCGGATGCAGATGTTGCCAAGCTTGGGCTTGCGAGCACCTTGTTGTTGTATTGGATTCGGTGGCGAGGCGATGCCGAAAAAGGCATGTCGTCGGCAACGGACCCATACGTTTCGGACTTGATAGATGCCTCGGAATGCTCACCCAACGCCGAACCCGAGATCATCGTCGTGATCCAGTGCGAATCCTTCGCCAATCCGATCGAACTGTTCGGAAAACGGGGTGTCGAACTGTCAAACCTCAAAGCTGCAAAAATGGATGCGGTCCTTTGGGGGAACCTGTTGGTTAGCGGGTTCGGAGCTTACACCATGCGAACCGAATATGGGGTTCTATTCGGGCGCGAGGAAGATGACTTAGGCTTTCGCCGCTACGATCCGTATTTGACGGCATTGAAGGATGGCGCGCTGGCGCTACCAAACAGATTGGGGGGCGATCGGTGGCGGAGCGTGTTCGTGCATCCTCACGACATGCGTTTCTACAGCCGCCACCGGATACTTCCTGAGGCTGGGTTCTCCCAATTGATCGATGACAGCGCGTTCGATCGGCCTTCATCCGGCGACGGTCGCTACATTTCGGATGCAGCGCTCGCGGCAAAAATACTGGAGGTTGCTCGGATCGCGACGGAGCGGACTTTCATTTACGCGGTGACGATCGAAAACCACGGTCCATGGTCGAGCGAGGGAGAGCCACTCGTCGCCCACTATAATCGGTTGGTGCAAGCCGGGGATTCCATGCTCGGCCAATTGCGCGATGGCATCGCTGAGTTGGGAAAGCCGGCGCTCTTGGCCTTTTTTGGAGATCACCGCCCAAGCATACCGGGGGCAAGCATGCCGGGCGGCGATCGACATACCCCATATGCGGTCCTGCGCTTCGACGCCGCTGGAAGCGTCATTCCAGGCGGCAACAAACGCAAAGACCTCACGCCTGCCCAGTTGCATCACGCGATCCTGTCACTGGGCAAACAATCGCGGTAAAAGGGTTAGGCCAACTCAGGGTCGGAGCTTGGCTAAAAGCCGATCGCGAAGGCTTGCGGGCAACAGTGCGTCCACCATCCGCAGAGCCGAGAATTGCCAAGGCGTCACGTAATGGCGCTTACCCTGTCTGCCCGCTTCGATGATGCGCTTCGCAGCCTCTTCCACGCTTAATTCAATCGGCCGGCTTGATGAGGCATTGCGAGTGGAAGGAGTGTCGATGAACCCGGGGGCTGCCAGGGTCACGCTCACGCCGTACGGCTCGACGGCAATGCGCAACGCGTCCGTAAAGCGTGCCAATCCCGCCTTCGATCCGGAATAGCCCGCAGCAAATGGCAGAGAGTGATGACCCGCCGCGGAGCCGATCACCACTATCCGGCCATGACCGCGCTCGGCCATTCTTCCCGCGATGGCTGCCGCCATTGCAGCAGGTGTGGCAAAATTTACCTGGGCTGCGCGAAGGACCAGCTCGGGATTTTCGACCAGATCGCCCTTGGCGCGCGTATCGCCGATGCCAGCGACGAGATAGGCCAGATCGAATGGTGCTTCCTTGTCCTGGCTCAGCACGGCATCGATGGCCGCCTGTCCGTCCGTGAGGTCGAAGCAGAACGCCTGCGCTTCTGCCCCTGCATGGCTGACCTTTTCGGCTATCAGGCCGAGTCTCGTCCGGTCGCGCCCCCAAAGGCTAAGGTGTACCCCCGGCGCTGCATGCAGTGATGCCAGCGCTCCACCGAGCGCTCCCGAGGCGCCGGTGCACAGAATTCTGGTCACGGATGCATCTTTCGTCATTTCGTGACCCTTGTGCCACATTGGAGTATCCTCAAATCCTCAATTAGCTGCGTTTCACCGCTTGTTTGTTGACAATCGGGTGCCTTTTCTATCGGGATATTCGTGTGATGAAGGGTCCGACTACCAAAGAAAAGCGCCTCGTTCTTTTCGAGAATCCGTTTCTCGAGATGCTTACGCTCGCGTCCATTTGGCTGTTTGCAGCAGTCTGGATCGTCGTCCTGCCGCTTATCGCCTTTGTCGGCTGGGGCACGGTTTCCGTTTCGACGGCGGTTGGCCTGAGCCTTGGCGGTCTGCTGGTGTGGAGCCTGTTCGAATATATCGCCCATCGCCATCTTTTTCATTGGGAGCCGCAATGGCTTCCCGCGCGCCAGCTCGTATTCGCGATCCATGGCAACCACCATGCCCAGCCGACCGATCATCTGCGCAATCTCATGCCGCCGATCGTCAGCCTTCCCGTCGCCGGGGTCATATGGGCGCTCAGCTACGCTCTGGCGGGGAATGCCGGCACCTGGTTCGTCTTCGGATTCCTGGTCGGCTACGTCCTGTATGATCTGACCCATTACGCCTGCCATCAATGGTCCATGCGCGGCCGCATCGGGAAAGTCATCAAGAAGCATCACATGCGTCATCACTTCATGGGTGAAGACGGCAACTTCGGTGTTACGACGCCTCTGTGGGACCATGTGCTCGACACGCGAATCGGCTCCGCCGGCCGGGTCTCGGCCAAGGCCATGCGCGAACTGCCCGTTCATCCCGCAGAATGATTCTTCGGTAGAAGCGCGGCGTCCTCGATCACCTTCGCGGCGATCTCCATATGAGAATCCCAGTCCGGCTCTTGCCAGGCGGCAACGCGCGTTAGTTGCGCACGTCGCATCGGGCCATCGTGGGTATGGTCCAGTACCGTCCGCTCCCAACCCGGCCCGTCGAGAGGATCCAGATAGTCGGGAGCATTTCCGCCGATTTCGCGATGGGCTTCGATATCGCTCGCGATGACCGGCGTGCCGACCGACAGGGCCTCGGCAATCGGCATGCCGAACCCTTCGGTAAAGGACGGCATCAGCAGCGCGTGGGCGCCGCGGATGGCCGCAGCCAGGTCGCTGTCGCCGCAACCGTTCACTTCCTCCAGCACCGGGCCGAGCGAAGGGCAGCGTTCGAGCATGTCGACGATCTGCTCATTCTCCCACCCGCGGCGCCCGATCACCAGCAAGCGTGGCACATCGTCCGAAGGCAGCGTTTCAGCCATTTTGCGCCACAGGTGAAGCAGCAGTAGATGGTTCTTGCGCGGTTCGATGGTGCCGAGACACACGAAATAGGGCTTTCCATCGGCATAAACGCGCGGTGCCGCTTTCGCGATTGGCTCTGTGCCAAGAAGCGCCACGTGGATCTGCGGCGGGATCCCGCCTTTGCTTTCGACCCATCTCGTTAAGGAGGCACCCGTAGCGGCCGAATTGACGATCACCGCATCGGCCAGCTCTGCCACCGTGCTCATCCGCTTTTCATGAAGCGCCGATCCACCGGGCCGGGCATATTCCGGATACTCGATCGGTATCAGGTCATGCACCATGCAGACGAACCTGGCTTCTTCGCGTTGCAGGATGCGCCGCATCTTGGCGGCGTGCGTGAGGTGGTGCGGCGAAACCTGCACCAGAACGTCGGCGGACCCGATTCCCGCACGCCGCGGAAGCAGCCGTGCCATCCATGGGAGGACCGATGCGAGAGTTCGCTGCCCTGAAGCTCGATCGGTCGCTGTCCAGCGCCTGTCGAGTTCGTCCAGATAAGCGATGGCCGTTTCGCGAGGAATCCTCCCATAGAGGCCTGTCGGATGGACGGCGGCGAAAGCAAGCTTGGGTCCGTACAGGCGAAGCAGTCCACGCGCATAGGCCATCTCTACGCGGTCTACGCCGGAAGGGCCGGAATGCCGCACACGCGAAATCAGCCGCGATATATCCAGAACCGCACGGGTCATCGGTGAACCTTCTTCTGCCCGCGTGAGCGGTGGCGCGCCATGACCCGTCCCTGGAACCGGCGAACCGGTTCGATCCATCCAAGACGGTTGGGCATCTGTTGTTGACCCATGCGTTTCACGAGCACTTCGGGCGGGCACGGTATGCCTGTCACCGGATCGAGATAACGGGGATAGAGCAACAGCACACCAGCAACGAGCTCGTCCAGGGAGAGCTTGCGCGACCTGCGCGGCGGCGTGGTCGCCATATCACGTGTGAGCCCCCAACCCGCGTAAAACGGGATGCCATGGCAGATGACTTCCCTGCCACGCAGCAGCGCTTCGAAACCGGAAAGCGAGGTAAGTACATGAACCGCATCTACCGCATCGAGTAGGTCAACCATCGCTTCTTCACGCACGATGCGGTCGGCATATTGCAGGGCATCTGCATCCACGACCTGGCCATTGCGGTGGCCTGCATCGACATCGGGATGAGGGCGCCACCAGATCTGTGCTTCGGGTTCTTCGGCGCGGACGCGGCGCAGCAGTTCGAGGTTGGATGTCAGCCCGCCGCCGCCGGCCAGCACCGACATGTCGTCTTCCACCTGTCCGGGTACCAGAACGATCCTTCCTTCGCGCGTCCCGATGACCTGCGCGGCCATTCGCTTCGCTGCTCGCGCATATTTGCTGATGCCCGTGTCCACGATCGTCTTCCGCAGCAGGCGCGCACGCTCGATCAGGTCGTGCGAGAATTCCTCATTCTGCAAAATCGTCTCGAGATCGCTCGGATGGCCGGGATCGAAATGGATACCACGCCGGTCCACAATCACGGACGATGGAGGCACCAGATTGCTGCCAAGGCCAACCGATCGCACGAAGCCATCCTCGACGCGAACGATCGGTACCCCTCGTTTTTCTGCATTTGCGAGGAGGGATTTTGAGATGCGCGATGGCCAGACAGCCAATGCGCCGCCACGCGCCTCGGCAACGGCCAGGGCGCCCGCTGAAGTGCGCGCTATTTTCAAAGGTTCGCCTGGCACCCAAAGGAACCGGCGGATTTCTTCGCGCTTCCACCAGCTGATCCCGCATGCCGCGACTATGGTCTGCCCCGCGGTGCCGCGATTGGCATCGATCACTCTGCGCCAGTCTGCCAGCAGTTCAATAGCTTTTGCCGGTTCGAGCCAGCCATCTGAAAACGGATCGCGCATTGGCTCGGCCAATGCCATCGCAGCCCTATACTCCAGTGTCTCCCCATCGTCGCCCGGCTCGCCATAACGGCCTGGCGATAAAACTTGAACGTGAATACCGGCGATGGTGGCCAGTGCGACCCATTCATCATCACCATGAGCAACCAATTTCCCCGTCTGCGACAGGACAGCCCAGGGATCGATATCTGCGCCGTAATCGAGCGCGGCGGTTCTCAGCGGGGATGCATGCGGGTGTCCGATGCAGATCGTCTTCTCTGCCCCGAAACGCGCGCGCAGTTCCGCTGCCTCGGACGCGGAACGAGGCCTGATGGCCATGTCGATAGCAAGTGGAGCGATTGGCTCACTCCAGTAAGATCCCCCGACACGCGCGTTGCTGACGGATCTGAACAAGGCCGTCCGCGTGTCGCCGGTCGGAGCATCCACCTCGGGCGGTGGTGAAAACATATACATGGCATTCGCCAGGCCGGGGAAGGGGGGGGCACGCAGCAACCTGGACGCGGCAGGGGTGGGAAGGGGCGTCATGGGCGCACTCCCCAGGCTTCGAGCTGTAATTGCCCCAAATCGCTGCAGCCAATGACGCCATAGCCGCCCGTCGGAAGTTTGAGGGAAGGTAGTGTGCTGGCTGCATCGCTAAGACCTTGCGCCGCCATCAATGCAAACCGCGCCGCACCATTGCTGGTCACGAGCAATGTCGCCTCGCCGGGATCGGCGTCTTCGAAAAGGTCGCGCCAGGCGGCAATTCGCCCTTCGCGATCAACGCTCCATCCCGTGGGCGGCACCGCGCCAGTTTCCCATGCTTTGAGTGCGTCCTCTCCAATTCTGGCAAGGACTACCTCTTCGGGCTGGTCCTCGTCCGGACCATGATCGATTTCACGCAGAAATGCGGCTGACTCTTGCTCGGGCGAATTCGCCTGCGTCGAGAGGATTTCGCCAGCCGTCTGCCGGGTCCGCTTGAGCGGAGAAACGAGTACGCGCGAAAACTGCCATCCCATGGCGGCGAAATGACTGCCCAGCGCCCGGGCCTGCTCAATGCCCTGCCCTGTTAGGGGCAGATCGGTGCGGGCCCCGATCCTGCGCGGCTGATCGCCGGTTTCAAATGTGTTGCCGTGGCGAACGATGACGAACATGCTGCTGGCTTCTAGCGCTTGCCGCCGGTGCCGCAACCATCCCGCTCACGCGGGGTAAGGGTCGCCCAGTTTTGCAATCGCTTCTTCCGCGAGGGCAAGGTCCGCTGCAGTGTCGATACCCGACAGCGCGTGCTCGGGCGGTGCAACGGGCACAGTCGCAATTTTCCAACCATGTTCGAGAAATCGCAATTGTTCGAGCCCTTCCAGGACCTCGTAAGTTCCGGGCGAATTTCCGACAAACCAGTCCAGCGCCTCGATCGTGTACGCATATAGACCCATGTGCTGCCAGACGGGCGATGTATCCATTTTGCGCAGATCTGCCTCGTTGCGCATTGCTGGCAGAATGGATTTGGAAAACCAGAGAGCATGGCCCTCTGAATCCCTCACACAGGTGGTACCGCTGAAGGGAGCGGTCTGCTTATGTGCTCTCAGCCGATCGAGCCTTGCCCAGTTCAGTTGATATACCGGCGTCGCAACCGACGCGTTGCCTTCGCGTAATATCTTTATCAACGATCCAATCGTCTGCGGCGCAATGAAAGGAGCGTCACCCTGCAGGCAAATTACGCGTTTTGGCTTACCCGATTTCAGTGCCGCGGCGTGTGCCCGGGCCGTTCCGGAATCCAGCGCCGCATCGGTCAGGACGGATCTCGCGTCCAGTGCATTGGCGTGTTCTGCAATTCGTTCATCGTCGGTCGCCACGACAAAATCGCAATTCCCGCAAAGGTCTGCGGCTTCGCGGGCATTGGCAATCACACGCTCTAGCAGAGTGCGCCCGGCCAATGCCATTAAGGGCTTACCGGGCAACCGGGTTGATCCGTACCGCGCCGGTATGACTATGAGATCGCGGCTTTCCATCCTCATCCTTTCAGCCAGCACCGCGGCTCCGGCTGACGGAAAATTCAGCCGATTCCCAGTCGAACCAGATCGTGCATATGAACGATGCCGACCAGCTTTTCGCTGTCCGTTACGAACAGGACCGAAACGGCGTTATCGTTCATCAAGGTCAGAGCTTGTGCTGCCGGCATGGACGGCTCGGCGGTGACCGGACGCGGTGACATATGGCTTCCGATGGGGTCGTCGAGATCATGGATTGCGATACAGCGGCGCAGATCGCCATCGGTGAATGCGCCGACGAGCTTCTCGTCGGCATCGATCACAGCGGTGCAGCCATAGCGTTTGCGGCTCATCTCGATCGTTGCGCTGCGCAGAGTGGCATCGAGGGTGACTCGCGGCAAAGCCTCGTCCGTACCCATGACCTTCTCGAGCGTCGTCAACTGCGCACCCAAGCGACCGCCCGGATGAAAAAGGCCGAAACTGTGGGACGAAAAACCACGAGCCTCGATCAGGGCGACAGCAAGCGCGTCGCCAAGAACCAGTTGCATGGTCGTCGATGATGTCGGTGCAAGCTCGTTCGGACACGCTTCCCGCACGACGGGTAAGGTCAGACAGATATCGGCCGCTTCACCGACCCAGCTCGACCCGTTCGCGGTCGCCACGATCAACGGCAGTCGATACATGCTACAATAATTGACGATGTCGCCAAGTTCGCGTGTCGTGCCCGACCATGTAATCGCGAAGACTACGTCATCGCGCGAAATTGCGCCGAGATCGCCGTGGCTGGCTTCTCCCGGATGCAGGTAGAGCGCGGAGGTGCCGGTCGAACAGAAAGTTGCCGCAATCTTGCGGGCGATGTGGCCGCTTTTCCCGATCCCGGTGACAATGATCCGCCCTTTGGCAGATGCGAAAGCGTTCACTGCCTGTTCGAAAGCATCGCCAAGGCCGGTCTGCTTGAAAGCACTTTTCAGATCTTCCAAGCCACCGATTTCGATCTCGAGCGTTTTGAGGGCGGAGACCATGTGGTCGGAGGCTATTGTATCGTTGATCATAGAAAGGAATTTCTGCGCAACTCTGGAAAACGATGTAGGGGGCGCGTATCTTGAAATCGCTTTGGCGCCCGCAACGGCTCGTTCACCTCTTGGTGCTGGTGATGTCAAGCGGTCACTTCTAGCAGCATGTATTTTTGGGGCGGACTCTACAAGATTTACGGTAGGGCGTTGTAAAAACACCTCAAAGAGCGGTCGATGAGAATGGATTTGAACAAATGATACTGTGTGGTCGCAAGATAACGGCAGAAACCCCGCTATTCGTGATTGCCGGGCCGTGCGTGATCGAAAGCGAACAACATTCTCTTCATGTTGCGGATACCTTGGCCGCCATTGCTCGGCGCCTTGATGTGCAGCTGATTTTTAAAAGTTCCTTCGACAAGGCCAACCGTACGTCTGGCGACTCGTTTCGGGGGCCTGGCTTGGACGAGGGGCTTCGCATTCTCGAAAAAGTTCGTGCCGAAACCGGGCTGCCGGTCCTCACCGATGTACATGAAGCGAATCAGGCCAACCCCGTGGCCGAAGTCGTTGACGTCCTGCAGACTCCTGCCTTTCTCGCCCGGCAAACCGACTTCATCGGCGCCGTCGCCGCCAGCGGAAAGCCGGTCAATATCAAGAAGGCACAATTCATGGCGCCAGGCGACATGCAAAATGTCGTTACGAAAGCCCGGCAGGCGGCGTCGGCAGCGGGCAAGGAAACCGACAATTTCATGCTTTGCGACAGAGGCACGTCGTTCGGATACAACACGCTTGTATCCGACATGCGCGGCCTCTCGATCATGGCGGAAACAGGCTGCCCGGTGATATTCGATGCGACCCATTCGGTTCAACAGCCCGGTGGGCTGGGTTCGCGCTCTGGGGGGCAAAGCCAGTATGTGCCTCTCCTGGCTCGCGCTGCCGTTGCGGCCGGCGTCTCCGGTGTATTCATGGAGGCACACCCTGATCCGGCTTCGGCGCTCTCGGACGGCCCGAATGCGCTGCCGCTTGAGAGGTTCGAATCCCTCGTGTCCCAACTCATGGCCATCGACCAGATCGCCAAAGATGCGCTGCGGGCCGAGGTGTAAGGGTCTTCCCCGCATGAGTTTGATCAACAAAGCCAAGGCCATCGCGCTGGCGCCGATCCACGTTCTTCAATTGGGAACCTCGGCGAAGAGCTTTCTCGACCATCCTCTGATCGGGTCGCAGCGCCTCAATCAAATGGGCCTTCACCGCGCTCGCGTACGCTTTGCGGATGCGATGTGCAGGTGGCGCAGGCGCCGTCTTGCAAAACATGTGCGTAGCGACTGGCGCGAAGCATTCGATCGTGACGGGTTCGTCGTTATCGAAAACGTGGTTCCAGCGGCGGAATTCAGGAAGCTCCGCGAGGCTATCCTGCACTCCGAATGGCCCGCCCGTGAGATGCGTCAGGGCGATGCCATCACGCGTCGCATCGCAATCGATACCGAAATGCTCCAGGCGGCTCCGGACCTAAGGCGGTTCTTGGCAAGAAAAGATATCAACGCGCTATTCCACTACGTAGCGAGCTTTCGCATTACGCCGCTCCATTACGTTCAGACGATCGTTTCCAACCTCGTCGGCGGGGGCACCGATCCGCAGCAGGTTCTTCATGCCGACAGCTTTCACGCCTCCATGAAGGCTTGGCTGTTCCTCAATCCGGTTGCGAAAGAAGACGGCCCTTTCACCTATGTTCGAGGTTCGCACCGCTTTACGCCGAAGCGGTTGGAATGGGAGCACGAGAGGAGCCTCGCTGACCCTAAGTCCATCGACCGCTTGTCTGCCCGCGGTTCGCCACGCGTCGATGCGTCAGGCCTGACGCAAATGGGATTGCCCCCGGCAGAGGCTCTGGCACTGCCGGAGAACACGCTCGTCGTAGCAGATACTGGCGGTTTCCACGCTCGCGGCGCAGCAGAGAAAGCAGGGGAGCGGGTCGAGATCTGGTCTTATGCGCGACGCAATCCGTTCTTGCCTTGGCTGGGCGGGGATCCCCTGAGCATTCCCGGAATAGCCGAGAAGCGCGTAGGTTGGCTCTGGTCCTTCCGCGATCGCTTCGAAAAGACCATCGGACAGCCGTGGCAGGATGTTGGCATGCGTAGACCTGTGGACGATAGTCCAGCCGACTAAATGCATCTCGGCTGGGTGCGCGGGCGTCTTTTACGTCTTAGCATAACCCACGTCAGTGCCGACGTTGCAATGATCGGCCCTATAACATCGGCGAACTGGTCGGCTTTAGTCCAAACCTTGAGATCGAACGCTGCCCACCAAGGGGCGTTGGCTCGGAGGCCATGACCGAATTGCTCGATCCACCGATATTCTGCCTGCGCCAATTCCCGCCCAATGAAATAACCACACGCAAGCAACGCTCCCGCCCACCAGTTCCGGGTCAGGAGCCCGACGATGATTTGAATCGCGAGCGCCACCAATGCATGTTCGGCAAGTTCGATGCGCAACCCTCCTTGCGGTCCCGAATATCCCTTAATTATTCACGTTATTCGCGACCGCGGTCGCAGTGACAATCGGCGAGAACAGCTGACCGATCGTCTGGATAAGCTTGCGGGGTTGATTGCTTTCGGAATTACCGAAGTAAAGGACATCGTCATCACGCAACGCAAACCGTTGCGCTAGGAAGAAGGTCGGCGTCTGCATAAGATTGAAATGATAGACCGTCGGCTGGGTTTTATTGGGTCCGGTGTACCGAAAAAGGAAGATGGCCTTTGGATCTCCGGCGTTGCTGTTCGGCCCACCCGCAGCTGCGATCGCTTCGATGACATTCATACGCTCGCGCACAAAAGGAATTTGCTGAACCCTGCCTGTGGCACCGAGGACCGAAAAGATCAGCGGTTCGGCAAGTATGGTTACACGATCACCGGGATAAGCGCGCACACGATCATACGTGCCGGCCAAAACATCGGATAAGCGCAGACGAACCAGATCGTCGCCTCGTTCGATGAGCAGGGTTAGGTTCTTCGCTTCTCCGCGATATCCGCCCGCCAACGCAATGACATCGGAAAGCGTTTCGCGATTGGTCTGCAATACGAGACGTCCCGGTTGTGCGACTTCACCACCAATGATGATAGAATTACCGATCACTTCCTGACGAGTGACTGAAACCTGAGGGTCCTGCGAGAAAGTGCGAAGTCCTTCACGAATCTTTACCTGAACATCCGCTAGAGTATTACCAAGCACCTGAATCGTTCCGACATAGGGAATGTCTATCATCCCGTTGTCGTCGACGCGCCGTGGAGGGAGCGTGTGGGTTTTGACCGAAGGGTCAAAACCGCCCGCGGCTTCTGCTGAACTGCCGCCTCCAAACAAGGCGACACCCGCCTCGAATACGGTGACGGAGAGTACATCCCCGGGACCGATCATGTCGGATGGTGGGGGATCATAATCTGGCAACTGCCAGTCAATCGGTTCTGCGACCGGAGGGACGTCGGCGATCGAATTTACAGGCACGATATCGATGGCTGCTCCGTCGACCTGTGCCTCCAATGCTGTATCGGTTATCTGGCCTCCAGTCGGTCCGCTCGAAGGCAAGGTAGAGCAGGCACAAAGCGAACCAAGCGCAATGGTCGACAAAAGCAGTTTCAGTTTCATGATGAATTCGTATGAGATTTGCGTATGAAGGCCTCCCTAACCAATAAGACGGTTCAGGGATAGCCCGTCGCGATCCAATTCACACCGCCATCAGAAGATAATGCGTTGAAGAGTAGTTTTCTAAGGCAGTTGCGGGACATTTTGCTGTTGCTCGCTTGTCGACCCGACCGTTTGGCGCTCATCGGTTGGTGGCGATTGTCCGGAAAAAAGTTGCGAGCTCACCATCGACTCCAAAGTGCGATTGCAGCCTTACCCTTCGCCAACGAACGCTGGATGTCTGACGCTGGTTCAGAAGATATGTCAGCAATCGCCGCGGCGCGAATGTCCAAAAGCCTACATAGCTTCTCAGTCCACGTACATATGGCAAATGATGACGACTGCCGCGTCGCTCGCCGAGCAATAGAATCGGCACTTGGGCAAAGCGAAAAGCCGGTACGCATATTTGTCACCGCCCCTCGCGCCATGAATGGCCTGCCCGCAGCCTGCGACCTGGTTTGTATCCTTCAGGAGCCCTGTGATAGTCGTATTGCAGGCTTGGAGCTCGCATTGGCCGCGGCCGAAGAGATTGGCATAGATTATGTAGTTCCCCTTGCTGTTGGCGCAATGCTTCCGCGTCATTCTCTAGCTGGATACGCTGCATTCAACAGCGAGCAGCGGCGTGAGAGGCTGCCTATTTTGTTTGGGGATCAGCTTGAGGATCTCACACATTCGAACGCTGCGATCGGCTGGTTTAAACCTCTGTGGGATCAGCGGATGATGCTATCTCAGGATTACATCAGCTCGGCATGCGCATTGCCGGTCAGTGCTGCACATCGGTTTTTTGTTAAGGAGGACGTTCAAGCTCCAACCTGCATTTACGAACTGATCCTACTAATGTCCTTGCCGCCGGATACTGGCGTTTCCGTTGAAAAAGTGCAGCGGATAACTATGCGCACAGCGACGGGAGACTGGTGCGCAGACGGAGATGCAAGGTCCCAAGCCGTTCAAAATGCCGCGCCTGAGAACGCATTGGTGTCGGCGGGACCATTCGGCACGGTACAGTTGCGTTGGCCACTGCCACAACCGATCCCAAAAGTTAGCATAATAGTCGCAACTCGCGATAAATTGGAACTGCTTCAAACGTGTGTAGAGGGCGTGCTTTTTCAAACCGCCTATCCCGATATCGAATTGATCATCGCAGACAATGATAGTCGGGAAACGGAAACCCTCGAATATTTAGACGAGATATTAAAAGACCCGCGCGTTCGCGTCGTGCGTTGGCCGTATCCGTTCAACTATTCGGCTATCAACAATTTTGCCGCAGGGCACGCATTGGGCGAATATTTGTGTCTGCTCAACAATGACATCGAAGTTCTGGAACCGCAATGGCTCGAAGAAATGGTACGCGAGGCTGTGCAACCGGGTGTCGGCGCGGTCGGCGCGCGTCTGCTCTATCCTGACCGGACAATCCAGCATGCAGGCGTCGCGCTGGGGATCGGAAACGCGGCCGGCCATGCGCACCGAGGATTGCAGGAAGATGAAGCGGGTTACTTTGCACAAACGCACATCGTGCGGGGAACAAGCGCGGTCACAGCAGCCTGCATGCTGGTGGCAAAGCGACATTTCGATGCCGTTGGTGGGCTGGATGAAGATGAGCTTGCCGTGGCTTACAACGACGTGGACCTTTGTTTGAAGCTAAGGATGCGCGGACTGGTCAACATCTACACCCCGCTTGCCACACTCATTCACCACGAAAGCAAGTCGCGAGGGCTCGACTTCGCGCCAGAGCACCTTGAACGCTACATGCGCGAACTCGCGGTGTTCCAGCAGCGGTGGGGGGCCGCGGAGGTGGTAGATCCGTGGCACCATCCGCGGCTGAACAGACAAAGCGAAGTGTTCAACTGACGTGCGGCTCGTCTAGAGACCGACCACGTCGATGAAGCTGGCAGTGTCCGGCACCTTGCCAGCTAGGTCAGCAAAGTCGGAGTGGCGAACCAGCACGCAGATGACATCTGCCTGAGACAAGGCCTCATCGATAGTGGCCAAGGTTACAGGCTTGTCTGCCAGGCTCGCGGGCAGCGCATCGATATGTGGCTCAACGGCCAACACCTGACATCCAAGATGGGCAAACTTCTCAGTGATCTGCAGGGCCGGGCTTTCTCGCAAATCATCAATGTCTGGTTTGAAGGCGAGGCCCATGCAGGCGACCTTGATATCCGCCATGCTGCGCGAAGTATCCGCCGAAAGCGCGGCAAGCACTGCGTCCGTACCCTTCTGCAGCACCCAGTCGGGCTTGGCGTCGTTCACCTCGCGTGCGGTGCGGATCAGCCTGGCCTCTTCCGGTGCGGAGGAGACGATGAACCAAGGGTCCACCGCAATGCAATGTCCGCCGACCCCGGCTCCAGGTTGCAGGACGTTGACGCGTGGATGGCGATTGGCGAGCGAGATCAGCTCCCAAACGTCGATGCCAAAGCGATCGCAGATCGTGCTCAGTTCGTTCGCAAAGGCGATCTGCACGTCGCGTGAGCTGTTCTCGGTCAGCTTACACATCTCGGCCGTGCGTGCATCGGTGATCACGCAGTCGCCGCGCACCACCTTCTTGTACATCGCTACTGCCATTTCGCTGGCGCGTTCGGTCATGCCGCCGATGATGCGGTCGTTCGAGATCAATTCGCTCAGCACATGGCCTGGTAACACGCGCTCCGGGCAGTGCGCGATCTGGATATCGGCATCGTCGTCCGCTGCCTGCGGAAAGGTGAGATCAGGGCGGGCATCGGCGAGCCATATGGCTAGCTGTTCGGTGGCCCCAATGGGAGAGGTGCTCTCGAGCACGACGAGATTGCCTGGCACCAGCACCGGGGCGATCATGCGGGCTGCTGACTCGATATAGGAAAGATCGGGCTCGTAGTCTTCCCTAAACGGCGTGGGCACGGCGATGATGAAGGCATCTGCGGGTTCGGGCTCCAGCGTTGCGTGGAGGCTTCCTTCCGTGACGACCTTGTGGACGACACCATCAAGATCGGGTTCGACCAGATGGATCTTGCCGGCGTTGATCGTCTCGACCACATGCGCGGACACGTCGACCCCGATAACCTTGGTGCCATGTGCGGCAAACAGCGCTGCGGTCGGCAGGCCAATATAGCCTAGCCCGACCATCGAAATACGTTCAAACATCAGTGAGTTGCCCTTCTTTTCAGCCGGGGGTCAGGGAATCGGCGATGCGCGCCGAAGCCTTGCCATCACCGTAAGGATTGAGCGCGCGGGCCATGACGTCATAGGCCTCTTGATCGTTAAGCAGCGACAGCGCACCGGAGCGGATCTTTTCCGCATCAGTGCCGACCAGTCGCACGGTTCCTGCGCCGACCGCTTCGGGCCGTTCGGTAGTGTCGCGCATCACCAGTACCGGCTTGCCGAGCGAAGGTGCCTCTTCCTGAACGCCGCCGGAGTCCGTGATGATGAAGTGCGAGCGACGCATCAGCCAGACGAACGGCAGGTATTCCTGCGGTTCAATCAGGTGGACATCCTGTGTATCACCGAGAATGCGGTTTACCGGCGCCTGAACGTTGGGATTGAGATGCACCGGATAGACGATCTGCGCATTGCCCAGTTCGCTGATATCGCGCAGCGCGCGGCAGATGTTTTCGAACCCTTCGCCAAAGTTCTCTCGGCGATGGCCGGTAACCAGGATCATGCGACGATCAGAATCCAGGAAGGGAAAACGCGACTCTATCTGGCCGTCGAGCGCCGGGTCGTCATCCAGCCGTGCCACCACTTGGTGCAGTGCGTCGATCACGGTGTTGCCAGTGACAACGATATTTGCGTCGGCAACGTTTTCCTTCAGCAGGCTTTGCCGTGCAGTTTCTGTCGGGGCGAAATGCAGGTCGGCCAGACGACCCACGATCATGCGGTTGGCTTCCTCTGGCCAGGGTGCGTAGAGGTTGCCCGTCCTGAGACCCGCTTCGACATGGCCGACGGGAACCTGCGCATAGAAGGCCGCCAATGCACCGGCCATCGTCGTGGTAGTGTCGCCATGGACGAGCAAGCGGTCGTATGCTCCTTCTTTCAGGACATTGCGCAAGGCGAGAATTATGTTGGCGGTGATATCGGTCAGATCCTGACCCGGCTTCATGATGTCGAGATCGATATCCGGCACAATTTCGAACAGTGACAGAACCTGATCCAGCATTTCGCGGTGCTGTGCCGTCACGCAGACATGCACGTCCAGCCCCGATCTCTCCTTCAGCCGATGGACTACTGGAGCCATTTTAATTGCTTCGGGCCGGGTGCCGAATACCACCAGGATTTTCAAAGCAGTTCCTCTCGTGCGCAATGATCCGTGGGCGAGGCGCTTTGCGCAATTTAAAGTGAGATACAACCCTTGCAGGGTTTCGGAGGGCTAAAAACGAGAAGCTAGGCGCATGCTGTCCCCAATAAAAAGCTATTGTCGCAGCGCTGTGATTGGCGCAACTTTCGCACTATGGTCGCTGGATGATTACGGATCAGCTTAAACCGGCACCAAGCTTCACCCACAAAGACAATGCAATGGAAGACCAAGCGCGAACAAGTAATATCGCACGGGGGCTTGCAAAGGCTGCGAACCACCTTGCAGCCACCAATGAAACATCCGCTTTTGCGCTTATAGGAGAAGCCTTAGCTTTAGGCCCTGACAGTCTTGTATTGGCGACGAACTGCTTGCTGTCGCTACGATGTTTGGACGCCACTCGGCTGGAGAAGGCTGCGGATCTCGCACGAGCTCATATCTACGATTATCCAGAGTTGACTATAGTCCTTCGCGAGCTTGAAAAGGGTCCTCTTCGCTCGATTGCCCTTTCGCGCCGACTTGACAGCACACAGCATCTGCATAGTCCAGCCATTCCGGGGCGCATAGCATATGTCCTTCACAGCTCACTTCCTCATGCGAGTAATGGCTATGCCATGCGCAGCCATGGCATAGCCAAATCGCTCACTGAGCGGGGTGCCGATCTCTTCTGTCTGACTAAGCCTGGCTTTCCGTTCGATCTTAATCGGTATCAGGATGAATACGATAGGCTTGCGCGTATGGATATCGTGGAGGGTGTCGATTACCATCGTGTCGCGCAGCCCCGGCAGCGCGATTTTCCTCGTCACCCCTGCGACATTACTGCTCACGCGTCGATCCAGTATCTCGAGCGTGCCGTTGATGCCTTCGTGGACAAATTTACAGAGGTGCGTCCTTCCTGCGTGGTCGCTGCTTCTAATTTCGTCGTTGCATTGCCCGCGGCGATTGCAGCCCGCAATTTGGGTCTGCCGTTCGTATACGAAGTGCGCGGCTTTTGGGAGATTACGCGCGATTCCCGTGCGCCGGGCTATCTGCAGAGTTCTGCCGGGCAATTGGAGGTTTTTTTGGAAACTGCCGTGGCCAGGGCTGCGGATAAGGTCATAACCCTCACCAGGCCGATGCGCGATGAGCTAGTGGCACGAGGCGTTCGCGCCGAGCGCATTACCCTCGCGCCAAACGCCTGCAACGTTGAAGATTTCGTACCGGGTCCGCGAAACGAAGCCTTGCAGACGCGTCTCGGCCTCGATCCAACAGTGACGGTGATTGGCTACGCCGGATCGTTCACACCGTATGAGGGCTTGGATGACCTCGTGCTGGCGTGCGGGCGGATCAAATCTCGGGGGACGAAGTTTCGATTGTTGCTGGTGGGCAGCGAGCCGGCTGATGAACACGGAGGATTCCCCGTGACCGACCGCATCCGTGAGTTGGCGCGTCGCAACAATATCGAAGACTGGCTCATAATGCCTGGGCGGGTTCCATATAACGAGGTGGCGGAATGGTATTCACTGATCGATATCGCGCCTTTTCCACGCAAGTCCTTGGCGGTTACCGAACTGGTCTCCCCGCTCAAGCCGCTAGAGGCGCTGGCCATGGAGAAGGCCATCGTGGTTTCGTCGGTTGGCGGCATGCGTGAAATGGTGCGGGATGAAGAGACCGGGTTGGTCTTCGCGAAGGATGACGTTGGAGCGCTGAGCGACGCGCTGTCCCGACTGATAAAGGATGCGGCGTTGCGCAGAAAGCTGGGCGAGGCGGGCCGCGCGTGGGTCGCTCGGGAGCGCTCATGGGCGGGTACTGCAGACACTTTGGCCGCTGTGGCCTGTAGCCCGATTTCGAGATAGGCTGCTATTCAGATCTATTGCTACTACCCCTTCGGGCAACTAGGCATCGCTGAAATGATCGAGAAATTTGATAAATACACCCTGCAGGGTCTGCGCCGAGCTGCCCTTGTTCTTGGCAAGACAAAGCGCAGCAACTCTTCCCTACAACTGCTAGATGAAATTCTCCGGCACAAGAGAGATTTGAGCACGCTCAAGGCCTATTACTGGGCTGCGATGTCTGATTTTAATTTACTGGCTGCCGCAAAAACTTTGCAGGAAATTCGCGAAGTATCCGGGGGAGACAAAAAAAGTAAGCTTTGGCTCGCTAAGGCGTCCTCTGCACCATTGGAGGGTTTGACTTTAACAGAACGACTAGCGCCGACGGCAAAGCCAGAGCAGATAGCCCCTATACTAGGGCGCGTGCTTTATTTGTTACACAACTCCCTACCGTATTCATCGGGTGGCTATGCGACGCGGGCCCATGGCATGGCGAAAGCTTTGCGCAATGCTGGGGTTGACATCATCTGTTGCACTCGGCCGGGATATCCGCATGATATTCCGGGTGACCATGATGGGCATCAGCTCGACGACATAGATACAATAGATGGCATTCCCTATTACAGAATATGGTCTCCACTACGTGCCGGGATAATTGCAACAGATTATATGTCTCAAGCAGCTGATGCACTGAAGGATATGATCAGGCAGGTGCGGCCGGCTGTGGTCATTTCGGCCTCGAACCACGCCACGGCGCTGCCTGCGTGCATCGCGGCGCGCCACTTTGGCTTGCCATTCGTCTATGAAGTTCGCGGCTTCTGGGAGATCACCCGCATATCGCGTGAGCCGGAATTTGTGCGAAGCACTGGCTACAAGATGCAGGTTTTCTTTGAGAGTTCGGTGGCCAAGGCGGCGGATCATGTGCTGACCCTGACGGGACCCATGCGGGACGAGCTTATTGCGCGCGGGGTGGAGGCAGAGCAAGTTACTCTTGCCCCGAATTCGTGTGACCCATCGCATTTTTCACCGCGAGCGCGGGACGAAGCTCTGGCGGCTAGCTTGGGGATTCCTGCAGAGGTGCCGGTTATTGGCTATATCGGCTCGTTCGTCCAGTATGAAGGGCTTGAACATCTTGTTGAAGCGGCGGTCAATTTGCGGGACCGCGGGCATGACTTTCGGCTTATGCTCGTCGGCAACGAAAATGCCTCCGGCAGTGAGCGCGGACCTATTACGCAGGAAATACTCGACATCGCCAAGCGCGAGAACCTCGGAGATCGCCTAATAATGCCGGGGCGCGTCCCTCATGAGCAAGTTGATGCCTACTACTCTCTGATCGATATCGCCCCGTTCCCCCGTAAGCCCCAACCCGTGACTGAGATGGTTTCGCCGATGAAACCACTTGAAGCTTTTGCCATGGAAAAGGCGGTGGTGGTTTCGTCGGTCAAGGCGCTTAGCGAAATGGTGCAGCATGACGTGACCGGCCTGGTTTTCGAAAAGGGCAATGTTGGTGCCATGGCCGACACTCTGGCGCGTCTGATCGATGATCCTGCGCTTCGCAAGCGATTGGGAAAGGCAGGCCGGACTTGGGTGGAGCAAGAGCGTACTTGGAAGCGCACGGCTGAGAAGGCGCTTGCCGATCTTTCAGCGCGAAATGTTCCTGTTTATCAGGCCGGGACGCCTGCGATTGGAGCTGAATTTTCAGATGGCGAGGTGCCAACCGCGAAGAAAAACCAATCTTCCGACGCAAGTCCGCTGTATATTGATGCCGATGGCGTGCCCAACATGTCGGCTGGTCAGGCCAAGGTTTACGACCGCGTCAAGGCAAAGTTCGACGCTCGCGACAAGAAGGACGGAAAGGTTAAATTCTCACGGCACGACTGGTTGCGGACTAAGACGGCCTTTGCACTGTTTGGTAAGGCGCGCAATCCTATCGACATTGGGATAGGCCAGGGGCAACTGATCAATCTATTTTGCGAGATGCCTTATTCCACTTCAGTGGTCGGTGTGGACCGGGTCAAGAATACCAAGCTGATAGCACCCAGGTCTGAAAAATACGATTTTGTGAGCCTCGATATAACGCAGTCGTTTCCGCCTGATCTGATGCGCTCCGATATCACCATCGCAATGGAAATCTTCGAGCATTTAGATGCCGATAAGCTCTCCGGTGCCATCGCTCGATCGCGCGCGAGCAGCCGCTTCGGAATGCTCTTTGCTTCGGTGCCATATCAAGAGAAGCATCCGCTATACCATCACGATAAACCGTTCGGTCACAAGCAATCTTTTGACGATGCCAAGGTGTATGAATGCTTCGGCGATGAGGCTATTTGGACCAATTTCAATAATCTCTGGTATTTGATTTTCATGTCGGAGGGTTTGGAGACGCAAGGCAGCGTAAGCTTCGAGCATTTTGCCAACCTCACTAGGAAGACATTTGATGCGAGGATGGCATCTGAAAGTGAACGGGTCGGTGCGTAAGCCATATAGGTCGGTACTTCTTTTCCTCTCTTGCGGGGGACACACGTGAGTTCGGCACCCTACATGCCGGAAGCGGAGACTGCATTTCTTCGGATGTTATACCGCAAGGCCCGGGTTATCTTGGAATATGGGGCAGGAGGATCGACGCATCTTGCGGCGCAAATGCCCGACAAATTGGTCATGAGCGTTGAATCTGATCTCGAGTGGACCCGGTCGCTAAGGCGCGAACTGGCAGACGCGCAATCGACGGCCATCCTGCAACACGTGGATATTGGTGAGACCGGCCCTTGGGGTCGCCCGCTCAATGCAGCAAACTGGCGGAACTTTCATCGGTACCCCAATTCGGTATGGGACGAGCCTTGGTTCAGGCAACCGGACGTCGTCCTTATCGATGGTCGGTTCCGCACCGCTTGCCTCGCGACCGTTATCCTGCGTACCAAGAAAAGTGTGAGGGTGATGTTTGACGACTACGGTGTGCGAGATAAGTATCGGCTCGTGGAACGTGTCATCAAGCCGTGGCAGATGATTGGTCGGATGGCTGAATTTCGTGTGAAGCCAGATAACTACTCTCCCGATGATATCGGTTTTTTGATAGAGCAGTATTTTCAGGGAACGATACATGGGGAGGGTGAGAAGGCGTATCGCGTGCCAGAAATGCGCAAGAAAAAAGACCTTAGGACATAAGGGAGATAAACAGTGATGCCCTTTCTCCAGTTTTTGGCATTTGCGTGGATTTGCCGCTATAAATGTTCGAATAATTGCATGCCGAATTCGGCTTGAATGCAATAGTCGTTAAATAGAGAATAGCGAGCCAGTTCAGAATATGAGCACCCCTACGTCAAATAACGATAGCGAAATGCCACAAATCGCTGAGGAAACGAAAGATCGTCAGGTCGACCCACAGGCGAAAGACGAAAGAATTGGTGATGACCTTGAATTCGCGCGGAAAGAAATAGCAAAGTCGCGTGAATCCGAAGCGAGTGCATTTCGTAAACTGGATACACTTAAATCGAGAATGTTCGACGTGAGCAGCAGGCTGGCTGATCTCGAAGCTGAGTTGCAAAATGAGCGTGATGCCAATAAACTAAAAATTTCTAATCTAGAGAAAGCGCACGGCAATCTAGAGAAAGAGTGCGGCGATCTAAAGAAAGAGTGCGCCAATTTAGAGAAAGAACGCGACCAGTTCGTTTTGATGGCTTCCAACTTAACTGAGGAGCGAGAGAAATTCGAAGTTGCTCTGGCTGCCGAGCGCGAAGAGTTGCGCAATAAATCGACGCAACACGCCGACCTTGAAGATCGCTACCTGAACCGATTGGCGGACATCGCCGAACTTGGCCATGCCATTACGCGCAAAGAAGTCCAGTTGACTAGAGTGACGGCGCAGCATGAGTATGTTGCGCTGCGTAACCATATAATTAGCACACTGACGCCAACCAAGGAAAGGCTGCACCGGGCAATAACCAAGCCGTTCTATTCAAAGGCACGCAGACGCGCAGAGAAGGCAGTGGCCAGCGAGATCGCGATGGTTGCGCAAAGCGGCTTGTTCGAAGCCGGGTGGTATTGCGAAAACTATCCCGATGTCGCGCAAAGCGGCGGTGATCCATTGCGCCATTTCGTGTTGCATGGCGCATATGAGTTGCGAGACCCTGGCCCGGCTTTCAGCGCTTTCAAGTATCATCAGAAGTACCCCGATGTGACCGAAGCCGGAGCACCGGCTCTACTACACTATCTGCGTAATGGCCGATCCGAGGGTCGGCTTGCATTCAAGGTGGGCGAAGACTCGTAAACTTCCCTTCATTGCCGGCTCATGACAGCGCTTGCTCTTGGATTGCGCGGGCGCGCTGGCGGGCAGTTCGGCTCATCCTGTGCAATTGGCGCCTCGCCACATCTAGCGCCAGCACCACATCGGCAACGCTCGCCACGCAGTCAGCAGGGGCCACAATACCAGTCTCGCCGTCGATCACCAGAGAGGGGGGAGCACCTCGATCATAGCAGACAACGGGGCGGCCAGCTGCCATCGCCTCCACCACGGTCCGTCCGAAGCTTTCGGCGAAGTGCGATAGGCTTGCGATCACGTCCACCTGAGCCATCGCGTCCAACGGAGTGGCAGCGTAGTCGCAAATCTCAAGGTTGTGAGGCAGAGGCTTAAGGAACTGCAGATCTGGCGATTGTGGGCCGATCAGAAGGAACCGAACGGCAGGCCCCATGGTGGCAACCATCCGCGCCACTTCCGCGAAGTCGCCAATCCCCTTCTTGGTTATGTTGCTGCTGACCAGGCCAACCTTCAGTATTCTGGAAGGAGTAAACGGCAGATCGAACAGCCTTTCGTCTACCGCATTCGGGCGAACGGTGCTTCTTTCAGGGCACTGCAGCCAGTCGCTCACCACCTGTGACGGCATGATGAAGCGATCAGCCTGGTCCAGAAGGGTTTGCCGCAAGGTCTCTGGCCCGATGCTCAGGGTGCGACACAAGGCAAAGTCTTCTGCAGGCATTTCCCGCACATACATGACGCTCGGAAGGCCCTCGGCGCGCGCTGCAAGCAGTGGGGCCTCTTGCATGAGGGTGTTCACATGCATTTCGCATGGCCGGTGTTTGCGGATTAATCTCCGGATCGCTTCGACTGTTTCTTCGTCTGCCGGGTGAAGGCCGTGGCGCCAGCGTTGCGGCAGAACTTCTACGGCGTTCGATATCTCAAGCAGCTGCGCAAGGTACTCAGGGTTATTCAGCGAAGGCAGCACCACAACAGGGACGAAGCCATCACGAGCCACGCGTTCGACCATGTCTAGGAAGCTGCGCTCCGCCCCGAACAGGGTTTTCCCTGACGTATGGGCGAACAGCAATATGCGTCCGCGATGCCCGAAGCCTTCGGCGGGTCTGCCTTCGAAAGTCGGCAGAGCCGAGGCGCCGTTGTCTTGGCCCTGGCACAGGTAGTGCAGTAGAGGATTGTCATTCGGGCCAAGCGCGTGTGCCTTGCGATATGCGCTGGTGCTGAACAGCGGGCCGGGATCGCGATCCTCCGCAGCCCCGGCGGCAAGATAGTGGCGGCCAGCGCCAATACCTGCCTGCAAGACATCGGGATAGGCCAGCGCATACCAATCGTCGTTTAGCAGGGCAGACGTTCCGAGAAGGTCGAAGTCGGTAGCCGGTCCTTCCTGGTCTCCTAAGGCGATTTCCGAAGGGACACGGAACGGGCGCCGCGTGGGTTTCTGTTCGAGAAGCAGATCGGCAGGGCGCTTGGCCATGCTGTGCCAGTGATGCGCGGCTTCCATGTAATCGTTCCGCACGCCCCTGAACTGGGTTCGCAGATGCGTTGCGCTTGTACTCGTCAGAGATTCCGGCGTAGTTCGTCCGAACGCTAGCGGAATGCCAGGGCAAACCTCACGGATAGCGCGCGGGCCAAAAGCACTGAGAATGCGGTAATAGTATTCGGAGTCCGCGTTCACGCGGACACGATCCCAATAGCCGAGCTTTTCGCGCAGCTCGGCGCGGAGCATCAGCGAAGAAACGTTACGATGGGTCCAGCCGTCTTCGATGCGCCAGCGTGTGAACTCCAAGTTGTTGCTCGCGCGGGCCCAGTGCGAGACCGAAGCCTTGAGTGCCTCGTCTTCCAGCAGTGTACTTGCCTGCATCTCGATTTTTTGCGGATGAGACCAGTCGTCCGAGTCATGGACAGTTATGAAAGTCCCGCGCGCTTCGGCCATGCCTGCGTTACGGGCTGCATAGGCGCCCCGGTTGCGGCCGAGCTCTATCACCCTGACGCGTGCATCCTGAGTGGCAAGGGCCTGAGCCACTTCCAAACTGTTGTCAGTCGACCCGTCATTGACCAGCAGCACTTCCATGGACAACCAGCTTTGAGCCAGCAGTGAGTGGACGGCGGAGGGCAGCAAATCGGCAGCATTGAAGACCGGCACGATCACGCTGACCAGTTCTGAGCTTGTTGCAGGTTCAGGTGCTGTGTGCGATGTCAGCCGATCAAACACCGGAGCAGTTCCGGCGGCCAGACTTAACGGCATCAACCCGCTGTCTTGATAGACCTGCGCCAAGATTTCAGACAGCGTTTCGCGCGGCTGCTTTTCGAGGATTGCCAGCGAGAACCTTGCCAGAGCGAGGTCCGGACTGGTCCCGAAGAGCGTGCTCGCGAAGTCAATGAAAGTCTGCGCGTTCTTGATATCGCCTATGGCAAGGCACGCTTCGACCCCCAGAAGGTATGGTCCGGGATGCGCCAGTTCAGGAACACTTCGTTGAAGCTTGGAATAGGCCAATATCGCTTCGTAAGCACGATCCCAATGCTGCTGGCTGGCAAACCAGCGAGCCAGAACCCAAGCTGCTCCGGCCCTCTCCGCGGGGGACCCTTTGTGGAGTAGCTGCTGGAGACGGGGAAGAACGCGATCCGGCAAACCTCGCCATAGCCACCGGTCCAGCTCTAAGGCGTGAACTGCGGCCCCGGCTTTGTCACTGGATTGCAGCCAGGCGAATGCCTGAACTCGACTGTCTTCGCCTGATCTTGCGACTGAACTTGCGCTTGCCCTGGGCATCTCGAGTGACGTTAGGTCAGCGGACGACAATCTGCTTTCCCAATGTGGAGGTAATGAACCAGCGCCGGCCAGCCAGCTTTCGCGACATCGGGATTTGCAAGATAATAGGCCATGGTTTCGAAATCTGCACTCGGATCTAACCCATCAAAAGCCCCGGCTCGAACGTAATATTCTGCCGCGGCCATGCTATCCGGCAAGGTTAAAGAATATCTGTCTGCAAACCATCGCCAGTCGAACAACGGGCTGTCTGCCACCATGCGAACTTGGGATTTAATCGCGGGCTGGCTACTCCCTGGGTCCTGTAACTGCATCCGGTATGACGCGTGCACGAGCGCTATCTCAATGTCATGGCGGCGATGCAGATCCCTGATTTCGCGCCTCAGCAAGCGCTGAACGCTCAGGTCGAACCGATCGCTGTCACTGCTCATGGGCGCCCTCGCAGAGCGAACTGGGTCACTCGAAGTATGGGGCCAATCGGTCTCGGTAAGCGCGCAGACACTTTAAAGCGCCTCATACACCGCAATCGCTTCGTTCACATCTTCGTACATCTGCGCCACCCCGTTATCCAGCACGATGGCGCGGTTGCAATATTGCCGGACCGTCGGCAGACTATGAGATGCAAGCAAGAGCGCGCGATCGCGGCGACCTTCGAAGAAGTGCTTCTTGCACTTTTCGCGGAAATTCTTGTCGCCGACCATGATCACTTCGTCGATCAGGTAGCATTCAAACTCAATGGCAAGGGACAGCGCAAAGGCGAGCCGCGCACGCATGCCGGATGAGTATTGTTTCACGGGCATATGTAGGTTGACGCCGAGTTCGGTAAATTCTTCCACGAAAGCACGCATTTCGGAGTAGGGCTTGTCATAGATGCGAGCGATGAAACGGGCGTTGTCGTATCCCGTTAGGCTACCTTGGAAACCTCCTGAAAACCCCAGCGGCCACGAACAGCTCATCTTTCGGGTGATCTTGCCTGAGGTTGGCATCTCCACGCCCCCGATCAATCGGATCAACGTCGACTTCCCGGCACCATTGCGGCCCAAGAGGCCGATTCTTTCCCGGGGGTTGATGCTGAAATCGACGCCGCAAAGTACCGACTTCGTAACCTTTCCGACATGGTATTCTTTATAGATATCGCTGCAAATGATCATGATACGGTAATCATGCGCCTCACACGTCGGCACAAGGTAAGCCCGACCAGCAAGAGGACAAGTGAGACGCCAAAGGCCTTGGACAAATCATAATAGGGGGTAATCAAGTCGCCGAACACGCCATAGCGCATCAGTTCCATTCCCGACGCCATTGGTGACCACATCAGCACTTCGCGCATTGTCGGCGTCAACCATTCCGCCAAGTTGAACACTCCTGAGAACGGAATAGCAATGTAGACGCTGACCGGGACCAGTTTCTCTATCACTTCCGACATTTCCGACAAAGGAGCCAGCGCTGTCGAAATGGACATTACGAAGAATACATAGACAAACCAGCCCAAAATGAGCGAGCCTACATTCGCTGGAATTGGGAAACTTCCGAAGAAATACAGTACCGTGCCTGCGAAGATGTACGCAGTCATGGCCCCGATTGCTTCGATCGTTACGCGCACCAATATGAAATCAAGTATTTTGACCTGACGGTGATAAAGCAAGGCGCTGTTGCTCTGAAAGATTTTGGCCGACCGTCCAAAAGAATGTCGCAGAAAGGTCAATGGGATATATCCAGTCACAACGAAGGCAACCACGCTGATACCTCCCTTGTCGACACCGCGGATAAAGGTCCATACGAAGCCAACCAACCCGGCAAATAGTAGAGGTTCGGCCACGATCCATAAGAAACCGATATTGTCGCGTCCAAACCGGGTAACAAGCTCGCGGACAATTAAAGCCTTAATGACCTTAACCTGTACACGAAGGCCCTGAGAGAAGCTCTTCATTGCCTAACTTTCCGGCGCATGCTCGCGAATGCCAACGGCCAGCATCCAGCCCACCAGATAGACACACAGCGAGGCGAAGATTACCGCCAGAATGCTCTTCAGGCGGTTCGGAAGAATGGGAGCATCGGGAAGGTTCGGTTCGACAACGCGCTCCAGATAGTACTGTTGCTGCTCTGCTTCGACCCGCGCCTGCTCGAAAGAGGAGTTCGCTACGGTCAAAAGTTGCGTGGCAAACTCCTGCTCGACAAGCAGGTTTTCGTATTCGGAAAGTCTGGAGGCGAGGCCGTCGCTGGTGCCCACTGCGCGACTGGTCTGCGAATCGATCTGTTGCCGGGTCGCCGCGATGCGCTCCCGAATTGCGGGGATCGACGGGTGATTGGGAGCCGTGCGCTGTAACTGCGAGAGCTGCGCTCGCAAGGCGGTCTCCTGCGAAATTAACTCATTGGACGCCGCCATTACGCCCATGCCTTCCTGCTGTGGGTCAAGGATACGTGCGGTGTTACGATAGCCACTAAGACTGATGCGTGCATCGCGCACCCGCTTCTGCGCCTCGTCGACACGCTCTTCCGCGTCTGCAATCGCCTGCGCATTAACTCTCTCGTTGAGCTGATTGACCAGATCTTCGCTTAATTCAAGAAGCCCTAGGTTGATGGCCTGCGCCTCTTGCGGAGTAAAGGCCTCCACTTTCAACTGGGTGAGGCCGCTGGCCGGATCTGGCATGGCGCTAACTTTTCCTAAGTAGAACGCATATAGATCTTCGAACGATCCTGTCGCCCACAATCGAGGAAAACCGCTGAAAACATCGGCTTCTGCAGAGGAGAAGGCCTCGCGGACGTCCACCTTCTGGGAAAGGTCGGCAAGTGCATCGCGTGAGTGCAGGTAGCCGATGATTTCGCTCGATTGCTCTTGTCCGCTACCGAGACCAGTGCCCTGCAAAATACTGCCGATCGAGACGCTGCTCGCCGATTGCTTGTCAGGCGCCTTGATGACGAAGCTGGATACCGAGACGTAAATATCGGCAGCAACGAAGCCGAAATAAACCGTGCCGAGCAGGGAAGGCAGAACTACAAATGCGCCAAACCAGCGCCATCGCTTGAGAAGGGCACGGAGCTTGTTTTCCGTTGCAGTTTCGCCAGCTTGGCGTTGGAGGTCTGGATCATGGTGCATTGGTAATAATTCAACTCAATCACGGGTAGAGCGAAAAGCGCTTGTCCACTTCGGCTGGCTAAGCCCAAAAGAGGGATCGATAGCAATAGCTTGATGGATCTCTCACAAAGAATTCTGCGCTATAGCGGATGGGTGACTTCTGATTTTGCCATAGGCGCTTTAAACGACGCCGTTAACGCAATGCTCTATGAAAGACACGTGTTTTTGCAATCTCGGGCTTGCGTCAGTGGCGGAAGTCCTCACCGGGAAATATCGGATAACCGTTCAAAAAGCATCCGCAGCACGCGGGCTGCTCCACGGCTTCCTCCCTTCGCTTCGCGCAGCAACTGCCAAAAATCCGGTCGCAAGCTGCCCCGTTCATCCAGAGCACAATAGATCCGCCAGTATCGTTCCACGCCCAGCACCCGCGGCATTAGAAACACGCCATGATATCCAAAGCTATCTGCCGGATCTCCAGCGCGCTCCGCGGCGAACGCATCCGCCAGTTCGACAGGGGCAAAGCGCATGCCCTGTTGCTCCAACACCGCTCGGTTGGTTCGGCAGATCGCCACGTCTTCTGGGTGATGGGCCTGAAAGCGGTCCTGACGGCATGCCTCCATCAGGCGACGACTGCGTAACGAAAAGCCGCCATTGCCGACCTCGTGGCGATCGTCGAACTGCGGCCAGCTGGCACCGATATAGTCGTAGTAGAGGAACTCCGCCCGCCAGCGAGCGGAGTCGATCACGTGCCCGTCCCATTGCGCCACTAGGCAATGATCGGTGGCGATATGATCGACCAATTGCGTGAGCATGAAGTGCGAATAGGCTTTGGCCGAGGTCAGCCGCTCTATAGGAACGATTTGGATCGCATCGCCAACTTCCAGCGCGGTATCGGTCGCGTGGGTGCAGAGGACCGCCTCGGCAAAGTCCACATATTGCATGCTTGTACGCATGGCCTCGACAGTGGCGGCCACGTTGGTCGAACTGACCGCACATAATGTGACGCTCGGCAACTGCAGACGCTTGCGGGGAGGTGGAGGCATCAGTCCATCGTTGGCCATCAGCTTGCCTAGACTCTTAGCTCAAACTGTTCGCTGAACGGGCTGAGCGCGGGGTGGTGGAACGGGTCCGCCTGACAGCTGCGCCAGTCGTCGTCCGGGCTAGGCTCGTGCACGCTCCAACGGCTGCGCAGGGCTGCTAGCTCTCCGGCCTGACGCTTGGCTCCCGCCGGATCACGATCAAACCCCCGTGACACCGATTCATGGTGCACGAGCTGTGCCCGCGGTTCGTAAAGGCTTTGCCAGCCGCGCGCATTCAGCCTCAGGCATATGTCGACATCGTTGAAAGACACGGCGAAATTCTCCGCGTCGAACCCTCCTACAGCAAGGAAACTGCTCTTGCGCATCACCATGCAGGCAGCGGTTACAGCAGAGGCGAATTGTGGCAATGCATGGCGGCGGAAGTAACCCGCTTCATCGGGTTTGAGCAATCGATGCGCATGCGCTGCTCCCCCCCCAATACCGAGGACTACGCCGGCGTGCTGGATTCGTCCATCGGAATAGAGAAGTTGCGCGCCCACTGCGCCCACATCGGCGCGCATCGCCTGATGCGCCATCACCGTCAGCCATTGCGGGTCGGTGATCTCGATATCGTTGTTGAGAAAGCATAGGAGGTCGCCCGAGGCTTCAGTCACCGCGCTGTTATTGAGTGCGGCGAAGTTGAATGGCCCATGGTCAACGACAACGCGGGCGAAGTCCGGGTCAAGATCGGCGAGGTAGCGCAGGGTTTCTGGCTCATCGCTCCCGTTGTCGATCACAATGATTTCCTTGCGGCGCGGATAGTCGGTGGCTGCGATACCTTCGAGGCAGGGGCGCAACAGATCGACTCGGTTGCGGGTGGGCACGATGATGCTCACGCTTGGAAGGCTGCGGCGCTCTTCGGGTGTGAGTTTCAGAGGGCCGGGCCGCTGAGGCTTGGGCCGCCTGTGTCGGTGGTACAAGACCTCGCGCAAGTGCACCGGCTGACCCCTACATTCGGCTGCCTGCCGGGCAAGACTGGCGGGCCAGTCATCGGCGAGTGGGGCGGTGTTGTCGGCCTTTGACAGGTGTATCAGCGCGGTGCCTGAGAGATAGTCAAAATGGCGGTATAGTTCGGCGTTCCAGTCCGGCTTGAAGTGAGGATCGCGGCGCTGACCGTCTTTGCCCAGCAGGTCGTCGTCGGCATAGATGATCCGGGTGGTATCGGCCGTTTCAGCCAGAGCCTTGCGCACAGCCTCGCCTGCCCCGGTAGCGAGAATGTCGCCAGCGTAGATGGGAAGCACCCAGGTGCCCCGCGCCTGCCGCAACAGCGTTTGCAAGGTGGCATCCGCGCGGGCGGGGGCAAGCCAGGCCGCGATACCCTCTGCCGCGAGGCTGGCCAGCGTTGCCTCCTCTCCGGGGCCACTGCGAACCAGCGCGACGACTGGCGGCGCATCGCTTCGCGGGCGCGGCTCGATTCTGTTCGTTGTGGCTTCCTGCGCCATCCACAAGCGATAGGCGCGCGGTGAGGCGCCGAGCAAAGGCGCGATGGTCAGCCGCGCACGCAAGCGTTTGCCACACAGTTTCCACCATAACCCACGCAAATAGCGCGCCGGGTTCAACCGCAGAGCATCGAGGTGGACCGCCATCAGCAGGAACGCAGCGCTGCCACCTTGGGAAACTGCCTGGCGAGGGTGAGGCATTTCCTCCGTCATGATTGTCCTCGTGCCAATTCTGCCAGGCCATGGCAATCCAGCTTTGGCCGATCACCTCTTTAGCAGCGCCTGCCACCAATCTTCGTTGGCAAGATACCAGGTGAGCGTGGCGGCAAATCCTTCGGCAAATCTGTTGTGCGGGCGATAGCCTAGCTCGCGCTCAATCTTGTGGCAATCGATGGCATAGCGCCGGTCGTGCCCCGCGCGGTCGGTGACGAAGGTCTTGAGCGAACTGGTCGGTTTGCCCTGGGCAGCGGACGCGTCAGGATAGCGTTCGGCCAGCCCGTCGACATCGGAAAAAGCGCGGTCAACCGCCGCACAGATGGCGTCGATCACTACCATGTTCGGCAGTTCCTCGCCGCCACCTATGTTGTAGACCTCTCCCGGCTTGCCGTTCTCAAGCACCAGTTCGATGCCCCGGCAATGGTCTTCCACATGCAACCAGTCGCGCACATTCATACCGTCACCATAGATCGGCAGATCGCGACCATGCAAAGCGTTGAGAAGGAACAGCGGAATCAGCTTTTCAGGGAATTGATAGGGGCCATAGTTGTTCGAGCAATTGCTCGTCGTAGTCTCGAGGCCGAAGGTGTGGTGGTAGGCGCGCACGAGGTGGTCGCTGGCCGCCTTGCTCGCCGAATAGGGCGAGTTGGGCGCGTAGGGCGTGGTTTCGCTAAAGGCTGGGTCATTCGGCCCCAGCGAGCCATAGACCTCGTCGGTCGAGACGTGGTGGAACCTGTGCGGGCGGCCCTCGCCCTCGTCGAGCCACACGGTGCGCGCGGCCTTGAGCAGCGAATGGGTGCCATCGATGTTAGTGCTGACAAAGGCATCGGGGCCGCTGATCGAGCGGTCGACATGGCTTTCGGCGGCGAAATGCACCAGCCGGTCGATCCCGCGATCGCGCAGCAGGCGTTCGACCAGCGCTGTATCGCGGATGTCGCCCGCTACAAGTTCGACGCCGTCCAACCCGTCGAGATTGGCGGGATTGCCCGCATAGGTCAGGAGGTCGAGCACGCAAATGGCATCGTCCGAATGCGTCTTGCGCCAGTGATGTACGAAGTTCGCGCCGATAAAGCCGGCACCGCCGGTGACGAGGATTTCAGACATGCGCAGCTTCCTCTTGCAGCATGGTGCGAAGATTGGTGCGCCAGTGAGTATGCCCGTCGTCGAGCAGCGCGCGTGTCTTGCTGCAATCGAGCAGCGAGAAGGCGGGGCGCGCAGCGGGCGTGGAATAGGCGCTGGTGGGGACTGGAGCGATCGGAATGGCGTTGTCGAGCAGGCCGAGCGCCAAAGATTCTTCCTGAATGGCAACGGCGAAGTCATACCAACTCGCGACACCGGCATCGCTGTGATGGAAGGTTCCGTTGGCATCCTTCGCCACTAGCCTCCATAGGGTGCGCGCAAGGCCGGGCGCCCAAGTCGGCGCGCCGATCTGGTCGGCCACCACGTTTAGCGCAGGCTTTTCCGCCATCAGCCGCAGCATGGTGCGCACGAAATTGGCGCCGCCTGCGGTGTAGGCCCAGGCCGTGCGCACGAGCAGATCGCTGTCGCGCAAGCAGTCTTCGCCCTCGGCCTTGCTGCGGCCATAGACGGAAATCGGGTTGCGGCTGTCGTCGGGCCGGTAAGCTCGGCTGGACGTGCCATCGAACACAAAGTCGGTCGAGACATGAACCAGCTTGCCCCGATGTGCGGCAACGAGAGCGGCGACTGCTCCAGCATTGATCGCGCGGGCCGCGTCTTCGTCGCGCTCGGCCTTGTCCACGGCAGTATAGGCGGCGGCGTTGATCACCAGATCGGGGGCGACTTGCTGGATCAATGCGGCGATGGCGCTCGCATCGGCAAGGTCGCAGTCATCTCGGGTGACCGGATGCAGGTCGACCGTGGAGGGGGCAGTTGCGATCAGGCCGCGCCCCAACTGGCCCTTCGCACCGGTAATCAGGACCTTCACGCAAAGGCCTCCAGGTCGCTCAGGCGCGTGCCCTTGGCATCCTTGGCTGAAAGTTGCAGATCGATACCACCGAGCGGCCATTCGATGCCAACATCGGGATCGTCCCAGGCCAGCGAGTGTTCGTGCTGTGGCGCATAGGTGGCATCGCACTTGTAAAGGAAGTCGGTATCGTCCTCGAGCGTGAGGAAGCCGTGGGCAAAGCCCTGCGGCACCCAGAACATGCGCTTGTTTTCGGCGGAGAGTTCCACCCCGGTCCATTTACCGAAGGTGGGGGAGGAGCGCCTAAGGTCCACCGCTACGTCGAATACGGCGCCGCTGACCACCCGCACGAGTTTGCCCTGCGGGCCCGGATTCTGGAAATGCATCCCGCGCAGAACGCCCTTCTGCGAGCGCGAGTGATTGTCCTGCACGAAAGCTATGTCGAGCCCCTCCTCGGCGAACCTAGCAGCGTTCCAGCTTTCCATGAAGAAGCCGCGTTCGTCGCCAAACACCTTGGGTTCGATGATAAGTGGTCCGGGGATGTCGCATTCGGTAATGTTCATCACGCCCGCCCTTCATGCAGCAGCGCCATGAGGTATTCACCGTAGCCCGACTTTTTGAGCGGCGCGGCAATGGCCTCCAATCGCGTGTCGTCAATAAAGCCTTGCCGCCACGCGATTTCTTCGGGGCAGCAAATCTTGAGGCCCTGCCGTTCTTCCGTAATGCGAACATAGCTTGCTGCATCGAGAAGCGAGCCATGCGTTCCCGTATCGAGCCAGGCGAAGCCGCGGCCCATGATCTCCACCGACAGGGCTCCGTCGTCGAGGTAGAGGCGATTGAGATCGGTGATCTCCAACTCTCCGCGCGGCGAAGGCTTGAGGTCGCGGGCGCGCTCGACCACGGTGTTATCGTAGAAATACAGGCCCGTGACGGCATAGTTCGATTTCGGTTGCGCGGGCTTTTCCTCCAGCGATGAGGCGACGCCGTTCGCGTCGAAATCCACGACGCCATAGGCCTTGGGATCGTTGACACGGTATGCAAATACGCTTGCCCCGCTCGACCGCCGGGCAGCATTCTCGAGCAATTGCGGAAGGCCGTGGCCATAGAAAATGTTGTCGCCCAAGACCAGCGCGCTCGGGTGATTGCCTATAAAATCGGCGCCGATATGGAAGGCTTGGGCGAGACCGTCGGGGCTGGGCTGTACTGCGTAGCTCAGCGCCACGCCGAAATCCGAACCATCGCCCAGTACGCGGCGGAACTGATCCTGGTCTTCCGGGGTGGTGATAATCAGAATGTCGCGAATGCCCGCCATCATCAGCGTGGAGAGCGGATAGTAGATCATCGGCTTGTCATAGACTGGCATGAGCTGTTTCGAGACGCCACGGGTTAACGGATAGAGCCTGGTGCCCGACCCGCCTGCCAAGATAATTCCGCGTCGAGTGTTGTTACTCAAAGTCATGTCCTGATGCTGGAACTTGCGCCTTCGCCGCGACTTGCAGCCCATTGCTATTAGGTCAACTGCAATCCTTTCCGGCTTACACGCCACCTCGTTACGCGCTTATGCCGAAATGTTTTGGGGTCGTTCCTGCCTTGCCTGCTCGAAGCCGGCAGCCTAGCCCGCAGGAAACCGAGCTTAAGAAGGATCCATCGTTTGCCCACCAATAAAATCGAACTAAAAATACTCGATGATCGACTGCATGACTGGGGGCTGCCACGTTATCAGACGGAAATGTCCGCCGGCATCGATCTCTACGCTTGCCTGGACGAACCACTGGTTCTCGAACCGCAGGCGCCGGCCGTTCTGGTGCGATCCGGTATCGCGCTGTTAATGAACGACCCTCACATGGTCGGATTTTTGCTCGCTCGATCGGGGCTGGGTCATAAGAAGGGCCTGGTCCTCGGGCAATCGGTGGGCACAATCGATGCCGATTATACAAACGAAATTTTCATCAGCGCGTGGCTCCGAAACCCGCCGGGAAGTGACAGCTTGACGATTAACCCGGGAGACCGGATCGCGCAGCTGGTCTTCGTGCCGATCCTGCGACCGGCATTCGATGTCGTCTCCGAGTTTTCAGCGGATACCGGACGCGGCAAGGGCGGTTTCGGCTCTACCGGCGTCTCCGGCAAGGACAGCTAAGGGCGCGATGCAAAGTCAACCCATCAGCAGGGACTGGTCTTAATCTGGCTTGGATTTGGCCGAACATGAAAAAGGGCGGCCCGATCCGGAGCCGCCCTTCAACATCCTACCGCTCTAAAGCGCGTCGATTAATCGACGCGGCGTACCGTCGTTTTTTCCGGTGCGATCGAGATGCGAAGCGTTTCACCCGAATTACCAGGGAAATCGGTAAACATCGCCTCGACGAGATTGGGCACCAGATATTGCAGACGGTTCGAGGTGGAAATGGCCTGTGCCTTGCCTTCGAACAGTCGCTCTCCGGTTGCCGCGCGATCGATTTTCATGTCGATCCCGCTGGTATAAACCGTGTAGCTGCGAACGTCCGGACCGCCGAACCACGGATCGTAGAAACCGAAGCCCCAGCGACTACCGTAGAAAGGGCGTCCATAGCCAAAGCGCGACCGCCCCCAGCGCGATCCAAACCACGGATCGTAGAAGGGATCGCGGAAACCGGTGGTCCGTACCCGTTCGCGCCCAGTGCTGACGCCGTAATCGAAACGGACCAGCAGCGATGCGTTTTCAGCCGAGGCAGCTTGCGCATAGCCGAGGCGCGACATTTGTGCTTCCACGAGATCGGCATATTGCGCGAATTCGAGCCCACCAGCCAGGGCCGGATCGTCTGCGACGACGAAATAGCTTTCGCCCTGCGGTGCCGGAAGCTGCGTCTGGAAACGCGACACATCAGCGTTGAACGGTGTCGCGCAGGCAGCGAGGCTAGCTAGTACTATCGGTACGGAGGCGAGCTTAAGTTTGCGCCCCCAACCTTTTTTGCGGTCGGTCATGCTCAGTCCTTTTTCGAACATCGGTGTGCATATCATGCTTACACCGAATCATGCAGCCTACCGCCCCCCTGAGGCACACTGCCAGTTACTGTGCGCTTTTCTAGACGAACGGGGATGAACCCGGATTGAATATCCAGATTCACATTTGTTGCAAGTTCGGAAAGGGTTATCTGACGAAACCGAGCGCGGCGTAGGTGGCGTCGAGCGTAGGTCGGCCAAGTTCGCGCGCCCGCGAAGCACCGCGGGCAAGGATTGCGTCGAGTGCTTCGCGATCGGTCAGCAATTCATTGAAACGCGACGATATCGGTCGAAGCGTTTCGGCGAGCAATTCGGCCAATGCCGGCTTGAATTTGCCGAACCCTTCGCCGCCGTATTCGCGCAGCACGTCGTCGACGCTGATATCGGAAACGGCGGCGTAGATGGTGACGAGGTTCAGGGCTTCGGGTCGGCCTACCAGTCCGGCACTCTCGCTCGGGAGGGGTTCGGGGTCGGTCTTCGCCTTCTTGACCTTCTTCATTACCGTGTCTGCATCGTCGACCAGCTCGATCCGGCTCATTTCGGACGGATCCGATTTGCTCATCTTCTTCGATCCGTCGCGCAGGCTCATGATGCGCGCCGCCTGCGGCGGGCTGATCGGTTCGGGCAGGGTGAAGACGGGAGCGTCATCGGATGCGAAGTCGTTATTGAACTTCTGAGCGATATCGCGGGCAAGCTCTAGGTGCTGCTTCTGGTCTTCACCCACTGGCACATGCGTGGTCTGATACAGCAGCACGTCGGCAGCCTGAAGAACCGGGTAGGTAAACAGTCCCACGCTGGCGCCCTCGCGGTTTTTACCGCTCTTGTCCTTGAACTGCGTCATGCGGTTCAACCAGCCCATCCGCGCCGTGCCGTTGAGCAGCCATTGGAGCTCTGCGTGGTGGGGAACCTGTGCCTGATTGAACAGCACGCTTTTCTGCGCATCGATTCCGCAAGCGACCAGCGCCGCGGTCATTTCCAGCGTCGCCCGCTTTAGTTCGGCCGGATCGTGCGGCATGGAAATCGCATGGAGATCGGCAAGGAAAAACAGGCATTCCTGTCCCTCGGCCATCTCATCCTGCATGCGCACCCAGTTTCGGATCGCACCGAGATAATTACCGAGGTGAAGGTTGCCGGTGGGCTGAATGCCGGACACTACGCGCATGTTTACTCACTCATTCCGAAAGATTTGGCGGTCCGTCGCTCGCCGGCACCGCGCGTTTGCGCCGTAGCTGTGCAATGAGGTCCTTGTCGAGGGCGCCAACCAGATACGCCGTGGCGAAGAATACGCCCGCACCGGCAATAACGAGGGCTGCAAGCGACCAGATACGGTCGAATGCGCCGCCCCGCCAGTATGTTTCCAACGCTGGCGTCATCCACCACAGCAGAGCGCCCATGACCGCCGTTGCGATTATCTGGCGCACGATCCTTCCGGCCAGCTTGCCGGTCACATGAAACCAGCCACGGATTTGTAGAATGGCGTAAAGGGTCAGCACATTGAGCGTCGCGGTGATCGCTGTCGCTGCCGCCAGGCCCACGATGCCATAACGAGGCACGACATAGAAATTCAGCGCGATGTTGATCGCCAGTGCACCGGCCGCAACGAACACCGGAGTGCGAGTATCTTCACGGCTGAAAAATGCCGGTTGGAACACTTTCACAAGCACATAGGCGGGCAGGCCGCAAACCAGCGCAATTACGATATTGCCCATGATCGCGGTGTCTTCGGGCGCCATGCGTCCACCTTGGAATATACCGGCGGTGAATGCTTCTGCGCAGATCGAAAGTGCCACGGCACAGGGCAGGCAAAGCAGCATGGCTATCTCGACCGCATTGCCCTGCAGGCGCTGCGCTTCGCGGTGGTTGTCCGACTGGATATGGCGCGCCAGCATGGGCAGGATCGCGGTGCCCAGTGCAATCCCAAAGATGCCGAGCGGCATCTGGTTCAGGCGGTCGGCCAGCTTCAGCAGCGTGAGCGATCCTTGCGGCAGACTGGTGGCAAAGAAGGTGTCGACCAGCTGGCTGATCTGGTAAATTCCGGCTCCGAAGGTTGCCGGTAGCATCAGCATCATCAAGCGTTTTACGTCGGGCGTGATCTTCGGCATCTTGATCTGCAGCTTCACGCCGGCGCGCCGGGTTGCCCACCACATGTAGATCAATTGAGCCACGCCAGCGAGCGCCAGCGATATCGCCAGCGCCCAGGCCACGGGCAGGTCGTCTGCGCTATTTCCGCGCAAATACCATCCGGTCAGGATGCCGCCGATCATTACGATGTTGAGCAGCACAGGCACCACTGCGCCTGGAGCAAACTTCGAGCGGGCGTTGAGCACGCCCGACAGCATGGCCACCAGGCTTACCAGTGCGAGATAGGGGAAAGTCACCCGGCTGAGCATGACCGACAATTCGAACTTGCCCGGGACATCCTGGTACTCGCGCGCTAGGAGCCAGACGATCCCTGGCATGGCGATCATGCACAGCGCCGAAAAACCCAGCAGGACCCATACGAATACCGAGAGTACATCGCTGGCAAACCGGTCGGCGGCTTCGTCGCCGCCATCTTCCTCGGCATCCAGCCTCCGCGTGTACATCGGCACGAAGGCAACGCTGAATGCGCCTTCTGCGAACAGGCGGCGAAACGTGTTCGGCAGGGTAAAGGCCAATTGCCAGGCGTCGGCCGCCAGACCCGCGCCGAGGACGCGGGCCAGCAGCATGTCGCGAACGAAGCCGAACACGCGGCTGACTGCAGTCAGTCCGCCGATGGTGCCGACATTCTTGACCAGGCTCATCTGTCAGAGCCTTTGCTGCATATCGTTAACTCAGGCTTCGCCAGCGGGGGGCGAACCCTCGCCTTGCTGCCGTTCCTGAGCGCGGGCCGCCAGCTGTTGCTGGTAGAGAGCGCCGAAATCCATCGGGTCGAGCATCAGCGGAGGGAAGCCTGCATCGCGGCTGGCATCGGCGATTACGCGGCGCGCGAAGGGGAAGAGAATGCGCGGCGCTTCGGCGAACAGAAACGCGTGTGCGTGCTCGTCGGGCAGGTTGCGCATGCCCATCAGGCCGCAATAATCCAGATCAATGAGGTAGAGGCTGCCCTGGCTGGTCTTAGCGGCGCAGGTGACCTTCAGGGTTACTTCATGCACTTCGTCCGACACCTTCTCGGAAGCGATATTGACCTGCACGTCGAGCTGCGGCTGCTCGTTCCACTGGAAGCACTGCGGTGCGTTGGGATTCTCGACCGAGAGATCCTTGATGTATTGCGAAATCACACCGGCGCTCGGCAGATTGTCGGCGCCATTGGCTCCGGCTGCCGGATCGGGGTTGATGTCGGTGAGAACGTCGCCTTCGTCGGCCATGTGCAGTCGCTTTCCAAATTTCCGAATTCGATGGGCCTGCGCATTGTTGATGAAGCGCGGGACCAGTGCGGCGCGCGCCTAGCACTGTCGGGCACGCGTATCAATGCGCCGTGCATCGCGCCCGCGTCGTCGACATCGTTCATCGCAGGAACATTGTCGGTTTGTAATTCTTCCCTATCTAGGGCAGGACGCAGATTGGACTGTCGGGGCGGATTGCCCCTCTGCAAATCAAGTCGGGAAGCAGGTTATTTAAGTGATCACCGAGATCGTCATCCTTGCCATGATCGCAGCCTTTCTGGGGCTGCGCCTCTATTCTGTGCTCGGGCGTCGTTCGGAGCACGAGGAAGAAATCGTGCCGCGCCGTTTCGAACGTAGCGAGACACCGCCGCAGTCGGACAATGCACCGCAGGCTGTACGGCAGCCGGTGGTCCTGCGTTCGGGTGACGATCGCGCGCCCGCTAACGAAACCGGTATTCGCGCCATCGCTGCGGCGGACCAGGGCTTCGATCTGCTTGGCTTCCTCGAAGGGGCCAAGGGCGCGTATGCCATGGTTCTCGAAGCTTTCTGGAAAGGCGACCGGGAAACGTTGCGCGAATTGGCCGATGACGATGTGTATCAGAGCTTTGCAGGGGCGATCGACGCACGCGACAAAGCGGGCGAAACGCTTGAAAATCGTTTGATCCGGATCGAAGATGCGACCGTTCGTTCGGCGGAACTCGATGGACGGACCGCGCGCATCGCAGTGCTGTTTGTCGCCGATATCGCAGCGGTCACTCGCGATGCGGAAGGCAATGTCATTGCCGGATCGCTCGACGATGCGATCGAAAGCCGCGACGTGTGGACATTCACCCGTAATGTCGGTTCTTCCGATCCCAACTGGATACTCGACGAAACCGACGAAGGCTGACGCCTTTCGCATTCCGGGAGGGAATATGCGTTATCTGCTCGTGGTTGCGGCAACGATCGCTCTTGCCGCATGTGGCCGGGTCGTGCCCGATGCCCGCCCACCACAAAGCACGGTTCCCGTTCCTCCCCCCACCACGACCGTGCCGAGCGCCTCGTTGGCGCGGCTTTCGCGTGGGCCGGAAATCGGCTCGCTCGGGATCGGCGCCAATGATGCCACCACGGCGCTTGCATCATTTCGCGAATCCTGTCCTGCCATCCTGAAGCGCGAAGATCAGAGCGGGCTGACCCGTACCGATGATTGGCGCCCAGCATGTCAGGCCGTGACTTCCTGGCCCGTCTCAGACGCGCGGCGCTTTTTCACGAGCTATTTCGAAACGGCGCGGGTCGGCGATGGAGCGGCCTTCGCTACTGGCTACTTCGAGCCGGAAATCCGTGGTAGCCGCACGCGCGCACCGGGTTACGACGTTCCCGTTTATGCAATGCCTCCCGAACTCGTGCGCGACTGGCCGGACGACATGGCCCAGAGTGAACGCACGGGCCGTCCTCCGCTCGGGCGCCGTGACGCGAGCGGCAAATTCGTGATGTTTTACGAACGGGCGGAGATCGAACAGGGGGCGCTCGCCAATCGCGGACTGGAAATCGCCTGGGCGGCGGATCCGGTGGAATTCTTCTTCCTGCAGATTCAGGGGTCCGGCTTGCTCCGGCTACCAGACAATTCGCTGATGCGGATCGGTTATGCCGGGCAGAACGGGCGTGAATATGTCGGTATCGGCAGCGTCATGCGGGAACGCGGAATGATCGGTCCCGGTACCCCCTACGCCACTTCGATGCAGGGCATCATGGCATACATTCGCGATAATCCCGTTCAGGGACAGGAAGTGATGCGGCTCAACAAGAGCTGGATTTTCTTCCGCCCCCTCGACACCGACGGTCCGCTGGGGTCGCTCGGTGTACCGGTTCGCCGGGAATCCTCGGTCGCGGTCGATCCCAATTATGTACCCTACGGTGCGCCTGTCTATCTGGATCTCGAACATGATGTGGCAGATGGCCTGTGGATCGCGCAGGATACTGGCGGGGCAATCAAGGGGGCCAATCGGTTCGACACCTTCTGGGGCAATGGTGAGGATGCACGCCGGATCGCTGGAGGCATGAGTTCGCGCGGGTCGGCTCTCATTCTCGTCCCCAAGGGCACCGTCCAGCGTCACGAAACGGGCAGGTGAACGCGCCGCGGGGCCTGTCTGCCGATGAAGTCGAGGCATGGGACAAGCTCGCCGCAACGGTGAAGCGCCTGCACCCGCTCAAGCCTATCCAGCCGAAACCCGATCATCGACCCCAACCGCCGGTCCGTTCTTCACCAGCGAAAATCGCCACACCACCGCGCGTGCCGCGTGCCGCGAAGCCATCACCTCCCAAGGCCGTCCCCGTGCAGGATCGTGGGCTGGACTCGCATTGGGATCGCCGCCTCAAGGCAGGCCAGTTGCAGCCGGAGGTCACGCTTGATCTTCATGGCCACAATCTCGATGCAGCATACGACCGCCTGATGAGCGGCGTCGCGCAGGCACGCGCGATCGGGGCGCGAACCATCCTGGTGGTGACGGGCAAGCCGCGCCCTGTCGAAGCTGCCGATAGGGGGGCGAAGCGCGGCGCAATTCGTGCCAAGGTCTTGGACTGGCTGGCCGCCTCCAGTCATCATTCCGCGATCGCGGCAGTCCGGCGCGCGCATCAGCGCCATGGCGGTGACGGGGCCCTTTACATCGTCCTCAAACGCGAACGCTGACCCGGGTCGGATCGGCTTACGAGTGCTTCCTGAAACAGAAAAGCCCCCGACGCGGTGTCGGGGGCTCCTCGGTGGTCGATCAATCAGGCCGTCTAGGAATTAACTATGATATTTCCGGTAGGAAATGTCAAAACGGTCGGCATCCATCACCTTGGTCCAGGCTTTGACGAAATCCTTCTTGAATTTCTCTTCGCCGCCCTTCTGGGCATATACTTCGCCCACCGCACGGAGTTCGGCGTTTGAACCGAAGACCAGATCGGCACGGGTCGCGTGCCACTTTTCGCGGCCTTCAGCCCGGTCGGTTGCGACATATTCCTCGTCGCTGTCGTCGGTCGATTTCCAGACATTCGTCATGTCGTAGAGATGGACGAAGAAGTCGTTGGTAAGTTGACCGGAACGTTCGGTGAGGTGCCCATGGCCGCGTTCGCCGTGGTTGGCACCAAGTACGCGAAGCCCGCCGATCAATACCGTCATTTCGGGTACTGAAAGACCCAGCAGGCTGGCGCGATCGAGCATCATTTCCTCGGTTTTCACGCCCATCTTCTTCGGACGGTAATTGCGGAAGGCATCGGCTTCCGGCTCCATCCAGTCGAAGCTTTCGACGTCGGTCTGTTCCTGCGTTGCATCGCCGCGCCCGCCGGTGAAAGGCACATCCGTGGCGCCAGCTTTTTCCAGCGCAACCACACCGCCCAGAACGATCGCATCGGCAAGGCTCATGTCGCCGCGCAGTCCATCGAGCGTGCTGAGAACCTTTTGCAGGTTCGCAGGCTCGTTCACGTGCCAGTCCTTCTGCGGGCTGAGAGCGATCCGCGCGCCATTGGCGCCGCCGCGATGATCCGACTTGCGGTATGTGCTTGCAGACGCCCAGGCCGTCTTGATCAACTGGCTCACGGTCAGGCCGCTATCGGCGATCTTGGCCTTCACTTCGGAGATGAGGCTGTCCGATGGCATGGTGCCCTCGGGCACGGGATCCTGCCAGATCAGGTCTTCCTGCGGCACTTCCGGGCCGAGGTAGCGAATCTTGGGGCCCATATCGCGGTGGGTCAGCTTGAACCACGCGCGGGCAAAGGCATCCCGGAATGCTTCGTGATCGTTGCGGAACTTCTCGCTGATCTTGCGGAAGCCCGGATCGCGCTTCATCTGCATGTCGGCAGTGGTCATCATGGTGGGGACCTTCTTGGAAGAATCCCAGGCCGCGGGGGCCATGTCCTCTTCCTTCTGGTCGATCGGCTGCCACTGGTTCGCGCCGGCAGGCGATTGCACCAGCTCGTAATCGTAATCGAGCAGCAGGCGGAAGTAATTCTCGCTCCACCTGTCGGGAGTGTTCGTCCAGGCGCCCTCGATACCGCTGGTCACGGTATGCTCGCCGATGCCGCCGTGTTTCTCGCCCGAAACCCAGCCGAAGCCCTGCGCTGCAAGATCTCCGCCCGCTGGTGCCGCGCCCAGGGTCGATGCATCGCCATTGCCGTGGGCCTTGCCGAATGTGTGTCCGCCAGCAGTCAGGGCGACAATTTCCTCGTCGTTCATAGCCATGCGCTTGAAGGTTTCGCGCAGGTCGCGCGCAGCGCCTTCATCGTCATGCGGGTTGCCGCCCGGGCCTTCGGGATTGACGTAGATGAGACCCATCTGGATCGCGGCGAGCGGCCCTTCTATCTGTTCGTATCCGTGTTCAGGGGCAATGCGGGTCTGCACGCCTTCATTGACCCATTTGTCTTCGCTTCCCCAGTAGATGTCGCGTTCCGGTTCGAACACGTCGGCACGGCCACCGCCGAAACCAAAGATCGGCCCGCCCATGCTTTCAATCGCGACATTGCCTGCCATGATGAACAAATCGGCCCAGCTGATGTGCTGGCCGTACTTCTGCTTCACCGGCCACAACAGGCGGCGCGCCTTGTCGAGATTGCCGTTATCCGGCCAGCTGTCGAGCGGCGCGAAGCGCTGCTGCCCGCTATTGGCGCCGCCGCGTCCGTCGGCAGTGCGATAGGTGCCGGCCGCATGCCACGCCATGCGAATGAAGAACGGGCCGTAATGGCCGTAATCTGCCGGCCACCATGGCTGGCTGTCGGTCATCAGCGCGTGGAGATCCTCTTTCAGCGCCTTGTAATCGAGTGCATTGAAGGCCTCGGCATAATCGAAATCATCGCCCATCGGGTTCGATGGACCATTGGGGTTGAGGATTTCGGTTGCCAGCATTTCCGGCCACCAATCCTTGTTGGTACGTCCCAGAAGCGCCCGCATGCCGCCGTCGCCATGCATCGGGCAACCGCTCATTTCGCCTGTCTTCGCATCCATCGTTCGTCTCTCCACTCTACAAGACTCAGGGTGATATCGTGGAGAAAGGATGCGCTCTCGGTGCTGATGCGTCCAATCGATTAAATGCGTCGAATTGATAGCCTTAAACGATGAAGCGGCCAGTAGTGCTCCACATGCGAAAAGCGCCGCCATCCACGTGAAATGGCGACGCTTTCATGGCCGTTGGATGACGGGTCACGCGGCTTGTGCGATATCCTCGACCGGTTCGGTGCGGATGAGATAGTCGAATGCAGACAGGCCCGCTTTCGACCCTTCGCCCATGGCGACGACGATCTGCTTGTAAGGCACATCGGTCACATCGCCGGCGCCGAATACGCCCGGCAGGTTGGTGCGCCCTTCCTCGTCCGTTGCGATCTCGCCGAATTTGGTCAGTTCGAGGCCGGAATCCTTCAGCCATTCGGTGTTCGGGACCAGTCCGATCTGGATGAACACGCCTTCCAGCTCGACCCGGCGTTCTCCACCGCTCTTGCGGTCCTTCAGGACAAGGCCGTTCACCTTGCCGTCCTTGCCAGTGATTTCCGTGGTCTGCCCGCTGGTGACGATATCGACATTGCTCATGCTGCGAAGCTTTTTCTGCAGCACTTCGTCGGCACGCAGCTTGTCGTCATATTCGATCAGCGTGACGTGGCCGACGATCTTCGCCAGGTCGATCGCCGCTTCAACGCCGGAGTTACCGCCGCCGACAACCGCGATACGCTTGCCCTTGAACAATGGTCCGTCGCAGTGAGGGCAATAGGCAACCCCCTTGTTGCGGTATTCCGCTTCGCCCGGAACACCCAGATTGCGCCACCGCGCACCGGTCGCAAGGATCAGGCTGCGGGCTTTCAGGCTGGCACCATTGCCGAATTCGACCGTGTGCAGCCCGCCTTCTTCCTTCGCAGGAACGAGCTTCACCGCCTTGGCGAGATCCATCAGATCGATGTCGTATTCGCCGACATGACGCTTCAATTCGCCCGCAAGCTTCGGGCCTTCGGTGTAAGGAGTACCCGGAAGGTTTTCGATGCCGAGCGTGTCGTGCAGCTGCCCGCCGAACCGTTCCGCCGCGATACCCGTGCTGAAGCCCTTGCGTGCGGTGTAGATAGCCGTCGCCGCGCCCGCAGGGCCGCCGCCGACGACGAGAACTTCGAACGGCGCCTTGGCCGAAAGCTTCTCTGCCGCTTTCTCTTCGCTTCCGGTGTCGATCTTGGCGAGGATCTCGGCCAGTTCCATCTTGCCGTTGTAAAAGGGCTCGCCATTCAGGAACGTGGCAGGCACGGCCATCACCTCGCGCTCGTCGACCTCTTCCTGGAACGTGCCGCCTTCGATCAGCGTCGCCGTTATGCGCGGATTTTCCAGCGCCATCAGCGTCAGGGCCTGCACCACGTCCGGGCAGTTGTGGCAGCTGAGCGAGAAATACATCTCGAAATTGAAATCGCCTTCCAGCCCGCGGACCTGTTCGAGCAGATCGGCATCGACTTTCGGCGGATGTCCGCCGGCCCACAGCAGTGCAAGCACCAGGCTGGTGAATTCATGGCCCATCGGCAGACCGGCAAAGCGCACCCATTTTTCCGCATCGCTTGCGCGGCGGATCACGAAACTGGGCTTGCGTGCATCAGTCCCGTCGAAGCTGGCACTGACGAGGTCGTGCAGTTGCGCAATTTCCTCGAGCAGTTCGCGCGTCTGAACGCTCTTGGCGTCTTCGCCGAGCGAGGCGACCAGTTCGACCGGCTCGCGCAAATTGGCCAGATAGGTCTTGAGCTGCTGGGTCATCGTTGCATCGAGCATGGGCGGACTCCGGGTGTCGGATGGACAATGGATTTGAAAATTGGGGGGAATGAAAAGGCCCGGGGCGGGGGGGAGGGGGATGCCCCGGGCCTTCCAGCGACCCGAGTCAGGCTCGGGTTTTTGTACGGAAGGCCGCTAGGCCTTCCGATCTGTCTGGCGAATTAACGCTTAGATCTTGCCGACGAGGTCGAGCGAAGGAGCAAGCGTGTCGCTGCCTTCTTCCCACGCTGCCGGGCAGACCTGGCCAGGGTTGGCGCGGACATACTGTGCAGCCTTGATCTTGCGGGCCAGTTCGTTGGCGTTACGGCCAACGCCTTCGCAGGTCTGCTCCATGATCTGGATCACGCCATCGGGATCGACCACGAAGGTCGCACGGTCGGCAAGGCCCACGCCTTCACGCAGCACGTCGAAGTTGCGGGCAAGAACGTGGTTCTGGTCGCCCAGGAACGGGAAGTTGAGCTTGCCGATCTTTTCCGACGTATCGTGCCATGCCTTGTGGCTGAAATGCGTGTCGGTCGACACGGCATACACCTCGACGTCCATCTTCTGGAGCATGCTGTACTGCTCGCCAAGATTTTCGAGTTCGGTCGGGCAGACGAAGGTGAAGTCGGCAGGATAGAAGAAGAATACCGCCCATTTGCCCTTCACATCTTCGTCGGTGACGTCGTAGAAGTCTTCGCCGGCTTTGAACGCGGTGGCGGTGAACGGTTTAATCTGGCTTCCGATAATACCCATAGTATCTGATTCTCCGTGTGTTCGGGTTGAAACTCTCGAACCACAGATAGGGTGTGTTGCGATGCACAAAAGCGATATGTTGCGATTGCGAGCATCGGAATAATCGATCAATCCGATGGAACTTTCATAAAGCGCAAGCTTGTCGATACTCAGTTGCGTTTAGCGCAACCAAGCGCCCGGTTTCTGCGGTCTTTTATCGCGCTTTTACCGTCTTTCTCGCTTCATGGCTTAGGCGCCGGTCACCCGCATTGCGCGCGATGCAGGATTTTGTGATCCGCCAGTACCAGCGCCATCATGGCTTCCACCACTGGAGTACCCCGAATGCCGACACAGGGATCGTGCCGGCCCTTGGTTCGCACTTCGGTCGCCTCGCCCTCGCGCGTCACGCTCTCGACGGGCGCCAATATCGAACTTGTGGGCTTGAATGCTACGCGGCAGGTCACGGGCTGTCCGGTGGAAATCCCTCCTGCAATGCCGCCGGCATGATTGGCTTCGAACCGTGGCCCGTCGTTACCGGGCCGCATTGGGTCGGCATTCTGTTCGCCAGTCAGGCGCGCAGCGGCAAAGCCGTCGCCGATCTCCACGCCCTTGACGGCATTGATGCTCATCATGCCAGCAGCAAGATCGGCATCGAGCTTGGCATAGATCGGCGCGCCCCATCCCGCCGGGACACCCGTTGCCACGCATTCCACTACCGCGCCAAGCGATGACCCGGCCTTGCGCGCATTGTCGACCAGCGCTTCCCAGCGCTTGGCGGCGTCCGCATCCGGGCACCAGAAGGGATTGCGCTGGATTTCCTGCGCATCGAAATTGGCCGGATCGATCGCGTCGCCGCCGATCTCCGCGACATAGGCAATGATCGAAACTTCGCCGATGACCTTGCGCGCCACCGCGCCCGCCGCCACGCGCATTGCGGTTTCGCGCGCGCTGCTGCGTCCGCCGCCGCGATAGTCGCGAAAACCGTATTTCGCGTCATAGGCATAATCGGCATGGCCCGGGCGATAGGTGTTGGCGATCTCCGAATAGTCTTTCGACCGCTGATCGGTGTTCTCGATCATCAGGCTGATCGGTGTGCCCGTCGTCTGGCCTTCGAAGACGCCCGACAGGATTCTGACCGCATCGGGTTCCTGACGCTGGGTCGTGAACTTGTTCTGCCCGGGTTTGCGCGCATCGAGGAAGGGCTGGATGTCGCTTTCAGCCAGCGCGATGCCGGGGGGGCACCCGTCGACCACCGCTCCGATGGCGGGGCCGTGGCTTTCGCCCCAGGTGGTGAAGCGCAGCACGCGTCCGAAGGTGTTCCAGCTCATGCGGTTGTCTTAGCGCAAGTGTGGCCGCTGTCGAGCGGTGGAGCAGCGAAGATTTTCCTACATCCCGTCAACCTGGCATGATGCCGCCATGCCTTCTTCGTCGCATCATTCGTCCTTCGGTATCACCGCGAGAAGGAGCCTTCACGCCAGCGGAGTTTTTTCGTCTTGTACAGTGTAACACGTGGTCCATGTCTCGGCTCCACGTGCAGATATCTGAAAAATCGCCAGACACTATGCCGCGTACAAATGCGCGGCAGGGCTAGCCAAATTGGTGGCGATTCGGCAGGAACAAAACATGATTGCTAAGCTGAAGGGCCTGCTGGACGAAACCGGTGTCGACTGGGCGGTGATCGACGTCTCCGGCGTCGGCTATCTTGTCCATTGCTCGGCCAGGACCCTGAACGCACTCGGCAATGTGGGCGAAGCGTGCACGGTCTATACCGATCTTCAGGTGTCGGAAAACGACATGCGCTTGCTCGGCTTTGCCGAGGCGGCAGAGCGGGACTGGTTCCGCCTTCTCACGCAGGTGCAGGGGGTCGGCAGCAAAGTCGCGCTTGCGATCCTTTCCGCACTCTCCACGGGCGAGGTGCAGCAGGCTTGTGCCAATGGCGATGCTGCCATGGTCGCAAGGGCCCAGGGGGTTGGGCCCAAGCTGGCGGGCCGCATCGTGAACGAACTCAAGGACAAGGCAGGAGCCTTGCCCGGCGGCGGCATGGGAAGCGCCGCCCTGGCACCAACCCCTGCTGGCGGCGCCAGCGCCGACGCGGTGAGCGCGCTTGAAAACCTCGGCTTCAAACCGGCTGTAGCTGCCCGTGCAGTCGCCGCAGCTCAGGGCGAGCTGGGCGAGGGCGCTGGCGAGGGCGAATTGATCCGCGTCGCTTTGAAAAAGGCAGCCGGATGAGCGTCCGCACCGCCACTTGCATGTGTGGTCAGCTTACCGCGACCTGCGATGGTGAGCCGTTCCGCATTTCCGTATGCCATTGCCTCGATTGCCAGAAGCGCAGCGGATCGTCCTTTGCCGCTCAGGCCCGATTTCTGGCTGACAGGGTGAAGACGTCTGGCAAGGCTCAGATGTTCACCCGGAAAGCCGAAAGCGGTCGAACCAGCGAGCATCATTTCTGCCCGGTCTGCGGGTCGGAACTGTGGTATATCGCGCAGCCCTTTACTGACATGATGGCAATTCCGATCGGGCGCTTTGCCGATCCTTCATTTCCGCCGCCGGAATATTCCGTTTACGAAGAACGCAAGCACGGCTGGGTAGCGATCACCAGCGAGGGTACCGAACATTTTGACTGAACCCATCCCCCTGCATTCGCCCGAGCGGCAGCCGGAAGATCCGGACGCGGCGCTGCGGCCCAAGTCGCTCAGCGAGTTCGTTGGCCAGAAAGCGGCGCGCGAGAACCTTCGTGTCTTCATCGAGGCCGCCCGCGGGCGCGGCGAAGCGATGGACCATGTGCTCTTCTTCGGCCCGCCGGGACTGGGCAAGACCACGCTGGCGCAGATCGTCTCCAAGGAACTCGGCGTGGGCTTTCGCGCCACCAGCGGCCCGGTGATTGCCAAGGCGGGCGATCTTGCGGCTCTGCTGACCAATCTCGAACCCAACGATGTACTGTTCATCGACGAAATTCACCGGCTCAATCCGGTGGTCGAGGAGGTGCTCTATCCGGCGATGGAAGACCGCGCGCTCGATATCATCATCGGCGAAGGGCCGAGCGCGCGCAGCGTGCGGATCGACTTGCCGCCGTTCACGCTCGTGGGGGCGACCACGCGTCAGGGCTTGCTGACCACTCCCTTGCGCGACCGGTTCGGCATTCCCGTCAGGCTAAATTTTTATACTGAAGACGAACTGCTCAAGGTCGTCAGCCGCGGGGCAGGATTGCTGGGCATGGCTATCGATGAAGGCGGCGCCCGTGAAATCGCCCGCCGATCGCGCGGCACGCCGCGCGTGGCAGGCCGCCTGATGCGGCGCGTGCGTGACTTCGCATCGGTTCTTAAAGAGCCGGTCGTGACCACCAGAGTGGCTGACGAGGCACTGACCAGGCTCGAGGTCGACAGTCTCGGCCTCGACGCGATGGACCGGCGCTATCTCACCATGATCGCAACGACCTACAAGGGCGGGCCGGTCGGCGTCGAGACGTTGGCGGCGGGCCTCTCCGAACCGCGCGATACGGTGGAGGAGGTGATCGAGCCCTATCTCATCCAGCTTGGCCTCATTGCTCGCACCGCGCGGGGGCGCTGCCTCAACGATGGCGGATGGTTGCACCTGGGCCTCGCGGCACCATCGAAACCGCAGTCCGACATGTTCGACAAGTGAGCGCATCGGCGGTTTTAACCAAGGGGTGGATTCGGTCCCGAAACGGGACGGGTCGTCTTCAAGCCTCGCATTTGTCGAGAAAATTCACTTTCTGGGCGCAATAGCGATCAGTAATTATGCGTGAAGACCCGGGGGGATTCGCGAAAACACTATAGGATCGCGGCGGGGATGGGGGCTTCCCAAACATCCTGGCCCGGTCGTAAAAGGAATTCGAAGCGATGTCGGTCAAGTCAGCTCTTGCCAAACTATCGGCCACTGCAGCGGGCGGCGCCCTGCTTGCAGGCGGCGCGGTCCACGTTGCCGAGAAGCCGATTTCCGACAGTCCGCAATACAAGACCAAGTCGGTCAAGCAGGCCAAATATGTGAAACAGAAGCCACGCGCCGTCCCCCGGCCGACCGTGCCGCGCGCTCGCACCATTCCTCCGCGGCAGGCTGAATGCGTGCCCGCAGATTCTCCGCAGGCGGCCTACGATCCCAATAACATCTGTCCGCCCGTCTATCGTCAGGCGATGGTACCTGTACCGGTACCGCCGTTGCCTGCAGCGGCACCGATCGGCGGCGGCGGCTCCGCGCGCTCCATCCCGGGAGGTGGCTATGGTGGTGGCGGTTTCGGCGGCGGCTTTGGCGGCGGGTTCTTCGGCGGCTTCTTCAGCGGCTCCAGCGGCGGCGGCAGCGTCGTCGTGAACTCGACCACTACTACTGGCGGCGAGTTGCCACCAATTACGATTACCTCCACCACTTCCAGTGGCGGGACATCGACTTCCACATCCACTGGGGGCAGTTCCACTTCATCGTCTACCGGCGAAGTAAGCACGACAACGAGCAGCAGTAGTTCGGGTGATGTTTCAACTAGCACGTCTAGTTCAGGAAACGTGACCTCGAGCACCAGCTCCTCAAGCTCGACCAGCAGCTCAAGTTCGAGTTCTTCCAGCACGTCGTCTTCGACTAGCTCTTCGACCTCAACGAGTGGAGGCGACCAGCCGCCACCGCCACCGCCTCCACCGCCACCGCCTCCGCCACCGCCACCGCCAAGTTCGAGCGGCACCGATGTTCCGGCACCGCCGATGATGGCTCTTTTCGGTATGGCTGCAGTTGCCGTTCTCGGCCGTCGCAGATTCCGCATCAAGCGCGGGGTCTGAGCTCGCCCAGCGGCAGTGTCATCCGCGCTGTTGCATGCTCCATTCGCCCTGACGATACCACTGCGTCACCACATGCTTGCGTCCCGCCAGAACGGGCAGGGCGGCATGCCGCGTTGCAGGATTGGGCATGCCCTGACGGTCCATATTGTCCCATAACACCAGTAAGCCGGGCTCGGGTACGATCTTCAAATCCAGTTCGGAAAAGTCGGTTTCGCCACCTTCCTCGACTGCGTTGAGGTAGACCATGGCGGTCCATGTGCGCTGCCCACCGCGCCGCCGCTCGATCTGCCAATGCGGCTTATCGATCCGGAAGTGATCGCGATGATGGCGATACTCCTCGCCCACGCGATATCGCTGCCCCTGCAGCGGCTCGGCATGGTGCAAACCGATACCCGTTATCTCACTGATTTTGGCGGCAAGTGCCCTCGTTTCCGGCAGATCCTGCGAGAAGAAATGCGTGGAACTGGTGCGTCCCTTCGGCGCGACTGTTTCCGAAAAGAGAACCGACGGCTGGATGCGACTGTCGATGATTGCGATGAGTTTGCGGCACTGCCTGGGAGACAACAGCTTCGGAAGCAGGAACAGGTCGGCCTTATCGCCGCCTATGGCCTGGATTTTCGGATGGTCCTGCACTCTCTCGCGAACCTCGGTTCCGATCGCAGCAAGGATCGCCGGATCGGCCCTTTCATCGACAGGCTCGCGCCTCAATACCCGGGACAGGCGGCCAAGGATCGCCATGTCAGATTCTTGGCCGCTCAGTCACGCGTTACCGGCAGGTGGTTGCCTTCCCAGGCCCGGATGCCACCCTTCATATGCACGGCCGTATCGCCATTTGCCGCCAGCTTCTCTGCAGCAATACCGGAACGACGGTCGGACTGGCAGTAGAGGATGCGCTCGGCGCCTTGCGGATCGGGCAGGGTGGCTGGATCGAATTGATCGACCGGAATATTGATCGCACCTTCGATGTGGCCATCCGCAAACTCTTCCGGCGTGCGCACGTCGATAAGCTGGATGGCGTCGCCGGCATCAAGCCGCAGGGCGAGCGCCTTGGGCTCGATCAGGAGAACGCCGGCCTGGTCCTGGGTTGATCCGGCGTCTGCATCGGTTGGTGCGCCCGCAGAGCAGGCGGCGAGCAAGCCCGCCGCCGTTACTGCGAGGAGCGACCGTGCAATCAAGCCGCTGCCAGGTTGCGCAGGACGTACTGGAGGATACCGCCGTTGCGGTAATATTCCATCTCGTTCGCCGTATCGATGCGGCACAGCGCGGTGAAGGTGAATGTCGATCCGTCTTCACGGGTCACATCGACCTCGATATCCTGGCCCGGCTTCAGATCGGCCAGCCCCTTGATCGAGAAGCTGTCCGTCGCAGTCAGGCCCAGCGAAGCGCGGGTTTCGCCATCCTTGAACTGCACCGGAAGCACGCCCATGCCGACGAGGTTCGAACGGTGGATGCGCTCGAAACTTTCGACGATAACCGCGCGAACGCCCAGAAGAATGGTGCCCTTGGCCGCCCAGTCGCGGCTTGAGCCAGTGCCATATTCCTTGCCGGCGATAACCACCAGAGGCGTTCCATCGGCCTTGTGCTTCATGGCAGCGTCGTAGATCGCCATCTGCTCGCCATTGTAGGTGGTGTAACCACCTTCGACGCCCGGAACCATTTCGTTCTTGATACGGATGTTGGCAAAGGTGCCGCGCATCATCACGTCGTGATTGCCGCGACGCGAACCGTAGGAGTTGAAGTCCTGCTTCGAGACCTGATGGCTCTTTAGATATTCGCCGGCCGGGCTGTCTTCCTTGATCGAACCAGCTGGCGAGATGTGATCGGTCGTTACCGAATCCCCCAGAATCGCCAGCGGCTTCGCACCGGCGATATCCGTGACCGGCGCAGGCTCCATGCCCATGCCTTCGAAGTACGGCGGGCTCGCTACATAGGTGCTGGTCGGGTTCCAGCTGTAGGTATCCGACGCCTCGACATTGATCGCCTGCCAGTGCTCGTCGCCCTTGTAGACGTCGGCATAGCGGGTGACGAACATTTCGCGGTCGATATTGGCCGCGCGATGCTCGCGCACCTCTTCGTTGGTCGGCCAGATGTCGGCCAGCATCACGTCATTGCCGTTCTGATCCTGGCCGATCGGCGTGTTGGTGATGTCTTCCGTCACCGTGCCCTTGAGGGCGTAAGCGACCACGAGCGGCGGGCTGGCAAGGAAGTTCGCGCGCACGTCGGGCGATACGCGGCCTTCGAAATTGCGGTTGCCCGAAAGGACCGACGCCGCAACGATGTCGTTGCCGTTGATCGCCTTGGAGATCGGCGGAGCGAGCGGACCCGAATTGCCGATGCAGGTGGTGCAGCCATAACCGACGAGATCGAACCCGAGCGCGTCGAGATCGGTCTGCAGGCCGCTCTTCTCGAGATAGTCGGTGACGACCTGCGACCCGGGTGCCAGCGACGTCTTGACCCAGGGCTTCGGCTTCAGGCCCTTTTCATTGGCCTTCTTGGCCACGAGGCCGGCTGCGATGAGCACGTCGGGGTTCGACGTGTTGGTGCAGCTGGTGATGGCGGCAATGACGACGTCGCCGTCGCCGATGTCATGGTCCTTGCCGTCGACCTCGACACGCGCCGGCTTGTCCTTCTTGTATACGGTGGCGAGATCGCTGTTGAACAGCTCGTCCACCTGCGGCAGCGCGACGCGGTCCTGCGGGCGCTTGGGCCCGGCAAGGCTGGGCACGACCTTCGCGACGTCGAGTTCGAGCGTCTTGGTGAAGACCGGCTCGTTCTCGGGGGTGAACCACATGCCCTGTTCTTTCGAATAGGCTTCGACCAGCGCGATCGTTTCTTCGTCGCGCCCGGTCAGGCGCATGTATTCGAGGGTCTTCTCGTCGATGCCGAAGAAGCCGCAGGTTGCGCCGTATTCTGGCGCCATGTTGGCGATCGTCGCGCGATCGGCGAGCGTGAGGTTGGCGACGCCTTCGCCGTAGAATTCCACGAACCGGCCGACCACGCCGACTTCGCGCAGCATCTGAACGCAGGTCAGCACCAGGTCGGTGGCGGTCACGCCTTCCGCCATGGCGCCGGTCAGCTTGAAGCCGACGACTTCGGGGATGAGCATGGATACCGGCTGGCCGAGCATGCCGGCTTCGGCTTCGATACCGCCGACGCCCCAGCCCAGCACACCGAGACCGTTGATCATGGTGGTGTGGCTGTCGGTGCCGACGCAGGTGTCGGGATAGGCGACCAGCTTGCCATCATCGCCTTCGGACGACCACACGCCCTTGCCCAGATATTCCAGGTTCACCTGGTGGCAGATGCCGGTGCCCGGGGGCACTGCGGTAAAGTTCCGGAAGCTCTTCGAACCCCATTTGAGGAAGTCGTAGCGTTCCGCGTTACGGGCGTATTCGAGTTCGACGTTCTTTTCGAACGCCTTGGGGTGGCCGAATTCGTCGACCATGACCGAGTGGTCGATCACCAGATTGACCGGAACCTGCGGATTGATCTTGGACGTTTCGCCGCCCAGCTTGCTGATGGCGTCACGCATTGCGGCAAGGTCCACCACGCAGGGGACGCCGGTGAAATCCTGCAACAGCACGCGTGCCGGGCGATACTGGATTTCCTTGCCGGTGGCCGGGTTCTTCTGCCAGTCCGCGATCGCTTGCGCATCGTCGGTGGATACGGTGAAGCCGCCATCTTCGAAGCGGAGCATGTTTTCGAGCAGGACCTTCAGGCTGAAGGGCAGCTTCGACACGTCGCCGATTGTCTTCTCCGCCTTGGCGAAGGAGTAATAGGCGTAATCCTTGCCGTTCACGGTGAGGGTTGAGCGGGTTCCGAGCGTGTCCTTGCCGACCTGAGTCATGCGCGCGTCTGTCCTTTCAGTTGAGAGCCGTCATCTGACCAATGGACAGAGCGGCAGAATGTGCCGCGCACCTGCGCTGAACCTGCGCAAAAATCAAGTGCGCGGCAGGGTGGTGTGCGGCTTTGACGGAACTTCGCGCAGCTTTCTCTGGTTATTAAGGCTAAATCATGGCAATAAGGCCGTATTGGCCAAAAGGCTGAATGAGGGAGTTTCACATGTCTCCGCTATCGGATGCGGGCGAACGCTCACGTGGTCCGCTTCGTTTTGCAGTAATTGCTGCCGCGCTTGGCATTGTCGGTTGCTTTGCAGCTGCTTTCACTTTTGCAGACGGGCCCGCCCAGGCTGGCGAGACCGAGCGATCTACCGAACAGCGATCAGGCCGCTAGGGAACCTCCGGCACGATCGCGACGCGACGTTTCCGGGTCGCTACCCAACATGATGTGATGATGATGGCGGTGCCGATGGTCGTCGGCATGGTCAGCGGTTCGGCGAAGAACAGCCAACCGAACAGCGATGCCCATAAGAAGCCCGAATATTCTAGCGGCACCAGCACTTGTGCTTCGGCGCGCGCATAAGCCCAGGCAAGGCCCATCGCCCCGGCCACTGTCAGGAAGGCAGCCGCGGCCAGATCGCCCAGTATTTTCAGGTTTGGCATTTCGAACAGGAACGGCGCCGCCAGCCCCAGGATGATCACCGATACCCCGGAATGGAAGGTCGCGATTTCGGCGGGCCCGGCAACCTGCGATTGCCGCCGGATCAGTATGAAACTGTAGGCGTAGAGCAAAGCGGACGCCAGGATCGATGTGAGCCCCAGCGCCGTGACGGCATCGAAATCCGCCTGGCCGATCTTGCCGCCGATAATGATCAGTGTGCCGATAAAGCCCAGTATGGAGGCATAGATTGCCTCTCTCCGGATCGCCTCGCCCAGCATTACCCGCGCAAGATAGAGCGCAATCAGCGGCGCCACGAAACTGATCGCAATCGCTTCGGCCAGCGGCAGTTTGGTGATCGCGTAAAAGAACGTCAGCGCCATGAATGTCGCTATGATCGAGCGCTGCAGATGAAGTTTGAGTACCTCGGGACGCGGCCAGCGGGCGCGGCCGCGCACGAGCCACAGCGGAAGCGCAATTCCGGTTGCAATGACCGAACGCAGCCATGCCGCCGTCAGCGCACCGACCGCCAGAGCGGCACTTTTCATGAAGGCGTCCATCAGGGACAGGCAGGCGACCGCGAACGCAGCCGCAAAGACTGGCAGCAAGGCATGGTCCCGGTTCATCGCCACGCCCTATGCGCCCTTTCTGCTATAGTCACCGACAATTCAGGCCTGCGAAAGAAGGGATATTGGATTAGCCCTGTGCATTGGGCTATTATCCGGCCAAACGCGCTGAACGGCGCGGGGCGCATCTGGTAGGACTTATGACACGTTTTCGTTTGATTTTCGGTACTGCAATGGGGGCGGCCCTTTGCGCGACTTCTGTCCTGGCTCAGGACAACGCGCCGGAAAACCTCGTCCCTCCCGAACCGGCCAAGGTGACGGAAAAGCTTCCCGATTACCGCAATAAAGCCCCGCAGCAGCCTGCTACGCCAAGCGTCGATGAAAGCTTCGACGATATCCGCACATCGTCGCGCGAAATCGTCCAGCAGCTTCCTGTCTATGTTCGCGAATGGTCCGTTCCACAGGCGAAAAAACTGCTCGCGTTCATCCCCACGGTGGAGGCCGAAGGACTGTCGCCCGCCGATTATCGTGCCGACGAGCTTTCCGCAGCGATTGCAAACGGTCCCGGCACCGCGCTCAATGAAACAGCCAGCGAGATTTTCGTATGGCTCGTGGAAGACCTGCGCGACGGACGCACACCTATGGACGCTCGCCGCCAGTGGTTTGTCGTGGATCCCGATCCCGACGTCCTGCCTTCGGACCGCTTGCTCCTGACGGCTGTTGAGACGGGGGACATTGCCGGGACGCTGACCGCACTCAACCCGGTATCTCCTGACTATGCGCGGCTGAAGGAAGAACTCGCCAAAACGACCGACCCGGCGAAGCGCAAGCTGATCCGCGCCAACATGGATCGCTGGCGCTGGCTGGGACGCGATCTAGGCAAGCAATATCTGCTGACCAACGTGCCCGAGTATCAGCTTCGCCTCACGGTGAATAACAAGATCATCAAGAACTACCGCGTGGTCGTGGGCAAGCCCGGACGTACCGCGACGCCTCAGCTGGCCGAAATGGTCGAGGCCGTGATCTTCAATCCCACCTGGACGGTTCCGCAGTCCATCGTGAAGGGTGAAGGTCTGGGGGCGAAGGTGCTCAACAATCCGGGATGGGCGCGTGCCAACGGATACAAAGCGACCAAGGGCGCCAATGGCTGGGTAACCGTCGTTCAGCAGCCGGGGCCGGGCAATTCGCTCGGTCTGATGAAGCTCGATATGCCCAACGAACATGCGATCTTCCTGCATGATACGCCGGCCAAGGCGTTGTTCAATCAGGACAGCCGCGCCCTCAGTCACGGCTGTATCCGGGTGCAGGGCGCTCGCGAACTGGCGATGACCATGTCGATGCTCGGTAATGCCGCCAATCGTGACGAATTGCCGGCAATTCAGCAGGAAGTGTCTGAAATCACCGCCGGCAGGGAATACACGCGCTATCCGATGGCGAAGCAGTGGCCGGTCTACATCACCTATTTCACCTACGGGGTGGACGTGAACGGAAACCTGACCAAGTTTGCCGACATATATGATCGTGACGCGCCGGTTCTCGCGGCACTGGACGCTCCGCGCCAGAGCGATCGTGCACGTCAGACAAGTGAAGAAGTGGTCGAAATCGTCGACGACCTGCAGACCAGCTGACGCCGCCTAGAACGCGCCGGGATTGGTCCGTTCGTAGGTTCCGCCATATTCGTTACGCAGCAGATCGTATTGTGCGATCGGCGGCGTAACGGTGGTGCCGTCTTCCGCCAGACCGTAACTACCACAAACCAGCAGGCGACCCCCGGCAAGATCGATCAACGCGCGGTCGAACTGGTCCGGCCCCATGGCGAAACATCCGTTTGACCGCCCAAGGCGGCCGTATCGTTCGACATGCTCAGGCGTCGCATAATTCGCCTTGTGCATGACGATCGCACGGGGGAGGGCGTTGGAGTTGGTCGGATCAAGGCCGTCCAGTCGTATCGACGTGCCATATCGGCCGACATACCAGCTGCGGGTCATGAAGGCGCCGCGGCTCGATGCTTCGCTGCCTTCGATGTTGGAATATCGTTTCAGCCAGCCGTCGTGTTCGCTATCCGAACCCGTGCCATGGCTGACATGATAGCTTGCCACCCGTTCGTTCTCGAGGTCTACGAAATGGAAGCGTCGCCGGGCCGAATGCAGTCCGAAATCTGCGATGGCGACGATATCCTTGCGCCAGATGTTTCCGCCGACCCTGACCAGTTCTTCGCGGGCGATGTCCATGAGCTTGGCATCGCGCGTGGCAGTGGGATTCCACTGTGCGAACAGTCGGCTCGGTAGGGCTACGGCTGCGCCGGCGGCCAGCGATCCTTTGAGAAGGTCCCGTCGTTTCATGTCGGTCACCCTATCAGCACGGTTCTGGCCGCGCCATGAACATTGCGCCGGAACGAAAGACCTATTCGCCTAGCACCATTTTGTCGTGTTCGATCCGAACCGGCTGAACGGTCGAAAGGTAACTTTGACCCAAGAGCGATGTGTCCAGGCCTTCGGGCACAATGATCGCACTGACGTTATTCGCCTCGTGCCCGTCCAGCGAAATATGATCGAGCGTGAGTGCGACCCCGAAAACCGGACCGGATGCGCCGCGTGCGATGGGCCGGACATCGGCAGCCGACCAGTGCAATCCTGCCGCGCGCGCATCGGCGCCAGTCAGTGCCACGACACTGGCCCCCGTATCGATCAGGAAACGGATCCGCGAATTGTTGACCATGGCATCGGCATAGAAATGTCCATCGCCTGCGCGGGCGAGTTCCGTCGTGCCTGCCACCCATGATGCGTAGTCGAGCGTTTCGGGCTTCGGTTGCTCACGCGCAAAATCCCTGGCCGTGGTTTTGTCAGTGGGTTCGGCGTTCGCGCTGTGCGTCGCCGCATCGAACGCACCTCCGGGAACGAAGGCACTGCCAACGAAAGCCAGTACTGCAACGGCAAGAAGGGCGGCCTCACGCATAAACGCAAGGATGGCCGATCAAGCTTAATTTCGGGTAAAGCGGGTTACTCCGCCGCTTCCTTGGCATGCGGATCGAAGGCTACGGCTTCGCCCGCCTCGATCTGGGCGGCTTTGGTTTCGACGAGGCGGACGATGTGGTCGAGCATGTCGTCGCTTTTCACATGATGATCGGTCACGCCCGACAGATAGACCATGTGCTTGCCATTGCCGCCGCCGGTAATGCCGATGTCGGTTTCCCGAGCCTCGCCCGGGCCGTTCACGACACAGCCGAGCACCGACAGGCTCATCGGCGTCTTGATATGTTCGAGCCGCTTCTCCAGCGTTTCGACCGTTCGGATCACATCGAAGCCCTGACGCGAACAACTTGGGCAGGAGACAACCCGCACGCCGCGGGTGCGCAGGCCCAGGCTCTTGAGGATTTCGTAGCCGACCTTCACTTCCTGCTCGGGCTCTGCCGAAAGCGAAACGCGAATTGTATCGCCGATACCGGCCCACAGGAGGCTGCCGATCCCGATGGAGCTTTTCACCGTCCCGCCGACGAGACCGCCCGCTTCGGTGATGCCCAGATGCAAGGGGCAATCCACCGCATCCGCGAGCCCGTGATAAGCCGCCACTGCCAGGAACACGTCGCTGGCTTTGACGGCCACCTTGAATTCGTGGAAATCGTGATCCTGCAACAGCTTGATATGGTCGAGCGCACTCTCGATCAGCGCTTCGGGGCACGGTTCGCCATATTTCTCGAGCAGGTCCTTCTCGAGACTGCCCGCATTGACGCCAATGCGGATCGCGCAGCCATTGGCCTTGGCTGCGCGGACGACTTCGGCGACGCGTTCGGACGAACCGATATTTCCGGGATTGATGCGCAGGCACGCTGCGCCCTTGTCCGCCGCTTCCAGCGCCCGTTTGTAATGGAAATGGATGTCGGCAACGATCGGAACGTTGGCCGCCTTGGTGATCTTGTCGAAATGTTCGGTCGCTTCCGCCGTCGGGCATGACACGCGGATGATGTCCGCGCCGGCATCCTCGCAGCGGCGGATCTGGTCGATCGTCGCGCCCACATCCTCGGTCGGCGTGTTGGTCATGGTCTGCACGGTGATCGGCGCATCGCCCCCCACGGGGACATTGCCGACCATGATCTGGCGGGACTGGCGGCGCATGATATCGCGCCATGGGCGTACGGAGGACATGACACGGATATAGTCGCCCGATCATTAAGGGGCAATGACAGCGGCGGCTCCTTGTTGCATGATGGGCCGATGAGTCAGGAAACCGATGCCGCCGACACCGATACTCCCCTGCTGTTCGGGCGTGTGCTCGATGGAACGGGCAGCGCACGGATGATCCACTGGGACGAGGTCCAAAGCTGGCAGCCGTCCACTCCCGACGAAGTGCTCTGGATCCACATTTGCCGCACTCGGGATGGCGTGAAGGACTGGCTCGAAGATCATCTCCGGATTCCCGAGCCCACCGCAGAACTGCTGACCAGCGACCAGACCCGGCCGCGCGCGTTCCGCGAAGGCACGAACCTGGTCGGCACGCTTAGGGGGATCAACTTCAATCCGGGCGCAGAGCCGGAAGACATGATCTCCATGCAGTTCTGGTGTGACGGAAGGCGGCTGGTGACGCTGCGCCGTCATCCCCTCCAGACACCGCGCGAAATCGTATCGTTGCTCGATCGCGGTGAAGGCCCGCCAGACGCGGGCGCCACCATCACGCTGCTCGCCGAACTGCTCATCACCCGCATGAGCCAGTCCATCGTCGATATGAACGAGGTTCTCGATCTTCTGGAAGACGATGATCCCGACGAGCACGCGGATCAGATGCTCACCAAGATCTCGAGCATTCGTCGCAATTCGCTCGCCCTCAAGCGGCACATGGCCCCGCAACACGAGGCACTCGAACAGATCAGCCGCGATGCACCGGCTTGGTTCGAGGATCACGATCGGCGCGAGATAGCCGAAAGCATCGCGCGTCTGCGTCGCTATCTGGACGATATCGATATCAGCAAGGAGAGCGCGGTTGTCCTGCAGGACGAACTGCGCGCGCGCAGCCTCGCCAGCAGCGAACACGCAACCTACATGCTGACGATCGTGGCGGGCATCTTCCTGCCATTGAGCTTCCTGACTGGCCTCCTTGGCATCAACGTGGGAGGCATGCCGGGCATGAACAATCCGGAGGCATTCTGGGCCGTCGTCGCTCTGTGCGCGCTGCTCTTCGTGGGGCTGCTCGTCGTCTTTCGACGCCTGCGCTGGCTCTGATGCATCGCGTTCGCGGGGGCGGCCCGCAACGCGGTGACGCCATACTGGCTATTTTCCGACGAGACTGAATAAGAAAAGGACGCGGAGTGGTTAGCTCCGCATCCTTCTCATTTGTGCCAGACCGGTCGGCTGGATCAGGCGCCCGGCGGCAAGGGATCGGTCGACTTCGACGCAGCCTTGCGACGCGGTGTCGGCGTTGGCGCAGAACCAGTCCCGCCCAGATCGTTATCCATCTGCTCCAGCTTCCGTGCGGCCCAGTCGCGACCGCCAAGGCCGAAGGCCAGAGCGCCTGCGACAGACACGCCGGCAATCAGGATCGTCAGCGCATTGGCCGGAATCATACCGCCAATGCCGGTGAACTGCAGGCCCATGAAGACGAACAGGATGATCGTTGCCCAACGCACGATGGTCGCCGCGGTCGTCCCTCCTGCATCGCCCGCGATAAGACGGGCAAGCAGATTGGCGATCAGGAAACCAAAAGCGATGACCACCGCTCCGAAGATGACCCTTCCGCCCAATTCGAGGAGCTGGTCGAGGATCGCCGTCAGTTCAGGAAAGCCGAGCAGCCTCGTCGCCGCGATGGCGAAGAACAGCAGGATCGCAACCTGGGCGACGCGGGCGATGATTGCCGATGCTGTGGTGCCCTCGGTGATAAGACCGCTTTCCGCCAATGCCCTATCGACGCCAAGCCCCGGAAGAACTTCCTTCAGGATCTGCACGACGAACTTGCTGATCAGATAACCGATGCCCAGCAGAACGGCGGCGCCGATGATGTTGGGAATGGCCGAGAAGATCATTTCGAGCATGCGTGATGCAGGGTTGCTGATCGATTCGATACCGAGCTGCTCAAGCGCTGCAATGGCCACGGGTATTGCAATCAGGACGTAGACGATCGTACCGATGGTTTTGCTGATGGCAGGGTTGCCGGTGACATTGTCGACCCCGCCGCGATTGGCCCACTTATCGAAATCGACGGTCTGCAAGGTCGTGACCACAAGGTCGCGCGCAATTCGTGCGACCATCATGCCGATGAAGAAGATGAGTCCTGCCCAAAGAAGGTTAGGCAGAAATGCCACGACATTCTGAAGCAGGCTGTCGATCGGTCCGGACACTCCGCCGAGATCGAGGATGTTGAGAATGACCAACAGCCCGAACAGCCAGATCAGGAGGCTGACGATTTTCCCAAGGGATTCTCCGAGCGACTGGCCGTTACCGGTTCCGCGTCTGAAGAAATCCACAGTGTCGACGAGCTTGGCGAAAGCCCATTTCGCCGCGCGTGCGGCAAGCCAGGTCACGACAAGCGCGATCAGGGCGAGAAGAATTTTCTCCCCCAGATCCATCGCCAACTGTTCGTTGAAACGATAACGGTCGAAAATCATCAAGCCTCTCCCCGTTGGTGCTCGGTCGGACGAGCGTATCATGCCGAGCCGCGTGAACAAAATCGGTCGGGGGGTTGAGTGGATAACTGCGGCTGCTATCCCATTCCCATGAGTGGATTTTTCGCCCCCCTGGCCCGTTTGCTGGCCGCATTTTCAATCGTCCTGTCCATGCCCGCAGCGGCACAGGAAAATGGGCGGTGGTCGATCGCCATCCACGGCGGTGCCGGGACCATCGCGCGCGATAACATGACGCCGGAACAGGATGCAGCCTATCGCGAAGCACTGCGCAAGGCACTCGACGCCGGAGCCAAGGTCCTGCGGAATGGCGGCACGGCGATGGATGCGATCCAGGCCGCAATTGAGCCTATGGAAGACGATCCGTTATTCAATGCCGGGCGCGGTGCGGTGTTCACCTGGGACGGCGATATCGAGCTGGACGCATCGATTATGGACGGGCGCACACGCGATGCAGGCGCGATCGCCGGGGTGCGCGGGATCAGGCATCCGATCCAGCTTGCGCGCAAGGTGATGACCAACAGCCCGCATGTCATGCTTTCCGGCGAAGGCGCGGAGACATTCGCGGCGGAGCAGGGGATCGAAAACATGCCCAGCGAATGGTTCGAAACCGAGCGCCGGCGGGAATCGCTCGAACGCATGAAGGCAGAAAAGCTTTCGGCGATCGACGTCGACGTCAAGTTCGGCACCGTCGGGGCAGTGGCTCTCGACCATGATGGCAATATGGCGGCAGGTACGTCGACCGGCGGAATGACCGGAAAGCGCTGGGGTCGCATCGGCGATGCACCCATTATCGGCGCAGGGACCTATGCCGACAATCGCAGCTGCGCAGTGTCTGCGACAGGTTGGGGTGAATTCTTCATACGCGCCGGCGTCGCCCGGATGATTTGCGCGCGTATCGACCTCGGGAATGAGGACGCGCAACTCGCGGCGGATACGGTCATCGCCGAAGTGGGAGAAATGGGCGGTGACGGCGGTGTCATCGTAGTGGATCGCAGCGGCGACGCGCTATTCTCGATGAATACTAGCGGCATGTATCGCGGTCGTGCGACCAGCGAAGGCTTGTCCGAAGTGGCGATCTACGCTGACGAATAGAGCTGGCGTGGTTCAGGCGGCGGATTAAAACCGGCTGAAATCAATCTCTACCCGCGTTTGCGGACTTGCGCATAGCTGCCAAGCAGTCTGACGCCATTGGTCTGGAAGGCCAGCTCTTCGAGCGCCGCATCTACCCGGGCTTCACCCGGTGCGCCCTCGATATCTGCGAAGAACTGCGTGGCCGCGAAGCTGGCGCCTTTCTGGTAACTTTCGAGCTTGGTCATGTTCACGCCATTGGTCGCGAAACAACCGAGCGCCTTGTAGAGCGCGGCGGGAATGTTCTTCACTTCGAAAATGAAGGTGGTCATCGCCTGGGCGCCGGCAAGGTTTGCCGGATCCAGTGCATCTTTGGCGAGAACGACAAAGCGGGTCGTGTTGTCGGGAGCATCTTCGACTTCCCGCTCCACGATATCGAGGCCGTAAAGGTCTGCTGCCAGTGACGGGGCGATCGCAGCGACATTGGCCTTTCCGCTTTCCGCAACGAAGGCAGCGGCACCTGCCGTGTCTGCATGGCTGAGGCCGACGATCCCGCGGTCTGACAGGAATTTATGAGACTGGCCGAGCGCTTGCGGATGGCTGTAGGCGGCCTCGAATGGTCCGTTTCCCAGCGCCATCAGGCAATGCGTTATGCGCATGAAATGTTCTGCCACTATCGACAGGCCACTTTCCGGAAGCAGGAAGTGAATATCGGCCACACGGCCATGCTGGCTGTTTTCGATCGGGATCATGGCGCAACCCGCTGCGCCATTTTCAACCGCTTCCAGCGCATCTTCGAAGCTGAAACAGGGCAGGGGCAGTGCATCGGGTGCAAATTGCATTGCCGCCTGATGCGAATTGGAACCTGGCGCCCCTCCGAAAGCAATCGCCTGCGCGGGCTGCTCCGCCGCAGCGGAGCGCATCGAATCGACAAGGGCGAGGGCAGGTTTGGCGAACTGACGCATGATGTCCGGCGCGTTAAGGCGGCCTTTCTCGCGCATCAAGCGCTATTGCTGCTTGCGCACTTGCGAAAGCCCGCCTTGCACACTAGAGCGGCGCGCAACCATCAGACCAACCGATTTTCGCCGGGTATTTTACGTAATGGATGATCGTTTCAACACCGCCGCGGGCTGGGTCCTCTTCGCAGGGATCGTTGCGCTCGGAGGTTCCATCGTTTCAGGCATGTATTTCACTGCGGATAAGCATGCGCATGTCGAAGAGCCGGGCTTTTTCATCGAGGGCGTAGCCGAAGATGGTGGCGCCGATGCCGGGCCCGATCTCGGCACCTTGCTCGCAAGTGCCGATGCGGCAGCCGGCGAAAAGGTTTTTGCCAAGTGCACGGCTTGCCACACCATTGAACAGGGCGGTGCCAATGGCATCGGTCCGAACCTTTACGGCGTCATGGGCGAAACGATCGGCACGGGGCACGGCGGGTTCGCCTTCTCCAGCGCGCTTAGCGATCATGGCGGAACTTGGACTTGGGAAAATATGGATGCCTGGCTGACCAGCCCTCGTGCATTCGCCAACGGCACCAAGATGAGCTTTGCTGGCCTGTCCAAGCCGGAAGATCGCGCCAACGTCATGGAATATCTGGCAGCCAACGGCGGTGCTCCGGCCAAGCCGGCCCCTGTAGCTCCCGAGGCCGACGAAGCTGACGATGCTGTGGACCTTGGCGGCGAAACGCCCACCGATGCCGAAGCCGCTGGCGCGATGGCAGCCGATGAACCGGTTGCGGCAGACAATGCCGCTACGGAGGCTGGCGGCGTTAAGCCGGGCGCATAAGCCGGAACAGTCTACGGTAAGTAAGGGCCCCGCTTCTGCGGGGCCTTTTCATTTGTGCTTCAGCCCTTGAACCCCTGTGCGATGACATACCATTCGCTGGAGCCTTTCCGGCTTGCCGGGGGCTTGGCATGCTTCACCGTCCTGAAGTGCTTCTTGAGCAGCGTCAGCAGATCGTTATCGGTACCGCCAGCCAGAACCTTGGCGAGGAATGTGCCGTTGGGCGCCAGGTTTTCGACCGCAAACCAGGCACCAGCTTCGACAAGGCCCATCGTTCGCAGGTGATCCGTCTGTTTGTGGCCAACCGTATTGGCGGCCATGTCGCTCATGACCAGATCGGCCTTTCCGCCCAGGGCTTCTTCGAGGACCGCCGGTGCAGTGTCATCCATGAAATCCATCTGGAAAATGGTAACGCCTTCGATTGGCTCGACCTCCAGCAGATCGATGCCGACCACATGCGCCTTGGGCTTTACCTTGCGCACGACCTGGCTCCATCCGCCAGGCGCAATGCCGAGGTCTACGACCCGTTCGATGCCCTTCAGCAAACCGAACTTCTCGTCCAGCTCGATCAGTTTGTAAGCGGCACGGCTGCGATAACCTTCGGCCTTGGCCTGTTTGACGTAAGGATCGTTGAGTTGCCGCTGCAGCCACCGGGTCGAACTCGCGGTGCGTTTTTTTGCAGTTCGCACGCGCGTTTCGCGGTCTTTTCCTGACCTAGACATCCTGTTCTCGCATTCTTTGCACAGTCGCGCGGCTGCGGTCGCCTTCTACATCGGCGGCAATCAGGCTGCGCAAGATACCCTCGCGAATTCCCCTGTCGGCAACGCCGAGTTGCTCTGCTGGCCAGATGTCGAGAATGGATTCGAGAATAGCACATCCGGCGATGACCAGATTCGCTCGGTCGTCGCCGATACAAGGCAAGCGTTTGCGGTCCGGGCCGCTCATGCGTGACAGGCGGTTGGAAATGTCGCGCATGGCGATCGACGGAACGATCAGGCCGTCGACCGCGCGGCGGTCATATTGGGGCAGTTCCAGATGCAGACTGGCAAGGGTGGTCACGGTGCCGCTCGTACCCAAAAGGCGGATCGGCTCGGTCGAACGCGTGTAATCGCGGATGCGTTCGGCGAATTCGGCGAAGCTGCGCCCCACGGTGCGGCGCATGTTCATGTAACGATCGAGCCGCAGGTCGTGCGTCTCGTCCGATCCGTCGACCGTGTCGGTAAGCGACACGACGCCCCATGGCACGCTCAGCCAGTCCAAGATGCGGGGCACCTTTTCGCCCGGTTGAACCAGTACCAGTTCCGTGGAGCCACCGCCGATATCGAAGATAATAGCCGGGCCGTTACCTTCTTCCAGCAGGACGTGGCATCCCAGAACCGCGAGCCGGGCCTCTTCCTGGGCTGAAATGATGTCGAGCATAATGCCGGTTTCGCGCTTCACGCGTCTGATGAATGCCGGCCCGTTTGATGCTCTACGGCAGGCCTCCGTCGCTACGGATCGCGCCAGACGAACATTGCGGCGGCGCAGCTTTTCCGCGCAAACGTGCAGCGCGGCCAGAGTGCGCTCCATTGCTTCATCGGAAAGCTTGCCACTTGCGGCGAGACCTTCGCCCAACCTTACGACGCGGCTGAAAGCGTCGATCACGGTGAAATTTTCGCCCGAAGGGCGCGCTATCAGGAGGCGGCAATTGTTGGTCCCAAGATCCAGCGCAGCATAGGCCTGTTTGCGCGGAAGCTGGCTTGGCTGATCGTGCAATTTGGACGTTGGCCGGGATACAAAACCGCCATCGCGGCGCGGCGCATTGCGCCTGTCGCCTTGCTTGGCTTCGGGCCGGGAGGGGCGCTTGTAGCGGAAATCGGCTACCTTGCCGGACTTGCCGCCCCGTTGTGTCCCGTGCCCTCTTGTCGTGTCCGGCGGAGAATGATCCGCCATTTCGAGAGCTTTCTTTTTTCCTCCCGCATAAACCACCGTACGCGGGGACTTGACCGAGATTCTAGCGGTGAACAGTTGGCAGGGCAAGGGCGCCCGTCTCGCACGGGGTTGACCTTGTTCCGCGACGAAACTAAATGCGCGGCCTCCCGTCCCGGAGCAGCATGCGATTCTTGCTGCCCCCGCGGTTGATGCCCCGTCGTCTAATGGTAAGACTACGGACTCTGACTCCGTCAATTGAGGTTCGAATCCTCACGGGGCATCCACTGCTTTTCCTTAGGAAATCAGGAACATGGTGCTCAATGCGCCACGGTTTTTGAGTACCAATCGGCACTGCAAGATTTTTCCGCAGATTTCCGCGGGTTACGCAGCCATGCGCGCCAATGCGGGTTGCTACCTGCACATAGATGCGACATAAATCGTTCAGGTTTCGGGGCCCGCAGACTCCGAGCAATCAGATATCGTCAAATCAGCAAGAAGCACGGCTGGGCTGACACCTAGCCCTCCAGCGATCGTGCAAATCGTGGAGACGCTTATATTCTGACGACCTCGCTCGATACGTCCATAGTATGAGCGATCAATCTGGATCTTTTGCGCGAACTTCTCCTGCGAGAAACCTGCGTCCTCGCGCATCTTTCGGATTCTGGTTCCAACGATTTCAACAGCGCGCTTTGTCACAAAGCCTTGTTGACGCCATGCTATGCAAACGTCTACGGTCTGACAGACCACGGCTTTTATTACTCATTAATTGATGTTATGAGGGTCCTCGGTTCTGCGGCGCCCATTTTTCACCAGTGCGTCGGAACCACGAGATATAATCAGGCGATTTGCGTCTCAAGCCGAAGTAAGTCACTATCTGATCATGAACGATAAGCTGACCTTCGATCCCATCGAGCGTCGAGCTGAAAAGCAGGCGCAGCGAGACGTCGATGCCGAGGCTTTGGCTCGAGGCGACATCACGCGTGACGAGTTAGCGCGAGCGAATGGTCTCTTTTCGTCGCCTGCGATCGTCAATCGGCGTGTGGTCCGTAGATATGGGCATCGTTCGAAATGAGCCAAGTGTTAGAAGCGGATATTAAGGCCTGGATGCGGGGATCTTCGCATGACGAGGGTAGATAAGGACCGTGTAGCCCTTCGTGCCTTTTTCAACATTGCAAAGGTTTGGGGGCTCACTGACGATGAACAGCTAAGCATTTTGGGTCAGCCAGACCAGACGACATTCGATGCGTGGCGACACGGCGAAGGGCTGGCGCTTGCAAGGGACACGCTTGAGCGCATCTCTTACGTCTTGGGAATTTTTCAGGGGATCAATACCCTCTTGCCAGACAAGAAGATTGCGGCCGCGTGGGTTCGCCAGCCCAACGATGCTCCGATCTTCGGCGGAATCAGCGCGCTCGATCGAATGACGGCAGGCAACGTCAGTGACCTTTTTGTGGTCCGGCAGTACCTTGATGCTGAGGCGCCCCCTCTAAAAACCTCGAGAGATCGGCTGTTTGGAGCTTTGGAAGGCAAGGTCTCAATAGCTGATGACTTCGATGAGACTCCGCCAGACATCATAGCTGAGATGGAAGGCCGCTAGCTTCCGAAAGCCGATCCACTGACTGGGATCCCAAGTAGCCGCTTGGACGGAGCTGTTTGTTGTTTCAGCATAGGGCCCGCTAGCGGCATGGCTGCTTTCGAACGCATGGCGACCAAAAGCGGAAGTTCCGCAAGCGGCCCGAGAAGAACTCAAACCGGCCAGTCTGCTCCCGGCCCCAAAACTGCCGTTGTGGGGGGCTGTCTCTCAATGACTGAAATTGGGCCGCAAGCGGACTGTCCGGTTCTAGCAGTTGTCGCAACCAAAGCAGCCTGAGAGCAAAACAACCAAAACATTCTGACAACAAGGGGGCAATAGTTGTCTCTGTTGACCTCTTTGCAAATCGTCAGAAAAAATTCGCAACGATGGGGCTGGAGTATGCTCATCACCCCGGCCCCATAGAAGCGTTTTGCAGTTTCTCTTTCGCCCTAGTTCAAAAGTTAACCCGTGCTCGCAGGCCGTAAGTCCGTGCGTCATTGAGGAAGCGGATGTTCAAAGACGAACCGACAAGAGCCTTCTGCGATATTTCCTCGTTCAGGAAGTTGCTCGCCCATGCCTCCAGCCTGAAGTTGCCGATCGTATAACCGGCGCCGAGATTGAGTGTCACGAAGCCGTTCTGGCGGTCGGGAAAGCCCGCGTCCAGCGCAGTCTGGCGCGTGCCGTCCAGGAACACGATGTCATCCTCGTTGAACTGAGACAGGAAGAAGGAGGATCGGTAGTTCAGGAGAGCCTGCCAGTCGAAACGGCCCGAGCCGATGTCGAACCACTGGGATAGTCGGGCACTCAGGTTCATCTTGGAGGCAAGCGGGAGCCGGTTGCCAACCAGGCTGACGAGCGGAGATTGCCCACCGGCATCGAAATCCTGGGCTCGGGCATCTGCCACCACGCCTTCGGTGACCTTGGTGTCGAGATAAGCCGCATTGAGATCAAGCGCGTAATGTGCCGGCAGTTTAAGTCGCAGTTCGGCTTCCGCACCGTAGATGCGCGATGCACCGATGTTCCGGTTGACCAGGGAGTATCCATTGCAGACTGGCGGGGCCTGCGTTTCGTCCAGGTTGATACAAGTCAGATCCTGAAAAACCTGATCGGAATAGTCGTAGTAGAACCCCGTCAGGTTGAAGATTGCCCGGCGACCGAAAGCATCGAAACTGTTCCGGCTGCCGATTTCATAGACAACCAGCTTTTCGGGGCTGAATGCTTCGGGAATTGTCGAACCGTTGAAACTGTCATTGAAGCCGCCGGACTTATGTCCAGTGGACACCTTGGCATACAGCATGCTGTCCGGTCCTATGTCGAATTCCAGGCCGGCTCGCCAGTCGACAAAGTCGAACTTGGCCTGACCGATCTGCTGATCGGGAATGGTCAGTTCGACAAAACTGAACCCCCCACCGAATCCCGCCGGACAATCGACGAAGCCATTGTCGATATCGGGTCGGTCGATACAGGTACCGTTCGGATTGGTGCCATCGGCAATCGCACCGATCTGCTGGATGAGAGTGTCACGCAGACCCGGGCTGCGGATTCCCTCGATCAAGAACTGAGCGCGGCCCTGCAGCGTGTCGATGGCACTGACATTGAAGTTCGGGCGATCGAGCAAGTTCGGGCGGAAGCCTTCGGTTCCAAGACGTGTGGCAAAGCAGCAGGCGAAGTCTTCGCCGCCCAGCGTCAGAGCCCAGTTTCCACCGATACCGTAACGGGATTTCTTTTCTTCGGTGTATCGCAGCCCGCCGAATACGCGCAGGCGATCCGTAATGTCGTAGGTCCCGTCACCGAATAAGGCGAAGCTCTCGCCATTGACATCGGGCATGGTGAATTCAGTGCCCGAGTAGCAGCAGTATCCGCGGTCGGCGACCGCCATATAGCCTACCGCCTGATCTTCCTTGAAATAGAAGCCGCCCAGGTTCCAGCGGAAGCGCTGATCCTCGTTTGCGGACAGGCGTGCTTCGTAAACCTGGCTCTGCGACCTCGTCTGCCAGAAATTGTTGGAGAAGTTATCGTATTGGAAATTGTCCAGGTCGCGCCCGGGATAATCGATGCCCTCGCTGCTGGCGTTGGCCTGGTAAAAGTCGACCGAACGGTAACTTCCGGTCAATTCGCCCGTGAAGGTGCCGAAGTCGTAGGAAAGCTTGCCCTGAATTCCCCAGAGCTCGTTCTCCATGTCGCCTTGCATGCCGCGATAGACGACATCCTTGAGGTTCAGCTTGTCTGGACGCAGGCCAGTTGCGGTAACGGCGCCGAAGATGTTCGCTCCGGGATAGCCGGTTCCCGTCTCCTTGCCGTAATCGCCAACGACAGAGACGCTCAAACGATCGTCAGGCTCCCACAGCATGGAAAGTCGCCCGGCGTAGTTCTCTTCAAGTCCCGCCGGCTTGAGCTGGCTGGCCTGTTCGCCGGTAGAAACATTGCGAAAACCGTAATCCCGGTCGACGTAGTACCCAGCAGCGCGCACAGCGAGTGTATCGCCTACGGGAATATTGATCGCACCTTCCGCACCGTAAGACGAGCGGTTGGCAATTTCGGCCTGTGCGTAGCCGCTGAGTTCACCAAGCCGTGGCTTTGCAGTGATGATATTGAGGGTGCCCGCAAGCGCGTTGCGCCCATAGAGCGTTCCTTGCGGTCCCTTGTTCACCTCGACCCGTTCGAGGTCGTAGAACATCAGGCCCAAGCCACGCGGCCGCGGAATATAGGTTCCGTTGAGATGAGGTGCTGCACCGGGATCGCCCAGTTCGGTGTTGTTGGATGAACCGACGCCCCGGATGAAGATCTCGACGTTGCCTTCCTGGTTGGCGATGCTCAGACCGGGCACGGCCGCCTGCAGCTGACGAAGTTCGACGATGCCGTCCTGTCGTAGCTGATCGGCATCGAGCGCCTGAACTACGCCAGCCACTTCCTGAAGGTTTTCTTCGCGGCGGTTGGCCGTGACGATGATGACATCTGACCCGTCATCTTCTGTCGCTTCGCTTGGCGCTGCCGTTGCGGGCGCGGATTGGGCGTGAAGCGGCACGGCAGCAACCGAGCAGAACAACATGGTGCCGAATGTCCCGGCGAATTTTAGTCTGGTCATAGTATCCTCCCCTTTGGACCGATCCGATGCGGCCGTATTTACTTGCATGAAAGCTGTTCACCCGTCGGCGACATGATGCGTGCCGACGCGAGCGTGAGATCAAGTTGCCCGTCGGTCACCAGCATGAGCGGTGCATCTACGCCGCTCATGTCGACGCCTGCCTGCACAAAACAGTTCAATGGGAATGACGCGCGGGTCCATCGCCCCGTTTCTGCGGTGGTTGTCAGTAATGCGCGCACGGGAAATCCGCCGCCGCACTCCTCGCCGCAGGTCATCAGCAAATTGACGTCTGCGGTAGGTGCCTTGTCGACCTTGAATTCCAGTTCGAGCGCGAGGCCCCCATTAGCCTGACGCGTCAGATCCATCCCGGACTCCTGAGCGATCGCGACGGCAGCTCTTCCTGATCCGGACCACCGCAGTCGAACCGCGTCTTCCTGCGCATTGCGATCGGCACCTTGAGCAGTGATGAGCTCGGGCGCAGGGTTTGTTGCAAGCGCGCCAGGTGAACCGATGAGAAGCTGACGGCCCGTGCCTACCCGCCCACCGGAAAATAGCATGTTCTCGTCCGTCGGAGCTGCGCTGGCACGCTCTTCAGGAAGCTGATCTAGAGAGCCATCTTCGGCAGTCGTCAGTCCATAGCCATAAGCAAAGAGCGGATTGTAATCCGCATCACCTAGGTTGACGTTCGTCTGGTCGCTCGATCGTGGCCAGCTGTAGGACAATCTGCCGGTAAATTCCGACTTACCGAACAGACCATCGGCTACGCCGCCGCCTTCGGTTCCGGGTAGCCACGCTGCCACGAACGCATCGGAAGCGTTGAGAAACGGATTTACCCACATCGCGCGCCCGGAAAGAAAAACCGATACCGTCGGAATTCCCGCAGCGCGGAATGAGCGCAACAGCGCAAGGCTGCGGGCGTCGTCATACCCCACGTCCGGGCGGTCGCCCTGGAATTCGGCGTAAGGATCTTCCCCGAACACGACGATCGCCACATCGGGGCGGTCGCCGTAGCTGCCGTCAGGTGACAGAGTGGCGCTTCCGCCCGCGTCTGTCACTTCAGCTTCGATGCCTTCCCATATGGATTGCGCGTTGGGAAAATCGGTCCGTTTTGTATCTGTTCCCTGCCACGTCAGGGTCCACCCACCGGTTTGCTTGGTCAGATTGTCGGCTCCATCGCCTGCCACAAGCACCTTGGCTGCTGGATCGAGTGGCAAAATTCCATCCTCGTTTTTGAGCAGCACGAGAGATTTGCGAACGGCCTCGCGCGCAATGGCGCGGTGATCGGCGCTGCCCAGGCGCTCGAACTCTCCGGCGTAGGGTCGAGAAGAGGGCTTGCCCGCTTCGAATAAGCCGGCTCGAAATTTCACTCGCAGGATGCGGCGCACCGCGTCGTCGAGTCGGGCCGGAGGCAATGCTCCACTGCGTGCGTTCGCCAGTGTGTTCTCGTACAGACCCTTCCAGCTATCGGGCGCCATATACATATCAAGTCCGGCGATGACTGATTGCGCACAGTTGGTGACGGTACAGCCTTCGACCTGGCCATGCCCGTTCCAATCGCCGACGAGAAAACCGCTGAAGTTCCAGCGATCCTTGACAACACCCGTCAGCAATGAAGCGTTTCCATGCATCTTCGCGCCGTTCCAGCTGGAAAAGCTGACCATGATCGATTGCACGCCCGCATCTATGGCGGGAAGGTACGGCGGGCTGAAGACGTCGCGCAGGCGGCCTTCATCGATCCGCGCGTCACCCTGATCCTTGCCACCCGCGGTTCCGCCATCGCCCAGGAAATGTTTGGCGGTGGCTACGATGTGCGAACCACGCAACCAGTCATCATCACCGAGCTTGCCTTGAAGGCCTTCTATCAGAGGGGCTGCATAAGACGTTGCAATATCCGGTGTCTCGCCAAACCCTTCGTAAGTCCGGCCCCAGCGATCGTCCCGCACCACGGCAAGTGTGGGTGCGAAGGTCCAATCGAGGCCAGTGACGCGCATTTCGATCGCGGTTACTTCCCCGATACGCCGCATCAAATCCGGGTCGTTGGCGGCCCCGAGCCCAATATTGTGCGGAAACAGCGTAGCACCCACGATGTTGTTGTGCCCGTGAACGGCGTCGCTGCCCCAGATTACCGGAATTCGGGGGAGATCGCCCTGCGGCTTCATCGAGGCGGCATAATAGGCATCGGCTGCCTCCAGCCATTTCGAAGCCGGCGCGTTGTACTCACCTGTCGGCGTCGAATTGCCACCATTGAGGATCGATCCGAGGTGATAGCGGCGAACGTCTTCGGGTGTGGCGCTCGCGATGTCAGCCTGAATGATCTGCCCGACCTTTTGTTCAAGCGACATTCTGGCGATCAGCGCATCGATCTTTTGTTCGATTGCCGGATCAAGCGCGGCAGCAAGACCCTTGGCTGGCCAGCGCTGCAGATCGGCCACGGCACTCGAATTCGCCTGAGCAATTGCGGGCACTGCCGTGTGCGCCGCGCCCAACGCAGCCATAACAGCCACGGACAAAATTGCGGTCTTGCGACGCCTCACTACCCTCTCCCAAATTCATATGACAACGTTTACCGTTGCTCCTGACAACGTTTACTGCGGTGCATCGACACAAGTCAAGAGAGGCGCTAGTCAACTTGCTCAGGGACCCCCGCCGGGTTATCCGATAAGCACATTTTCGGGAGGGGCCGCCATTTCCAAACGCTCGACGATTATCGATGTGGCGCACCTCGCCGGAGTGTCGATCAAGACCGTTTCCCGCGCATTAAACGATGCTCCTCACGTGAGCGCCGAGGCGCGCGAGCGCGTGAAGGCCGCAGCGGCGACCTTGGATTATCATCCGAATATAGCTGCCCAGAGCCTTATTGCCCGGCGTAGCTTTCTCATCGGACTGACATATGAGCGACCGAGCCCCAGCTATGTGGTTGAACTCCAGAACGGTGCGCTCGCTCGGCTCGAGGAATCGCGGTACCGCCTCGTCGTCCTGCCGTTCCGGAATGTGGCCGATCGCCCAGCAGAACTCGGACGGCTGCTCATGCGCGCTGGACTGGACGGTGTCGTCCTTGCGCCGCCCGCCTGCGACCAGGACGAACTGCTGGCAATGCTCGACAAGCACAGATTGCCTTATGCTCGCATAACACCTCACAGCGCGATGGACCGGGGCATCGTGCTGGCAATGGACGAAGTTGCAGCAGGCGAGGCTGTCGCCGCGCATCTGCTCGAATTGGGCCACACGCGTATTGGGATCGTTTTGGGAGATCCCTCGCATGCGGCCAGCGCAGCGCGCATGGAGGGATATCGCCGCGCCTTTGCAGAAGCGAAGGTCGTCATCGATGATCGGCTCATCGTGACCGGCGATTTTACTTATGACGTGGGCTACAAGGTGGCGGAACACCTTCTGCGCCAGACACCACAGCCGACGGCCATTCTCGCGCAGAACGACGATATGGCTGTTGCTGCGATGGCTGCGGTACGAGACTGCGGATTGTCGGTACCCCACGATATATCGATCGCCGGCTTTGACGATTCGGAAGTCGCTCGCACCGCTTGGCCTCAACTTACGACGGTTCGTCAGCCAGTCATGAAAATGTCATGGGACGCAACAGATCGTCTGATCGGATGGCTGGACGCGGGTCGAAAAGATGGAAGCGAAGGCGAAATGGCCTTCGCTCGCCGCGGCAATCACCCCCACGAATTGGTCGTCCGGGCGTCCACCGCCCCGCCGAAAGTTTAAGATATGCAGCAGATTGAAGTCATTTCTAGCTGAAGTCTTTAGGCATGCGCTTCCATATGACGCGATAATCCGAACACGATATCTCGGCGATGGGTATCGCAGGGGCCAAAGCACTCATACCCGCTCTCCTCGTTCCTCTCGCCGAAAGAAGGCGGTCCGGTGTCAGTCCCTTCTCAGACCTTGCAGTAGAGCGAGTGATTGAATGAGGCGTTCCGAAGTGTCGCTGCTGTTTAATTTTCTGGCGTTATATAACCCTGACCGCGACTTATCCGGTATGGCCCGCGGCGCTCTGACAAGCTCTTTCCCTTCCAGCTTAATGCTACCCATTCGTGAGCGGCAAGGTGATCGACTGCTTCATGGACGCGCGGCATCGCCGCGCGCCAGCCGTTCTTGCGGTGTGAAGCGATCCTTCGTGCGACCTCGCTAGGGCATATCGTCGCGTCCGCCTCTCTTTCTCCCAAGATTGCCAGGACTGCAGACCTTGCAATCTTGTCCGTCACTTCCGCTTTTGTCCGGACGTCATGAGATCAGGCTTCTTCGGGGGCTTCCAGTCTGGCGGCAGAACAGGGCGCTGCCGGCTCGTGCCCAGTCCCATCGCACCTGGCTGCTGGCGAGCCAGCCCCGACGTATCGGCGGCTTCAGCATCTGTGGCTTCTGCTCCGCCTCGCAAGAGACTGATGCGGTCACGAATTTGCCGCGCTTTCTCGAAATCGAGATCGCTGGCCGCGATTTCCATTTCGCGTTGGAGATCCTCGAGGGTCTTGCTCATTTCCCGTCAACGTGCGGACATGCGCTTTAGTGCCGCTGGATTTCCAAGTTCAGCCACGAAGAGAAGCACAGCAACGGGGGGAGGCTGGTCTGCCATTTTAAAAAGCAGCTTACGCACCCGCTCGTAACCAACCATCGCTAAAGTGGAACGGCAGCCCACCCTTTCAGACTTATGTCAGCCCCGGGTCGCAGTAACGATGGATGACCTGCCGCCCTCAGCCGCGATAAGTCAGTCGAGAAGCCAAGTATTTCGACAATGAGGATTACCTCGCTATGAATGCGGATAGGCCCGAATGCATCCGGTCCGCCCGCGCCTGCGTGGGCGGACCCGCCAAGCGATTGAGTTTACATTTGACGTAGCCATTGAAGGCGGTTCTTAGTCGCTCACCGACGCCTTGCCCGCATGGAAAGCTGCCGCATAGCGCTAGGAAAAGTATCGGGGGGCTATGTGACAGGTTTCGAGTTCATCTTTTCGCTTTTTGGCCTCCTGCTTGGCCTAGCGCTGGCTGAAGGCCTTGGCGGACTGTCCAAAGCGATCAAGGCAAGCAACAAGGTCCGGATCGGCTGGTCCACCGCCCTACTCGGGGTTTTTGTATCGTGCGATGTCGTGACCTACTGGATGTACGGCTGGGCCTTTCGCGACCGGCTCGATCTCAGCTGGGCGGTCATGTTCGGCGGTTTCGTGGTGACGGCCGTCTATTACGTGTCGGTATCCTTGATTTTTCCCAATGATCCGGAAGAATGGCGCGATCTCGATGCGCATTTCGTCCAGCACCGTCGCAAGGTCCTCAGCGGCATATTATTTGCTAATGCAGCGCTCTATGCAGCCACCTATGCGCTCGATCTCTTGCCAGAATTCAACCTGCGAAACGCAATCCTTAGCTGGTCTTTCTTCCCGGTCACCGCGTTGGCCATTGCAGCGAATAGCCGCAAGATCATCGTCGCCTGTCTGACATGGCTCATTGCTCTATACCCTTTATCCGCAGCTTGGTCGTAACCCCGCTTTTCTTCCTCGTAGCTGAACCGCATCATCTAAAGCGCAGCAGCACGGGCGGGCTCTAGACGCCATTGGCCCATGCCGCCGTGTGCGCATTCACCGGGGGCCAGTTCCCAGCCTTATTTCCGATGAGTTCGGATCCCGTTTCCCGTATCGCTCGTTTTGACGATATACGTTAGGCAACAAAGAGCGGCGATGATGAGCAGCCCAATTCCCTACAGTGACGATCTGGAAATTATCTCTCCCCATGAGAATGAGGCGATCGCGAAGATCAACGAGAGCATGCATACCATTCTCGAGACTGTCGCCGAGGATGAAAACCATGCCTACAGAGCGGTCCATGCCAAGAGCCATGGCATACTCGAGGCGAGCCTGACGATACCGGCAAACCTGCCCGACGAACTGGCCCAAGGCATTTTCGCACTGCCGGGAAGGCACGATGCGATCCTGCGATTTTCCACCAATCCCGGTGATGTTCTCGACGACAGCGTGTCGGTCCCGTGTGGGCTCGCGCTCAAGGTCCTGAGCGTCGAAGGGGAGCGACTGTCCAGCGCCTATGACAGCAAAGCGCAGGACTTCGTCATGATCAATGGGCCAGCATTCAGTGCAAGCTCGGCCGATGATTTCGCACATACGCTGAAGCTGCTTGCCGCCACGACCGACCGGGCAGAGTGGGCCAAGAAGTTGCTCTCGGCAACTCTGCGCGGGATCGAGAAGGCTTTAGAAGCAACGGTCGGCGGATCGGCAACGATACAGACACTGGGGGGAGCGCCTAACGTGCATCCCTTGGGAGAAACCTTTTATTCGCAAACACCCTATCGCTACGGCAACTATGTCGCGAAGTTTCAGGTCGTGCCGGTGTCCTCGAACCTGACCGCGCTGAGCGGAACGGAAATAGATGCAAAAGGAAGGCCGAATGCCTTGCGTGAGGAAATCGACGCAGTGATGCGTACCGGTCCGGCAGAATGGGAACTGCGCGTTCAGTTGCTGCGCGATCGCGACGCTCAGCCGATCGAGGATGCAACGGTGATATGGGACGAAGAGAGGTTTCCGTTCCAGACCGTGGCGCGGATTACCGCTGGCGCTCAGACCGGATGGAATGACCAGCGCGCAGCCGCAGTCGATGATGCAATGCGCTTCGCACCCTGGAACGGCGTCGTCTCCCATCGCCCCCTGGGATCTATCAACCGGGCACGCAAATCGCCCTATGAGCATTCAGCCAAATTCCGCGAGCGCGTGAACGGATGCCCGATCCGTGAGCCCCGCACGGCCGATCTTCCCGTTTAGCATTGGTAAATTTCGGTGGCGGGGTGCAGGGTGGAGTTTTGGGCACTCGGCCAGCACTCTTGAAGAAAGACAGACCACGACAATCGTCACCGACCGTATATCCGGCCAATGACCGTAGGAAGAGATTTGGGGCTAAAGGAGGTTTGGTATGACGCAACGCAACAATGCCTTCATGCAATATCTCATTCCCAAGCGCATCGTCACCGAGTTCGCTGGTCGCGTCGCCCGGGCGACTGCCGGGTCGCACACGACGAGACTTATCCGATGGTTCGTCAAGAAATACGGCGTGAACATGGAGGAGGCCTTGGCCCCGGATGTCGCGAGCTATGCGAGCTTCAACGACTTCTTCACCCGGGCACTGAAGCCCGGGAGCCGACCACTGGCAGATGCGGACTTCGTCTCGCCAGTCGATGGCGCTATCAGCAAACTCGGTGCCATCGACGATGCCCACATCATCCAGGCCAAAGGTCACAGATATACAGTGACGGAACTGCTGGGCGGCGATGCCGTGCTCGCTGACCAGTTTCACCACGGTAGCTTCGCCAACCTGTACCTTTCTCCGCGCGATTATCACCGCATACACATGCCTTGCACCGGCAATCTGGTCCAAATGGTTTACGTCCCAGGCAGTCTGTTTTCCGTCAATCCGGCGACAGCTCGTTCCGTGCCGGGCCTCTTTGCGCGTAATGAACGGGTGATTTGCGAATTTCACTCAGAAGAACATGGGCCTTTCGTGATGGTGCTGGTCGGGGCAACGATAGTCGGCAGCATGGCGACTGTATGGCATGGCATCGTCAATCCCAAACGTACTGGATTGCCAAATAGGTGGACATACAGCGACCAATCCATACACCTGCGGAAGGGCGAAGAAATGGGACGGTTTTTACTTGGATCGACAGTGATTATCCTGTTTCGGAAGAACGCCATCCGCTTCAACGAAACATGGAAACCGGTACGGTCCGTTCGACTGGGCGAGTGCATGGGCAACGAAGCACGTTAAACCTTGGATCAGTTCAACGCGTCACCCCACGTACCGCAATACTTTACCAACTCGTTTGCTTTGCCCTTCCCGAACGCCCATTACCCTTGAACGGGGGGAGGTGCTCCACCCGTCCAGAGCAAGTGAGGGTATCATGTTCGGCTTCGATCCCTATCACGTGTTGCTCGCCACGGCTGGCTTGGCGATCATCGTCTCCTACTGGTCGCCACGTTTTATTTCTGGCCGCGAACCTGCTGCTTCGGCTCTTCTCGTCCTCGGCGGATTTGCCGCGTTCGCATGGGTGCCTGGCATGCCTGACGCCATCAACCCCGTCGATGCTCCGCAAATTTGGGAGAAGGCAGCCGAGATTTGCGTCATCCTCGGTCTGTTCGGGACGGGTCTGCGAATTGACCGGCTTGTCGGTCGAGATTTGTGGAAGCCAACGTTCCGGCTGCTCGTGATCGCCATGCCGCTCACGATCCTGGCACTCGCACTGGTTGGGTGGCAGGCCGCTGGCATGACCCTGGCAGGGGCACTTTTGCTCGGAGCAGTGTTGTCGCCCACCGATCCGGTCCTTGCAGGTGAAGTGCAGGTTGGTCGCCCGACAGAAGGCGGTGAGCATCAGGTTCAATTCGCGCTAACGACTGAAGCAGGTCTCAACGACGGGCTGGCATTCCCATTCGTCCATCTGGGGATATTGATTGCAACCGCGGGCGCGTTGAGCGTCGGCCTGTTCACCGAGTGGGCGTTGCGGGACGTATTCTATCGCGTGATCGTCGGTGCAGCGGGTGGTGCTGCCGTGGGCTGGCTGTTGGGCAAGTCGCTGTTCGACTGGCCCGAAGGAAATGCTCTTTCGAAAACCCAGACAGGCGTCGTAGCCTTCGCTGGCGTGATCCTTGCTTATGGGCTGACCGAACTGATCGAGGGATACGGCTTCATTGCAGCATTTGTTGCTGGCCTGGTATTACGGCGGGAAGAATCCGAGAACGACTTTCACCAGCGATTGCACGATTTCTCCCAATCAATCGAACACACGCTAACCGCTCTATTACTCGTGGCGCTGGGCGCAGCACTGCCGAGCCTATGGCCATATCTCGGATGGCCGGAGGTGATCGTCGCGGTCGCCCTGATCTTTGTCGTCAGACCAGTTGCCGCGTGGTTCGCGCTCTCGGGACTTGGTCTGCGCTGGCGCGCACGCGCGGTAATGGCATTCTACGGCGTGCGGGGGATCGGATCCATCTACTACCTCGCCTACACCGGGCACCATGTCGAGCTTCTCAACGAGGGAGCGCTGTGGGCGACCATTGCTTTTACGATCGTCGTTTCGACCTTGGTGCATGGTCTGACCGCAGGTCTTGCAGTGGAGCGAGTGATCGAGGAAAAATAAGGCGTCCCGAAGTGTCGCCGCTGGCTGGTTCTCCGGCGTAGTTACGCAACCCTGACCGTGACTTATCCGGTATGGCCCAAGGCGCTCTTAGAAGCTCTTTCCCTTCCAACTTGATGCTACGTATTCGCGAGCGGCAGGTGATCGACTGCTTTATGGACGCGCGGCTTCGCCGCGCGCCACCACCGCCAAGGCGACGAATGGGCCGGCGCCGCGGAGTTATAGCGCTCATCGGAACAATCGATGTCGTTCACACGCTTCTTCAAGACCCCGAGCAGATGGGGTTTTGAGAAAGGAATAAACATGAGTGAGCGCAAAAACGATAATGCGAATGCTGATCTGAAGAACATCGAAGACTTTCCAAGAGAACCCAAGCAGACGCGCCTTCGCGAAGCGGACCATCGAGACGGCCGTCTTGACGAAGATCAAGGCCAGATTCAGCGAAGCGGCCATACGCCGGGCGGAAAAGATCTCTCGCGAGGCTCCGAGCCATCGACAGGTGCAGCCAGTAGGCACCGCCGCTAATGTTTAATAGCGTAGTGGCGGGCCAATCGTAGCCCCCCCTTGTGCAAACACAGCATTCCGGAAAGCACCCATGACGGAAGACGATCACAAACGTCTGGATGAAGGTGGAGCCAAAGAGCAATCATCTGACAAAGACCCTCGCACGTCGAACTCAGAGTTATCGGAAGAAAACAGCCAGGCTCTGAAAAACCAAGGTACAGCGAACCCGGGAGAATATCCGGATCGTGAAGAAACGCCGACCTAGCTGAAGCATCCCAATATCATCAGAGCAACTTCCCGAATCGTTCTCATCATGTTCTACGCCCGCCATGGCGATAGAAGAACAACTCCGGTCCGGGCCGTTCGATTGTATCCGAGCTATTCACTAGCCATCGAATAGCGCCCGCAATCGGCAAATGTCCGCTTTCGGGCATCTCGGACACCGCCCCCAATGACCGAAATGAGAGCGCGAAGCAGCCCGTCGCCCCGTCCGCCAGCAGCAGAGCATATCTCACATCGACACCAAGTTAATGGACCGTGATCTGAATCCCGATCCATTGAGATATGGAGGTCACCCGTTTAACTAAACAAGAATGAGCCCCCATGTGGCGCATATTCGCATATGTCGCGAGGTTACAATGCTTACCATCCGGATGGCGTATTGTCTTTCCTGCGACCCGGAGGGCTTGGATTTTTCCACGCCTTCTCCTTGAAGGCCCCACCTCTCGGTGGGGCCTTTTTTATGGTTAGCAATTCATTTTCCAAGGAGCAGGATCCGACGTCAGCACAAATCCCGTGATCACTTACAAGTGTAAGCGGACCGCCAATTAACGACCATTAATCAGGCTCATTGAGCCTGTCGATCAGATCTGCGATCCTTTCAATCGCCTCACGTGTTTCTGGACTGTGTTTTCTGGCATCTGCACGGACGTAGTCGGCAATTGAGGGATGGGTAAGATAAAAGACCGCGGCGCTCCGGTAGGCCATCATGGCATCATTGAGCGCATTCATCTCTGTCGCTGCAGACGAGCTTTCGATGGCGCGATTGGCGCAATCAGCAACCTGTTGGGCGTGCTCGGCGAGCTGTTGCAACCTTTTCTCCATTGCATCTCCACGTGGCTCAAGCGGCAAACGCGATAAACACCAAGTGAACTGTGTTAATTATTTGGAGCCTGAGCGCTACTAATTATCCAAGTCAGTCCGGGGATGTTTGGTGAGACGGCAGACCAACAGAGGGACTCCTTACCACGCCGGGTCGCATTCAAACGTGGACGGCCTGTCGCCTCGTTTCCATTGTAGAAATTTTGAGCCGAGCGTCACGAAAAATTCGTAGCCGTAAGTAATAGCGCGGAGCTATTGGAAGGCTTACGGATTGAACGCCGGGCAGACCGACTGGAATGAGGTTGACCGCGGACTGTCGGCTTGGGGAGACAGGTAGCGCAGAACAGACGTCCGGCTCATAACGCTATCTTTCAGAGAAATTTCTTTAGCAGAATACCAGGCGCAAGCGTTCTTATAATTTTCTTCACCGCTAAAAAGCTTGCGAAGCACTCTCGCAACTGTAGCCAGAATGGCCTGTAATGGATGAAGAGGTTTGAAACGCTCACCGATAGGCAGCTTTAAGGCTCACGGATTTGGGGTTTATGTCGCCGCCGTATTTTTGGCTCTTGGCATCATCCAACTCGCCGGCAGTCTCGTATTCTATCAACTTATTGATCGCCAGACGCTCCAGGACGACCATGCGCGGCGCGTCGCCGAACTTCTCGTCGTGGGGCAGAGAATGCACAAACTTGCGCCCGATCAGATGGCGTCAAACATGACCACGCGATACCTCTCCGTAGACGTATCACCTGCGCCGAACGTTGAAGGTTCGAGCCGCGATCAAATGCTGACTGGCATCGGTAAAGATATAATAGCATGGGAACCATCGTTGGCCGGAAGGCCCCTCCACCTGTCCACATCCGAGTCGAATAACGGCAGCCGCGATCTGGAGGGCTCCTTGCAGCTGGACGATGGTACCTGGCTCAACTTCGTCTCGCGGGACATAACGAGCATGTGGCCAGTTGCCTGGCGGGCCATGGTTCTCACTACAGTGATCACGGCTGCGTTTCTGGTCATCGGTCTGGTGCTCTTGTACCTGGTTTCGAAGCCGTTGCGCGCCCTTACTGATGCGGCCGAGCGAATTGGTCAGGGGCGCAAGGTCCAAATCGCTGAAATGGGGCCTCGAGACCTTCGGGACCTGGCGCACGCAATGAACGCGATGCAGGAACGAATTGATCGCATTTTGAGTGATCAGACCAAATCGTATCGGGCGATCGGGCACGATCTTCGCACTCCGCTATCCAGACTTAAAACGATTTCTGGAATGATTGAAGACAAGGAACTCGTCGGCATACATGATCAAAGCGTAGACGAGATGGTCCGCTTGCTGGATTCCCTCGAAAGCTATCTTGGCGCACAACTCCTTCAGAGCGATCCTGAAGAGGTCAATCTCGGCGAATTGCTGGTGGACGTAACGAGCCGCTACGGAGAAGCCGTTACGGTGGTCGGTATGACGAATATCGTCATCAAGACATTCAAAGAGCCCCTCAAGCGCTCAATCCATGCGCTAATAGAAAATGCCGTTCAGTTCGCTGGGTCGGCTGAGGTTGCGGTCCGTGTCGGTAAAAGGGGCTATACGATAGACATCATCGATCACGGCCCTGGGGTGGACGAGGATCAATTCCCATCATTATTGGAACCGTTCTTCCGCATCGATCAAGCCCGGCAGAGAAACACCGACGGCTTCGGCCTCGGGATTCCAACGGCATATATATTGCTGACTAGGTTCAATGGTTCTTTGAAGTTCTCGCGTAACCCTTGCGGGGGCTTGACCGCTCACATCCTTGTCCCGAGTTCGTTGCTATCAGCAGCTTAGAATGCCTGGGTGACCTGAAATCGAACCCGGGCCGAGCTATCTCCCGTATCGTAGCGCACGCCCGATAGTGGCACAGCTACCTCCAAACCACCTGCGAGGCGTTTTCCGATGTCAGCTCTGAAACCGCCACCTGACGAAAAGAGACTTCCACCGCCGAAGCCTTCATCAAGATTATATGCCTTACCACCATCCACGAACCCGTAGACTTCCATCTCAGATAGTGGTCCTGGAAGACTGTCCCAGGAATAGTTGAGTTCCCCGTAGGCTAGAAGGGCCTGATCGCCGGTCCGTTCACTGTAGTCGTAGCCGCGAACGAAGTTAGCACCCCCAAGTCCCGTTTCTTCGGAGATGAGCAACGGCTGCAAGGCCAACTGCGAGCGAACCGCGACATTAATTCCCAAGTCGGCGACCACATTCTTTCGCCAGCCGATATCGAACGTGGCTGTCGTGAAAGTTCCATCGGCATCTTGGCGGGAGGATAATGGATCTCCAAGCTGCGTTGCGTCGAAAAGATCCAGCCCCTGCTTAATCTGCGCATTGGCGCGCAACCATCCACCCGCGAGGCGTGAATAGCCGTAGATGCCAGCTGACACGGTGGTCAGCCGGTCCTGGCGTGCGAGAGCTCCATCACGACTTTGCTCAATTTGGCGATGGGAAGCGTCCGCGCGTATCCAGATACTCGAATTTTGTCGCCGGAGCGCTGGATGCAAAAGCCCCAGCGATACTGTCCAACTCTCTCCACGAATATTGAACGGTTCGAGATATGCCCCGGGCGCACTGCGCGAAAAAGACCCGGTGGCCGAGATTTCAGTTCCTTCGCGACTAACCCGTTTGCCGTATCGTACCTGCCCAAAAACAAGCTCTTCGACCTCGGGCACTGTGTCGAGAATAAATACCTGCAAGGTGTCATCTTGGGCAAAGAGGCCGTTGAATCTAACGTGTCCGTAGAGTTCGAGCGGCCCGAGCGGCTTCGATCCGTCATTGCCGAATGTCACGCTTCCACCGACACGCTCATAGGTGCCGTTTACCACAAGGACATTTCTGTTCTCTTCGCGCATGACACGGACGTTGCCCAGAGTTACCCCGTCGATATCTCCGGCCACGAGAAGGCTGCGCTCGAGGTCCACCGCCGTGACCGGTTGTCCCGATGCTAATTTGGATAGCGCTGCCACGACCGACCGGTTTTGCGCCCCCTCGATCCTAACCTCGTCGATTGCGCCTTCGTCGATGGTGACCTGAAGCACACCAGCAGTGATTTTTTGTGGCTCGACATAGACGCTTGCCAAGGGGAATTTCGCTTTTACCCGGTTTGCAAGCCGCTCGACTAGTTCGGTCAACTCGGATCCGCTCAGCGTGCGGCCGATGTAATTTTCGACAATATCCGAGAAATCGCCGCGCGCCATGACGTGCAGCCCATCGATCGCGATCGCGCCGACGAATACATCATCCTGCGTTTGAAACGCAGTCGAACTTTCTAAGATTTGCGGATCGTTTGTTGTTGGTATTTCTTCGCGTTCATTGGTCACGCGTTCTTCTGTACGACCCGGATCGACACGGTCGAGCGCGACCTGTCCATAGCAAGGCACGGCAAGCAAACTGAATGTTAACGAGGCGATGGCGAGGTAATTGCGACCCACGGGATCCTCTAAGTATCTGATTAAGTTCTCGCGGGACTGCGCCTTAAAGATTTAGAAATCATAAAATTTGATCCCTGAGAAACCCTGTTTCTCAACCGTTGGCCCAAGCCTCTCCGTTACATCTGGCAAATTGAACGGAGTCGCACGCATGATCAAAACCCTCACCCGAAATGTAACGGCTGCGCTGCTTATTTGCGCAAGCTCACAAGCGATTGCGCAGTCCTCTGGCTGGATGGTGAGCGAGGTCAGCGGGCCTGTGTTCGTCGATCGGGATGGAAAGCGGGTCGCTGCACGGCGCGGTGCCGCCGTGGAAGTAGGCGACACGATTGCGACTGGAGCAAGAGCCCGAGCGGTCCTTGTTCATCAGAATGACTTTGTAACTGTGGCTTCGAATAGCCGTGTTCGAATTCCCAAGGAGTCCAAGAATTCTTCGATAACCCAATTCTTCCAAGAAATCGGGAACGCTATCTTTCGTGTCGAAAAGAAGGGAACCCCGCATTTCAAAGTTGATACGCCTTACCTCGCTGCTGTCGTGAAGGGCACAACCTTTTCGGTTACGGTGGGCGCAGAGGGCTCTTCGCTGCAAGTCACCGAAGGACTCGTCGAAGTATCTACGCTTGATGGCGGCGCGCGCGATCTTGTTCGGCCCGGCGACGTCGCGATGATTTCAGCTGGCGATAAGTATCGCCTGTCGATTTCGAGAGATCAGTCGATCGTGATCGATTCTCCTGCACGTCCTGCGGCTCAGAACGAAGAGAAGGAGCAGGTTGAGGTAGAGCCCGTCACCATTCAGGCGCCAGCGTCTCGCGACGTCGAGAAAGGGAGCCAAGCAGACCTTCGCTCAACCAGCACACCTGTGAAGAGCGGCGGCGGTCCTACGGGGTCGGCGCTGCCTTTTATCGCTTCAGCGATTGTAAGTAAGCCTGCGGATATGGGTAAGGCGACTTCAGGAGTAGTATCTGGTCCGGCCCCTGTCGCACTCGTTGCGGAAGTGGCTGCAAGCTCCCGGTCCGTTTCGGTAGGCAAGGCTCCGCTCGACAAGAGCGTGAACGGTCCGGATCAACCGAGCCGCGGCGAAAATCCCGGCAAGGATGACAAGCCTGGCCTGCCCGGCACGGATGATCGGCCCGGTAAGGACGACAAGCCTGGCAAGGACGACAAGCCCGGTAAGGACGACAAGCCCGGCAAGGATGACAAGCCTGGCAAGGACGACAAGCCCGGTAAGGACGACAAGCCCGGTAAGGACGACAAGCCTGGCAAGGACGACAAACCCGGCAAGGACGCGA